>Ga0209164_1000121_pt1 | contig 251088 bp, 229 predicted proteins | sample MTBNYHSulfiMetaG_FD_187458 | JGI IMG/M metagenome (GOLD analysis project Ga0209164, IMG submission 187458) | Enrichment culture microbial communities from rom New York Harbor, USA that are MTBE-degrading - MTBE-NYH (New York Harbor Sulfidogenic)... | ecosystem: Environmental > Aquatic > Marine...
GGTTTAATCGATTCAGGAAGCTTCTTGTCCGATATGAGAAGCTTGCCGATACTTATATGGCATTGCTGCATATGGCTGCTGCAATTATTGCCTTTAGAAAATCTGGTGTTATTTACGGATAAGTTCTAAAGCTCTCGATAGCGGGGGTGAGCCTGTTGGTAAAAATTGGCGAAATAATTGCCCGAGACCGACACTATTCGCTAGCAGGCCAAAAAACTTTAAAACTAAAGAGCGTCCCCATTTTTCTGGCAGGAAAAAGCAGCCCTTCAAGCTCAGCGTCATCCATGGCTTCCGGCAATGGCCAACTTAAAGCGGCCTGCCGAAAACGAACCAAATATTCAGCCACTGTGCTTCGGGCGATCAGACAACTTTCGGCTATCTTACGGTTGCTGAGCTGACAGTCAAATTTTAAACGAAAAACTTCCTTTATCTTGCGCATGGTTAACCTCTCCGCTGGCATAGGTACCTCCTGATTGCAATTTTTGAGGTATGTCCTATACCGGTTTGGTGAGACCTTAACCAGCGCCGCTGTCGGCTGCTAAATTACCCTGTGAGGGGTGGCCGGATTGCTCCGGATTGGGTGGCCGGAATCATCCGGAATCGATGGCCGCTTTCGCCCGGAATCGGTGGCCGGAATGGCCCGGAATACGCATCCTATCCCACACCCTGGGCATCGATGACACAGTTCGGTTCGATTCGTTATTGGTGAAAGATGAGTTCCCCACTTTTCGACCTCCGAAGGAACTTGCTGTTTCAACCCCTCCTCCAGACAAAAACCGGATAATCACAGGTAGAGTCACCGAACCTTCACCCGTTCTTAAAGAGCCTGTGGCACCCAAAGGGATTTCAAAGCTTCTTCCGGGAGCAAAAGCTCGCTATGAAAGAGCTCTACAAGACGCGAAAGCCGAATATGCAACCGCCCAAGAGAGATACTCCAAAGCCATGGAAGAAGTGGAAGCCGTTTACATAGCTGAGCTTAATGATTGGAAGAAGTTTGAGATTGACCGCAAAAGGAAACTATCAGAAACAAAAGCCTCCTATGACAAAGAAAAGGCAGCGTTTGAAGCGAAGGTGCGACAACGATATGAAGAGGTTCAGGAACTTGAGAGAGAATACCGCGCAGGAGAGGCTGCAGCAATAATCGCATACAACTCAATGGTCTTAGACCGCTCGGAGTATTCGGATGGATTCCCCCAAGAATTTCGCTTGGCATATGTACAGGAATCAAAGCAACTTGTTATCGACTATGAGCTTCCACCGCCAGCCATTGTTCCAGCCACATCGGAGTATCGTTACAACAAAGCAAAGGATACAATAGAAGAGAAACCACGAAAAACTAACGAGAGCAAGGACCTCTATCAAGACATAGTCGCGAGCGTTGCTTTGCGTACACTCCATGAGGTCTTAGAGGCTGACCAGCAAGGAAATCTGGAAGTGGCCGTTTTCAACGGGTTCGTTACGATCGTAGAACCAGCCACTGGCAAAGATACCCGCTCGTGTCTGCTTTCTGTAAGAGCAACAAAGGAAAAATTCCAGGAACTCGATCTGGCGAGGGTTGATAAGAAAGCATGCCTGAGGAATCTAGGCGCCCAAGTGTCCCCTCACCCGTATGAAACACAAGCTGTCAAACCCATCGTGGAGTTTGACATGGTCGATAAAAGGTTCGTCCAAGCCGGCGATATGATAGCCGATCTGGAGACCAAGCCAAACCTCATGGACCTAAATCCCTTCGAATTTGAAAATCTTGTCACAAATCTTTTTCAGCAAATGGGTCTCGAAACAAAGCTGACCAGATCATCACGCGATGGAGGAGTAGATGCAGTTGCATTCGATACTCGTCCCGTCATTGGGGGAAAGGTCGTAATTCAAGCGAAGAGGTACAAGGATACGGTGGGAGTCTCAGCCGTTAGAGATCTATATGGCACAATGATGAACGAAGGAGCTAACAAGGGTATCCTAGTAGCAACCAGCGGATATGGCCCGGATGCATTTGAATTCGCCAAGGACAAACCCATAGAACTCCTGGATGGTGGGGCACTTCTCTACTTGCTGGATCAAATTGGAGTGAAGGCTAGAATCATCCTGCCCCAAGAATAGTAGCCTTTGCGGACATCAAGGCTTGGACCTGTCAAATCGGATAGGCACGGACTTTTCTTCTCGTGAATAAAATAGGGACGTCTATGATTTTATGCTTTATTTTGAGGATTGGACATGATAGAAGCTGATCATGCCATGGAAAGCGAGATTATATGCGCCAGGTGCGATTCATCATGTGATTGCAGGGGGAATAAACAGAACAGCCATATCTTCCGACGATGCGGATTATTGTATATAACTCGACCGGCGGCGACTATGGCGGCCGCACGCAAGCAGATACAGGCAGAAGAACAGAAATTAAATTTTGAAATATATTCAACTTATATTGATGGACGTTGTCAACATCCAACGGCGGTGAGTCGGTCGTCGAAAAGGGGCGAAAAATAGAAAGAGAAAATCAGTTTGAGCTTATAACTGAGAAACGAATATAAACATAGAATGTCCCCATTATCCCCTAAGAAGTTGCTTCCTACGAATATGCAAGGTATTATCTAAACATGGAAAGATTCAAAAGCCGGCTTGAGCGCATTTCGAATGGGAACCTGTTGAAACGCCTTGCCGACCGCAAGGGCACGGAGACCCGGGAAACGTTTTTTATGACGAAGTGGCTTCTTCGCTTCATACGGACGGCACAGATTCTCATGCTTTTGGCCGCGATGGCCGCCTTCGGCTATGGCCTCTGGCATGTGGGAGACGTCCTGCTGCTGCAAGTCTTCGGCGAAGTGGTCGACGGCCGCGTCGTCGGAATGGAAGAACGCACGGAAACCCGCGGGGACTTTGACTCGACCGACGACGGCAGTCGTTACACGGTCACCCTGTACTACCCAAGCGTTCGATACGAATGGCCCCCCGGGTCGGGCGAAGGGCGATTGGCTGTTTCACCCTTAGGGCTGGAGGGGGACGAAATCGAAGGCTTTCAGCAAGGCGGCCGGGTAAAGGTGCGCGTTCTTCCCCAATACCCGGACCACGCCAGACCCATCCTCCCCTTTGCAGCTTATTTCTGGCCAGGGGTTGCTTTCACATCCGGATTGCTGGGCCTGCTCCTGGTGGGCGGCCTGTTTCACCTGCACGAAGGGGCTTTCGGGCGCGACATCTCCAAGGGCATCTCCCTGTGGCGCAGCGTCAGGTTCAGGCACCTTCTGGTTGCTGCAATAGTTGTCGCAGCCTTCGCCTGGGGGGTACGGATGGTCGCTCCCTGGGCCGGCGTGAAAGAGCTGACCGCCCTTTTGACCGGCGAGATCCGCTATCTTTACCCCCTGCTCAAGGCCCGTGGCGAGCCTCCCCCGGGACGATCGCTGAATGACGCCGAGGCTGCAATGGCGCGCTTGCCGTATCTGGGTATGGCTTATGCATCCACCGCTTTGGAAGCGGCCATATTCCACCGGGAGAAGGCGGACATAAAACGGTTCCTGGACGCTTATGAAGACCCTGACGTGACCTTCCCTGTGAAATCTCAACGGGCGCTGGATGAAGCCATACAGAAACGGGATCTGGATACGGTCACTCGCCTGATTATCCTCGGTTTCAAAATCGAAGACACCACGTTTGATCCCCTATCTGCAGCCATCCAGGCAAACCGCCTTGATCTCGCGCAAACACTGGTAAATGCCGGTATGCCTCTGGACGGCAGCGGCGAGCCTAACAGATACGCCCGACTGGCTTTGGCAAGGCAAGCTGAAAGAACGTTTTTTTGGCTGATGAATCAAGGGGCGGTGGACGCGACGGCAACCGATCCAAAGACGGGGGAGTCCCTTCTTGACTTGGCACTCAAGCGGGGGATGCTTCGTGCAGCGAGTTTGCTCATGGCCAAAGGAGCCCCAACCCGAATGCCGGATTACATAAAAGCTGTCTTGAATGGCGATGTGGAAGCCCTGCGGGCCGCTTTGCCGGAGTCAAAATGGGCCTGGTCGCGGGTTGGATCCATACCCTTTCTACACCTTGCGGCCCAATTCGGCCACTCTGAATTGGCCAGAGCCCTGCTTGCGGCCGGGGCAAAACCCAATGCAGAGGCGAACATTCCCCATCACCCTCGCATCACCCCATTGCATATCGCTGCGCAGGCCGGCCGCGTTGATGTGGTGGTTTTCCTGCTGAGCCATCCGGAGACGAAGGTTGACCGCCGAGACGGCCGCCAGATGACCGCTCTCGCCTATGCGTTGACAGAGGACCACTGGCCCATTGTCCGGGCGCTTATTGAGGCTGGTGCGGATCCCAGCCAGAAAGTCAGCATAAACGAGGGATATACCGCCCTGCATTTTGCCGCAAGAAAAGGGGATGCGGATGCCGTCCGGTTCCTGATAAGCAAGGGCGGAGATCCCTCGATAAGGTCGTCTTCGGGCGTGCTTCCCATCGAAGTGGCACATGCCGAGGTGCGCGAACTGCTTGTCACCCCGTAAGACGCTTTTTCAGGCTGTACCGACAGCGTTTTTTCTTGCGAAATAATGGGGACATTCCATGATTTTATGTTTTATATTGAGATTTGGATTCGATATTTGACGGATTATGCCACGGAAAGCGAGAATAGATGCGCCGGGTGCGCTGCACCATGCGATCATTCTGAAATGTTAACGTCCCCGTTATACCCGTTCGAAAGCCAGAACCTGCGATGCTCTTTGGCCGGGCGTTTACGGCAGTTCCACGGCCCAGGTTTCAAGGGGAGGAATCTTGGTGATCAGACCTTCCTGTTTTAAAAAATCCGCGAATCGCAGGTAGCGCCTTGCGTCCAGAGCCCCCGGCCGCAGCGCAAAGCGGGGCAGGGTGTCGGCCCATGCCCGACGGTTGAGTTCGCTCAAAAGATCCTCCCGGTTGCGGACGAACAGGTTCCAGCTTTCTTCCGGATGGTTGATCAGAAACTGGACCCCGGCTTCCATGGCGTCGATGAATTTTCGCAATTTCGGGGCTCCGACATTATCCCGGTGGGTCACCAGGATCAACTCGTCGTAAGGCGGAACCCCGTGCTCTTCCACAAAGAAGGCTTTTCCGGGTTTTCCTTCCAGGGCCATCTGGTTAAGCTCGAAGTTGCGATAGGCCCCGATCACCGCATCGGCTTTCCCGGACAAAAGGGATGGGGAGAGGGAAAAATTGACATTGACGAGTTTTACGTCTTTTTCGGTGAGCCCGTGCTGTTTGAGCATGACTTTAAGCAGCACCGTCTCGAATCCGCTGATGGAGTAGCCTGCGGTTTTTCCTTTCAGATCCGCTATTGTCCCAATTCCGCTGTCGGCCAGCACCACCAGAGCGTTGAGTGGTGTGGCTACAAGGGTGCCGATGCGCACAAGGGGCAGTCCCTGGTCCACATGAAGATGGTGCTGGGGCTGGTAAGAGATGGCGACGTCCGCCATTTTTGCCGCGGCCAGCTTGGGTGGATCGTTTGGATTGGAAGGGGCATGGCATTCGACCTGAAGGCCCCGCTGCTCGAAATATCCTTTTTCGATCGCCACATACAGCGGCGCATGGTCCGGATTGACGAACCAGTCGAGCAGCACCGTTACCTTTTCCGCCGCACCGGCAGGTGACGACAGGCAACCCAGCATTCCGATGACACAGAACATGAGGATGGTTTTTTTCATTTCCCGGACTCCTTTTCTTCTTTTTCATCTTCTTTTTGCCAGTAAACAAGTTTGTGCATGGCGATATCGACCGAAAAATAGAGTGTCAGAGCCAGTATCGCCAGCACGGCCAAGGCCGCAAAGAGCAGATCGATCTGCATCCGTGCGTTGGCGTGAAGCATGTAAAACCCGAGGCCTTTGCTGGAGCCGACCCACTCGCCCACAACAGCACCGATCGGCGCTACGGCTGTTGCAACCCGCAGCCCCGAGGCAAATGCCGGCATGGCCGAGGGGATCCGGATCTGGCGGATGACGGCCAGGTGTCCGGCGTTCATGACCCGCGCCAGCTCGAGCCACTCGGGTTGCGTGCGTCTCAACCCGTCGTAAAAAGCCGCCGTCACAGGAAAAAAAATGATGAGAACCGCCATGGCGATCTTAGAGGCCATGCCGTAGCCCAGCCAAAGGACCAGCAGGGGGGCGAGCGCGAAAACAGGAATTGCCTGACTCATGACCAGTACCGGCAAAAGCCATCGCTTCAACGATCGAGACGCGATCATGACAATTGCGCTGGCCGTGCCCAGCAGCGTGCCGAGCAGCAGGCCGGCCAGAATTTCGGCCAGGGTAATGGCGGCATGACCGGCCAGGGAGACCGAATGCACGCGGGCCGCCCTGAAGACCATCGAGGGTGCGGGCAGGATATACGGCGGCACGGCGGTGACATAAATGACGACCTGCCAGACCAACACAAACCCGACGGCGATAACGGCGATGCGGATGAACTTCATGGCCGATCGTCTCCGTTGAGGCGGTGAAGAAGCTCGGATTGCAGTGCGGCGATTTCGGGATCGCCCGGGTTTCTTGGCGGCAATCCGGGAGGAATCAGTGCCTCACCGATACGGGCGGGTCTTCCGGTCATCACGTGGATCCTGTGGCCGAGACGCAGCGCCTCCAGGGGATCATGAGTGACCATGAGCACCGTGGCCCCCTGTACCAGGTGCGCGGCCAGATCCTGAAGTTTGAGCCGTGTCAGCGCGTCCAGAGCCGAGAAGGGTTCATCCATGAGAATCACGGGTCGCTCCTCCATGAGGGTACGCAGCAAAGCAGCCCGCTGCCGCATTCCACCGGACAGCTGGCCGGGTAATGCGTCCGCCCAGGACGCAAGCCCAGCATTTTTAAGTAACTGTAAGGCCTTGGCACTTTTTTCCGGAGACATTTCGCCGCGAAGCCGAGCTCCCAGGCACACATTGTCCATGACCGTCAGCCAAGGCAGCAGCAAATCATTCTGCGCCATCCACGCGGAAAGACCATGGCCCGTCCGTCCGTCTCCGAACTGGATGCTGCCGGAAAATCCCTCTCGAAGGCTTCCGGAAATAAGCCGCAGCAGGGTCGATTTGCCGCAGCCGCTCGGGCCGATAAGACAGGTCCACTGGCCGGGGGTCAGCGCAAAATCGATGGCCCTGAACAGGAGCTCCCCGGAAAATGAGAAAGTCACACTTTCCAGGATGACGCCGGGCGCGCAAGGTTTGTCTGAAATGCCGGATGGTTTTGTCATGCGGGTTCCAATCTCCAATCCAAAATCCAAAACAGGTTCAACCGCTTGAAATGCGACGCCGAACGGTAGTTTGATCCTCCCGTCGTAGGAGATGATTAAAAGAAAGCGTCAGGACCAGAATGCATAAAAATGATGGACTGGTCCGCACCCTTTGCCGAGCGTATACTCCTTGCCCCGGCGGATCGCCTCCGTGATATAAAGTTTGGCTTTCTGAACCGCCGCCGGGATCTCTTCGCCTCTGGATAGAAAGGCGGCGATCGCCGATGACAGGGTGCAGCCTGTCCCGTGGGTGTTGCGGGAGTCGATACGCTCGGCATCGATGGAAATGAATTGCCCGGTGTCCGTCAAAAACAGCAGGTCACTGCTGCGGCTGCCTGAAGCATGTCCGCCTTTGATAAGGACGCTTTTGCTTCCCCGGCGGGCAAGTCTTCGGGCGGCTTCCTGCAGATCGACAAGATCCGGGAGGTCGCACCCCAGAAGGACGGCGGCTTCGGGCAGATTCGGGGTAACCACATCGGCCAGGGGCATGAGGTGTTGCCGGACGGCTTCAACGGCATCGTCCTGAAGCAGCTTGTCGCCGCTCTGGGCCACCATAACGGGGTCCAGGACGATCCTTGAGGCGCCGTGCTTTGTCAGTTGAGCTGCCACCGCCCGGATCAAATCGGCAGAGTACAGCATGCCGATCTTCACCGCATCGACGCCGATGTCGGCAAAGACCGCCTCGATCTGTTTTTCGACAAATGAAGGCGGAACCGGATGAATGCCGGTCACGCCCACGGTGTTCTGTGCGGTCAGTGCCGTGATGACCGACATGCCGTAGCAGCCGAGGGCGGAAAATGTTTTCAGATCCGCCTGAATGCCGGCGCCGCCGCCGCTGTCCGATCCGGCGATGGTCAGCGTTCTGTAGTAGGATTTGCCCATGCTCTCGCCTTTCTTACGGGTGGGTATGATTATTTGTATTTCTGAACCGGATTTTTTATGAACCCTGAACCTTCTTTCACATCCTTTTAAAGTGGTCCCAGCCGGATGCGCGAAATGTTTCGATTCCGCCATCGGGTCCGACAAGTTCCATTCGACCGGCTTCCACGATTTCTCCGATCTGAAATAGGGGCAGGCCGAAAACCTTGTGGTACCTTTCTTCAATGCCTTCAGACGCCTCCGGATCTGCCGTGACAAGCAGGACATAGTCTTCTCCTCCTGCCAGCGCGATGTCCACAGGATCAAGGCCGAACCGACCACAAAAGGTCTTTAGGGGTTCAGACAGTGGAATTTTTTCCCTGTAGAGCCGCACTCCGACGCCGCTCTGTCCGGCAATGTGGGCGATGTCGGCGCTTAATCCGTCGCTGATATCGATGGCCGCATGGACTCCGGCCTGAAGAGACAGAAATCGTCCTTCCCTGACATGCGGTCTGGGAAGAAGATGGGCGGTGATGAGCGCATCGAATGTATTTGATTCCGATGCGGCGCCGTTTTTAAGAATCATCAGTCCCGCCCTGCTGTCGCCGAGCCGGCCCGTGGTGTAAATCCTGTCGCCCGGACATGCCGTGTGTCTGTACAGGACATGCCCATTCGGTACACACCCCGTGAGGCAGATGCTGATGACAAGATCGGTTTTTGAACCGGTCGTATCTCCCCCCAGAATGTTGACGTCAAACTCTGCGGCAATGGATTTCATTCCGTCGTAAAGCCCTTGCAGCATGTCGAGGGAACAATCGTCCGGAACGGCGATGCCGACAAAGGCGTCAAGGGGCGTGCCGCCCATGGCCGCGATATCGCTCATGTTGACCGCAAGGGCTTTACGGCCCAAGTTAAAAGAGGCGGTGTCTTTCCGGATGAAGTGAATACGCTCCACGAGCAGATCCATGGTAAGCAACATTATTTCGTTCGAATTTCCGGCATAAACGGCTGCATCGTCTCCGATGCCTTTGAGCACCTTATCCGGCCGGATGAGGCAGCCCGGCCGGATAGCTTCGATGAATCCGAATTCGCCGATATTTTTCAATGTCATGGATGGATCCGATCTTCCGTCAGTCTGCAACCCTGTTCGAGTTCTTCCGAACGGATGGAGTAAAGGGCATCGATGATTGCTACCGCAAAACTGCCGGGAGCCGAAGCTTTTTCACCCGCCTTTTGGCCGGCGAATCCAAAATAGGCCAGGGCCGTGGCGGTCGCGCCGAGCGGGTCCTCATCCACGCAGAGAAAAGCGGCGATAACAGCGGAGGCCGTGCATCCGATTCCGGTCACCCTCTCCATCAGGGGATGACCGTTTTTAACCCGAACGACCCGTAGTCCGTCCGTGACGGCATCAACAGGCCCGGTTGCGGCCACGGTCATGAAGCGCTCCCGGGCAAGCGACTTTCCGAATTCGATCGAGTCTTCCACGGCATGGGAGGCATAAACGCCTTTCGGTTTTTCGCTGCCGCTTCTCAGGGAGAGAATTTCGGACGGATTTGCCCGCACGACGCGGATACCGATGGTTTTTAGTATGTCTTCCGCGGTACGGGTCCTGAAAGAGGTGGCGCCCGAACCTACGGGATCGAGCACCACGGGAATGCCGAGGCTCCGGGCTCTGTCTCCGGCCTTCAGCATGGCCGCCCGCGATTCCGCGGTCAGGGTGCCCAGATTCAGGACCAGGGCCGCCGTATGCATGACCATGTCTTCCACCTCCTCCGGTGAATAGGCCATCACCGGGCGGGCGCCCATCGCCAGTAGCGCGTTCGCGGTAAAGTTCATGACGACAGGGTTTGTAATGGTATGGATCAGAGGCCTTAGTTTTCGAATCTGTTCGAGGTTTTGGGCCGCCTTTTGGGATAAAAGCGCCACGCTGTGTCTTCTCTCCTCCCCAAAAAAAAACCATTTCCCGTAGGAAACGGTTTTTTATCTGAAACAGCAATCAGATCGGTGTTTCCCTACGCTGGAATTACCCAGATCAGGTTCAAAGGGTGTAATCTCAGGCTGTTAAAGCCACCCCGTTTTGATGATCTCGTATAGAATTACAAATCCGAGTTTTTATTTAGACACGGAGCTAATACCGGCGTTGGACCGGATTTTCCGGCCACAGCAGTTGATCTGCTGCTCGCACCACGCCCCAAGCCTTCGAATTGTTTACACACAGGCAGCGAGGATGCACCACGCTGAACATAACCGGTCTCCGGGAGCTGCTTTGGCGTTGTCGCAGAGGTCTGCTGCCGTTGGCAGTGGTATGAACCCTTTGTTGCGGTCGGAAAAACCGGTTCCTGTAAACGGTGACTTGAAATTATTTTTTAAATAAAGACGCTCAGATTCGTGTTAAAAAATATGGCAGACGGTCCATTTTCTGTCAAGAAAAATGATTTGCTGCTACGGCCGCCCTACTTCATCCTGGCGACGGCCTGGAGTTTTTCCGCTCCTCTGGGAAACCCGGCGGCGTTTACCCGTTCCATGAAGTCGGATTGGTCGGTGTAACGCACGCAGGAGTTCATGATTTCGGGTCGAAACAGAAACCAGATTTTATAAATCTGTTCTTCCGTAATTCCGGGAAAACCAGCGCCGAGTTCCTCCTTTCCTCGAACGCCCTGGGCCTGAAGCAGATTATAACAGGCGTCGTGAAACAGATTGAGCAGGTGGGTGCAGCCATGGTCTGCCGTTTTGTTCAGTTCACGGGTGAGACCGGGTAAAACCTGCTGACCGATCAGGGCGTTGAGGCAGTAGACGGCCGTTCTGCAGACTGGATCCGGTACCTGCAGCATTTCGCATTCGATCTCCTTGATACGAAGTGACGGATGGTTGACGAGCATGCGGATCCGCATCTGATGGACGGCGTCTTCCATGTCCGCCACGACCTGGAACTGTCTTCCTGAAGGCATGAGAAAGATATCGACGTTCTTTTTCCGGTTATAGAGCAGCCGCGGGGTATCCTCGGCAGTCGATGTCGATTGCGTCATTTTGTCTGTTCCTTTTCAGCTTACCGAGCCCCCATTCGAATGGCCTGATCCAGTCTGATGGTTTCGCCGTTTAGCAACGGATTTTCAATGATATGCCGGACCAGCATCGCATATTCACCCGGTTTGCCGAGCCGCTTCGGAAACGGTACCTGGGTGATGAGCGACTCGCGGGCCTTTTCGGGGAGCCCTGCAAGCATGGGCGTGTCGAAAAGCCCCGGTGCGATGGTGACGACCCGAATTCCGTAATCCGCGAATTCCCGGGCGATCGGCAGGGTCATTCCGACGACGGCGGCTTTGGATGCGCTGTAAGCCGCCTGACCGATCTGGCCGTCGAATGCCGCAACAGAAGCCGTATTGATGACGACGCCCTTTTCCCCGTCCTCGTTGGACTTGTTTTGAACCATTTTTTCAGACGCCAGTTTGATCACGAGGAGGGTTCCAATCAGATTGATCTGAACCACGCGGTTGAATTGTTCGACGGGAATGGCGCCTTTTTTGGATAGTATTTTGGCCGGAGTCGCCACGCCTGCGCAGTTGACGGCAAAATGGATGCCGCCGAAAGCCTCGACGGTTTTATCGACGGCCTGTTTGACCGCATTTTCATCAGTGACGTCGGTCTTGCAGAATATGACCGATGCGCCCAGTTCCCCTGCGATTTTCTTTCCCCTTTCTTCGTCAAAGTCCAAAATGGCAGCCTTGCCGCCTTCGGCGACCACCATGCGAACGGTTGCCTCCCCCAAACCTGAGGCGCCTCCTGTGACAACGGCCGTGCACCCTCTGATATCCATGCCTGTTTCCTCCTTTTCTGCCGGTTTTTGTCGGTATTTACAACAGATATTTCCTTAATTGGTGTCCATCCATAAACCAGCACATTTTCCAAGAAACTGTAAGGGAAGGGCTTGTCCAGCCTGCAGCGAGCAAGCCCTTCCCTTAACCCAACTGAAATCATTATGATTTTTGGGCAGGGATGAACCCTCCCCCTAGGATAAAACCCGAAATACCGGCTTTATGGATTGACACTATTCATATCATCGATCATCATTGCTGTCCCGCGTTCTGTCTCGGCGGAACAGCAATACAGAAAACCCTTGGATTCCATATCTATCATGACTCGAATAGACTAAAACCCATTTTCTGTCAACGATCGGACAGTCCTGAATTTATTCCTATAAAATACGGACTGATTTTGCGTATTGAATGTTGACTGTTAATTCTATATGGTAACTGCTATCCGGTATGGTCTCTTGAAAAGACAGGGGATCGAAAGCCCGGCTCGATATGGTTTGGATGCGAAGGGGTTGAATCAATTTTTAATTAAAAGGAACATTGCCGTATCATAAGAATTCATCAACCAATGGAGGCATCAGATGGCTAACGACAAGGAGAAAAAAACAAGGAAGTCGGGAAAAACCTTGGAGACGGCGAGAGAGGCGGGGTATTTCGGCAAAAAAATGCTCAAAAGCGCCCTCCAGGCCCGGGAGGAGGGACGTCCGATCGGTTGGTCCATGGTGACCTGGTGGCAGGGGGAGTTGATCGCCAAAGCGATGGGCGTCGAGATGGTTTTCCCTGAGAATTACGGAGCGTTTTGCGCGGCCGTAAGACAAGCCGAACCTCATCTGGAGATCGCTGAAAGCGAAGGGTTTCCTAGCACCCTTTGCGGTTACGCGCGAAATTGTATCGGGTACGCCAAAAAACTGGCGGATAACAACTTCGTTCCACCGGCCGATGCCCCCGGCGGCGGATTGGCGAAGCCGGTCTTTTTCTTGAGTTCGGGCTGCGCCTGCGATGCCCGGTATAAGTGGTTCCAGGCCCTCGGCCGTTACCTGGACCATACGCCGGTCTGGACTCTTGATATCCCCCAGACAGGAACCGTTGAGTACTTTCTGCCCGGCAACAAAGAAGCCGGCATTCAGTTTATGGTCAAGCACCTCAGGGCCTATGTCACCTTTTTGGAAGAGCTCCTCAAAAAAAAGCTCGATTACGACCTGCTTGGTCAGATGGTGGATCAAACCTTTAAAACGCTTCGCCTTGCTCACGACGTGGACGTGCTGCGCCGGGCGAAGCCGTCACCCATGATTTCCACGGATTTCTGGTCCGTCATGATTCCGCATCTCTATTTGCCCTATGATCCGGAGGCGTATGAATTTTATAAACGGGTGTATGCCGAGGTCAAACAAAAGGTCGATAGCGGAATCGGCGCGATCCCGAACGAGAAATACCGAATGATGTTTTCCGAGCTACCCCCCTGGCATTCTCTCGGCTTTTTCGATGAGCTGGCCGAGCGATTCGGAATCGCCATGGTCATGGAAAGCTGGAACTACCATGCGCCGGTTCCGATTCCGGAAGAGGAGATCGCCGGCATCAACGATCCGATCGAACTGATCGCCCGCCTTTCCTACCGAAAATGGACAGAGTACAATGAAATCGCCCGCAGATACAACGTAGACCCCGGTTTTTTCATGGCCGCTTATTTTCAGTATGCCGAAGACTATCATGCCGACGGTTTGTTCGCCCATCCCCTGATGTCCTGCCGTCCGGCAACTTACACCCTGCTGCATACGCGCAACATGCTGGAAGAAAAGCTCAAGGTGCCCGGAGTCGTTGTAGACGGGGATATTATCGATCTTCGCGTGTTTAATGAGGAAGAGGCGTTTTCAAAGATCGAGGCATTTGTCGAAACAATGGACCACTATCGCGATCTGCGGAAAAAAGCGGCAATGGCCTGGTAATAATGAAAGGAGAAATGATCCATGGCATCTGAGACGAAACTTCAAGGATTGGCAAAGGCGAAAGACATCTATAACCATCGCAGCAAGCGCGCCCGGCAGCTCAAGGCCGAAGGAAAAAAGATACTCGGTTATTTTTGCTGTTATCCACCGCTTGAAATAATGACCGCCCTGGATTTTCTGCCTATTCGCATCCTCGGGGATATGGATGAACCGATTACTATCGCGGACGGCTACCTGCCGACGGTCATGTGCATCTTTTACCGGAGCTGTTTTGACTGCGGGATGAAAGGCCGGTACGACTATATCGACGGGTTTGTGGGCTCCCATGCCTGCGACGGCGCCGAACGCACTTCTCACATCTGGAAAAATTACATGAAGACGCCCTGTAACTTTTTCCTGGATATTCCCCATACTTCACGCCCCGAGGCGGTTGACTACTTCCGGTTGCAGATCGACTACTTCAAGCAAACCCTGGAGCAGTTCTCCGGAAAGACGCTGAGCCCGGACCGCCTGAAAGAGGCCATCGCGCTTCACAATGAGCAGCGGGCCCTGGTGCGCGAGCTTTACAACCTGCGCAAACCGGATCCCCCGCTTATCAGCGGGACGGAAATGCTGCAGGTGATCATTGCGCTGATGATGCTTCCGGTGCAAGAGGGCAGTGCGCTTTTAAAGGAGGTTTTGGAAGAGGTGAAGACGAGAAAAAACGTGCCGGAGAAAAAAGCCGGCCGCTTGCTCGTCTGGGGTTCGCTCATCGACAACACGGCTTTTACCGAACTGATCGAGAGTGCCGGACTCCATATCATCGTGGAAGATACCGCCCTCGGGACGCGTCCTTTCTGGCACGACATCGAGGCTACCGAAGATCCCCTGATGGGCCTGGCAAAGCACTATCTTCAGGAGGTCAAGTGCCCCCGGACCTTCCTGCCGACAGGGTCATCTTACAAAGAGGATCTCGAGGGCCGCTTCAGCTATCTGAAGGAATTCGCTAAATTCTGGAAAGTAAACGGCGTCTTCGGCAACATCATCCGTAATTGCGACATTCACGGCTACGAGGTGCCTCTAGTCAGGGAATATTTGGAAGCCCTGGGACTGCCCGTTTTGATCATCGAACAGGACTATTCCACCGCATCCCTGGAACCCCTGAGAACAAGGTTTCAGGCCTTCGCCGAGACCATCGGGTAATGCGGAGAAACCAAGAGACGGTTCCCGGGGCTTGACCCGGGCTGTCTGCCGACAGGCCTCCCGCCGCTGCGGCTTTGCGTGCGGGCAGGGAGGCCTGTCTGGGGAGAGAATGGTAAAATGTATTATGCAGGTTTGGACATCGGATCCACCATTACAAAGATTGTGATCAAAAATGAAACGGCGGTCTGTGCTCAGATCATCCGGCCTACGGACGCAGAACACCGCCGGCTCGCCCATAAGATCATGGAAGACGCTTTGAAAGACTTGAACCTGTCTATCGAGCGGATCGATTACATCGTCGCTACCGGGTACGGCCGAATCAACGTGCCCTTCGCAGACGCTCAGGTGACCGAGATCACCTGCCATATGCGCGGCATCAACTGGCTTTTCCCCAATGTGCGGACCATAATCGATATCGGCGGCCAGGACTCCAAGGGAATCAAGGTCGAAAAAGGAAAACTGGTCAATTTTGTGATGAATGACAAGTGCGCCGCCGGTACGGGCAGGTTCCTGGAGGTGATCTCCGACGTACTGGGCGTCAAGCTCGAAGATATAGGGGAAATTTCCCTTCAGTCGAAGCATCCAGCGGACATCAGCAGCATCTGTACGGTTTTTGCGGAGCAGGAGGCTTTGCTGCGTCTGTCCGAAGGGGTTTCTATCGCCGACATTCTGGCCGGTATTCACAAGGCCAACGCAAGCAGGATCTATTCCATGATTCGCAAGATTCACATCGAAAAAGATGTCGCGATCACCGGAGGCGGCGCGAAAAACATCGGGCTGCGCAAGGCCCTCGAGGATCGGATCGGCTTTCCGGCGGTCGTAGCGCCCGAACCCCTGATCACCGGGGCGCTGGGGGCTGCTTTGATCGCCAAAGAAAAGTCGGAAAAACTCGATGGGAAGGAGATCGAAGCCATGCGGCGGCGGCGTAGAATCGAGGCGGTGACCTTTTTCGATGCCGGCTCGTCCACAGGGCAGATGGGATAGGGAAGGGGAGAAAAAACATGGCCTATTTCGCAGGATTGGATATCGGTTCGGCCCAATCCAAAGCCGTTATCATGCAGGATCGAATCCTGATTTCCTATAGCACCCGGCTTACGGAGGGAAATTTTTCCGGGTCTGCCGAAAGTGTCCTGAATGCCGCTCTGCTGAAGGCGGGCGTTTCTTTCGACGATATCGACCGGATCGGTGCCCTGGGGCTCGGCGCCGGCTTCATCTCTTATCCGTATGTCAAGATTTCGGATATCTCCTGCCAGAGCCGGGGTACCCATTTTCTTTTTCCTTCGGTGCGAACGGTCATCGAGATCGGCAACCAGGCGAGCAAAATCATCAAGGTGACCGAAGCCGGCAAGGTGGCGGACTGCCTGGTGAGCGACCGGTGTGCGGCCGGCAGCAGCCGGGTCCTTCAGATCATCGCCAAAGTGTTGAAAGTGAATCTCGATGAAATGGGATCCCTGTCGCTCGAGGCCACCAACCCGGTTAAATTCACCACCGGATGCGCCGTTTTTCTCGAAACCGAAGCCATATCGAGAGTGGCCGAGGGGGCATCCAAGCAGGATATCATCGCCGGTCTTCACCAGACCCTGTCGTCGCGTATCGTGGCGATGGCCCAGCGGATGCGCCTCGAAGAGGATTTTGTCGTCACCGGCGGGGGCGCCAAAGATGCCGGACTCGTCAAGCTCATGCAAAAGCACATCGGACGTCGGCTGATGGTTCCGGAAGAACCGCTCATCACCGGCGCCATCGGGGCTGCCCTGATTGCCGCTGAAAAAGGCGACGGGTGATGCTGCCGCCGATTTTGCATTTTGGATTAAAGCAGGAAAATATCATCATCAGTTATTGAGAAGATACCGCAATCATCATTATGTTTCCGGTTGGTTCCGGCTCTGCTGATTTGGGAAAGGGGATAAATCGACCCATGGGATCGGAAAAAGAGAAGACCAGGGCGGCCAAAAGCATGGAGACGGCCAGGGACGCCGGCTACTTCGGTAAAAAGATGCTCAAGAAGGCTTACAAGGCCTACCAGGAAAAGCGGCCCATCGGCTGGTCCATGGTCACCTGGTATGAAGGTGAGCTCATCGCCCACGCCATGGGCATCGAGCTGGTTTTTCCTGAAAACTACGGGGCGTTCTGCGCGGCCCTGCGGCTCGCGGAGCCCTATCTGGAAAGAAGCGACAGCGAGGGATTTCCGTCGACCCTGTGCGGCTATGCCAGAAACTGCCTGGGCTACGCCAGCATCATGGCGGACAACAACCTGCAGATCCCGCCGGATGCGCCGGCCGGAGGGATGCCGAGGCCGACCCTGCTGATCGGGTCCGGTGCGGCCTGCGATGCCAGGTACAAATGGTTTCAGTCCCTGGGCCGGTATCTCGGGGATGTTCCTCTGTGGACCCTCGAACATCCCCATCCCGGCGTTTCCGAATTCTATTTGCCTCAAAACAAGGAAAAAACCATCCGGTTCATTACCGACCACCTTCGGATGTTCGTCCGATTTCTGGAAGATCTACTGAAAAAAAAGATGGACTGGGACAAGCTGGAGGAAACCGTCGACCAAGCCTTAAAAACCCTCCGGCTGGCCCACGAGGTCGACCTGCTGCGCCAGACCGTTCCTTCGCCCATGGTTTCCCAGGATTTCTGGTCGATCATGATCGCTCATTTTTACATGCCCTACGATCCGGAGGCCACCGATTTTTATCGAAAAGTTTACAACGAGGTCAAGAGCCGGGTGGACGCCGGCATCGGCGCCATGGAAAACGAAACGTACCGGATGATGTTTTCCGAGCTGCCGCCCTGGCACTCCCTGGGATTTTTCGACGAAGTGGCCCGCCGCTACGGCATCGCGATGGTCTATGAAAGCTGGAGCTATCATGCGCCGATACCGATGCCGGAGGAGGAGCTCGACAGAGTCACCGACCCCCTGGAACGGGTCGCCCGGCTGACATTCAGTAAATTCACCGACATCAACGACCTGTCGAGAGGGTACCGGATCGATACGGCCTCTTACACGGGGGCTTACCTGAACGCAGCCCGGCAATACCGGGTGGATGGGCTCTTCTGCCATCCGCTCATGTCCTGTCGTCCCGCGACCTATGCGCTGCTCACGACCAAAAAAGTCCTGGAAGACCTCGTGAAGGTGCCCAGTGTCATGGTGGACGGGGACATCGTCGACCTTCGGGTGTTCAATGAAAAAGAGGCCCTGTCGAAGGTAGAGGCCTTTGTCGAAACCATGGACCACTACCGGCAGGTCAGAAAGTCCGAGGGGTTGCCCTGGTAGGGTCCACGAAAGGAAAGGAGCTATTTATGGAATTGTCAACCATTCGGCTCGAAACATCCGGGCAGGTGGCCGTTATCACCCTGAACCGTCCGGATAACATGAACACCTTCAACCTGACCATGCTCAAGGAACTTGTGGCCGTCGTTGAACGCCTGTCTCTGGACGGAGAAATCCGGGCCGTCGTTCTGACCGGAGAGGGAAGGGCCTTTTCCGCCGGCGCGGACGTCAAGGGCGTCGATGAACTGCTCGGCATTAATGAGGAGCGCATCGAGGCGCAGGACATCATGAAGCTCGTCAACCGCGTGACATTGTCCATCCGTCAGGCGCCCAAACCGTTCATTGCGGCCTTAAACGGCGTGGCGGCCGGAGCCAGTGCGAACTTTGCCCTGGCCTGCGATATGATCATCGCATCGGAAAAAGCCAGGCTGGCGGAAAATTTCATCAATATCGGCCTGGTGCCGGACGGAGGCGGCACTTTTTTCCTTCCGCAGCTTGTCGGCTACCAGCGGGCGGCCGAGATTATCTTTACCGGTAGGATACTGACGGCCCAGGAGGCTTTCGAACTGGGCCTGTATAATCAGGTCGTGGCGCCTGAAGCGGTTATGCCTACAGCCATGGCGCTGGCGAATAAACTGGCGGGCATGCCGACGCGGGCGATCGCCGCCGGTAAAGCCATCATGAACCGGGATATTTTGCACAGGCTTCGGGACTGCCTCGAACAGGAAGCCTGCTGCCAGCGGGAGATGGCCGGATCGTCCGATGCAAGAGAAGGCATCACCGCCTTCATTGAAAAACGGCCGCCCTGTTTTACCGGAAAATAGCTTTCCTCCACCCCGACTCTCTCCTCCATGTTTGGGAGAGGACAGGGTGAGGGGGAGTGATTCGACCATTTGATTTCAGGACGATGAATATGACCGAAAAAGGCATCCGGCAGGAGGCCTTTTACCTGAAAAGCGAAGGGCTAACCCTGCGCGTGTTTGTAGCGATTCCGCCGCACGGAGCAAAACCCTTTCCTTCCGTTCAGATCCATCATGCCGGCGGCGGCTACGAGACGATATACGAACACATGGCCATGGACCTGGCCGGTCGGGGAATGGTCGGTATTACCCTGATCCACCGGGGATATCCGGGCTCCGAAGGTGAAATGGAATACGGCAAGGGCGAAGTCCGGGACATCGGAAACCTGGCCGAAGAAATGCGCGCCAGGTCCTACATCGACCCGGATAAAATGGGCATTATGGGCTATTCGCGGGGTGCCCACAATGCCATTCTGGCCATCGAAGCCACCGATTATTTCAAGGCCGGCGCCCTGTGGAGCGTTCCGGTCGATATGGTGGACCATGTGGCGGTAAACCCATGGGTCGCCGATATGTTCGGCGGCACCCCCGATGAAGTTCCGGAAGAATACCGAATTCGATCCTCCATCTACTTTGTCGAGCGTATCAATTGTCCCCTGCTCATCCTCCACGGAGAAGACGACCATGTCATTCCGGTCCGTCATGCCTTAAGACTGGCCCGGGAGCTGGAAAAGCACGGAAAGCCTTTTGAAATGAAGATCGTTCCCAGGGAATGGCATATCTGGACAACGCCCGGATTCAATACCAATTGGCGGCTGACCGTCGACTTTTTCCGGCGTCACCTCCAGACTTCCGCCTGAGGTTTTCTCCGCAGACAGAAGCTTGCGCCGATCATGCAGGTTTCGCGGCCAGCCGGATGCGGCTTCCATCTATCTCGATGACGGTTTTCGAGTAGGTCAGCTTCTGGATGATCCTGCCGTCATTAAAGTGAATCACGTCGACGCCGCGCCGTTTCTCATGCTTTCCCTCAACTCCTTTTTCATAAGACGGCCACTCCAAGATCCAGCGGTAAAGCGCCTTTTGATCAGCCTCGTCCACAAAAAGATCCTCGGTGGTGAACCGAAAATCTCCATGGTTCTCAAACCATGGCTGCCAGGCCTCTTTAAGGGCTTTTTTCCCTTCTATACGGGTTCCGGTCCAATGCTCGAAAACCACTTCCTCGTGAAACAGATCCATCACCTGTCCGATGTCGTGACGGTTCCAGGCCGTTTCCCAGGCTGCCAGTGTTGTTTGAATGGTCTCTCGTGAGAGCTTCATGCGATGCCTCCTGCGGGGTTTGGAATTTTTATGATCTTTCAGCTCCTCGAAAAAATGGATCGCACAGGGTTGAAAGGTTCGGGGTTCCGGGTTTATAGAAAATCCAATTCAAAACGCACCTGATTTATTATCAAATTTGCCGCCCAAAATCCATCGAATTTGCCGGGTTTCGTATGAGAACTTGAATTCCCCTTTTCCCCCTATGTTTTTATTTGACACCGGAACTTGAATTCTATACAGACCGGTCATGGAACCTGATTTCCAGCATCAGCCTTAGAGCCCCTCGCTTTATCCATGAGGGTTGTTCAGCTTTCTACGATAAGCCGATTTGCCGTAAGAGGAAAGATTCATGACCCGTATCCTTCCCGAACCTGTTCGATATCAACCCGTGTGTTTTCCATGTTTCGGCACCGCGGAAGTCAAGGCTCTGACCGCGCGCATGATTGAAATCGCCTCTGAAATCCTGATGGACGTGGAGACGTACGTCGATGATTTCGCCGAATCGCTCGAATTCCCCCGGCCGGTGTTTCAGCGTATGGACGAATTTCGTGCCATGTACGACCGGTTTCTCAGCGAGGTCATCATCCGCACTAACCTGGCCGTAACCTGTACGAAGGGATGCTCGGCCTGCTGCCATATCCTCCCCTGTGGCCTTGAACCACTTGAAATTCTTGATATTTACCAGAGAATCAAACAGTGGCATGACTTTGAAAACGTTTTGGATCGATCCCAGGATGCCATGGCCGCGTTTAAAAAGGCGCTCCGGGGGGTGGCTCAGAAACAAAGACAGCGAATCAAGAACAGCTCCGAAGGGTTCGCCCTGGCCCTTTCGGATTACGCGCTGCTTCGCAACCCATGCATTTTTCTCGATAAAGTCGACGGGACATGCCGCATCTACGAAATCCGGCCCCTGATCTGCCGGGCCGTCTTCAGCCTGTCGGATCCGGCCTGTTGCGATCCGGCTCATCCCGGCTATGCGGAGCGGGTTCTGGAGATTATCGAACCTGTCGATGAAATCAATTACGTCCTCATCCAGATCAATGCCGTCATCAGCGAGACCCTGGGAGCGCGGTTTCCGGAAATTATGCAGCACGGCCTGCTGGCCTGGCACCGCTGGGTCAAGGAAAAGACCGTATGACCGGAGCCGGTAAACCCGTGCGTGTTATCGTGGCCGCTCAGTGTAACGAGCATTCCCATCGTTTGGCCGGAGTTTCTTCGAAGCGTTTTTACACCGATGCCCTGACCTTCGCCAGAACCCAGCTCCTCGTCACCGAATACTATGGGTTTGACGCGCCGAACAACACCTGGGATGTCTATAACATTGAAGCCGAGGCCATGGGCCAGAAGATCGTCTTTCACGAAGGAAGTATTCCGGATGTGGATCGCACCGATCCACTTATCAAATCACCGTCGGATTTAGACCGTCTCCGGCCCCCGGATCCATACCGGTCCGGCCGTATGCCTTGGGTCCACGAGGTTAACCGGCGTTACATGGAACTGACCGGAAAGCCGGCGCGCGTTTTTTTCTGCGCGCCCTTCAGCCTGGCCGTGAACATCCGCGGATATGCGAATCTCATCGACGATATTCAGGAAAATCCCGACTTCGCCCACCGGCTCTTTGCTTTTCTCTGCGACGAGGTGCTCGCTCCCTACATCACGGCCATGCGCACGGCGATCGGACAACCTGGTGCCCTTGCCGACGGCAACGATGCCTGGGCCTCGCCGCCCATGATCACCCTGGGCATCATGGACGAATTCGTCGTGCCTTACACCGAGCGGCTGCGATCGCTTTTGGGTGCTAAAGTGGTCACCCGGGGCAACTGGGGCGATTCCAGGAGCCGGGACCCCGGGTTTCCGGAGGAATTCATGGCCCGCAAGCTAAAGACCAGCCCCGGGTTTCTGAGCGTTCTGGATCCGGATCTCTACCGGCTGGGTCCCGGCCGCGTCAAGGCCTTTGCCGACAGGCACGGGGTGCACCTGACTGCCGGTGTGGACGCGACGCTGCTTCAGGAAGGGCCGGTGGAGGCGATCATCGAGAGGATCAGAACCTATATCGACGCCATGGCCCGCGACGGCCGGTGCGCCATCTACCTGAATCAGGTGCCCGGCGATGCGCCGCCCCGGCACATTCACGCCGCGGTGGCGGCCTGCCGCGTCCTGGGACGGTTTCCGATTCCACAGGATCTGGGCGCCGTCTTCGTTGATGTGCCTGAAAGAGAAAGTTTTGCGGAGTTTCTCCGGCGCAAAGGGGATACACTCGCCACCGGGTAAAAGCGCCGTTTGCCCAGCGTCCTGCACCGATCAAGAAACGGAAGATGCATGTTTCACATTGTAGGAGAACGGATCAATACCTTCCGAAAGCAGATCCGCGAAGCTGTCGAGGCGAAGGACGCGGCTCTCATCTGCGGCGAAGCCGAAAAACAGCAAGCCGCCGGCGCCCACGCCATCGAGATCTGTGCCGGGGCCAGGATCGGCCGGGAAGCGGCGGACATGGCCTGGCTCATCGAGACGGTGCAGCTGGCGGTATCCGTCCCGCTTTGTATCGACAGCGCCGACCCGAAGGTTTTAGAGGCGGCCTTGGGGCTAGTGCGGCTCAAGCCTTTCGTCAATTCCATCACTCTCGAATCGAGCCGCCTGGAACCGCTGCTGGCCGTACTGAAAGGGAAAAATTGCCGGATCGTGGCCCTGTGCATGGATGATTCGGGGATGCCCAAAAGCGCTTCGGACATCGTGGACCGTGCCCGCCGTCTTGTCGAGATCCTCGAAAACGCCGGTTTTGCGAGAGACGACATCTTTGTGGACCCCATGGTCCAGCCCATCGGGGTCAATACCTCAAACGGCGTTATAGTCATAGAAGCCACAAAGAAAATAGTCCTTGCGGCGCCCGGCGTGCACCTGATCTGCGGGCTTTCCAACATCTCCTACGGCCTGCCGCAGCGCCGGATCATCAACGCCGCGTTTTTGACCCTGATGACGGCCGCAGGCCTCGACGCCGCCATCCTGGATCCCCTCGACCGGGATCTCATGACCTTGCTTACCGCATCGCAGATGCTTCTTGACCGTGACGAGTTCTGTGAAAACTATCTCAAGGCCGTCCGCTCATAAATATTTTGTATTTTTGGTACCTTGTTGGTTATTCTGACTTATTTTTCAATTGACCGCCTCTTGATGCCACGGATGGTTACATGGAATCAATAGGGCCATCCCCTTTCACAAATCCGGAGAGAGGGCAGGGCAGGGTCAAGACATGAGCCGGACGGCGTCATGTGTCCTGACGATCGGCAGAAGCTCGATTTTCTCTTTCAGGGAAAAGCCCGCTCCGGGATGGACGATCCAGAGCTTTTTCAACCTCAGGTCTTCCAGAACGCCCTGCATCAAACGGCTCGGCCGGAGGGCCTTCAATAGGAGATTTGTTTTTTAGAAAAGGAAGTTAAGCTGTTGGAAGGACATATGTCAATCCCCGTCCCCTACCGAAGAAATGCATCTGCGGCACTGCGTACGCGGATCATTGTCTCTTTCCGCTTGCCGCTGCTAATATCGTAGAAAACCAGGCGGCCATCCTGCGCCACAAGGATTTCGCGGTCACGCACCCAGCCCACGAGCGAGGCGTGACGAATTGTCATTATAGGCCGCCTCTGGGTTTCCGCTTGCACAATCTCGACAGCGGGAAGCTCGGTGATCACCCGGCGGATCCGCGCCAGCTCCTCGGCATTCACCCTGCCTCCAGACGAAAGAGGAATCTCGCCGGCGTTCCGAACGGTCGAGACGACGGTGTAGGCGAGCATCGTGTTTTCGGTACTGAGGCGCGCGTCCGCGGTGTAGAAGCTCACATCGTAGTCGCGATTGCCATAGCGATCGAATTCGTCGTAAAAAAGTGACACCTTGCCGTTTTGCAGCAGCATCTGATCGCTGCTTTCGTTGTCCCAACTGCAGCATCCCCCATCGGGGACCGCCACAACAAGCAGCCCTGCATCCTCCGAGACGGTGAGGGGTTTCTCAAGAGGCTGGGGAAGCTTCTCCGCCTGCCAGGTCCTTCCAGAGGGTCGGTAAAGAAGGCTTTCATGGTAGGTTGTCCCAAGCTGTCCCGGCGTAACCCGGGTCGCTACGAAACAGTCAGCAACGACGCCGTCCGGCGCCCAGAAATACCACTCGGGGCAGGTCTCAGAGCAAACTCCAGTTGCACACCGGCACCATCCGGATGAGAAAAGATGCGTTATCGTCTCGGGCCTGCCCCCGGCGAGGTCGGTGCGCCACACCCGAGAGGTGGAACGTACAGATAGTTCCATTCCGTCCTCATCTGTAACCTTCTCGAACCTGTTTTCAAACCAGAAAAGGGACTCTCCTCCCGCCGTCAGGTAACACTGCAGAGTCGTCTCTATAACGGGGGGGTTGTCGGTGACGTCCCCGAGTGTCTTTGCGTCTTCGCGGTTCAACCCCTTTTCCCGGTGACCGTCCCAGAACCACACGCGGCATCCGGTCGACACCATCTCCGGCGTATCCTTCGGTGGGAAAAACAGTATCTGTCCTTTTGCGTTGATGCTGACATACTCCGGATGCTCGATCAGCAGGCGTGGCACCTGTAGCGTCCGACGGGCTGCGAATGTTGCGATGTCGTACTCGACGATCTCATCCGGCTCCTGCAGCACCCAGAGACGCCCGGGGGTTTGCGCGGAAGCAGCCGACACCAGGCAGGCCGCAAACAAAACGTGGATCCATACCCTTATGCAGCAATACCCGTAAGAAATAAAATTCAACGTTATGTAATGGAAATCTTTTTTCTTTTTCATTGACAGTCAGAAAGGCCATCAGGACCTGGGCCGCGGTTTGGTCATATACAGGTCTTGGTAAGCCGGGAAGACCTTTTCCCAGGTGCCTGTCTGTCTCACCCACTCATTTGCCTGCCTCATCATCCGGGTATGGACGTTCCGGTTGTCATGCATTTCCATGGCCCGGTGCATGGCGTCCACCAGCCCTCTGAGGATCGAACGATCGCCCAGGCCGAAGAACCCGATACCGGTTTGACCGTTGACGATTTTGGACAGTCCGCCCACCTGGTTGGCGATGGGGATGTTGCCGTTGAGCTGGGCGCGCAAATCGGTTAACCCGCAAGGCTCAAACCGCGAGGGCATCAGCAGAAAATCACCGGCTGCAAAGATCTCCCTGGCTACGACTTCACTGCGGCCGTTGAGTATGGTTACCCGTCCGGCAAAGCGTTTGGCGGTTTTTTCGAGCTGTGAGGATAGGCCTGCGCCCAGCAGGCACAAGCCTGCGGTGCTGCAGTAAGAAAAGACCTCTTCAATGGCACGGGCCAGGATGTCTGCGCCTTTTTGCCGATCGAGCCGGCCCACGTAGGTGAACAAAACGCCCTTTCCGGGTAAAAACCGGTCCAGGCTTCCAGTGATGCTTTCGATCTGTCCCCAGTAGGCCGGCCGGCCGGCCGGTGTTTTGAGACGATCCAGGAAAGCGGCCTGAAAGGCGGGCTTCCAGGCAAAATCTCCAAAGCCGACCCCCTGTGGCCGGACAGCAGCGTCGATGGCTTCGGGCCCTACTTCCTGGGGATCGATGCCGTTGGTGATACCAGAGACCGAAGCCCGAAGCGTGCCGGATTGGCGGTGTTTTTCAAGGAATTCGGCAAAGGCTCGCAGTTCGGCATCGCTTTCGGCGGTTTCGGACGTGCCGGCCTGGATCAACTCCCAGCAATAGCCTTCGCTGACGATGGTCAGGTGGTCGCCATACAGGGCTGCAGCGGCAAATGGCTCAAATCCAGGCAGTCGATGATCCCCGTCGCTGACGACACAGGTGCGGATCGCTTCCCGGTCCACATCCAGGGCATGGGCGAGAAAGCCCAGTTCCCATTGCACATCGGACATCCACAGCCGCTGGCGCAGCCCCCAGCCCAGGTTGTGGGCCGTAAAAATGTAATTGATACCCTTCAGTTTTTCTTCGAACAAAAAGCTGCGGCAGGCCGCAAGCGCCAGGGTAGCCACATGGGCGTCGTGGCCGTGGACCACGATCGGACCGCCGCCTGAAGCCTTACGGCCGATGTAGGTCAGGGCGGCTTTTTGCAGCAGCACATTGATGGGGTACACATCCGGATAGGCGGGCCGGCCATAGGCGGCCGGACGTCTGCCGAACCGTGGGGAATCCACCAGACAGACACGCAGCGTTGTGCCGGCAAGGGGAAGGTCGATTTCTGCAAATCGCACCGGTTCGGTTTCTTCGGGGCCGGGATCCGTTTTGCCGGGAAACCACAAACGGACGGGAAAAAGATCGGCGGTACGCAGCTTGGCCTGGAGCCGCTTCCCGAAGCGCGTTTGAAAATCGTCATCCAGTCTGCCGTAGCAGGGAATGATGACCGTGGTGTCAAGCCCGGCCAGGGTGCATTGCTTGGCTACCTGGTAGACGACATCTCCCAGGCCGCCGACGCTGGCAATCCCGCTGCACTCGGTGGCGATGTGGAACACTTTCATCGTTTTTTCAATAAAAACTGCTTTTCACCATGAAGCGCATGAAGAACATGAAGGCGTGATGATCCCCCCTGTTTGCCGGTGAATTCGGATGATGCCGGGAAAAGCATACTCTGACAACCGGTTTTATTCTTCATGTTCTTCATGGGGTTAACCGCCCTTTACCCGGGGGAATTGTCACGCTCCACACATTCCTCCAGGCGCTCCTGAAAATCCGGTATGGCCGCTGCCACCCGTGCCCATGCCGGCATCATGGGAATGCCCACAGGGTCTTCGATAAACTCCGGAATGGCGCACTTGAGAGAATCCACGAAAGCCTCCACCGCCTCGATTTCGCTGTGCCGGTCGTACGCCAAGCCGTTAATCAGGGAAAGGGCGTGATATTTTTCGATACTGATACGTGCTTCCTGGATGTAGGCCGTAAGCATGGTGCGGAAAAAGGCGCTGCTTAAAATGATACCGTCCTGGGAAAGGACCCGGAAGAGGGCCTTTGCAATATCGCAGGCCATGCGGATCAGCCCTTCCGACGGACGGTCTTTTTCCAATGCCTGGTGTTTGTGCTCATAAGGTTCGACGATTTCCACCTGGCAGATGCGGTTGACCGATGCCTCCTGGTAGATTTCGCTGAGCAGCGATACTTCCAGACCCCAGGTCGGGGAGATGCGGATTCCCTTGGCCAGGCTGGCTATCATGGCAAATTCTCCGGACAGGGCGTAACGGAAATTGTCCAGATAGGACAAAAACGGGTTGAATCCCAGAATGCGCTTGAGGGTTCGAATCAAGGGCGTATAAAACAGCCGGGTCACCCGGCCGTACAGCCGATCAGTCACCCGGGCATAATAGCCCTTGCTGAATTCAAAGTATGTGGCCGGGTGCACCACGGGATAGACAAGCCGTGCCAGCAACGTGCGCTGGTAATTGACGATGTCGCAATCATGGGTAACCATGGCATAGACATCGCGGTCTGCCAGAATATAGCCCATCGTCATCCATACCGAGCGTCCCTTGCCTGGTTGGTTCATGTTGAAATCACTATTGCGGAGTTCTTCCAGAAGGGCTTGCATGCCCGGTCCGTCGTGCCAGACGATTTTCACCTCCATGGGCAATTCGGACATCTGGCGCCGTACCTCATCGAACTGGCGCCGGTCGGCCTGATCCAGCGACAGGACCACCTTGTGCAGATAGCGCACGTGTTTGAGCTCGGCGATGATGCCGGGCATGGAAGGGGTGTCGAATTCGCTGTAGAGGGCGGGAAGCAAAAGCGCCATTTTGCGCTTCCGGCTGATTCTGAAAAGTTCCGCCTCCAGGTCGTCGATGGGCCGGTTTTTTAAATGCTGCAATACCGTGACCGTACCGTGTTGCCAGAAATCCGACATATCAGACTCCTTTTTTCCATATGCCGCGGAGGTAGTCTTTCATATGCTCAAAGACTTCGGCCTGATTGTTGAATAATTGTTCGGATTCCTCCGCGCTTTTGTTTTTGAGTTCGTTGATCAGCGAGGCCACGCGGGCGTGGTAGAGCGGAATCAGGGTATTGAGCATCTTGATGCGCTGCCGGGGTGTGACCTCGAAAGCGGCGGCATAGCGATAAACCGTGCGCACCCAGGTTTCTACGGGCAACACAAAGCTGTCGATTCCGCCGCCGGCGACAAGATTCTTGAACACGTTATAATCGGATTCTTCGAGCACCTGCTGCCAGATGCCATGGAAATTGCCGTAGCCCAATCGAAAATAATCGATGAGACTTTGCCTGTCGATTTCAAAGGGCGGGGCTTCCTGGTTTAGTTCCGCTCCCAGGATAGCGACATCCTGCGATCCGTTGATCCGGCGCCAGTGCTCTTCGTGCATTCCCATCATTTGAAAAATCGTACCCACCACCTGCTGGAACATGGGTCCTAAGTCCGCGGTCGGATCCTTTTGACCGTGGATCTTGGCGCCAAGTCTTGCCTGGCAGACGCTGAAGCCTCCCACAATGGCCGAAACGGTCATATAGATGTCAATACCGAAGCGGGCCACATCGCTTTCCCAGACATCCTGGTCCAGATAGTGTTTGGCCAGTTGCCGGGAAACGCCGAAATCTCCGCCGATGGGCTGGCGCACCCGTTGCCCGTACAGGGCCCGGATCAGGTTGTAGGCAATGGTGTTGGTAATGGTGCCGTCCAGTTTGTAGCGCCTGTAATAGGGGCAGACCAGGTCGTAGCCGCGGGAAATCGGATCAACCAGGTTTTTCACCCATTCCGGGGTAATTGAAATCAGGTCCGAGTCAAACACGGCCACCGCTTCGGCCTTGAGAAAATTGGCGGCTTCAAAGATGGCCCGCAGGCCGGATCCTTTTCCCGGAATGCCGCGATAGATGGTGACGAGCTTTTCGATATGAAAGGAATTCACCTCGACCTGTTCGGCAAATTCGCGTGAATCGTCGGTGGACCCCCCGTCGGAAACCAGAATCAGGGCGTTAGATCCGCGAAAATACTTTTCCAGGCCCCTGGCCACGCTCTGGATGACGTGGACCACGGAAAAGCCGCTGTGAAAAGTGGGAATACCGATGACGATGTCGGCGTGGTCGAGCGCTTCGATTTTCTCGCGCAGCGTGGTTCTGAGAGCCGTTGAAAAGCGCTGGACCATAATGTGTCCTCCTTGTTTTTCAATCGCAACGCCGGTGGTAAGATCCCTGCGGCGTCAGGACTTGACCGCTTTTTCCGCGATGCTGTTCAAAATGCGCAGAACCACTTCATTCCAGCCGTGGCTGCCGGGCCTGGACCCGATGATCAGGCCGGAGATTTGCAGGTCCGTTACGGTTCCGTCGGCTTGAGGCATCAGCACGGGGACATCAACCACGGTCAGCATGGACTCATCGTTGGGGCTGTCGCCGATGCCGATGGTAACCAGCGGTTCGCCCATGGTTTGCCTGAAAACATCGGTCAGATAACTGACTGCCCGCCCCTTATCCTGGCCTGACCCGATCAGGTGAAAAAACCGTCCGCCCCGGACAATGGCCAGGTTTCTGGCCGCAGCCCATGTCTCCAGTTCTCTGAACCGGGCCGGGTCTTCCATGACAAAGGGCTCGGAAAATTCCCTTTGCCGGGCCAGGACCGCTTTTTCCGTAGACAGTCCGGTCAACTGCGCCACCTGGGTTACATTCATATCCCCGAAGCCTTTGATGGGAAACTTGTGCCGGGCTGCCGCGAATGCGGCCCGGATCTTCTGATATGGCAGGCCCCAACGGAAAACCGTATGGATTCCCTGCTCCATGCCGCCGTTGAAGATGATTCCCCGATACCCTTTTGGCACGAAAAGGGCCGCTCCGTTTTCGACGATAAACGGATCTTCGATGCCCAGCTCCTTTTGAATCTGGTCGACTTCCGGGCGGCACTTGCTGGTAACGGCAATCAGTGGAATGCGACGGTTTTTGATTTGCCGCAGGGCTGGCATTGCCCCGGAAAAACCATAGCCATTATGGTCTAAAAGGCTGGCGTCAAGATCAGTGAAGATGACAGGGAGCATTCCGGCTTCATCACCTCCATCCCGGTCTTTCAAGGTTATCTGGCCGACATCGTGGATGAGCGGAGGCGGGACCACGGCATGCTCCAGACTGCTGGTGCGGTCATCTTTCTCCGCAGTACCGCCTCATAAAGCGTTTTGTGATCTCCCCGAGTCGTTCGTCCAGAATTGAATAGACCTTTTGCTGGATTGTCTCCGGCACCGCCCCATAAAACGCCTGTGCAATTCCACCTGTGATACACGCCAGTGTATCTGTGTCTCCGCCAAGCGATACCGCGGTTCGTATGGCATCCTCAAAGTCCGTCGAATCAATAAATGTCCGAATGGCCGGTGGGACTGTGCCCTGGCACGATTCATCAAACTTGTAGTGAGGGCGAATTTCGTCCACGTGCTGGCTCAAGTCATACTGGAATCGGGTTTCAATGAATGCCCGGATCTCATTTTTCGACTTCCCGGTACGCGAAAGAAAAATCGCCGCGGCTGTTGCCTGGCCGCCTTTGACGCCTTCCGCATGGTTGTGCGTCACCGCGGAAAACTCGCGTGCTTTTTCAATAACGACATCAAGATCGTTATATGCATATCCGACCGGGCTGATGCGCATTGCGGCTCCGTTCCCCCAACTGTTGTAAGGTTCAAAACTTCCACCTTGCGCCCAGCGATGAAAACCGCCTCCGTATCCCGCATTTGGATACCACCGATAAAAGGTCTTCAGATTGTTCACATAAGGGGTGTCTGTCAGAATAGAGTCTGCCAGAGCAACCGTTAGAATCGTATCGTCCGTGTAAAAGCATCGGTCCGAGAACAAAATGAAATCCTTGGTCTTGATATTGTTCCACTCATATATGGAACCGATGATGTCACCTGCAATCGCTCCTATCATGGTATCCTTTCGTCTATATGACCGAATGACAGGAATCATTTCATGCCGATCCTGTGTACGCCATGGTTCAAGTAAACCGGAGGAATGTGGGAAACGTTCGTGCAGAACCTTCACAACTCAAAGTTGATGCCATCTACATCATGCATCTGACCGTGTTAACCTCGGAATAACCTTTAGCTCTTATTGACGATAAAGATTCGTTGATTCGGATATGTCTCTTGGTTGGGGTGGCCAATTACATCGAACGGTCCACCATGCTGCAGGTGGTAAAAGATTTCTTCAAACGTGATGCCGCGTTCCGTCCGCAGCGATCCATTTTTTTCTTGGTTCCAGTCAGACTGGTCCATAATATATATAATATAAAAATATCATAATGTGTACACGTTGGCAACATAATTATCCCCACCGGCACAACATATGAATAGCAAGAATTATTCCTTGGTTTGTCCGTTTTCGCAGAAGGGGGTCCGGGTGCTCATGATTTCGGATTCCTGCCATTCGAGCGTGGTTACCCGGTTTACCCCGACCGCGGGGCGGCAACATCAGGCGGATTCGGCTCGCGGCGTGTCCCAGAGGCAGATGAATTTCTTGCCGCTTCGAAGCTCCGCCCGGATCTTTTCCATATGACGCAGAGCCGCGAGTTCACGCTCCAGGTCGGCAGGTTTTAGACGAAGCCGATCGGAAAGCACCGGCAGTTCGGTTCCGCCTGTTTCTCTGAGAAGCTCGATGATCCGCCGCTGTACGGGAGTAAGTTCATTTTCGCCGACGGGTTTGCCGCCGAAAGACTTTGCGCTGTGCACCGCCCACGGATCGCAAGGACGGGCCGGCGACAGCCGATCCATATAGCAATCCTCACACAGGATCTCACCATAAAGTTCGCGTTCTTCTCCCGGGAGGATATCCACCCCGCATTTTCGGCATTTCATATTTTTCCCCCTGGTTTTCGGGTTTGAGGTCTTACGGGCCCCTTCCGCTTATTTCAGCGGAAAACCGCTGCCCGGATTTATCATAAAAACCGTAAAGCGGGTTGAAAACCTCGGCGTCAGGCACTATATACATCCATAAGCACGCAATGGCAACCCGGAGACGGGCAACAGCGTATCGGGATCGCAGAATCCCCCCTTACCCCTTTTCAACGGGGGGAAATGGGGAGGATTTGCTTTTTTTGGAGCCGGCGAGCGGAATTGAACCGCTGACCTGCTGATTACGAATCAGCTGCTCTACCGACTGAGCTACGCCGGCCGGTGATGGGAACTCTTTTCTATATTCTATATGGAACAAAATCAAGACAATTTTACGATCGAAGGTCTGTGCCGAATGCTCGCCGAAGAATCCTTGTGTCTGGATTGCATCGGTGTCGACGGTTCCGAAAGGGCATACATTGCCTACCGGTTGTATAAGGAACTTTCGATTCCTGTGCTTCTGATCGTTTCTTCGACCAAAGAGGCGGAAAAGCTCATCGACGAGCTTTCTTTTTTTTCAGGTGCATGCAAGCCGCCGGTGATCTATTTTCCACCTTACAACATTCTGCCATTCAAAACGGTTTCCTATCATGCGGAAACAACGGCCAGACGGATTCGGGCCCTTTATCGCCTGACCGAACAAAGCATCCCCCCGATTGTGATCACGACGGCCGGGGCTTTGATGCAGAGGGTCATCCCGAGAAAAGAGATCATACAATATGCCGAACTTGTCATGGTCGGCGAAGAACTTGACCGGGAGTCGCTGATCGAAAAGCTATTGGCCGGGGGATATTCGAAGGAGACCATCACCGAGGAGCCGGGAGATTTTTCGGTTCGCGGAGGAATTCTGGATATTTTTTCTCCACTGTATCCGAATCCGCTGAGAGTCGAATTTACAGGAGACTTTGTCGACTCGATCCGGTTTTTTTCGGCAAACACCCAGCGTACGGTGAAAAAAATCCAGGAGGCCGTGATCCTGCCGGCAAAAGAACCCATTGTGAAGCCTGAAACCTTCAGCGATATTGCCGCAAGGGTGAGGGCTCGGGCGGCCGCTTTGGAGATGCCGGTGTCTAAGGTCAGGGAGATCGTGGAAAAAATCAAAACGGAAAGAACTTTTCCGGGATTTGAAAGCCTCCTGCCCCTGGTATATCCCGAGCCCGATACGCTTTTCGATTATTTGCCGCAGGACTCGATCTTCATCGAGATAGGCGCCGAAGAGCTGCGAAAAGCTGCGCAGGAACTGCAAGTGCAGATCGACCGGAATTACCGGGAAGCCATGGATACATCAAGGCTTTGTGTCGAAACGGACGCCCTGTATCTCAGGTGGTCGGAGGTGGATCGTATTTTGCAGGAGAACAAACGGATTGTTTTCAAGACATTCCACGAAACAGGGGCCGGTTTTCAGGTGGAACCCGGCCCCTCTGTCTTTCGGTTCAGCGTGGCGGACAACAGCGGGCTTCGTATGACGCTTCAAAGCGCACATGGCAGAGAAAAGCTCCTGCATCCCCTCGCGCATTGGATAAACGATAACCTGCGGGCGGGCTATCAACCGGTGCTTGTTTGCGGCGGCGAAAACCAGGCCCATCGAATCGAGGCCCTGCTGGCGCCTTACGGAATAAGGCCGTTGGTGGTCGGCGATTTTCCCGATCTTCAAAATACCCGGCAAGAGGGGGTGATGCGCCCGCTCCTGTGCCTTGGTCATATTGCATCCGGGTTTGTCTGGCCGTCCGAACGGCTGGCGATCGTTACAGAGGATGAAATATTCGGAACGAAACACCACCGGCGGATGGCGACCAAAGCGACCCCCAGAGATGCGTTTTTGGCTTACGAAGATTTGAAACAGGGCGATTTCATCGTGCATGACGATCATGGAATCGGTCGATATGAAGGCCTGGTAAAACTCAAGCTGAACGGATCGACAAATGATTTTTTTCTCATCGTTTACCGGGATGATGACAAATTGTATCTTCCGGTGGACCGAATGGGAATTGTCCACAAATATATGGGCGTCGAAGGTGTGGTGCCTGTACTGGATAAGCTGGGCGGCAAATCATGGGCCCAAGTAAAAGCCAAAGTACGACGTTCGGCCGAAAAAATCGCCGGTGAACTGCTCAAGATTTATGCCTCCAGGAAGGTGATGCAGGGATTTTCTTTCGGAGATACGGACGAATTTTTCAAAGATTTTGAAGCCGGCTTTTCTTTTGAAGAGACCCAGGACCAGTTTAAGGCGATCGGAGAGGTGATTCATGACATGCAAAAAACGGTGCCGATGGACCGTCTCGTATGCGGTGACGTCGGCTACGGCAAAACGGAGGTCGCATTGCGGGCCTCCTTTCTGGCCGTAAGCAGCGGCAAACAGGTCGCCGTACTCGTACCGACGACTGTTCTGGCCGAGCAGCATTATGCGACCTTTTCGGCGCGTTTTGAACGCTATCCGGTCAACCTCGGCTGCTTGAGCCGGTTTCGATCCCCCAAACAGCAGCGGCAAATAATCGAAGATTTAAAGGCGGGAAAGCTGGATATCGTCATAGGAACTCACCGGCTGCTGCAGAAAGACGTCGCTTTTAAAGATCTCGGACTGCTCATTATCGATGAAGAGCAGCGTTTCGGTGTAAAACACAAGGAAAGGTTGAAAAAATTCAGGGCTACGGTGGACGTACTTGCCCTGACGGCGACTCCGATTCCCCGGACCCTGTATATGTCGCTGGTAGGCATCCGCGACATCAGCGTTATTTCTACCCCGCCGGAATACCGAAAAGCGATCGTCACCTATGTCTGCAGGTTTGACGAAGCCGTTATCGCCAGTGCGGTCCAAAACGAACTGGCGCACGGCGGTCAAATATTCTTCGTTCACAACAACATCCAGACAATCGAGAAAATGGGACGATATCTTAACAAACTGGTTCCCGAGGTAAGACTGGAGATCGCCCACGGGCAGATGGACGAAACACAGCTCGAGCGCGTAATGATGCTGTTTTTAAACAGGAAGATCGACATGCTGGTCTGTACGACCATCATTGAAGCGGGCCTCGATATTCCTTCAGCCAACACCATTTTGATCAACCGTGCGGACAAGATGGGACTGGCCCAGATCTATCAACTTCGGGGCAGGGTCGGCAGATCCGGGGAGCAGGCGTATGCGTATCTTTTTATTCCGGATGAATCCGGAATCGGAAAGAATGCCCAAAAAAGGTTGAAAGTCCTGATGGAATACAGCGATCTTGGATCGGGTTTTCAGATAGCCATGAGCGATCTGAGAATCAGAGGAGGCGGAACGCTTCTCGGCGCTTCACAATCCGGCCATATCGCGTCGGTAGGTTATGATCTGTTTTTGCGATTGATGGAAACGACCATATCCGAGTTAAAAGGAGAACATATTCCGGAACGTCTGGATCCTGAAATCAATTTGCCGGTATCCGCTTACATCCCCGAGAATTACATGCCTGAAATCGACCAGCGTCTTTCGGTATACCGGCGCTTGGCAAAAATGACGGACCTAAAGGAAATAGGCATTCTCAGATCAGAGCTGGTGGACCGTTTCGGTTCATTGCCGAAAGAAGTGAACCATCTGCTCTATAAAATCATGATAAAAATTCTTTCCAGGCAGTCAGGAATTCAACGTATAGATTTGAAAGGGCAATCACTATCCCTTTTTCTTTCAAAAGAGCATGTGAAAAACCCCTCCGGCATATTGTCGATGATCGAAAGTCAACCCGACCGATTCGAACTTTTTCAAAACGACAGAGTAACGGTACGGCTTTCTTCGCAAAATTCAAGCGGGCTTTTGAGAGAATGCAGAAACTTCTTGAATGAAATTCTATCGCATGTTAACTTTTAAAGATTTGGAAATTTATACCATACACCCCAACTTCTCAATAGCTATGATTAGAAAAACTACCAGAACGACGAATGGTTTATTTTTTTTCCGCAGGCTGATCATCGCAATCGCACTGTCTGTCTGCCCTGTATTGTATACAGGCCCATGGGAAGCGGAAGGCACTCAGACTGTTGACCGCATCATGGCGGTCGTCAACGATGAAATCATAGGGCTTTATGAGCTCAACCAGGCTGTCCGTCCCTATGCCGAACGGATCAAGACGATGGGGTATCCTTTTGAAAAAGAAAAGGAAATGCTTTCAAAAATTCAGCAGGATGTGCTCAAACAGTTGATCGATAAAAAGCTTGTCGACCAGGAGGTAAAACGTTTCAACATTACTGTAAGTGAGAATGAAATAGACAGCGCCATCGCGCGGATGACACAAACGCGTGTTTCTGCGGATGACGAGATCGATGAGGCCTTTTCCATAAAAAAAAGCGCAAGCGAAGAGTACCGGCGCCAAGTGAAAGAAAATATACTTCGCGCAAAATTGATAAACCTCGAGGTAAAGTCAAAGGTGGTTCTCACCAAAAAGGATATCGCGGCCTACTATGAACGCCATAAAGACATGTATACGCAGGAGAAGCTCTACCACCTGCGCAACATCGTCATGAGGGTTTTTCCGGATGCCGGAGAAACCGAAAGGCGCTCGGTGTATACCGCCATGGTTGATATTCTGAAAAAACTTCAAGACGGAGAGTCTTTTGAATCGCTTGCAAGAAAGTATTCCCAGTCTTCGCTGGCAGAGGATGGAGGGGATCTGGGCGTGTTCCAGTGGGGAAATCTGTCCCCTCAACTCCAGGACGCGCTCAAAGGTCTGAAGGCCGGCATGTACACATCCATACTCGATACTTCCCAGGGCTATCAGGTATTTTATGTCGAAGAGATCAAAACCGGCGCAGGCAAGACGCTTGAAGATGCTACCGCCGAGATCGAAGAAAAGCTTTATAGCGAAATAGTGGACAATAAGTTTCATTCATGGATGGAGGATCTGAGAAATCGATCCCATATAAAAATTTATCCATAATGGTATCAAAAGCAATGGAAGAAACGAAACCACTTTCCTTCGGGCGATATCTAAAAGCCGTGCGGCTCGAAAAAGCAATGGCACTGGAAGAGGTCTCGAAGGAAACGCGGATCAGCGTGAGAACCCTTTTGTTTATCGAAAATGAAGAACACGATAAGCTTCCGCCCGAGGTATTCGTGAAAGGGTTTCTGCGGGCCTATGCCAGGGCCGTGGGTGCGGATGAAGACCTGGCCGTTCAAGCGTACCTGTCGGACCGACATCCTCGCCCTGAGCCCGTTTGGACGGATAACAAACCGGAAAGAGCTTCCACGAAAAGGTTCTGGCTGCGTCTGGGGTTATCGCTGGGCGTTCTGGCGTGTTTTATGGCGCTGACGATTTGCGGGGTGCAACTCATGAGGAATGAACCGGAAAAAAAGAAATTGCCGGTTTCCCCTGCGGCACAGAACCTCCCCGACGAAAAGCCGTTCAATCAATTGGATACGGCTCGTGCTCCGGATAAACCTGAAGTGGAAAACATCGCTGAGGAAACTTCAAAAGAGCCTCTTTCGACGGTTGCCCCGGTTGTTTTACCGGAAAAAAAAGGTGTTGAAAAACTTTATCTGAATATCACGGCGGTAGAAAAGACTTGGATTAAGGTGATTATTGACGGTCAGGAACCCAAAGAATATACCTTGAAACCGGCCGATAAACTAGATCTGGAGGCATTTCGGGGATACAGCTTGCTCATCGGAAATGCAGGCGGACTTAAACTCAGCCTGAACGGCCGTCCGGTAGGCGTTCCGGGAAAAAGCGGGCAGGTCGTCACCCTACAGATCCCCTGACCCTTTTCCATATCACCGGCGGAGATTTTTTTCATGCCGTTACCTTTTTCGGATTTACAAAGAACATGCTGAATTTCACCACGCCTGCAATCGTTCTACGACGCATCGAGCACGCCGATTACGATATTATTGCCACATTTTTCACCCTGGAAAGAGGCAAATTTTCGGTGATGGCAAAAGGTGCAAAAAAAAGTGTCAAAAGGTTTTCGGGGGTGCTGGAACTATTTTCCCTGCTGCACATTGTCTGCAGCAAAGGGAGAGGGAAAGGCATGCCGGTTCTTCAGGAAGCCTCGATAGAATGCTCATTTCCCGGTATCCGTGAGGATATGACCAAAACCGCCTATGGCAGCTACTGGGCAGAACTCATCTGCGCCTGGATGGAGGAGGATAACAAGCATGCGGATCTGTTCGCTCTTTTCCGATGGACGCTGTCGCAACTCGACAGTGGATGCCGGACAGCCGCCGCGCTCTCCGTTCTTTTTCAAATACGTTTTTCCGCCATGATCGGTTTTGCTCCCAACCTGAAGGAATGCAGCATTTGCAAAACTGCCGTGGAAAGAATCCAGCGGCAGAAAGTAAGCGTGCATCTCGACAGAGGGGGCCTGATATGCGAAAAATGTTCGTCCCAAAGTCCGGAGATCATATCCCTGTCAAAGGGGACGATCAAGCAGTTGTTGTGGTTGCAGCACCCGGACATGGAAACGGCCGGGCGTGTTTGTCTGACACCGCAGGCGATCACCGAGGGGCTATTTTTTTTAGAAGCCTTTCTTCCCTATCACATGGGCAGCGAGCCCCGAAGCCTGAGATTTCTGAAGCAAATTCGCAACCGAAACTTTAAACCGACGATTCGAGCATGCGAGAAACGGTAAAACGGCTACTTGAAACCAATCGCCTCGAAGGATCGGCTCCGTGTCGAATCGACATGGGCGGAACCCTGGACATCCATACGTTTTCCTTTCCGCTTCGACATTTGTTTCCCTGTACATTCAATATCGCCCTGGATTTACGGACAAGGGTGTGTGTTCACCCTTATCGTTCAGGCATCGTTCGGGTTTCTTCCAAAGGGTTTGAAAGCGCTGAATATGAACTCGAACAGGCCCCGTTCGATCATCCACTCGGGCTCTTATTCGCCATTGCCGCCTATTTCGGGATCAGCGGGGTCCACATCGATGTGACGTCCTCATCGCCTCCAAAGAGCGCTCTCGGGGGATCATCGGCCGCGGGTGTTGCGCTTGTAGCCGCATTTGCGAAGGTCGTCGAAAAAGCGGGAGGACGCTCCATGTCCAGGCCGCAAACCGCTCTGGTCGCCCAGGCGATCGAAAGCAGTGTCGCCGGAGTTCCTTGCGGCCTTCAGGACCAGCTTGCAGCCGTATTCGGAGGGGCCAACGTCTGGCACTGGTCTGCCGGGATTGAGGAGCCGGCGTTTAAACGAGAGGCCCTTTTCGACGCCGATTATTATTCGGTGCTGCAGCGCTGCCTCCTTGTGGCTTACTGCGGTATGCCGCATGAATCGAAAAATATCAACAGCAGGTGGGTGAGCCAATTTCTATCGGGAAAGCACCGAAAGATTTGGCCGGAAATTCTCGGCCTGACGAAACGCTTTATATCGGCGCTGAAAAGAAAAGAATTTGATGAAGCCGCCGAAAGCATGAATCGGGAAACGGTTTTGAGGCGGGAAATGACTCCGGATGTACTGGACGATATGGGTGAAAAACTTTTCAAAGCGGCGATGGAAGGTGATTGTGGTGCAAGATTTACGGGTGCCGGGGGAGGAGGATGCCTCTGGGCGCTCGGCCGGCAGCGTTCCATCGAAAGACTTCAGGGAGTATGGGAAAGGATTCTCAAAAAACACCCGGACGCATGTTTGTTGGATGCAAAAATAGATGCCTCGGGGGTTATGAGCAGCCTGTGAGCCTCTGACCGTCCGCAGCAGGAAAAAAATCGAGGGCCAAGTATGTACTTTCAAGACGTGATACTCTCCTTGCAACGCTTTTGGACGCGTAAAGGATGCATCCTGGTACAACCTTACGATATGGAAGTCGGGGCAGGCACATTCCACCCGATGACACTTCTCAGGGTTCTCGGCCCTGAACCCTGGAATGTCGCATATGTGCAGCCGTCGAGACGGCCGACAGACGGACGATATGGAGAAAATCCGAACCGTCTGCAACATTACTACCAGTTTCAGGTGATCATGAAACCCTCTCCCATGGGCATTCAGCAGCAATATCTGCAAAGTCTGAAGGCACTTGGGATTGAACCGCTCGAACATGATATTCGGTTCGTGGAGGACGACTGGGAATCGCCGACCCTGGGTGCGTCCGGGCTGGGATGGGAAGTGTGGCTGGATGGTATGGAAATCACCCAGTTCACCTATTTTCAACTGGCAGGCAGTATCGAGTTAAAACCGGTTTCCGTAGAGTTGACCTATGGATTGGAACGCATCTGCATGTATCTGCAGGGCGTCGACAATGTATACGACCTGAAATGGAACGCAGCCGTTACTTACGGGGGTGTGCACCGTCAACAGGAAGTCGAGCAGTCCACCTATAATTTTGAAAAGGCCGATGTGAGCATGCTGCTGGACCTGTTTGATAAGTACGAAAAGGAATCCCGTCGGATCATCGAGGAAGGACTCGTTTTACCCGCTTACGAATACTGCCTGAAAGGTTCCCATACCTTCAATCTGCTGGATGCACGCGGGGCCATCAGCGTCACAGAAAGAACAGGATACATCGCACGGATCAGAAATCTCGCAAGGGCCTGTGCGGAAGCCTATTTACAGCAGAGGGAAAGGATGGGATTCCCTTTGCTGACGCTAAAAAGCTGAATTCTCAGGAATGACACAAACAAGAAAAAGGCATGAGTAAGGACTGTCGAGATGAACGGAAGTGGCGTTGAAAATTCCGATATGTTTCTTCTGGAACTCGGGGTAGAGGAAATTCCGGCAGGGTATATCGAGCCGGCGCTCAAAGCGCTTTCATTCGAATTATTGAAGAAGCTGGATGAAGCGGGAATCGAGCACGGCAGGTGCAGCATTTACGGAACGCCGAGAAGGCTGGCGATCCAGGTGACGGATGTCGCAAGAAAACAAAAATCAAGGACCGCCGAGATTATGGGGCCTCCGGCGGCAGCGGCTTTCGATGGCAAGGGAAACCCAACGGTTGCAGCGGAAAAATTCGCGGAAAAGTCAGGCGTTTCCCTGCATCGGCTGATACTCAGGGAAACGAAGAAAGGGCCTTACGTTTATGCGAAAAAGACGGAAAGGGGGCTTGCCACCAGGACCGTTTTAAAACGGATACTTCCGGATGTCATACTGTCTCTTCCTTTTCCCAAGACCATGCGCTGGGCTGACCTGTCGATATTTTTCGCGCGGCCGATTCACTCAATTCTCGCTGTACTGGGAAATAGAATTGTTTCTTTTGAGCTCGGAACCGTCAGGAGCGGAAATTTCACACGCGGTCATCGCTTCATGAATCCAAAGCCTATTCAAATCTTCAATCCAGGCAAATATGTCGAAGAGCTGGCCGGGGCTCGGGTGCTTGCCGACATTCAGACCCGAAAATCCGCCGTGCAGCGCGGCATCGCAGCGGCCGCCGCAGGGGTCGGTGGACATGTTTTGCCGGATGAGGAGCTTGTAGACATCGTGACGAACCTGGTCGAATATCCGGTTCCGGTGACCGGCCGGTTCGATGAAAAATTTCTCGAGCTTCCCAAAGAGGTTCTGGTAACGGCGATGAGAGAACACCAGAAATATTTCGCCGTGATCGATGACAGCGGTCGTCTTCTATTTCATTTCATCGCGGTAAACGATACCCTGGCCAGGGATCCGCAACTGGTTGCCAGAGGTCATGAGCGGGTGATCCGGGCACGCCTCGAAGACGCAAGCTTTTTCTATCACAGCGATCTGAAGACTTCTTCCGACGACCGGGTGAAGCAGCTTAAGGGAGTTCTATTCCAGGCCAGGCTGGGATCCATGCATGAAAAAGTGCTGCGGGTGCAAAAACTTACGGGTTTTATCGCCGAAGCTCTCGGGCTGGATTCCGAAGAAAAAGAGCGGGCGCTTCGTGCCGCCTATCTGTGCAAAGCGGATCTGGTGAGCCAAGTCGTTACCGAGTTCCCGAAGCTCCAGGGGATCATGGGAAGGATCTATGCGCTGTCAGCCGGGGAAGACGGAGAGACGGCCGCTGCAATTGAAGAACATTATCGACCGACCTTTTCAGGCGGTCCTTTGCCTGAAACAACAACCGGTGCGATCGTCGGAGTCGCAGACAAAATGGATTCGATCTGCGGATGTTTCACCGCCGGCCTCGTTCCGACAGGAACGGCAGACCCTTATGCCTTGCGCCGCCAGGGAATCGGCATCATCCAGATCTTTTTGAAAATGGGATTTTCCTTTTCATTGAAAGAATTGATTCAGACCAGCATCCGCCTTTTTGAGGAATCGGCCGCAATAAATACCGGCGACCTCGGCGATCAGGTCCATCTTTTTTTGCAGCAGAGAATTTCTTATTTGCTCGGGGAACAGGGATATTCAAAGGACCTCATCGCTGCAACCGTCGATGTTTCTATCGACCATATCCCCGGCGTATGGCAACGGGTGCGGGCTCTCGAGTCGATGAAGGCAATCGCCGATTTTGACTCGATCGCTTCGGGATTCAAGAGGGTCGCCAATATCATCAGAAAGGCCCGCCATGGCAGCCCAAAAGAAGAAATCGGAGAGATCAGGGAGATCCTGTTCGAACACGACAGTGAAGCAGCGCTGTATGCCGCCTACCTGACGATCGAAAAGAGAGTGAAAGAGGCCGCTGCCTCCGGCAATTTTGAACAGGCCCTGCGCGATATGGCGTCGATTCGCCCTGTCATCGACACATTTTTCGATGGCACCCTGGTAATGGCCGAGGATCAGCAAGTTCGTGAAAACCGCCTGACTCTTCTTGAGCACATCTCGTCGCTGTTCGGCAGAATTGCGGATTTTTCGAAAATATCGACCTGAACGAAAACGGAGGATGGAAATGCCCTACGATCCGGAAATGGACAAGGTTTTAAAAAAATGGAAATGCGAGGAAACCGGACTCGTCGTCTCGATCAATCGATACAGCGGCGGCGAACCCAAGCTTCAGATCGGCCCCAGGGTCCTGAAAAAGAAAGACGGCACGGAAGGAGCGCCTGTAAAGGCAGGCCGGCTGAGTATTGAGGATCTTCTTTGGCTCTATGAAATCATTGATGAGGTAAAGGAGGAAATAACCGGTTTGGCGGAACCGGAATGAGATACTTATTGTCACACTCGGGGATTGGGAGAAAAATCTTGAACCCTCAAGCCATCGGCTTTCGTCGATGGATGTTGACTCATGTAGGAAAGCGACGAATCGTTTATGGGGCCAGACGATGCCATTATAGCGCCCTTTAAGGGAAAAAACTCGCCGAATCCAGGGCTGATGACCGTGATGGTCGGGGCGGATAAAGACCTTTTCGACGTCTGCCGTACCATGGAGATCGATATGGATTCTTCCTGCCGGCTTTTTACCAGCAGGCTTTACCTGTCCGCCGGAAACTCTCCGCCGGTGTCTGTTGCAGGGCCCATGATCGGCGCTCCTTATGCCGTAATGGTCATGGAAACCCTTATCGCATGGGGCGTAAAGGAAATCCTGTATTTCGGCTGGTGCGGCGCTATATCGCCCGATGTCCGCATCGGGGACATCATTGTTCCGACATCGGCGGTCATTGACGAGGGAACATCGCGCCACTATATGGAAAGAGACGGGCTTACGGCACACCCTTCTCCGTCTCTGGTAAAAAAAACCGAAGAGACGCTCAGGATCAGGGGGCTTTCTTTTCACAGCGGCGCAATATGGACGACCGACGCCATTTTCAGAGAGACACGAGACAAAGTCCGGCGCAGGCGACATGACGGTGCGCTGGCAGTCGAAATGGAAGCTTCGGCGATTTTCACCGTAGCAAAATTCAGACGCATCGATGCCGGCGCCTTGCTGGTGGTTTCGGATGAAGTTTCCGAATCGAAATGGATCCCCGGATTTTCAAACGAGTCCTTCAAGGCGTCAAGAAAAGCCATATGCAGGGTGATAGATTCGATATGCCGAAAACGATAGACCCTGGTATCCGGGAAAAAATAGAAGCGCTTCGAAAAGAGCTTCACCGGCACAATTACAGATACCATATCCTGGACGACCCGGAGATATCGGATGCCGAGTACGACCGGATGATGGCGGAATTGATTGTGCTTGAAAAGACATGGCCCGAGCTTGTGAGTCCGGACTCTCCCTCCTTGAAGGTGGGTTCCGCTCCTGTCGACAAGTTTGAAACCATACGACACGGCGTTCCGATGCTGAGTCTGGATAACTGCTTTTCAGAATCCGATGTTCTTGAATTCGATCGAAGAGTGAAACGATTTATCGGCGGGGCAGAAGACATCCTGTACACTGCGGAACCGAAAATGGATGGAGTCGCGGTGGAACTGGTATACGAAAGGGGCGTTCTCACAAAAGCCGCCACGCGCGGCGACGGTTACAATGGAGAATTGATTACACCCAATGTAAAGACCATACGATCGATACCGCTGGTGCTTCGGGAGACCGAGGGCGAGGCCGCCCCGGAACTTCTGGAGGCCAGGGGAGAAGTGTTTATGGACCGGGAAGGCTTCAGACTGCTCAATGAGCAGCGGATGACTGAAGGCCAGCCGCTGTTTGCAAATCCGAGAAACGCCGCTGCCGGTTCTCTGAGGCAGCTGGATTCCGCCATTACCGCCAAGCGTCCGCTGGAAATTTTTTTCTACGGCATCGGACGAATAACCGATGTTTCATTCGAATCCCACTTTGAAAGCCTGATGTTTCTAAAACGTCTGGGCCTCAGGATAAATCCCTTGATTCTACCCAGGATTCCGATCGGGGAGGCGCTCGATTATTATCATGAGCTTGAAAAAAAACGAAGCCTGCTTTTCTATGATATCGACGGTATCGTCATCAAGGTAGACCGTCTGTCCTTTCAAGCCGCGTTGGGCGCCACATCGAGAAGTCCTCGCTGGGCTGTTGCATATAAATTTAAGGCGATTCAGGAGACGACGCGGATTTTGGCTATCGAAGTACAGGTCGGGCGAACCGGCGTACTGACTCCGGTCGCGCACCTGGATCCTGTCCGGGTGGCCGGAGCGATGGTGAGCCGCGCAACGCTTCACAATGAAGACGAGATAAAGCGCAAAGACATTCGGGTAGGCGATATGGTTTTGGTGCAGCGTGCCGGAGACGTTATCCCGGAAATCGTCAAGGTCATCGATTCCATGCGGTCGGGGGCCGAGAAACCATTCAATATGCCGGAGACCTGCCCGGTTTGCCATTCAAAAGTCGTTCGGTTCAAGAAAAACGGACGCAAAGAGGCTGCGCTGCGTTGTATCAATGCAAGGTGTCCGGCACAGCTCAAGGAGCGTATTCGGCATTTTGCATCCAAAGGGGCGTTCGATATTGATGGATTGGGAGAAAAGCTGATCGACCAGCTCGTCGAAAAGGGGATTCTCACATCGTATGCCGATATTTTTCATCTGGATCCGATGTCCCTGGTGGATCTTGAAAGAATGGGCGCCAAATCGGCGGAAAACCTCAAGGCGGCGATCGAGAGAAGTAAGAAAATTTCCCTCAACAGGTTCATTTACGCCCTCGGAATGCGTTATGTCGGAGAAAATACGGCCAAGATACTATCCGATGAATACAAAAGCTTCGACAACATTCTCTCGCTTGTCCTTACGGATCAGTGCCTGGCCAAAGAACGGCTCAAGGCGGTAAAAGGCATTGGAGAAGAAACCGCGGAAAGTATCGATCAGTTCCTGCAACAGAAAGAAAATCGGGAGACGCTCGAAAAAATCTTTGCCGGTGGTGTGAAGGTGTATTATGAAAGCGGCCCCAAAGAGTCGGTGCTGAAAGGCAAAACAGTTGTGTTGACCGGATCTCTCGAAAGCATGAGCAGAAGCAAGGCCAAAACGCTTATTGAAGCTGCCGGAGGCAGGGTTACCGGTGCTGTTACCCGCCAAACCGACTATCTGGTCGCCGGCGACTCGCCGGGATCCAAACTGGAAAAGGCAAGGGAACTGGGAGTCGAGATAATTGACGAAAAAGCCTTCAAGGAAATGCTGCAGCAAAAAGCCGGCGGCGATTAAGAAGTGGAGACGGCAAAATGGAAAACAAGGTCAGCGCCCATGCGATCATCCGTGGAAAGGTTCAAGGCGTTTTTTTCAGGATGGAGACCAAACGGATCGCGGATGGATACGGCGTTTTCGGGTGGGTGAAAAATCGGAGCGACGGAACGGTCGAAGCGGTTTTCGAAGGAGAGCAGGAGCGGATTGCGGCCGTGCTGGAATGGTGCAGGAAAGGGCCGCCGCCGGCGGTTGTAAAAGATGTGGATGTGACCTGGGGTCCCTATACGAGCCGTTACAGGGGGTTTGATATCACGTTCTGATGCAAAAAAGGAATTACCATTCGACGACGAAAAAAGAAAAGCGGTTCGTCGGGACGAACCGCCTTCGATCGGAAAACAGCGCCGCGCTAGATCGATTCTTTAAACTTTTTTCCGGGTTTGAATTTCACCACGTTGCATGCCTTGATTTTGATGGGATCGCCGGTCTGAGGGTTACGTCCTTTTCTGGCTTTACGACGGCCTTTTGAAAACGTGCCAAAACCGACAAGGGTGACCTTGCCGTCCTTTTTCTTCAATGCCTTTGTAATGCCGTCAGTAAAAGAGTTTAATGCGGCTGCAGCCGCAACCTTTGAAATCCCCGCGTCTTTTGCCATCTTTTCAACTAATTCTGTCTTGGTCATGGCGATTTTTCCCCCCCTTGTGGTTGTTTATGCCCTGCAATTCCTATATTTTTTAACGCCCTATAGCAAATTATTCTGTCATGTCAATAAAATTCGACACTTAAAGAGCACTTTTTTTTATAAACCGTCTCAACCTGCTCCAATCGTGAATCCGCAAAGGGGTATTTTCAGAATCACTCTGCTGTCAGGGGTTGGACAACAGAAAACCACAACGGGTTCACCGCTTCAAAATGCACAGAAAGCCCAGATGCAGCAATCTGCCGCCCGGAAAGTCGACGCTGAAAAAAATTATTTCTTCATGCGTGCGCTAAAACATGGCGTCTACGAACCGCCGGCGATCGAACTCCTGTAAGTCTTCGATCTGCTCTCCAACACCGATATACTCTAAAGGAATCTTCAATGCGCCGCAAACAGTGACGACGATGCCGCCTTTGGCGGTTCCGTCCAGTTTGGTCAGCACTATTCCCGTGACACCCAGGGCTTCGTTGAACATTTTGGCCTGGGACAAGGCGTTTTGGCCTGTGGTCGCATCGAGGACGAGAAGGGTTTCATGGGGTGCTTCCGGCACCTTTTTGGCGATGGTGCGCCTGATTTTCTTCAATTCTTCCATAAGATTGACGCGTGTGTGCAGCCTTCCAGCGGTATCGATCAGGACAAGATCGACGCCCCTCGCCACTGCGGCCTCCATGCAGTCGTAGACAACGGCAGACGGGTCCGCATTTTCTCTATGTTTTACAATGTCTGCGCCGGCCCTTTCGGCCCATATGGTCAGCTGTTCAATAGCCGCGGCCCGGAAAGTGTCTGCAGCGGCGATCAGCACCTTCTTGCCGGAGGCGACGGATTTAGCGGCAAGTTTTCCGATGGTTGTGGTTTTACCGACGCCGTTGACACCCAGAACCAAAATGACATGCGGTTTGCCGAAGGGTTTTTCGCTTTTTACGGAATGGGCGCCCAGATAGCTCAGGATTTCCTCTTTGAGAAGCGCTTTGAGCTGATTCGCGTCCGCGATTTTCGATCGTTTTTTGGAAATACTGTCCATCAATGTCATCGCCGTCTGAACACCTATGTCGGAAGTGATTAAAAGCTCTTCGAGTTGTTCCAGAAATTCCTCGTCGACGGGAGTTTTATCCGTAAACAGTTTGTCGATATCCGTGGTCAGTATTTCCCGGGTTTTCGCCAGCCCCTTTCTGAGGCGTTTGAAAAAGCCGGTCTTTTCCTCCGGATCCGATCCGGATTCCTCGGGTTTTAATTCGGGTTCACCCGATTTCGATGCGGGTTGGTCTTCTGTATCGGTCGCTGAAAAGTCCGGTGGGGTTTCTTCGGATTTTTTTTTCTTTTTGAACCACCGCAGCATTAGGTATGAACCTCCTTGCCTTTTTTCGTTTTAACGGATCTTTTGTTTACCGTCTCCTTGCCGTATCTCTGCCGATGGTTCAAGGTTCATCTGTTTCAAGATTCACCGAAACGACTTTCGAAGTTCCCTTCGATTCCATGGTGACTCCAAACAGGGTTTCAGCAAACTCCATGCTTCGCTTGTTATGGGTAATCATGATGATTTGGGATTGTTCCCCGATTATTTTCACCAGATTGCTGAAACGGTCGATGTTGGCGTCATCCAGCGGCGCATCGATTTCATCCATGAGGCAGAAGGATGCGGGTTTTATCAGAAAGATGGAAAAGATAAAAGCGATCGCCGAGAGAGCTTTTTCTCCTCCGGAAAGCAAACTCATCCGCATGAGTTTTTTGCCGGGAGGATGAATCATAAATTCCACGCCGGTTTCAAGCGGTCTGTCCGGTTCGGTGAGTACGAGGCTGGCAGTTCCGCCCTCGAAAAGGCGGGGAAAGACCTCTCCGAGCTTTCCATTGACCTGATGGAAAACATCCAGGAATCGGTCCTGTGATATTTTGTTGATCTTGCGGATGACCTTGTGAAGATCCTCTGTCGCTTTTACGAGGTCTTCCCGTTGCTTTGTGAGGAAATCAAAACGCTCCTGAAGCTGGTCATATTCTCTGATAGCGCCCAGATTAACGTCGTTGATCGCCGCAACCTTACTTCTGTATTGGGTCAGTTCATTTTCCAGGTCCTCAATTTTCAGCGGCTGTTCCTCGATCGTGTGTTCGCCGTTTTGCAGAGCCAACGCCTTGAGCTTGTCGAATGTTTCGTGATACCGTTCTTCCAACCGAAGAATCAGGTTGTCTCGCTTGACCTGTTGTTGGGATTGGTCGAGTTCGAGCAGGCGGATTTTTTGCAGCACATCGTCCCGCATGCTTTGGAGATTCGAGATCCGGTCGTCGGTTTCTCTGAGCTCGGCATCGATCAAGCGGTAATCTGATTCATTGGCCTCTGCGGCCTGTTCGAGAGTCTTTAATTTCTCATACATTCCGGACAGCCCATGGCCGTATTCCTTGATTTTTTGCCCGCAGGCTTTTTTCTTTTCCTCTTTGTGCGATATATCTTTGGCAAGCTGATCCATCTGCAGGAGTCCATCTTTCTTGAACTCCTGAAGGCGATGCAAGGACGTTCGGCCGTTTTCCAGTTGTGCATTCCGGGATGTCAGTTTTAGCTTCAGATCGACGATGCGCTGGTTGAACATCTCCACATCGGCGGCTTTTTCTTTGATAACGGCGGTTTTCCGTGAAACGCCTTCCTGGGCTGCGCTGACTGCCTGTCCGACCTCTTTCAGCAGATGACTGCAACGGGTCATTTCATCGTCGATGTCGCTCTCCTCGCCCATCATCTGTTCCTGTTCCAGCTGGATAATTTCCAGACGGCGGCGGGCATTTTTGTGCTCTTCACAGACCTTGTAAAAGGTTTTTTCGATTTCGATCTGCTCCTGGTTGAGTCTGTTTTTATGTTCGATAAGTTTTTGAAGCGCACTTTCCGTGCTTCGAGCGTCTGACTCCATCCTGTGCTGGTCGCTGCGAGCGGAATCGAGTTGTTTTTCAATCCGTTCGATTTCATTCTCAAGCCCTTTGATTTCCTGCTTTTTGGACAGGATGCCGGTGATGTTCTCCGTGTTTCCGCCGATCAGTATTCCCTGGGAAGTGACCACCTCCCCCTGTCTGGTGACGATGGTTTTAAACGAGCCGTTGCTGTTGAAAAGATGAATGGCGTCTTGCAGCGAATCGGCGACGGCGACGTGATCAAACAGGTTTTGGACGGTTTCTTCGAAACCCTGGCTGACGGTGACGTGGGATAAAAGCCGATCCACGGCGCCGGGCGGCTGTCCGTTGTTCGACCATGCCGTCTTTTTAATGGACGAAACAGGAATGAAGCCGCTTCTACCCGCGCGGGTTTGCTGAAGGAAATCGATGGCGTCAAACGCGGCCTGCTGATCTTTTACAAGGATATACTGGAGACTCTCTCCAAATGCCGATTCCACGGCGACCTCGAAAGAAGGCTCCGGTGTGACGACATCCGCTACGACACCCAGGACCTCGTTTCCGAAGAATTTTTCGACACCGGCGACCTCTTCGCCGGTCTTCTCTGCGGCCTTGCTCCACTTCATGACGGCGCGCACCCCATCTTTATACCACTCGTAATTGTCCTGCATTTTTTTCAGCGCATAATGACTGGATCGTGTTTTATTCCGCTCCATCTCCAGCGTCTGAACCTGTCTAATCTGCTCATTGAGCGCCTGATTTTTCCGGGTAAGTTCTCTCTGCAGAATGGCGATGCGCTCGCTCAGATCGTCGATTTCATTGGCAAGTCGCTCGCGCCGTCCTTTTACTGTCTCTTCTTTTCTGGAAAAGTCTTTTACCTGCTTTTCGAAGACGGCCTCTTCTTCAGACAGTCGATGGAGCCGCCGATTCAACGTTTCTCTGTTGTTTGCGGCGGTCTGATAAATATTTTTGTATTGGGACTCCCGGGAGATCAGTTCCATCAGCTTTTTTTTGTCTTCTTCCAGCGCCTCCTGGAATCGGGCGAGTTCACTCCTGATGGCTTCCGAAGCCGATATTTCCGCCTCCAATCGGGCCTGATCGGCCGTTATCTCGGTCTCGATACGACGATTATGCAGGTCGATGACCTCCATCTCGTGGAGAATCGTTTCGCTTTTTATTTTGATATCCCGCCGGGCCGATTCGATGGAAGCGATTTCTTCGGACAATCTTTCGACGTCTTTTTTTAAATGGGAAAGATCGTTTTCGATTCTGTCGATCTGCCGCCGGGTTTCAAACATGATGGATTTCTGATCCGAAATTTCCTGGTTTTTTTTCAATCGCTTGAGTTTGATGTCTTCGATTGCGGCGTCGATCTTTTTAATCTGTGAGCAATGTTCGAAATCCGAATTTTTCAGATCTTTCAGCAGCGCGTCCGTATCGGCCATCCGGCGTGTATGTTCTTGATACTCGGCGGATGTCAGAAGGACATCGAGTTTCTGAATACGCTGCTGATAGGCCTGATACTGTTCCGCCCTTTTTGCCTGACGTTTCAAGCCGGCCATCTGGCGCTTGACTTCGGCAATGATATCTGAAATTCTCAACAGGTTTTGATTCGTGACTTCAAGTTTTTGAAGCGCCTCATTTTTTCGGCTTTTGTATCGGGTGACACCGGCGGCTTCTTCGAGAAACAATCTCCTTTCTTCAGGACCGGCATCCGTGATGTCGCCGACATTTCCCTGCTGGATGATGGCGTATGTCTTCGCTCCCATTCCGCTTCCCATGAGCAGGTGATGGATGTCCCGCAGCCGACAGGGCCGCCTGTTGATCAAATAGGCGCTTTCTCCGGATCTGTATAGGCGCCTTGTGACCATGATTTCGCTGTAGTCCCTGTACTCCTCGGGGCTGCTCCCGTTGTTATTGAGAAGCGTCAGAGACACCTCGGCCATGTTCAAAGGAGGTTTTCCATCGGCACCCGAAAAGATAATGTCTTCCATGGATTTCCCACGAAGTTGTTTGACGCTTTGTTCGCCCATCACCCATCTGAGTGCGTCGAAAATATTGCTTTTTCCGCACCCGTTGGGGCCTACGATGGCGGATATGCCCTCCGGGAATTCAATGGCCGTTTTGTCGACAAAAGACTTAAATCCTATCAAGTCAAGTCTTTTGAGTTTCATGTCGAAAAGCCTCCCGTACCTTACAATTCAAGGACAAACCAAGGGAACCTGAATACGTTAGTTATATCGTGTCCATCCATAAACCAGCGCATTTTATGAGAAACTGTAGGGGAAGGGCGGGTCCCTTCCCTAATCCCGTTGTAATTGTTGTAAATTTTGGGCAGGGGTAACCCCTGCCCCTACGATGGAAACAAAAATACCGGCTTTTTGGATGACTACTGAATACCATATCGATATTCTTATAGCAGAAAACGAATGCCATGTAAAGAACAAAACACTATAGACGGTATATTTTTAATAGATAATATACAACATCTTGGAAAAAATATCCATGCGGTCGCCCTGCGACCCATTTTTTCGAAGAGTTGATATAACTTTTCAATGTTTCCAAGAACGGTTAACCAGGCGCCATAGTTTATTTAGAAGCCGTTTCAAAATCTTGGATCCGGTTGGAGGGCAAGGCGCAGGTTGACGAAAAAGCGGAGCATACCCGGTGGGTTGTGAGCATTTTGAGGAAACCTGCAATGCAGCCATCGGGCCTCAGACGAGGTTTTGAAACAGCTTCTATAAGATACGAGTTGACCTGTTACGAACAGTAGGAAGACCGGTATGCGGAGTGGGCGTTTACAGGGGATCCCGGGTACATCCTTGAAAAAATACTGGTTTTTTTTCGCGCTCCTGGTCATTTTCATTGCAACATGGAGCGACCGGACGGAGCTGTTTTCGGCGATCGGGCGATGGCTGAATACGCACGGCGGGACCGCCGTCACAATATTCCTGCTGTTTTTTTTCTCGGGTTTGGTCCTGAATGCGGAACACATCCGATCGGGCCTGATAGACCTCGAGGGGATTTTCATCTCTCTTGCGGTTATTTTTCTCGTATCTCCCCTTACCGCCGCCCTTGCGGCCAGAATGCCACTGGACACGGGCATCAAGATCGGCATCTTTTTGGTGGCCGCCATGCCGACGACATTGAGCAGCGGCGTGGTCATGACCGGTGCTGCGGGCGGCAATATGGCCCAGGCCCTGGTTATCACCATTCTGGCCAACAGCCTTGCGGTTGGGACCATCCCGGTTATCTTGTCACTTCTTTTAAAAACGATCGGCGGCAGCGGCCTTATAATCATCAATGAATGGGCGATTTTGTCGAAACTCTTCTACCTGGTTATCGTACCCCTTGTTTCAGGTTTTATTTTCAATCGGGTTATCCATACGCCCATGCAAAAACGAGAACAAAAGATCCAAACGGTGAACCAGTGGCTGGTTCTTTGTATCGTATGGATGGCGCTGTCGCAAACAAAAGGCGCCTTGCTTGCCGAAAAAGGGGAGATCGGCATCGTGATCGCCGCCGTATCGGGTTTTCACCTCGTTTTGCTGGGCTCTGCCGCTTTGCTTATCTTGATTTTCAAGCTCGAGACGGGAAGGCGGGAGAGTGTCCTTTTCATGGGAAGCCAAAAGACACTTCCCCTCTCGGTTGTTCTTCAGGCTTCCCTTTTTCCCCAACACGGCATGGCGCTTATCGTTTGCGTAGTCCACCATATCGTCCACCTCCTGATGGACGGCTATCTGGTGGGCCGGTTGCAGAAACGGGTTTAGAGGTTCAGGGTTCAGAGGCTCAGAGGTTTTGGGGCTTTTTCGATTCACAGGATCTGGCTCAGAAAGAGCTTGGTCCTTTCATGGGTGGGGTTTGTGAAAAAATGCTCCGGAGTTCCGACTTCGACGATGGCTCCTCCGTCCATGAAAATGACGCGATCGGCGACTTCCCGTGCAAATCCCATCTCATGGGTGACAACGATCATGGTCATGCCTTCTTTCGCCAGCGTTTTCATGACATCCAGAACCTCTCCGATCATCTCCGGGTCAAGCGCCGATGTCGGCTCATCAAAAAGCATGACCTTCGGATTCATCGCCAGTGCCCGGGCGATGGCTACCCGTTGCTGCTGGCCCCCGGAAAGCTGATCGGGGTATACGGAGGCTTTGTCCTTGATGTCGACCTTTTCGAGTAGAAACATGGCCTTGTCCGCCGCTTCGCTTTTGGACCTTTTTCGAACGACGGTCTGCGCCAGCGTAATGTTTTCCATGACGGTTTTATGCGGAAACAGGTTGAAGGATTGAAACACCATGCCGACTTCCGCACGGATTTTATTGATATCCGTTTTCGGATCGAGAATGTCGATATCGTCAATAAAGATATGCCCGCTTTCCGGCGTCTCGAGATGATTCAGACATCTGATGAAAGTGCTTTTGCCGGAGCCGGATGGACCGATGACCACCACCACCTCCCCGGCCTTCACCGACGTGGTGATATCCACCAGCGCGCGCACCTCATGGGGAACAAAAAAAGTTTTGTATACATGCTGAACGGTTATCACGTTACCAGTGCCCTCCTTTCCAGGTATTGCAGGATCATGGAAAGTGAGAATGTCAAAATAAGATATAACAGCGCACAGACAAACCAGAGTTCGAACGGCTGCAGGCTGGTCGTGACGACTTCTCTGGTGGCTTTGCTCAATTCTCGAATGGCGATAATGCCCAGCAGAGAGGAATCTTTTATCAGGCTGATGAATTGGCCGGCAAGAGGAGGGATGATGCGGCGCAGGGCCTGGGGAAGTATGACATGGCGCATCGATTGGGGATAGGTCATACCCAGAGATCTGGAGGCTTCCATTTGGCCCCGATGAATGGATTGAATTCCTGCCCGGACCATTTCAGCCACATAAGCGCCGGTGAAAAAGGCGAGGGCTGCGATGCCGAAATAAATGGGCGGAATCGGCGGTATTCCATTTTTCCCAAGGATTGTGTTGATCAGGGTTCCCAATACAAAATACCAGATGAAGATCTGCACCAGCAGCGGGGACCCCCGAATCAGCTCGATGTAGCTTATTGCCGTCCATTTGTATGCGGGGTTGGAGGATATACGGGCCAGGCCCGTGAACAGACCGATGATGATTCCAAAAATGATGGCGATGAAGCTGACTTTCAATGTCAGCCAGAGACCCTGCAGCAAAATGCCGACCCGCCACTTGCTGTAGCTTGCAAGGACATCCCCCTGAAATATGCTGTCTCCTTCGTCTACTTGGATACTTTTCAAAGGAACACGATAGGAGGCTGACTCCTGTCGTCCCTGTACCAGCAGGACGGCCTCATCGGGTTCTCTTGTGATGCGCTGGAGAACGCCGACGATCTCTGATTTGACTTCAATTTTGTCATTAAATACAAAATATTGTGGAACCCGAAACCAGCGCCACACATAGTCGATTTTTATCGTCGCATAGTAAAGGGAATAGCCGATTCCGAGCAAAAGCAGAAAAAACACCAGGATTCCGACATAATACGATTTGGGTTTTTTGAATCGCCCTGTTTTTACTGAAGGTTCCATGGATTTTTATCGTCTTTCTATCTCATCCGGTGATGGGATGGTATCGGCTCAGGATTTTTTGCGGATTAAGGCCGGGCCGATGTTGAATTCGATCGGCCCGGCGCGGGAAGGGTGAAAGGACCCACAATCGGTTTTGCTTACTGGACGTCTTTGATCCAGTCCGTGCTTTTGATCCATTTATTGTAGATTGTGTCGTACCGGCCGTCCTTTTGGATCTGACGCAAAAAGTTATTCAGCCAGTTCAAAAAATCCGGATCCCCCTTGTTGATCGCCCATGCAAGCGGCTCGAAAGTAAAAGGAGTGTCGAGGAAGACCAGTTTGCCGGCGCCCTGCTGCGCCATAAAAACCACGCAATAGGGAAGGTCATAGACAAATGCATCCGCCTTGCCGTTTACCACTTCCAGGGCTGCTTCGGGTTCTGTTTCAAAAGACTTGTATGTACAGTTCGGAATGAGCCGCTTGACGGCCTGCTCTCCGGTGGTCCCGAGCTTGGAAGTGACGATGAATTCCGGCTTGTTCAGGTCCTTGTAGGATCCTATCGTGCCTTCATGTTTCTTGTTGATCAGTATGGTCTGGCCGACGATGATGTAGGGATCGCAAAAGTTTATTTTCAGATTTCGTTCCTGGGTTACGGTCATTCCGCTCATGATGATGTCGAATTTTTCGGTGATAAGCGCCGGAATAATGCCGTCCCACGCCGTATTGACGGGAACGAACTTGACCCCCATCGCCTTGGCCATTTCCTTTGCGACATCGATGTCAAAGCCTACGAAATTGCCTTTCTTATCCGTCATCTCGAAAGGCATGTACCCTGCCTCAAATCCGACCCGAAGTTCCCCCTTTTTTAATATTTGTTCTATCGTGGATTTTTTGGCAAGTTCGATATCCGCTCCGAATGCCGCCCCCCCGATGCAAAGGCTTCCGATCAACAATGCCGCCAACCCTTTCAGTAATCCCTTTTTCATAGCGTACTCCTCCTTTTCATGTGTAATGGTTTGAAGGGCCGGATACCCGCCGACCCCCCACTTTAATAGGACTTGCCTTCATCCAGAAGCTCCCGTATGACCATGGGGATGCTGCAGCGTTCACACAATGGCATCTTTTCTTTCGGCAGGTAGATGATCTCGGTCCGTTTGCATTTCGGACAAATAACTTCTACGGGTTGATTTTCATTCCGCATGGAAACTTTCTCCCGTATCTATCGTGGGGCTCATGGGTCTGAAGCCAAAAGAGCGGTCGGCTTTTACGGTGTTTCATTTCCGGGCGTCGAAAGCCGAATTCGCCTTTTTGTGCTAAATCAGACATAATAGAAAGGGAACTTGGGGTCAAGAAAAATGGCATGGAAGATTCGATGACACGAACATTTCATCTTGACACACCAAATGCGCACCGGATAGTATTAAAATCAATGTCTTATCAAAAGAAGTCGATAAGACCTGTATGCCCCGGGCAGAAGCCGTTGACCATCAGTCTTCCGGATCTGCGGACATAAGGGGATTTCGAAGGCGGCATTCATCCAGGGAGGATACCCATGACCGACAGTGCATCCATTGATGTAGAAAAGATCCTTGAAAATCCAAAAGTTCTTGAAATTCTGAGTAATGTAAACAGGGAGTTGATCGACAGAAGACAATATGTCCCTCCGAGATGCGACGTATTCAACAGTCCCTATGTACGCCTTGAAGAAACAACGGCCTATCGATTTGATATCGATAAACATGCCAGGGAGCAGCTCCCCAAGATTATCGACAACAAAGTCCAGAGAATTTTCGGAGAACATTCTCCGGACGAAGCATTTAAAAGCAGATATCACAAAAAGCGGCGGGTCGGAATTGTTTTTTCGGGCGGGCCGGCGCCCGGAGGACACAACGTGATAGCCGGATTGTTTGATGCATTAAAAAAAGCGAATCCGCATAGCCGGTTATATGGGTTTCTGCTTGGCCCGGACGGCATACTCGAAAATGAAACAATTGAAATCACATCCGATCTTGTAGACCAGTACAGGAACCTCGGCGGCTTTACGATGATCAAGACCGGCCGAACAAAAATCGACACACCTGAAAAAATTTCGCTTTCAAGGAAAACATGCAGGCAACTGGACCTGGATGCGCTGGTCATCGTGGGCGGCGACGATTCAAACACCAATGCGGCGTTTCTGGCACAGGAGATGTTTGACGATGGAATTCAGATTCTCGGCGTTCCCAAGACCATAGACGGCGACATTCAGGTACGGGATGCGGATGGAAACACCCTATGTGCCGTGTCTTTTGGATTTCACAGCGCTGCGCGATCCTTCGCAACGGGAATCGGCAATCTATGCACGGACAGCAGTTCGGATGTCAAATACTGGCATATTTGCAAAGTGATGGGGCGGGTTGCCAGCCACCTGGCGCTTGAAGTGGCTCTGCAAACCCATGCCAATATGACACTCATCGGCGAGGATCTGGCCGACTATGTCGACCCGGAAAGACTTGCCAGGGCCGAGGCGCAGGGGACGGTCGATTATTATGCTTACGGCATGACCCTGCGACACCTGTCGCGGGTGATCTGTGACGGGATCGTGAGGAGAGCCGCTGTCGGCAAAAACTACGGCGTGATCGTCATCCCGGAAGGCGTGTTAGAATTTATCAATGAGATTCAAGTGTTCATCATCAAATTGAACTCGATCATCGCGGAGTACAACAGCACCCACGATACGGATTTCCATTCGGATTTTCCGACGCTGGAGGAAAAAACGGAGCACCTTCGGCGGCTGGCGCGACGCTCGCGGGAGGACAGTACCTTTACGGTATGGAATACACGGGATGACGATCTGTTCAATGTTCTACCCGACTTTTTTCAGGAAGGGCTTCTCACGGAAAGAGACGCCCACGGAAATTTCCAGTTTTCCCAGGTTGAAACGGACAAAGTGCTGATGGGCCTGGTGCAGGACTACCTGAAAACATTGGAGGAGCAGGGTATTTACAAGATCGGTATCGGCCGGGCCTATTATCGAAAGACACTCGAACAGGGCGGGCTGGATCCCGATCTGTACGGACCGGTGCTTTTTTCAAATTATCCGGATGCCGAGTTTCTTTTGTTTAACGCGTCGATTGTTTCCATAAAGACCTTAAAACAAGAGCTTGGTAATCAGGGGCTTGTCGGAGAGAATGAATCCCTTTCCCGCAGTATCGAGAACATATTTAAAAAATCGGTTCCCAAGTTCAAGACCCAATCCCATTTTTACGGTTACGACGGAAGAGGAACCGATCCCACGCGATTCGACTGCAACTATACCTACAATTTAGGGCTCACCGTTTTCGGACTCATTGCAAACGGCGCTACCGGTCTGATGGCGGCGATCAAAAACCTTGAATTCGACTTTTCCCGATGGGAACCGATCGGAATTCCCATAGCACCACTGATGCACCTGGAGGAAAGGAAAGGAAAACTGACGCTTGTGCTGGAGAGGACCCTCGTCGATGTCGATTTGCCGGCATTTCAAGTTTCCAAGGCTTTCAGGGAGGAGTGGCTTGCGGCGACCGCGTCTCCGGATAACTACCGGCATCCGGGTCCCATCCGATTTACCGGAGAAAGCGAGGAGGACCGGCCGATAACGCTGGTTTTAAACACCGCCGGAAGAGAAGCGGAGTAGATAAAAATTCCGGCAACTCGCGATCCGCCCGGCGGGGTGTTTGCTTCAATCCATTGCGTCAAGGACTTTGAACCCCTCTTTTTCAAGTGCTCGTTTCAATCCCTCTGTCTTACACGGTGAAAGGCGGAAGTAGCATCTCCTTTTTCGGCGCATATAGGTCGTCATGCCGACATTGATGACGTCTATTCCGTGATCTTTTATGATTTGAAGCACCTTTTTGAGCTGTTCGGGGTTGTCCTCGGTTACCACGTCGATACGGGAACTGGCGGTCAAAATCCCCATCATATCGATAAACGCCCTCAGTATGTCGCTTTCGGTGATGATGCCGACCAGTTTTCCTCCTTTTACCACCGGCATCCCCCCGATTTTGTGTTTATAAATGAGTTGGGCGGCAATTTCGATATCATCATCCGGATGGACGGTGATGGGGTTTTTGATAATCAAGTCCGACATGGTAACGCCTCCCAGCATAGACGGGATAAGCGCAAGCTTCAAATCGGCCTGGGTAACGAACCCCTTCAGGATGTTTCCTTTAGAAACAACCGGCAGGTGTCGAATCGAATTCACCTTCATCACTTCAATGGCCTCCGTTATGGAGGCGTCCTCGGTAATCGTGATCGGATTGGGTATCATGAGGGATTTGATACGCATGTTTTATTCCCTTTTGCCATCGGTCGGTGCTTGCCGACCGTCCGGTATCGGTTCATAAAAAGAGGCTGCCGGTCCAGGGTGAACCCGGCGGTCCAAATGCCGTTATGCAGGGCGGTCGGTATCCGCGGCGGGTTGATAAACACATAAGGGCTCTTCAGCGAGAAAGTCACCGGTTGCTTCATAGGCTCTTGCCCTGCAGCCGCCGCAAACCTTTCTGAACTCACATCGGCCGCACTTGCCCTTTAAGTTGTCATAATTTCGTAAAGAGCGAAATACTTCCGATTCATTCCAGATGCGGCAGAAAGATGATTTCGTTACGTCTCCGCAGGGAACATCGAGAAAACCGCACGGTTGAACCGTGCCTGTATGCGAAATAAAACAGAAGCTTGTTCCACCCAGGCATCCGCGGGTGACGGCATCCAGGCCGTGCGTCTCGAAGGTTACTCGAACACCGTCGTTTTTGGCCCGTTGCCGAAGGATCCGGTAGTAATGAGGTGCGCAGGTGGCTTTGAGCTGCAGAGCTGTTTTCCCGCGCTGGTCGTAGAACCAGTTGAGCGTCTGCTCGTATTCATCCGCCGTTATTTCCCTGTCCACGATATATTTGCCACGGCCGGTGGGAACCAGAAGAAAGATATGGTGTGCGACGGCTCCCAGCCTTTCGGCCAGTTTTTGAATGCCGGGAATTTCCGATAGATTGGTCTGGGTGACGGTCGTATTGATCTGGAATTCAATCCCGGCCTCTCTGGCCAGCATCGCTCCACGCACGGCGCCGTTGAAGGCCCCCTCGACTCCCCTGAAGTCGTCATGACTTCGGGGTGTTCCTCCGTCGATACTGATGCTGATCCGTTGAATTCCCGCCTTCACCATCCGGCTGGCGATTTCTTCGGTTATCAGTGTTCCGTTGGGTGCCATGACCATCCGCAACCCAATGCGGGTGCCGTATTCGGCGATTTTGAAGATATCCGGGCGCAAAAGGGGTTCCCCGCCTGTCAGGATGACGATGGGGTCACCGACTTCCGCAATCTGATCCAGCAGCTCGAATCCGGTTTTGGTATCGAGTTCTCCAGTATGGGGCCCTCTGGATGCGGAAGCCCGGCAGTGCAGACAGGACAGGTTGCAGTTTCGCGTGATTTCCCACGCTACCAGGCGAAGCCGGGTCTTGTCGGCCCCTTTGGGGGTATTTGCCGGGTGACGCCGGTGGTCGGCGGTTGGCTGGTTCATGGTGTGCCGGTTTCTTTTATCCTCGCAGCGTTTCCGCCGCCTCCATGGCGAAGTAGGTCAAGATCATATCGGCGCCTGCGCGTTTTATGGCGGTCAGAGTTTCCATCATGGCTTTGTTGCCGTCGAGCCAGCCCATTTTTTCGGCAGCCTTGATCATGGCATACTCTCCGCTGACATTGTACGCTGCAACGGGCAGGTCGATCTCTTCTCGAATCCGGTAGATGACGTCTAAGTAGGCCAGCGCGGGCTTGACCATGATGATATCGGCTCCTTCCTCTACATCCATGGTCACTTCACGGATCGCCTCCAGGGCGTTGGCCGGATCCATCTGGTAGGTCCTTCGGTCGCCGAATTTGGGGGCGCTGTCCGCTGCATCGCGAAAAGGACCGTAGAAAGAGGAGCAGTATTTTGCCGCGTAGGACATGATCGGCACATTGCTGAATCCGTTTTCGTCGAGAGCGTTTCGGATCTCCGCTACCCGACCGTCCATCATATCGGACGGGGCGACCATATCCGCGCCGGCCTGGGCGTGAGTCAGGGCCGTGCGCGCCAGCAAATCCAGGGTGCCGTCATTGTCGACGTCACGACCGCTTATGATCCCGCAGTGTCCGTGGTCCGTGTACTGGCAAAGGCAGACATCCGTGATGACGAGCAGATCCGGCAGCTTCTGCTTAAGCGCTTTTACCGCCCGCTGTACGATTCCCTTTTTGTCGTAGGCGCTTGTACCGAGTGTGTCCTTTTTTTCTGGAATTCCAAAGAGCAACACCGCCGGAATACCGAGGTCAAAAACCTTTTTGGCGGTCTGGACAAGGGCGTCGATCGACAGTCTATAATGGCCGGGCATGGAACGGATCGGTTCCTTGACGGCTTTGCCTTCCATGACAAACAGCGGCAGAATCAGATCGCTAACGCTGAGTACGGTTTCGCGAATCATTTTTCGAAACGCCTCGTTTTGCCGAAGCCGTCGAGGTCTGTATTCAGGAAACAGCACGGGGTTCTCCTCTCGCTATGAGATTTCCTCATCCGTCAGATAACAGGCAGGATCGGGCGCCCACACGTCTCCGGTAACCGCTTCGGCACGAACCCTGAAATTGCCCGCACATATATTCAGCCAGCGGCATGTCGCACACCTTCCGGTCACGTGATTTTTTTTCTCTTTGAGTTTTTTCATGAGCGGGTCCGTGGTGTCCGTCCATATTTCAGAAAAAAGACGGTCTTTGATGTTTCCAAAACTGTAATGTCGCCAGAACTGGTCTGCATGCACCTGGCCGTCCCAGGAGACACAGCCGATACCCCTGCCGGAACTGTTGCCTTCATTCATTTCCAGCAGAGCCAAAATTTCTTCGGCACGGGCGCGGTTTTCTTTTTTCATCCGCAAATACAGGTAGGGTCCGTCGGCATGGTTATCTACGGTCAAGACCTCTTTGGGCTTTTTCTTGTCATGCAGGTCTCTTGTACGATCGATGATCAAATCGACCACGTCACGGGTTTGACTGTGCGAAAGATCCTGATTGACAAGAGCGGACCCGCGGCCGGCGTAAACCAGATGGTAAAAGCACACCCTCGGGATCTTCATTTCTTCGATAAGATCAAAGATACCGGGTATTTCCGCTGCATTGAATTTATTGATGGTAAACCGAAGGCCCACCTTGATGCCGGCTGCAATGCAATTTTGAATTCCTTCGACAGCCGCTTGGAATGCACCGGATACGCCTCGAAACCTGTCATTGACCGCCTGCATGCCGTCAAGGCTTATCCCTACATAAGAAAGGCCGACGTCCCTAAGGCGGTGCGCTTTATCCCGTGTTATCAGCGTGCCGTTGGTGGATATTACGGCGCGCATGCCCTTGTCGACGGCGAATCCGGCAAGCTCGACGATGTCTTTGCGCAGCAGCGGTTCTCCGCCGGAGAAAAGAACCACGGGCACACCGTAGGCGGCGAAATCTTCGATCAACGATTTACCCTGCTCGCCGCTCAATTCACCGTCGCAGCCATTGCTGTCGGCATGGGCATAGCAGTGAGCGCATTTCAAGTTGCACTTTCTCGTTACGTTCCATACCACAACCGGTCGCTTGTCGCTTGAAAATTGAAGCAGGTGGGATGGCAGTCTGGATGACAGACGTCCGTAACGAAGAGCGTCTGAAGGCTCCACGGTGCCGCAGTAAAGTTTTGATATGCCGATCATACGGTGCCCAAGAGCTTTTTTATGAAGCCTTCGGGATCTATGAATGCCTCCTGGGTCATAAAAAATCTATTTTTCCCGGTTTTTTCTCTTACCAGTTTCAAACCGTATTCAAAGTTGGACGTCAGTTGATTGGCGAAAGCTTCAAAGGTCATACCGCTATTTATGAGCTTTTCCATGATAAAGTCAATCGAATCTTCCTCAAGGACGATGTTGATCCCGTGGGTCTTTAAGAAATTCAACTCGATGGATTTGATCTCGTCGTAATAACCTTTTATTTTCTTGACGACGTTTTCGACCGTCAATGGATGCTTGCCGTAAAATGCGGCGATGATATCCGCACGGGCGGGAGTAAAGGGAAGATAGAATTTTTGGGTCAGATTTTTTTGATTGGCTTTTACATATGCCTTGACGAATTCTTTTTCCTCCGCGCAGAGACGCTCGAAATCCCGCAGTATGGATTCCTGATTGTTCGGGCATAAAAGGGCGTCGAGGGATGCTTGCGGATCCTCGATGACCAAGGCCGTAACCGGAAATTTTGTGATGCTTGTGGAAGGCAGCTTTCTTTCAAAAAGCAGAAGCGCCGTTTCAACGGCGCTGACCAGACCCCTTGCGCCTGTATTCTCCTGAAATGCCCTTTTCGCCAAAAGCCGGCGTGCACCATCATTAAATTTCACTTCGATGCCGTAGGAATAAAAATCAATTTTTTTCCCAAGGAGGATGGGATTATTCGGGTTTTTCAATATTTCAAACAGGTCCTCTTCGCTGAGGCTTTCAAAGATGGCGCGTACCGGCAACCGGCCGACAAATTCCGATTCAAAGCCGAAGGCGATCAAATCTTCGGACATGACATGCTTGAGTATGCTGCTGTTCCGACGTGTTGTCGGAATCTTTGCTCCGAATCCAATCGGGTGGGCGGATAAGCGCTTGTTGATGATATTTATAAGATCCACGAAGGCTCCGCTGACAATAAAGAGTATATTTTTCGTATTGACCGCCCGTTTTTCGCGCTGACCTGTTTTGCGAAATCGTTCGATTTCCTGCATCATCGAAATCGGATCATGCGGCACCTTCAGGTCTACTTCGGTTTCTTCCATCGGCTTCAAAAGGGCCCTCTGAACTCCTGTTCGCGACACATCCGCTCCAATCAAATTCCGGCTGGATGCGATTTTATCGATTTCGTCGATGTAGATGATTCCATATTGCGCCAGTTCGATATCGTCATCCGCTTCTCTGACGAGATCCCTGACAAGATCTTCCACATCACCGCCGACATAGCCGGTTTCGCTGAATTTTGTCGCATCGCCTTTTACGAAGGGGACTCCTATCTTGTTGGCGATCAGCTTGATCATGTATGTTTTTCCGACACCGGTCGGGCCGATCATCAAGACGTTGCTTTTGATGCCTCCCATCATCTCATCGACGTCGTCGCGGGATTTGTCGCGATGCTTGATTCTATTGAAATGCGTACAAATTTTGGTGGCCAGAACCGTTTTGGCATGATCCTGCTTGACAATGAACTGGTCGAGATAGGCGACAAGGTCTTCGGGCTTGAGGTCAAAATGAATCTTTTTTTTCTTTAGGCAGGAATCATCGGTCCCGCCGACCGCCGTTTCCTGTAAGGCGGAGCCGGGGAGAACGATTTTTACGTTGTCGCCGAACTTCTTCGATAAAAATTCCCCGATTTCTTTTTCGAGTTCCTTGGGACTCGGAATTCTTTCAGCAGTTTTTTTCATACTGTTTATTATAATCATGCGCTGCCGGATTTGCAAGGCGGTCGGTCCGATTAAGGAACCAGCAACTTTTCCACCTCGAGGCGGTCCTGAAAGCGTTTACTCCTCGCATCCTCGGGGTGTACCGTCGATAGGACCGGTGACGCATTGTGCGATTCGGTGACCTTCCAAGTCGCATGGTCCGCCGGCGGATGGGCCGTCAAGGCCCAGTCCCATCCAGCCGCTGCAATATGCACGAAATCAAACGCACGGGTCGCCAGGGCGTCTCGACCAGCCGACGGTAACGTCTCGCCTGATGCGACAATCAGGTCGGCCCCTAGTTTGGATAAACCGACGGAGATTTCCGGCTGGAGCAGTTCATTTACCGTCACAAAACCGGTCCGAACCGCGCCCACATCAATGCGTGCGGGAAATGCGCTTTCTTCAAAGCGGTTTTCATCATCCGCAAAATGGGTGTCCCGGCGCATGAGCGGCGGGACACCGGGTCGCATCAGCGTAATCCATCGGCTTTTTTCAGAACCATTTTGAACTTCATAGCCCCAGGATAAAACGATGTCGAACTGTTCCGACATTTTTTGAAACGCATCCCGGATTGATTCTCTCAGGGCAGAGTCCCGTGATTGAAACAGAACGCCCGGTAATACGGCGACGGAGACGGCCTTGGTCAGGTCGCGCAGCTTCCGGCGGACTTTTTCAATGGATTTTTCCGGCGTCGACGATTTCTCGACCGGTACCGCGGCCACGGTCAGCGGCCGCGGTACCGGCATTTCGTAAAACGACGTCAGGTTCCTGACTGACCTCAGGTCCAGATAAGTCGGGTGATACATATCCGGACGCCGTGATGATTGCAGGTGTCTTGCGCCGAAAGGCTTCAAAGCGCCGTCGGTCAGCGGCAGTTCGGTCAAAACCATGCAGGTTTCTGTGCATGTTTTTTCCAGCAGCGCCTGGCCGTCGGGCCCGTAGACGCCGGACCGGGCGTTTCTTGCATCCAGTTTTTCTTCACGGCCGCCGCGGTTGCAAACGGCCAGATAAATTTTGTTTTCATAGGCGCGACCCCGCCAGATTTTTGCCGGAAAGTAGTCGAAAGAGGGCCAGTTTGCCGGGATCAGCAGCAGGTCTGCACCCTTAAGTGTCGTGATTCTCGGTATAAGGCTATGATAGGCATCGGAGCATATGATCAGCCCTATTCGGCCCCAGGGTGTTGACACGATGTTGTGTTGATCGGCCTCTCCGGGGCATGCCCATCGGATCTCGGTGTTGATCTTTCGATAACGGACGGCGATGCCCCCGGAAGGATCCAGCAGCACGGCACTGTTGTAATATATTTTGGTGACTGCAGACTTTTCCGCCAGTCCGATAACGACATAGGCTCCGTATTTTTTAGCGAGTTTTCCGAAAAGATCCGTAGTCGGCCCGGGAATTTCTTCAACCATGGAAGCAATGTCTTCTCGGCTGTTGAAATAATATCCGGTCGTCGCGAGTTCTGTGTTTAACACGATATGAGCTCCCGATGCGGCGGCCTCGGCATTGAGCGCCAGAAGGTTTCCGATGTTTTTTTCTTTATTCCTGTGTTGGGGCGCAAAATGGATCAGACCGATCCGAAGCGCATCCTGCCGGTTTTTCGTTTTCGTTTTTTGCGGTGCTGAAAAAGCGGCGTGGCTATCCCAAAAGAGTATACCTGCCGCCGCGAGTTTTTGGAAAAATTCCCTTCGGCCGATAGCATCCATAGAAACTGTCCTTTTTCCAGGTTATGTAAACGGTTCAAAAAAGTAACCGTTTAAAATATTGAGAAACCACCAGGCGATCGATTTGAGATCAACTATTTCAAGGAGCTAATCTATTACAAAAAAACACTTTATCATATAAAAAATCAGCGGCAAAAAAACCGCCGGCAGCATGTTTCCCACCCGGAGTTTTTTGATCTCCATAAGGTTAATTCCGATGGCCATGATCAGCAGCCCCCCTACGGCAGACATTTCCGTTACCACCGAAGGGATGAGGAAGCGACTCATCAGCGAGGCGGTCAGCGTCAGCAGCCCCTGATAGGCAAAGACGGAGACCGAAGACAGAAGCACTCCGGCAAACCCCAGAGAGGATGCAAACACGATGGAAGTGACGCCGTCCAGTACGGACTTGGCATACAGGGTTTGGTGATTTCCCGCAAGGCCGCTTTCCAGCGATCCTACGATCGCCATTGAGCCCACGCAATAGACCAGGCTCGCGGTGACAAACCCCCTAGCGATTCCATCCCCGGTGTTTGCGAGCTTCGATTCAAACCATTTACCCATGCGCTCCAGCCGCAGCTCGATTTGCATCCACTCTCCCACTATGCTGCCGATTGTGAGGCTGAAAATAACCAGCAGGATTTGATCGCTTTTCGTGGCGCTGTTGAGCCCGATTAAGATCACAGCCAAGCTGATCGCCTGCATGACGGTCTTTTCCTGCTGACGCCGGAACCCTTTTCTAAAAAGAAAACCGATCAGGCTGCCCGTAATGATTGCAGAGCTGTTGACGATTGTCCCTAACACGATTGTTCTCCCTGGTTTGGCGAATGGCAAGACATGAAAAACGTTTCGATCCGATTGGTACTATGCCCCGTTACCCCGGCGGTTTTATTTGAAACCGGTGAATCCGATTGAAAACCGGCATGCTGTCATAGTGAATAAGTTTCCGAAAATCAAGGTTAAAGTCAAGACTATCCATGCAGCGGCTGAAATCTGAAAAAAATCTTCTTTTCATTTTCGTAATAGTTTAGAGTTGTCAACAAACCAGATAAATGATACGGATAATGTCCACCCGAAATGCCGGTATTTTGGGTTCCATCGCAGGGGCATGGTTTATCCGGCTCAGGCGGATTAATCCCCGCTCGAAATTCAAAATGATTACGAACAACAAATCGAAGCCTTTGTCGGCAGGTTTGGTTGTACGGTGTTTTTTTGAGACTTAAACAAAAGAGATAGGCGACGTGGAACTGGTAAACAAACTGGGAGAAATGGCCATTCGAACCTTGTTGATGATAGGGCGCATGGGGATTCTGCTTGCCAAGGCTTTTGCCTTCTGCCTGACTCCCCCGGTGAAGCTGGCCTTGGTCGTCAAACAAATACATTTCATAGGGTTTCGATCCGTGTCAGTTATCATTCTTACCGGCGGCTTCACCGGGATGGTGCTCTGCTATCAGGGGTATAATACGCTGAATCGATTCGGGTCTGAAGCATTTCTTGGACCTTTGGTCGGACTTTCCCTGATCAAGGAGATGGGCCCTGTCATATCATCGCTCATGGTAACCGGAAGAGCCGGTTCCTCGGTTACGGCAAAAATCGGCATCATGCGCATCAGTGAGCAGATCGACGCATTGGAGTTGATGGGACTGAATCCCTACCGGTATCTTATTGTACCCAATATGTTCGCCGCCATCATTTCTCTTCCTCTTCTCACCGCGATTTTTGATGTCGTGGGCATCTTCGGCGGATATCTCATCGGTGTCAAACTTCTCGGTGTGAGTTCCGGAGTCTATTTCGGCGAGATGATCAGCTATGTGGAAATGAAGGATATCCTGGAGGGGCTCTTCAAGTCCCTGAACTTCGGAGTCATTATCGCCTGGGTATGCTGTTTTAAAGGATACTATGCAGGGTACTATTCCGGGTTCGGCGCGGAGGGTGTGAGCGCAGCAACAACCGAAGCCGTGGTTTTGTCCTCGGTGATGATTCTGGTGTGGGATTATTTTCTGACCTCTACCCGTATTTTCTTTTAAAATGATCATAATTGAAAACCTCAGCAAATCCTTCGGCGGAGTAACCGTGCTGCAAGGGGTTTCACTGGAAGTGGAAAAAGGCCATATTCTCGCTCTGATCGGAAGGAGCGGTTACGGAAAAAGCGTGCTGCTCAAACACGTGGCCGGGCTGATACGGCCTGACAGCGGCCGCATCGTCGTGGACGGCCATGACCTGTGTTGCCTCAAAGGTAAAACCCTTCAGCGCCTGAGAAACCGGCTGGGCTTTTTGTTTCAAAGCGGCGCTCTTTTTGATTCCATGTCCATTTTTGACAACGTGGCCTTTCCGCTCCGGGAAAAGACGAAACTCGGTGAAAAGGAAATCCGCGACAGGGTCCTTTACGAACTCGAGCAGGTGGATCTTTCCGGTGCGGAGGATAAATTCCCTTCCCAGATCAGCGGCGGCATGGTGAAAAGGGCTGCGCTGGCGCGCGAACTTATCGCGGAGCCGGAAATCATGCTTTTCGATGAACCGACGACAGGCCTGGATCCCCTGACCGGCCAGACCATATTGAACCTGATCGATTCCTGCCACAGGCGCATGCACTTTACGGGCATCATCGTGACCCACGAGGTGCCGAAGATATTTGAAATAGTGGAAAAAGTGGCCATGCTGGATGAAGGGCGGATCTTATTTCAGGAATCCCCTGAAAAGATCCTTGCAATTGAAGATCCCAAAATACGCTCTTTTATCACGGGCGGGGTGCAATGGACACATGAAGAAATGGAGTGTCAGCTTCGGTTCATGGAAAGGGTTCGAAGAAAAAAGGACATACACAAGTTATGATCCTAAACCGAGCGATTCTTGTTTTGTTTAAGGTCTGGCCTGGTGGGGGTTTGGGCCCCCGGCCCGCAACAACGGATTATCAGACTCCTGCAACGGCAGCCAAACCGCTTGGGATAGTTGCAGACAGCCCCATAAGGCTGATCCCCTTTACAAAGAACACCGCTCGCTGCCTTTTGGAAGTTTTTTAAAAGTCTTGGAGTGTTGTCGAAAGCTGGGTTTCATGTGTTGCGAGCCAGGGGCCCAAACCCCCACCAGGCACTCCAACGGTCGAAAGAATCGCTCAACCTAGGTATACGCATCAGGCTTTTAGCGAAAAAGAGGTAAAAATGATGAGGAAGTTTACACTTGAATTTGCCGTCGGGTTGTTTCTTATTGCAGGCATTCTCTGCCTGGGCTATCTTTCCATCAAGCTTGGCAGGATGGATGTTCTGGGAGGCAAAGGATTTGACGTGCACGCCCTTTTTTCCAATAGCGGGGGGCTTAAAACCGGTTCATCGGTCCTGATTGCGGGTGTGGAGGTGGGCCGGATCAAGGATATTTCCCTGGAAGATTATCAGGCCCGGGTTGTGATGAATATCAATGATGCGATCCAGATCCAGGAGGATGCTATTGCATCCATCAAGACAAGGGGACTTATCGGTGAAAAGTTTGTTGAAATCACCCCCGGAGGATCGGAGGTCCTTATCTCCAGCGGAGGGAGGATCCGTGAGACGCAGCCGCCTATAGACTTTGAGCAGCTCATTTCAAAATATGTTTTCGGAAAGGTGGAATAGATTTTTATGCGACAAAATAAACAGGGAAAACGGTTCGTTATTTTTTTCTCCGTTGTTCTGCTTGTCGTTGCGGTGTTTTCTTTTCCGTCCCATGCCGGCATGCCGACAGAACAGGTCCGGGTGACGACGAACAAGATCATCGATATCGTTTCCGATGAGAGACTAAAGGATGCTTCCAGGGCGCGGGAGAGAAGGTCACTGATTCGAGGCGCAGTGAACGAGTGTTTTGACTGGGAGGAGATGAGCCGCCGCAGCCTGGGTCGTCATTGGCGAATGAGAACCCAGGAGGAAAGGCGAACTTTCATAAACCTGTTCGGTGACCTTCTCGAAAGGACCTATCTCGATAAGGTGGAAGGCTACTCTGGCGAACAGGTTGTGTACGTCGGCGAAACCATCGATGCAGACTACGCCGCTGTGCAGGTGAAGATCCTTACCCAACATAACACGGAGATCCCCGTGCTATACCGGATGAAAAGAAAATCCGAAAGATGGATGGTTTATGATATCCTGATCGAAGGGGTCAGTTTGGTCAATAACTATCGAACTCAGTTCGAGAGCATTCTCGCTCGATCATCTTTTGATGAACTCATCGAAAAATTAAAGCAGAAGATTTCGGACAACTAATCCTCAGGCAAATCCGGAGGGTTAGCAAAACTGGAATCAACTCAAACCCCCCGATATGAAATCCCAGGCCGAGGTGTCAAAGGGTAGGCTCCAGTGAAAAAATATTGTCTCGTTTTTTCATTTCTCATGGTGGTGTTTTCGGTTTTGACGACAGGATGCACTCATCGGTCCGTCAATGCCACGCCCGATGTTTCCACAGATCCAGCGGGAGATGATCTTCCCTTGGATGCAGAAGGCCATGACCTCGAAGATGATTTTGATTTGTTCGAAGAGGAGATGAACGCTGAAATCAGACAGCCGACCGATCCGCTCATTGTCTGGAATAAATTGGTTTATCATTTTAACGATCGACTTTATTTTTACCTGCTGAAGCCCGTGGCGGAAGGGTATGGTGCCGTTGTGCCAGGATTGATCCGGTTGCGGATCAGAAATTTTTTTCACAATCTTATGACTCCTGTTCGACTGACCAGCTGTATCCTTCAAGGAAAGCTGGATGCAGCCGGCGGGGAGATCGCAAGGTTTTGTCTGAACAGCACGGTGGGGATACTGGGGTTCGGGGATCCGGCAAGAAAGTACCCGGGCATGAATGCGAGCAAAGAGGATCTCGGCCAGACACTGGGTGCCTATGGAATTCCCGAGGGCTTTTACATTGTATGGCCTTTTATAGGTCCTTCGACCTTGCGCGATTCCGTGGGAATGCTGGGAGACCGGCTGCTCAATCCGCTCTCTTATGTCGAACCCATAGAGGCATCCATCGGCATTCAGGCCTATGAAAGAGTCAATACGACTTCATTTCAAATTGGAGAGTACGAAGGCTTCAAGGAGGCGGCGCTTGACCCTTATGTGGCCTTACGGGACGCTTATTTGCAGTACAGGAAAAAAATGATAAAAGAATAAAAGGATCTGTTTTCAGGTCCGGGCGCATCGCCCCCGGCCCCTTCTTATCGTTGCGCCCTGAATCAATCCATAGCAGAAAAGAAAGTACTTGTGCAATCCGCATCATGAAAATATCCAAAGTGGTGCGTGGAAAGTGCATAAGGAGCCAGTTCTAAGAGGACAAAGAATTGAAGGATTGCAGCAATAAATTTGAGGGGCCTGAAAAGAAGATTGAAATCATTCTTTCCTCTTCCCAGACACGACTCCGGCATCACCATGACGATGGATGGAAAAGGGTGGTGGAGGCCAGCCGGTCCACGGTACTCAGTCGGATTCGCTCAACCCAGATGGATGCTTACCTGCTGTCCGAATCGAGTCTCTTTTTATGGGATGACCGAATTCTGATGATTACCTGCGGCAAAACCACCCTGGTCGATACGGTTCCGGAAATATTGAAGATCGTGGATAGGGATCGGATCGCTTTTTTCTTCTATGAACGCAAGAGCTTCATGTTTCCAAAGGAACAGCCTTCGAATTTTGAGGAGGATGTCGCGAAACTGCTGAAAGACTTTACCGGAAAGAGCTACCGACTCGGTCCGGCAAACGACGATCATGTCCATGTCTTTTATGCTTCAAAAACGGACGCTTCGTCGGACCGGGATTCGACTCTTCAGGTCCTGATGCATGACCTGGACCCGGAGGTCATGGAAATATTTGTCCTTGAAAATTCAAAGACGACTGAAGAAATTGAAAAGCGCTCGGGTCTAAGCACCCTGTATCCCGGAATGATCAAAGACAGCCATCTGTTTTGTCCTTACGGGTATTCGATGAACGCGATTCTATACAAAAGCTACTTTACCCTCCATGTAACTCCCCAGCCGGAGGGTTCCTATGTCAGCTTCGAAACGAATCTAACGAGAAAAGATTACTCCGATCTTGTCCATCGTGTGATTTCGATTTTTAAACCGGGCAGATTCTCACTGGTCCTGACGACGAGCATGGATCCCATATGCAGTCGAGCACAGGATATCTTCGGTCAAACCATTGAAGGCTACTGGATATCCGACAAGAGCAGAAATGAATTCAACGGCGGATATGCCATGACGCTACTGAATTACAAGAGCTCCTCTGGGCCGGGTTGACTGACGATGTTCTTGGCAGGGTTTTTCTTTTCCACAAAACAAAGCCACGACGGCCCGTCCGCATTTTTTCTCATATTTTTTCATTTTTCCTGCGACCGGATGAAAACCCGCAGTATTTTTTTAAGAAAACGCTTTGAAAAGGAATCGCATCATGCCGACAGATGGTGAAATGGAGCTCTGGGTAGAAGAAATTCACAAAGATACCGTAAGTTTGGGATTTAAGATCGAAAAGACTCTTTTTTCCGGAAAAAGTCCGTATCAGCGGGTCGATGTGGTAATGACAAAAGGCCACGGGGTTATGCTTTTGAACGACGGAGCCGTGATGCTTTCGGAACGCGATGAATTTATCTATCATGAAATGATCGCGCACGTTCCGCTTTTCGTTCATCCATCGCCGAGGCGGATACTGATCATAGGCGGCGGCGACGGCGGGACGGCTCGTGAAGTTCTCAAACATCCGCAGATTGAGCGGGTCGTGATGGTGGAAATCGATGAAATGGTCGTTTCCGCAAGTAAAACCTATATGCCGACGGTCAGTTGCGCCTTGGGCGATTCGCGTTTGCAGGTTTTCATCGAAGACGGTATGAAATTCATTGACGAAACCGAAGAACGATTCGATGTCGTAATCGTCGATTCAACGGATCCGATCGGTCCGGCAGTGCCTTTGTTTGATAAACCGTTTTACAACGGCATATCCGCTATTCTCGATACACACGGTATTCTTATCACCCAGGCCGGTTCTGCATTTTATCACCAGGACCTTCAGCGCTCCATGCTCAATAACCAGCGGACGTTCTTCAATAAAATCCATTTGTACCTGTATTCCAACCTGACGTATCCGGGGGGGTTATGGGGTTTCGGTTTTGCTTCAAAGGGACTTTGTCCGATCAAAGATTTTGATTTCGTTCGGGCCGCAGGTGCCGGGGTGAGCACCAAGTATTACAATCCGGGCGTACACAGGGGTTCCTTTATGCTTCCAGCGTTTGTGCTTGAGAATCTGGGCTCCATAGTCGATCCGATTCCATGGTGAACCGCGATGCATCACCGCGGGAGGGTTCAGGGATTCAAGTGGTCCAGGGTTCAAGTGATCCGTCTGCAGCGGAGAGAAAAATTAAACGCCGGCAAAAAGCCTGTCAACAATGCTTGAAATTTTAAAAGAAAGGCCTGCCAGAGCGTTAAAAAATTCAATTTTATTCCGGCTTGTCCGGGTTTCGGAAAGGGGGTGTTGCAATGGGAATCCATCTGGTTGATACCGTCGATGATTTCGTGGAAATTCGACATCTGCTCGTCAGTGTTTCCGACAAGCAGGGGCTTGAATCGTTTATACCCGGTTTGCTGGACATCCTGCCGGGGATCAAAATTTTCTCCACCGGAGGAACCTACATCCACATCCGGGAGATTCTCGGCAAGAGCGCCGACGCCTTGCTGATACCGGTTTCAGCGTATACGGGCCAGCCCGAGACCCAGGGAGGGCTTGTCAAAACGCTCGATTTTAAAATTTACCTCGGACTTCTCACTGAAACATACAACATTGCACACCAGGAGGACATGAAAAGAGCTGGCGCAGTTCCCATCGATATGGTGGTCGTCAACCTGTATCCGTTCGAAGATACGATTGAAAAAAAAGGCGTGACCCTGGAGCAGGCCAGAGGCAATATCGACATCGGAGGGCCCTGCATGATCAGGGCCTCGGCGAAAAACTACCTGCGGGTGGCTTCGGTCGTGGATCCTTCGGACTACCATGCGATCCTTTCCGATTTGCGGTCCACCGGTGGGCGGATATCTTTTAGCCGGCGGTTTAACCTGGCGAAGAAAGCCTTTGAACACACCGCGGCCTATGACAGAGCGATTGCAGGCTTTCTGGCAGGGAAAAGCCCGGAGCAGGCCGGGTCTTGCTACCGACTGGCCTAGCGCCCATTCATTCCAGCAGGGAGAAAAAAATGGCCGAAGATCTTAAAAAAATGTACCGAACCATAATGGACGACCGGTTCCCGGAACAGATTGAAATCAGTTTTGTAGAGAAAAACAACCGACAGACAATGATTTATGAAAAAGTCAGCTGGGTCATCGAAAACATCCGAAAAGGGTTGCGCTATGGCGATAATCCAGGACAAGAGGCCGCCCTGTACAGGCTGATCAACGGCAACCTGATCCTGGGAGAAACCCAATCCATACAGCCTGGCAAGTATCTGGTTTCGGATATGGAACTGCTGCAATCCGGCAAGCACCCGGGGAAAACCAACCTGACAGATGCAGATAACGCGTTAAATATATTGAGATATTTTATGGATAAACCGACGGCTGTAATCGTAAAACACAACAATCCCTGTGGGGTGGCCCGTGCTGATTCACTGGTGGACGCCTATATAAAAGCCAATAGGGCCGATCGGTTGGCTGCATTTGGCGGATGCATCGCCGTCAACCAGTCGGTCGATCTGGCGACGGCCGAGGCTATTTCAAGACAATATGCAGAGGTAATCGTCGCCCCTGATTATGAGGAAGGGGTGATGGACATCTTTTCCAAAAAAAAAAACCTGCGGGTGGTGCGCATCGGTGCCATTGAAAGGCTTTACTCATTTGTCGGACAGAAGTTCGTGGAAATGAAAAGCCTTATCGACGGAGGGTTCATCGCCCAATGGTCATTCGTCCCGAAAACGCGGACCATAACCGATCTGGCGATCGCGGCGTGTGAATACAGAGGGAAAACCTACCGGGTAATGCGTGAACCCACACGGAAAGAATATGACGACATGCTTTTCGGCTGGCTCGTTGAGTCCGGCATCACCTCGAACTCGGTGATATACGTCAAAGACCAAACGACGGTCGGCATCGGGACCGGAGAACAGGACCGCGTGGGGGTTGCTGAAATCGCAAGGGACAAGGCTTACAGGAAGCTTGCGGATCGTTATGCTTTCGAGACCTACGGGATGCCGTACAATGACCTGAAGGACACGGAAAAACGTGCTGAACTCGACGATCGAGTGGCAAAGGAAAAAGGCGGACTGATCGGTTCAGCCATGGTCAGCGACGCATTTTTTCCGTTCAGGGACGGCGTGGACGTGGGCATTCGGGAAGGAATCTCGGCGGTGATACAACCGGGGGGCTCGGAGAACGATTACCAGTCCATTGAGGCGTGCAATGAGGCCGGTGTGACCATGGTTTTTACGGGGCAGCGCAGTTTCAAACACTAGACAAATTGTAACAGGTTGTCCATCCATGGGCCTTGAACCAAACACCGATGAAATCATCCGACTGGCTTCCCGCTGGGTGCCCGACACGGGCGGAAGGCCGCCGCTTAAAATCGTGACCGACACCAGCGACTTTTTCGATGTGCAGTATAACGACATTCTCCTTCTGGACAAAAAGCCTTTTCTCATACGCCAAAATGCCCGGGAAGGCCGTTTCGGGGTGGATGACGAAGTGAAGCACTGGGTGAAGCGGGCGATCGACCTTGCGAACGGCGAAGCCAAGATCGTCAAACTTGTTTTTTATGAAAAATTTTTCGCACGGGTGGGAGGCATTGAATTCGAATGTTTTCGAAGCCCGCGCAAAGAGGCCCGTATTCTTCGGCTTGTGAGCGGGCATAAAAATTTCATGCACGGCTACGGTGTTGAAGATGAAAAAGGGAACATGGTGAGGGTTCTGGACTACATTTACGGTAAACCCCTTTCCAGGTATATCGAGGATCTATCCGTCGACCATCAGTCCTATTTCTACGAGCTTTTTCCCGATATTTTGGATCGATTCATTCGTTGCATCGAGGCGATCCGGTTTCTTCATAACCACGAAGAAAAGCATGGGGATATTCGAAGGGACCACATCCTGGTCGATCGATCCGGTGGTGAGTATCGCTGGATCGATTTTGACTACAACTACCGCCATAGGGAAAATATCTATGGGTACGATCTGTTCGGTTTGGGTAACATACTGATTTTTCTTGTAGGAAAAGGTGATGTGCTGTTGCACGATTTGAAGCGGTCCAACGAAGCCGTTCTGTATCGCCTCACGGAAGAGGATATGAATATTGTTTTTCATCACCGTGTCGCCAATCTTAAAAAGATTTTTCCTTATCTACCTGATGCGTTAAACCGCATTCTCCTGCATTTTTCAAAAGGGGCGAAGTGGTTTTACGAAGAGACCGGACAGCTCCTAGAAGACTTGTGCGCTTACCGGAACGAATCCCGACGGCCGGCTGCTGCGGCTCCCTTGTGCGGGATTTCGTAAATCGGTATTCCGGCGCGGTGGGGACCGCTCTGTATCGGATTTCCAGATACGCGGTTCAAGGTTGAAAGATCATAAGGAAGAAATCGCCCGACCTCGAACTCTTAGTCTTGAGCCGTGGGACTTAAACCTGTCAACTTGGGTGTGTTTACGCGGCGTGAACATTACGGAGGTGCCTATGGGAAAACAGAGATTCAACCGGAACATCCTGATCGCCGTGGACGAGTCAGATAATGCCCGCCGTGCGGTTGATTATGTTGCAGCGCTTCTCGGCGGCATCGAAGGGTTTCAGATCACCCTGTTTCACGTTATCCCGGATCCGGAGGAAGACTACTTTCAACAGCCGCAAGACCATGAAGCCTGGCTGGAGAATTACCGGAAAAAGATTGATGCGATGCTCGAGTCGTTTCGCAGGATTCTAGTTGATTCCGGCTTCAGCGAATCATCGGTCCGCATCCGCACCATCAAGAGATTTTGTCCGTCCATGGCCAAGTGTATCCTGCAGGAGCGTGACGAGGTGGACTACAGCACCATCGTGGTCGGCCGCCAGGGAATCTCGCGAAGCGAAGAGTTTCTTTTCGGCAGCGTGTCGAGCAAAATCGTCAACCATGCCAAAAACTGCACCGTCTGGGTGGTGGCATAATACCGGATTCTCCCGGTCTATTCCATGGGATAGACCGGCATTAAAGGGTGTTCCGCAGTGTCGTTAGTACATAGTCGATGTCCCGGGATGTGATCTGGTAATGGGTCACCGCCCTGATCCTCCTCGGGCCGGTCGGCAGCATTCGGATCCCTCTTTCCCCCAGGCGGTTGACAAGGTCGACGGCCGTCAAGTTTTTGGAGGCGATTTCAAAAAAGACAAGGTTGGTCTTTACTTTTTCAGTCTGAACCCCGATCCCCTTGATTCCGGCCAGGCCTTGCGCCAGTTTCTTCGCATGATGATGATCTTCAGCCAGCCGGTCGATCATCTCGGTCAGGGCCACAATGCCTGCTGCGGCCAGTACCCCTGCCTGACGCATGCCGCCTCCGAGCAATTTTCGGACCCGCCTGGCTTCTGCAATAAATTGCCGGGATCCACAGACCAGTGAACCGGCGGGCGCCGCCAACCCCTTGCTGAGGCAGAAAGATACTGAATCCGAATTCAGACAAAGATCCCGGGCCGTTGTTCCCAGCGCGACGGCGGCATTGAAGAGGCGAGCGCCGTCCACGTGGATCCTTAAATCAAAACGACGCGCGATCCGGCCGACGAGGCGCATGTATTTGGCATCGAGCGGACTCCCGGAGCAGCGGTTGTGGGTATTCTCCAGGACAATCAGCTTCGTTCGTGGGAAATGGATATTTTCCGGCCGCACGGCCTCTTCTATATCCTCTATGGCCAGGGTCCCGTCCGGCTGATTGGGCACGGTTCTGGAATGGATGCCGCCGAGTGCCGCACTGCCGCCCTGCTCATAGAAAAATATATGGGCCTGGTCCCCCAGGATCATCTCGTCGCCCCGGCTGCAGTGGGTCATCTGACTGACGATGTTGGCCATGGTGCCGCTGGCGACAAAGAGAGCGGCTTCTTTTCCCGTAAGCTGGGCCGCTATTTCTTCCAGGCGGTTGACGGTCGGATCCTCCCCGAACACGTCATCTCCCACCTCGGCCTTTGACATTGCCCGGCGCATGGACGGTGTGGGCACTGTGACGGTGTCGGACCTCATATCGATGATTTTCATACCCTATATCCTTTCCTTCGCTTATGGCGTTCTTCACGGATCGGTGCGTTGTCGCATCGACTCCCGTTTGCATTATAAGGAATTTCGATGCCGGATCGTGTCCGGCAGGACGGCGGTGCCTGGGAATCTCAAGGACAAAGTAACGAGCATGTCTTTTAGCGAATGAAATAATATTGCGCAAGGTTAAACGAAATGTCCGGCGAAGGGCCTTGGCATATCGTCGCAGCCCCTTTTTTCTTGACTATTCTGCTAGTTCATTAATATAATTTAAATCACTCTTCCTGCTGCACCAGCGCCTCCACCGAGGCACACCGTGGTCCTAAAATTTAGAAGCGACCACGACGGAAACACCGCAATTTTTCAGACAAACGGTTTCAGCCGAAAAATCAGGCTAAAAGGAGGTCGGCATGACAACCCAAAAGATCCTGGTGCCTTACAATTTCAGTAAATCGGATCAAAGTGCGCTGGATTTTGTTAATCGGATGTTTCGCAATCAGCCAGAGGCCGAAGTCACCTTGTATCATGTTTACTCAAGCGTGCCGGAAATTGAGGTCCGGGGCAGCCCCGTGATGGAGAAAATGACCCAAAGTTTGAGTTATCTGGCGCAAAAAATCCATGAAAGGGAAGAAGAGCTCAAACGGGCGAAGGACCACCTTGTCTCTCAGGGGTTTCCGGAAAACCGCGTCCATACCGTTTTTGTGCCGAAGAAAAAAGAGGTTGCCGCCGATATCGTCGATTTCACCCATACCGGAAAATACGACATCCTTGTAGTGAACCGAAGGCCTGGAAAAATCACACGTTTTTTTAGCGGAAGCGTTTCCAATAAATTACTGAACTCCCTCAAGGGGGTAATCATGTGTGTGGTTTCCTGAGGCTGCGAGACTGCCGGTCGTGGAACTTTTGTATCGGAACGGATATTTTCCGCAAGGAAAATGTGGGATGAATGACTTCTGGGACTTCAGTCCGAAATGTACCGATGCTCCCGACACAGGGAGAAAAGGAGATGATGCATGGAAAAACAAGAAATGCTGAAGTTCGAAATTCTGAAGGTTGTAACCGGCGCGGTGGCCGATTGCACCAACCTGGAAGACATGGCGACCCGGTTGACCCAGCTGCTGGTTGGAACGCTCGGAATCAAAGGGAGCACGATTTTCCTTCTGAATCCCGAATCAAATGAACTGGAACCCCTCAGCAGCTTTGGGTTAAGCGGCGAGTATCTCAATAAAGGCCCCGTGCTGGTCCGCAAGGGTCTGGACCAGGAACTGAGGGCGGAGCCGATCGTGATTCAGGATGTGTACCAATCGGACCGCCTGCAATATCCCCAGGAGGCCAAACAGGAGGGCATTCGGGCAATGATTTCAGTGCCCATTCGGCTGCACGGCAAGCTGGCCGGAGTTTTGCGTCTGTATCACTACGAAACATGGGAGATATCGGAGACTGATCTCGACGCCTTGACCGTATTGGCGGAGATCACCGGCCTGGCGTTGATATACACCCGTCTTGTGAACGCTATCGATTCGATCAAAGAAATTCTGTCGGAAGTCCATCCGATCTGGCTATAGCGGATGAAGGCTGCGGACGCTTTTCGGTCCGTCGTTTTTCAAAGCGAACCGATTGATTGCCATTAGCGGGTGGAGGATTGTTTATGTGAAAGTGGCCGATGTTGCCTATACAAAATATAGTCAAAAAACAGTTAGGGCCGATCAAGTGATCGGCCCTAACTGTTTGATTTTATGGTAGGCGGTACTGGATTTGAACCAGTGACTTCTACCGTGTGAAGGTAGCACTCTCCCGCTGAGTTAACCGCCCGAAAGATCAAATATCGACTTTTTCCCTCAACTCCTTGCCTACTTTGAAAAAGGGAAGTTTTTTGGGAGGAACATCGATTCGGATACCGGTTTTGGGGTTGCGACCGATATAGGGTTTGTAGTTTTTGACCATAAAACTTCCGAATCCCCGTACCTCGACGCGTTCGCCTATTTCAAGAGATCCTGATATGATATTAAAAAACGATCCGACGATCGTTTCTGCGTCTTTTTTACTCAGGGCTGCTTCCTCTCTCAATGCGTCGATCAATTCAGACCTGTTCATAAGGATCTCCTTTAAAAAGGCCGGGTTCAAACCACTTCCCTGATGCAGAAGACGCCGAACATAAACGGAATAAGTATTTTGATCATAAAAGGTCGTCGGCTTTCAAGTCAAGCATTTTTTCCTTTTTCTTGCGCCGGTTCGGCATGAACCTGAGATTCTTGGCCCGATTCGGGTGATGAAAGGCCGGAAGATTCAATTTCCACTGGGGTCGGAAGATCCTTTAAGTCGTTTAGATCAAAAACCTCCAGGAAATGTTTGGTGGTGGCATAAAGCAGCGGCCTGCCGGGAATCTCCTTTCGTCCGAGCACGCGGATGAGTTTTCGATTGAGCAGCATGCGAAGAATACCACCGCAGTCTACACCGCGTATCTGTTCGATATCGTTTCGAATTATTGGCTGTTTGTAAGCGACGATCGCCAGGGTTTCGAGGGCTGCCCTACTGAGACGCACCGGGCTTGGTTGAACGAGTCGTTTTATCCATTCGTTGTACTCGGGTCGGGTACGGATCTGATACCCACCGGCGACTTCCCGCAGATAAAATCCGCCCTTTCGGGTTTCATATTCCTGAGCAAGCAGACAGAGGGCATCCCGGATATCTTTGGCATGGGGACGGCCCACGACATGCTTGATCTCCTCGATTGTAAGCGGCTTTTCCGCTACAAACAACAGGCTCTCGATGATGCTTTTTAATTCATTCATTCTTTTTGTGACGTCCGCATGTTGCCGGGTTTGCCGAGTGGTTACAGAATGGTCGGATCTGATGCGCGCGACTCGGTCTAAATATAAAAAATTCTTAGAATTCCGGACTGTACATGCTGAATGATTCGTATGAGGTTGAGCCTGACCATTTCGAGAATCGCCAGAAAGGTTACGATGATTTCCTGTTTGTTTCTACTTCCGGAAAACAGTTCCGTAAAGGTGAGCGATCCCTGAATTTCAAGTCTTTCGATGACCTGGGCGATCTTGTCCTTGACGGATATGGCATCCGGCGTTAAATCCACCCTCTGTTCGGGGGCGATATTTTTCAAAATCTTTTGAAATGCATCGATCAGCTCAAAAAGTCCGACCTGAATGACCACTTGATCGGCGGCGGCAATCAGCTCTTTCTTGTCCAGGCGCCTGTTGAATGTGTGTTCTCCGAGCAGATGTCTTTCTGCGAGCTGCTCGGCGGCCGATTTCATTCGAAGATATTCCAGAAGGGGTTTGGTGATCTCTTCTCTGGGATCCTCCATTTCTCCTTCATCGTCATGAACCGGAATCAGCATCTTGGATTTGATTTTGGCCAGCGTGGAAGCCATCAGAATAAAATCGCCGGCAAGATCGATGTTTAGAAATTTCATTGTATCCAGGTATTCCAGGTACTGATCCGTGATCAGCGCAATGGGGATATCGTATATGTTCACCTCATTTTTTTTAATAAGGTAAAGCAGCAGGTCCATGGGGCCTTCAAATACCTGCTCGATTTTTATTTCATACAGTTCGTCCGGCATGATGGCGCCAAGCCTACCCGAGTTGAACGATTCTATCGACTTTATGAAATGGGCTGCTAAATCTTCATCGCCGTTCGGACGTCTTCCATTGTTCGGGCAGCGATGATTCCGGCCTTTCTGACGCCTTCGGCGATGATTTCATTCAACAGTTCGGGGTGCGATTCATAAAATTTTCGCTTTTCTCGAATCGGTTCGAGCGTCCGGATGAGGTTGCCGGCCATTTCCTGTTTGCATTCGACACAGCCGATTTCAGCTTTTCTGCATTCCAGATTGATCCTTTTGACCGTCTTCGGGTCTGAATAAAGTTTGTGAAACTCGAAAACATTGCATACATCGGGGTTGCCGGGATCACTTTTCCGGGCACGCTGCGGATCGGTGATCATTTTTGCCGCTTTTGCGGATAGTTCTTTCGGGTTTTCAGAGATAAAGATGGCGTTGTTATAGCTTTTGCTCATTTTCCTGCGATCAAGGCCTAAAATTTTTGGTGTCGTCGTCAAAATCGACTCAGGCTCCGGAAAAACATTTCCGTAAAAATAATTGAATCTTCTGGCGATTTCCCTCGATATCTCCACATGGGGCACCTGATCGACGCCGACCGGAACCCCATCGGCCTTATAAATGATGATATCGGCGGCCTGAAGCACGGGATAGCCCAGAAAACCAAAAGTGGACAGATCCTTGTTGCTCAACTGAAGAATCTGATCTTTATATGTGGGATTTCTCTCGAGCCAGGGAACCGGTGTGATCATCGACAAAAGCAAAAAGAGCTCCGCATGCTCTTTTACACGGGACTGAACAAACAGGGTGCTGCGCTCCGGGTCGAGACCAGCGCTAAGCCAGTCCACCATCATCTCCGTAACATTCCGGCTGATGAGTCTGGTATCTTCATAATCGCTGGTAAGGGCATGCCAATCCGCGATGAAGAAATAGCAGTCATAAGTATCCTGCATCTTGACCCAGTTCGCCAGGGCGCCGTGAAGGTTTCCCAAATGAAGCAGTCCGGTCGGCCGCATGCCGCTTACAATTCGTTTTTTCCCCTCCATTAGTATCTCCTGATTGATTCACATTGAGATATGATTTTTGATAAACTCCAATTCATCCATTTCCGTATGCAGTTCATCGTTCAGTTTGGCATTCAGAATGGCTTGTAGAATTTCACGATAGATCGGACCGGGCGGCAGTCCCATTTGCTTCAGGTCCTCGCCGCGAACCGCAGGCCGGATATGCCTTAACGCTGTAAAGTAATAGGATATTGATTTTTTAACTTTTTCATGTCTTGTAACGGCCATCATGTACAAAATGAGTTCGGTTTTAAATTTGGAAAGCTTTTCATAAATTGTGCTGTTGCTGACCGGAAGGTGACGCTCCAGCCATTGAAGACATTTTTCCGCTTCAAATCGATCTTTGCAGATAAGGGTTCGATGCCGCGGAGCAAGTTCGAACCGATCGCAAACCTGCTCGGATGTTTTTTTGTCGCACGGTTGCATCAGAACAAGCAGATAAACGGCCCATTTCATATAGGGTTCTTCGATGAAAAGCAAATCTAGCCAGGATAGAACCTGTTTTAACGAATTGAAAATGGCAATCGTTTCCTTGTTCAAATCGAATGAAGGGTGAATAAATTTCAAAAGATCGTAATCCTGCATTCTAATGATAGCCGGCGTTGGGTTTTCCTCCTGAAAAATCAGACGCAATTCCGTAAATACCCGTCGACCGCTCAGCCTTTTAAAAAAATCCATTTTTACTGCATTTTTAATGAGCCCTTCTGTGAGTTTCCCGATCGTAAAACCAAAACGCTGTTCGAACCGAATCGCCCGAAAGACCCGGGTGGGGTCCTCGACAAAGCTCAAGTTGTGAAGGACGCGAATGACCTTTTCCTTCAGGTCTCTCTGGGCGGAAAAAAAATCGATGAGAATGCCGAACTTTCCTGGATTCAGTTGGATCGCGAGGGTGTTGATGGTGAAGTCCCTTCGATAGAGATCCAGTTTGATCGAACTCATTTCTACGATCGGCATCGCAGCGGGGAATTTGTAGTACTCCATCCGGGCGGAAGCCACGTCGATACTAAATCCATCGGAAAAAATAATGACGGCCGTGCCGAATTTCTCATGAGAGTGAATTCTGGCGCCGACTTTTTTTGCGTATCTTTTGGCAAACGCAATGCCGTTGCCTTCGATGACAATGTCGATGTCCTCATTGGCTCTGTAAAGAAAAAGATCCCGGACAAAACCGCCGATGACATAGGCACTGAAACCGATCTCCTTCGCCACCTCTCCGATTCCCTTCAGGATGTCGATGATGCGCTGGTTCAGGCGCTCTTTCATGAATTTGGTGATGTTGCGCGTTCTGGCGTTTATCGGCGCATGAAGCGGATCAGGTGATGAGCCGATTTTTTTTCGGGAACGGTGTACCAGCAGGTTCAGCAGATCGGTTCGCGTGACGACTCCTACAACCAACCCGTTGTCGATAACCGGTAAAATGCGTTGTTTGTTTTCGATGATCTTTTCCTGTATTTCCGACAGGTCTGAATCGGCGTCGACCGAGGCGATTTCCGTGTTCATATATTCTATGACCGGAACCAGGTCGAGCCCGTGATAAAGAGCCTTTTCGATAATCTGACGGGTGATAAAGCCAAGCAGATCCTCTTTCATACGGCTTTTTCCCATGACCAGCAGCGCATTGATGTTGTACTGAGTAAGCAGTTTGCTGGCCTCTTTGCAGGTGACGTCGGGGCCGATAACAATCGGAGGCGAAGACATCAGATCTTTTGCCATGCGTTTGGATCTGACCATTTTATAAATAGTGTCGATAAGCCTGTTCTCAACCTGCACCATCGTTTTACCCTTGATGGTCGCTGCGGCGGCAAAGGTGTGCCCTCCACCGCCGAGATGGGCGGTAACGGCGCCCACATCCACATCGGGTATTCTGCTTCGGGCGACCATGTAGATTTTGTTTCCCATACTTGCAAGGGTGAAGATGGCATCGATGTCTTCCATTTTCATCAGCTTATGAACCAGGAAGGCGAAGTCGGGGACATACGTGTCTGTGCGGACCCTGGTGACCATCACCTCGATTCCGTTGATATTCAGGCGTGTTGCCGCCTGTATCATTTCGTTTAGAAGACTGACCTGTTCCGGGCTGATTTCCCTTGCGATCAGATCGGCAACCGTATTCAAATTGGCCCCGCTCGAAACAAGATGGGCCGCCGCCAAAAAGTCTTCGGCGCAGGTCGACGGGAAAGTAAAGGATCCCGTGTCTTCGTATATGCCGAGACACATAATGGTCGCCTCATCAGGGGTTATCCCGATGTTTTTCTCTTTCAGAATACCGCATAAAATCGTTACGGTCGCCCCGGTAGGCCGACAAATCTCGGTATGGCCCCGGATATCGTTCGTCATAAAGGGATGATGGTCGTAAATGTGTATCTCCAGATCGGGTTTTTCAAGCAGTGTCGCAAGTTGTCCAATCCGGCCAGGCTGTCGCGTATCGACGAGAACCAACCTCTTGACCTTTACAAAGTCGATGGTTTTGACATCCGCCATATTAAATAGGTAAGCCATCGAATTTATAAAAAAGTTTCGAAGAGTTTTTTCCTGGGAGCCGGGAAACACCACGAGTGCATCCGGGTATAGCTTTTGAGCTGCAAGCATGGAAGCCAGCGCGTCGAAGTCGGCATTCACATGTGTGGTGATAATGGTGAGTCCGTCTTGATCCATTTCAGTAAGATCCCCGGCATCCTGCCGGTCCTGCGGGTGTAGCCGTTAAGAGTTTTGAAAAACCTCATGGTCATTTGGGTTCTTAGGTTCAAAGTTCACTGTCCAAGTTTGCATTTTTTTGCAAGGATGAACCTGCCGCTCTTTGAATTAAATTTTCTGTGAACCCTGAACTTTTTATAACCTATAGACACATTAAGGAATCTTTATCAAGGACAAGATCGATCGCCCCGAGTTTAACGAAAAATGTTGTTGTTTGTCTTTTGTTATGGTATCAATCGAAAAAAAATGCTGATTCATTGACTTACTTGTTGCCGGGGTCGACTTGGGAAAGAGTTTGTCGATTCTCCATGCTGAAGTGGTTTATCCGAATTGCGGAAGAATTCGGACCATATCGACAGGAGGGGGTTGATCATGCCGATTTTTCTATGGGAAGGAAAAAACAGGAACAATCGGTTTCAGAAAGGGCAATTGGAGGCTTCCAGCGAAGAGGCGGTGCGTGCGCAACTGATGCGGATGCGGATCACGCCCACCAAGATCAAAGTTAAGCCCAAAGACCTATTTGAAAATATCGCTTTTCTTCAACCAAAAGTCAAAGAGAAGGACATCATCATTTTTTCAAAGCAGTTTTCGACCATGATCGATGCCGGTCTGCCCATCATCCAGTGCCTGGACATTCTGTGCTCGCAGCAGGAGAATCCGACTTTTAAGAAAATTCTGAAAGATATAAAAGAATCGGTGGAAAGCGGAGCGACCTTTGCCGAGACGCTTAAAAAATATCCGGCCCAGTTCGACGACCTTTTTGTCAATATGGTCCACGCGGGAGAAGTCGGCGGTATCCTGGATATTATTTTGCGCAGACTCTCGAACTTCATGGAAAAGGCTGCAAAACTCAAATCTCAGGTAAAAGGTGCCATGACCTATCCGATCATCACGCTGGTCGTTGCAATTATCGTCGTGGCCGTAATTCTTATTTTCGTTATTCCGGTGTTTCAGCAAATGTTCTCGGACTTCGGGGGCGAATTGCCCGCACCCACCCAATTTGTAGTGAACCTCAGTGAATTCGTAAAAAGCAAGATTCTTTTCATCATCGGCGGTGTAATCGGTTTTTTCATTGCATTCAAGCGGTTTTATGCTACTGAAAAGGGGCGGTTCTTTATCGATTCCTACTCGTTAAAGCTTCCGATCTTCGGGGATCTGCTGCGCAAGGTGGCGGTAGCCAAATTCACGCGAACCATGGGCACCATGCTCGCAAGCGGGGTCGCCATATTGGATGCTCTCGATATCGTGAGCAAAACGGCAGGTAACAAAGTCCTTGAAAAAGCCATAATGAGTGTTCGATCCGGTATTTCCGAAGGCCGTACGATGGCCGACCCTCTATCCGAAAGCGGCGTCTTTCCATCAATGGTCTGTCAGATGATATCCGTCGGCGAGTCGACCGGAGCGCTGGATGCCATGCTTGAGAAAATCTCCGATTTTTATGACGATGAGGTCGACCAGGCCGTGGAAAACTTGACCTCGGCCATAGAACCCGTGATGATGGTTTTCATGGGGGTTGTCGTCGGCGGATTGATCGTTGCGATGTATCTTCCGATATTCAAAATGGCAGGCGCAGTCGGGGGATAGGCATCGATCGACCGAACCATAGCAGCGATTCTTTTCTTTCCCCTTGATTCTTTTCCATGAATCAGGACCAGAATCCACAGGACGATGAACTGTATAACCGGCTGAGATGGCTGATGGCCTCCCGGCTGCTTTTTACCATATTTCTGATCGGATCCACGATCATTCTTCACCTTCGTGATTCACTCTCCCCTCTGTCGCCTCCCTTGCTTGTGCTTTACGGACTTATCTTCGCTATCCTTGCTCTTTCAGTATGTTATGCCTTGATCCTGAAACACGTACGGCGCAGAGTCCTGTTTGCGTATATACAGATCGGTATCGATACGGTTTTTGTGTCGCTGATTATTTTTGTTACGGGTAGTTTCGCCAGCATTTTTTCTTTTCTCTATCTTTTGGTGATTATCTATGCCAGCATGCTGCTGTACAAAAGCGGCAGCATGATCACGGCGGCGCTTTGCAGCATTCAATACGGCATTATGATCGATCTTGAGTATTATGGGGTGATCGTGCCCTTTGGTATGGAAGTCGGTCTGATCGCATCGGGCTATGACGTCAGTTACGTCTTTTATAAGATCATTTTTACCATGGTCGCCTGTTTCGCCGTGGCTTTCCTGAGCAGTTTTTTATCCGTACAGGCGAGGGAGACGAAAAAAGAGCTTCGGGCGATGGAGGATCATATCAAGAGGGTGGAGAAAATGGCTGCGATCGGAGAGATGGCGGCCGGGTTGGCGCACGAAATCAAAAATCCACTGGCTGCTCTGTCCGGTTCGATCCAGCTATTAAGAGATGGCGGCCGCACGTATGCTTCGGATCAAAGCAGGCTCATGCAGATTGTTTTACGTGAAGCGGACCGGCTGACTTCACTGGTCGGCAGTTTCCTGCTGTTTGCGAAACCACCTGCCGGAAGGGTGGAGATTATCGAACTGGATAAAGCGGTAATGGAACTGATTGAACTTTTTGAAAAAGACAAATCCTGTTCAGGAAGAATCACCATAACCAGGGATCTGTTGCCCGGTTTATGGGTAAACATGGACCCGGTTCATCTTCGGCAAATCCTCTGGAATCTGTTGTTGAACGCCGCCGAAGCCATCAAAGATTCAGGAACCATCGGTATCCGCCTGTACCAGACGAAAAACAGGCATGCCGCCATAGAAATTTCAGACAACGGATGCGGCATGCCCAAAGAGGTCATGAACTCCATGTTTGATCCGTTTTTTACCACGAAATCAAGCGGCACCGGCCTGGGCCTGTCGATTGTTCACAGCATTCTGGAATCCTATGGAAGCCGGCTGGACGTCGAAAGCAAAATCGACATGGGTACGACGGTGACTATGAACATCAAGCAGGTCGCAGCACCTTGTTAGTCGTCTGAAGTTGGTCTTGACACCCTTCTTTAAAACGGTTATCAAAATAATCTTAAACTTTTTCAGATTCGAAGGATTTTTCACGAATCCTTTTTTATTTTATACCCGTTAACCGCGGCAGCGAGCGTGTTCCCCCTGCCTGCCGGCAGCCATGATGCAGCTTGTCGAATGAAGCGGGGATTCACCGGCGGCGGGCTGCAGGGAGACAGAATCACAGACAGACACCGACGTGCTCATGGACAACAGAAGCGATATTCTTGCAAAAAGACTTGAGAAAAACCGGGAGTTAAAAAGCAGAGGGATCGAGCTTTATCGCAACGATTTCATCGTCTCCCATTGCATAAGGGAGATCCTGGAATCCCTGGAGAATCCTTCTCAGCTATCATCGGAGGACGGATCGGTGTTTTCGGTGGCAGGTCGCATGATGGCCGTCAACCGTTTTGGCAAGGCCTCCTTTATACGGTTCAGGGATCGCAGCGGCCAACTGCAGGCTTACATTCGACAGGATAACGTCGGCGCCGAGGCATACGAACTTTTCAAACAGCTTGATATCGGCGACTTTATCGGCCTGGAAGGTCCGATGTTTCAAACAAAAACCGGGGAATGGACGCTTCTGGTCAAAGGCTTGCATCTGATTTGCAAATCCGTCAGGCCGCTTCCGGAAAAATTTCACGGTTTAAAAGACGCGGAAAAACGGTACCGTCGACGGTACCTCGACCTGCTTGTGAATCCGGGCGTTCGCGAAATTTTTGAGAAACGAAGTAAAATTATCCAAACAATCCGGAAGTTTCTACTCGATCGGGATTATTTAGAGGTGGAAACGCCCATGATGCAGCCGATTCCGGGCGGGGCCGAAGCCACGCCGTTCAAAACTCATCACAATGCTCTGTGCATGGATCTATTCCTGCGGATTGCGCCTGAACTCTATTTGAAGCGTCTGGTGATCGGTGGGTTCGAAAGGGTCTTTGAAGTCAATAGAAATTTCCGCAACGAAGGGGTTTCCACCCGGCACAATCCTGAATTTACCATGCTGGAATTCTATCAGTCTTATGCCACCTACATAGACATGATGGATTTGACCGAGGAAATGGTCGGCCTAGTTGCGCGGCAGGTGGCCGGATCCGATGAACTCGCCTACCAGGGCCACACCATTCATCTTGGTGAAAAATGGCGCCGAATGAGCCTTTCGTCGGCACTGGAGCGCTATGGCGGCGTCGATCCGTCCCTGTTGAAAGACAAAGAGGCGCTGCTTGATGTTGCGGCCCAAAAAGGCATCCAGGTGACCAAAACGGAACGGGCAGGGAAGGTGGTCGCCAAGTTGTTTGATGTGCTGGTGGAACCCAAACTCATCGAGCCCACCTTCATCACGGGGTATCCGGTCGAAGTCTCGCCGCTCAGCAGAAGAAGCAATGAATCCCCGAATTTGACGGATCGGTTTGAGCTTTTCATCGGCGGGTATGAGATTGCCAACGGGTTTTCAGAACTCAACGATCCGGAAGATCAGAAAGAGCGTTTCATGCAGCAGGTTTTGGACCGGGAGGCGGGCGATAAAGAAGCACATCTTATGGATGAGGAATACATAGAAGCTTTGGAATACGGCATGCCGCCGACAGCCGGTGAAGGGATAGGAATCGACAGGCTTACCATGGTTTTGACGGATGCCGCATCCATTCGAGAAGTGATTCTCTTTCCCCATATGAGACAGACGGACCGATAATCAACGGATCGGAGTACAGGCTGTTTCATTTTCGTTGGGGGTGCATGAAAAATATTTTAATACAGGCGATTGGCGCTATTGATGGGGTTTGAATATTTTATCGGTCGACGGTATCTAAGGGCCAAACAGAAACAGGCCTTCATCTCTTTAATTACCATTCTTTCCATAGCGGGCGTGGCGGTAGGCGTTATGGCTTTGATCGTCGTCATTGCCGTCATGTCGGGGTTTGAGTCCGATCTGAAAACGAGGATTCTCTCCGGCCAAGCCCATGTCATTCTGATGCGTTACGGCGGCCCTTTTGCGGAATACAGGTCGATCATCGATAAACTGGGGTCAATCGAAGGGGTTGAGGCCGCAACCCCCTTTGTCTACACCCAGGTCATGCTGCGTTCTTCCTCCGGCGTTTCAGGGGCGGTTTTAAGGGGCATTGATCCGGGTTCGGCCGGGCGCGTCATCAAAACCCTCGATCGCATGCATCTGAAAAAGGAACCCGTCGAAAAAGGCGGGGCTCTTGCAGACGGGCGGTCCCCGGGAATCATCCTGGGAAAAGAGCTTGCGAAGAATCTGGGCGTGATGGAGGGAGATCCGGTTTACCTGATTTCCCCACGGGGAATGCTGTCGCCTGTGGGGCATGTGCCAGCCATGAAGCGGTTTCAGGTGGTCGGCTTTTTCGAATCCGGCATGTATGAGTTCGACGGATCATTCAGTTACATCCATATCGGCGAGGCACAGAAGATTCTTCGAATGGGTGATTCGGTCACCGGGATCGAAATTCGCGTCGACGATGTTTACAAGGCAGACCAGGTGGCAGAGAGGATTCTCTCCAGCCTGGGCTTTCCTTACTGGGTCAGGGACTGGATGCAGTCGAATAAAAACCTGTTTACCGCTCTGAAGCTTGAAAAAATGGTCATGTTCATTATTTTAACCCTGATCGTCCTGGTGGCGGCTTTCAATATCGCCAGCACACTCATCATGATGGTGATGGATAAAACGAAAGATATAGCAATTTTGAAAGCCATGGGGGCCACGGGCAGAAACATCAGGAAAATATTCGTTTTCAAAGGAATGGTGGTCGGTTCCATAGGGACGATCCTCGGCATGTGCCTTGGATTTATTCTGTGTACGCTGCTCAAGCATTATAAGATTCATGAGCTTACGGGAGATATTTACTATTTTACTACATCCCTTCCGGTCCGGATGGAAATGTTGGATGTGTTTTTAATCGTATCCGCAACCTTTGTGATTTGCTATCTCGCCACGCTGTATCCGGCGCATCGGGCTTCGAAAATGGATCCCGTAGAGGCTATACGCTATGGTTGAGGGCAGAAAGGAGCCGGATATCCTGATCGCGGCTCAGGATTTATGGAAAGTATTCGATTCCAGCGGCACGCGTATTGAAATTCTGCAGGGTGTGAACATCCGCATTTTCCAGGGTGAAACCGTAGCGATTGTAGGGGCTTCGGGGATAGGCAAATCGACGCTGCTGCATATTCTGGGAACTCTGGAACGGCCGAACAAAGGGGAACTCCGGGTGCGGGGCGAGGATGTTTTTCGTTATGATGAGGATGGACTCGCGAAATTTCGCAACGAGTCCATCGGGTTTATTTTTCAGTTTCATCACCTTCTGCCGGAATTCAGCGCTCTGGAAAACGCGATGATGCCCGCTCTTATCAACGGGCTTCGGAAAGACAGGGGACGGGAGGCCGCCGAACACCTGCTTGTGCGTGTCGGGCTCAAGGAACGGCTTCATCACCGGGTGGGCGATCTGTCCGGCGGTGAGCAACAACGGGTGGCTCTGGCGAGGGCCCTGGTGCTCAATCCCGCTATACTGCTGGCCGATGAACCGACAGGGAATCTGGACAAAAAGACGGGACAACAGGTACATGAGCTTCTCGTCGAATTGAATCAGGAATTTCGAATGACGATGGTCGTGGTCACGCACAATCTGGAACTTGCCGCACTCCAGTCGCGGCGGGTGACCATCGCAGACGGCAAACTGGAAGAACTGGCATAGGGATCTGATGCGAAGATATTCAATCGGAATTGTTTTGGCATTTTGGTGTTGGCTTTCTCCTTGGGCTTACGGCGCAGAAGCCGTACGGATCCTGATCTTGCCGTTTGAAATTTACTCGCCTGAAGATCGAAGCCAACTGAAGGAAGACATTCCCAAAGTGATGGGGCTTCAATTGAAACAGGAGGGGGCGGTTGTCCTGGACATGCAGATTCTGGAAGGCATTGCGTGGAAAGAAAAAATGGAGAGCCTGGAAGGGATACGGGTGCTGGGTGTTCAGACCGGCGCAGACTATATCCTGTGGGGCAGCATGACCTGGATCGGAAAAAAATTCAGCATCGATGCGAAATTGATGCAGTCGTTAGGGAAAGAGCCTCCCCGAAGCGTATATACAGAGGGCGAAGGCATAGAAAATCTTTCTGGAAGCATTACCGACATCGTGAAAGATATTGATTCCACGATTTTCCATCGCCAAAAGGTTGTGGAGATACGGATTCAAGGAAACGATCGCATAGAGATCGATGCGATTCGCCGAAAAATAAAAACCCAGCCCGGATCGGTTTTTCATGCCGGGGACCTGTCGGAAGATTTAAAATCCATCTATTCCATGGGCTATTTTGAAAATATCCGAATAGAATCCGAAGACAGGGCCGATGGGAAAATCATCACATTTTTTGTCGAGGAAAAACCGACCATACGGGTCATTCGAACGACGGGCAATACGGTTTACGATAATGAAGAGATCGCCAAAAACCTGACCATTAAGACCGGTTCGATCCTTAACATCTTCATGATACAGCAAAACGTCAGGCGAATAGAGGAACTTTACCGGGAAAAGAACTATCACAACGTAAAGGTCTCCTATCTGGTTCATGAGTTGAAAAACAGGCAGGCGGATCTTGAATTTGTCATCAAAGAAGGCGAGAAGGTCCGTATCAAGAGCATCGCCTTTGAAGGAAATTCCGCTTTTACGGACAAAAAGCTGAAAAAGGAGATGAAGACATCTGAAAAAGGAGTTTTTTCCTGGATTACGGCCTCCGGAGAACTTAATCAGGAGAATCTGAACCAGGATGTTGAAAAAATTGCCGCTTTCTATCACAACAACGGCTATATCCAGGCCAAGGTGGGGGAACCCCAGGTAGAATTCAAGGAAAACTGGATTTACATCACGATGAAAATTGAGGAAGGTCCCCGGTTTAAGGTGGGAACCGTGGACATCGAAGGGGATCTGATCCTGCCAAAAGAAGAACTTATAGAAAAGATTGGAATAAAAAAAGAGGAATACTACAGCCGAGAGGTTGTGCGAAACGACAGCCTTCTGCTTTCGGATCTATATTCGGATCAGGGGTACGCTTACGCAAACATTTCCCCGAGGATAGACCAGGATCAGGAAAAGCGCGTCGTCAACATCGCGTACACCATCAAAAAAGGAGGAGAGGTCTTTTTTGAAAATATCGTTATCAGCGGCAATATCAAAACGAGGGATAAGGTCATACGCCGTGAACTTTCCGTCTATGAACAGGAAAGATACAGTGGCGTCCAGCTTAAAAAAAGCATTCGAAACCTCTACCGACTCGATTATTTTGAGGACGTGAAGGTGAACACCGTCAAGGGAAGTTCCGATGACAAGATGGTATTAAAGATCGATGTAAGGGAAAAGCCCACGGGCTTTTTCAGTGTCGGCGGCGGATACAGCAGCGTCGAAAACCTTTTTGCCATGGGATCGATCACCCAGCGGAATCTCTTCGGGCGCGGTCAGACCCTTCAGTTAAAAGCGGAACTCGGTGGCACCTCCACTCGATATACCCTCAGTTTCACGGAACCCTGGCTCTTCGATGTCCCGTTATCGGCCGGGATGGATCTATATAACTGGAAGTTTGATTACGATACCTACGATAAAGACAGCGTCGGCGGAAAAGTTCGGTTTGGTTACAGGCTGTTCGACTACACAACGGCCTATCTCTACTATACTTACGATGTGGCGGATATTACAAATATCGACGAGGAAGAGGCTTCGGACTCGATCAAGGATCTTGAAGGAATAAACACAACGAGCAGCATCACGGCCAAAATGGGCTATGACTCCAGAGACCGGATGTTTAATCCTACAGAGGGCCAGAAGCATGGTGTGAGCGTCGAATACGCCGGCGGGCCGTTGGGCGGCGATATGGCATTTACGAAATATCTGGTGGAAACCGGCTGGTATATCCCGTTATTCTTGAGTACAACAGGCTTTTTGCACGGGGAGGCCGGATATGCCCAGGAAAACCCGGGCGGCAGACTTCCGGATTACGAGCGCTTTTATCTTGGAGGGATGAACTCGCTGAGAGGTTTCGGTTCCCGCGATATCCATGCCGTGGACGAAGAGGGGATGGAGATCGGAGGAGACAAGTACGTTCAGTTCAACGTCGAATACCTGATCCCGCTTGTCAAAAAAGCCGGTGTCGTCGGTGTGCTGTTTTATGATACCGGAAATGTATACAACGACGATGAGAGCATCGACCTGAGTGACTTGCGCGAAAGTGCGGGCGCCGGTGTCCGGTGGTATTCTCCGATCGGTCCGATCCGCATAGAATACGGCTATATTCTGGACCCGGAGGATGGCGAGGACACGAGAGGACGATGGGCTTTTTCCATGGGACAGGCTTTTTGAGATTTCGCCCCGACATAGGGTGAAAGAATCATTTTTTATCGGATTTTTATCGGCAGTAAAAGGAGGAAGAATATGCGACACGTTGGTGTGTTGGTTTTGTGTACTGTCTTTATCTGTTTTGCGGGGTATCCTGCATACGGCGCAGATGCTTTGAAAATTGCCGTTTTTGATTTGGGAAAAATCCTGGAGGGCTCGGAGGCCGGAAAGGCCGCTCAGCAGGAGCTCAACGCCGAGGGCAAAAAGATGGCCGACCAACTGAAGAAAAAAGGGGCGGAGCTGGAAGAGCTCAAGAAACGGCTTGAACAGGAATCACTGGTGCTGACCGAGGAGAAACGGGCCGAAAAGGAACGGGAATTCCGGCTGAAGATAAACGATCTCAAAGAACTGCAGCGCAAGTACAGCAGGGAAGCGAGAGATATTCAGGAAAAGATAAAAGACGAGATAGAAGATGATCTGAAAGATATTATCACCGAAATCGGTAAAAAAGAAAAATTTACCCTGATTTTTGAAAAAAACCAGGGGGGGTTGTGGTATCATCCGACAGCGGTCGACATTACGCAGGAGATCATTCGTCAGTATAACGACATGTTTTCTCGGGAAAAAAGTAAAAAGAAACAATAAGGGATCATCTCCGAAAGAGTGGGTGACCCTATGCGGATTCAGGGGCTCAAGTGAAATATGGAATTATCGCTTGATAAAATCGCGGAATTTGTGGCCGGCGAACTCGAAGGCGAGGCTGCAAAGCGCATTTGCGACGTCGCGCCCTTCGAGCATGCAACAGCGGATGAGATAACCTTTGCCGGCGCGCCGAAATTTATCAAAAGAATCGAGGAGACATCTGCAGGTGCGATCATCGTGCCTTTGCATGTTCAGGCACCTGGGAAAAATGTCATCCGAGTAAAAAATCCCCACGTTTCTTTTACGAAAGTGATGGGGCTTTTTCATCCCCCGGACCGACCGCGGCCGGCAGTAAGCGCCCATGCGCGGATCGGGGATAACTTTGTGCATGGTGTGGATGCTGCAATCGCCCCGGGTGTCGTTATCGGAAAAAATGTCGTGATCGGAGATCGGGTGATCCTGCATCCGAACGTGGTGCTCGGCGACGCAGTGGTGCTCGGCGATGAGGTGGTGATTTATCCGAATGTGACGGTCAGGGAGCGGTGCAGAATCGGCAGCCGGGTGATCATTCATGCCGGATCGGTGATCGGAAGTGACGGGTTTGGTTTTGCATTCGATGGTGATGTATACCATAAAATACCCCATATCGGAATCGTTCAGATCGACGATGACGTGGAGATCGGAGCCGGAAACACGGTCGACCGGGCAACATTTGGGAAGACATGGATCAAAAAAGGAGTCAAAACCGACAATCTGGTCCATGTCGGTCACAATGTCGTTGTCGGAGAAAATACCTTGCTGGTGGCACAGGTAGGTATTTCCGGCAGCGTAACCATCGGGAAACACGCTATTCTTGCCGGCCAGGCCGGAGTGGCCGAACATCTGTCCATCGGAGACCATGCCATCGTGGGACCGCAGGCCGGAGTCGGCAGATCGGTTGCAGCAGGTGAAATCGTTTCCGGGGCACCTGAAATGCCGCACCAGCGCTGGCTCCGCGTCCAGAGTATCGTGCCGCGGCTGCCTGAATTGAAAAAGCACCTGGCGGATTTGGAGAGAAGACTCAGCCGGATCGAAAAAGGATCCGCACAGGAATAGTCCGGACAGTCGAAGACGGCATGGGGAAAGGGGGATTCTTGGAAAAAAAATATGATATTCAGGAGATCATGACGTTTTTGCCCCATCGGTATCCGTTTCTCCTGGTTGATCGCATCATCGAGCTGGTTCCCGGCCAAAAGGTCATTGCCTTAAAAAATGTGACTTTCAACGAGCATTTTTTCCAGGGGCATTTCCCCGGCATGCCGATTATGCCCGGGGTCCTCATCGTCGAAGCCATGGCCCAGGCCGGGGGCGTACTTGCTTTCGAATCGATGTCCAAAGCCAAACGAGGGGCGCCGATCTTTTTCATGGGCATGGAAAGTGTCAAATTCAGAAAACCTGTTGTTCCCGGTGATCAGCTGGTATTGGAACTTCGTATCGTGAAAATGCGGTCCAGGGTGGTCAGAATGGCCGGGATTGCAAAGGTGGATGAAACGGTTGCGGCCGAGGCCGAACTCATGGCGTCCATTGGAGAAAACCCATGATACACCCAACGGCGATCGTAGATTCCGGAGCGGAACTCGATTCGAATGTTGAAATCGGTCCGTATAGCATTGTCCGGGAAAAGGTGGCCATCGCATCGGGGACCTCCATCGGCCCTCACGTGGTTATCGAACCCTATGTGACGATTGGTTCCGGCTGTCGAATCTTTCAAGGCGCTGCTATCGGCGGTGTGCCCCAGTCCGTGAAATTCGAGGGAGAAGAAACGGTCGTGAGAATCGGGCGCGGATGCACCATCAGGGAATTTGTTACCATCCACCGGGGTACGGGTTTCGGGGGCGGCGTTACCGAAGTCGGGGATGAAAATTATTTAATGGCCTACACCCATATTGCGCATGACTGCAAGACAGGCCGGAACGTGATGATGGCCAATAACGCCACCCTGGCCGGTCACATCACGCTGGGCGATTATTCGACCATCGGCGGACTAGTCGCCATACACCAGTTTGTGAGGATAGGAGACTATGCATTTATCGGCGGAAAATCCGCTGTGGTCAAAGATATCCCTCCTTACGTCATCGCCGCAGGAGATCGTGTCCAGCTGCATGGCCTCAATACCGTGGGGCTCAAGCGCCATGGCTTTTCTCAGGAAACGCTTTCACTGCTCAAAAAGACCTACCGGATTATATTCAGAATCGGCTTGACCCTGAATGAGGCGATCGAGAGGGTGCGGGCCGAGGTGGAACAGATCCCGGAAGTGGTAAAGTTTATCGAATTTTTGAAATCCTCCAGCCGCGGCATTACCCGATGAAGATCAAGCCGAATGATTCCGGGCATCCGTGTCCCAAGAAAGCGCCCGGAATAGCAGGATAGACCGACGACATGCGGATCGGACTCATTGCGGGGAGCGGACAGTTCCCCATTATTTTTTCCAGGAAAGCGCAGCGGAAGGGATATGCCGTCTTCGCGGTAGCCTATCCGAACGAAACGGATCCACAGCTCGAACATTGTGTGGAGACCATCACGTGGCTTCATCTGGGGCAGATCAACCGCCTGATCAAATTTTTCAAAAACAATGACGTGAGGGAGGCGGTGATGCTGGGTGCCGTTACCAAGACCCGGCTCTTTACCGATGTCAAACCGGATGTTCGCGCTATTTCACTGGTGGCCGGGTTGAGGCATACCCATGACGACGGCCTTCTGCGGGCCTTTGCGGGTATGCTCGAAAAGGAAGGGATTTTCATCCGTTCATCCACATTTCTGCTGCCCGAATTGCTGGCTCCCGAAGGGTGCTGGACCAAAAGAAAGCCCAGCCGGTCGGAAGATTCGGATATCGCGCTCGGCTGGCCTCTGGCAAAAGAAATTGGGCGCCTGGATATCGGACAGTGTATTGTCGTCGGCGGCGGGTCCGTGCTGGCCGTAGAGGCGGTCGACGGTACGGACGAGACCATTCGAAGGGGAGGGAATCTGGGCAAAGGAGAAGCAGTTGTGATCAAGGTCTGTAAACCGAACCAGGATACCCGCTTCGATATTCCTGCGGTAGGGGCACAAACCATCCAGGTGATGGCGGAAGCCGGTGCGCGGGTACTCGCCGTTGAGGCTGAAAAAGCGGTGGTTTTTGATAGAGAGGAGATGACGGCTCTGGCGGATGCACACGGCATCAGTATCGTGGCCAGAAAAAACTGAACAGGCGGGTTTTTTCCGAGAGCCCGACTGTTTCCGATACTCGGATTGATCAGTAGTGCCCATCCATAAGTGGCTATTTTCGCCCGCCTTGAACTCGACGAAACTATCTCTTCTGTGGATGGACTAAGTAGGCTCAAAACATGAAACAAAGGAATCATCCGCTACGCGTGGCGGTTGTCGGCGTAGGGTATTTGGGCGCGTTTCACGCGGAAAAATATGCGCGTATGGACGCTGTGGCGCTTGCCGGCGTTGTGGATATCGACCGGGAGCGCGCGGAACATATTGCCGAAAAACTGGGTACGCGGGCCTGTTCAGACTACCGGGATCTGTTTGGGAAGGTCGATGCCGTCAGCATTGTGGTGCCGACTCCTGCACATTTTCCGATAGGCCGTGATTTTCTGGAGCACGGCATCGATATCCTCATTGAAAAGCCCATGACGGTTACGCTCGAAGAAGCGGACAAGCTTATCGAACTATCCAGGTCGAAGGGCTTGATTCTTCAGGTGGGACACCTCGAGCGATTCAATCCGGCGGTGGTTGCCTTGCGTGATATCGTAGAAAATCCAAGATTCATCGAATCCCATCGACTGAGCATCTTCAATGTGCGGGGTACCGATGTCAGCGTCGTCCTGGATCTCATGATCCATGACATCGATATCATTCTGAACATCGTGAGATCGGAAATCAAGAGCATCCACGCCGCAGGAATTCCGGTCATTTCCGGGCATGTCGATATCGCAAACGCCAGACTCGAATTTGCAAACGGCTGCGTGGCCAACGTGACGGCCAGCCGGATATCGACAAAAAATGAAAGGAAAATCAGACTGTTTCAGAAGAAAGCCTATATTTCCGTCGACTTTGCAAATCACGGAATCACCGTGATCAAAAAAAACAGCACATGCCATGAGGGAACGATCCCCGGCATGCAGATCGAACAGATGTCCTTTGCCAAAGGCGACGCCCTGGATGACGAGCTGAAATCGTTTGTAAAAGCGGTTCTAACGCGTGAACCCCCCGAGGTGACGGGATCGGTCGGTCGAGACGCGCTCAAGATCGCATTGAGCATCATGGAGCAGATCCATCGATCGAGCAGCCGGTTAATGGATTCCTGAACCGTGAACCCAGATGACCGTAAATGCATCATGATCATCGCCGGAGAAGCCTCTGGAGATCTGCACGGCGCCAAGCTCGTCAGGGCGCTTCATGCAAAAAACAACGCTTTCTTTTTTTGCGGTATCGGCGGGCGCCATTTGAGTGACGCGGGCGTAAAGATATGCATGGATGCCTCGAAGCTTTCCGTTGTGGGGATAACGGAGGCTTTTTCAAAATTACCCAAATTATACAAAAGCAGCCGGCTGGTGAAAAAGCTGCTCACCTATCTGAGTCCGGACCTTCTCATCCTGATCGATTTTCCGGACTTTAACCTCAACATTGCGGCTTCCGCAAAAAATCTGGGGATTCCTGTATTGTATTACATCAGTCCTCAAATCTGGGCCTGGCGAAAAGGGCGTGTCGAAAAAATCAGGCGGCGTGTCGATCATATGGCCGTCATTCTTCCCTTTGAGGAGCAGTTTTACCGCGACCATGGAGTTCCGGCAACATTTGTGGGACACCCGCTTCTCGATATGCATGTATGCCCGGACGATAAACCAGCCCCATTTTGTGATGGAGACCCCCGTGTAGTAGGATTTTTTCCCGGATCCCGCGATCGGGAAGTATCGCGCCATCTTCCTTTGATGATAAGAGCCGCCCGGATCCTGGTGCAACAATGGAAAGGTCTTCGCTTCATCGTTTCCATGGCCCCTTCGGTCAGGAAAAAGCAGGTTGAGGATATCCTGGACAAACACCGGGGATCCCTGGATATAGAGCCCTCGGCGGATTGCGTCGAAGAGATATTTGAAAAAACCTGCCTTGCCGTGGCGGCTTCGGGGACCGTTACCCTGGAAGCGGCCCTCAGCGGCACGCCCTTGGTAATTATTTACCGGGTGTCTCCAATCAGTTACTGGCTGGGCCGTGCATTGATTCGCGTCCGTCATATCGGTCTGGTGAATCTTATTGCGGATCGACAGATCGTGCCGGAATTGATACAGGCAGATGCCTCTCCGGAAAATATCGCCGCGGCGGTTTCCGGGATTCTCGGCAGCGAACCCAATAGGGAACGCATCCGAAAAGAACTTTCCCGCGTTCGGGAGATGCTCGGAGGTCCCGGCGCATCGGAGCGCGTCTGCGAGATTGCCATGGGGTTGCTGTATGGGAATCCACCGGTATAGCGGAAAGAAAGAACTGAAATTCAGACTCGTGGGCCTGCTGGGGAAGCTTTTTATCGATGCCCTTTTTTCCACTTTCAAAATCGAGTTCGTCGGCTATGAAAAGAGCGAACCCATTTTTTCCTCCCGACGCTTTATTGCCGCTATCTGGCATTCGCGGATTCTGGCATTCAGTTATCTATACAAGGGAATGAATGCGGCCATCCTGGTCAGTGGATCCGATGACGGCGAGTTGATCGCACGCGTGCTCGACAGACAGGGGCATGAGCCGATTCGAGGGTCAACCAGGAAAAGGGGGGGCATAGCCCTGGTGAAGATGGTAAACAGCCTCAAAGACGAGGAACGGCCGGCGGTGGTGATTCCAGACGGCCCCCAGGGTCCCCGATTCAAGGTTCAACCCGGTGTGGTCCTGCTGGCCAAACTGACCGGATATCCCATTTTGCCCCTCACTTACAGTGCAAGAAAAATAAAGGTATTTTGCAGCTGGGATCGATTTATTCTTCCTTATCCTTTCACCAAATGCCGAATCGTCTACGGAGATCCGATCCGCGTCCCGAGGGATGCGGGTGCGGATGTCGTCCGAAAATGCTTGGACGACCTGCAGCAAGGCCTTCGCTCGATTACGTTTGAAGCGGACCGTTACTTCGGCCACCATATCGATTAACCCTTATATCCGCATATCCGCAACCAATAAACGGGACGGTTCGGCCGAACGGTTACAAAAAATTAGAGAGGATGAAAAGAACCCTTTGAATGCCGAAGAAAAGATGCTAATCTGCCGCATCTTTTCAGGGTTTCGGTGCGAAAGTAAGCCGCGCCTGCGTTAAAGCGGTTCGCAAGGGGCGGTTTTTCACTATCGATGCAGTCAGGCGGTAATGGAGGTGACGGCTTTTTATGAACGAGAAGATGGTGGAAGGCGAAATGTCTTCAGAAAACGGTCAGGATAATGCGGAACCCATCAACGAGCAGCTGGCCAGGCTCGGGGGAGATCTGTCGGAGATAAACCGGGTCAAACGCAGATATCCCATGAAGATCACCAAGTACTATTTCGGCCTCATTAAAGAAAAGGATGACCCGATCTGGAAGCAGTGTGTCCCCAGCCAGGAGGAACTGGAAGACATGTTCAATGTCGAAGATCCTCTAAAGGAAGAGGACTACTCCCCGGTTCCCTGCGTGGTGCACAAATATCCTGATCGCGTCCTTTTGCTGGTCAGCAGCGTGTGCGCTATGTATTGCCGCTTTTGCACCAGGAGGCGCAAAGTCGGCAGAATCAGGCAGATTCTTATGGAGGATATTTTCAGAGCCATCGATTACATTCAAGAGCACCCGGAAGTCAGAGACGTCCTCGTATCAGGCGGCGATCCGCTCATGCGCTCCGACCGCGACCTGGAAATCATACTTGGGCGTCTGAAGACTATTTCGCATGTGGAGATCATTCGGATAGGAACGCGTATTCCGTGCGTGCTGCCGTCCAGGGTAACACCCCGCCTGGCCAACATGATCAAGAAATTTCATCCGGTATTCATGAATATCCATTTCAACCATCCCTGTGAGATCACGGAAGATTCCGCAAAAGCATGCAGCGTTTTGGCCAATGCGGGAATTCCTCTGGGCTGCCAGACCGTTTTACTTCGGGGGGTCAATGATACCCCTGAGATCATGAAACAGCTGGTTCGCGAGCTCATCCGGATCCGAGTCAAACCCTATTACATCTACCAATGCGACATGGTCAAAGGAGTCGAGCATTTCAGGACGCCTATAGAGACCGGCATCCAGATCATGAAGCAGCTGCAGGGCTATACGACGGGATTGTGTCTTCCCCATTACGTCATCGACGGCCCGGGAGGCAAGGTGCCCGTCTCGCCCCAATATGTCAAAGAGATCACTCCCGATCAGATCCTTGTCACCAACTACCTGGACAATCTTTATACCTATCCGGGCCTTCGAAACCGGGTGACGCCCGGTCTGGCCAACAAGAAGGTATCACGCATCGGCATCGCCTTTAATCTCAAGCGGGTGGCCGGCAAGGGAGAACAGTTCGATAAGTACGCCGAATTCGACGATGTCGATACCATCAACGCCATCCGTAAGGCCATCGAATCCGCGGGGTACGAGACAGAGCTTCTGGAGGCGGATCAGGACTTTATCGAGCGCGTCAAGGCCAGCGCCGTGGATTTCGTGTTCAATATCGCCGAAGGGATTCAGGGGGAGTCCAGGGAATCCCATGTTCCGGCAATTCTGGAGATGCTGAAGATCCCCTATTCCGGTTCAGGCGTTCTTACTCAGGCGATTACTCTCAATAAAAGCCGAAAAAAGGAGATACTCGATCATTACGGCATCCCGACACCGGCATTTCAGCTTTTCAAAAACGCCCATCAGAAACTGGATCCGGACCTGAAGTTTCCGCTGATCGTAAAGCCCGACGCGGAGGGCTCCAGCAAGGGGATTACCAACAGTTCCCTGGTGCTCGATATGGCATCGCTCCGAAAACAGGTCAGCCACGTTACCAGAAACTACGACCAAATGGCCCTGGTGGAGGAGTTTTGTCCCGGCCGCGAATTCACCGTAGGCATCCTGGGAAACAAAAAGCCCCGCGTGCTGCCGATCGTGGAAATCACCTTTGACCATCTGCCGCCGGATTTGTACAAATTCGATTCCTACGAGGCCAAATGGATCTATGATTCGCCGGAGAGAAAGGTGGATCCTCTGGTATGCCCTGCCATGCTCAAGCCGCGCCTCAAGTCGCAGCTCGAAAAACTGGCGCGGCAAACCTATGATGTTTTGGGATGCGTCGACGTGGGGAGAATAGATTTCAAGCTCGACGCAGAAGGCGTGCCGAATGTTCTGGATGTCAACGCTCTTCCAGGACTGATTCCCGATCCGGACAGCAATTCGCGATTCCCAAAAGCATGTTATGCCGCCGGCATGTCCTATGACGAGATGATCATGGCGATCATCCACTCCGCCCTGCGGCGGTACAATCTCCTGCTGTAACGGGAAAGGCCGCGATGAGGATAGCCGTTCTCTATAATCTGGTTGACACGATCGAACGGGGGTTTGAGCACGACGCCATATCGGACAACGAAATCACTCAGACCGTGGCCCATGTCAGCAGCGCGCTCCAGTATTGCCACGAGGTGACTGCCGTTCGTGTCAGCCTCGAGCTGCTTCGAAAGCTCAAAGAGAATTCGTTCGACTTGGTGTTCAATCTGTGCGAAGGAATAGACGGTTTTGTGGGAGGAGAGGCCCTCATCCCGGCCTATCTGGATATTCTGCGGCTCCCTTATACCGGATCAGACAGCCTGACCCTCGGACTTTGCCTGGACAAATTAAAGACGAAATTTTTACTGATCGCCAACCATATTCACACACCGCGGTACCAGACATTCAGCAGCATTTCCCAGAAGCGCCGTTCCACTCTTCGCTTTCCCCTGATCGTCAAACCGGTTCGTGAGGACGCCAGCGTGGGCATTACCGTCGACTCCGTGGTAACCAGCGAGCACGACCTGCTTAACCAGGTAGAATTTATTCTTAAAAATTATCACCAGCCGGCCTTGGTGGAAGAATACATCGACGGTCGCGAGCTGAATCTGGCCATCATCGGAAACGGCGCCGGAGCGCAAGTCCTCCCGGTTTCTGAAATCCTGTTCTCCCTGCCGCAAGGGTGTCCGAAAATCGTCTCCTACGAGGCCAAGTGGGTGGTGGAATCGGATGGTTATCAGAAAACCAGAGGTGTCTGCCCGGCCGATCTGGATTCCGAGCTGGAAATCCGAATGAGACGTATCGCCCTGAAGGCATACCGTTTATTGGGATGCAGGGATTATGCGCGGGTGGATTTCCGTTTGAAGGGAGAGAGGCCGTATCTGCTGGAGGTCAATCCCAACCCCGGGATCAACCTGGACAGCGGTTTTGTCCGCAGCGCCGGGACGGCCGGCATGTCTTATGAAGTACTGATCCGGCGGATCCTATCCGAGGCGCTATCTCGATACGGCCTTTCACTGCCCGAAGCCCCGGAAGGCACGCCACCTGACGTCGCGGGTGTGCCTCCGGCCTTCGTCAGCCCGAGGCTATGCGCCTGCCCCGTTGCGGCCATGCACATGGACCAGCTGCTGCAATGGTTCAATGATCCGGACATATCCCGGTACATGGATAATCCTGCGGCGGTCTATACCCGGGACGGGCTGACCGGTCTTTTGCTGGCGGACCGGGCAGAGGAGCTGAATCTTATCGTACAGGAAAAGAAAAACCGCCGTTTCATCGGGTACTGCGCCCTCTACAATATACGGAAAGACAATCGGAGCGCGGAAATCTCCTTTTTGGTGGGGGATTACGGTTTCCGGGGAAAGGGATACGGCGCCGAGATTCTGCGGATTTTGCTGCGCATCGCGTTCGAACATCTGGAGCTAAACAGCCTGCTTGCCGCGGTTACCGAACGCAACAGGCCGGCCCTCCGGATATTCGAAGCATGCGGGTTCACCCGAATCGGAATCCGGCATCAGGTCCAATTTGCGGGGGCTGAAAAACTGAATGATGTCTTTTTCGAAATGCTTCGTGAAGATTATGTTCGGATGAAAAAGGCCAAAGGGTGCTAACGGCCTAAAATCCGAGAATTTTTGTTTGTTCCGGTTCGAAACGCGTGCTTTCAGGCAAATAAAAAGGCAGGGCCGAACCGACCCTGCCCCGTACGCATTAGATTTCGACTTATTTTTTAAATTTTCTGCGCAGACCCGCAAGCCCGATCATCCCGGTACCGAGCAGCAGCATGGTGGCGGGTTCTGGGACAGCGGGAGGAGTAGTAGTCGTGTCAGGAACAAGTACCCACGCATAGCCGGTCGCGGCCTCAAAGGCGTTACCGTTTCCAATCGCGGCCTGGGTGTCTATTCCAAACCCCGTATTGTATGCATAGACCGAATTGCCTCCTTCTACACCATCTTTGGCATAAAAGTCTCCCCACATGGGGGCTCTGTCCGTTACGATGGTCCACATAAGGGTTAGTGGATCACCTGTAGTATTCCATTTGATGCCGTAAATGTCATCGGGTATACCAGGGTTGGAGTTGCCCTCATCGCCAAAGGAGTCAAGTACGTATCCTGCCGTAGTTCCGGATTTAATGTTGGACTCAGTAAAACTTTCTGACACCTCGATGATGACGTGGCTGATGGCTTTATTATCCACTGAAAAAGTGTAACTATAGGTCCAAAAATCCGCATTGGTGGTATCATCAACCACCCATTCCAAGATCGCATCAACCCAGCTCTGGGTCCCATAAAGGCCATCTTGATACGTGATGGATCCAGTATAAGATGTTGCACCTACAGGGTTCGTTATCCCAAGGACCACAGCAAAACATAACACCAATAATAACATGCTAAATCTTTTCATTCTCTCTCTCTCTCTCTCTTCAAATTAACGGTTAATTTATAATATGGCGTACCGCCGCATTACACGCTTTCGTCTTTTTTAAATCACCCTCTCTCATAATGCTTGTAAGGGCTAATGGCTTAAATGATAAATTCTAAAAGGCTTAAGCATAAGCCGGTTTAATCGCTATTAAGCTGATACATTAAGATCGTCACAACCAGTTTGAATGAAACCGGGCCTTCGGGTTATTTAAGAATCAGCAAAAAACAGACCATAATTATACACAAAAACAAAAAATTTATTTTTTAATTATTTTAATAGATTGCCTACCGTTTGGCATTTTTGGGGCCGCAGCGGTTCTTATAAAATAAGAAATAGATTACATAATTACTATGAAAATATGTAGTTTATTTCCCAATTTTTTGGTTGCAAAAAAAATCTTATTTTGGGGAAGCGGCCCATGATCGCGGTTGTCTCCCGATGGTGCAACTGAAGCTGCCGGGTTCGAAAGTTTCTTGACCATTCCAATTGATTTGTGTACAGGGTGAATGTTTTTGGAAAGCCGCATTTTTTGCCGTTGGCAGGTGTCAGCTTCGTTTGTTTACCCCAACCTAAAAAGAAGGAGGAACTGTATGGGCAAGAAAATCATGATGCTTTTACTGGTACTGGTGATCGCCGTTCCACTGACGGCGGTGGGCAAGGACAAGGGAACCATTAAGATTGCCACCCAATCCCCTCTTTCCGGAGGGCAATCGGCCATCGGAGTCGATATCAAAAACGGCGCCGAGTTGGCCCTGGAAAAACTTAAGGGACCGCTCGTCGCCATGGGTTTTAACGTGGAGCTTGCCCCTTACGATGATCAGGCCAATCCGGACAACGGTGTGGCCAACTCCAAGAACATCGTAGCGGATCCCGCCATTCTGGCCGTTGTGGGCCATTACAACTCGGGTGTCCAGATTCCTTCCTCGGAAAATTACCACGCCGCCAACCTGGCCAACGTATCGCCGGCCAACACCAATCCCAAGGTGACCGACCGCGGGTATCTCGAAGTCAGCCGTATCGTCGGCCGCGATGATGTGCAGGGCGTGGTGGCCGCTCAATTCGCGCATTCCAAGGGGATGAAAAGCGCTTACGTGATGCACGACAAAACCGCCTACGGCCAGGGTATCGCCACCTTCTTCAGGCAGGAAGCCGAGAAACTGGGCATACAGGTCCCCGGTTTTGAAGGCACCGAGGAAAAGGCCAATTTTGATGCGATTCTGGCGCCGGTCATCGCCGCCAATCCGGATGTGATCTTCTTTGGCGGCATTTACGATCAGGCCTCTGTTTTTTTCAAACAGGCCCGTGAAAAAGGATATCAGGGCATGCTTATGAGTGACGATGGCTACGACTCGCCCGAGGCGATCAACATCGGCGGACCGATCCTGCTCGAGGGTGGCGGCATTTACTACACGACGGTGGCCGGGCCGGCCAAACTGTACCCCGGCACCGCTATCTTTCAGGCCGATTTCAAAGCCAAATACGGCGCCGACCCCAAACCTTTCGCGGCGCAGGGATATGATGCCATGGCGATTTCCCTGAAAGCTATCGAGAATGCCGCTGTGGCAGCCGGTGGCAAGATCCCCACCCGCATGGCCGTGGTTGAAGCGGTTCGTGCGCTGAAGGATTTTCCCGGCATTACAGGTACGATCAATTTTAACTCAAAAGGCGACCTGACCGTCGCCAAGTACTTCGTCATCCAGGTGACTTCGGCTGATCCGGCCAAGTGGAACGATAACAAGATCGATCAGACCCTTGATATCGCGCCACCCGAGTGATTTCTTCAAATATGCCCCGGCCTTCTCGTCGCGAGAGGGCCGGGGTTTCCCTATTCTACTCCTGGAGTTTCAATGCGACGGATATATGAGTCTGCCGCCCCGCGCGAACTGCTTCGCCCCCTGGGGCAAATTTTTCTTTTTGTCACGGGCAGCAGCCTGGTGCTTTCCATCCTGATTCTGCTTTTATCCTTTATCCTGCGCGGCACGGCGGTGGACGCATACACCTTGAGTCACTACAAGTCCGACATCTTTCTCTTTACGCTTAAGAATCTTCCCCAGGTGCTGGTGGACGGCGTTACGTTGGGCTTCGTGTACGCGGCCATCGCCCTCGGGTATACGATGGTTTACGGCGTGCTGGAGTTTATCAATTTCGCCCACAGCGAAATTTTTGCCATCGGCGCCTTTGTCGGTGTCGAACTGCTGATCGCGCTCAGCGGTGCCGGGAAACTCGCCGGCATTCCCCTGTGGACCGCTTACGGCTGGCTGGTGCTGGCGATTGTGGCCGGTATGATCGCCGCCGGGATCATGGCCGTCCTGATGGAAATAACGGCTTACCGTCCCTTGCGCGGCGCGCCGCGCCTGGTGCCGTTGATTTCAGCCATCGGCGTTTCTTTTTTTCTGCAGGACGCCATTCGTCTCGTGGAAAGCCTGACCACCGGTCAGTTTCACCGGATCATTCCCACTTTCGGAAATTTTGATCAACGCCTTTCCATCACCCAGCTCTCGCTGGGCGGAACCGGTTTGAACCTGAACATCCAGTATAAATCCATTGTGGTCATCATCGCCGCGGTATTGATGCTGATGCTTCTCAATTACATCGTAAACGCCACCAAAATGGGCATGGCCATTCGGGCGGTTGCCCAGAACCGAGCCACCGCGAGCCTGATGGGCATCAACGTCAATCGTTACATTACATTGACCTTTTTAATCGGCGGCGCGTTGGGCGGCGCCGCCGGCGTGCTGTATGCGTTAAAATTCACCCGCATCGATCCGTTTGTCGGCTTTTTCCCCGGGTTAAAGGCCTTTACCGCGGCGGTGCTCGGAGGAATCGGCAATCTTACCGGCGCATTGCTGGGTGGAATCGTGCTGGGCCTCCTGGAAACTTTTGCCGGATCTTACCTTTCCATTTTCACCATGGGCGCAGCCGGGGCCGAATACAAAGACATTCTGGCCTTTGCAATTCTGATCATGGTGTTGATTTTCCGTCCCGAAGGTCTTTTGGGCGAGCATGTCGAACAAAAGGCATAGGAGCGCAACATGACCGGTATCAAATCCCTGCTTCTGAGCGCGCTGCAACGATGCGGAGATCGGATCAACCAGGGAAGGTGGCCCTACCTGGTTACCGCTGCATACCTGGCTGTTGGGACGCTGCTGGTATATATCTATCCGCGCAGTTTGATCGCTTTTCTTGTTTTTCTCTCGACAGCTCTTCTTATCTACTACCTGAAAATGGATACCCGCTTCAAGCTGTGGTTGGCCGCCTTCGGCATGTTGGTCCTGGTTCCCGTCATCGGCGTGCGCAATATTTTCTACCTCGAGGTGATTTTTCAGATCAGCGTCTTTGCGGCCCTGGCTCTGGGACTGAACATAGTGGTCGGCTTTGCCGGGCTTCTCGATCTGGGGTATGTGGCCTTTTATGCGGTGGGCGCCTATCTGTGGGCCTTTTTCGGATCGCAGCAACCTTACCTGCTGCATGCCATTCCCGGCACGGCGGCTCCTGGAACGCCCTTTTTTCTGCCGGCGGACATGTTCTATATTTTTGCGTTTCTGGGCATCATCGTCGCCGGTTTTACCGGTATACTGCTGGGACTGCCGGTTCTTCGCCTGCGCGGCGATTACCTGGCCATCGTTACCCTGGGATTCGGCGAAGTCATTCGCGTGCTGGCCAACAACCTGGATAAGCCGCTCAATTTCACCAACGGCCCCCAGGGCATCACGCCCATCCAGCGCCCCACGCTGCCTGCGCCGCTGCTCGACGCATCGAGGGCCGTGCTCAATCCGCTGGTGCAGCATAAAGTGAGCGATGGAGATTTCTATAACCTGTTTTTTTATCTGGCGGCCTTGCTGGCGATCGTTCTGGTGATCGTGGCTGCACGGCGGCTGGACGACTCCAAGATCGGACGCGCCTGGACCGCCATTCGCGAGGATGAAATGGCGGCGGTGGCCATGGGGGTTCCGCTGGTGCGAATGAAACTGGCCGCGTTTGCGGCGGGCGCCTCGTTTGCCGGCGTGATGGGCGTCATGTTTGCCGCCAGCCGCACCTTTGTCAGTCCCGAGTCTTTTTCGTTCATGCAATCCATCGGCGTGCTGTCCATGGTGATTCTGGGTGGCATCGGCAGCATTCCCGGCGTGATCGTGGGCGCAACTGTCGTCGTGATCCTGAATCTGCAGGTATTGCAGGGCCTTTCCCTGTATTTAAGCCAGTTGCGCCAGAGCGACGCCGTCATTCCCATCATCGATTTTGCATGGAAAAATCTCTCCACGCAACTGGATCCGGCCAGGTATCAACGTATGCTGTTCGGAATCATTCTGGTGCTGATGATGATTTACCGGCCGGCCGGACTGATTCCGGCCGAGCGGCGCAAACGGGAATTGAGCGCCCATGAGACCGATGCCGACGATGCCTGCCCGGTGCCCGATGACAAGACAGCGGAGGCTGAAGATGGCGCTGCTTGAAACCACGGGCGTCAGCAAACGGTTTGGCGGTCTTATCGCGGTGAACAAGATGGATTTTTCCATCGAAGAAGGCTCCATTTGCAGTATTATCGGGCCCAACGGCGCCGGGAAAACCACCTTTTTCAACACCTTGACCGGCATCTACCGGCCCGAGGAAGGCCGGATCTTCTGTCAGGGACATTCCCTGGTGGGGTTGCGGCCGGATCAGATCAATGCACTGGCCCTGGCCCGCACCTTTCAAAACATTCGGCTTTTCGGCGGGATGACCGTGATTGAAAATATCCTGGTGGGTATGCACAGCCGTTTGGGCCAGACCATGTTGAGTGCTCTTTTGCGCACGAAGCGCTTTTTCTCCGAAGAGGATCGCGCGCACGCCAGAGCGCGCGAGTTGATGATTTTCGTGGGGCTGGGCGGCCTGGGAGACGAACTGGCGTGCAACCTGCCTTACGGCGCCCAGCGAAGGGTCGAGATCGCCCGCGCTCTGGCTTCGGAGCCCAAGCTGCTCTTGCTGGATGAGCCCACGGCCGGCATGAACCCGCAGGAATCACGGGAAGCCATGCTGCTTTTCCGACGCCTGCGCGACGAACTGGGGGTCACCATTCTGCTGATAGAACACGACATGCGGGTGGTCATGAGCATTTCCGAGCGTATTACGGTCATGGACTACGGCCAGAAAATCGCCGAGGGATTGCCGGCCGAGATCCGCTCCGATGCCCGCGTCATCGAGGCCTACCTCGGGCGGGGTGCTGCGACCGAATCCATGATGCAGGGGTGAACCCATGGCGCTTTTGGAACTTGAGAATATCCACTCCTTTTACGGGCACATTCACGCACTGGAAGGCATTTCGCTTACCGTGGAGGAGGGCGAAATCGTCACCCTGATCGGCGCCAACGGGGCGGGTAAAAGCACGACCCTGCGCACCATTTCCGGGCTTGTGCGCGCCCGGCAGGGAAAGATCACCTTTAGCGGCAGGGACATTACGCATCGGGCACCGCATGAAATCGTCACGGCTGGCGTGGGACACGTGCCGGAAGGCCGCGGCATATTTCCCCGCCTGACCGTGCGCGAAAATCTCGAAATCGGCGCTTTTCCGATCAATAGCCGCACCGAAGTCCAGCAGCGCATGGAAGCGGTTTTTCATCTTTTTCCGCGCCTCAAGGAACGGCTCAGCCAGAAGGGCGGCACGCTTTCCGGCGGCGAACAGCAAATGCTGGCCACGGCCCGCGGTCTGATGCTCAAACCGCGGATCCTGCTCATGGACGAGCCCTCCATGGGGCTTGCACCGGTCCTGGTGGAGCTTATTTTCGACGTGATTTTTCAGCTGAATAAAAACGAGGGGATCACCATCCTTCTGGTCGAGCAAAACGCCCAGATGGCCCTTAAATACGCATCGCGCGCCTATGTGCTGGAAACCGGCAGCATCGTGCTCTCCGGCGCAGCCCAGGACATCGCCCAAAACCCCCAGGTCAAAGAAGCGTATTTGGGCGGTTAATCAACCCCCGGGGCCGGCTCCATATTTTTTTCACAGATCCTCTTTCTTCCCAACGTGATTGTCCAAGGAAACGCTGACTGTAACCGCACCAGGGAGGCTTCCGTTATGTTCGATTTCCATAAAGAAAAGGAAAGATTCCGGAATACATGCACGGCCTGCGGCTTTTGCGCAGCGGTTTGTCCCATTGTTCCCCTGACAGACATCAAGGATGTGGAGCCCTCGAAAATCATGGAATCCGTGATGGCGCTTTACCATGGAAAATCTCCCGGTCCGGAGGCCGGGACCCGGGTCTATTCCTGCATGAGTTGTCAGACGTGTCGGCCGCATTGTCCGGAAGGGCTGGATCCCGGTCTGGGCTTGTCCCTGGCCAGGGGAATCCTCCAGGATATGGGTAATCCCGTACCGAGGGGACTTTCTTTTCTTTTGCCGGAAGCCGGGTGTAACTTCATGAAAGCCATCGAGGCGGTACAGCTCATGCCAGCCGATCGTCCGTGGATCACTGATGTGGAAAAGCAAAAACCGGGTTTCTCCAAAACGGTTCTCTTTACAGGGTGCACCGGTATCATGCAGCCGGATCTGGTTCGAACCGCTTTGGATCTGCTCCGCCGGATCGACCCTTCGGTACAGGCTCTAGGCGGCGTGGATTACTGCTGCGGGGACACCAGCCTGCGCGCCGGAAATCCCGATGGCTGCACGGCGCATTTCCTTCATCTGGTGGAAGGATTAAGCGCCTTTCGTCCAGAACATGTGGTGTTGCTGTGTCCGACCTGTAAAGCGTTTTTTGACCTTCATGCGCCTGAGACTGCCTGGTCCTGGAAGTTCGTAGCTGATTTTTTGGTTGAGCATCTGGACCGGATGGGCCCTTTTTCGGCATGCAGAGCGACGGTCACCATCCATGACGCCTGTCATCTGGTTCGGGGGGAAGAGCCCGAATCCGAGTCGCCCCGCAAGCTTCTTCAGGCTATCCCTGGGGTTCAGGTCGTAGAAATGCGAAACAGCAAGAAAGCCGCTCTTTGCTGCGGCGGCTCTGCCATGGCGGCGTTGGGCAAACCGGGAGTGGATTTTAGAAAGCGTCGCCTGCAGGAAGCAAAAGATAGCGGGGCGCAGATCATGGCCCTCTATTGTCCCGGCTGTCAATCGGTGTTTGCTTCCGAAAGATCGAACCTTTCTTTTCGGGTGGAATCCATCCTCACTTTATTGGGGAAATCTCTGGGAATATTCCATGAAGATCTACTGCTGCGTTACGGTGCCTACCACGACGCCCAGCGCGTTCTTGCCGAAGCCGGACCGTGCATCGAAGCTTCGACGCTGCCGCAGGAAACGCTTACAGGTTTTCTGAGGAAGTACTTCCGGTGATTTCAGAGTCAGTAACTGTTTGGCTCTGTTGAACGGCGACTTTTTTACACAGACTTATTCTTGACATATTTACGATTCTATCGTAAATATACAAATATGATTTATCGATTTCTTACTGAATACATATTAAGAGACGCGAAGTACTACCCCGTCATAACGCTTACGGGGCCGAGACAATCGGGCAAAACAACCCTTGCCAGGACTACCTTTCCCGACTACGACTATGTATCACTAGAAGAAACGGATACGCGTTTTTTTGCTAGGGATGATCCGAGAGGGTTCCTCGCCCGTTTCAGCGGACCAACCATAATCGATGAGGTGCAGCGGGTTCCGGACCTCCTTTCGTATATTCAGACCGAAGTGGATCATAATTCTTCGCCCGGCCGCTTCGTGCTCACCGGTTCTCAGAATTTTATGCTCATGGAAAAGGTATCACAAACCCTTTCCGGCAGAAGCGGTATATTCCATCTGCTTCCATTCTCAAGAGCAGAGCTTGAAAAGCAGAATCAGATCGAGCCGAAAACCCTCGATAATCTCTTTTCCAACCGGAAGACCGGGCTGGATTGCTGGAATATCATTCGCACCGGGTTTTATCCGCCTATTCATGATAGAAACGTGCCGCCAGAAATCTGGTTGTCCGACTATGTGCGAACCTATGTGGAACGGGACGTTCGGACACTGGTTAACATCGGTGACCTGGAAACCTTTGAGCGGTTTGTCCGGTTGTGTGCCGGCCGCATCGGACAGCTTATCAACTTCTCGGCAATCGCGTCCGACTGTGGTGTTTCCGTTGACACGACGCGCCGGTGGATATCCGTACTCAAAACCAGCTTCATTATTTTTCTCCTTCTGCCGCATCAACGGAATTTTAACAAGCGAATCATCAAGAGTCCCAAACTATATTTCCACGATACCGGCCTCGCCTGCCAGTTGCTCGGCATTCGGGATGAAGATCAGCTTTTTTCCCACCCCCTTCGAGGGGTCCTGTTCGAGAATTACATCCTGGCCGAGGTTGTAAAGTCTTTTTATAACCATCGAATTTCTCCCCCGATTTTTTTCTGGCGGGACCAAACCGGCCATGAAATTGACCTGATCATTGAAGAAAGCGGCACCCTCTTGCCCGTAGAGATTAAATCGGGCAGTACGGTAGCAGGGGATATGTTTAACTGGCTTAAGTGGTGGATACATCTTGCAGGCGGGACAGCGAGGTCTCCGACGCTTATCTATGGTGGAATGGAAGCCTATGTTCGCGATGGGATAATCCTTCGCCCCTGGTTCTCGGTGTAATATCTAAAAAAAGAAAAAATCATGCCGTGAATTTTGTGCGAACCGGCCTGCAACTATTCTCCGATTTTGGCCGAGACGATTTTCATGGGGTTTTCCAAGCGCTGATGGTTAGCAAGACCATAAAAACCTGCCGGAGGAAGTAAAGAAGGATCTCGACATTCGGTGCGTCGATAAGGTAAAAGAGGTCGTGGATGAAGCCCTGAGGCCGTAATCCGTTTTTCTTTTCGGGCAAGGCGCTTTTACCTGATGCAAACGCTTCCAACGGCTTAAGGTTCAGCGTGACGGAGAATCGACAGGCATAAGCCATGTTTGACATGAATATTTTGCTCACCGGATTGATCATATTCGTCGCCAGAATATGCGATGTTTCGATCGGCACGATCAGAACCATCGTCACCGTTCAAGGCAGAACGGTCGTGGCGTTCATACTGGCCATTTTTGAAATCACCCTCTGGATTCTGGTCGCAAGCACGGTGATCACCCAAATCAGGGAAAAGCCCGTACTGGTCATTTTCTATGCGCTGGGGTATGCGACGGGAAACGTGGTGGGCATTCTTGTCGAACGCAAACTGGCATTCGGTTCGATTATCCTGCGGGTCATCACGCGGGTGGCCGGAAAATCCCTGTCGGACCGGCTGAGACGAATGGGGCAGCCGGTCACGATATTTGCCGGCGAAGGCATGGAGGGGCCGGTGAACGAACTTTATGTTGTATGCAGGAGACGCGATTTGAAATGGCTGCTGCCCGTCATAAAGGACGAAGATTCGAATGCCTTTTATGTCGTCGAACAGGCACGGGATATCAGCAAAATTCTCAAACCGATGTATGCCCCGGCTACCGGATGGCGGGCGGTGATGAAAAAGAAATAGCTTCCAGCCATGACAATCCAAAAGATCATATCCGACGGCGGCAGTGGTGCCGGGCAGGCGGCTCTCGATGCGGCCATAAGGCTCGGTATCGATTACGGTGGCTGGACCGCGGAAGAGTCGCTCCGGCAGAACGGCCGCTTTAGGAGTCGGTACCGGTTGAAAAAGACGCCTGTCGCTGATTATCGCTCTCAGGTAGCCAACAATACCCTTTTTGCGGACGGTACGTTGATCCTATCCCGCGGGGCGTTTCCAACCGGGATGGGGCTGGCGGTTCGGTTCGCCGGCATATACCATCGGCCCTCTCTTCATGTGGACCTTCATACCAGCACCCTTACCGACGCCGCCAGAATGATCGCTTCCTGGATAAAGATCAACAAGGTTCGCTGTCTGTACGTGACCGGGTCGAGTATGCACGAAGATCCAGCCATTTATGCGGACACGTTTCATCTGCTGCTGCGTGTTTTCCGCTTGACAGGCACTAGGGGGACAGCTATCCGGTCCCAAAACGCAGATGACCCGACCGCAATGGGAAATGACGACATCATCGAGGAAATCATCGGCGCACTACCCATAAAGGAAAGGTTCGCCATCGCCAACATGGACATGGTAGATGTCCAGGCGGTGCAGCAACTGTTCGATCGATACGTACGGAAAGAGCAAAGGGCAGGGATTGTGGACGATGAATCCGCAGATCTTATTGAAAAGCTCTGGAGAAAACTCAAAATGACCCATACCTTGCGGGTCGTTAAGTAAATGCAACCGAAAGAATAAAATTCAAATTGATCGAGGGAATAGTCAAGCCATGAAAAAACAGATCCATTTTTTAAAAATCGTATCCGCTTCCATTCTGGTATTTTTTGCGTTTTCCGCAGGGTCCTGCTTTTCAATGCATTCAATTTTTTCCGGTCAAAACGGGATAGCAGATGCCGCGGCTTTCTACGCACCATCGGCGGAAAGCCGTTTAAAACCCGCCTTCGATCAAAATAAAATGTGCTATCCTCCTGAAAAGGTCGCCCTCCTGGCCATAAAGAGTGACAAAGTCCTGGAGCTTTGGACGAAATCCTTGGGCAAATGGCATAAAATCAAAAACTATTATATCTTGGCCGCAAGCGGCAACCCCGGACCCAAGCTAAGGGCCGGAGACAAGCAGGTTCCGGAAGGCGTTTACAGAATCAGCAATCTCAATCCGAACAGCTCGTTTCACCTGTCCATGAAACTCAACTACCCCAATGCATTTGACCTGTACTATGCAGAGCAGGACGGCCGTAAGAATCTGGGGTCCAACATCCATATCCACGGCAGTTATTTTTCGATCGGTTGCATTGCGATGGGAGATAAGGCGATCGAAGAGTTGTTCGTGCTGTCCCATCGGGTCGGAATCGATAATATCAAGGTTTTTATCGTGCCGACCGATCCCAGGAAAGGAAAGCTAACCCCTGTGAAGGGATCCCCCGATTGGGTCTCCGACCTTTATGAATTCATGGAGTATAGTTTGATGGAGATCATCGGAACAGGGCGATGCGCCGCAAAGAAGACCCCGCTCGCAGGGTCTTACAAGAACAAGCCCTGACAGTTTCGCCGCGCCCGATGATCAACTTTTTCAACCGTATGACTTACCGGCTGAACTGTCACAAACCATCGAGGCCGGCATATACGGGGGCCTTTTTATCGGATTTTCGCCTTAAAGAGGCGGAGGCTGTTGGAGACGACGGTGATGCTGCTCAGGGCCATGGCCAGAGCAGCCAGAATGGGGTGCATCTGCCTCAGATAGGAAGGTAGAGCTGTGAAGGGATAAAGCACGCCGGCTGCTACGGGAATGAGAATGACATTGTAGAAAAAGGCCCAGAAGAGATTCTGCCGGATGGTTTTCATGGTCCGCCGGCTGAGTGTTATCGCCCGGGGTACACCGCCCAGACCGCCGCTTGCGAGTACGATATCTCCGGACTCGATCGTCACATCCGTTCCCGTACCCATGGCCATCCCGACATCCGCCTGAGCAAGAGCGGGAGCGTCGTTGATGCCGTCGCCGACCATGCCCACCTTTTTGCCGCCTTCCTGAAGCGCTTTGATTTTAGCGGCTTTTTCGTCGGGACGAACCTCGGAAAAAACCTCACCAATCCCGGCTTCAGAGGCGATCGCCCGCGCCGTTTTTTCGTTATCTCCGGTGAGCATGATTACTGCCAAATTCCGTCGGTGCAGGGATTCAACAACCTTTCGGGATTCGGGTTTGAGCCGATCCGCCAGGGCAATGAGGCCTGCAACCGCCCTATCCACGGCCACGACCACCACCGTTTTGCCCCGGTTTTGAAGGCTCTCGATCTGGTCGATCGCACCGGAAAGGGAAAGATCTGTTTCAAGAAACCATCTCGGTTTGCCGACAAGCACCTCCCGTCCGTTCAAATCGGCCCTGACGCCGCTTCCCTTTAGCGCCCGGAACGCTTCGGTCTTCAGGAGACGGATTCCGCGGGATTTCGCTTCGGTGAAAATGGCCCGTCCGATCGGATGCTCCGAGCCGCTTTCCACCGAAGCAGCGAGCATCAGAAGCTCCCTGTCATCCGCGGCCGCCGGTTTGAAAGCGACCACATCCGACACCGCCGGCTTGCCGAGGGTAAGAGTTCCGGTCTTGTCAAAAACGATAGTGTCCAGTTTTGCAGCCGTTTCCAGGGCTTCGCTGTTTCTAAAAAGCACTCCCTTTTCGGCTCCCTTGCCGGTTCCGGCCATAATCGCCGTCGGAGTGGCCAGCCCGAGTGCACAGGGGCATGCGATCACCAGCACCGCGACCATGCGGATCATCGCCGGCACAAATACACCACCCAGGATCCACCAGAGAACAAAGGTGATTACGGCGATGCCGACGATCCCTGGAACGAATACGGCCGCCACCCTGTCCGCCAGGGCCTGTATGGGAGCCTTGCTTGCCTGGGCCTGTTGAACCATTCGGATGATTTGCGCCAGAACGGTCTCCTTGCCCACCTTTTTTGCTTCAATCTGCAGCTTTCCTTCGGCGTTCATGGTGCCGGCGGCTACGGTGTCGCCGGGTTTCTTGTCTGCGGGAATCGGTTCGCCGGTCAACATGGATTCATCCACGGCGGACTCGCCATCCAGGATGATGCCGTCTACGGGAATGGATTCACCGGGACGAACCAGGATCCGGTTTCCGACCCGAACGCTGGAGAGAGGGATCTGCCGTTCGTTTCCGTCAATCAAAACAGTCGCTGTTTTGGGCCGAAGTCCCATCAGCTTGCGGATGGCGCCGCCGGTTCGGCCCTTGGTTCTTGATTCCAGCATCTTGCCGAATTTGATCAATGTGATGATCACCGCCGATGTCTCGAAATAGACATGACCTGCGGCCAAGGGGAAAAAAAGCAGGATAAGAGAGTAAAAATAGGCTACGCTGGATCCCATGGCCACCAGCACATCCATATTGGCACTGCCGTTTTTGAGACTTTTTATAGCTCCGGTATAATAATCCCATCCGGTGTAAAACTGTACGGGCGTTGCGAGGGCCAGAAATAACCAGTTGACCCATACGGCGTGGATCCAGGACCCGAAAACCCCCAAATCCCTGCCCATGCTCAGCAGGAAAAGCGGAGCGGAGAAAAGGGCACCGACCAGAAATTTTTTCTTTTGATTCCGAATTTCTGCGTTTCGGGCCGCTTGCTCTGCATCTTCTCCCTCGGGCATGTCATCGGGTCTGATGGCGCCGTATCCCGCCTTTTCAATGGCCGCAATCAGGTCGTCTATGCTGCACAACGCCGGGATATAGGTCGCCTCTGCATGTTCCGAAGCGAAGCTAACCGAAACTTCCACGATGCCTGCGACTTTTTTAACCAGGCTTTTTTTAATGGTTTCGGCGCAGTTGGCGCAGGTCATGCCGGTAACGGGGATATCGATGACCGCCTTTGCGACACCGTATCCGGCGTTTTCAACCGTATCGACTAGGTTTTTTAATTGAACCGCATCCGGATCATACGAGATTATCGCCTCTTCTGTAGCGATGTTGACCTGTACTCGCTGGACACCAGGAACCTTTTTGAGCGCTTTTTCGATGTTCTTTGCGCAGTTGGTACAGGTCATGCCGATGATGGGAAGCGCTATATCTCTTTGATCCATTTATTTTTCCCTTAGGATTAAGGTAGCATAGGAAAAGTTCGCTTTTGAGAACGGATCCGGCGCAAAAACTCAGGTTGTGTCCCCATGGGGAGTAAACGAGAACATGTTGTGTCCCCGCTGATGCGGCAGCAAGTGCCCACTGGCTTCGGACAATTGAGATTCAAATACTGAATTAACATCATATAGTCAAGGCGGCATTTAGATCCACTCCAGTGTTCAGACCCCTCTTCTTGAACCTGCTCCATGGGGAAACACACTTTTCTTTTGCTTTCGAACCGGCGGTGGACTATGCATACGCTGCATATGGGGCCGGCACGTTCTTTACAGCGCCGGTTCCATGGTAATAATTCCACCATGAAAAACAGAGAGACTCGCTTGATATGAGTGCAGCATCCATGACTAACGACAACATCCGTAATGTGGCCATCATCGCCCACGTCGATCACGGCAAGACCACCATGGTGGACGCCATGTTCCGCCAGAGCGGCCTTTTCCGCGACAACCAGACCGTCAGCGAACGGCTCATGGACAACATGGATCTGGAGCGAGAACGCGGCATTACCATAGAAGCCAAGAACTGTTCGGCCCAATGGCGGGGAGTCAAGATCAACATCATCGATACGCCCGGCCACGCCGATTTCGGGGGAGAAGTGGAACGGGCCCTCTCCATGGCCGACGGGGCACTGTTGCTGGTGGACGCCTCCGAAGGCCCTCTGCCCCAGACCCGCTTTGTTCTGGAAAAAACCCTGGCTGCCGGGTTGAAGGTGATTGTGGTGATCAACAAGATCGACCGCAAGGATGCCCGACCTTTAGAGGTGCTGGACCAGGTATACGACCTGTTCATCGATTTGGACGCCAATGAGGCCCAGCTCGATTTTCCCTATCTGTACGCCATCGGCCGGGAGAATGTCGCCCAGCCCACGCCCGAGGGCAAGGGCGCCAATCTTGACCCCTTGCTGGACATGATTTTGGAACAGATTCCACCGCCTTCCTATGAACCCCAAGCCCCTTTTCAAATGCTGGTGTCCGATTTGGGGTACTCCGACTATCTGGGGCGCCTGGCGGTGGGCAAGGTGGCCAACGGCCAGGCCCATCTCAAGGACAGCCTGGTGTGCATCGGCGCGGACGGAGTTCAGCGACCTCTCAAGGTGGCCTGTCTGCAGACCTACCTGGGCCCGAGCCTGGCAGAAGTGGAAGCCGCCGACCCCGGAGACATCATTGTGCTGGCCGGCATCGAAAACGTGCGCATCGGCGATACCATCTGCACTCGCAACACATCCCAGGCACTCAAACGCATCCAGATCGACGAACCCACCGTGGTCATGCGCTTTACCATCAACACCTCGCCTTTTGCCGGCCGGGAAGGCTGTTTTTCCCAATCGCGCAACTTGCGCGAACGGCTTTTCAAAGAGATGTTGCGCAATGTGGCCATCCAGGTGGAAGAGACCGACAGCCGGGAAGTCTTTCTGGTCAAGGGCCGGGGCGAATTTCAACTGGCTATCCTGATTGAAACCATGCGCCGCGAAGGGTTTGAGCTGGCGGTGGGGCGGCCCGAGGTGATTTTTAAAATATGCGACGGCGTCAAACTGGAACCCATGGAACACCTGTTCGTCGATTGCGACGAAGGGTTCATGGGCGTGGTGACCGAAAAACTATCGATACGCAAAGCCCAGATGACCAATATGATCAACCATGGCAGCGGCCGGGTGCGCATTGAATTCCGCATTCCCTCCAGGGGGTTGATCGGCTATCGGGACGAGTTTCTGACCGACACCAAGGGGACCGGAATCCTCAACACCTACTTTTCCGGCTACGATGCCTATCGGGGGGAATTTCCCGGCCGTTTCAACGGTTCGATCATCTCCGATCGCCAGGGCGTGGCCGTGGCCTATGCCTTGTTCAACCTGGAACCCAGGGGCCAGCTGTTCATCCGGCCGGGCAAAGCGGTGTATGAAGGCTTGATTTTCGGCGAGCACAACCGCGCCCACGACCTGAATGCCAACCCGTGCAAGGAAAAAAAGCTGACCAACATGCGCGCTTTCGGACACGATGAAAATGTCATCCTGGCGCCGGTCAAGCCCATGACTCTGGAGCGGGCCATCCATTTTATCCGCGAAGATGAAATGGTGGAGGTGACGCCCAGGTCGATCCGCCTGCGCAAAAGCATATTGGCGGCCCAGCAGCGCTGCCGGCAAAAACCGACGGCAAACTAGCACCAAAGCCAAAAATTCAGTATTTCTTTTTCTTCGGGCATATCTTCTCCCGGTCGCAGGGGATACAAATATGTTTCTTTTGCCCTCTATGGCGCGGCCGGATAATCGATGGCCTTCAGCATTTCTTTGATTTTTTCAATGCTCGCCGGGGAGGACCACTCCACGATGAGCTCTTTTTTTATTGCGTCTCCCTCGACGCGCAAAACCCCTTCGATCCCGCCGACCTCCCGTTTTATGGTCATGACGCAATGGCTGCAGCTGATATTTGGAACGAAAAACTTGGTTGTTTCCATGATAACCCTCCTGAGAATCCGATGTTGCTCAACCCTGAACCCCTTTATATCCTGTAAATCGGATCCGACTTAAATGAAACATAAAGTGAATTCCCCTTTCAGTAAAATAAGGCCTGTAAAGAAAATTGCCATTAAATATAACAGGTGCCGATAAAAAAACGGATCAGCCCTGTTTGTCCAAAGGCGGGACAAAAAGCTATATACAGCTTGCACGATTCGGTAAATGATGATAATTTTTTATATAGGACAGTACTCACCCATAAAGCCGGTATTTTTGGTTTTATCGTAGGGGCAGGGTTTACCCCCGCCCCAAATTCATAATAATTTCATTTGGATTAGGGAGGGGCCTGTCCGCCTCAGGCGGGATAAATCCCTTCCCTACGGTTTCTCATAGAATGTGCTGGCTTATGGATGGACACTAGGATAGTTACTCACCACGAATTGCACGGATGACAAGGATATGGGGTCGTTGATTTACGAAACGGCCGGTTTTAAGGGACAGGCGGTTGAAACAATACGTCATCGATCAACTCAGACCGAATGACCATGAAAAGATCCGAAGCTTTCTGGAGAAAAATTTCGGTCCCGCGCGTGTGAAGGGAATTTACTGGATACCGCTCGAAGAATCCCTCCTCACCAGGGTGCAGGCCGAACATTCCAGCTGCGGTCCGTTCTATTTTGCCGTCGAGCTTGAATCCCATCGGATGAGCTGTGAATTCCTCATCAGACCCCTCACAAGGGTCCATTGCAGCTGTATCGGGTATGCCGACCGGCCTCAGCAAAGCTGGATCATTCGGTTTGCCGACGAACTGCTGGATAGGCTCGGCATCCTTGTTTAAAAACCGGACTTTTCAACCATGCATTCGGTGGCGCCGGAAGTTGCAGGCGCCTCGAAAAGGATGAGCGCACCGGAAATGGTATTTACGCTGATTGTCATCGTGTGGACGGTTTTGTCTTCCATTGTCACAGGGCTTTTTACGATCGTCATTTCCCTGTTCGGCGGTTCAGAAAACATCGTCCATTTGTCGGCCAGATTTTGGGCCAGAACCATCCTTGCGGTCGGCCGCATTGATGTCACGGTGGAGGGGATGTCCAATATCGACTCTTCAAAGCCTTACATATTCATGTCGAATCACCAGAGCAACTTCGATATTCCTGTTTTGCTCGCTCATTTGAAAATTCAGTTCCGGTGGCTGGCAAAGGCCGAGCTGTTCAAGATTCCCATATTCGGCCGGGGAATGAAAAATGCCGGTTATATCAGTATCGACCGATCCAATCGGCGGGCCGCAGTCGAGAGTCTCCACCGAGCCGCCGAAATCATTCGGGACGGGGTGTCGGTCCTCATCTTTCCGGAGGGCACCCGAAGCCTGGACGGCAATGTTCGGCCCTTCAAAAAAGGAGGTTTTGTGCTTGCCGTCGATGCCGGGGTTCCGATCGTTCCCGTCGTCATTCACGGAACCTATTCGATTATGCAGAAAAACCGGCTACGAATCAAACCGGGACATGTTCTCGTGGAGATCCTCGACCCGATTAAGACCAGCGACTACACGCGTGGGAACAAGGATGATTTGATGGAGAGGGTCAGAACGCTCATCCGCGAACGCTTTGAAAAAAGGAGACAGCACGGGCAGCCATGCTGAAAATAATTCCACTCGGCGGACTTGGAGAAATCGGCCTCAACATGATGCTTTTTGAATACGGGGAAACCATTCTCGTAGTGGATGCCGGACTGATGTTCCCCGAAGACTATATGCTGGGCATCGACTACGTGATTCCGGAGATGGAATACCTTAAGGCCAAGAGCGCGAAGGTTGCCGCTATCATTTTAACCCACGCGCACGAAGACCATATCGGGGCGTTGCCTTTTTTGCTCAAGGACGTCCATGCCCCGGTACTCGGGACGTCGTTTACGCTCGGTATGGTCGGACACAAGCTTGAAGAATTCGGAATCATGCCGCCTGTGGCGCTGCAAGAGATCTCCCCCAGAGAAAAAGTTCGTTTCGGCCCTTTTGAGCTGGAATTTATTCGTGTGAGCCATAGTGTAGTAGACGGCGTCGGTCTTGCCGTACGAACGCCGATCGGCCTTATCGTGCATACAGGAGACTTTAGGATCAGCCATGGCGCCGTCGACCGGATGATGACGGATCTCAATAAATTCGCCCAATGCGGCGAGGAAGGCGTCCTGTTGTTGATGTCCGATTCCACGAATGTGGAGCGGGAAGGCTATACGGTGTCGGATAAGGACATCGGAGAAACGCTGGACCGGATCATCAGCAAGAGCAAAGGACGTATCATCGTCGCGCTTTTTGCTTCGAACATCGGCCGGATTCAACAGATTGTGGATATTGCTTCAAAAAGAGGCCGCAAAATCATTTTCAACGGCAGGAGCATCGAGTTCAGTGCGAATCTCGCCAAAAACCTGGGCTACCTCCGAGTTTCCGAATCCATCGAAGTCGATGTGAATCAGGTCGGTGATTTTCCGGATGACGAGATCATCATTGTCACCACCGGCAGCCAAGGCGAACCTCTTTCCGCCCTTGCCCGAATGGCTTCGGGTAGTCACAAGCAGCTAAAGATCAAGGAGGGTGATACGGTCATCCTCTCCTCAAAATTTATTCCGGGCAACGAACGAGCCATCACGAACATCATCAACCAGCTGTATCGGCTGGGCGCCGATGTGGTTTATGAAAGCATATCGGCCATTCACGTTTCCGGACATGCTTTTCAGGAAGAGCTCAAGCTGATGATTCAACTGACGAAGCCGAAATATTTCCTGCCTGTCCACGGGGAATACCGGCACCTGATCCTTCATGCCCGCCTTGCGGAACGGATAGGGATCAGAAAGGACCATATTCTCATCGCGGAAAATGGTCAAACGATCGAATTGACCGAGAAAGGGGGAAAAATCAGCGATTCGGTTCTGACAGGCCGCATTCTGGTAGACGGCAAAGGTATCGGAGACGTGGGGCGCAGTGTGTTGAGGGAAAGACGTGCCCTGTCGGAGGACGGCATGGTCGTTGTTGCACTGGTTTTTGATGAAGAAACCGGCTATGTTATGTACGGACCGGAGATCCTGTCCCGTGGGTTCGTGTTCGAGACGGAGACCGGACACCTTCTCGAAGATGCAAAATGCGTGATTCTGGAAATCATCGAAGAAACCGATGTAGAAACGCCGAATCGGATCGAAAAAATACGAACCCAGATTCAAATGAATTTACGAAAATATTTTTTTTTCGCGATCGGGCGTCGGCCGGTTATTCTGCCGATCGTACTCGAATTATAGCGTTTCTACAAAAAATCGCCGGCCTGTCTTTCAAAATGGCAATATGTTATAATTATTATTTGAAAGCCATTTCAAAACCTCGTCTGAGGCCCGATGGCTGCGTTGCAGGTTTTCCTAAAATGCTCACATACTACCGTGTATGTCCCGCTTTTTCGTCAACCTGCGCCTTGCCCTCCAACCGGATCCAAGGTTTTGAAACGGCTTCTATTGTTTATCCAAAAAAATCGGCATTTTTTTGGTTTTAACATAGGGGCGGGGGTTATCCCCGCCTAACATTAAGTAATCATGCGTGAATTTATATTTGGCCGAGTCCGGAATGACCGCACCGTGGCGGTTTACAAGACTTATGTCGACATGGTTAAGAGTGTAGATGCGTAAGGAAATCATTGGCATTCTTTTGTTTTTTCTGGTCATTTTTACGGCGATCAGCCTGCTGTCATACAGCCCCGACGATCCGTCCATCCACAATGCCCGGGGAAGCGAACAGATTCAAAACCTTTTTGGATTGATCGGTGCCCATATGGCCGGTCTGTTGATCGGTCTGTTCGGACTCGGCGCTTTCTGGATTCCGATTCTGCTTCTTTTGAGCGGCATTCATGTGTTCGGGGGGAGCACCGGAAAAGCGGTGGTGACGACTCTGTGCGGCGGATTGCTCCTTGTAGTTGCGACCGGCAGTCTTCTGGCGCTTCAACAAAACCATTATCTTCTGTTAGGAAAGAGCTTCTCGTCGGGCGGTATCACGGGTATTCCCCTCAAGTCTTTTTTATTGAAATATTCGAACGAAACCGGCGGGACCATCATCCTGCTGATTTTGTGGCTGATCGGGCTTATTTTGGCCACCAGAATGTCTCTGGTGGCTTTTTCGAGATCGTGCTGGAAAGGCGTGCTTTTTCTGAAAGAACATCTCGATCTGATTTTGATAAAGCGCAGAGAGAGAAGAGAAAAGGCCAGAAAGCGGCGATCCAAAACAAGGGAGGAAAAAAGCCCGGAGGCTCAGCGGGACATCAAAATAAGGCCGTCCAAACCGCGGTCTGTGAAAGAGGTGCCCGCGCCGAAACAGGAGCTTTTTGAGTTCATGAAATCAGAGTCCGGATTTCGACTCCCTTCCGTAACTCTTCTGGATGACCCCGAACAAAAGGTCGACGCACTTGATGACGGCAATCTGCGGATGCAGTCAAAGCTTCTCGAAAAAAAACTGGAAGATTTCGGTGTGCACGGCAAGGTTGTCACCATCGAACCAGGGCCGGTGATCACAACCTTCGAATACGAACCCGCGCCCGGAGTCAAGATCAACAAGGTCGTCAATCTGTCCGATGATCTGGCCCTGGCCCTCAGGGCAACGAGCATTCGAATCGTTGCCCCGATTCCCGGAAAGGCGGTGATCGGTATCGAGATACCCAACGCCGTTCGGCAGGTTGTTCGATTCAAGGAGATCGTCGCTTCCGGCGTTTACGAGAAATCAAAGTCTCCTCTTACTATTTGTCTGGGAAAAGACATCGTCGGCAACCCCGTGGTGGCGGAGCTGGATAAGATGCCCCACCTCCTTATTGCGGGTGCGACAGGGAGCGGCAAAAGCGTTGCGCTCAATGCCATGATTTGCAGCTTCCTATACAAGTCCTGCCCGGAAGACGTCAGGCTCATCATGATTGATCCCAAGCGGATCGAGCTTTCCGTATACAGCGGGATCCCCCACCTGATTACACCGGTGGTCACGGATGCCAAAAAGGCGACCAACGCCCTTTTTTGGGCTGTCCGGGAGATGGAGCGGCGCTACGAAGTTCTTTCGATAAAAAATGCGCGCAACATCAAACAGTTCAACCAGAAAATCGCAAGGGGAGACGTGTCCGCAGAGGATGAAGGTGAACGGAAACTTCCCTATATCGTGATTATCATCGACGAGCTGGCCGATCTGATGATGGTGGCTTCCCGGGAAGTCGAGTTCGCCCTGACGCGTCTGGCCCAGATGGCAAGGGCTGCCGGTATTCATCTGATACTGGCGACCCAGCGGCCGTCCGTAGATGTTCTCACCGGCGTTATCAAAGCCAATTTTCCCACCCGTCTGACCTTTCAGGTTTCTTCCAAAACCGATTCGAGAACCATCATCGATGCCAACGGCGCTGAAAACTTGCTCGGAAACGGCGATATGCTTTTTATGGCACCCGGAACCGCAAAGATCCAGCGCATTCACGGCGCATACATCGCAGAGGCGGAACTGGCCAGGATCACCGGATTTCTGAGAGGGCAGGCCTCGCCGGATTTGGATCTGAATATCATCGAAGCACCGGCAGAGGATGAAACCGCCTTTGATAAGGGGGACTATGACGAGCGCTATGACGATGCCGTTGCCCTCGTGACAAAAACCGGCCAGGCATCCATCTCCATGATCCAGCGCCATTTACGGATCGGGTACAACAGGGCGGCGCGCATCGTTGAAATGATGGAAAAAGAAGGGATTGTGGGGCCGTCGGACGGTGTCAAGCCGCGCGAGGTCCTGGTACGCAACTACTTGGATGTTCCCTGAACCCCTAAAAGATATGAAAAAAACATACGGGCGGTTCCTTGCAGTAATTTTTTCAATCAGATAGACAGATAGGATCGATGAAACATCTTGCCGATGCCTGTGCCGAACTGGCCGCCGGGATCAAAGGATTCATGGATAAGGAGGAAGGCCGGCGGCTCTTCGAGATCGCCATCGAAGCGAGCACTGTCGCGCCCTGCCTGGAAATCGGGAGCTATTGCGGAAAATCCGCTATATTTCTCGGGATCGCATGCCGGGAGACAGGGAGCATTCTGTATTCCGTGGATCATCACCGGGGGTCTGAAGAGCAGCAGCCCGGAGAGGAATATTTCGATCCCGAACTTTTTAACCCGATCCTTTTTCGGGTGGACACGCTGACCGCTTTCCGTAACACACTGAAAACGGCGGGGCTCGAAGAGACGGTGATTCCCATCGTCTGCCGATCGGAAGTGGCGGCCCGGCTCTGGCGCACGCCGCTCGGCCTGGTTTTTATCGACGGAGGACATTCCTACAAAGCAGCGGCCGCAGATTATCGAAACTGGTCGAAACACATCGTCAAGAGCGGCTATCTGATGATTCATGATATTTACAAAGATCCGGAAAAGGGAGGACAGGCCCCTTACCGGGTGTATCAGGAGGCGCTCGCTTCGGGTCTGTTCAAAGAAGTTTCCATGACCGGATCCCTCGGCGTGCTCCGGCGTATCGCCTTGTAAGACAGCTGTTCAGGTTCAAAATTTCAGGTTCATGGTTCAAGATTGGAAAATATGGAAATGACAACCCATCTAAGAGACACCGGCCATATCCTCGAAGCCTTTTTAAATCCCAGACACATCGCCGTCGTCGGATCATTCCGTGAGGGGTGGTTCGGCGGATATATCATCATACGCGACCTGCTGGAGGGTCCTTACGACGGGCGGGTGTTTCCCGTAAATCCGAATTATCGCGAAATTATGGGAGCAAAGGTTTATCCGGCTGTTTCGGCTCTCGACGTGCCGCCGGACCTTGCCGTCGTCATTCGGGCTGGCCAGGCGGTTCCCGGTGTGTTGGAGGAGTGCGGAAGAAAAGGGGTTCGCGCGGCGGTCGTGGTGTCGGACGGATTTTCGGAAAGAGGCGAAGCCGGAAAACGGCTTCAAAGGGAGATCGTCGAAATCGCCGGACGATACGGCATGCGGCTGATGGGCCCCAACACCGTCGGGGTAGTCAATGCGTGGAACGGGGTGACCACTGTTCCGTATGAAAAGGGCTACCGAACGATTCCCAGGGGCCATCTGTCAATGATCAGCCAGTCCGGACTTGCAGGTCCACAGGCTCTTGAGCTGGCCGATTTGCATATCGGCATCCATACGATGATCGACCTGGGAAACATGTGCGACATCGACGAAACGGAATGTCTCGAATACCTCGGCCGTCATCCTGATACCCATGTGATTTCGATGTATGTGGAAAACATCCGAAACGGTCGCAGGTTTTTGGAGACGGCGGGCCGGGTGGCGCAAAACAAGCCGGTCCTTTGCCTGAAATCAGGCAGTTCCGCCGACGGCGCCGAAGCGATGCGATCGCATACCGGTTCGCTTGCCGGGATGGACGGCATTTACCAGGGCGTTTTCAGGCAGAGCCGCGTTATCCGCGTGGACGATTTCAGGGAGCTGCTCGGCATTGCCAAAGCCTTTCTTCTGCAGCCTCTTCCCGAAGGAAACCGCCTCGGCGTCATCAGCATCACCGGCGCAGGGGGGGTGATGGCCATGGACTGCGCCGAGAGATTCGGTCTTCAAAAGGCGGTTTTGGCCAAGCGCAGCGTGGACGCGCTGGAATCCATTTTCGCAACGCTGGGGAAGAATCCCGTCGATTTCGGGCCGGCAGCGGCTGTGTCCGGGGATTTCTATGTCCTGTATCGTGAAGCCATGCGCATCTTTCTGGCCGATCCAGGCGTCGACTGCCTCCTGTGCATTCTCTATACAACGCCGATGGCGACTCCGGAGTTTTACGGGCGGCTTTTCGACGATCTGGCACAGGATCTGGCCAAACCGGTCAGCGCCTGGATTTACGGGACCTCTCAGGCCCAGCTGATCGAACTGGCCGCCGTGCTGGAGCCGAAAGGCATTCCCGCATATACGGAGCTCACCCAGGCGGTTAAGGCGCTCGGACTCATGGCACGATACGCCGGCCATGCATGTCGGCCTGAAACTGTGTCCAGCTAAGTACATGTGGGCATAAAACCAGTGATGGTTTTCCCGGGGCGCTTTCACCACAGAGGCCTTGAGATCCCAGAGAAAAACTTCATTTTCCCCTATGAGCTATGAGCTATGAGCTATGAGCTAATTTGCGTGGTGAAAAAATACGTCAACCGATTTATGAAATAGATCACCAAGGTATGTTTTAGGCTTGAGAGAAAGCAAAGGGTGAATATGGCCGTCTTATCCTTCCTCTACCGGAATGGTCTCTGGATTTCAGTCCCGGCCTTCCTTCTGTCCCTGGCTTTAGTGATCTTTTTCATTGTAAGCATTATCAGAATAGTAAGGAAATCACCGATCATCCGTGTTCCCATCGTCAAACAGCAGGAAATTGAATTTACAGAGGGGGGCCGGATGGATCTTTGCATTGAAGGACCCCAGCTTACGACTCGCTTCGCGGGGCTTGATTATGCACTCATCTCACCATACGGCACGGAAGTAATGGGTCACGGTGTCTTGTTCCGGACCCGCACCTCATGGATTTCACAGGTTAGAATGAAGTTGAAAACCTATGAGATCCCCCATCCGGGGCGTTACGCTTTCCAGATTCAGGGATTGAAAGAGGACTGGACTCCCGATACAAAACACCGCATCGTGTTTGCCAAGCCATACACCGCCGTGCTCGTCGGCTACATAATCGGTGTTGTTTTTTCGGCATTATTCAACATCGGGAGCATCGTTCTCTTTTTTATGCGTTTTACATCTATGGGAAACGGTGCATGAATGGTCCCGGGAGAGGATCATTGTCAGGCCTGATAACCATTCTGTTTTTTGCCTCTTCATATTTTTCCCCCTCAAACGAACCGTTTAAGGTCTAAAAGCAGACTGGTTTTTGAATCTTTATATAATGAAAATCACCTCGTTTCCTTCGGCAGAGGAGGATGTCCGGGCTGCTCAATTATGCCCCATGTCGCCGCAGACGCTTTCGCCTGGATACCGGCTGGCGTATACGGGTTCTGTTTTTTACTTGGGGATGAGCTGCGTCCGGTCCGCCTGCAACTGGAACTTCTCAAGCCGGAACTGATCCTGAATGAGCACCGGATTGAAGACACCATCGTCATTTTCGGGGGTGCCCGTATTCCGGAATCCACGGCGGCCAACGAACGGTTGGATGCGGCTGAAACCGCGTACCGTGAAAACTCCAGCCGATTCCCGGCGTGAGGCGGAAGTGAAGAAAGCGCGTCGCTTGGCTGAAAGATCAAGATATTATGACGAAGCCCGGCAATTGGCCTTTCTGATTTCCAGCGGCAACAAGACTTCATCGCATTTCAATTGTGTCGTAGTGACCGGGGGCGGTCCCGGAATCATGGAAACGGCCAACCGAGGAGCCTGCGATGCCGGTGTTGAAAGCATCGGCCTGAATATGGTTCTTCCTTTCGAGCAAAAACCCAATGAATATGTGACGCCTGGACTCTGCTTTCAATTTCATTATTTTGCCATCCGCAAAATGCATTTTTTGATGCGGGCCAGGGCCCTGGTGGTTTTTCCCGGCGGGTATGGTACTCTTGACGAACTTTTTGAAACATTGACCCTTATCCAAACCAAAAAATCAGACCGTTTCCGGTGCTCATTTTTGGAAAGGCCTTCTGGGAACACATCATCAATTTCGAGGCGTTGGTGGAAGAAGAGACGATCGCCCCGGAAGACGTCGATTTGTTCACATATGTGGAGACGGCGGAAGAGGCCTGGGAGACGATCTTCCGGTCATACCGGTCGTCCTGAACACGGCTTTTTCGGTGGAGTAGAGAGATGGTTCTGTTTCATTCCGGAGATTAGGTCATTATGTAATCCCTGATACCCGAAATCAATCCTTCCCGAAACGACCCGGAGCAATTGCCTTGAGCATCTCAACCGATTTTTGAGGAGAAAAAAACATGTTTGGAAAACGCATTGATCTGTTTACAGTTCTCGGTTTCGAGGTCAGAATCGATTTAAGCTGGGTGGTAATCGCAATCCTGGTAGCATGGTCTCTTTCAGCGGGACATTTTCCGTTTCGTTACGAGGGGCTGTCCACCCAGACTTACTGGATCATGGGGATTGTGGGAGCCATCGGACTTTTTCTGTCCATCATTGTTCACGAAATGTCCCATTCTCTTGTTGCCAGACAATTCGGAATTCCGATCAAAGGCATCACCCTTTTTGTCTTTGGCGGGGTTGCGGAGATGAAAGAGGAGCCGGCGAGCCCGAAGGCGGAATTCATGATGGCCATTGCCGGTCCTCTCTCCAGCATATTCCTGGCCGTGGTCTTTTACGGGATATCCCAGATAGGAAGCAATGCCGGATGGCCCGAGGCGGTCTATGGGGTCATCAAATACCTGGCCTGGATCAACGGCATACTGGCTGTCTTTAACCTTGTTCCCGCTTTCCCGCTGGACGGAGGGCGCATTCTCCGCTCGCTCCTGTGGGGCTGGAAGAAGAATCTCCGGTGGGCCACCCGCATCTCTGCCGGAATTGGTTCCGGGTTCGGCCTGCTCCTCATCTTCCTGGGCATTCTCCAGTTTTTCAGCGGAAATTTTATCGGCGGGATGTGGTTGTTTTTTATCGGCATGTTTCTCCGGGGAGCAGCCAACATGTCCTATCAACAACTTCTTGTGCGCAAGGCCCTGGAAGGAGAGTATGTTCAACGTTTTATGAAGACCGATCCTGTGACGGTGCCCCCTTCCACCACCGTGGAAGAGCTTGTGGAGGACTTCATTTACCGGCATCAATTCAAACTGTTTCCAGTCGTTGAAGAGGAGAACCGGCTTCGCGGATGTGTGACGATGAAACGGGTTAAAGAGATCCCGAGAGAAGAGTGGCGCAACAGGACAGCGGGAGAAATCGCCCTTGCTTGCTCAAAGGAAAACACGGTCAACTTGAAAGCGGATGCCATAGAGGCCTTGTCGCTTATGAACCGGACCGGTTCCAGCCGTCTCATGGTCACCGATGGGAATCGACTGGTGGGCATTATCAGTCTCAAAGACATGCTCAAGTTTCTTGAACTGAAGGTTGAGCTTGAACCATAATGATCCAGAATCTGCGTGAAGCAGCCCGGTCCGTGGGCCGGCCGGTTGCAATCAACCCGGTTCCATTGACTGAAAATCCGGATCGGGGAACGGTTTCAGGAATCCATCGAGAGGAAACACTGACTTTCGACTTGGGAAAGAAAGATATGAAAGTAGACAAGCATCATAGGAGGAGGCTAAAATGAAAACATTCATCATCGGATTGCTCATGGGTGCCATCATTGTCGCGGGTGCGATTTGGTATTTCACCGTAGGCCGCACAACTCCGGCCGTACAGAAAGCCGAGGAGCGAACGGCCGCGCAAGCTGAAAAGGCGCGAGAATCAGTTCAAGCTGTCGGCGAACAGGCGAAACAGGTGCTGGCCGCCAAGCTGGAAGCGCTGGAGTTGCGAGCCGAAGACATCCGGAAAGAATTCGTCGAGAAAGGTCGCGTCGTGCGGCGCAAGGCGCGCGACATCGGTGAAGCCGCGGCCGACACAACCCTCGATATGCGCGCGACAGCGACGATTAAGGCCAAACTGGCAGCCGATCCGGATCTTTCGGCCCTGAGTATCGCGGTGGCCACGACAGCCGGCCGGGTTACGATCTCCGGAACGGTTGCGTCGCCTGAACTCATCGGCAAAGCGATGGCTCTTGCATTGGAAACTGACGGCATTCGCGAAGTCGTCTCCACCCTTCAGGTGAAGTAAGCTCCTTCGCCAATAACTGAAGCTGGCGAACATAAAAATGCTTTGGACTTCGACAGTGGAAGACAAATGAGTGGAGGCTGGTTCAATGAAAGAAATTGTTGCCTTGATCGATTGTCGGCCGTAGAGCCGGCGCCGCAGCCGTCATGACTCCGGGCTCAGAGCTGGGCCGGAAGGAGGATGTCGAGCGGTTGTTTGAAAGCATGGTTTCAGGTTCCGAATGAATCTCCTTTATCACAACACGCCTCGGTGCCTCAGCCTGATCGTCTATTTGCTGATTGCCCGGGTGCTGCCGATCGACTTGCAACAGGACGAAAGGAGCTTGTGACCAATGACACTGTTTTTATGGATGGATATCGTTCTGTGCATCTCCCAGTCCGCCATCCTTTCCGGCCTGAACCCGGCCTGTTTCACGACCACCAAGCTGGAACTCCGGATCGAGGTCGCAAAGAAAAACAAACACGCGCGACGTGTTCTGTCTCTCAGAGAGGATGCCAATTTCCTGCTGGTGACGATTCTCTGGGCGAATGTGGCAGTCAATGTGCTTCTGGCGCTGCTGTCCGGATCGGTGCTCGCCGGCATTTCGGCGTTTCTATTTTCCACCCTCATTATAACTCTATTTGGAGAAATCGTTCCCCAGGCCTATTTTTCACGCAATGCCCTGAAATTTGCTTCCCTTCTTTCACCCGTTCTCCGTTTCTACCAGATTGTTCTGTTTCCGGTTGCAAAACCTACCGCCCTCCTTCTGGACCGGTGGCTCGGCCCCGAGGCGATTTCCTATTTCGTGTCCGTCCACGGGAACAACTATCTGTAATGCATAAAAAAAGCGCATTTTGTGCTGGTTTTTTTCGGCGGATGTAGTATGAAGAAATTTGCCAACTATCCAAAATAACTACAAAAGATAGAAAGGTTCCAGCCACAAAATGCGCGAGAACTGTAAAAAACAACTGCCGCTGAGCGCTCCGGTTATTGATCATGCCAAAGCAAAAGCCATGAGTCAATACAATCTGGAACGTATCTTCAAGTCTGGCCGGGTTGCGGTGGTAGGCGCCGAAGCCGGCCATCCGGCTTTTGTCTCTCAGAGCGGGGCCATTTGTATGGCCGTTTTGTATCCGGCGTTCAAGGAGCATATCGGTTTCAGCCATTTTGTCAGTATCGGCGCTATCCTGAACCGTTGCACCCTGAACCCTCTTTTGATTTTTCAATTGGGTATGTCGGGAAACGGAGTACGAGGGGCATTTTCAGACACGGGCCGGTCGGGCGTGCCGGGCTCGGCCGATTCATGGCTGAACAGCCGGCTGGAGGGAGAAACCCCATAGAGGATGTCGTTGGCCAGCAGAACGGCCGCGGCGGTCCAGGTGGTTTTTTCCCGGGTATAAATGGTTCGGTCCGGGTAGGTCACGCCGGTCCAGAACGCGCCGTCGTCATATCGGTTGTCCGCGATCCATCCAAGCAATTTTTCAGCCGCATCCGGTCGGCCGATTGCGGCGAGCGTCGCGACCAGTTCGGCGGTTTCCGCTATGGTCACCCAGGGCCTGTCGGACACGCAGCGTACCCCCCATTCAGGAATAATGAAGGCGTTCCAGAGCCGCTCGATGCGGGCAAAAGCCCTTCGGCCAGTGACGGCCCCGCTAAGCACCGGATAATACCAATCCATTGCGTAGTGCGATTTGCTTTGGTCGAAAAGCCAGGGTCTGGACCGGATTGCGATCTTTAAGGATTCCATGCAACGCATCCACCGGCAAGTATCTTCTTCGAGCAGCAGGGCGATATGGATTGCGCTGGAAAGGCTTTTGTAAATCGAACTGGAACCGGTCAAGAGTGCCCGCCTGTCCACACTGCCGTCCGCTCTTTTGGCCCAGAATATTTCGCCCCCGTTTCCCTGCATGTGCGTCACATAGTCCATGGCCCTTCGGACCGTAGGCCAGATCCAGCCCGGAAAGCCCGGATCCCCCGTAGAGAGATAGTAGTGCAGGGCACCGACGCCGATGTAGGCGGTCATGTTGGAATCCTTGTATGCATCCCGGGCCGGCCGGCCCCCTTCATAGCAGGACCACCAGCTTCCGTCCGGCAGTTGTGTTTCAGCGGCCCACTGGTAAGCTTTGCGGGCCTCATCGAAAAAACCGCCGATGGTGAGCCCCATGGCGCTTTCGATATGATCCCAGGGGTCGGTTTTCCCTCCCTTCGACCATGGAATTTCGCCATCCGGTTTCTGGACCTGTCGGATAAATTCCGCGGCGGATGGAATGTCGATCATGGATCCCCGGGATCTTTGCGTGGGCATCGTTTTTTCAAAAGAGGAGGTTGCGTGGAGCCGTTTCATGGCGTTTATTCATCCTGTTTTTTTGAAAATACAGAACAAGGCTCTTTCCCAGGAGCGGATCCAAAAGTTTTTCTGCAAAGCGTGTCAACCCCGGACGCTTCATCATATCCCATACCAGGAAGCGGTGGTAACACCTGACCGCGGCTGGTTCACACGCCGGTCCGACGAGGCATTTCAGCCACCAGTAGGGGGAATGCAGGCTGTGTGCCCAGTGAACGTTTCGCAGGTTCGCGCCCGCACTTTCCATCAGAGCAATAAGTTCCTTTTGTCTGTATATGCGCACATGCCCGCCGGGCGCCGTGCGGTATTTTTTGGACAGAAACCAGCAGACGCGTTCGGGCAGATATCTCGGAACGGACAGGGCCAGTTTTTTACCGGGTTTCAGCACCCGAACGATTTCTGAAATCGCCTGCCGGTGTTCCGGAATGTGCTCCAGTACTTCGGAGCAGATGACCGCGTCAAAGCGGTTCGGCTCAAAAGGGAGCCGGCAAATGTCCGCAACGCAAATTTCCCATTTTCCGCAAACTTGACCCATGACCGCCTGCAGCTCCAGTTTCTTTCTCGACTCGATCAGTTCGTTTAGATGAACATCCACCCCGAGGACCGTGACGTCTGTATATTTCAGCGCTCCGCAGGTATGTCGGCCGGTTCCGCATCCGACATCCAGAATGATATTGCCGGCGGCTATATCAAGCTTCTGGAAATCGACCGTGATCACAAATGACCTCCCGGTAGACCGCCGCTGTTTTTTCGGCTGCCTTTTTCCATGTGAAATTCGTCTGAACACGCCGGTAACCGGCGTTGCCCAGCCGTCCGGCAAGCGGTGGATCATCCAGGATTTGACCGATGGCCCGGGCCATTGCCTCGTGGTCCGCCGGAGGAACCAGCATGCCGGCATTCCCTACGACCTCCGGCAAAGCCCCGCCGGTTGTACAGACGACCGGAACCGCGCACGCCATCGCTTCACCGGCGGGAAGACCGAAGCCTTCGTAGACAGAGGGGACCACGGCGACGGTGGCCCTGGCATATTGTCGAACGAATTCCAGATGGTCGATCCTTCCGGTAAACTTGACGCGATCGGCGATTCCCAATTCTCCGATAAGCTGTTGCGTGCGGCCGTTTCGGTTGGGAGTCCCCACGACGATCAGCCGCAGGTTACGGCGCGATGCCGACAGCTTTGCGACGGCGAGGAGCAGATAGTAAAGTCCTTTCAGCGGGATATCCGCGCTGCTGGTGGCGATGATGCGGTTTTTCTCCCTTTCGACACCGGGAACCGGGAAAAAAAGGTCCGTGCAGATGCCGTTCGGCACGACGCGGAATCTGTCTTCCGGTATGCCGAACTCCCTCGCGATATCTTTTTTGGCTTGTTCTGAAACGGTGATGATGCGGGAAAACGTCCCGGCGACGGCTTTCTGCATCCGGATGAACGAGTGCCATCGAAGCTGCTTGATTTTTTCACTCCATCCGCAAGCCGCTTTAAGCGCTACTTTTCGATCGACCGTGATCGGATGGTGAATCGTTGCCACCGTTGGAACAGACCGCCCGACCGCCCGAATGCCGTAAGACAGACTCTGGTTGTCATGGACGACATCATAGGCACGGCGCCGTTTCATCAGGAATCTGCGCGCACGGATGCCGAAAATAAATGGTTCTGGAAACCCCATGCTGGAAACCCCCAGCCATTCAATCAGGTTGACGGGATCGCAGAGTTCACGGAAAGTCGGCATACGGAAGAGATCGTCGGGATTGTAGAGATCCAGCCCAGTGAGCCGGAACAAACGGATCTTTTTTTCTTCGATGGGAAATCCGGGAGGACCTGCAAGAATATCCACATGATGTCCCTGATCGGCCAGGGCCTGGCTCAGGTGCTTGATGTAAACGCCTTGTCCTCCGCAATGGGGGTTGCTCCGGTAGCTTGTCAGGCAGATTCGCAGAGGACCCTCGGTATCGTGCATGATCGGTTCCCGTTCAAACAACCCCCTCTTTTTCGAACTGTCGGATCTGCTGATCGGAAAATCCGAGTTCTTTAAGAATGGATCGCGTATTTTCACCGAATTTCGGAGGTGCGCTGCGAATGGTTCCTCGACTCTCGGCGAGTTTTACGGGGATGCCGAGCAAAGATACAGGACCGTCTCCGGATTGTTCCAATTGAACGACCATTTGGCGCTCAGTGGCATAATTGCCGGTCAGTGCCTCCTCCAGGTCCAACACCTTTCCCAGGCAGGCGTCGTGTTCTTTAAAAGCTTCTGTCCATTCATTCCTGGTTTTGGTAAGAAATGCCTTTTGAAAGAAGTCGATGAGCATCTGCCGGTGGCCGTCATCGAATTGAAGGGGAATGAATTCCGGTTTTTCGAAAAAGCGACATACGACCTCCCAGAATTGCGGTTCCAGGGCCCCCAGCGTGATATATTTGCCGTCCGCCGTTCGGTAGATATTGTAGCAGGCATATCGGTGGGAGAGCAGGGTGTTGCCGCGTTCGGGAATCATGCCGAAAAGCCATCGCATTCCGGCCGAAACAGGCAGCGCCGCCATTACGGCGTCCGTTATCGATATATCGATATACTGACCTTTTCCGGTTTTTTCCCTGAAATGCAGGGCAAGCAGGATACCGATGGCGGCATTCAGGCCGCCCAGAATATCGGCGATCTGGATGCCCGGAATACAGGGGGGATTGTTTTGCGGGCCGATGACGGAAAGGGCGCCGCCGTGACCCAAATAATTGACGTCATGGCCGGCCATGTCTTTCATGGAGCCGGTTTGCCCGTAACCGGTCACGGCGCAATAGATGAGTCTGGGATTTAAGGCCCTTACTGCATCGTAACCCACGCCCAGCCGGTCGGTAACGCCCGGACGAAAACCGTCCAGGATAATATCGGCCTTCTGGGCGAGAGCGAAAAAGATCTCTTTTCCTTTTTCGGTCTTGAGATTCAGTGTCATGTGTTCTTTGTTGCGGTTGATATGGCGCAGAATCTGCATATGCCCGGCTTCGAACCGACGGTCCTCGATGGCGATTACACGCGCTCCGTGATCGGCAAGAATCATCGAGCAGTAAGGGCCCGGCAACAATCGGGACAGATCAAGCACCAGACAGCCGTTTAACGACTCGTTCACAGAAGATATCCTCGGCGGAAAAGGTTCATGTTGACGTTCCAATATAGGCCGCGCACGATATTCGTCAAGCTCTTTTTGTGAGCCAACCTGAGCGATTCTTGTTCTGCCCGGCGGCGGTCTGGCCCGTTGGAGGTTTGGGCCTCCGGGCAGACCGCAACAATTGATTATCAGACTCCTGCAACGGCAGCCAAACCGTTTTCGGTAGGCCCGGGCAGCTCCATGAGGCGGATCCCCTTTACAAAGAGAACCGTTCGCTGCCTTTTGGAAATTTTTTGAAAATCCTGGGGCGTTGGCGAAGGCCGGGTCTCCTGTGTTGCGGTCCGCCCGGAGGCCCAAACCTCCAACGGGTGCGTCAACGGTCGAAAGCAACTCGGGTGCGTTTTAACAGCGCCCTCATCACCTTTGACACAGGATGAAATTTCTATTATAGATTAACATTTAAAATACGAAACCGGTGGAGATAATCCCAGCGTTGAGAGAATATGCCGAATCGGATCAAACGGGATCTATGATAGAAATTCGCTTTCACGGCCGCGGGGGGCAGGGGACGGTGGTCGCCTCCATTCTGCTTGCAAAAGCTTTTTTCGAGGCAGGATACCATGTTCAAAGCTTTCCCGTCTTCGGCGTGGAGCGAAGGGGCGCGCCTGTGGAGGCTTTTTTGCGACTTGCCACGGAAAAGATCGTCATACGCAGCAGCGTCTATACGCCGGATCATGTGGTGGTCCAGGATTTGAAGCTCCTTGATGCGGTCGATGTCACAAAGGGATTGAAAGAAGGCGGGTGGATGCTGCTCAACACTTCCGATGTGCCGCCGTGCCCGGAACGTTTTGCACGATACCGGATGGCTTTCGTGGATGCGACAGGAATCGCGGTCGACAATCGGCTCGGCACCCGGACCCATCCGATCATCAATACGGCGATGATCGGCGCTTTCGCCCGTGTGATGGAAATGCCTCCTTTTGAATTGATTGCCGGTGCGATCGAAAAAGAGATTGCGATATACCCGGACCGGAATATCCTGGCGGCCCGCGATGCGTATGACAGCGTCCGATTTGACGGTTGCGTATGAACAGACAGCGGCCGAGGTCTCCCTCCTGCTGAAGATAAATGGTGACGGCTTTCGAAAGCCGACCCTGAACCCAAAACAGAGCGAATGATGCCGTTTATGACATCGAAAGACCTGCTTGCCGAACCCGTACCGTTTTTCGTTTCCTGCTCGAACACCACGACCGAGGCAAACAAGACCGGCTCCTGGCGGTTCTTGCAGCCCCGATACGCCCGGAAAACAGCGCCCTGCAGCGCCGCCTGTCCGGCGGGTGAGGATATCGCCCGTGTGGAAATGCTGGCCTGCAAGGGGCGACTGGAAGAGGCGGTGCAGATCATCCTGAGGGAAAACCCTTTTCCATCGGTCTGCGGACGCGTTTGTTTTCATCCGTGCGAAGGCGTCTGCAACAGGGGTAAGTTCGACGAACCGGTCTCGGTGCGTCAAATCGAGCGGTTTCTCGGCGATAAGGCGCTCGAAAGCGGCAAGAATCATACCCCGGTGGCCGCTCGATCCAATGGAAAACGGGTGGCGGTGCTCGGAGGCGGTCCGGCGGGCCTGTCGGCCGGATATTTTTTCGTGCAGCTCGGATTCGAATGCGAGCTCTTCGAAGCGGCTGCAGAGCCTGGGGGCCTGCTACGCTGGGGCATTCCCCGGTACCGGCTGCCGGAAGATGTGCTGCGGGAAGAAATCCGGCGGATCGAACGTCTGGGACTTGTGATACACTGCCGAAGTCCCTTTTCCGAAGAGGACCTGAAGGAACTCCAAAAACGCTGGGATGCGCTTTTTTTGGCGTGCGGGCATGGATGCGGCATTCGGCTCGGGATTCCTGGGGAGGCTTACGCCGATGACGGACTCGCCTTTTTAAGCAGGGTTCGCAGCGGATCGCTTTTGCCGATGACCGGAAAAGCGGCGGTCATCGGAGGAGGCAATACGGCCGTGGATGTGGCCCGCTCCCTGCGCAGATTCGGTCTAGACCCTGTCATCGTATACCGGCGGACAAGAAGGGACATGCCGGCTTTTGCCCATGAAGTGGCGATGGCGGTTGACGAGGGAGTGGAGCTGATGGAGCTGACCGCACCGCTGTCGATTATAGAAGAACCCGGCGGCCTGCTGCTCAATCTCCAGAAAATGCGGGTAAGCGACCGGCGGTTCGACGGCAGATCCCGGGTTATTCCGGATGGGGGGCGTGTGGAAACGCTTCGGGTTCAAAAGGTATTTACCGCCATCGGCGCGGTGCCTGCCCATGCCTGGCAGGTTCCGCCGAAAGACCGGAACCGCATACTGACGCTGAGTCACTGCACGCTGGTCGACGGCGAAACGCCGATGGTGTTCGGCGGGGATTTGAACAATATCAGAAAAAGCGTGGCGGATGCCGTCGCATCCGGAAAACAGGCCGCCATGGCGCTGGACACCCTTTTCCATAAAGGGCGGGCTGCCATTCAAGATCGCCTCGCCCCATGCCGTTTGGGAGACGGACCGGCCCTGTCGATGGAGATCTTCACCGGCGGCAGGCGCAAGGAAAACCATCCGCATGTCGTTTCATACGAGGATCTCAACCCGGATTATTTCGAACCTTCACCTAGAGCCGCCCCCGGGATTCTTGCCGTGGAAAAGCGGGTGGAAGGATTTGCGGAGGTCGAGTCGACCCTTGCTGCACCCGCCGCCGCGCTCGAAGCCGGTCGCTGTTTCAATTGCGGCACCTGCAATGATTGCGACAACTGCCGTCTTTTTTGTCCGGAGATGGCTGTGACCGTTGAGAATTTGAGACAGATCGACCTGCAATACTGCAAAGGGTGCGGGATCTGCGTCGTCGAATGCCCTCGATGCGCCATGGTTCTGCAGGAGGAAACCGCATGAGACAGGTCATGGAGGGCAGCCACGCGGTATCTGAAGCCGTCCGGCTCGCGCGGGTGCAGGTGGTATCCGCTTATCCGATCACCCCTCAAACCCATATCGTGGAGGCTCTGTCCGAATTTTGCGCCGAGGGCGCCATGAACGCCCGTTTCATCTGTGTGGAAAGTGAACATTCCGCAATGGCGGCGGTGATCGGTGCCTGTACCGCCGGTGTCCGCGCGTTTACTGCGACATCATCTCACGGGCTGGCGTTGATGCATGAATTGCTGCACTGGGCTTCGGCTGCCCGACTGCCCATCGTAATGGCTGAGGTGAATCGGGCCCTCGGTCCTGGATGGAACATATGGATGGACCAAACCGACAGCCTGGCCCAGCGGGATACGGGATGGATTCAACTGTACTGCGAAGACGGCCAGGAGGTTCTGGACACGACTCTCCAGGCGTTTCGCCTTGCAGAAAATGTCCATTTACCGGTTATGGTGGTGCTCGATGCCTTTTTTCTGTCGCATACCCATGAACCGGTAAACCTGCCGTCCCAGGATGAAGTCGACCGTTTTCTGCCGCCGTTTCTCCCTCGAATTACGCTGGATGTCGAAAATCCATATGCCCTCAACCAGATGTCGCCTCCGAACGTGTATATGGAGATGCGCCACAATATCCAGGCGGCAATGGAGCAGGTTCCGGGCCGGTTCGATCTTGTGGATAAGGAATTTTCTTCGATTTTCGGAAGGTCGTACGGCTCCGTTGAAACGGTTTGTTGCGATGACGCAAACACGGTCCTGGTGGTTTCAGGGACCGCGGCAGGCACCTGCCGGCACGTGATCTCGCAGCTTCGTCTGCGAGGTGAAAAGGTCGGAATGTTAAAAATAAAGATGTTTCGACCCTTTCCTGCGGATCGGGTTCGCAGTGTTTTGGGAAACGTTGAAAAAGTGGCCGTGGTGGATAGAAATTTTTCGTTCGGCGCCAGCGGTATTTTTGCCCAGGAGCTTCGGGCAGCTCTGTGCGCTCTCGATCAGCGGCCGCAGATCTTCGGATATATCGCGGGGCTCGGCGGCCGGGACGTCACGACGGAAACTTTTGAGGAGATATATCTGCGAACCCGACAAAGCGACCGGCCGGAATCCGAAAGCATCTGGGTCGGGCTGTCCTCGAAAGAAAGGGAACCCTGAACAGTGAATGCTGAACCTGTGAAGGCATACCAAATTCCGGAAGGCGATTCCATATACCCCGGGCATCTCGGATGCCCGGGATGCGGCGCAGCGATTGCGATGAAATTCGCGCTCAAAGCTTTAGGCACAAAATGCGTTCTCATCATTCCCGCCTCTTGCTGGGGAATCATTGCAGGGGCATACCCGCAGACATCCCTCAAGGTGCCCGTTCTCCATGCGGCTTTTGCCACATCAGGGGCGACGGCCAGCGGGGTTCGTGCGGCCCTGGACATGAAGGGGGATACCGAGACATTGGTCGTGGCCTGGGCCGGCGACGGGGGAACTTTTGATATCGGGTTTCAGGCCCTGTCCGGAGCGGTCGAGCGGAATGAAGACATCCTCTATGTCTGCTATGACAACGAGGCCTATATGAACACCGGGGTCCAGCGGAGTTCGTCCACGCCTTTCGGCACAAGGACGACGACAACCCCGGGAATGGGATGGAAACGGACCCGGAAAAAGAATATCATCGAGGTGCTGGCTGCCCATCGAATACCGTACGCGGCGACGGCGAGCATCGCTTTTCCCGAAGACATGTTCCGAAAGTTTCAGAAAGCCGGAAACCGTAAGGGCGGATCGCGATTCATTCATGTGTTTTCTCCGTGTCCTACCGGATGGCGGATTCCTTCCGAACTTTCGGTGAAAGTTGCCCGTCTGGCCGTTCAGACCAACGTGTTCCCCCTCTACGAAGTGGAGGGAGGAATCCGTTACACCCTCAACACCGAGGGCCACCGGCCGGTGCAGGACTACCTCACGATACAGGGAAGGTTCCGGCATTTGACAGGCGATGATATGAAACATATTCAGGAGATGGTCGATGAAGACAGGGATCTTTTGGCGCAAAAGACAAAAGCGGAGACCCGGCGGCCTTGACGTTTCGAGGATATAAGATTATAGGGTTCAGGGGATTGGTGGCAAAACAAGACAGGGAGGTGCCGTTGCCATGATAAACGTAAGAAATATATTGCTTGCGCTTCTATTGATGATGGGGACCCTTGCGATTGCAGGGGACCAGCACATGATGAGCGTGCAGGTCCGGGAAAGCCAGGTTCGTTCGACGCCTGCTTTTCTGGGAAAAATTGTCGGCACCGTCCGTTACGGGGACCGCGTTCAAATCCTTGATCAACAGGGGGGCTGGTCCAGGGTCGTTCTTCCGAAGCCAAACCTGGAGGGATGGATGCACGACTCGGCTTTGACTACAAAAAAGATCGTTTTTAAAGCAGGCGCTGCAGATGTCCAGCAGGCGGCGACCACCGAAGAGATCGCGCTGGCCGGAAAGGGGTTCAACCGACAGGTCGAAGAAGAGTTCAAGGCGAAAAACCCGAATCTTGATTTTACCTGGGTCGACAGGATGGCCCAGACATCGGTTTCCCAGGAGCAGATGCAGCGGTTTCTCGAAGAAGGCCGGCTGGTTCCGGAAGGAGGGGCTAAATGAAAGAGACAACGAGACGGGAGTTTTTGGGCCGCACCGGAAAATATGCGGTAGCGGGCCTTGGTGCCGCATCCGCCTTGTCCACCCTGCTTTCCGCATGCGCCTCCCTGGAAAAGGTCTCTCTGCCGGATGTGGGCTCGCTGTTCAAGGTCTCTCAGGCTGTTGCGAAAAGCTTTGAGGACATCACGCCGGAACAGGAATATTATATTGGCCGAACCGTCGGTGCGGTCATTCTGGAAAAGTATCCGCCGTACATTGACGACAGGGCAAACGCCTATATCAACCTGCTCGGACAGACACTCGCCAGGGCTTCGGACCTTCCGGAAACTTACGGAGGATATCATTTTCTCATTCAAGATTCCGATGACATCAACGCCCTTGCGGCTCCCGGGGGGCTCATATTCATTACCCGAGGCATTCTCAGGTGCTGCAAGCACGAGGACGCCGCCGCCGCGGTTCTTGCGCACGAGATCGGACACGTGCAGAACCGCCATGGCCTGCAGGCCATAAGAAAGTCCAGAATTACCTCCGCGCTGACCATGATCGGTATCGAAAGCGCCAAGACCTTCGGCGGCGAAGACCTTGCACGACTGACCGAGACCTTTGAGGATTCCATTTCCGATATTTCCGCAACGCTCATCAACAACGGGTATTCCCGGGCTTTTGAGCGGCAGGCGGACCTGGCCGCAGCAACCATCCTCCGTCGCGTCGGATACAACCCGAACGGGCTCGTGGATATGCTCAAGGAAATGCAGCAAAAGCTGAAGCCCGGCGGTCTTGATTTTGTCAGGACCCATCCATCCCCCCAGAGCCGGATCGAAGATATTCAAAAAGTCATCGGCACTTACCAGCTTGTTAAGACGCCCGCTGCCAGACAGGATCGCTTTGCGCATGCGCTGGGTGTGGTTTAAGCTGAAAACCAAGCTCTTTCAGGGACTTGTGGTCGGAGCGGTCGGAGCGGCCGTCTCCCTTTGCTTATGGGGTGCGGGATGGCTCGATCCTTTCGAGGCCAGGACATGGGACTGGCGCGCGTCCCTGATGGCAAAACCGGGCAGGGCGACCGATGCGATCCGCCTCATTTTTGTCGATCAAAACAGCCTGGACTGGGCCAAAGAGGAAATGGGTCTGACATGGCCATGGCCCCGGGAGGTGTATGGCGCCGTCATTGATTATTGCAGGCAAAGCGGAGCCCGCGCCGTTGCCTTTGATGTGCTCTATACCGAGCCGTCAAAATACGGCGTAGAGGACGATCTTTCCTTTAAGGATGCCGTTTTTGAGTTCGGCCGTGTGGCAGGGTCCGTCTTTTTGGGGACGAAGACCGGCGCCGTCAGACAATGGCCTTCGGAAATTCCGTCCCCCCGGCTGGAGATTGCGGGTCTGAAAGAATGGCTCGGCCGGATCGACGTCGAGGGCGTGGTCTTTCCACGGGCCACATTTCCGATCCCTGAGGTGGCCTTGGGCGCCGCCGTGCTCTGCAATGTTCAGCTGCAGCCGGATGCAGACGGCGTGTATCGCCGGACCGGACTTTTCAGCCTGTTCGACCGAAAAATTCTTCCATCGCTCGGGCTCGGCGTATTCCTGGCCGCTGACCCCGACGCGGCCCTGCGCATTACCTCCTCACGAGTGGAAATCGACGGGTTGCGCGTGCCGATCGACCGCCGAGGCAACGCGGTGCTGCGGTACCGCGGCCCTTCCGGCACCCATAAGAACTTCAGCGCCGCCGCGGTCCTGCAGTCCCACATCCGAATTCTCTCCGGTCAAGAACCCGCCATTAAGGACTCGCAGGCCTTCAAAGACAAATATGTCTTTTTCGGTTTTTCCGCGCCCGGCCTGTTTGACCTGCGTCCTGCTCCGGTGGGCGGCGTGTATCCCGGTGTCGAGATTCATGCGACTTTGCTGGACAATCTTCTGTCCGGTGATTTTATAAAGATGTCGCCGGCATGGCTTACCTTCGTGGTGGTTTTATTGCTGACGTCGGCCTGCGGTGTGATGACCACCTTTTTCAGCAGTCCTGTCGGCAGCATCGCGGTGAGCGCCGTTTTTTTCTCAACTCCGATTTTCCTTTCTATTGCCGCCTACCTCAGCGGTTTATGGATGCCGCTTGTCGTTCAGGAATTCGGGGCGGTTTTGGCTGTCGCACTGGGGATTGTATTCAATTACGCCACCGAAGGCCGCCAGAAGCGCTTCATCAAAAATGCGTTTCAGCAGTATCTGAGTCCGGCCGTCATCGATCAGTTGATACAGCACCCGGAAAGACTCAAACTGGGTGGAGAGCGCCGGGTGCTGTCCATCTTCTTTTCGGATCTTCAGGGATTTACGTCCATTTCCGAAAATCTGGATCCGGAATCCCTGACAGCCTTATTGAACGACTATCTTTCCGCTATGACCGATATTATCATCGAAGAGGGGGGAACCATCGACAAGTACGAAGGAGATGCCATTATTGCGTTTTGGAACGCACCCCTCGAAGTGCAGGATCATGCCGTGCGCGTCGTTCGGGCGTCTCTGCGATGTCAGGCGCGGCTGGCGGAGATGCGCCCGGCATTCAAACTACGGATTGGAAAAGAAATGTGGATGCGCATCGGGATCAATACCGGTCCGGCGGTGGTCGGAAATTTGGGGTCGCACACGCGATTCGATTATACCATGCTGGGTGATTCCGTAAACCTTGCCGCACGGCTCGAAGGGGCAAACAAACAGTTCGGCACCTATACCATGATTTCTCAGGCTACCAGGGACACGATGGGGGATGCGTACCCGGTGCGAGAGCTTGCCAGGGTCGCGGTCGTCGGAAAAAAAGAAGCGGTGACCGTTTTCGAACCGATGACTTTGGAGCAGTATGAGAGCCGGAAAGAGGTGCTCAATACCTTTGCAAAGGGGCTCGATCATTATTATCAGGGCCGATTCAAGGAGGCTCTGGAGGTGTTTGCCGCCATCGATACAATGGATCCCCCCGCGGCAAGTTATCTGCAGAAATGCCGAGAACTTCTGGCTGCATCGCCCGGCAAATGGAACGGTGTCTGGGTTATGTCGGAGAAATAGGGACGAGACAAAGCGACAGCCCGTTATCTTTTGTCGAGAATTTCTCTGATCTTCTCGGATAATTCCTTCATAGTAAAAGGTTTTTGGATAAATCCTTGGTACCTTTTCATGCAAGTATCCAGGTTTTGGCTATTGAAACTGTACCCGCTTGACAGCAGTACCCTGGCCTGCGGATCGATGGAGATAATTTGGTTATATGTATCGTCTCCGCTCATATCGGGCATGATCATGTCCAGAATGATCAAATCGATTTTCTCTTGGTTTTTTTGAAAAATGTCTATCGCCGTCCTTCCACCGTCGGCGGTCAACACCTCGTAGCCGAGTTTCATAAGCAGCGTGCTGCCGACATCCAGAACGATCGACTCGTCATCGACGAGCAGCACTGTTTCATTGCCTTTCCGGATCTCTCCGGACGGATCTCTTCGTTCGGTTATCGTCGTTTCCGAGGCCGGAAGATAGATCTCAAAGGTGGTGCCGCGGCCGATTTCGGACGTTACATCGATATATCCGCCATGAGCCTTTACGATACCGTACACCGAAGCCAGCCCAAGCCCGGTTCCTCTTCCCATTTCTTTGGTCGTGAAAAAGGGTTCAAAGATGCGCTCCATTGTTTCTTTGCTCATGCCGGACCCTGTGTCGAGCACCTTTAGCACGACATAGGGCCCGGGTTTGATCTCATAGGGTTTTTCAGCCAGTTGCTCGGGCGGGACATTTTCTGTTTTCAGGTATAATTCCCCTCCGTTCGGCATGGCGTCGGCTGCATTGACAAACAGGTTCATGAGTACCTGTTCCATCTGACCCAGATCGACCTCCACGCCCAGCAGTTGCTGATCGAGATCCTGGTGCACGCGGATCTCTTTTTTGGTCAGTGCGAAGGTATCCGCTGTTTCCGACACCAGCTGATTCAGATTTGTGGATCTGACTTCATATTTTCCTCCCCGGGCATATCCGAGCAGCTGGCCGGTCAGCTTCGATCCGCTCTGGACCAGTTTCTCGATATTTTCCAGATTTCGATAACTCGGATGGCCGGCATCGATATCAAGGAGGACGAGGGACGTATATCCCTGAATTCCCATCAGAAGGTTATTGAAATTGTGTGCGATGCCCCCTGCCAGCGTACCGATGGCCTCCATCTTCTGGGCCTGTCGAAGCTGAACTTCAAGCTTTTTCTGAAGGGTAATATCATAAAATATTGTTAAAATTGATATTTGTTTTTCCATTCGGATCAGCCTGGCAAACATCAGGGTTCGAAAAGAGGTTCCGTCCTTGGCTTTGAAGGTCATTTCCATTCCGTTTACTTCATCTGAAGCCATCAGGGAGATTAAAAACTGCTTTCGCTCTTCCTGGGAATAAAAACCAAGCTCGACAGGGCTCTTACCGATGACTTCCTCCCGCGTAACCTTGAAAAGGTCGCAAAACTTCTGGTTGACGTCTTCGATCCATCCGGATTCGAACTCGGTTCGGGCGACGGCCTGGGGCGACAACTCGAAAAGGATTCGGAACTTGGATTCACTTTCCAGAAGAGCCTGTTCGGCCTTTTTACGTTCGGTCACATCCCTGACTACCCCCCGGAATCCGACAGGGGTCCGGGCCTGGGAGCGGATCAGGGAGATGGACATCTCGAGTATTTTGGTATCCCCATTTTTTCTTATTATTTCAAATTCTTCTATTATTATAGGCAGTTCTGTTCGATAGACCTTGTTAAACACCCGGTACATCTTTTGTGCGGTCTCTGTTGTCGTATACTGCCGGTTGTTCATGCCCATGAGTTCTTTTGCGGTGTAGCCGAGGATGCGGCACAAAGAATCGTTGAAAAAAGTCATGTTGCCGGCAAGGTTCACTTCAAAGTAGCCCTCTTCGATGTTTTCCAGTATGCTTCGATATTTCTCCTTACTTTCATGCAGGGCCTGTTCGGTTTTTTTAAGAGAGGTGATATCGATCAGCGACGCAATGCTCTGGCGCGTACCGGGGATCATATCGATCTTTACCAATATCTGTTTTTTGATCCCGTCTTTATCGACGATGCCGAATTCGTATTGATCCGGTACATTCGGACTGTTTTCTCTTCGCAGGGCATGGTAGGATTTCATCCGTTCCAGGTCTTCTGCCGCGACGAATTCGGTCCACTTTCTTTTGCCCTCTATTTCATGTTTCGGGACACCGGTCAGGTTTTCGAGCTCCATATTCGCCATGGAGATCGTCATATCCTCTTCGACGATGCAGACGGCCGTTCCGGTGTTTTCGAACATGCTTCGGTATCGCTGCTCGGATTCTCTCAGGGCAACCTCGGAACGTATGCGTTCCGTAACATCTTCTCCGATGCTCAGGATTCCCTGCACATGGCCGTTTTCGTCGAATCTGGGATTTAGATTCAATTTCATCCAGATTTCTTTGCCGTTTCCGGCTATTTCCTTGACAACCTCACGGGCAAGCCCTTTTTTGCTCTGGATGACGCGTGTCCGCAAATCTTTCTCCTGTGTGTCGTCTTCGGGAAACAAAATGTCGATTTTCCGTTTTCCTACGGTCTCTTCAGCACTGTACCCCAGAATTTCCTCTGCTCCTTTGTTCCAGAACAGAACCGTATCATCCTGATCGGTCGAGATAATGGAAATGGAAGAGGTGCCATCGAGCAGGCTTTTGAGAAATTTGTTCGTCTCCTGAAGGTCTGCCTCGATCTGTTTTTTTTCCGTCACATCTTTGATGACCAGAATCGATTTGGGTTCTTTGGTTTCTTTGAGGGGAAGCCGCTTTATCGTCAGCAGACGGTCATGGAACATCAGGAGAAATTCTTCCCGGATTTGACGGCGCGCGGGTTGTTTTGAATCCAAAAATTTTTTTATCCGCTGCCGTTCCGGGCCGGCAAAAAGGTCGACAAAGTAATGTCCCAGCAGGTTTTTTTCGTGGAGACGGACGATGGAAAGGGCTGTCGGATTGGCATAAACAACCCGCCCGTCCTCCGATGTTTCGAGAATCCCTTCCGCCATGGTGTCGAGAATGAGTTCAAAATGTTTCTTTTCGTTTAAAAGTTCCTCGGTGATGCGCCGCTGGCTGATGTTTTTAAGCCCGAGCACCTCCCCCTTTGCGCACAGGGATGCCGCAACATCCGGAGATTCGAGCACAAAGAAGATGTTTTCGGCCATTTTATTCATCGGCCCCTTTGCCATGATCACATCGGCGGCCAGATCAGAAATGTAGATCGTTTCTTCGGCGGCGATGGCCGATAAGACAACGACGACGGTGTCTTTCAACCGTTCCATTTCCCGGACGATTTTGCAGAGCTTGCGTCCGCTGATATTGGGCATCACCAGATCGATGAAAATGAAATCGGGCGTGCGGGTCTTTAAGATGTCGAGGGCGGAAAGGCCGCCGTTTGCCAGAAGAACCTCATACCCTTTTTGGGTGAGCAGTTCCGATAGAAACGTGAGAATGATCTGGTCGTTGTCGACGACGAGAATCTGTTTCATCTCTACAGGCCTTTCTTGAATCGGCATGGCGGGGCGTGTAATCCGCCGGAGAAAGAGGGCAAGTCAGGCGATTGGCCCTGCCTATGAAATGATGCTTGTATATGAAAACAGCGGTGGATGCAAGTTGTCATATTATAAGGAAAAAATCGGTGGAAATTTCGTTGTATTTCATTTTATAGTCTTATATGCAGCAAAATCATTGCCAAAACAGACAAAAATGAGGCAAATAATGAAAAAAATTTCCGCTGTGCATACAAAATAGATTTATAGGGAAGTAGAATTCAAATTTTCCAAAGCCGGGAGTTCGATGGACTATCTCGGGCGTCTGCCGCAAAGCGATCCGCTTTATTCCTATCTTCAATATGACATCCTGCCGCAATTGGCGGCCGGTGGATCGATGCCCGATTTCAGGGTATACAGGCTCAGGGCCTCCAACCACGTGTATTTGTACAAGGACCGTCGCACCGGCACCCGGATTGTCGGCAAGTTCTTCGGAGGCATGCCGGGGCGGTCCGGCGACAGATCCTTTCAGCTCATGGAGCGGGAATTTCAAAACCTGCATTACCTGCGGAGCCTGGGTTTTGCAGGCTATCCGCACTACGTCGCACGACCTCTGGGGTGCAACGCCTTTTTGGACTGCCTGCTTGTGGAGGAGTTCTGCTACGGGACGGCACTGAACGATTATATCGTCAGGGCCGCGCTGAACGGCGCCGGGGGTGACCTTTTCCAGAAACTGGCGGCGCTTGCCGCCTTTCTGTCTTCCTTGCACAATCGGACCGGAAATGGAATTCCCATCGATTTCGACAGAGAGTGCGGCTATTTCGAAAGGATCGTGGAGCAGCTTAAAAACTGGGGCCACATCGGATGTGGGGACTCCGAAGAGCTTCTTCGTTTAAAGTCCTTTTGGCGGGAGAAAAGCTGCGTGTGGGAGGATCAGCAGGTCATGGTTCACGGGGATGTCACTCCGACCAACATCCTTTTCGGCGACGGCCCCTGGGTGATCGCCGTGGACCTCGAGCGGATGAAGTATGCCGACCGGGTGTTCGACCTGGGCCGGGTGACAGCGGAGATCAAACATTTTTTCATGCAATATGGTGGACAAAAGAATCTCGCCGAACCCTTCATCGGCCACTTCCTGTGGGAATACGCCTGCCATTTTCCGGACCGCCGCAGCGCCTTTGCGGCGATCACCCGCCGGGTGCCCTTTTACATGGGAGTCACGTTGCTTCGCATTGCCCGCAACCCTTATATCCACGGCCCTTACCGCAGAGAGATGGTGGAAGAGGCCAAAAGAACGATGAGGTGAAAACGATATGGCCACCAAAGGCATTCTGTTCGACCTTTACGGCACCCTGATCGACATCGAAACCGACGAGGGGATGGAGGATGTCTACCGGGGTATCTCCCATTTTCTCACCTATCAGGGGATCGATGTCCACCGGACGCAGGTGAGGGAGCTTTATTACGGGATCATGCACCGGCAGCGGGAAGCAAGCGGAGAGGAACATCCGGAGATCGATGTGGAAGCTATATGGAATGCCTTCCTCAAGTCCCAGGGGCTGAGACGGCGCTCGACCAAGACCGGCCTTTCCACTATTCTCGCCCACCTGTACCGGGCCCTCTCCCGAAAACGCCTTCAGTTATACCCCGGTGTGAAGGATGTACTGGATCAGCTTGGACGCACCCATCGGTTGGCTCTGGTAACGGACGCCCAGGCCTGCTTCGCCGTTTCTGAAATGCGCGCGCTGGGGTTGGGGAATTATTTTGAATGCACCGTCATTTCCGGCTGCTGCGGCTATCGAAAACCGGATGCGCGACTATTTAAAAAAGCGCTGGAAGACCTCGATCTTGGCCCCCGGGAGGTCATCTTCGTAGGCAACGACATGTACCGAGACATTTTCGGCGCGGGCCGGCTCGGCATTCGAACCGTTTTTTTCGCCTCGAACCAGGGAAATCATGTCTATCCCCAGGCTCAGCCGGACTACGTGATCACGGGATTTGACCAGGTAATCCAGGCAGTCGAGATGCTCTCCGGCTCGGTATTTCAACAAGGCAACGGTAACGATTCGTCATAATTTAAATTCTCCCAATTTGTTGGAAAAAATGGGTTCAGGATTCGAGGAGACAAGGGTTCAGGTGTTTGTTTTCTGGTTTTTTTCTGACAGGATTTACAGGATGAACAGGATTGAAATAGAGAAATCCGATAATCTTTTGTGGACGCCCTGACGGGTCGGAATTGAGGCTCTTGTGCGGGTGGAAGATCTATTATTGACAGGGGTTACGAGAAGTCATTTCAAAACTTTGTCTGAGGCCCGATGGCTGCGTTGCAGGTTTCCTCAAAATGCTCACAACCTGCCGTGTATGCTCCGCTTTTTCGTCAACCTGCGCCTTGCCCTTAAACCGGATCCAGGGTTTTGAAAAGGCTCCATTCGTATTCAATCGATCCGGTACATCCTGTTAATCCTCGCTAAACCTATGCCTGGAAACGGATACGGCGAAGGTCAAAATGAATCGTTTCATATTAAAGGGGTTGGTTTTGAATCCAACCCCTTTGGTTTTTTGTGGTACGCCCGGCTGGATTCGAACCAGCGACTTCCAGCTCCGGAGGCTGACGCTCTATCCCCTGAGCTACGGGCGCTTGTTTGATTTCGTGATATCCGATGCCGCGGCCAAAGTCAAGTTGCATTCATCTGATTCGGCGGTTCTCCCCATGGCCGGCTGAGTCCCGCCTTTTCGAAATAGGCCCTGGCCTCTCCGACCACATACAGAGAGCCGGCGATGCATACCGCATCGCCTTCACCGGCGGATTCGGCCGCCTGCCGGACGGCATCTTCGACATCCGGTACGATCCTGACGTCGGACAGCCATTTTTTTACATGGGGTAAAAGCCTTTCGGGAGGCAGTGCCCGGTCGATTTTCGGCTGGGTCAGCACCGCCCGGGCACATACCGGGGCCAGAGCCCGCAGCATCGCCCGGTAGGGCTTGTCGTCCAAAATGCCGATCACGAGGGTCACTTTGCGGTCAGGCAGTCTGGACGATAAGAACTTCGATAGGGTTCGTGCGGCGTTCAGGTTGTGAGCGCCGTCCAGAATAATGAGAGGAGAGGTGGAAACCACTTCGAGCCTGCCCGGCCAGTAATTTTGTTCGAGACCCTGTTTGATGTGCGGCAGGGAAATAGCCGGGTTGTTTTGGCTCAAGACCTCGCATGCGGCCAAGACCAAAGCGGCGTTTTCGATCTGATGATCTCCGGAAAGGCCCGCGCGCATTTGCGGCCAAGTGGTATGCATGCCGAAATAGGTAAAGGTTCCGTTGCGGCTTCGTCTGAATTTAAAGTCGTCTCCGAGCCGAAATACCGGAGAGCCGGATTTTTCGGCCGTATCCCGGATGACCGACCAGGCCGTCTTTTGTTTCACGCCGGTGATAACCGGGCATCCCTGCTTGATGATGCCCGCCTTTTCGGCGGCGATTTGGGCAATTGTGTCGCCGAGATACATACGATGCTCGAGGGAGATGTTGGTAATGATCGAAACGCAGGGCTTGATGATATTGGTGGCGTCCAGACGCCCGCCCATGCCGGTTTCGATCACCGCCCAATCCACGCGCCTTCTGGCGAATTCATACAGGGCCATGGCGGTTGAATACTCGAAAAAAGTCGGCTCCCGCTCCGCGTTTCGGGCGGCTCTGACGGCTTTGCAGCATTCGACGACATCCTCATCCCCGATCGGTGTGTTGTCGATACAGATACGCTCGTTGAACCTCACCAGATGCGGTGAGGTATAAAGCCCCACCTTGTACCCGCAGGCATGGAGAATGGTGGCCAGCGCGGATGCGATCGAGCCCTTGCCGTTTGTTCCGGCAACGTGAATGCAGCGGAAGGCATTCTGAGGATTACCCAGGGCACTCAGAATTCCGCTGATAACGGAGAGGCCCAGCTTGATGCCGAATCGCCTCAGGCCGTACATGTTTTGAAGACATTCGATATAACGATCGTTGTCGGACATGGTCATAAAAAACCCGGCAGAACATCGATTCATGCCGGGTGGATTAATTCTGTGTTGCACTCAAGGTGGCACCAGGACGGCAGGGAGGAAGCGACGGAGCCAACGTTTGAATGCAACATGGAATAAGCGGTGAAAAAGAGGACTACCGGTATCTATGCTTTGCCGCACTGATTCGCTGCCGTCTGGATGCTTCACGCTGTTTGCGGCGCCGGTACTCGCTCGGTTTCTCATAATTTTTTTTTAATTTCAACCGTTTAAAAAGACCATCGTTTTGAATTTTTTTCTTCAAAATGCGAATCGCCTTTTCAAGGTCATTATCCAAAACTTTGACCTCAATGTTTCTCAAATTGCCCCCGCTCCTTTCTTTCCATCGACCTTTTTAGGCCGTTATGGTTATTTTATTAATCTTGAACATTTTTCTTAACATCATATTATCTCTATTGGCAAGAAAAAAATCAGGAAGGGTGGACCGTGCGCCCGATTTTACCTATTTCAGCTTTGAAACGAGTTCCTGGGTGACTTCCTTTACACTGGGGCTGCCGTCCAGAGTAAGGTATTTGATTTTTCCCTTTTTTTCAGCCAACTCTTTGAAATAATAAGCTGATGCCAGTGTGCCTGTCACTACGTCGTAATAAATATCGTGGCGTTTATTGATGGCTGCCTCGTCCTGGTCGTCCGATCGGGTTTTCAGTTCACCGCCGCAGACCCGGCATTTATCTCCGTTTGGCTTGATGGCGTCAATAAAGATATTGTTTGGATGGTTGTTGTCGTTCACACACAGGCGACGTCCCATAATCCGGTTTTTTGCAATTTCCCGGTCCAGGACGATCTCGATGACGATATCGAGTCCCAGTCCGGCTTCTTGTAAAGCTTCGTCAAGTTTGACCGCCTGGTTCCTGTTCCTCGGAAACCCATCGAGCAGCCAACCGTTTTTGCAATCCGGCTGTTTCAACCGATCGAGTATCATGGGTATCGTGATGTCGTCCGGCACCAGGTCCCCCCTGTCGATAAAAGTTTTGGCCTTTTTCCCCAGTTCCGTGCCACCGGCGATGTTTTCCCGGAAAATCGCACCGGATTCAATATGAGGGGTGGCATATTTCTCTTTCAATATGGCCCCCTGGGTGCCTTTCCCGCTGCCGTTCGGTCCAAAAAATAAAATATTCATCTGCATGCTCCTTTCATTGATAGTTTCTTAAGGCTAAAATTCGTGTTTTTTATGTCGATAATGTTCAGTCATCAAGGACCTTGTCTCGAACCATCCGCGCCTTACTATAGAAATGCCGGTATCTTGTCAAGGGTAAGCGTTCGAAGGTTCAGGGTTCAGGATTCACGGGCTCCCGGTTTTATCGTAGGGGCAGGGTTTATCCCGCCTGAGGCGGACAGTCTCCTTCCAAAATTAACAATGATTACAATAAGATTAGGGAAGGGCCCCCCTTCCCCTACGGTTTCTCATAAAATATGCTGGTTTATGGATGGATACTAGTGAGAAGCTGCCGGATGAATTGCAGGGCTTCGGCCCTGTCGCGGATGCGTCGCATCATTTGTGCTTCTTCCACCCGGCTGAGAAGTGTTTTAAACAGCGGCGAGGGAGAAAGCCCGATTTCCTTTATGAGGTCTTCTCCGGTGATCAGGGGAGGGTGCGCTTTGTCGGCGCAGTAATCTGAAAAAAAAGCGGCCATAAGGGTGTCTATGAATCGAAAAAACGGGTTTTGCCCCTCACCGGATTTTTTCCCCTTGGCCATCACGTCAGCCAAAGCATGAAGCAGAACGCCGGGCGTATCGAATCCGCATTTATGAAAAAAACGGAAAAGACCTTTTCCGGTCAACCTGCCGTTTTTTTCGGCGGCGAAGAGAAAAAGCGGTTGCATATGATGGCGGATGACAAGATCTGCATAGGTGATGTCCCGATTCGAAAACCGCAGACGTCGGGCGATATCTCCGGCGATCATAGCCCCGGTTCGGGCATGACCGTAAAAATGGATGTTTCCATCACCGTCGTATGTTTTCGCGAGTGGCTTTCCGACATCGTGAAGGAGCAACCCCCATTTAAGCAAGGCTGTTTTTCTTCTATCCGTGTACCCGCGGACCCGTTTCAGGTTTTCGGGTGACAGACCGGCGGCGGGCGGCGATCCGGCAAGAATATATTCCAGATGCTTCAGCGCTTCCAGGGTGTGTGTATAGACATCGTACTCATGGTGCAGATTCTGTAAGCAGCCGCATAGTTTTTCGATTTCCGGAACGACGGCGAACAAGAGGCCGTTTTTCCCCATGGCGAGAATATCCCCGTGGGCGTGATCGGCTTCGAAAAGACGGAGAAGTTCTTCGCGGACCCGCTCCGGGGCAGATAAGCGGATGAGTCGGGCATTTTCGCTTATGGCGCAGAGCGTGGCCGGATCAATGGTAAAGCCCAAACCCGCGTTGATCCGATGGGCTCTCAGCAGGCGGACCGGGTCTTTGTCAAAGATGGTTCCAGAGACCATGCGAACGGTCTGTTTAGAAAGATCGTTCCGACCTCCGAACGGGTCGATGATTTTTTTCGCACCCAGATCGTATGCAATTGCATTGATGGTGAAATCCCTTCGGCCAAGATCGGTTTCGATGCTGCCGCCGTGCACCGGGGAAATGTCGTAGGTTGCGCCTTTGATGATGACGCGCAGGATATCCATCCCGGGTTTTCCGAGCTTCACAACCCGGCCTTTTGCTTCTTGTGCCAGGCGATGGGCATATTCTTCTGGATTTTCCAAAACGGCAATGTCATAATCAACCGGACTGCGGTATAGAAGGAGGTCTCGAACGCATCCGCCGACAAGATAAGCGCCGGTTGTGTCGGGCAGGAAGCGCGTATGGTTTTGGATTTGGCTCATGGGCACGGTATCATTCGTTTCGTGTATCAACGACTCCTTATCCGTGTAATTCGTGTAATTCGTGGCGAGTATTTACAAGATTTTCTTGGAAACTGAATTGTTGTGAATCGCTCAATTTCTGTAAAAAACTATTTTTTTCTGTTCATACCATATTTCCCACAGACATCGGCAAATAAAATGAACAGCTCCAATTCCTTTATAAAAATCGCGGTAACCGGCAGCGCAGGATCCGGAAAATCTCTTGTCTGCAGGCGGTTGGGTGAACTCGGCTTTCCGGTTATCAGTCTGGACGTTTTGGCCAGAGAGGCCGTAGCTCCCGGGTCCGCGGTGTATCTGAAGATCGTCGATGCCTTCGGAAAATCGATCCTCACTGTGGACGGAAATCTGAACCGCCGACTGTTGCGCCAGAGGATGCTCGAAGACCAAAAGGTCAGGCGGAGACTCGAATCTCTGATACACCCCGAAGTCATCCGGCTCATGGAGGAGCGGATAAAGGAAGCCGAGCTTCACATGGAAAAGGGCGTAGTCGTGGAGGTGCCGCTTCTTTTCGAGTCGGGCCTTGAAAATCGTTTCGACCTCACGGTAAATATCAGCAGTGACAGAGAGGTGTCGGTCAGGCGGTTGATGGACAGAGACATGGTCTGCCGCGAGGAGGCGGCTGCGCTCATTGATTCCCAGATGCCCGACAGGGAAAAGTGCGATCGAGCCGATGTCGTTTTGAAAAATACAGGCTCTTTGCAAAACCTTCTGGACATGGTGAACGAGTTTTATAAAAAAATCAACCGGGAATGCTGAAAAACCATTTAAAAAAAAGCGCTTGACATGCTTGTTTTCTTTATTTATTCTTGATAATCTTTAAAGGAAGCGTTGGCCCCCGCGAAATAAAGATAATCCCTTAGAAGCCGTATCAAAACCTTGGATCAGGTTGGAGGGCAAGGCGCAGGTTGACGAAAAAGCGGAGCATACGGTGGTAGTATGTGAGCATTTTGAGGAAATCTGCAACGCAGCCATCAGGCCTGAGACGAGGTTTTGAAATGGCTTCCTAACACAATCTTCTGGTAGCATCAGAAAACACGCGGAATCCCTCGTATTCGCCAGCATGGATCCATCCCGTAATCCACCCGATTAAGGGTATCTTTGAGAATCCATTCATCTTCGGGACGAATGCGCCGCCTGTAACGATGGATCGGCAGGGAATGATGGATATGCGGACCGGAAACGTTTACGTTACGGCCATGCGGTTCGTGTTCGGTCCAGCGCTGAAATAAAAAAATATAATGGGGAGAATTCATGAACATTGCTGAACTTAAAAACATGAAAATCAGCAAACTTGCGCAAATGGCAAGAGAATACAACATCGACGGTGCTGCAGGAATGAGGAAACAGGAGCTCATTTTCGCTTTACTCCAGGCGCAGATCGAGAAAAACGGTCTTATCTACGGGGAGGGAACCCTGGAAATCCTGCCGGATGGATTTGGATTTTTGCGGGCGCCGGATTATAATTATCTGCCGGGGCCGGATGATATTTATGTGTCGCCGTCACAAATAAGACGCTTTAATCTGCGGACCGGAGATACGGTTTCGGGGCAGATCCGGCAGCCAAAGGAATCCGAGCGATACTTCGCCCTGCTGAAGGTCGAGGCCATCAATTATGAAGACCCGGAGGCAGCCAGGGACAGGATCCTTTTCGACAACCTTACGCCTCTCTATCCGGACAGAAAAATCAGCCTCGAATACGAACCTGAAAATTATTCTACCCGGATCATGGATCTGCTTACACCGATCGGCTTCGGTCAGCGGGGGCTCATCGTGTCTCCGCCCCGTTCCGGAAAGACCATGCTGCTCCAGTTTATCGCAAACAGCATCGTCATCAACCATAAAGACATCAAGCTCTTTGTGCTTCTCATTGACGAGAGGCCCGAGGAGGTTACGGACATGGAGCGCTCCGTCAAAGGGGAAGTAATCAGCTCAACCTTTGACGAACCGGCGGAGCGCCATGTTCAGGTGGCGGAGATGGTGATCGAAAAAGCCAAACGACTCGTCGGGCACAAAAAAGATGTGGTTATTCTTCTGGACAGCATTACCCGTCTGGCGCGGGCCTATAACTCTGTTGTCCCGCCCAGCGGTAAAATCCTTTCCGGAGGTGTGGATTCAAACGCACTGCAACGTCCGAAGCGGTTTTTTGGAGCGGCGAGAAATATTGAAGAGGGCGGCAGCCTGACCATCATCGCCACCGCCCTGATTGATACCGGATCCCGCATGGATGAGGTTATTTTTGAAGAATTCAAAGGAACCGGCAACATGGAAATACAGCTCGACAGAAGACTTGCCGACAGACGCCTTTTTCCGGCCATTGATATCAACCGATCAGGGACCAGAAAGGAGGAATTGCTGATTCCTCAAGACACCTTGAACCGGGTATGGATTCTTCGAAAACTCCTGTCGCCGCTGAACCCTATCGATGCACTCGAATTTTTGCTTGAAAAAATGAAAGGAACGAAAAATAATAAGGAATTTTTAAATTCAATGAATACATGAGCGAAGAAAGGGAGACATGTTGCATGAAAAAAGATATTCATCCGGAATATGCGGCGACGACCATTAAATGCGCCTGCGGAAATGAAATAGAGGTCGGTTCAACAAAGAAAGATATCCGTGTCGAGATCTGTTCCAAGTGCCATCCGTTTTTTACGGGAAAACAGAAACTCGTCGATACGGCCGGACGTATTGAAAGATTTCATAGAAAGTACAAACAGTACAACGCACAAAATAAATAAGTTTTTAAATAATATAATCAATAGGTTTAATGTCCATCTCCAAAAGAGTCGGTGATCCTGGCCCCCTTTTTCCCAGCTGTCAGCACCTTCCTTTTATTGAGAAAATACCCGTAACATAAATATGGATATGTTAAAGGAACTCCAGGGAATAGAAAGGCGCTTTTCGGAAGTCGAAGCGCGGCTAAGTGATCCGAAGATCGTCGGCGACCGCGGGCAATACCAGCGGTATGCCCGGGAGCACGCCGAGTTGCAGCCGATTGTATCCGTTTTCAAGTCCTACCAAAGGATCCTCAGGGAATTCGAAGAGAGCAGGGAGTTGATGTTGGACGGCGATGCCGATATAAAGGATCTGGCCCGGGCAGAAGCGGAAAAGCTCAAAGAGGAAAAAGAGAAGCTTGAACTGGATCTCAAAACCCTTCTGATGCCTAAGGATCCGTACGATGAAAAGAATGTCATTATCGAGGTTCGGGCCGGCACAGGAGGGGAAGAAGCCGGCCTCTTCGCCGGCGACCTCTTCAGAATGTACAGCCGATATGCAGAGAACAAGGGGTGGAGGGTGGAGGTCATGAGCCATAGCGCCACCGGCGTGGGCGGGGTGAAAGAGATCGTTGCAATGGTTCACGGACGAGGGGCTTACAGTCGCCTTAAATATGAAAGCGGAACGCATCGCGTCCAGCGTGTTCCCACCACCGAAGCCCAGGGCCGAATCCACACCTCCGCCGTTACGGTGGCCGTGTTGCCGGAGGCCGAAGAAGTCGAGGTTGAAATCGATCCGGGGGACATCAAGGTCGATGTCTATCGATCAACCGGACCCGGCGGGCAGTCCGTCAATACCACCGATTCGGCTGTTCGTATCACTCATCTTCCTACCGGGCTCGTAGTGACCTGCCAGGATGAAAAATCCCAGCTGAAAAACAAGGTGAAAGCCATGAAAGTGCTCCGCTCTCGTCTTTTCGATAAGATGATTCAGGAGCAGAACCAGAAGAGATCCGAAGAGCGAAGAAGCCAGGTCGGCACCGGCGACAGGAGCGGACGCATTCGCACCTATAATTTCCCCCAGAGCCGAGTGACGGATCACCGTATCGGGCTGACCCTGTACCGGCTGGAAAGCGTCCTGCAGGGCGATATCGACGAGATTATCGATGCCCTTACAACTTTTTACCAGAGCCAGGCACTGCAGCATGCGGAATCATCGGGAGACCGGCGCATCTCCGTGGACCATTCTTGATTTATTGAAGTGGACGACGTCTTATTTTAAATCCCACGACATCGACCAGGCCAGGGCTGACGCCGAAGTTCTTCTGGCCCATACATTGCAACTGAGGCGGATCGACCTCTATTTGCGGTACGACCAACCCCTGCATGGTGACGAACTGAGCGCCTTCAAGACGCTGATTAAACGCAGGATTCGCAGAGAGCCCGTGGCTTACATTACGGGAGTCAAGGAGTTCTGGTCCATTGAACTTGAAGTCACCCGGGATGTTCTCATCCCAAGACCGGAAACCGAGTGCCTGGTCGAGGCGGCACTTGCCTTCCTGATGCCCGAAGACCTCGATCCGAGCCGGCAAACCGTTCTGGATCTGGGTACGGGGTCCGGCGCCATTGTTCTGGCGCTGGCTTCCGAGCGGTCGAATCCTCTCTATTTTGCTTCGGACGTTTCAGCCGGCGCTGTTCGATTGGCTCGGAAAAATGCCTGGACCTGCGGGCTGGAGCAGGCAGTACACTTTGTCGTCGGAGATTTTTTTGAGCCGTTTAAGACCGGCTGTCCGCTGTTCGACATGATCATTTCCAATCCGCCTTATATTCGAGAACGGGAGATCCCGGGTCTTTTGCCGGAGATCAGCAGGTTCGAGCCGGTCGGCGCCCTCAGCGGCGGAAAGGACGGACTGGACGCCATACGAAGGATTATCGATCAGGCGGCAGGCTACCTGAAACCCCGCGGTCGTTTGTTGCTGGAAATAGGATGCGACCAAAAAAACGATGTGCGTCGAATCATCGAATCCGGCCGAAACTATTCGGAGGTGGTATTTTTCAAAGATTATAGCGACAGGGACCGCGGGGTTCATATGGTGAAACAGGGTTGAAATGGGGCTGAAGGGCGTCCGGTTGGAGTTTGGGCCGCAGCCGGACTGCAACACATGAGCTCCAGCCTTCGCCAACGCCCCGGGACTCTCAAAAAACTTGTACCAGGCAGCACAGGTTCTCAAAAAAAACCTTGCGAACCACCGGTTAATTTGTTAAATGCATTCGATTTTTCAAATCACACGCTCTTGGATCCGCGACCGTGGTGCTTTCGGCGCAACTTTTGCCGCGATGAAGGTCGGAAGCGGGCATGAAAAGGGCGGGGGAAAAACCAACACAGAAAGGAAATATCTATGGCTTATGTAACAATGAAAGAACTCCTTGAAGCCGGAGTTCATTTTGGTCATCAGACCAAACGGTGGAACCCGAAAATGAAACCCTATATTTTCGGGGCCAGAAACGGAATTTACATCATCGACCTGCAAAAAACCGTCAAGATGTTCAAAACCGCCCATGAATTTATCACCAGCACCTGCGCCGAAGGCAAGTCCGTCCTTTTTGTCGGTACCAAGAAACAGGCCCGCGACTCCATTTATGAGGAGGCGAACCGGTGCGAGATGTTCTACGTTCACAACCGATGGCTGGGTGGAATGCTGACCAACTTCAATACCATCAAGCAGAGCATCGACCGTCTCAACTATCTCAACACCATTCACAATGACGGGTCGATCAACCTTTTTCCCAAGAAAGAGCGATTGAAACTCAAAAAAGAGCAGGTCAAACTCGATAATAACCTGGGAGGGATTCGTCATATGACGGCGCTGCCCGGGGCTATTTTCGTCGTGGACCCTAAAAATGAGAGTATTGCCGTTCGAGAGGGGCGGCGCCTGAAAATACCGATAGTCGCCGTCGTGGACACCAATTGCGATCCGGACGAAATCGACTATGTCATTCCCGGAAACGATGACGCAATCCGGGCCATTCGGCTGATTTCCTCCAGAATTGCGGATGCCTGTATTCAGGGCAGGGGGCGTCTTGAAGAGAAGCTGCAGGCTGAAGAAGACAAGGCGGCTGTGGAATCGAAGATGCCATCGATCGCCGCAGATCTGAAGCCGGGAGAACGAAAGGTTATCTCCGACGGGTCGAAGGGTCCGGTTGTTGAAGTCATCAAACGAAGCGCAACCGCGGTACCGGCGTCTGAGGTCGATGTGGCGGAGCCGGTGGATTCAGGAGAACAATTATGACGATCACTGCAGAAATGGTGAAACAGCTCAGGGAAAAAACAGGGGCCGGTGTTATGGATTGTAAAGAGGCGCTTAACCAGTGCGGCGGGGAACTGAGCGCGGCGATTGATTTTTTGAGGAAGAAAGGGTTGGCTACCGCCGCCAAACGATCCGGCAGGGCACTTTCAGAGGGGATCATTGAATCCTATATCCACCTGCGGGGCAAGATCGGTGTTATGGTCGAGGTCGGCTGTGAAACCGACTTCGTCGCCAAGACGGACAGTTTTAAAGAATTTGCACGAAACATCGCCATGCATATCGCCGCAACGAGTCCGCTGGGCATCCATGCGGAAGACATCCCGGCAGAGACGATAGCCAAGGAAATGGAAATCTACCGGGCACAGGCCCTGGAAACCGGCAAGCCTGAAAAAGTGGTCGACAAGATTGCCGAAGGAAAACTGGAAAAGTTTTTCAAGGAGAATTGCCTGCTCAGCCAGGCCTATGTGAGGGATCCCGGTTTGACGGTCGCCGATGTTCTCAATGAACTGATCGCAAAGATCGGTGAAAATATCACCATCAAACGATTCGTACGTTATCAGGTCGGGGAGTCTTAAAAATTGACGTCACCGCGATTCAAGCGAATTCTGTTGAAGCTGAGCGGCGAGGCGCTCATGGGGGATCAGGGGTACGGCATAAATCCGCATATGCTTCAATATGTGGCGGACGAGATTCACTCGGTCTCGGATCAGGGCGTGCAGGTGGCCGTAGTGGTCGGCGGTGGCAACATTTTCAGAGGGATCAAGGCGGGCGCCTATGGAATGGACCGGGCCTCTGCGGACAAGATGGGAATGCTGGCCACCGTGCTGAACAGCCTCGCCCTGCAGGACGTTCTGGAAAAAAAAGGGATGCAGACCCGCGTGCAGTCCGCCATATCCATGCATGAAGTCGCAGAGCCGTATATCCAGCGAAAGGCAATCCGCCATCTTGAAAAAGGCCGGATCGTGATTTTTGCAGCCGGCACGGGGAATCCGTACTTCACCACCGATACGGCCGCCGTCCTCAGGGCTCAGGAGATTCATGCAGAAATTCTGTTAAAAGCCACCAAAGTGGACGGACTGTATGATTCCGATCCCATGATCAACCAGGATGCCAGATTCATCAGGAAAATCGGTTACCAGGAATTCATTGAAAAGCATTATAATGTCATGGATATGACGGCCATTTCTCTCGCCATGGATAACCGTCTTCCGATCGTCATTTTCAATCTGGGCCAGAGAGGAAATGTACAAAAAATTGTTTATGGAGAGGAAATAGGGTCAAAAATAGGCGAATAGCGTCGTGAAACCATTTTCCGTCGTATGGTCCATACTGCAAGATGGCGCGCGGAGCAAGAAACCACCGACAGGGGAATGCCCATGATCGAAGATATCTACGAAGAAACCCGTGAAAGGATGAGCAAATCCGAGGCCGCCTTGAAGAACGAATTGAACCGGGTTCGGACGGGCCGTGCCTCTCTGGCGCTTCTCGACGGCATACGCGTCGATTACTACGGCACCCTGACGCCTTTGAGCCAGATGGCGTCCCTGTCCGTGCCGGAAGCCCGCCTCATTACCATACAGCCATGGGATGTTTCCATCATCAAAGAGGTCGAAAAAGCCATTTTGAAATCGGATCTCGGCCTTACCCCGAGCAGTGACGGAAAAATCATCCGTATCAACATACCGCCGCTGACCCAACAGCGCCGAAAAGAACTTGTCAAAGTCGTCAGCAAGATGTGTGAAGAGTATAAGGTCGCCGTCCGAAACATCAGGCGTGATTCAAACGAATTGATAAAGAGCCTGAAAAAGGATGGGGAAGTTTCCGAAGACGATGCGTTCAAATCCCAGGAGCAGATTCAAAAAATTACGGACGAATTCATCAAACGCATCGACGAGATTTATAGAATCAAAGAAAAGGAGATCCTTGAATTCTAGCGCACCCGCATCCGGCTCGAAAACCTTTGAACCCGATCGGCTTCCCTCCCACGTGGCGATCATTATGGACGGCAACGGCCGATGGGCGGAGAAGCGACTTCTGAACCGCATCAAAGGGCATGAAAAAGGGGCGGAAACGGTGCGAACGGTCGTGAGAGCCTGCCGTGAAGTCGGTATCGCCGTGCTCACACTGTACGCGTTTTCCACTGAAAACTGGGAGCGGCCGAAAAATGAAATCGCCGCTCTGATGTTCCTGCTCAAAAAATTTCTGAAAAATGAAAGAAAGGAACTCATCGAAAACCGGATTCGCCTCAACGCCATCGGTCAGATCGACCGGATGCCCCAGGATGTTCTGGAAACTCTCAACGAAACCATGGCGCAAACCCGGCACAATGACGGCATGCTCCTGAACCTGGCACTGAGCTACGGGAGCAGACATGAAATCGTGAACATGGTCCAGGAAATTGCGCAAAAATGCGCTGACGGACTTATCGCTCCGCCGGATATTACGCTGCAAATGGTATCAGACCATCTCTATACAAAGGGGATGCCGGATCCAGACCTTCTGATCAGAACCAGCGGAGAGATGCGCATCAGCAATTTTCTTTTGTGGCAGATCGCTTACACGGAGATATTTGTCACGGAAACCTTGTGGCCTGATTTCACGAAGGAAGAATTTCTCGATATTCTAAACCGTTTCAAGCAAAGGAACCGGCGTTTCGGCAGAGTCGGATGAGAACGGCCGGCCAACACTTGCGTGATGCATCTTAAAAGATGGCTGACAGCCCTTGTACTCCTGCCTTTGCTGATGCTGCTGCTCTTCAGGGGGGGGAGGTTTGCGTTTTTTTTGCTGGTCTCAGCGGTGTCTCTGGCTGCACTGCGGGAATATTTCCAGATTGTATTTCTCAGAACTGATGGGGGACAGGACGGAGGGGTTTTCCGGAACCCACCGGCGCAGCCGGACCCTGGGAAGCGGCATCTGGAGGCTTTCGCTTTTTTTTCGTCCCTGCTGCTTCTCTGGTGCGCCCATAGGGCGTCTTTCGAACTGATGTTACTGGCGCTTGCGCTGAATCTTACGGGCGCCGGCGTGATCCTTCTGCTGCGTTTCAAATCCGATCCTTTTATATTTGAAAATATTGCGAAGCAGGTTACAGGCGTCATCTATGTTCCCTTCTTTTTGTCCTTTCTGATCCTGATCAGAAGCGATGCTCTCGGCGTCTACTGGGTCCTTGCGTTTCTTCTGATTATATTTGCCGGAGATACCGCCGCGTTTTATGTGGGATCCTATCTGGGAAAACATAAACTCAGCCCGTCCTTAAGCCCCGGAAAGACCATCGAAGGGGCGGTCGGCGGTCTTGCAGCCAATCTGGGCACGGGAGCCGCATTGAAAAGCCTTTTTCTGCCCGAATCGACATGGGGCGCCAGCCTCCTGTTTTTCATCGGCATCGGTGTGGTGGGGCAGGCGGGTGATCTTTTCGAATCCGGCATCAAGCGCACGGCCCGGGTTAAAGACTCGGGGGGGATTCTCCCGGGTCACGGCGGTATCCTGGACCGGATCGACGCCCTGCTTTTTGCCGCACCGACAGCCTATTTTTTCAAGGTTTACCTTCTATAACCATGAAACAAATTTCCATTCTTGGATCCACGGGATCCATCGGTACCACCGCCCTCACACTCGCAGGCATGTTCCCGAAACGCTTTCGGGTGAGCGCCCTGGCGGCCAGGTCCAATGTGATGCTGCTCTCCGAGCAGATCAAGCGTTTCAGCCCTGCTGTCGCCGTGGTCTATGACGAAGACGGTGCGGCCCGGTTGAAAGAGAGGCTGCCTTCTTCACGGACGGATATTTTATTCGGACCCGAGGGGTACCGGGCCGCAGCCGCACTGGATCAAACGGATATCGTGTTAAACGCCATGGTGGGTGCAGCCGGTCTGACTCCAACCCTGGCTGCCATAGAGGCGGGGAAAGACATTGTGCTCGCCAACAAGGAAACCCTGGTGATGGCTGGCGAACTAGTCATGAAATCGGCCCATGAAAAAGGGGTTTCCATTCTGCCGGTCGACAGCGAGCACAGCGCCGTATTTCAATGTATCGCCGGCAGCCGAAGGGACGATCTGGATCGCATCATTCTGACCGGCAGCGGCGGTCCTTTCCTCCGTACGCCGGCCGATGCATTTGCCTCCATCACCCCGGAAGACGCTTTGCGCCATCCGAACTGGCGGATGGGCAAAAAGATCACCATCGATTCGGCGACCCTCATGAACAAAGGGCTGGAAGTCATCGAGGCAAAATGGCTTTTCGACGTGCCGCTCGAGGCGATCGAAGTGGTCATCCATCCCCAGAGCATCGTCCATTCCATGGTTTCTTTCCGGGACGGCGCCGTCATCGCACAGCTCGGGATTCCGGACATGAAAACCGCCATTGCCTATGCACTTTCCCAACCCGAACGGCTGCCGTTGAATCAACCCCTGCCCGACTCGATCCGTTGCGGAATCCTGACATTCGAGTCCCCGGATACGGTGCGATTTCCCTGCCTGCCGCTTGCGCTCGAAGCCTGCCGGCGGGGGCATACCTATCCGGCGGTCCTCAACGCGTCCAACGAGATGGCTGTGGAAGCGTTTCTTTCCCGAGGGCTGGCGTATTCCGAGATTTCCGAGGTCGTCAAAAAGACCATGGAATCCCATACGCCGGTTTTTCATCCGTCTGTATCGGATATTCTCGATGCAGACCAATGGGCCAGAAAAAGCGCGGAGGTGCTCATTCAGGCCACAGGCCGGTAGGGGGATTGAAAAAATCGGCATGGCGGATTATAATTCCTTCGTGGACGTCCATAACTCAGCATATTTTCTAAGAAACCGTAGGGGAAGGGGTGGTCCCTTCCCTAATCCAGTTGTAATTGTTATGAATTTTGGGCAGGGATAAACCCTGCCCCTACGATGGAACCCAAAATGCCAGCTTTGTGGATGGGCACGAATTGGCTTTAAAAGTGTTTGTTTCTCTATGAGGATTCAAGGGTTCAAGCGCCCTGCCTTTGGCTGAAAAAATCTTTAGAAGACAAATACTTGAGTCCTTGAATCCTGCCTTCGAACGGATCGTGAGAAGAATTTCATTCATAAAAAGAGTTTGGGTGTCAATAGGAGTGTCATGATTGTAAGCATTTTCGCGTTTGCCATCGTTCTCGGGGTGTTGATATTTTTTCACGAACTGGGACATTTTCTATTCGCACGTCTCTTCGGCGTCGGAGTGGAGAAATTTTCCCTTGGTTTCGGGCCGAGGCTTTTCGGCAGACGGATCGGGATTACGGATTACCGGGTATCCGCCATTCCCCTAGGCGGCTATGTCAAAATGGTGGGCGAAGAACCCGACGCCGAAATCGAGGAATCGGATATTCCCCTGTCTTTTACCCATAAGCATGTGTTGAAAAGAATTCTCATCGTCGCCGCCGGCCCTCTGTTCAATTTTTTTCTTGCCATTCTCCTGTTTTTTATTCTCTTCCAGATTTCGGGTGCCTATATTTTAAAGCCGACCATCGGCACGGTGGATCCTGGGTCACCGGCGGATATCGCCGGATTGAAAACCGGCGATAGTATCGTGGATATCGACGGAAAAGAAGTGGCGAGCTGGGACGATATGGCCGGGGCCATTTCAGAGAGCCGGGGAAAGCCCCTGACGGTCCGTGTGCGCCGGCCGGACGGGACTGTGGTTTCGATGAGCGTCACGCCGGCCATCAAAAGCGCCAAGAACGTGTTCGGTGAGAGTCAATCGCGGTACATGATCGGCATATCGGCCTCGGGTGACGCTTTTACCAAAGACCTGAATCCATTTCAGGCTCTCGGGGAAAGCCTCGTACAGACATACAAAATCACCGAACTGACCGTTTTGAGCATCGTCAAGCTCATCCAGGGCGTTTTACCGGCAAAAACGCTTGGAGGACCCATCATGATCGCGCAGATGGCGGGTCAGCAGGCCAGAGAGGGGGTTGCAAACCTTATATTTCTGATCGCGGTCATCAGCATCAATCTCGCCATTTTGAATTTTCTGCCGATTCCGGTTCTGGACGGCGGTCATCTGCTTTTCTTTTTCATCGAGGCGGTCAAGGGAAGTCCGGTGAATACGAAAATGCGAGAGATCGCCCAGCAGGCAGGCGTTCTTGTGCTCATCCTGCTGATGATCCTCGTTTTTTACAACGATATTACACGATAATTTTCATATATTCATCGTCTCAAAGCCGTTACAGGAATCCATGCCATGCCGTTTCGACTTGAAATAACCCTCAGGCCCGATCTGTTCGATCCGGAAGGGGAAGGGATCCGCCGAAAAGCGCGTGATTATTTCAGTACGCCTATCGACAGTGTTCGCGCCGTTCACCTGATCACCATTGACGCCGATTTGACCGCCGAGCAGCTCAAAACCATTCAAAAGGAGGTGTTCACCAATCCGGTGACACAAGTTTCCTCCTATGCGCCGCTTTCCCTCGAATTCGACTGGACGGTCTGGGTCGGATACAGACCCGGTGTTCGAGACAACCCCGGAAGCACGGCGGTTGAGGCGATCGAGGATATCCTGGGCTATCGGTTCAAACCGCAGGAAGGCGTGTATACGTCCAGACGCTACTGCGTGATCGGGAAAAATTTGACCAAAAGGCAGATGGATCAATTGGCCGGCGAACTGCTCGCAAACGAGATCATCCAGCAGTGGAGGATTTTTTCGAAGGACCGATGGGACCCTCGTGTCGGTATCGGTTTGATTGTGCCCAGGGTCCGGATCGAGCATACACCCACGGTTCTGACACTTCCGATCGACAGCGACGAGACCCTGAAAAAGATCAGTGACCGGAGGAACCTGGCCTTGAACCCCAGAGATATCCCGATCATTCGGGCCTATTTTTTAAACCCGCCTGTTCGAAAGGACCGGGAGCGATTCGGCCTCGGGGATCCCACCGACGTCGAGCTGGAGTATATCTCTCAGGCACGAAGCGATCATTGCAACCACAACACCTTCCGCGGTCTCTTCCGATATCGGGACGCCGATACAGGGGCAGAGGAGATCGTCGACAATCTATTCCAAACGTGTATCGAGGCGCCGACGCTTCAGTTGAAAGAGAAAAAACCCTGGGTGGTTTCGGTCCTGTGGGACAACGCAGGCGTCGGGAGATTTGATGAAGAACATCACTATGTCATCACCGGGGAAACCCATAACTCACCGTCCAACATGGAGGCTTACGGCGGCGCGATCACCGGCATCGTAGGAGTTTACCGGGATCCGCTGGGTACGGGCAAAGGATCCAAACTGATCACGGGCGGCTATGGTTTTTGCGTGGGATCCAGAAATTATTCCGGAGACCTCAAACCGCGCCTGCACCCGAGGCGCCTGCTTGACGGGGTTGTCGAAGGCGTCAGGGACGGCGGAAACAAAAGCGGCATTCCCACTACCTTCGGTCAGCTGCTCTTTCATGACGGCTATATGGGCAAGTGCCTCGTGTACGTGACGGCCGTAGGGTTGATGCCCGCCCGAATAGACGGGGCTCCTGGAGAGCAGAAGGAGACAACACCGGGCGATCTGGCCATCATGTGCGGGGGGCGGGTCGGCAAAGACGGTATTCACGGGGTAACGGCCGCTTCGGAAACCTTTTCCGAACATACACCCGCCGGTCATGTCCAGATCGGTGATCCCTATACCCAGAAAAAAATGCACGATTTTCTCCTCGAAGCCCGGGACGAAGGGCTGATTCAGTTCATCACGGACAACGGAGGCGGCGGACTGTCGTCCTCCGTCGGGGAATCGGCGCGCTTCAGCAACGGATGCGAGGTGGACCTGGAAAAGGTTCCCCTCAAATACGAAGGGCTCGACCAGTGGGAAATATGGATCTCCGAGTCTCAGGAACGGATGACCGTGGCGGTGAGGCCGGAAAACTTGCGGCGATTTATGGCCCTTTCGAAACGCCACGCGGTGGAAAGCACAGTCATCGGCAGATATACGGGAACGGGAAAACTCCATCTCAGATACAACGGCAAAACGTGCGCCTATATCGATATGGCTTTTTTGACCGCCGGATTTCCTCAGTGGGAATTCAGCGCCGAGTGGCGGGTTCCTGAAAATCGAGGGCTGATCGAACCGGTCATCGGCAAGCCGAAAAACTTCGCGAATCTGCTGACGGATATCCTCGCGCGACCCAATGTCTGTTCCAAAGAATGGATCATACGCCAATACGACCATGAGGTGCAGGGAACCAGCGTCATCAAGCCGCTGGTCGGTGTGAATCGGGATGTGCCCGGAGACGCCGCGGTCATCCGCCCCGTACTCGATTCGACCAGGGGACTCGCCTTTGCCCAGGCCCTGCTGCCTCACTACTCGGCCATCGACGCCTATGCCATGACCGCCTGCACCATCGACGAGGCGGTTCGACGGGTGGTGGCCGTCGGTGCGGATGTGGATCACATCGGCGGAGTGGATAACTTCTGCTGGCCGGATATTCAGTTTCATCCACACACCAATCCGGACGGAAAATTCAAAGCCGCCCAGCTGGTGCGCTCCTGCCGGGCGCTCAGGGATGTGTGCCTGGCTTATGAAATACCGCTGCTTTCCGGAAAAGACAGCATGTACGTCGACGGGCACCTTTCCGGACGATACGGTGAAACACACAAGGTCTCGGCCTTGGAGACGCTCCAGTTTTCCACCATTTCGGTTGTGCCGGATATCCTGAAATGTGTCACCATGGAGCCCAAGGTGCCCGGCGACCTGATCTATGTCCTTGGGGTGACGCGCGATGAACTGGGAGGATCGGAATACTACGATCATTTTGGATATATTGGCGTCAACGTCCCCCGGTTGTTTCCAGATCGATCCATGCCCCTGTACAGGGCCATCGGTGAGGTCATTCGGGACGAGAGGGCGGCGTCGGTGCACGGCATTTACCGGGGCGGTCTCGGCGTCCACCTGGCACTGGCGGCTATCGGCGGACATTTGGGCCTGACGGTGGATTTGAGGAAGGTGCCAGCAGATCAGGTTGATCGCGACGACGTCGTGCTGTTCTCGGAGTCCGCAGGCCGTTTTATGGTAACGGTCGATCCCGGCAGCAGGAGAAAGTTCGAAAACAGGCTCAAGGGATTGCCCTGGGCCTGTGTAGGGACGGTCACGGCCGAGCCGGTTCTAAAAATCAGCGGTATCCAGGGCGGCATCCTCCTCGATATCGCCGTGGATGACCTGAGAGAGGCATGGAAACGGCCTTTCTCCGGGTTGATATAAAAAGCATAAAGTTTGAAATTTCAAATTTGAAATTTCAAATCGTGAATCGTAAATCACAAATCATATAATAACGGGAGATTGCCCATGCGTACGGTTCACGCCCTTGTTCTGACCGGCTATGGACTCAACTGCGATCACGAGACCGCCTACGCCTTCAAGCTGGCCGGCGCCCAGGCCCACCGGGTGCACATCAACGCCCTTATCGATCGGGATGTCCGGCTTGCGGACTTTCAGATTCTGGTCTTTGTCGGCGGGTTCAGCTGGGGGGACGACCATGGCGCGGGCGTTCTGCAGGCAATCCGGATAAAGTCCAATCTGGGCGATGAAATACGTGAGTTCATCGAAAACGGGAACCTGGTGCTCGGTATCTGCAACGGCTTTCAAACGCTCGTGAACCTGGGGCTGTTGCCCGGATTCGACGATCGTGGCCGCTCTGTCGCCCTGATCGCAAACGACTGCGGCAATTTCAGAGACGATTGGGTGCATCTGCGGGTCATGCCGGATTCTCCCTGCGTGTTCGTACGGGGCATGGAACATTTCGAGATGCCGGTGCGCCATGGAGAGGGAAAGTTTTACACGGAAAGCGACTGGATCGATCGGCTCGTCGCCGACCGCCGGGTCGTCCTGCAGTATGCACTGGCGGACGGCCGGCCGGCCGGGGGCCGATTCCCCCAGAATCCCAACGGTTCGGTGAACGACATCGCCGGTATCTGCGATGAAACGGGACGCATTTTCGGGCTCATGCCGCACCCGGAGGCCTTCAACCACTGGACGAATCACCCGGACTGGACGCGAATCAAGGAAAAGATGAGAAGAGAAAAGGAAGCTGTCGAATTCGGGATGACGCCTGGAGTCCGGATGATGAAAAATGCGGTCGATTATTTTCATAACGGCTGATGCCATGGTTGCGGCATATATTAATAAATTTAACAGTTAAGTATAAAATATTTTAATAGTTCGCCTTCCTGCGCCTGCCGGATCCTTTGGGCCCATGCACCCGGAAGCTTCCTCGATTTCTTAAAACCGACATGATATTAAATAGATAGTTGAATTCAGCCGGTCGGACTCACCGTCTGACGGGCGTGTCTTGGAAAAAATGTCTATCTGGCATAAAATTTGTATTCTTTCGATCGTACGGCGTTTTGAAGCGAAAAGGGGTGCATAATGAAAGGGATGATGATCCTGGTGTCTTTTTTTTCCGCGGCGTGTATGATCCTTGCCGGTGGGGCGTCCGGTGATTCCATTTACAGGTGGGTGGATAAAGAAGGCGTGGTTCATTTTACCGATGTGGCGCCTCCCCCGGACGCGGAGACCTATTATACCCCGGCCGTTCAGGTAAAAGCACAGATCGAAGAGACACCGCAGGACCAGGCATCGCCGGAGAAGGCGGCCGCGGAAGAAGCGCCGGCCAAAGAAGCGCCGACGCAAAATGCCGATGATGAATCTTCGGCCCCCGAAGAAGATCAGAATCCTCCCAAAGAGACGTCCAAAGAAACATTGAAAAAATTTCTCGTAGAGCGGGTCGAAAAGCGAAAAAAATCGATTGAGGAGATCGAAAAACTCCTCAAGGAGCGTCCAAACGACCTGTCCTTGCAAAAAAGTCTGCAGACCAAGCAGCAACACCTGCAGGAAGAGCTCAATGCATTGAAAGCCTTTAAGGAATAATTTCATGACACCACGGCGCAATTTAACATGCACGGCGGGTTTTACGCTGGTGGAGCTGCTCATCGTCATCGCCATATTAGGTATTATCTCAGCCTTTGCGGTTCCCAACTATATCAACACCGTCCTTCCCCAGTATCGGCTGAGAGAAGCGGCCAGAACCGTCACGACGGATCTGAGACTGGCGAGGATGAATGCGGCCGCCACAAACGTGCAGTACCGGCTCGCGTTTAACCCGGGTGCCGAAACCTATCAGCTTCAAAGAGGAAATGCTTCCAGCGGCTCGACCACATGGACCGCGGAAGGGTCGCCCCGAAGCTTTGCCGATCCGAACAACCCGTATTATCAAAACAACATTGATATTTACTCCGTATCGGTGCCCAACGTGACCTGTTCGCCTACCGGCACCATGACCATGACGACGATCATTCTGAAAAACGAAAAGGGCGAACAAAAACAGATCACCTCTTCGATCGCCGGACGGATCAAAACACAATAAGGACGGAGAAAATATGCCGGACACGAAACAGCAAAACGGATTTACGCTGCTGGAGCTGCTCATCGCGATCAGCATCTTTTCGATTGGACTTCTGGCGATCGCCGCCATGGCCGTCATGGTGATCGACAGCAACAAGATGAGCCGCAACCTGACGGTCGCGGTCAATCTGGCCCAAAACAGGATCGACGATCTGAAAGTTACGCCCTATGCATCGATTCAAAACCAGACCGAGACCGCTCTCGACGAAAACGGCACACCCGGCGCCGGCATATACAATCGAGGAACGGCGGTGACCGCTTCGGGGGGCGGCGCCGGCATCTACAAAACCGTAACGGTCACGGTATCATGGTTCGAACGCACGGCGCGTTCGGTGGTTTTACAGACCATTATCGCTCAATGACGAAGTCCATCCATTTCAGCAAAGGGACGCAGACGATGAACACCGACCGCATGCAACTCAAGTGCAAAGCCCCTGGATTTTCCATTGTGGAAATCCTGGTGACCCTTTTGATCTTCAGTCTGGTCATCGGCGCCATTTACGGCGTTTTTCAATCCCAGAACTACACCTATTCGCTTCAGGCACAGGTCGCCGAGATGGAACAAAACGCACGTGCAGCCTCCAATATGCTCATCCGGGAGCTGCGCATGGCCGGCTACAAGGCCATGGGATCGAGACTGATCAACAACCTGTCCGACTTTGTCCCGTCCGGTTTTATTCCCGCTGCGCCCTATTCCGTCACCCTCGACGCGAATCCGAAAATAACGGCTGGCGCCGGCGGCTATCCGGACATGATCACCTTCCTATCCATGCTTTCGACCGACAGCAACCCGACGACGCTTGCAGCTGCTGCGGCCGAAGGCGCGACAAACCTGACGTTGAGCACCAGCGCGTCCGCGGCGGGTTACAGTATCGATGACATCCTGCATATCGGCACGGCTTCCGAATATGCCAAGATCGCCGGGGTTTCGGGCAATACGGTCACCATCGACACCAACCCAAGTGTATCCGGCAATCAAGGTCTTGAAGAAAGTTATGTGACCGGAGCCGAAATCGGAGAAATCAGCGTCGTCAGCTATGCGGTTTTCAACGATGCCAACGATCCCTCCAATGCCTACCATACGGCGGGCGTCCCCGCGCTCAAGCGAAAAGTAAACAGCGGCGGATTCCAGCCGCTGGCCGAAAACATTCAGGACATGCAGATCACGGCCCTTTCCTCTGGCGAGATCCAGGTCACGATCACGGCCCGAACCGAAAAAGCGGATCCCGGGTACCCGGAAAACGGCGGTTACCGGACATTCCGCGTGGATACGCGGATCAAGGTCCGAAATGCGGAAGCCGTGGCCGCCGGATCGATGTGCGTCGTGCCGGGCGTGCCGACGAACGTGACCCTGATCGACGGCCTCAATACCACGTATCCCTGTGAAATCTATCTGAGGTGGGATGCCGTCACCACCGACGCCAACGGCGACCCGTTCGAGGAGGGCTGCGAACTCGACGGGTACCGGATCTACTACGACACCTCCGCCGGTACCTATGGGCACAATGAAGATGTCGGTGTCGGCAGTGAATCGGGGTATGTACTGGATGTCAGCAGCGTGACCGGATGCACCTACTATGTGTCCGTTGCCGCGAGAAACAGCGGCGGACTCGGGGCAAAGTGCACGGAGAGAAGCATTACCGATACTGTCGCACCGCCTGTGCCGACCAATTTGTCGACCTCGACGCTTTTCGGGAACAACCTGGTGGACATCAGCTGGGACGTCAGTTTGGAATGCGATATCCGGGGGTATCATGCCTATCGCGCGGCATCCAGCGGCGGGCCCTACACCAAAATCACCGCCAACCTGCTGTCGCGGAACACTATTTCTTACCGGGATATGCCGCTCAAAGGCTGCGCCCCTTATTATTACGTGGTTACCGCCGAGGACGCCTGCCCCAATGTCAGCGCCTATAGCGCCGAACAGACGGCGACGCCTACGGACACCGTGGCGCCGCAGCCCGTGACCAATCTGTCCTTTACCAGTGCCGGCAATATCGATAATTTAAGCTGGACCCTTTCCCTCGATGACGGCGGCGGGACCAATGATGTGGCGAACTACAAGATTTTCGGCGACGGAAACCTCATTGCCACGCTTTCCGGCGGCACGACGACCTACAGCCTGGACAATGCCCCGGGGTACAAGGTGTACGGCGTGAGCGTCGTGGACGAATACTGCGGTAATGAAAGCGAACAGGTTCTGGTGACCACCTGTGCGAACCCGCCCACCATAAGCATATCGAATCCGGCCGACGGCGGGACCGTAGCCGGTACTGTAACCATCCAGGGGACGGCTGCATGCCATCCGGATGCCGCCATCAGCGGCGTGCGGGTGCAGGTCGGCAGCGGGTCCTGGGAGACTCCGTCAGGCACCGGTTCCTGGAGCTACGACTGGGATACCACCACGGTCGACAACGGCCTTTACACGATCAGCGCGATGGTCACCGATAACGAGGGGTGTATCGGCTCTGCCTCGATCACGGTCATCGTCAACAATGAAACAGCCGAGCCCAGTTATCTGAAAGTCGACATTTATGCCTGCAAGCCGGACAACACGTCCGTCATGTACGTGCGGATCAAGGTAACGGACCAAAACGGCGTTCCTGTAACGGGTGCGACCGTTACAGGGTCCGTGAGCGGCAGCGCCGTGACCTTTTCGGATACCGGGTCTGAAAGCCTTGAGGAGATCGATTCCGAAAACCTGCCCGGATGGTACGGCGGGAGCCAGGATGCAGGCGCGGCCGGATGCACCCTGACCAATGTCGCCGGCCTCACGGTAGCCGGTACGGAAGCCGATTTCGGCGGCGTGACGGCAAAAACCGTCGGATCTTACAACAAAAACGCCAGCATCGACATCATCGCCAGAAAACTCGGCTATTACGACGGCGTCAGCCAGATCAACCCGCCGGAAAATTAACGGTCGGTAATTTCGCACAAAAAAAAGGTAATGGCGCAATGAAAACACTTTCTCAGCAGCACGGCATGGCCCTGGTGCTCTGCCTTCTGATCATGACCGTCCTGTCCGCCGTGGGAACCAGCGCCCTCATGGTGGCCTCCACCAATCAAAAAATCGCATCCAACTACAAGATGCAGACCCAGGCCTTTAACGTCTCCGAAGCCGGAACCCAGTTCGGGCTGGCACAGATCAAAAATTCCGTGATCTGGCGGGGAAGCGATCCGGCAACCGGAACGGCTTCCGGGTCTCTCGGAACCGGATCGTATGCGCTGACGGTTTACGATTCCACCAACGACGCCAACGGGCTTTACGATTCCACGCTACCGTCCGGCTTCGTCCGGCTGGTATCGGCGGGCACTTTCAGCGGGTCCACCCAGCGCGTGGAGACGATCCTCGAACTCTCTCCCAACGAGGCCACCGCCGCCAACATCCAGGAAGCCGCCGTCATCACCACGGGTCCCAACACGGGCTCCGGCCCTATGGTAGTCAACGGCTATGACAACGACGGCAACCTGAACCCCAGCTATGTCCTGGCAAATCAGCCGAGTCTGCCGGCCATCAACGGACCCGCCATCGAGGCGATGGCGGACTTTTACTACGGCGGAAATCTGACGACCGAACTGCCCGCGGATGTCACCAATTTTTTCAAAGACCACCCGGCCGACACCAAGCCGTGGATCACGGTGGTCGAAGGAAATCTCGACGTCCAGGGAGATGAGATTCTTTACGGCATCATTTATGTGAAAGGGCAGGACGTCACCTTAAGAGGCACGGTCCGGGTGCACGGCGTCATTTACGCCCCCAATGCGGTTTATACCACGGACATCCGCGGCGGCGGGAGTCCCGGCGATCAACCGGTCATGGGCCAGGTCATCTGCGGCATCGGCGGCGTGGAGGCCCGGGGCAACCACGCGGACGTCCAGTATGTCAAAGATTACGCGGACGCCCTGAGAAACCTGGGCGGCGACATCACGGACGTGACGGTCGTTTCCTGGAAGCAGGGTTGACATGCATCGAATAACCATGCTAAAGAATTCAGAAAATATATCCAAACCCCTTATTCCGGCAGGCGACGATGGAAACCAAACATGTTGTCATCATCGGCGTGGTCGTGGCGCTTTTCCTCGCTTTTTTCGGATACCGGTATTTCAAGGGCAACAGCGAGAACCGGGCGCACCGGCAAGACACTTACGGCCGCATGATTGAGATGGCCCAAAAAAGCCCGAGGCACGGTCTCGCCGAGATGGGCATGTTCCTGAACCGGTATTACGCCGACCACAAGGCATATCCGCCGGCTCTCGATGCCCTGTATCCCGATTATGTTTCCAGCAAAGCCTTTATCCAGGAAATCGCCTGGAAATACGCACCGAAAACAACCGATTTTTTCCTCAGCAAGACCGTGACCGTGGACGGCAGGGAGATGATCGCCTCCATCGACAGCCGCCTGAAGCTGAAAATCGAAACCGGCGTCATGCTGGCCGCAGGGGATGAGACATCCGGCGGGGTTTCCTGGGGCGTCGTGCCGAAGGCGCCGCCGAGGCGCCCCGGAATGGCCGAGATTCGAGACACCGGAGACAGGCCGGACCTGCTCAGCCGCTCATCGATCGGCGAGCCGCAGGTCGTTTCCGTGGATGAATTTGAAACCGCGGCCGCGGACCGGATGATGACGATCGCGCCGCTGGCACCCGAGACGATATCGGTGGTGGAATCTGGAGTCGCTTCGATTGCGGCCTCGGACATGGAGGCGCGGTACCTGGTATGGAAAGACGACCGCGGGACTCTGGGTTTCGGAAACATCAACTACCCCGGAGCGAACAGCCTGTCCATCGCAAGGCGCGGCAAATGGTACAGTGTCCAGAGACACCCGCCGAACCTGCCGGCATCCGCTCCTCAGGCGGGACCGTCCGATACTCAGAAAAAGAGCCTCGACCGGATCGCTGCAGACCTGCGCGGATGGTCTCTGATCTGGAAAAACCCCGAAGGCGGCATCGGTTTTGGAAACGTTGACTTTCCCGGGGCTGATCGACTGTCCATCAGTGCCGGAAATCGGTGGGTTACTCTCGAAAAACGAAGAGCCGGGAAGACCGGGCCAGCAGAACCCCCGGTTGAATCACCGGCAAAAAAAGCCCCTGAGGAAGTTGCCGAGGGCATGGCCAGTCAACATCTGGTCTGGAAAGACAACACAGGAAGCGTAGGTTTTGGAAACGTCGAATATCCGCAGAATAAAGCCGTTGCCGTCCACAGCGGCCGCGGCTGGAACGTCTTAAAGGAAACACCGGTTCCGGCAAAGGATCGGGGTGGGACGGTGGTTTTGGAAGAAAAACAGGCCGGGGACATTGTTTCAAGAATCGGCGGGTCCTATCTGGTGTGGAAGGATAAAAACGGTAGTGTCGGCTTCGGGGATGTGGAATATCCGGATCTCGGCGGTGTCTCCCAGGTGCGCGACAGCGGTCGATGGAAGGCCGTTGCGACTAATGGCTCATAGTTGATAGGTGATAAAAGAAGGGCGTAGGCCCAAGGCATAAGGCGTACGGAAACAACAGAGATACAAGTGCAAAGCGCACACGGCGCAGGGCGCAGGACAAAAAGGACATACCACTAATTTATCGGAATCTTTGTATGAAAACACGCCTACAGAATGACAAGGGGTTTACCTTCATCGAAATTTTAATGGTCATCGTCATACTGAGTATTTTGTTCCAGATGGCGTTGACTTTTTTTAAGGATTTGAGGACCCGCTCCTACGATACCGTTGCCATCACGGACGGCAAAAACCTGATAACCGCCGTCGGCAATACCTTCGTGCTTCTCGAGGATGTCGACTACACCCATAACGCCGGCGACGGGTCCGGTATAGGCACCCTGACCACCTCCGGTGCCCCCCGTTCCACGGTATTCAAACTGTCGCCGGGCGTGCAGGCGATTATCTTCGGGGAAAGCAGAAGCACCCCGGGAGCAAGCTCGGTCAGCGCATATCTATGGCATGAAAACGGCACCGACGATGCCGGATCGCTTTCGGGAAACGGAAAGAGGGAATTTTATTTTGCAATCGATGAAGCGACGAGCACTATTTCGGTTCCGGAACTCAAGAGCCGGTAAGCAGATTCCCCGGGTTTAGCCGGACCTTCCTTTTTATCCTCGCCGGTAAATAGAAGCTGTTTCAAAACCTTGGACCCGGTTGGAGGGCAAGGCGCAGGTTGACGAAAAAGCGGAGCATGCACGGCAGGTTGTGAGCATTTGGAGGAAACCTGCAACGCAGCCATCGGGCCTCAGATGAGGTTTTGAAATGGCTTCTAATCATTTTTTCGTGTGGACGTGGCCGAGTAAACCGATATGCCAAATGACGTAAACAACCCCTTTATCCCCGAAAAGGTGTGTGAGATCCTCATGCACGCCGGCCTGCTTTCGACCGATCAGGCCGACGGCATCCTCCAGAACAAAGAGCATCTTCAGAAGAACTTCGAAAGGGGAAAGGCGCACGGGGCGACGATCGTCGAAATCATCGCATCCCTTAAACTTTACAGGGCCGATGATCCTTCGAAAGTCCTGGATGAAGAAGATATGGCTCAGGCCCTGGCCAGAAGATGGGGATTTCCCTATAAGAAAATCGATCCGCTGAAACTGGATCTCAATGTGGTGACAAATACCATCCCCCATTCCTTTGCCTCAAAACACCTGGTTCTTCCCATCGCCGTCAAAGACGGATGTCTGACGGTGGCGACACCCAACCCGTTCAACACCGAGGTGATGGAGGACATTGCCCGCGCCATCCGTCTGAAGGTCGTTCCGGTGGTCAGCCCCAGGACGGAGATCATCCGGCTGATCAATGAATTTTTTGGTTTTAAACGGTCGATTGCGGCTGCCGAAACCCAATTTGCCGGACCCTCCGTGGACCTGGGAAACCTGGAGCAGTATGTCCGTTTGAGATCGCCCGATGAACTGCCCTCCAATGATCATCACATCATCAATGCCGTAAACCACCTGTTCGGATATGCCTTCGACCAGCGCGCCAGCGACGTTCACGTCGAACCCAAACGGGATGTGAGCCTGGTCAGAATGCGGATCGACGGAGTCCTGCATACGGTCTATAAGCTGCCAAAAAATGTACACCCGGCGATAGCCAGCCGGATAAAAAACTTGGCGCGGATGGACATGGCGGAGCGCAGAAGGCCACAGGACGGGAGAATCAAAACCGATAAGGGCGGGGTTGAGGTTGAGATCCGCGTTTCCACCGTGCCGGTAGCTTTCGGGGAAAAGGTGGTCATGCGGATCATGGATCCGGACATCCTCTTTCAGGATTTCGATAAACTGGGGTTCACCCCGACGGATTTAATCCGCTACAACCAGTTCATCCATATGCCTTTCGGTATGGTGATCGTGTGCGGTCCGACAGGCAGCGGGAAATCGACCACCCTGTATTCCACGCTTCGGCATCTGTCTTCGCCGGAAATCAATGTAACCACGGTAGAAGACCCCATCGAGATGGTGCATGAGTCCTTCAACCAGATTGCGGTTCAGCCGGCCGTCGGCATCAGCTTCTCCTCGATCCTGCGGAATATCCTGCGCCAGGACCCGGATATCATCATGATCGGAGAGATGAGAGACCTGGAAACCGCCGAGAACGCCATCCAGGCATCCATGACCGGCCACCTCGTACTGTCGACTCTTCATACCAACGATGCGTGTTCCAGCATCACCCGGCTTTTGGATCTCGGTATCCCGGCTTTTTTGATCAAGGCCACGCTGGTCGGAGTCCTGGCCCAGCGCCTGGTTCGCAATATCTGCCCGTACTGCAGGGAAACGTTCGAAATGGATTCCTCTGAATTAAAGGATCTGGGGCTTGACGTGGGGAAAAATACCCGCGTCGTGCTGTACCGCGGAAAGGGATGCAACAAGTGCCGCGGGACCGGGTACCTGGGAAGAAGCGGTGTTTTCGAAGTACTTCCCTGCAGCGAGTCGATTCGGCATCTCGTGCAATCGAATGCAGATCTATCCTCGATAAGAGAAAAGGCCATCGAGGAGGGGATGGTCACGCTGAGGGAAAATGCAATAAAAAAACTGCTTGGTGGAGCGACGACCTACCAGGAGGTGCTTCGCGTCACATGGGCTCGAAATCCTTGACAGCCGGACATCTCCCCGGATCCCGAACCTGGAACCTTTTACTGTACGGGACTGTGAAACTTTTCGCCGGGAACGATATCTTTTTTAGATGACGTGATCAGTGCCGAGGCGGTGGTGTCTTCAGCCAGCAGCACCAGCATTTTCCCCAATTCCACCGGAGTGAGCGCTACGCGCTCTTTGGCGGACGGGTCGAGTATCTCCTCTTCCTGATAATAGATGGTGTAGCACTGGCCGGGCTTGATTCCGCTGGTTGTTCCCCTGTCGATAAAAACTACGTGGTCGGCGCCGATGATCCCCTGATTTTCTTCGGAAATCAGAATCGTTCCTTCGATATTTTTCGCGCTCGGGGTCAGGGTGATTTTCGGCGACCGCCTTTCATAGGGCATGAGCTGGTCGTTGACTGCGATGGCTCTGTAAGATTTGACGACTTCCGCGACAACGAATTGAGGTTCTATTTTGATGACTTCCACCACACCCGTCAGGTAGTGCTGAACGCCGATTACCTCCTTTTTGTCCTTGCTTCTCAATGGTTCGAAGGTCCGATACGTTGTGTATCTGCTTCCGACGGAGAGTGGCGCATCGCTTTTCGGGACGACATAAACCCTGTCGCCGGTGCTGATTTTTTCCTTTAATCCTTCGGCCCTGACGATGGCGCCGTACGGCTGGATCGGCGTTTTTTTGAGGAATCCGACGCGCTGAATCGATGAGTAGGTGTAAAAAGGGGCATCTTTTTCCCGCAGTGGTGTCTTTATTTCAGCGGCGACGAGCGGCGGTTTGACGGCGGTCTCGACGTCTTTTCGATATAGCAGGCGGATCCGTTCGCCCGGATAGATAAGATGGGGATTCAAGATCTGAGGATTTTCTTTCCAGAGATAAGGCCATTGCCAGGGGGTGTCTGAAAATCGCTCCGAGAGACCCCACAGGGTATCTCCTTTTTTGACCGTGTAATAAACTCCGGACTCCGTTTCGATGACGCCTCCCGTTTCCAGGGCAGCGGCAGTTGTGAAACATACAAAAATTACCGCCAAAACAGACAACCACCGAATCACAATGAATGGATTTTTTTTCACCGTGTTACCCCTTTGTTATGGTTGCTTTGCAGTTTTTTCGGCCGATTAAAAAGTTCATACCCTGTATCTGCAGGTTTTGTCAAGTGTTTCGGTTGATTAACAAAAAAAGAAAAGCTCTCCGGAAATATTTTCAGGAGAGCTCTCTTGCTGATTGGGCGATTGATGTTGCTCCGGCGGTGCGGTACCCGCCTTTTTCAATCAGGTTCCAAACGGCCGGTCGAATTTACATCATGCCGCCGCCCATGCCGCCCATGCCGCCCATGCCGCCCATGCCCGGGCCGCCGTGACCGGCTTCTGATTTTTCTTCAGGCCGTTCCGCCACCATCGCCTCGGTGGTCAGCATCAACCCGGCGACAGAGGCCGCGTTTTGAAGGGCGAAGCGAACCACTTTGGTCGGATCGATTACGCCGGCCTGGATCAGGTCTTCATACGTGTTGGTTTCCGCGTTGTATCCGAATGCGCCTTCTCCGGATTTTACCTTGTCGATGACCACGGATCCTTCAAAACCGGCATTGTTGGCGATCTGACGGAGCGGTTCTTCGACGGCGCGCATGACGACCTTTACGCCCAGTTTTTGGTCCGCCTTGACTTTCAGCTTCTCGAGTACGTCCAGACAACGCACCAGGGCCACACCGCCGCCGGGGACAATCCCTTCTTCCACGGCGGCACGGGTCGCGTTCAGAGCGTCTTCCACCCGTGCTTTCTTCTCTTTCATTTCCGATTCGGTTGCGGCGCCCACGTTAATTACAGCCACGCCGCCGATGAGTTTGGCCAGGCGTTCCTGCAGTTTTTCGCGGTCATAATCCGATGTCGTCTCTTCGATCTGGACGCGGATCTGTTTGACCCGTCCTTCCAGGGCCGCACGGGATCCTGCGCCGTCGACGATCGTGGTGTTGTCTTTGTCAATGCTGACCCGTTTGGCTTTTCCGAGTTCGTTGACGGTCACGTTCTCAAGCTTTGTTCCCAGGTCTTCGGAAATGACCTGACCGCCGGTCAAAATAGCGATGTCTTCCAGCATGGCTTTCCGTCGGTCGCCGAATCCAGGAGCCTTTACCGCGGCTACCTGCAGTGTTCCCCGCAGCTTGTTGACAACCAGGGTGGCCAGTGCTTCTCCTTCCACATCTTCGGCGATGATCACCAGGGGTCTACCCATTTTGGCCACCTGTTCGAGGACAGGAAGCAGGTCTTTCATGCTGCTGAGCTTTTTCTCATTGATAAGAATATAAGGATCATCGAGAGAGGCCACCATTTTATCCGGGTCTGTTACAAAATAAGGCGACAGATACCCGCGGTCGAACTGCATGCCTTCCACCACATCGAGCGTAGTTTCCATCCCTTTGGCTTCTTCTACCGTAATAACCCCTTCTTTGCCGACCTTGTTCATGGCTTCGGCAATGATATTCCCGATGGTTTCGTCGTTGTTGGCGGAAATGGTGCCGACCTGTGCGATTTCCCGCTGGTCTTTGGTCGGCTTGCTGATCTTGTGGAGCTCTTTGATGATCGCTTCCACTGCCTTGTCTATGCCGCGCTTGATCGCCATGGGATTGTTTCCGGCAGCAACCAGTTTTTGCCCTTCCTCATACATGGACCGGGCAAGAACGGTTGCCGTTGTCGTCCCGTCACCGGCCACATCGCTGGTTTTGCTGGCCACCTCTTTAACCATCTGGGCGCCCATATTCTCGAATTTGTCCGGAAGCTCGATTTCTTTTGCAACCGTTACACCGTCTTTTGTGACGGTTGGGGACCCCCATGCCTTGTCGAGAATAACATTTCTCCCTTTTGGACCGAGAGTTACAACCACTGCATCCGCAAGGGCTCTGACACCCTTGAGCATGGCTTCACGGGCTTTCATGTCATATTTGATCTCTTTTCCAGCCATCTTACTTTAACCTCCGTATATATTTATTTTATTCAATTATTCCGAGTATATCGTCTTCACGCATGATCAAATATTCTTCGCCGTCGATCTGAACTTCCGTTCCCGAATATTTTCCGAACAGCACCCGATCGCCTTTTTTGATCTCCAGGGGAATTTTTTTGCCGTCTTCAGAAACCTTGCCGTCGCCGACTGCGATGACTTTGCCTTCCACGGGTTTTTCCTTTGCGGTATCCGGAATGATGATCCCCCCTTTGGTAGTGGTTTTTTCTTCAACGCGTTGAACCAAGATTCGATCCTGCAATGGTTTGAGCTTCATCGTTCAATTTCTCCTTTTCTCTCGTCGTTGTAAAAATGCCAAGTCTCAAAGATTCAAGACATGTATTGCCTGGTTTGAAAAAAATGGGAAAAAGGCCCCGTCCTTCACCTCCCTTCGAGATAAAATTTTTTTATAAGAGGTTGGCTCTTCGAAAAAATATTCGTATCGGGTATTTTTTTCAACCATTTGAATATATATTGGTATTTTTCAATTTGAGTAACAATAAGCACGCTTTTAATATTGTAAAGGGGGTTGTGCGATATTTTTCTTGTTTTGTCCCGATAATTCAGGACGGTATCCGATCCTGTTTTATGCCTGTAACCAAACGGGCGCTCTTCGATCGGTTATCGATTAGGGTGTCCGGATTTGTCTTTATGGCATGGCGGCTTTAGCAGAAGCCTGAAAATAAAAGCTTGCGCCTGCTTCAGGAAAAAGAAATCTCCCGGCCCTGTAGCAGTCAAAAGGGTCGCTGAATTCAGTCCATCGGTTACCATACTTCTACAGATGAAGGAGTATGGCCTTACGATTCTTTTTCAGACGACTTTGAACCAGTATTATCGGCGGGCGGTTTACCTTCCTTGTTTTTCTTTGCGGTGGGCGTAAGAGTGGATTTTTTTGCGTAATCCGTTGCGTACCAGCCGGACCCTTTCAAATGAAATGTACTCTGCGATATCAGTCTGTGCAATTTTCCAGAGCAGCGTTTGCATTTGGTCAGCGGTTTATCGGAAAATTTTTGAAAGGCCTCTTCGATTCCGCCGCATTTGGTACACTCATATTCGTAGATCGGCATGGTTCTAATCCTCCTGACTTATTCTCAGACCCGAGTTTGCCGCAACATTTCATCGAGTATATACAACAAATATATATGCATGCGGGTGTTTTGTCAAGACATGATGAAAATTTTTGTACCGGTTAAGCTTTTTGAAAGACCGCCTGCCGACCACTAACCCTCGAATGCTTCGATCGCCTCATGCCACCGGGCGTAGAATTGGAGTGTAGTCAATATTCCGGGTACCTGCACTCTGTTGAGGATTTCATGAGTCTGTTGATGGACGCGTGTCTCTTCCATCATCTTTTCCGATGCCGTCGCCTCGAAACTCTGTAAAAATTTGCTGAATCGAACAATGTGAATCAATTCGTGGGTGACGATATAGAGGATAAAGGGGAAAAGTTTCAGACCGGAAAAAGACTTCATAGCGGACAGGATTGAATGATCCTGCAGGCAGATCTTGTAAAAGTCGTAAGCGGATGAGCCGAGAGAGGTGTCTTTCCGCTTGCCGACATATCGAATAATTTGGGCAAAAGGCCCGAAAACGGTTTCATGGGGGGTGAGATCCGCCAGGGTCCGGATATCATATTTTTGCCGCAGCCATTCGCTGCCGGATATCTTGTAGTGGTTACTTACGAGTTCTTCTGCCAGAAAAACCGCATTGTTTACGATACGGATCTGATCGGAATCAAATGTTTCGAGACGATCCACGGAGCCATTCCGGAATAAAGATGATCTACGGCTTAAGTCACCCACTCTTTTGGAGATGATTCTGAAAAAGTATGCCTGATTTGGATCATAAAAAAAATATGGACAAGATACCAGACTTATATTAAGAATTAAGTTTACGGTCAATTTAAGTTTAAGCGAATGGAGGTGATGACTTGGGAAGCGTAATTAAGAAACGTCGTAAGAAAATGAGAAAGCACAAGCATAAAAAGCTTCTTGCGCGCACGCGTCATCAGCGCAGAAAGTAAAACCGATCTTTTATAGTATAGAAAAAGCGCCGGATCTTTTTCAGAAACGGTGCTTTTTCTATTGGTCCCACTCGGTGATTGCGAAAAAAAACTCCCGCCCGCCAGACTCTAATCGGACAAGCCTTTGGACGAAGACTTCCCTCGGTCTTTTACGCCGCAAGGGTTCGCGCATGATAGAGAAAAGACTTTCCCCTGACCATTTTTGACCCTTGAATCTTGAACCCTCCAGCCAGAGGCTTTAGCCGATGGTGGTTTATTTTTGAGCGTCTCCGGAGACTCCCTTAAAATATTTTAAAAAATCAGAGTCTGTAGAGAGCACGAGTGCGCTTTTGTCATCCAGGGCCTCGTTGTAAATTTCGAGCGTTCTGAAAAACGAGTAAAATTCGGGATCGACACCGTACGCATCGGCATAAATTTTTGTGGCCTCGGCATCGGCCTTTCCCTTGATTTCCTGGGATATCCGGTATGCATGGGAAGTAATTTCTTTTAGATCCCGCTCTTTCTCACCGATGATATTCCGCGCTTCCCCCTGGCCTTCGGAGCGGAATTTTTCTGCAATCTGTTTTCTCTCGGCAATCATACGGCCGTATACGCTTTGTCTGACTTCTTCTACATAATTGATCCGCTTGATCTTGACATCGACGAGCTGAATTCCGAACTTATCAAGCTTTGGCTGGGCCTGTTCCAGAATACCCCTGGTTATTTTTTCCCTGCCGGTGGTGATGGCGTAGACATCGGTCTCGTCTTTGATTATGTCTTCGAGGCCGATTTCAAAGGTGTCGAGGGTCCTGTTGCTTTTCCGGACCGTTTCAATCAGTCGGTAGGAGGTAATGAAATTGCGTACTGCGGGATCGATAATATCATCGAGTCTGCCGAGTGCGCTGACCGTATTGTTTACGGTCTGAAAAAATTTTACAGGGTCTGTAATCTTCCATCGGGCAAAGGTGTCGACCCAGATATAGGTCTTGTCGAGAGTCGGAACCTGTCCGGGGTCCGATTCCCATTGCAGAAGATTTTTTGGGAAATAACTGGCCTGCTGGATGAAGGGGATCTTGAAATACAGCCCCGGAGTCATCTTCGGATTTCCCACGACTTTTCCGAACTGCGTCACGACAACCTGTTCGGTTTCGTCGACTACGTACGCCGACATAAATACCACCAAGATTGCGGCGATCACAACGATTAGAAAAATACCCCTCGATTTCATTTTTGGCCCCCATCCTGTTTTCCGAGGTTCAGAAAGGGAAGCAGATTTTTCTGATCCGCATCCACGATATACTTTTGTCCCAGTTTGGGAAAAACCGTTCGGATTGTCTCGAGGTAGAGTCTTCTTTTCGTGACGTCCTTCGCCTTTTGGTATTCGGCATACAGAGATGTAAACCTGGCTGCATCCCCCCTTGCGCGGTTGACCCTGTCGAGCGCATACCCTTCAGCAGCCTTGATTGTTCCCTGGGCCTGCCCTTTGGCTTCCGGTATGGCTTTATTGTATTCTTCTTTCGCCTGGTAAATTACCTTTTCCTTTTCCTGTGTGGCCTGGTTGACCTCGTTGAAGGAAGGTTGAACCGGCTCCGGCACGTTGGTTCTTTTCATCTCGATAGTCACGATCTCGATACCTGATTCCGCCTGATCGAGTTCGGCCTGCAGGACATTTTTGGCCTCGACCGCAATTTCATCCCGCTTGCTGATGACCTCGTTGATGCTTCTGTCGCCGACGACGAGACGCATACCGGCTTCGGCCATATCGCGGAGTAATTTTGGCACGTCCCGCACCTTGAAAAGATAGTTGTAAGGGTCTTTGATGCGATACTGAACGATCCAGGGCACCAGCGCCACGTTCAGATCTCCGGTAAGCATCATCGATTCGTTGATGTCTCCGCTTTCGGGTACGAATCGGCTGCCCCGGGTGTCAGTTTCGGATCGAAATCCGAACTCTTCTTTGTATACCCGTCGGACCTTTACTTTTGTCACCTTCTCGATGCCGACGGGCAGTTTGAAATTGAGCCCCGGCTGCCTTATTCGAACAAACTTGCCGAATCGTTGAATAATAGCGACCTCATCGACGGCTACCGTGTAAAATACGGACGATCCCAGGTAAATGAGGACGATCAATAGAATGATGAGCGGACCACCGGGGAATTTGGCACTCTTGACGCGCTTTAAAATTTCATCCACCTGCGCCGGACCCCCGCTCATCCGTTGCTGCTGTTCCTTCAGCTTGTCCCAATCCCATGCCATCGGTTTTCTCCACTGATCCTGGCGCTGTTTTTATGTGTCGCGCCTTTCGGGTTAAAATGAAGTGGGTTCGACTTTCCTATTCTGGTTTTGTAAGTTACGATGTCTGCCAAGTCAAGTAAAATCGCCTATTTTATATCAGATGGTTTCCGGAATGCCTGTATGCAACCTTCGGCGACACGGGTTTTTCTTGACAGAAGGGGCTTCGCTTTGTAATTTTTTACATAATGAAAACCAAACGTCGACATCTTCAAGGGTCGGTTCATATCGGCGATGTCCTGCAATCCGTTCTGAAAGCCTGTCATCCTCGCCTGAACAGCGATCTGGTGCAGCTCTGGGATCTATGGCATGAAATCGTCGGGGAGGATGTCGCGGAAAACGCGCGGCCGGCGGCGGTTAAAGGAAAAATTCTTCTGGTTTATGTGAGCAGCTCTTCATGGATTCACCACCTGCAGTTCCGGAAAAGCGATATGATCAAAGCCGTAAACCAGGCTCTGGGACAAGATTCCATCGAGGAAATAAAATTTAAAATCGGCTCTTTTCCCGATTGATATCTGCCTTTTCGGAGTTCAGTTTTATCAAGTGGTTACCACGGATTAAACGAATGACGCGGATAAGCGGAAGCCGGAGCGGAAAAAGTGATCCTGGAGAAAAAGCCCCGTTGAAGGATTTGACAACCGACAGTTTCTTCGGCGGCGCCGTCCGGGTAAAACAGCACCGGTACGGCTATCGGTTTTCCATAGACGCGGTCCTCCTGGCCCATCATGTTCGTCCCCGACCGAAAGACCGCCTGCTCGATCTGGGAGCCGGATGCGGCATCATCCCTCTTATCGTCGGTTACCGGCATCCGGATATCCATATGATCGCCGTCGAGATTCAGCCAGCCCTCGCACGCCTGGCCGCCGATAACATCAGGGAAAACCGGATGCAAGACCGCATCGTCGTCTTATGCGAAGATCTGAAAAGGCTGAATGAAAAGATGATTTCGGGACGAGTGGAAATCGTGGTGAGCAATCCGCCGTACAGAAAAGCGACTGCCGGTCGAATTAACCCGAACCGTCAGCGCGCAGTGGCCAGGCATGAAATCAAAGCCGCATTGATCGACGTTATCGAGGCTGCGAGAAGGATGCTGCATGAGGCAGGGCGTTTTGTGATGATCTATCCTTCGGAACGGCTGACCGACGCTTTGGTGCAAATGCGTGCAGGCGGCATAGAGCCCAAAATCCTGAGGGCCGTGCACGCATCGGCTCGATCCAGTGCAAAGCTCATGCTGATCGAGGGGGTCAAGGGGGGGATGCCGGGCACGCTGATGTTGCCGCCGGTCCTCCTATACCGGCAGAATGGAGGGTATACGGACGAGGTCGAAGCCATGCTGAGTCCCTGAATTATTTCATACAGTTGTTGACGCAAATTAGCTCACAGGTGAGAGGAGGCAAAGCACACGGCGCACGGCTGTAGAATAATAAAATAAAAACCGTCTTTTTCCCCTTACGCCGTATGCCTTATCGAAGGCTGTTTATTACCAGCCCGGCGATTACTTTCGGATAAAAATAGGTGGCTTTGCGAGGCATGATCTCTCCGGCCTCCGCGATTTTCCTGACCTGTTCAATTCTGGTCGGGTTCAAAAGAAACGCGAGATCGAATTTCCCATCGGCAACGGCCTCGATAGCATCATTTTCGTCGCTAGTGTAGCCGATACGTGTTTCATCATCCAGCTTTGCCTGATCAAATCCCAGAAGGTCCATCAGGACAAGACGAGTCAGCACCGTCACGTCCAGATTTCTCAAAGACACAGGGATTTCCACCAGGGGATTGCGGGTCATGGCGTCGGTCTTTAATCGCAGCAGATAAAAGGTATCCGTCTCTTTCATAAACAGTCCGATTGTTTTTTCCGATGCGTTTGATTTGAGAGCGGCTATAAACTCGGCCTGGGCTCGATCGCGCGTATTCAAAGAAAAGGGGATGGGAGTGACTGTAAAATAGTATTCGGCCTTCTCGAAAAATTTTTTTCTATCCGTTTCGGACACATGCCTGAGCATGCGATGGGCGGGCAATATGACGAGACCGGGATCCTCCATGCTCGTCAGGTACATCATGACATAGTTTGCAGGGTGTTCGGCTGAAAAATCCGGATTGTTCCGGGTGAGCCAGTTTCTGTAGTTCATGGCCGTTTCGTAGCGATGGTGCCCGTCTGCGATGAAAATCCTCTTGTTCGATATTTTCCGTTCGATATTCCGGTGAATGGTTGCATCGTCGATTCGCCATAGGGCATGACGCTGCCCTGAGCGGTCGACGAATGTGATATCGGGCTGCCGATCTCCCGTCGACTGCTTCATCAACCCCATGATTTCATTTTCTCTGTCCGAATACATGGCAAAAATAGGGCTGAAATTGGCATGACATGCCTTCATCAATTCGAGCCTTTCGGATTTGACTTTTGAAAACGTGTGCTCATGTGGAACCACGATCCCTTTTTCGAACGGCTCGATTCCTACCGCAGCGATGAAACCGGTTCGCGTCACTCGCCGGCTTTCGTGCGAAAATTCGTCAGCCGTCAGATAGACGGCGGTGCGATGGTCCTGCCGGAAAATGTCGGTCCGGAGCCATTCGCGAAAGAATGTGGAAGCCCGGATGTGGGGGTTGTCATGCTCTGTATCAGTTTCAGATTTTTTACCCAGGATCAGCCGGATGATGTTGTTCGGATGTCTTGCATACGCCTGGTCCTGCTCTTCTTTGGTAATGACATCAAAAGGCGGCATGACCACTTCTGAAAAATTGCCGATTTTTTCCGGGTTATAGAAAATGCCGCGAAAAGGTTTTATTTTGACCATATGATTTTCACTCCTCTGGTTGAACCGTATCGAAAATTTCGGCACTGATACACAATATAGCGCTTCGGTTCAAGTAATAAATTTATCAGGACGTCGAATTTGATTCAGGGTAGGCGTTCGGAGGTTCAAGATTCAGAGGCTCGGGGGTTCAAAAGTAATCAAGACCGTTGACAGCGTTCGGCAAAGAGTAGTATGAGACTGACCAAACACCGGGGATCGACGGAGATGGAGAGGTGGCCGAGCGGTTGAAGGCCCCGCTCTCGAAAAGCGGTATCCTGCCAAAAGCGGGATCGTGGGTTCGAATCCCACCCTCTCCGCCAGAAATATTCCGGTTGTTGAAGCCTGTACAGGACTTTGATCCGGTGCAATTTTTGGTAAGCGTTCCCGGGTAATACGGCAGATTCCTTCAAATCTTGCCGTTCAACGCCGCGCCGGTAAATGATGTGCATGGCTGAAACCGATCGCAGTTGCGGAGAGATGTCCGAGCTGGTCGAAGGAGCACGACTGGAAATCGTGTGTGCTGCCAAAACGGCACCGAGGGTTCGAATCCCTCTCTCTCCGCCATTCCCGAGGTCCCCGCAGGAATCTGCAGGGAATATCCCGCCTCCCGCCATTCCGGCGGAAGCCGGATCAAGGCTTTTACAGGTCGATACGTTTCTTGACCTCGGCTGGAGCTACTCCCGTACGGTAAGGATCGAATGCATGTCTTATCTTGTGCTGGCCAGAAAGTACAGGCCGCAGACTTTTGAAGAGGTTCTCGGGCAGGATCATGTGACCAGGACCCTGATGCATGCGATTTCATCGAACCGGGTCGCGCATGCCGTTTTGTTTTCCGGACCCAGAGGTACCGGAAAGACGACCGTTGCGCGGATACTCGCCAAAGCCATGAATTGCAAGCAAGGGCCGACCCCTATTCCCTGCAATGTCTGCCGTTCCTGCACGCAGATTACGTCCGGCAGTTCGGTTGATGTTTTTGAGATTGACGGCGCATCGAACAACAGCGTCGATCAGATCCGGGATTTGAGGGACAACGTCAAATACATGCCTGCAGACGGTCTGTTTAAGATCTATATTATCGATGAAGTGCACATGCTCAGCACCGCGGCCTTCAATGCGCTGCTGAAAACTCTGGAAGAGCCGCCGTCCCATATTCTGTTTGTTTTCGCCACCACCGAAGTCCATAAAATACCTGCAACGATTCTGTCCAGATGCCAGAGGCATGATTTCAAACGCGTCGGGATCCGGTCGATTGTCGGGCATCTCGAAGAGATCTGCGCCAGGGAAGGGGCTGTCGTCTCCGTAGAAAACCTCTGGTCCATCGGCCGTGAGGCCGATGGCAGCGTCAGGGATGCACTGAGCCTTTTGGATCAGGTGATGGCATGGGACGAAGGCGATGGGACTGATCCGCAGATTCAGGAAATCCTGGGCATCATCGATCGAAACCGGCTTTTTCAGATGTCCGACGCATTGTTGCGGGGAAACGTGCCGCAACTGCTTGAGGTCCTGGACGATGTTTACAGCCGCGGGCACGATATAAGGAAGCTTTATTCTGATTTTATAGAACATGTTCGCAACCTTCTGGTCGTCAAACTGGACAAAAATGTCGACCGGTTGCTGGACCTGCCGGAGCATGAAATGGAGTTGATGCGTGAACAGGTCAAGGGTGTTACGGCGTTCACGTTGAGCCAGATTCTCGATACTCTCTTCCGCGAGGAACCCGGTGTGCGGTTTTCCTTTCAGCCCAAATTCGCGCTCGAAATGACGTTTATTCGTATCGTCCAGATCAGACCCGCCCTGCCTATCGACGACCTTATTCAAAAATTAGACGACTTGCGCAAAGGGATCGAGGAGAACCGAAAAACACACGTTGTAACGGAGCGGGGAGATCGGGGAGGCGGGGTGCCGGGGGGGCCATATTTTGCCGGAGATTCGGAGTGCGTCGATCGACGTCAGGAAGAAACCCGGAGCGAAGGTGCCGAATCGGTCGATTCGGAGGAATCTTTTCAGCAGATCCGTCAAAAATTGCTGGACTTGATCGCGGAGGATTCTCCAGCGCTTGCGGCCAACCTGACCAAATGCAGGATAAAGCAGGCCGGTGCAGGGTCCCTGGTGATCGAGGTTACCGGCAATGGATTTTGTCTGAACATGGTACGCAGGAAAAAGAACCTTGCGGCGATAGAAAATGCCTGCAAACAGGTTTTCGGCAATAAAACGGGCGTCACGGTAACGGCTGCCGATGAGGAGAAAGAGTCCGGCCAGAAACGAAAGAACGGGGTCCCGGCGGGCCGCCGGCAGCAGGAAATCCTGACGCATCCGGTTGTTACTGAAGCCATGGAGCTTTTCAAAGGCAAAATTGTAGAAGTCAAGATCGTATAGGAGGATAGGGGAATGAAGGGGATGGGAAATCTGATGAAGCAGGCTCAGAAGCTTCAGTCCAGGATGCTCAAGCTTCAGGAGGAAATGGCCGAAAAGACCGTCGAAGCTTCTTCGGGCGGCGGCATGGTCAAGGTGATCGCCAACGGAAAACAACAGATTCTGTCTGTCCAGATAGACAGGGAAGTCGTAGATCCGGAAGATATAGAGATGCTCCAGGATCTGGTACTGGCGGCGGTCAACGATGCGTTGAGCAAGGCGCAGGAGATGGTCTCCGTGGAGATGAACAAGCTTACCGGCGGCATGAGTATCCCCGGTTTGATGTAATTGCCGATCTGTCATGTACTACTATCCGCCTTCAATCCAGGATCTGATAAAGAATTTTGCAAGGCTGCCCGGCATCGGTGAAAAGACAGCCGAACGTTTTGCAATGTATCTCCTTCGAGCCCCCCGGCGTGAGGCAGAGCAGCTTGCCAGAAGCATTCTGGAACTTAAGGAAAAAATCAGGCTCTGCTCTGTTTGCTTTTCCCTGAGTGACGAGGATCTGTGCCGAATATGCCGGGAGCCTTCCAGAGACACCGGGCTGCTGTGCGTAGTGGAAAATCCTGCGGATATGGCGTCAATCGAGAAGTCCGGTGCGTTTAAAGGACGCTATCACGTTCTATCCGGAGCCCTTTCACCCATGGATGGAATCGGCCCTGATGACATTCGGATCAAGGAGCTTGTGGCAAGGGTCGAGCAGGGCGGTATCCAGGAGGTTTTCATCGCAACCGGTACAAGCGTGGAAGGGGAGGCTACCGCGGCTTATTTATTCGATGTGCTCGAATCATTTCCGGTTAAAGTGACGCGAATCGCATCTGGAGTGCCGATAGGCGGAGACCTGAAATACGTGGATCAATTGACGCTCAAGCGCGCCATCGACATGAGGCGCAGCATGTCCCGAAAATGAAACCGATCGATATTTTCAGATGCACCATGTGCGGTGATTGCTGCAAGGGGTTCGGCGGCACGTATCTGACCGAAGCCGATATCATCGCTATCGCTGATTATATTCACGAGGACCCCGCTCGCTTTGTCTCGGGATACACGCAGATGTCCGGAGGCAGGCCGGTTCTTGCGCAGGGCAAGGAAGGATACTGTGTATTCTGGGACAAGTTGTGCACGATCCATCCGGTGAAGCCGCGCATGTGCCGGCAATGGCCTTTTATTCAAAGCGTGCTTGCGGACACGGGTAACTGGCACATTATGGCGGGGTTTTGTCCGGGAATTCGCACCGATATTCCGGATGATATCATTCGAAGCTGTGTCAGCGAGGTACTTGCAGCGGATCGGCCGATAACCGACAGGGACCGAGCCTGAGCGGTCCGTAAGGGCAGACATCTCATGGTGTCTGCCAGCTCTCGGAATCCGAGAGCCTGTATACGGTTGTGCCCTTCTGGTCGGACATCACCTTGCGGACGATTTTGCGGTTTTCCAAGTCTCCGAGCGCTTCATTGAAGGCGTCTTCCGTGCCGTTCCAGATATCTTTGAGATTTTTTACGGACAAGGCATCGCCTGAATCGACAAGGCCACAGCAGAGCAGGTACAGGGAGACGGTCTCCACGGCAAGATCCATTTTAAAAATCATCTGATTCATGACAGGGAGAATGCGGTTTGTATTCATGGGTTGCTCCTTGTCATCCGCAAGGGCTTTTTGCACGGTGCCGGCGGATGGACTATATGGTTCATTCTGCATATGGCGACAATATAAGTCGCCGGTTCCGAAAATCAACAAAAACCATTCAACTCCGAACCCTCAACCCACACGGCAGGTAACCCATGATCGGCATATTTGATTCGGGCGTCGGGGGGCTGGCCCTGGTAAGGTCCCTGACAGAATCGCTCCCTGGATACGACCTGATTTTCCTGGCTGACACCCTTCACATGCCCTATGGCGTCCGAAGTCCCGAAACGATCTTTCGCCTGGCGGCCGACGGGATTCAATTTTTGATTGATGCCGGAGCGAAGCTAATCCTGCTGGCGAGTCATACGGCTTCCTGCTGTGCCGGCAAAAGCCTTCGGGATCGTTTTGCCGTTCCGTTGATGGACGTGTTCGAACCTGCCGCCGAACAGGCGGTTGTGGTCTCCAAAAAATGTCGAATCGGCGTTATCGCATCGATGGCGGCGGTGGAAAGCGGTGCTTATGAGGAAAAAATAAAGCGGCTGACTCCGGCCGCCGCGGTTTTTTCCGTCGCTTCCCCCCTGCTGACTCCGATCGTGGAAAACGGATGGACCAAAAAGCCCGAAACCGCGAGGATCGTAAAAAAATACGTGTATCCGCTTAAAATGAAACAGGTCGATACACTCGTTTTGGGATGCAGTCACTCAATATTTCTGCTCAAGACGATCCAGGCGAAAATCGGCAAGCGCGTGACGCTGGTGGGTCCTTTCGGTCCGGGACTCAACGCGCTAAAGAGTTCTATCGAGGCGCAGCCGGAACTCGGTCGGCAGTTGGGCAGAAACGGCAAATCGGAGTTTTTTGTAACGGATCTCACTCCGCATATCCAATACACGGCGAAGATGTTTTTCAAAAAGCCGGTTCATCTCGTACCGATCAGGGTTTGAAACGCCCGGATGACAGCCGAAGGAGTGGTCTTTTCCAGGCAGCTCCGGTGATCGCAGACCCCGGGATTCGTCTCAAAACATGGCGCGCAGGATAGATCCGGCCTCACGACGATCACGGCGCGTCCTGTCGGCGTCCATCTTCGGGGATCGGAGGGGCCGAAAACCGCTACTGTCGGCAGACCCAGAAAGGCCGCAAGATGGCTTACCCCCGAATCGTTGCCGATAAAGCCTGAGGAAGCCCGCAATACCCCCAGCAAAGTGCCCATGTCGCTCACTTCGTGAACCTGAACGGTGGCCGGAAACCGCCGGATCTTTTCCAGCAGAAAACTTTCCGCAGGACCTACCAGAAATTCCGGCTGCATCTTCATCGCGCAAAGGGACTCCGCCACGCGGACAAAGTTTCGCAGAGCCCAGCGTTTATGCCTGCTTCCCGAACCCGGGTGGAGTAACACGGATGACCCTGTACCAGTCTGCTTGGGATTGTGATGTTTTTCCTGGGTATTCGTTGTTTCGGGCGCCGCGGCGTCTTTCGGGCCCATCAGCCCGATAGCCGCCAGATGAGACGCGATATGCACGGCCACGTGAAGGGGAAGATCGGCCCGGGGTCGGGGTGGTATTCGAAAGACCTGACCCGGGATCGTCTTTTCGATGGTTTCTCTGAGACTTTCGGAAAAGGAGAAAAGAAGAACGATTGTGTACGGCTTCAAAAAACCCGAGATGACAGGGTCCGGACTATCGGAAAAAAGAGAAGCCGTGGAGGCGGCTTCGAGGGGAAAACCGCGATCGGCGATGGCAAGTTCCACGGCCAGCGTTGCAAGCTCTCTCTGACAGAGGGCGTCGATCCGGCGGAATCTTTTTCTGAGTTTCCGGATTACGGGAAACGTGGCGACGAAATCTCCGAGCGCGCCCGGATGTATGATCAACAGGCTTTTTTCCATTATGGAGTGATTCTCGTTCCGGGCAGTGGTGATAAACCCCCATCGGACCTTACAACGGTCGAAAGAATCACTCGATTTACTCAACGGGGGAAAAGAAGCTGGCCTTTATAAATTCGCGGTTCAACCGCGCGATGTTTGTAATCGAGATTTCTTTGGGACACGCGGCTTCACATTCCCTTTCATTGGTGCAGTTGCCGAAAGAAAGTGCGTCCATGGCTTTTATCATCGCCCGAGCCCGCCTGGCGGCTTCGGGTTTTCCCTGGGGCAACATCACCAGGTGGGATATCTTCGCGCCGACAAAGAGCATGGCCGAGGCGTTCGGACATGCCGCAACGCATGCGCCGCAGCCGATGCATTCGGCTGCGTCCATCGCGAGTTCGGCCATTTGTTGGGGAACCGCAACGGTATTGCCATCCGGGGCCCCGCCGGTATTGACGGAAATGTACCCGCCCGCCTGGATGATCACGTCGAAGGCGCTTCGATCCACCGCCAGATCTTTGAGCACAGGGAAGCCCCGTGATCGCCACGGTTCGATCACGATCGTATCGCCGTCTGAAAAATGCCGCATGTGGAGCTGACAAAGGGTCGTTCCCTTTTCAGGGCCGTGGGCCCGGCCGTTGACGACGGCTCCGCACATGCCGCAAATACCTTCCCGGCAGTCATGATCGAAAACTATCGGATCTTCACCCCGCAGGGTCAATGCCTCGTTCACTACATCGAGCATTTCCAGAAACGACATGTCGATGGAAATATCTTTGGCCGGGTAGGCTTCAAACCTGCCTTTGGATTCGAGACTTTTCTGACGCCATACTTTCAATGTCAGGCTGATTGTCCTTGTCACTTATAACTCCTTTGCGTTAGTGAAACGTTCTCAAAGGTCAGCGGTTCCTTGTGAAGAACGGGAGGCTTGTTGTCGCCGGCAAACTCCCATGCAGCAACGTAGCAGAAATCTTTATCGTTTCGCTTGGCCTCATTGTCTTCGGTCTGATAGGCTTCATTGAAGTGGCAACCGCAGGATTCCTGACGGTAAACGGCGTCGGTAACCAGGAGTTCCCCGAATTCTAAAAAATCCGCCACACGGCCCGCCCGCTCCAGACTCTGGTTAAAGTCTTTTTCGGATCCGGGTATGGTAACATTTTCCCAGAATTCTTCACGCAGTTTGCGGATCATCTCTATGGCTTGGGACAACCCGCTGTTGTTGCGCGTCATGCCGCAGTGATTCCACAGGATGAGTCCCAGCTCTCTGTGAAAGTCGTCCACCGTGCGTTTCCCTTTTATCGAGAGTAGTTTTCGGATGGAGGCCCCGGCGAGTCGTATCGTTTCCTGGAAGGCCGGATGGCTTGTGCCGACGGCCGGTATCGGGGTGCCGGCAAGATAGCCGCCGATGGTGTAGGGAATAATGAAAAAGCCGTCGGCCAGTCCCTGCATGAGGGCGCTGGCTCCAAGACGATTGGCGCCGTGGTCTGAAAAATTGGCTTCTCCCAGAACGAACAGACCGTCAATGGTGCTCATCAAGTTGTAGTCCACCCACAACCCCCCCATGGTGTAGTGAACCGCCGGATAAATCATCATCGGCGCCTCGTAGGGGCTTTGACCGGTGATTTTTTCATACATTTTAAAAAGATTGCCGTATTTTTTTTCGATGACCGCTTTTCCATCACGTTTGATGGCATCCTGGAGATCCAGGTAGACGGCAAGCCCTGTTTCGCCGACGCCCTTGCCCGCGTCACACTGGACCTTGGCATTACGGGATGCGACATCCCGGGGCACCAGGTTCCCGAAGCTCGGGTACTTTTCCTCAAGATAGTAGTCCCTTTCCGATTCCGGAATCTGATGCGGGGGACGTCTGTCGCCAGGGTTTCTGGGCACCCATACCCTGCCGTCGTTTCTGAGACTTTCGCTCATGAGCGTCAGTTTGGATTGATAGGTGCCGTGAACCGGAATGCAGGTCGGATGAATCTGTGTGAAACACGGATTGGCAAATAACGCCCCTTTTTTATAGGCTCTGAACGTCGCCGAAACGTTGGATGACATCGCGTTTGTCGAGAGAAAAAAAGCATTGCCGTAACCGCCGGCGCACAGCAGCACCGCATGACCCGCATGGGCTTCGAGGTCGCCGGTAATGAAATTTCTCACGACAATGCCCCGGGCTTGTCCGTTTACCACTACAAGATCGAGCATTTCCCGGCGGGGAAAGAGCGTCACCCGGCCGGCGGCGACCTGACGCATCATGGCGCTGTAAGCGCCCAACAGCAGTTGCTGACCGGTCTGTCCCCGGGCGTAAAAGGTTCGGGACACCTGGGTACCGCCAAAGCTTCGATTGGCCAGCAGGCCGCCGTATTCCCGGGCGAAGGGCACTCCCAGGGCGACACAGTGATCGATGATCGCATTGCTTGTCTGGGCCAGACGATATACGTTGGCCTCGCGGGATCTAAAATCGCCCCCCTTGATGGTGTCATAAAAGAGACGCCGGATGCTGTCGCCTTCGTTGGTGTAATTTTTTGCCGCATTGATCCCGCCCTGCGCCGCGATGCTATGGGCCCTTCGGGGGGTATCCTGAATACAGAAGACCTTTACGTTGTACCCCAGTTCGGCCAAAGAAGCCGCGGCAGACCCTCCGGCAAGGCCGGTGCCTACCACAAGGATATCGAACTTTCTTTTGTTTGCCGGGTTGACGATCTTCAATTCAAATCGATGTCTATCCCACTTTTCTGCCAGGGAGCCGCCGGGAATTTTTGCATCCAGTCTCATAGGATTTCCTTTCTACGTCATGACAGCCAGGTATACGGGGATCATCCCGAAACCGATTCCGACAAGGAAACTCAAGGCGATGCCGGCGCCTTTTATGAGCGGCTCGTATTTCGGGTGGCTCAGCCCCAGGGTATGAAACGCGCTCCAGAATCCGTGGCTGACGTGGACCGCCGCTACGATCATTGCCAGAACGTAGATGACGACATATGGAAGGTTTTGAAACGCGCCGGCGACAAGCTGAAAAAGCGTCTGAGGGGTTTTTTCCGCAAAATGGAAATTGAGCAGATGGAAAACGATAAAGGCCAGCAGCAGCAATCCGGTATAAGGCATAGTTGCCGATCCGATGGTTCTCCCTCCTTCGCGTTTGTTGAGGGTATACCTAAAGGGTCTGGCCCGAACGTTCTGGTAGAAAAGCAGCAATCCGGTCGAAACGTGAACCCCCGCAAACAGGAGCAGGATCACTTCCGCGACGGTGATCAGAGGCCCCAGGGAGTGGAGTTTGGCGGCATAGGCGCCGAAAGCGTTAGGACCGCCGTACAGGGTCAGATTGCCGATCAGATGAACCAAGAGGAAGCCGCAGAAACAAAGCCCGGTTATCCCCATCATGAGCTTCTTTCCAATGGAAGAACCTAACGTGTCTATGAGCCAGTTCATCTTTCCCTCCGTTGTGGATGTGCCGAGTGGTGGACTACATGCCTTTTAAAAATCTTCTCCGGTTCTGTCAACAGCATTGTCGAGCCACCAGTCATCCCGGTTGGTCTCCAGAATGCTCTTGCAGAGTTTTTTCCCCTCGGCCGTCTTCAGCCGCTGCACCACATGGGGAAGCCATTTCGCCGGGGGCGTGTATCCGATATCGCAGAGCGCTTTCAGATCCAGGATAAGAGCGATCTGATCGGCGTCATGGGCCAGTTGCGCCTCGCGCGTGTCGCTCTGTTTGAATTCATCCAGCAGGTCTTTCAGTTTCGAACCGAAAAGAATATCCCTGGTCATATCCCGAACCGCTCGACTTTCGTCTGCCGACAGGTAGCGTTTTTGAACATAGTTCAGATCGCCCGTTCGGGCCTCGGGCAGGTCGTGCACCACAGACATGGATATCAGCTTGAGGGCATCGGCATCCGGCGCCAGCATCGAAAGGGTGTAGGCGACAAAGCTTGCGAGAAAAGAGTGCTCGGCGATCGACTCTTTTCCTGCGCCCAGGAACGGATACCCGGACCGCGGAATTCGTTTCAGCATGTTTGCTTCGAACAGCAGTTTCGCAAGCCCCTTCATTTTCTCCCGTCATCGTTTGATTTTAAAACGAAAAATTTTAATCTACGAATATGTATCGATAAAATCAATACATATTTGGATGCAGTGAATTTCTGCAGAAAAACGAAATATCTTGACACCCTGATAATTGGCATATAATTTATTAGTTTTAAATGAGTTACGGGGATTTCCGCAAAACCGGATCGCTTCAGGCGAAAGGTCTTTGTTGAAGGGCGGGCCCAAACGCCCGCAAACGATGTTTTTAGAGACGGTCAGCCCGTCTCGTACCGGAGCAAGCTTTATGAGTGCTGAAAAAATCGATATCCTTCATATGGTTCTGAACGCCGGACTGATGGTTCAACTCGTTCTGATTCTGCTGCTGTTCTTCTCCATTACCTCCTGGACCATTATCATCACCAAGCTCAGATATATCCGCAGGGCATTCAGGGAGTCGGCGTCTTTTATGGATATTTTCTGGAAAAGCCGCAACCTGTCGGAAGCGTATGTAAAAGCGAAACAGCTTCACAGCAGCCCTATTGCGAGGGTTTTTCGAATCGGATACGTGGAGCTAAAAAAAGTTTCGCCCGCAGGCGCCCCGGCCGGCGGACCGCAAAGGGATAGCGGAGGCATGGAAACGTTGACACTCGGCGCGAGATTCATCGGAAAGGAAAATGTGGAACGGGCACTGCGGCGGGCCATCAGCTCGGAGGTCAGTCGAATGGCCCAGACGGTTCCGTTTCTTGCCACCACGGGCAACACCACACCGTTTATCGGGCTTTTCGGAACGGTATGGGGGATCATGAATTCGTTTCATGGCATCGGTCTCAGGGGATCGGCCAGCCTGGCTGTGGTGGCCCCCGGGATTTCCGAAGCGCTGATTGCGACTGCGGCCGGCCTAGCCGTCGCCATTCCGGCGGTCATCGCATTCAACTATTTCATGAGCAAGATTCGAATCATCGAGTCGGAGCTGCAGAGTTTTTCCGCCGATTTTTTGAATATCGTCGAACGTAACATCCTTTTGAGTGACGGATAGGTGAGATGGCTTTCTCGGAAAATCATGACCGCCTTATGGCCGATATCAATGTGACCCCCTTTGTGGATGTCATGCTGGTGCTGCTGATCATCTTTATGGTAACGGCGCCCATGATGATGCAGGGCGTCGATGTTTCCTTGCCGACCGCTACATCGGCACCGCTGCCGGCCGATCAGGAGCAACTGATGATCACGGTCGACAAGAACAACCAGGTTTACGTGAACACCTATCCGGTGGGGCTGGACAATCTCAAAGAGAAGCTGGCAAAAATTATCGAAACACGCGGCAATCGCGAGGTGTATCTCAAGGCGGATAGGGATATCCCCTATGGGATGGTGATGCTGGTGATGTCCGAAATCAAGGAGGCCGGGGTCGAAAACGTCGGCATGGTCACCACCCCCTTCGAAGATACCGATACAGAGGTTGACCGACCGAAAAGACGGCAATGAAAGAAGCATCCGGTGCTCCTTCCTATCGCCTGTACGGAACGGAACGCAATAACCGAACATTTTTTCTGACGTACACGCTTTCGCTGCTCTGCCATATCGTCTTTTTTGCGATAATGATTTTTGCTCCCGCGCCCGTTGCCCATAGGAACATCGCGCCTTCCGTTATCAACGTCAGCATGGTGAGCCTGCCGCAGGGAAAGCCTGCCGGCAAAACCGGAGCGCCGGCCAAAGCCGAGGTCCAGACGCCGAAAGAGACGCCGCCGAAGGTTCAGAATCGAACCGAGGCACCCAAGCCTGCAAAAACGGTGAAGGTGGAACCGAAAAAGGCGGAACCCGTGGAATCCGAACCGGCGACGAAAACAGTCTCTCTCGCTCCGCAGAAGACAGAACCTAAAACTTCCTTAAAAAAAAAGACATTCAAGTCGACCGGCGCAATTGATCAGGCTATCAAAAAGATCGAAAAATCCGTCGAGGACACGTCCGCGCCGGCTCTTCAAAAAACGCTTGACCGTCTCAGAGAAGAAGTCGGTAAAACCGAGGCCCTCAAACGGCAGCAAGACGGTTTCGGATCAGGGTCCGGGTCTCAGGGCACGGCAGGCGCCTCCGGGCCTGGAATCGAAGGCGGATCCAATCAGGCCCTCGAAGTCATTGATATCTACCGGGTCGAAATCGCATACCGAGTGCAGCAGAATTGGGCTTTCTCAGGCCAATTGGCCGGAGACGCTTTGCGGCTTCAGTCCAAACTGGTATTCAAGGTCCTGCCGAACGGGGAAATTCAGGATGTTTTTTTTACGGAGCGTTCCGGAAACGAATACCTGGACGATTCGGCCTACAAGGCGGTCATGAAGTCAAATCCCGTGGCTCCGCACCCGCCGGGAATCAACCGGACTTATGTGGAACTCGGGTTGCGGTTTACGCCCGAGGGAGTCAATAATTGAGGATCTAATTTCAGCGATTTTTGTTCTGTTTAGTGGCGGTCTGGCCCAAACCCCAACCGGGCATTGCAACGGTCAAAAGAACCGCTCAACTTAGGTGAACATAATGAGATTCATAAAAGTGATTCTATGCGGGCTGCTTTGTCTGTCTGTGTTGCCCGCCGCTTTTTGCCTTGCACAGGACGTCGAGTACATCGATATCAGTAACCCCTTCATTCGAAAGATTCCCCTGGCCGTGCCGGACTTCAAGTCCATGTCGGCCGTACCACAGGAGATTCAGTTTTCAAAGGATGCTTCCCAGCTTCTTTCTGAAACCCTTGATTTTACGGGGTATTTTAAAATTATAGATAAGGCGGCCTTTCTCGAAAATCTCCAAACTTCAGAGATAGCCATACCGGGTATCAATTTTCAGAACTGGACCAGCCTCGGCGCCGAGCTGCTCGTAACAGGAGGTGCATCGATCCAGGGGAACAATCTGGAGCTGGAGCTTCGCCTGATAGACACCTTCAAGCAAAAAATGCTTATCGGAAAACGGTATAAGGGAGGGGTCGAGGACAAGCGACAAATTATACATCGGTTCTGCAGCGAGATCATCTATTACCTTACAGGCAACTGGGGGGTCTTTACCAGCAAGATCGCCTTTGTTTCAAACGGAACCGGCAATAAAGAGATTTATGTGTGCGATTTTGACGGACAAAACACCCGCCAGATCACGCACAACCATGCGATCACCCTTTTTCCCGCGTGGTCCCATGACGGGCAGTGGATCGCTTATACCTCCTATAAGAGGGGAAAACCGGATCTGTACATCAGAAACTTAAAGGATGATCGCAACTCGGTCGTTGCCAAGGAAGGCATCAATACCACGCCGGCCTGGGTTCCAGGTCAATTTGCCCTGGCGGCTACCCTGTCTTTTGCCGGCGATCCGGATATCTATCTTTTGACCGGAGCCGGCAAGATCATCACCCGCGTTACCGAAGATTGGGGCATTGACAGTTCCCCTTCCTGGTCACCGGATGCAAGCAGGATGGCTTTTGTCTCCAATAGATCGGGATCCCCTCAGATCTACATCAAAAATATGGAATCAAACAAGGTTCGGAGGCTGACTTACCGCGGCTCCTACAATACGCAGCCGGCATGGTCGCCAAGGGGGGACAAGATCGCCTATAGCGCGATGGACGGGGGCCGAAACAATATCTGTGTCATCGGTGCCGATGGGGAGGGGCTTGTCCAGTTGACCCGAGGCAGTGGGGATAACGAATCGCCGTCATGGTCCCCGGATGGAAACCTCATCGTTTTCAGCACGACCCGTGAGGGACCCTCCAGGATCTATGTCATGACCGCCTATGGATCAGACCAGCGGCGTCTGCTTACATTACAGGGAGAGCAGACCAACCCGGCTTGGTCTCCGTCCGCTGGTGTCAATTGACCTCAATGTTGCAACATCGGGGCTGAGTCGAGGCCATAAATTCTCATTGACTTTTAAAGAGGCTGTAATAAACTAATAGTCGCTTTCGCAGTCGCTCCAGGGTATAGAGGCTCACATCGGTTGAGTGCTCACAGAAAATTCAATACAAAGTGCAGCAGGATCATAACAGCAGCTTTTAAAGGAGGGAAAATGAGGATGCGATTTTGCGCCGGAATGGGGATTGTTCTGATTATATTGGCGATGGTTCTTACCGTTTCCTGTGCAAAGAAAACGGTGGAAACCGAATCAAGCGCGGTATCCGGACAACTGTCGGACGATGAAGCCGCGCGTTTGGCCGCCGAGCAGAGAGAGGCGGAAGCTCGAAGATTGGAAGAAGACCGCCTGAGGGCCGAAGAAGAGGCCCGCATGAGAAAAGGAGCCGAAGGTCCTGAAAGTGCAAGAAGCCGGTTTGTAAACGAGGACATCTACTTTGATTTCGACACTGCGACTCTTTCTATGGACGCTATGGAGGTGTTGAGAGAAAAGGCGGCTTTTCTGCGTGACAATCCGGAGGTCACCATCACGATCGAAGGGCATTGTGATGAGCGCGGAACGAACGAATATAACCTGTCGCTCGGAGACAGGCGGTCGAACAGCGCAAAGGCCTATCTGATGGATTTGGGTATCGATGGGTCGAGAATGACGACGGTCAGTTATGGAGAGGAACAACCGGTTGACCCGGGACACAACGAGGAAGCATGGGCAAAGAACCGGCGGGGCCATTTTGTCATTTTAGAATAGTCGAAAGCTTATGGACAGGACGATTCTTTCCGAACGGTTCAATCAAAACGGCAGGAAAGTTTCCGAAACCATCGACTGTGAGTCATTAAGAAAGATGTCTCTTGCGTCGAATGCTTGGATTGGAGTTTATCCGGTTGTTTTTGGTTTTTCAATTGCCCGCCGTAACGGCGGGCAATTTTTTGTATCCACTCAAGTTGTCGGTCAACCCTGAATTCCCAAGATCCGGAAAGCAAAATCGATCGGATACGAAATGAAACGATTTGTTTTAATTTTAATTTTCTTTAGCATGGTATGGGGATGTGCGGCACAGCAGGATATTGTTATTCTTGACGACCGGCTTGCCGCATTCGATCAGCGAATGGAAGGGATCGAGCGGCGTTGCCTCCATCTTGAAAATCAACTTGGACAGGTGCAGTCCCAAAATGAAGCAGACCGTAAAAAAAGAGCCGATGAGGATATCTCGCTGAGGAATCAGTTCGCGGAAATCCGCGTCCTGGTCGATCAGCTTCGAACGGAAATGCAGGCATTGACGGGTTTATCCGAAGAGAACCGGCATCTTTTGAGCCAAAAGGGCAAGTTTCTGGAGGATACCGAGGGGAAGATGTCTAAGCTGTTCGAGCAGATCGAAGAGCAGAACTTTTCGCTGAAGAATCGTGTCGCGCGTCTCGAACAGTATCTGAATCTCGAAGTCGCCGAGCCTGCAAAATCGGATAAAAGTCCGAGGCCTTCCGACGCCGCTGCGCTTTCAGAAAACGAGCTGTATGCCGCCGCCAAAGCGAACCTGGACAAGGGAAATTATCAAGGGGCGAGGGAAGGATTTATTCTTTTTATCCAGCGCTATCCTCGGTCCGAACAGGCAGACAATGCGCAGTTCTGGATCGGTGAAAGTTATTACAGGGAAAAATGGTATGAAAAGGCCATTCTGGAATACCAAAACGTCATTGAAAAATACCCGAAAGGAAACAAGGTCGCCGCTGCGCTCTTGAAACAGGGCCTCTCGTTTCTCATGCTCGGAGATAAAGCCAATTCGAGTTTGATTTTAAAGGAGCTTGTCAAGAAATATCCCGACACTACGGAAGCAAAGATCGCCGGGGAAAAGTTGAAACAGATGTAACGTCACCGCAGCAGTTTGGTTCTTCGAAAAAAATTATCAGACGGTTTTTCAAAACTTCTAACCTGTTACGCATTATCGATATAAGTGCGTCATTGAGTGAAGCGGAAAAAAAGCCAATTCTTTCCAGTTCGACACAAAGCCGAAAAACAGGGCGTGACCAACCGCTTTCCGATATCGGGCTCACAACGGTGGTCGGCATAGATCCGGGTCTGGCCGCCACGGGGATCGGCATCGTCAGAGCAACCGGGCTCAAGATCAGAGAATTTTCCTACTGCAGCGTGTATACCCCATCGGATATTCCGACCCAGCAGCGTCTCAAAAAAATATATTCCGAGATAGTAGTCATTTTAAAAAAAACAGCGCCCAGTGTCATGGTGCTGGAAGACGTCTTTTTTTTAAAAGACAATCCCAAATCCGGAATACTGCTGGGCAAGGTGGCCGGAGTCGCGCTGCTGGCCGGAATTCACGCCGACATACCGGCCATAGAAATTCCTGTTCGGGAGGCGAAACAGGTTCTGACCGGAAACGGGAATGCATCGAAAATGCAACTCGAAAAGGCTGTCAGGCATTTTTTAAACCGGACCGAACCCATCCGGCCGTACCATGCATCCGATGCCCTTGCTCTTGCCCTGATCGGAGTTTTTCGCTATGGTAAATCCGGATGACGGCGGCCCCGAGATATTGACCGGGCTTGCCCGACTCCAGCGGATTTCCCCGATAAATCGGTCGACGAACCCAGTTCTTAAGCCCGTTATCCTTACCCCTTTTTCGATAGTTGACGGCTTGGTAAAAAGTCATCAACCGGTGGAAACAGGGATCCAGAGAAATTCTAACTCATCATAGATTGGATCGACCCATGATCGGCTTCCTTCAGGGCAAAATATTAAAAAAAGATATGGATCGTATCCTTCTTCTGGTAGACCATGTGGGCTACGAGGTTCTTTTGCCGTCGGTCGTTATGGACGCTCTGGCTTCGAAACAGATCGGTCACGAGGTATCGTTGTATATTTACTATCATCAGAGTGAACATCAGCCGAAACCCATACTGATAGGCTTTACGCTGGAAGCGGAGAAAGAGTTTTTTCAGTATTTTATTTCTGTCGAGGATATCGGGCCGCTGAAGGCGGTCAAGGCTCTCACCCTTCCTATTCGGGACATCGCACGAGCGATTGAGCTCAAGGATACCGACCGTCTTTGCCGGTTGAAGGGGATCGGAAAGAGAACCTCACAGAAGATCATTGCCAGTCTGGAAGGGAAAATGGAGAAGTTCGCCCTGATCCGAAGGCATGATATCGAAGAACCGGGACCGGTTGAGGATATTTCAAAACAGGTGATGCAGGTGCTTGTGGGGCAACTGGGTCATCACGTGAATGATGCGAAACGGATGATCCGGGAAGCAATGAAGCGAAACAGCGGCATATCTACGCCCGAGGAGTTGTTTGAAGAAGTCTACCGCGGGGAGGTGGCTTCATGACGGGCGACGACCGTTTCGATTCTCCGGATACATTGTCTGGTCTTTCGAGCACGGACCTGACGGTCGACCGGGAGCCCGAGGTTTTATCCCTCAGGCCGGAGAAATTGTCCGAGTATATCGGTCAGTCCGAAGTCGTCGAAACTCTCAAAATCGCCATCGAGGCGGCTTTGCAGAGAAACGAGCCCATAGACCACGTTCTTTTTTACGGTCCGCCGGGGCTTGGAAAGACTACGCTGGCCCATATCATCGCCAATGAAATGGGGACCAATTTGACTGTAACCTCGGGTCCGGCTCTTGAAAAAGGAGGGGATCTGATCGGTATCCTCACGCACCTGGAGTATGGCGACGTTCTGTTTATCGATGAAATCCACCGTACGCCCAAAGCGGTTGAAGAGTTTCTGTATCCGGCGATGGAAGAGTTTGCGATCGACTTCATCTTCGATAAGGGCGTTCACGCAAGGAGCCATCGATACCGTCTCAAACAGTTCACCCTGGTCGGGGCCACCACGCGGGTGGGCCTCCTGTCCGCACCGCTTCGGGATCGTTTCGGAATGTTCAGAAGCCTTGATTTTTACAGGGTGGAGGATCTCGTAAAAATTACGAAACGATCGGCGAAACTGCTGGGCGTAGTTATCGACGGTGAGGGCGCATTTGAGCTTGCCAAAAGATCCAGGGGTACACCGCGAATCGTCAACCGTCTTTTGAAGCGGGTAAGGGACTATGTCCAGGTAAAGAGCGACGGTACGATCCGGTCCGCTACGGTCAGCGCCGCCCTGGCATTGGAGGGCGTGGATGAAATGGGTTTGACGTCGCTTGACTGCCGCTATCTGAAAACGATTATAGAGTTTTACCGCGGAGGACCCGTAGGAATCGAAGCCATAGCCGCAACGCTACAGGAAGAGTCGGATACGCTGGCGGATGTGGTGGAACCGTATCTTCTCAAGATCGGTCTGATCACCCGCACCCCATCCGGGCGGAAAGCCTCGGAAACGGCATACAAACATCTTGGATTTCCGATTCAGGGAAAGATGTTCTGACGGATCATGGCGGTCATCACACTGCTGACGGATTTCGGTATTGAAGATGAATATGTCGGATTGATGAAAGGCGTCATCCTCGCCTTTCATCCGTCCGCCACGATTGTGGATATTACCCACCATATCGACCCGCAGGATATTGTCCAGGCCGCTTATCTTATTCGCTGCTGTTATTCCTATTTTCCCAGGGGGACCATTCATCTGGTAGTGGTCGACCCTGGAGTCGGCAGTGACCGATCGATTATCGCCGTGCAAACCGAAAAATATTGCTTTGTCGCTCCGAATAACGGAGTGCTGACGTTCGTTTTCGATGCCGAAAGATCCGTGCGAATCGTACGTGTCGCTGATCCCGCGTATTTCCTGCATCCTGTCAGCGACACATTTCACGGTCGTGATATTTTTGCTCCGGTCGGTGCACATCTCGGAGAAGGGCTCGATATTCGGCGGCTGGGGCCTGATGTGGACGGCCGGTTTCTTGTCCGCGTAAAGGCCCCCGAACCCTATCTGTCGTCGCAGGGAGAACTTGTCGGTGAGGTGGTATGGATCGATCGATTCGGGAACCTTATCACGAATGTCGATTCGAACCGTTTGCATGCATTCCGGAAAGCCGGTCCGGAAAAACGCCTGGGGATCAGCGTCCGCTCTCTTTTGATCGAAGGACTTTCCGGAAGGTACGGCGATGTCGCCCCGAAACGAACACTCGCCCTCATCGGCAGCCGGGGGTATCTTGAAATCGCTGTGAATTGCGGCAGCGCCAGGCAGCGTTTTAAAGCCGAAAAAGGAGACGCGGTGAAGCTGATTCGCCTTTGAAGCAGGGCGGAGGTGTCAGGCTTCGGCGGGGTGGTACGGCCGGAATACGGCCTGTACCGGAAAATGGTCTGAGAGATATTTTCCGTCAAACCGTTCCTCGATCACCCTGGCCGACTCTGGAGCGATCCGGCCGGAATAAAGAATCCAGTCGATATGGTCGCCCGTCGGAACCCCCGTAAATCTGTGATAAGTGCCGGGAAACGGCTCTTTGAAGACATTTATGAACACAGGTCCCGGCACCTGGTTCACGATGCTTTGCCGGGTAAGCAGGCGGTGACAGGCACCCGAAGGGGTGGCGTTGAAGTCCCCGGCCAAAATGATCGGCGCGGAGGATCGAAGATTCGAGAGTTGTTCCAAAATCAATCGGGTGCTTTTTAATTGAACGGATTCATCAAAATCGAGATGTGTCGTGACACAGGTGACCTGAAGAGAGGGCTTCTCAAAAATTCCCAGGGTGCATTGACGCGGCCATCGGCTTTCGCGAAACCGACTCGGGATGGTCGGTGTGTGGCTTAAATAAAAGTGCTGGTAATGGATGCATCGCCAGCGGCGGTGGTAGAAGATCATGTTGTTTTGCCAGAATATCGGCGCAACAGACCGCCTTCCGATACATCCATAGTCGCTCAGAATCGTTTTCAAAAAATCACCCTGAAAATCGTTGACCTCCTGAAAGAACAGAAAATCGGATCGGTAATTCTTAAGAAAAATCGGATAACAGGATTTCCGATGGGTCCAGTTGTTCGGTCCGTCATCAGCCAAACCGAAACGCAGATTCAGCGTCAAAAAAGAGACGGTCTCATTTGGTCCAGACGGCATGTGTTCCGCTCCCGCTAACCCGTTACGATTTTTTTTAAGTGTATTGGAAAGGCCGCTCTATTGTCAAACCATATAAAAGTTCACTTTACTCTTGACACGGGAAGATGTTTCTTTTAATAGTTTCAGATTCATTCATGTAGGGAGTGGGGTACGGTGAAAAAATATACATACAGTGCAAAACAATCCGACAATAAGGGGAAATGGTGCCTTGTCGATGCAGACGGCGCCGTGCTCGGCAGGTTGGCGAGCAAAATAGCTTACCGTCTTCGCGGCAAGCACAATCCGCTATATACACCGCATGTGGACACCGGCGACTGGATCGTGGTCATCAATGCCGATAAAATCCGGTTGACCGGCAGAAAAATGGAACAAAAATGTTATTATAGACACAGCGGGTACATGGGTGGACTGAAAACGATTACGGCCAAGAAGCTCATGGAAAAAAGGCCGGAAGATCTTCTGCGCTTTGCGGTAAAGGGCATGTTGCCGAAAAATCGGCTTGGAAGGACGCTGTTTAAAAAATTAAAGATATATAGTGGAGCGGAGCATCCCCATGTCGCCCAGCAGCCGGAGGTATTGACGATCGAACGGTAGAATGGTTTGATCCGCGAATCCGATCGAATGAATCTGAAATTCGAAAGAGGACATTTATGAAAAAGGAAGCTGTCTTTTATGCCACGGGGAAACGAAAAAACGCCCTGGCCAAAACGTGGTTGAGGCCCGGGACGGGCCGGATTACCGTGAATAACAAGCCTGCCGATGAATACTTCACGGTTCAATCCATGAAAATGCTTATCGTTCAGCCGCTGGCTTTGACCAATACGGCGGGGTCCTATGACGTCAGGGCTCAGGTCACAGGCGGAGGAACTTCGGGACAGGCCGGCGCCATAAGGCACGGAATCACCCGTGCCCTGCTGCAGGCGAATCCGGAGCTTCGGGTTCAACTCAAAAGAGCGGGTTTTGTTCGACGCGATTCGAGAATGAAGGAGCGAAAGAAATACGGTCAAAGAGGCGCCCGGGCCCGCTTTCAGTTTTCCAAACGTTAGAGCCACAGCCCGTGCTATCGCATACAGGGGGAACAGGAGCATGCCTGTTTCCCCTTTTTATTTGGTGCGGCAATTTTTTTCAATACAAGATTGTTGATGCCACGGCTCCTGCATCGATTCCGATCCTTGAAAAACAGCCGTTTATTGAGTATGACCGCCTTGTAAGCTCTTAAAGGGTTCGGTCGGTCATTCCATAAGGTTCAGGAACCGCCCATGGAAAGGATGGATTATTTTATCAGGCGACTTTTGCTGGTGATTCCCACTTTTTTGGGAATCACGGTCCTGTGTTTCGGGCTGATTCAATTTGTGCCTGGGGGGCCCGTAGAGCAGGTCATGCTGAGGATGAAAGGGCTCGGCGACAGCGAAATCGGAAAAGGTACCGGGGCCGGGGGATCCATTTCGGCCGAGCAGCGAAAAGCCATCGAAGCCCATTTCGGTTTCAACAGACCCTTTTATCAAAGATACTGGAAATGGCTTGTGACCGACAGGCTCGGCATGCGGATGGCCTCTTACCGATTTCCAAACAAAACCGCCTGGCAGCTTATCAAAGAACGTTTCAAGGTATCTCTCGTTTTCGGCATTACCGGCTTTTTTCTCTCCTATTTCGTATGTATCCCTCTAGGTATTTTCAAGGCGCTGCGCCACAACAGCACGTTTGATCTGCTTTCGAGCGCGGCCGTCTTCATCGGATACGCCGTTCCTCCGTTTGCCTTCGGGATGATTCTTAAAATGCTGTTTTGCGGGACCGTGGAAGGGCTATGGGATTTATTTCCGGTATCCGGTTTTCATTCCGAACAGTTCGCCGATCTGCCGTTGCGGGGAAAAGTCGCGGATATCGCACGCCATATGTTTCTTCCCGTGCTGTGCTATGTTGTCGGAAACTTTGCGGTGCTTACCCTGCTGATGAAAAACTCGCTGCTCGAACAAATCGGCAAAGAGTATATTCGAGCCGTCCTTGCAAGAGGGGGGAGCTTTTCCCGCGCCGTTTGGGGGCATGCGCTTCGAAATTCGCTGATCCCTGTCGCCACCGGCTTCGGTGCCATTTTAACCGTCATGTTCGCCGGGTCCGTAATCATCGAGCAGGTTTTTGAAATTCCCGGTATCGGACGATTGAGCCTTGAGGCGATTGTGGGACGGGACTATCCGGTCTACATGGGAATCTTGTCGCTTACGTCTCTGCTGGGCCTGCTGGGAAATATCCTTTCGGATTTTACATATGTCCTGATCGATCCCCGCATCACGTTCCAGGAAAATTGAAAGGTTCAAGGTACAAGGTTCAAAGGTTCAGGGTTCAAGGAAAATCGCTATGCTGTTTCGCCCGATAAAAAACCCGATGACCCGCAAACGGCTGGCCCGCTTCAAGGAGATAAAACAGGCCCATATTTCTCTATGGATTCTCACAGCCTTATATCTGGTGAGCCTTTTTTCGGAGTGCATCTGCAACGACATTCCGATCTATGTTCGATATAACGGCAGATCCTACTTTCCGATCCTTCGATTTTATACCGAAGATCAATTCACAGGCAGCGGCAGGCGCACACGGCCGGATTACAAAACCATCTGCGACACGGATGCCTTTCGCCAGAATCCGACAAACATGATGATTTTCCCTCCGATCCCTTATGGCCCCTATCAAAGCATTGATCCTAGCTCCATCTCTGTTTCGAAAAATGTGAACCTGGTATTTACGGCGATGCCCAGGATCGGTGCCGTCGATATTGCCCAGGATTTTACAGTGTTGCGTTCCATGCACTTCGGCCCATTCATAAAGAAAACAGACGCACAGGCACAAGGCACCGTGTTGACCGATTACTTCGTGTTTCCAAAACTCTTCAAAGAGGCGGTTGCCCGGCGGTTCGAAAACCAGCAGTCCCCACGCATTGTTGCGGCGGTCGAGGGTACGGACGGTTCGGAGGTACAGGTGGCGCTTTCCGGATTTTTTCCCCGCAAGCGGCCACCCAAAACCGTCAGGCTCACTTTCAGGGAATCGGTCCCGAAAGGTGCAGCGGCAGATGCTCCGACGGTTCTGTTTATAAAAGACGGGCATCTGCCGTATCGTTCTTCTCAGAAGCCCGAGGCCGAAGAGTTCTGGAATAAAGTGCCGGTGGAGTTGCGCGAGCGCCTCCTGGAGCTCGTCGAAATGCGGTTTTTGGGGCCGGTAGAGAGCATCGAGGCGACGGTCGAAGGCAGAAAATATCGCGTTGATATCGCCAAAAAGGACGTCCTTTTCCCGTTTCCTCCTGTAGCGGGGCATGTTATGGGCATCGACGCGGCGGGAAGAGATGTTTTCGCCCGGATCCTTTATGGCCTGAGGACTTCCATGACCTTCGGGTTTCTGCTCGTTCTATCTTCCATGGGTCTCGGCATCCTTTGCGGATCGATCCAGGGGTATTACGGCGGGATGATCGATATCAGCGGCCAGCGTTTCATTGAGATATGGAGCGCCCTGCCTTTTCTCTACATCATGATTCTGATGGGGTCGATTTACGGAAGAAGTTTTTCTTTGCTTCTTTTTTGCTACGGTATTTTCAACTGGATCGGCATTTCCTATTACGTTCGTGCGGAATTTTTGAGGCTCCGCAACCTGCCCTTCATAGAGGCGGCCAGGTGCATGGGCATATCATCGTTGGGAATCATTTTCAGACATATCCTTCCAAACGCCCTGGTACCCGTGATCACGTTTTTCCCCTTTTCTCTGGTCGGTGCAATCGGCGCGCTGGCGGCTCTCGATTATCTTGGTTTCGGCTTGCCACCCCCCACGCCGAGCTGGGGGGAACTCTTGTTTCAGGCTCAACAATTCCGCTGGGCATGGTGGCTGATTCTATACCCTTCTTCGGCTCTGTTTATCGTGATGCTACTGGGCGTCTTCGTGGGGGAAGGCGTCCGTAATGCCTATGATCCGAAAAGATTCGCCCGGATAGAGTAATTTCTTATGGATGATTCCCGACAGGATGAAAGAGGTCCTCTTCTTGAAGTCGAACATCTTACCGTTTCGTTTCAAACAGACGAGGGGGTGTTCCATGCGGTCGATGACGTCTCTTTTACCGTTGATAAGGGGGAAATCGTCGGCATCGTCGGCGAATCAGGGTGCGGAAAATCCGTTACCGCCCTGAGTTTGTTGCGATTGATCCCTTCACCACCAGGCCGCATTGAAGCGGGCGCCATTCGCTTCAAGGGTCGGAACCTTCTTTCCTTGAGTGCCGGGCAGATGAGGAAAGTTCGCGGAAACGCCATCGGGATGATATTTCAAGAACCCGCCGCCGCGCTGTCTCCCCTGCATCGTATCGGCAGCCAGATGATGGAAGCCCTTCGTCTGCATCGAGCCGTATCCCGGACTGAGGCCGAAGATATTGCGGTTCAATGGCTCGAATCGGTCAAAATTGGAGACGCCGTCCAGCGCATGTTTGCCTACCCTTTTCAACTGTCCGGCGGCATGCAGCAGCGTGTCATGATCGCGATGGTTTTGATGCTGGCTCCCGAGCTGATTATCGCCGATGAACCCACCACCGCTCTGGATGTCACCATTCAGGCTCAGGTTTTCGAGTTGATGCATGAAATGAAGGGTCGAGATGCATCGATTCTGCTTATTACCCATGATATGGGGGTTATATGGGAGATGTGTGAACGCGTTGTCGTTATGTACGCTTCAAGGATCGTGGAAGAAGGAACCCGGGAAGACATCTTTTCAAGGCCGGCCCACCCCTATACCCGGGGGCTTCTCGATTCGATTCCGAAGTTAAGCGGCGGGAGGAAACGACTCCTGACCATTGCCGGGCAGGTGCCCTCCCTGTTGAAATATCCTTTGGGGTGTCATTTTCTGGATCGTTGTCCCATGGCCTTTGATCGATGCGGGAGGGAAAGGCCGCCGCTTTTCGACCTGGGCGAGGGACATCGGGCGGCATGTTTTCTGGCAAAGCGGCATCCGAAAGGAAAGGCGCTGATTCCATGAAAACCGGGCCGATACTGGAAGTAGAAGATTTAAAAACCTGGTTTGCCGTCAAACGCGGTATTTTCTCAAGAACCGTCGGTTACGTAAAGGCTGTGGACGGGATTTCCTTAACCGTTGAAAAGGGTGAAATCCTGGGACTCGTAGGAGAATCAGGCTGCGGCAAGACCACCCTGGGCAGAACTCTCGTGGGCATGGAGAAAGCGAGGGAAGGAATTGTCCGCTTCATGGGGAAACCGCTCTTTTCGTTGAGTCAAAGGGAAATGATCGGATTGCGGCGGCGGCTCAACATCATCTTCCAGGACCCGCTGGCATCTCTGAATCCGAGAATGAACGCCCTGGATATCGTCACGGAAGGACTTGTGAAATTTCACATGGTTGAAGGTGCCAGAGCGGATCACGGGCTGCGACTTTTAAGGGAGGTCGGTCTCGATGGGGACGCCTTGTTCCGCTATCCGCACGAGTTTTCGGGCGGGCAAAGGCAGCGTATCTGCATTGCCCGTGCCATATCTTTGCGCCCGAATTTCATCGTCTGCGATGAACCCGTCAGCGCTCTGGATGTCTCGGTGCAGGCGCAGGTACTTAACCTTCTGCTCCATCTGAAGGAGTCCTACGATTTATCCTATCTGTTTATTTCCCATGATTTGAGTGTGGTATACGCCATCGCGGACCGTGTGGCCGTGATGTATCTCGGAAAGATCGTGGAACAGGGGCCCGCGGAGGAAACGATTCTCGATCCGATGCATCCATACACCAGAGCCCTTGTCAGTGCGGTCCCCACACCCGGTGTGAAAAAAAAGGAAAAGATCATTCTACAGGGAGAAATTCCTTCTCCCTCCAGCCCGCCTGAAGGCTGCCGGTTTCACACGCGTTGTCCAAAGGTAATGGCCATATGCGAAAAAGAGGTCCCTGCAGAAACAAACTTGGGCGCACGGCGAATCTGGTGCCACCTGTTTTCCCGGGGAGCCCGGTCGAAAGAGTGACTTCAGGGTGTTTTGCCCGATTCGGCAGCTTTTGCTTCGGTTTCCGTCTCTTCGGCCTTCAGCGAGGCCATCGCCGCTTTTACGGCCTGAATTTTTTGTTGAATCAGGTTCGCCTGTGCGGGGTCGAGATCCGGCAATGCGACTTTTTCCAGGGACTGCAGGGCTGATTCCAGATCCGCAAGACGGTTTTTTCCGGCAGCCACCTCCGCCCTGTATACAAGAGACAGGACGGTCATCGTATTCAATCGGCCGCGAGCAATGCTTTTGAGTTTTTCAGAAAAAGCGTACGGCAGCGCCTTGTTCAGGTAGGATTTGATGCTCTGAAAGTCCGGAATGTCATCGACACCTAGCAGGGAGTCCGCTTTTTCCATGTAATAGTTGAAAGCGATTGAAAAGGCTTCTTCTTTGGAATAGACTGGTTGTACGGATTCGGGCGGCACGGCCCCCGGCAGAGAAATGAGCAGTTCTTCGCCCATGGGAGAAAATTGTCCCCGCCAGATAGACACGGCCCCGTCCGCGGCCTTGATATAAAACTTGGAATGATTGCGAAAACTGGCACCGACAGTGAGGGCCATCAACACCGCCATCAGGGCCGCCGCATATTTCAGCATCCTCTTGATCGGATCCGGTGGTTCCGATGCATTCCGGACAGTGGTATTTTGCCGGAAAAAATCGGCGGGCGGTGTTTCATCTGTCTGGGGTATCAGGGGGTGATTGACAGCCTCACCGGGAGACTCCTTCAGGTCGAATCGACGAAAGAGGATGTTTTTGAGGCGCGTTATTTCCCTGTCGTCCGAGCCTTTGAAAAACGGGGGTGCGGAGAATTTAGACGGCGGGGAGGCGGGTGGTCTGTAAAGGTTTTCGGGCTTCCACGGTTCGAAGGGTTTCATGATCGGATCATGAACCAAAGCCTCTGCGGTTGCAGGCGTTTTTTGGGTCTTTGATTCGGCTGAAGCCGTCCTTTTTGAAGTCGGGCCGGGCCTCTTTACTCCGGCTGTCGTACGCGTCGGGGCGCCTATGGCTTTTTTCTTTTTCGGTTTTTCGGAAGCGGTGGATTTTTTCACCTGCGTTGTTTTTTTTACCTTGCCGCTCGTTGCGGTCTTCAATTTTGCGGTCGACTTGATCAGGCTCTCTTTTCCCATAAAATCCTCTTAAAAAGTATTACTTTGCGGTCTCTCAACATGCGAACCTGTTATAAAAAAATAAAACAACCCTGCTCAATTCCCATATAAGATCAGGCCTTTTTTGTAAATATTTATTTGGCTTCAGAGGTTCAGGATTCAGGGTTAAGGGTCGTCCACCTCCGAGTCTTGCACCTTAAGCCTTGCGCCTATAGCCCATCGCCTCTTGTGCTGGATTGTGGAGAAAAAATGAAAAACAGGCTGTTGCAGGAAAAAAGGGATTGTCTTCTCCGAATATTGGAACGTTACGCAGGGTTGGTCGTCGCTTTTTCAGGCGGTGTAGACAGCACGTGTCTCGCAGCGGCGGCACACCGCGTTCTCGGCGAAAAAGTCCTCTGTGTCACCGCGGTCTCCCCCATCCATCCCGCGAGGGAAAGATCTGCCGCAGTGCAAACTGCAGAGGCGATCGGGGTTCGGCATGTCGTCCTGTCGGCACGCGAGTTGGAAGACCCGGACTTTTTGGCCAATCAGAGGGGGCGTTGCTATATCTGCAAAAAGCACCTTTTTGAAGAGATCTGGAAAATCGCGGGGGAGCACGGCATCGAAACGGTTGTTGACGGAACAAACACGGATGACCTTTCCGATTATCGTCCGGGCCTCAAAGCCGCGAGTGAACTGGGGATTGTCTTGCCCTTTCTGGAAGCCGGACTGAGTAAAACCGAGATTCGTCATCTCTCCAGGCAGATGCATCTGCCCACATGGAACAGGCCTTCCATGGCGTGCTTGGCCACCCGCATCCCATATGAAACGCCGATCACCAGACAGATCCTTGAAATGGTGGATAAGGCTGAAGAAATCCTTGCTGCTTGCGGTTTTCCAGTATGCCGGGTCAGATATCACGGCCCTGTGGCAAGAATCGAGGTCGACCCCGCCGGTTTTAGACAGTTGATGAGTGATCCCCTTCGTCGGACCATCGTGGAAAAGTTTCGGGATATCGGCTTTCTTCATATTTCCCTGGATATGGAAGGGTATGTCCGGGGCAGCATGAACCGCAATGGGGCATAGATTTTTGGTTTTGCACAGATTTTTGTGCACTGCTGCACACATTCTATTGCAGTGGACCGATTCATCCGGTCAAGGGCATGGTCCCGGTTTTTCAAGTTTTCCTCGGGTGATCCTCCAAAATATTCAAGAATAACTAAAATAATCAAAAGGATAGGGGGTGTCCTGGAGTGCCATTCGCAGCCGGGTCGGATGCGATAAAAAAGGAGGCTCTGCTTCGATTCTGGCATGTATTTTGATTTAAGATATATAATTCTTTTTCCCCAAATACCCAAAGCACAGGCCGACGATGACGGACGGGGGAGGCGTCATGACGATCCGCGGGTTCGTAAAGAGTTGCGGTGGCGATATGGATGTCCGCAACATACCGGGGACGGGTTCGGTGTTTGATGTATGCCTGCCTGCCATCGAAAGGAAAAATATGGTTACGGACCACAAAACGAATACACCGCCTTCAAACGTCGGAAGAGTTTTTTTTATAGACGACGAGCCGGCTCTGGTAAATCTGCAGGAGCAGATGCTCAAACGGCTCGGCTACGATGTCGTCGTAACTTGCAGCAGCATCCAGGCACTCGATTTGTTTAAACAGGATGCAACCGGCTTCGATCTGGCCGTTATTGACATGACCATGCCGTTTATGAACGGAATGGAGCTGGCCGGAGAGTTTTTAAAAATCCGACCCGCACTCCCCATCATCCTGTGCACGGGTTATCTCACCGTGGATGTAGAGAAAGAAGCCGCTGCCATCGGTATCCGCAAGTGTCTGACAAAACCTTTTTCCTTCCTGGATCTCTCGGATGCGGTCCGAGCGGTTTTGCACGACCTCCCTGTCAATACAAAAAAAGAGCGGAACCTCTAAAGTGATGAAACCGCCACGCGCCTATTTCATTTTCCAGACCGGTTGCCGTTTGTTTAAAAATGCGTCCACCCCCTCTTTTGCATCTTCCGTAACACAAAGGCCGGCGAACATTTCGTTTGCATATTCTATCGAATTTCCATAAGTCATATCCGACATGCCGTAAAACGATTGCTTTCCCATCTGAAGGGCCAGGGGGCTTTTCGCAGCCAGCTTTTCGGCAAGGGACAGGGTTTCTTCTTCGAGTCGATCCGGGGCGACGACTCTGTTGACCAAACCCCATTGCTCTGCGATACGGGCATCGATCAGGTCCCCTGTCAGCAACAATTCGAGACAGCGTTTCCGACCCAGGGATCTTGACAGGGGAACGGCCGGTCCCATGCAAAAAAGTCCTACATTGATCGCCGTGGCGCCGATTTTGGTGCCTTCGGCCACGACCGCCAGATCGCAGGCTGCGAGAAGACCGGCACCGTTGGCTACGGCAAAACCGTGGGCGGATGCGATCACCGGTTTTTTCATATGCGCTATGACCATGGCCATCTGTTCCATGATGTTCACCCAGTGACGATATTGCTGGTGGGATTTGCCCTGGAATTCCGATATATCGATGCCGGCACAAAACCCCTTTCCCGCTCCCTTGATAACGGCGACACGGTACTGATCGTCATTGTCCATGTCGATCAGAGCGAGGTTGAGTTCCTGCGCCATCTGGGTGCTGAATGTGTTCATACGGTCCGGGCGGTTGAGCGTGATTATGCCGATAGTATTTTTCTTTTCGACAAAAAGTGTGCTATAAGACATGTCAGACCTCCTTCCAGCGGTGTTTGAAGAGTTGCGGAGGTACCGTAGCACAATCAGCGCGGCAGATAAAGATTCGAAGCAGCCCCGGAGAGGTTTTTTTAAAAATAAAAAAACTCTTGACAATGCGGACAAAAAACTTTATTTTACGCCTTCCAAATTGAGTATAATCTCATAAAGAAGAGAGCGATTATGGCAAGACCACAAAAAAGTCGTTTGGTCGCTTTTCGGCCCGATATAAGCTATTTTAAGCCGAGAGGCATTCCGATGATGGAACTCGAAGAAATCCGCCTAACGATCGATGAGCACGAAGCCATCCGTTTGGCCGATCTTCTCGATTTGCCGCATGAGGAAGCGGGCAGGCGCATGGGGGTTTCGCGCGCCACGTTCGGCCGCATCATCCAGCGGGCGAGGAGGGTCATGGCCGACGCACTGGTTAACGGAAAGGCCGTCCAGATAGAAGGTGGAAGCTACCGTTTTGTCGATGAAACACGCTGGTTTTGCTGCAGAAAATGCGGGCATGAGTGGGAAGAACCCCGGGGAACCGGCAGACCCAAACAATGTCCTGCATGCAGACAGAAAGACCTTTATAGAATTTCGAAAAAAACGAAAAAAAAATAGCGGTAGGAGTCGAACTCTTGGAAAAAATGTCGGGCGGTCTTTTCGAGAGCCATTCTGTCACTATCCGCACGGGGTACAAAAGGGACTATGAAAATTGCCGTTTCCTCTACGGGCAAGGAACTCATTTCACAAATGGACACCCGGTTCGGCCGGGCGGATTATTTTCTCATCGTGGACCTCGACACCATGGCCTATGAGGTTGTAGAGAACACCCAGAATTTGAACCTGCCTCAAGGCGCGGGGATCCAGGCAGGCAAGACCGTCGCCGAAAAGCATGTCGACGCCGTGATAACCGGAAACTGCGGCCCCAAAGCGTTCAAGGTATTGCAGGCATCGGGCGTCCGGGTTGTCGTGGGTGCTGCAGGTCGCGTCATCGATGTTATCGAGAGGTTTAAAAAGGGAGAATTCGAATTCGCCGGTTCTGCGAATGTCGAAGGCCACTGGGTGTAGCACCCTGCTGTAAAAAGGACGCAACAGTCCAAGCGCCGGGCATGCATTTTTTGTCAAACCCGACGTCGAACATCCATCCATACAGGAGAAGTTTCGCATGGCAAAAACCGGGCAAGACGCCGGGGCTCAAGGCGATCCGAAAGACAAACAGAAGGAACAGGATGCCGAATTGAAGGCATCTCTGGACAGAATAAAACATAAATTCATGGTCATGAGCGGCAAAGGCGGCGTGGGAAAGACCAGCACGGCGGTCAATATCGCCCTGGCCCTTGCCAGGAAAGGATTCCGTGTAGGTCTGATGGATGTGGACATGCATGGACCTGACGTGCCGAGAATGCTAGGTTTTAAGGGTGTCATGGATTTAAGCCGAAATCAAAAGCTAAACCCGATCGCCTATTCTGAAAATTTAAAGGCCGTTTCCATTGAATCCCTTACCTTAAGCAAGGACGACGCGATCATCTGGCGGGGACCCATCAAGTTTTCGGCGATCCGTCAGTTTATTTCCGATGTGGAATGGGGAGATCTGGACTATCTCATTATCGATTCTCCGCCGGGCACCGGAGATGAACCTCTTACCGTGGCCCAGGTCATTTCCGACGCAAGGGCCATCATAGTTACGACCCCGCAGGAAGTCTCTCTTGCAGATGTGAGAAAATCGATCAATTTTTGTAAGACCGTCAAGATGGATATTTTCGGGCTTATCGAAAACATGGGCGGCTTTTCCTGTCCTCACTGCGGTGCGGTCATTGATCTTTTTGGAAAGGGAGGCGGCGAGCGGACTGCCCGATCGGCCGGAGTCCCGTTTCTCGGGCGGATTCCGTTCGATCGAAACATGGTCGCATGCGGGGATGAGGGCGTGTCCTATCAGGAAAAATACCCGGATTCTCCGGTGACGAGAGCTTTCGAAGCGATCGCGGACCGGATGTCCGCCCCGATCTAATAAAGAATCGCTTAATTAGGATGCACTTATCAGTTACGGAGGTATGAAAAGATGAGATTTGCGATACCACTGGCCGAAGGGAAACTGACCCCCCATTTCGGTCACTGCAAGGAATTTGCCATTATCGATATTGAAAGCAACGGGTCGATGAAAAAAGAGGTGCTGGTTCCACCCCCTCATGAACCGGGCGTGCTGCCGCGATGGCTTCATGAGCTGGGCGCAAACGTGATCATCGCAGGAGGGATGGGCAATCGCGCACTGGAACTTTTCAAAGACGCCGGCATTAGGGTCATCACGGGCGCACCGTCGATGCCACCGGAAGATCTGGTGCACCGGTACATGGATCAAACGCTTACAACCGGCGCCAATCTCTGTGATCACTGATCGATTTGAAATTTCGGATCACCATACTGTCTGAAAATACCGTTTCACCGGGGAGAAAGGGTCTTATCGGGGAACACGGTCTTTCCATTCTCGTTGAATCTGCGGATCAAACCATTTTATTCGATACGGGCCAGGGCGGTGCCCTCGTGCCGAATGCACGCGAAATGGGCATCGACCTGACCGTGGTCGATACGGTTGTTCTGAGTCACGGCCACTATGATCATGCCGGAGGGTTGCGATCCCTTGTCGAAGTGAACTCCCGGTTTACCCTGATTGCTCACCCGGATGTTTTCAATGATAAGATTGCACGTCGAGACGACGGGCAATATCCTATCGGCATGCCGGTAGGCAGGGATTTTCTGGAACAGGCAGGGGTCTGTTTGAAGCTTCAAAAAACGCCTGTTACGATTTGCCGCTGGGCGACGACCACCGGGGAAATCCCGATGGAGACCGATTTCGAAGCGATGGAGCCCTATTTTTTTCAGCGCCGGGGCGGACGTATGGTTCCGGACCCTCTTGCGGACGATCAGTCTCTGGTGCTCCGTTCGGATGAGGGCGTGGTGGTGCTGCTCGGATGCAGCCACAGAGGGGTGATCAATACGCTCAAAACCGTCGCAAAGCTGTCGGAAGGAGAACCGGTTGCAGCGATTTTCGGCGGCCTTCACCTGGAGAGTGCGAGCGATGAAAAGTTGGCCCGCATTTGCCGGTACCTGAAAGATTTTAACATCGGCGCCATAAACGCCGGACACTGCACGGGGATGCGCGCATTTCTTGCGCTTTCAAACGCTTTTCCCGGCAGGGTCTTTCTCAACGCAGTGGGTCGGACAGCGACCTTTCGCTTTTCCGGCCACTGAACCGCTGAACCATCCTCTTACGGTCTTATCCAGATGCCTTCCTTCAAATAGGGCAATCCAATCTCTTTCAATTTATCCTTTTCCCGCAAAAAGCGGTCTTTCATGCTTTTCAGCCATTCCCTGTGTGCCGTTGCATCCTCTAAGCTCAGAAACAGGGGGTGCGCATCTTTTTCAATTTTAAAGACCGGGCGCTTTTCGTCCATCTCCAGACTTCCCGGATTGCTGCAAAGCATGCATCGAATACGGCCGTCGCCGAGAAAACGGAAGGTCGTTCCGCCGCAGATCGGGCAGCAGGGCATCTGGTTGTCCACGGTCGGGCTAAAGAGAGCGGCGGCCAGCTTTGCGGCCGTATCGCGGTTCTGTTGAAGATAAAAAATTTCTCCTGGCATGGCTCCATATATCATGGTGCATCTTTTTATATCGGCTCCGATCAGTTTCAAAAAACTTTCGATCCCCAGCAGCGTATATCCTTCTTTTCCATTTATCCCTGCAATGCCGATACCCACCGCGGGCTTGTTCCAGTACTCTTCGATAGACGCATAAAAGGCAATGCCCCGGTCCAGAAAACGCTTTATCGAAGCATTGGGTCCGAGGAAATACGTCGGCACGGAAACGATCAGGGCGTCGGCATCGATGATGGCGGAAAGCACTTTTTCCAGATCGTCGTCGAGAACGCAGCGCTGTTCGCCGAACAGGCATTGGTAGCAGGCGCGGCAGGGCTGGATGTTGAAATCCGAAAGTCGAAGCAGCCTCAATTCATGGGGCAGGGAGATGTTTCTTGCGATTTCCTTGATGATGATTTCGCAGTTCCCCATCTTTCTGGGGGAGCCGATGATGCCGAGAATTTTTTTCATATTCTTCACCTCGCGTGTTCCCTTCACCGGGCACGGGGTTAGACAGGGTTAACAGGATATGTTGACTCCGCAACCTCCATCATCCGTAGCGCCCTTCGATATAGTCCGCGGTGCGGGAATCTCCGGGCGTTAAAAACAGGTCTGCGGTTCGGCTGTGCTCGATAATTTGGCCGAGCAACATGAAAATACATTCGCTGCTTATTCGACGGGCCTGTGCCATATTGTGGGTGACGATCAATAGGGTGTAACGTCCCGCAAGGTTCAACATCAATTCTTCGACTCTTCGGGTCGATTCGGCGTCCAGCGCCGAACAGGGCTCATCCATGAGGATGATCTCGGGCTTTAGAGGCAACAGGCGGGCGATACACAGCTTCTGCTGCTGCTCGAGCTGCAGTGTAGTGGCCTTTTTTTTCAACGCGTCTTTCAGGTCCTCCCAGAGAAATACCTCCCGGAGTGATTTTTCCACGATGTCATCCCTCTGGGATCTCGTGAGTGAGCCCCGGCTAGTATGAATCTGCAGGCCGAACAAAATGTTTTCATACACGGAAATCGGCAAGGGATTGGGGCGTTGAAAAACCATACCTACCGATTTTCGGAGCTGGGACAGGCAGATGTCGGGGTCGTATATGTTCTTGCCCATAAGCCTGATCTGGCCGGTGATGGCGACATTGCCGTAGCGTTCATTCGCCCTGTTGAAGCAACGCAGCAGGGTTGTCTTGCCGCAGCCTGACGGCCCGATGAGTCCGGTTATAAGGCCCCGTCTGATCTGAAGGCTTACATTGACAAGAGCCTGAAAATCGCCGTACCAGAGGTTGAGCCTGTCTGCTTCAATGCTGTATCCAGTTGGATCGATCATCCAAATGTACCCCTGACATAGTCATAAGTCAACTGGTGCGCCGGTGAATCGGAAAAAATGATGTCATTGGAGTTCATTTCGACAAGGTCGCCGTTATAGAGAAAAGCGGTGCGGTTTGCAAGTCGCCGGGCCTGTTGCACCAGGTTGGTTACCAGGATGATCGTCACCCGGGAGCGAAGCTCTCTGAGGACATCCTCGATTCGCATAGTCGTCACAGGGTCGATCGCAATGGAAAACTCGTCAAGACATAGGATCTCCGGCTCATGGGACAGGGCCCGGGCGATGGTCAGCCGTTGCTGCTGGCCTCCGGATAGTCTGGTGCCGAGACTGTTGAGGCGGTCTTTTACTTCATCCCAAAGTGCCGCCTGCCGGAGGCAGCGTTCCACGATTTCATCCAGTTTCCCGCGGGTGTAAATCCCGGCGGCCCGGGGTGCAAAGGCCACGTTGTCGTATACGGAAAGCGGCAGGCCGACCGGCAGCGGGAATACCATTCCGATCTTTCGACGCAGCTGGTGTACGTTTTTGGCATGCATGATATTATTTCCGTCGATTATAAGTGTCCCTTCAACCCTGGCTTCCGGAACAAATTCTATGGTTCGGTTGATACACTTCAGCAGCGTGGTCTTTCCAGATTGCGCCGGCCCGATGACGGCGAGAATTTCATTTTTAAAAACGTCCAGAGAAATACCTTTCAGGGCCGTTTTTTGACCATATCTGACCCTGAGGTTGAAAATTTCTATTTTTTTTCCGGTACTTGGCATATATTTAATTTTTTTATCTTCGCACTCTGAACCCTGAACCTTACGCTTTTAACTTCTTTACCATTTTTTTCTGGATCGCAGATATGCTCGAATACAGATGGACAGCGCGTTGACCATCAATACGGTTCCGAGCAGGACGACGGCTGTTCCATAGGGGAGTGCGTCAGGCACATTGGGGACCTGGGTGGATATGGTAAACAGGTGCATGGAAAGAGCCATGCACTGATCAAACAGGCCGTACGCGAAAAGATCTCCTTCAGAAATGGCTTTATAGAACACGACGCCCGTAAACATAACCGGCGCGGTTTCGCCGGCTGCACGCGAAACCTGAAGAATGATGCCGGTCAGAATCCCGCTGATGGAGTTGGGCAAGACGATTCGACGGATGGTTTGCCATCTGGTCGCGCCGAGATTCCAGCAGGCTTCACGGAAAGCCATGGGTACCGCACCGAGTGCTTCTCTCGTGGCGGCGATGATCACAGGCAGGGTCATAATCGCCAGAGTGAGAGATGCCGCGAGAATGGAACGACCCATCCCGGAAAAGAGTACGAAGGCTCCGACACCGAAAAGAGCGTGAACGATACTCGGAACGCCGGCCAGATTGACGACGGCCAGATTGATGATGCGCGTCAACCAGGTATCCCGCGCATATTCGTTCAGATATACAGCGGCGAGGACCCCGACCGGTGAAGCGACGAGCAGGGATATGACCACCAGATAGATTGTGCCTAAAAGCGGCGCCCAGATACCACCGGCGCGCATGCCGCCAGTCGGATTTGTAAACAAAAAATCGATAGAAAGGATTGGAAATGCTTTGTACAGAAGGTAGACGATGATGACGATAAGGGGGAAAACGATCAAAAGCGTCATCAATAGAAATACCGCTTTCGCAAAAAATTCCACACGCCTTTTCCTGCGGCCGAACGGTGTTTCTGCAAAAGGGTTTTCGACTCCGCCGGACGGTCCGGGCGGTACGTGTCGGCTTGATGGCCGATCCGGAGTAGAGCGATCCGATTTCTTGGGTTGTTTGGCCATTTGACTTGTCATCATTTTTGGCGGATGCCCTTGACGATGAGATCGGCGGTGAGATTCACCAGGAAGGTAATGGAAAAAAGGACGACGCCGATGAGAAACAGGACTTGATAGTGATCCGAATGAACGGGTGCCTCGCCGAGTTCCGCCGCAATGGTCGCCGTGAGTGTTCTGACCGGATCGAGCACGCTGCGAGGAATCCTCACGGCATGACCCGTTGCCATGAGTACGGCCATGGTTTCTCCGATGGCCCGCGCGATTCCGAGCAACACAGCGGCCAGCAGCCCGTTTTTTGCGGCGGGCAAAAGTACCCGATAAACCATCTGCCACCGGCTCGCACCGAGCGCTTCGGCGGCTTCCCGATAGGAGTCCGGTACAGCCTTGAGAGAATCTTCGGCTATGGAGACAATGATGGGAATGCTCATGAGGGCCAGGATGATCCCGCCGTTCAAAACCGTCAACCCGATCGGAGCGTTAAACAGCCGGATGATCAGTTCGTTCATTATCGTCAAGCCGATGAATCCCCACACGACCGAAGGAATAGCGGCCAAAAGCTCGATGACGATTTTAAACGCCTCCTTGAGCTTGGGAGTACAAAACTCCGACACGAAGACGGCGGTCCCCAACCCGAAAGGGACTGCGATGGCCATGGCCAGCAGGGTCACGCTCGCTGTTCCGGCGATCAGGGCGAAAATGCCGTAGCGCTTGTTGCCGATTGAAGTCGGAACCCACTGGGAACTGGTGAAAAACTCGACGAGGTCAAATCCTCGAAAAAGGATGCCCGAGCCTTCCCGAAAAACAAAGAAAAAAATGCCGAAAACAAATATGATTGCACTGATTCCGCATAATCGAATGATCCATTCCACTGCAGGCTCGGTGAGCACCTCCAGGCGATGTCGGTCGATCATGGTTCTATCTTCCCTCCAGCGCCTTTACGGCCGCAGCCCGCTGCGGGTCGGGCAAAGGAACATACCCGGTTGATTCAACAATCTTCTGACCCGCACCGGAGTAAATCCAAAGCAGATATTTCTTGACCTCTCCGTCGGGTTTGCCGAAGCAGTACATGTAGAGGGGACGGGCGATCGGGTAGGTGCGGTCGAGCGTGGACTCAATGCTTGGTTCAACGGCCCTGTCACCGTCTTTTTTGGCGACTTTAAGCATCTTAACTTTTTCTGTCACATAACCCATCCCGCTGTATCCTATGGCGCAGGGCGTTCTCCCCACCAGTTCCACCACATCTTTTGAGCCGTGCAGGTCCCGGGATCCCAGTTTGAAATCCCCGGTGTCGCCAAGCAATGCTTCGCGGAAATATTCATAAGTCCCGGAATTGGACTGCCGGCTGATCCGGATGATTTCATCGCTGGCGCAGGCCGGATTCCGGTTGCCCAGCTGAGACCACCGGTTGATCCGACCCCCTTCACCGTAAATTTCGGCGAGCTGTCCAATGGTGATGGCGTCCATGGGATTGTTTTTATGAACATAAACTGCCAGCGCGTCGAAGCCGACGATGAATTCCACCGGTTCTGCGCCGGTCTCTTTGGCCCGCCTGATTTCATCCGGGTGCATTCGACGGCTGCAGTTGGCGATATCGACGGTCCCGCTGATCAGAGCGGCAATACCGGTTCCCGAGCCACCCCCGGAAACTTCAATGGAGACCGAAGGGTTCACGGTCGCATATTCCTCCGCCCAGGCCTGTGCCAGATTGACCATGGTATCAGACCCAAGATCCTGGATGATGGTTTTGCCCGACGAGTCGCCGCTTTCCTGTTCGCTCTTTTTTGAGCAGCCCGCCGAAAGAAGGCAGAGCAAAAGCGCCAGCCATAAAACAAACAAACTGTTTGTGGGAAGACTGTTTTTCAATCGAACCGCCATCAGGAGATTTCCTCCTTTCTCACATCGTTGCCTAGAATCGCTTCCACCAAATCTCGAATATGTGCATCTAAAACCTGATAGGCATGTTCGTAAGCGGCGTTGATCTGCTCTTCAGTGCCACTTGCGCGGGAAGGGTCTTCTATTTCCCACTGTATGCTGATCATCTTCGTGGGAGGCGGCGGAAAGGCATTGGTCGCCTCTTTGCACAGCGACACGAAAATCTGGTAGTCTTCGAGATTGATAATCTGGTTGAGGTATTTCGATGTCTGGTTGGAAATGTCGATTCCCTTTTCCTTCATGAAAGCAACGGTTTTTTGATCCACCGGACGGGGATTGATTCCGGCGCTGTAAAAACTGAACCTCGGCGAAGCCAAGGATTTTCCGATCCCCTTTGCCATCTGGCCCCTGCAGGCGTCCCGTTCATCCACAAAAAGCACGCGGAAGACCTCCTTGCCTTTGTGCTTGATGTCTTCCCCCGTGCACATATACAGCACTTCTTCACAGATGTTGCAGGCTCTGTCCGCCACGCGCTCGAAGCGGTTGGCGATGATCATGAGGGATGGAAAGGACTCCAGGGTGATCTTGTTTTCCTGATGGAGCTTGTTGAATTCATGGGTGATGTTCCAGCGGATGCTGTCGACCTTATCCTCCATCTCCATGGTCGCTCTTGCCAGTTGCGGATTTTTTTCGTCGAAGGACTGAAGCGCGTTGCGCAACATTGGAATCGACTGATGCGCAATCTGCACGATACTGTCGTACGGAGGCTGCGGGTCGATGGAGCTGAGCGTCAAGAAATGCCGCGCGATGCTTTCGGCGTAATCACCGATTCGTTCCAGTTCATTGTTGATTTTTATCACCGAGTAAACAAATCGCAGATGCCCGGCGGCGGGTTGCTGCCTGAGCAGAAACTCCTGACACAGCCGATCCAGTTCTTTCTCCATTTCATCGATATAGCGGTCTCTCAGGATGACGGAATAGGCCAGTTGCCGGTCTTTCTCGGTGAGCGCGAGTACACACGCCCGCAAGGCCCCTTCGGCCAGGACCCCCATTTTCATGACTTTTGATCGAATTTGATCGATATCTTTCTGTAAGCTTTCCTCAAAACGAGAGCCCATCACCCGTCTCCTCAGCCGAAGGGAAAGAATCGCCGGTTGGTGTATTTTTTATTTGCACCCATTAAATATCTAAGTCACATAGGAAAATCAATCAAAATTGAACGATTCTTGTTCTGCCTATGGGCGGTCTGTCCCGGTGCAGCATTGCAGCATTCCGACCGTTTCCAATTTCTTCATTTATTCTGGGTCGATACTGTGCTAGAAGATATTCTCTGAAGCCGAGGCAACGAGGAACCCGGAACGCTGTGAACCATTTTATAGGTGAAATGCCATGGCAAAACGCCCCCCCATTTTCTGGCATCTTTTTCCCTATTATCTGGCTGTGATTGTATTTTCGCTGATCGCCGTTACCTGGTACAACACGTCGGCCATGCGCGCTACCTTTCTCAGGCAGACCGTCGAAAATCTCCAAACTCAGGTTCGTCTGATCGAAAAACAATTCCTGAGCCCCGTTGCATCCGGTGATCATGCGGCCGTGGATGCCGTCTGCAAGGAAATCGGTAGAATTTCAGGAACGCGGATTACCCTGATTTTACCTGGCGGCCGTGTCGTCGGCGATTCTCATGGCATACCGGCCGAGATGGACAACCATGGCCGACGCCTGGAGATTCGGGAAGCCATGGAAAAAAGGATCGGCTCGTCGATTCGATTCAGCCGCACACTGGATAAAAATATGATGTATGTGGCGGCACCCCTGGTTCAGGATCATCGAATCATCGCTGTCCTGCGGGCGGCGATTTCCGTTTCGACCATCGACGAAAAACTCGGCGACATGCAGCGGAAAATCGCATTCGGAGGGCTCCTGATGATTGTGCTGGCGGCCGTGTTGACTGTAGTTCTGTCCCGGCATATCAGCCGGCCTGTTGAAGAAATGAAAAAAGGAGCGCAACGGTTTGCTCAAGGGGACTTCGATCACCGGCTCCTCATTCCAGACACGGACGAACTGGCGCGTCTGGCCGATACCATGAATCAGATGGCACAGAGTCTGGACGATCGGATCAAAACGGTTGTACGGCAGCGCAATGAGCTGGAGGCCGTTTTTTCCAGCATGACGGACGGGGTTCTGGCGGTGGACAGAGAAGAGCAAATCCTTTTCTGTAACAACGCCCTTGCGGATATGTTCAAATACGCCCCTGTCGACCTTATCGGCCGCAGTATCCAGGAGGTGATACGAAGCAGCGATTTGCAGCGTTTTGTGCGAAACGCCCTGGAATTGGGCGAATCTATCGAACGCGACGTCTTTGTCGTAACCGATCGGGAAAGGACCTTCAGGATAACCGGCACCCCCCTGCGCGGCGCCCGGGAGGAAACCATTGGCGCTTTGTTTTTGCTTCATGATGTGACCCAGATTCGATTCCTTGAAAATATGCGCCGCGATTTCGCGGTGAATGTTTCTCACGAAATCAAGACGCCGCTTACGGCCGTTAAGGGATTTGTGGAAACACTGCTCGGCGATTGGCCGGAAAACCCGGAAGAAGCCCGCCGGTTTTTGACTATTATCGATAAACATGTCAACCGCCTGGCGGCTATTGTCGAAGACCTGATCAGTCTGTCTCGGATTGAAAATGAAGACGGACGAAAAGAGATCAAGCTCGAACCGGCCGACATTTGTAAGATCGTTGAAGATGCGGCGCAGGCTTGTCAGGAAAAAGCCGATGCCAAAAGCATTCGCATCGAACGGTCCTGCGAAGGTCCGCTGACCGCCGAGGTCAATCCACCGCTGATGGAACGCGCACTGGTCAATCTGATCGACAATGCCGTCAACTACAGCGACCCGCAAAGCCGGATTCAACTCACGGCCAGGCGCGCCGATTCGCACGTTTGTATCGGTATACGGGATCAGGGGATCGGAATCGCCAGGAAAGACCAGCAGAGAATTTTCGAACGATTTTACCGGGTCGACAAGGCGCGAAGCAGAAAGAGCGGCGGTACGGGACTGGGCCTGGCCATCGTCAAGCATATCGTCCTGGCCCACGGCGGCCGAATCACGCTTGAGAGCGCCCCGGGAAGCGGAAGTTATTTTGAAATCCATCTACCGACCACGTAGCTCATAGCGTATAGGTGATCGCTGATAGGCAATAGGGTACAAGGCACACGGCGCAGGGCGCACGGGGAAAATCCTTGCGCCGTATGCCCTTGCGCCTTGCCCCCGTTAGCTATCGCTCCTCGCCTCACTGCTTTTCGAATTCATAAAATTCTAGCGATCTTCTAACCATATCCTAACACAACACGCCTATTATCAGTAATCATAGGTTCATCGTTCACGGTTGCCCTGTTTTGTAAGGATGCACCAAGCAAACCTCTGACCCCTGAACCCGTTTGTAAAGGATGATCTGAAATGAAAGAAAGAAAGAAAAAATGGTATGAAACCTGGTGGGGGCTTCTGTGGACGCTGGCAATCGTGGACGCTCACCCCGGAAGCGGTTTGCAGACTTTCGTGGACGTGGATCGACAGATGCAGGATCTGGTCGAATCGGAAAACCAGGATGCGGTTATGGAATCTGCCGGTGCCCGGATCGTAAAACAAACAGAACCTTTTCCGGCAGGTGCGGCAGGTGGTTCCTGATCGCCTGAGCGGGCTTTATGTCTGATCAAACCTTTTCCGATTTTTTTCGTTTTTGTCTGATTTTGCGTTTGGTGTTTTGAAAAACAAACCAGAAGTAGATTTCCTGAAAAAAATCGGTTTTGGCGTATTTCAGGCAGCGGATTCCCTGCCGGCAGTAATTCAGTGCCCGGATCCAATTTCCCGAATCCAGATAGAGACACGCCAGGCGCTGGTAGGTAAAGGGGGTGATGGATCCCTCTTTGACGCAATTTTCGTACATCTCGATGGCCTGCTGAAACTTTTCGAGCCTTTCATAGACGATTCCCAGTTTGTTGTAAACCAGGAAACGGCCGCCGCTTTTGGGCGGAAAATTTTCCAGTGCCTCCCGATATTTTTCCGCCGATTGTTCAAACCGTTTTTGTTTGAACAAAATTTCACCTTCGAAAACAGGGCTTAAAGTTTCGAGGGTCTCTTCAGAAACCGTTTTTTGGGGGAGCAGTTTTCGCAGACTCATGACGGAAACAGCATACCGTTTAAAAATTTTTCCTGGAAATCGGTCCGCTTGGCAATCTCTACGTATTCTATTCGGGCGGCGATTTTTTCGGCCTGTTTGACAGCGTTCGCGCAAAGCAGGGCCATCTTGGCTCCGCTGCCGGCCGCATTTCCAACCGGGGTAATTTTCGCATTTTTGAAATCCGGCAGCAGACCTATGGCCACCGCATTTTCAGGGCGGATATAATTGCCGAAGGCCCCTGCCAGAAAAACTTCCCGAACAGCTTCTTTCGAAATTCCCCGCCTGTCAAGAAGAATCTGAATACCCGCCATCATGGCGCCTTTTGCAAGCTGCAGTTCGCGAATGTCTTTTTGGGTGATGACCACTTCCCCCTTAGCGGCCTTTTTTCCCGTAAGCGAAAACCGGTTGTACCTGTGCCGGCGGATCCGGTCTCGATGACTCGACCGGGTAAGTTCATTGCGGTTTTTCATCCTGCCGTCGCCGCTGATGATGCCTGCCTTCAGAAGGCCGGCGACGGCATCCACCAGGCCGGATCCGCAGATGCCGGTCGGAGGCACACCGTCGATGACCCGGCACCGGATTTCATCGTTTTCAAAATCGACGCGATCGATGGCGCCGCTCGCCCCCCGCATGCCGCACTCGATGTGGGCGCCTTCAAATGCCGGCCCGGCCGCGCAGGAGCAGGCCGTCAGGGATTTTCCGTCTGTGAGCACGATTTCGCCGTTGGTGCCGATATCGATGGCCAGTTTGGGCGTTTTGCTTTTATGCAGGCCCGTGGACAGCACCACGCCGACCGTATCGGATCCGATAAATCCGGAAACCAGGGGAAGGGAAATGATCCGACCCAGGGGATTCATACGGATCGACAAATGACGGGCCGAAACAGAGAGTGTCCGGACGGTCGCCGGGTTATAGGGAAATCGTGAAAGAAACCGGGGAGACAGCCCCCAGAAAAGGTGGTGCATCGATGTGTTGCCCACAAGAACCAGGCAATACACGTCGTCGCTCGAAATACCGCTGACGGCGCACAGGTTTTCCATGATGCGGTTGACGGTGTCCGTGACCGCATCATGAAGCTGTGTCAGGCCGGTTGAAGAGGTGACGGCATGCTCGATACGGGAAATGACGTCGCTGCCGTAGATAAACTGTGCATTAAGGTCTGAATGAACGCCGCACAAAACGCCGCATGTCAAATCAAAAAGATAGCCGACGATCGTGGTGGTTCCCACATCAACCGCCAGTCCGAACAGGCGCTTCGTGGTATCGCCCGGTTCAAATCCCAGCACCTCGTCGCCTTCTATAACGGCCGTGATCCCCGACGGGTCCATGGAAAGCATGCCGGGCAGTGCCTTCAGGCCGGAAAACCCGATGGCAGGCCGACTCGACCGTCGATGCAGCCGATGCGATACGATTTCATCGACTGCGATTGCCTGTTTGAGCTGGGTTTGCTTTATGTCGAGGAAACGTTTGGAAACGGCAGGCTTCAAGGCGACCGGCCGGCTGATACCCTCTTCCAGGATGCGCTCTTTACCTGAAGACGTCCCGGGCAGGTGAACGAAGGTTCGGCCGGACACGACGGTCTGACACGCCAAACGTATGTTGTTTTCTATTTCATGCGGACTCAGGTAGTCTCTTTCCCTTGCGGTCAAAGGTTCAACGCCTCTGGGAACGACTACCTTGCACTTGCCGCACCGGCCCATGCCGCCGCAATCGGATTCGATACGTATGCCCGCTTTTCGTGCGGCTTCCAGAATCGAGGTTCCCTTTTCCACATGAGATTCCCGGCCGTCGGGCGTGAATACCACTTTCATGGAATTGATCCAATCCCTCCCGTTTTTTTCAATCTATTCGCATCGTGTCCATCCATAAACCGGCACGTTTTCCGACAAACCGTAGGGAAGGGCTTGTCCCTTCCCTAACCCAACGTGGATTAAGGTATATTTCGGGATGGGATGAACCCATCCCCTGCGATAAAAATCAACATACCGGATTTATAGACAGACACTATCATAGAGAAGGCCGGGATTCGAGGGTTCAAGGAAGCCTGGACCCCTTGAACCCCTGAATCCTCACTGAAAAAGGAGTGAAAACGCCTTTAGCCCTTTCTATCAGACGGGTTATGAGATGCCATCAATCATATTCGACTTCCACCACCGGTACTTTCCACATAGCCAGCATGACAAAGGCCGCGACCAGGGCCGCGATGATCCAGTACCAGAAACCGGCGCCCCAGCCGTAGTTTTCCACGAGCCATCCCGTGAAAACGCCGGTCATGGCGGCACCGATGTAGCCGAAACCGTCGATAAAACCGGCAGCCGACGCAGCGGCTTTCCTTCCGGCGAAATCCTGGGCCGCGTGGCCCACCATCAGCACATGGGGACCGTAGGTGCAAAAGCCGATGATCGCCAGACAGATCAGGCTCCACAGCCAGGCGCCCGGCGGCGCGTAATAAAAGAGGAAGGAGAAAACGGCGAGGCCGAAAAGGCAGATGCAGATGACGGGCGCCCGGCGGTTTTCAAAATACTTCTCCGTGGCCCAGCCGCTGACGATCGCACCGACCGATCCTGCGAGGGGCAAAACGGCGACCGTGAGGCCGGCGCTGGTGATTTTTGCACCCTGGGCTTCGATCAGATAGGTCGGCGCCCAGTAGAAAAATCCGTAGCGGATGATATCGAGGCAGAAAAACGCGATGGAGACACCCCAGATACGCGGATTCGTCACACAGACCGTGATCGTATGTCCGAAACCCATGTGCTTGTCCTCTGTAACCGTGCAGACCGGGGCGGACATGGGGTCAGCCGCTTTTTGCTTTTCAACCGGATCGATCATCTTGCGCAGCTGCTCGATGGGCGGCAGGCCGACTTCTTCCGGGGCGTTTCGGATGCGGGTGACAAAATGAATGGACGAAATCAGGAAAATGATCGACGGCACCCAGAAAAGGGTCCGCCAGCCGTAATTGGCCGCCAGATAAGAGGCCAGAAGCCAGGAATAGGCGTTTCCGATCTGGTAACAGGATCCCATGAGTCCCATCCATTTGCCTCTTTGTTTCACCGTAAACCAGTTGGCCATGGTTTTTACCTGCGGCGCCCAGCCCATGGACTGAAAATAGCCGTTGAGGCCCCACACCACCAGCATGAACGCAAAGGCCGTGGAAAAGCTGAAAACGATGTTCAAAAGGGCCGATACGATCATGCCGACAAAGACGAGTTTCCGGGCGCCGAATTTATCGCCGAGCTGTCCGTTGACGAACTGGCCGAGGGAATACATGATAAACAGGGCGGTCCCCAGAAGTCCCAGCAGGGTTTTTGAATAGCCGTATTCCTCCGCGAGCCCTGGAAGCGCGAAGGAGATGTTGGCGCGGCACAGATAAAACGTGCCGTAGGTGATCCAGATGGTGATAAAAATGCGCAGCTGCCAGCTTTTCCACGCGGAGAGGACTTCTGGAGCGTTCATTTTTGAAACATCGTACGTCGTTTCGGTTGCCATGATTTTCCTCCTTTCAATGATCGGTTGAGATAGAAAGCCCTTCGGGTCACCGGAGTTTGCCTTCGAGAATCATCTTCGGCTTTTCAGATTTCAACAGCGGCCCCAGGGTTGCTTTCACACCCAAGGGGTTGCGGATGGGTTTTCCTCCCGGATTCAGGAACACGGCGATTTCGGTGTAGCGTTTATAAATATCCTTTTTGAACTGTCCCTGAAAGTTCACGGACCCGTCGGCGTTTACCTGCAGTACATAGGGTTCGTCTCCGATCCCTTCGAACATCTGGCTTTTCACGTTGACAAAGAAAAGGGTATACATCTCATCCGGCTTCAGTCCGGTAAGAGAGACGGAGATGTCGGTTCCGGTTTTTGTATCGATCACCGCCGTTCCCTTTGCATCGCCTTCAATCCCTTTGGCAGGAACCAGGGAAACTTCCAGTTTTTCGGGTACTGCCGGCCCTCCGCCGCAGCCCCCCAAATACAAGATCAGTAAAACTGCAATCGAAATTTTGCCGACCCTTTTCATTTTTTCCCCCTTTCTTTTTCTCGTTAAAAGTTTCCGCGTGATGCGTTTACGGTGTTCTTTCTACGCTTCAAGCCTTCCTTCCCGGTAAGCCACCAGGTACCCGGTGCAATCCGGATCATTTCCCGCCAGCAGCTCTCCGACCGGCAGCATCGCCATGATCTCTTTGTCCGTGGGATCCAGTATCGCCGCATCCATGCCGCAGCCGATGGCCAGCGCGAGAAAAGCATGGTTGATCCGTTTGCGTTTGGGCAATCCATAGGAGATGTTGCTCAATCCGGAGACGGTCCTGGCCGGCGAAAGGGATTTTTTTATCTCCCGCACGGTTTCGAGAAACACGACGGCGTTTCGATGGTCGGTGGAAAGCGGCATCACGAGCGGATCGAAATACAGGTTTTCAATCGGAAATCCGAACCGCTGGGATTCTTCGGCAATCTTTTCCGCGATTTTGATCCGTTCGACGCTGGTGGCGGGAATGCCGCCCTGCCGGCTCGATGTCAGGGCGATGACCTTGCAACGGTACTCTTTGGCCAGAGGAAGGACGCTTTCAATTTTGGCGGGATCGCCGTTGATGGAGTTGATCATGGCGTTGCCCTTATGCAGCTTCAAGGCGGTTTCGATCACCAGCGGATGAGCCGAATCGATACACAGCGGAATGTCGGCGGCGTCCTGGATGAGCGGGACCAGCCAGGCGAAATCTTCCGCCTCCTGTTCCGCATAGAGCGGCATGCCGGAGTTGACATCGAGGTAATCGGCCCCTGCCGCGGCCTGTTTGCGGGCCAAATCCTGAATGAACGCCGCGTTGCGTTCCCGGACCGCCTGTTCGAGCCGTTTCCGTGTGGTGTTGATCTTTTCTCCAATGATTTCCATGAGATTATCCTTCCGCCGGCCTGTCGTTTTTCCCGGTCCATTTCATAAATTCGTCAACCATTTTTTTACCATAGAGTCACAGAGGATGCAGAGAAATCCACTTTTTCTTTTAACGGGAAGCTCTTCTCTGTGATCTCGGTGTCTCTTCCGTGTCTCTGTGGTGAAGAGCCTCAAGAAAAGCCCCATGGGTCTTATGAACCGGACTGCCTGAGCGCAAATCAATACACCCCGTATTCGTGATAGGCTTCAAAGAGGGCCACCACGTTTTCCATCGGGGTGTCCGCCTGAATGTTATGAGACGTCCCGAAAATATAACCGCCGCCTGTTTTGGCATTGTCCGCGGCATATCGGACCATCTTTTTGACATCCTCGGGCGTGCCCAGGGGCAACACTTGCTGGATATCCATGCCGCCCTGGAAAGACAGGTTTTTGCCGAACTCCTTTTTCAGGCGCTTGATATCCATGTTGGTAGCCTGGGGCTGCAAAGACTGCAGGCAGTCCAAGCCGTTGTCGATGAAGTCGGGAATGAGCAGATATACGTCCCCGCAGGTATGATACATCACCTTGAGGCCGTAGCTGTGGGCGATATCACAATATTTCCGGAACCCCTCCCGGAAATAGCGTCGCCACATCTCCAGGCTGATGAGAGGCCCTCGCTGGCCGCCCATATCGTCTCCCATCATGAACATGTCGATTTCACCCGCCCCGGCTTCGAACACCCGCGGATTGTACTCAACAAAATAATTGACGATATGGTCGCGAATACATTCGACGATTTTCGGGCTTTCGGCCAGATCGATGAACGTCTGCTCGATTCCCCGCAAATACATCATCGGTTTGAGCTGTGCGGTTCGGTCCAGGCGGTCCCCCTTGTTCAGCACAAAATATTCCGGATGCCAGGCCGCGCAGTCTTGTTTCACCTTGGAATAATCCCACCAGTCGGGAGAAGGCCAGAGTTCGTAGGCGTTGATCTCTTCCACCGTCGTCATGTGTTCCAGAGGCGACCATGCCACCTCTTTGAAAATGCCTTCGTGCGGTGTGCCTTTACCGTACGTGACGATTTTTCTTCGGACCCCCCATAAATCGGCGACCGTTCCGTCATCGAACTTTTTAAATTCCTGACCGACATAACTCGGACCGTAGTTATCCCGGATGTCGACACCCAGAAAGGCCAGAAGTTCTTCGTCGCTTTCCAGTCCCCAGTACTCTTTGCAGCGTTTTTTGATTTCCGGAACCATCCAGTTGTCGATGGGGATGCGGTCCGCCTCTTCAAAATGGATCGTCTTCAAAGTTCTTTCGCGGGCCGTCATTTTCTCGTTTTTCGCCCGGAGTTCATCGATTCGATATCGCCGGTCTTTATAGATCTGCTCTTCTTTCATAATTTTTTATTCTCCTTATGTTCTTCCGGATGGCATCTATGGTTGCAGATTCATCCCTTTTTGCGAGCCTCTCTATTTGACGAAGCGTTCCGCCAGCTTCATGGCCGCCGGCGCATCGGGGGCGTAGCCGTCCGCACCGATCAGGTCGCAAAAATTCTGATCGATCGGCGCCCCTCCCACCATCACCTTCACCTTGTCTCGGATTCCTTCGTCCTTTAAAAGCTGCAGGGTATCCTTCATCGCCAGCCGGGTTGGGGTGTAGAGCGCAGAAAGGGCCAGAATCTGGGCTTCATGGTATTTGACTTCTTTCACGAATTTAGCCGGCGGTACATCGACGCCCAGGTCAACCACCTGGAACCCGCCGCCTTCGAGCACCATGGCGACGATGTTTTTGCCTACGTCGTGCACATCGCCTTCCACGGTACCGATCACCACGGTGCCGGCGATTTTATGTAGCGGACCCTGGGTCATTTTGGGTTTCAGGACATCGAGTACCTCTTTTGCCGCCCGCCCGGCCACCATCAGCTCGGGAACAAAGGCTTCGAATCGTTCGAATCTTTCTCCCAGTGCGTTCAGCCCCGCAATAAGGCCTTCTTTGACGATCTGATCGGGGCTGATGTTTTGCCCGAGGAGTTTTTGTGCCAATGATTTGGCTTCCTGGCGTTTTCCGTGTTCCACGTAATCGGCAAGTTCTTTCAGTGTGCCCATAGTTTCAGACCTCCTTTTCTGGTGTGTTACGGATTCCGCCATATGTCGAATGCATGTTCTCATCCGTCATGGGCGAACCGGCTTCAAACAGCTCTTTTGATAGAAGTCTATCAAAAAGAGTGCCACTTTCATTTTCGGATTCGTTTTTAGAAGCTTGGGGTGGGAATGGTCGTGTGATTTCCTGTATCTATTTCGTCGTCATGCCGGGCTCGATCCGACATTAAGATTCACTATCCTATTGAAATCATAATGGATCCATTCTTTCTCCGGAATGCCATGAAAGAGTAATCAACCACAATAAAATACCTGTGATAAAAGGAATTTGGACTGTAGGGCCAACGATATGGATGTCAGAAGCGATGTGGGAGAAAAAGCGGCGTTTCAGACATGTGAGGAATTCGACGGCGATTGATCATGAAAAACATATTATTTTGCTGTAATGATAAATGGTTGGTTAAGGTGTACGAAAATCGACCCGTATGGTACGATTGTCGTACATTTCTTCGTTTTCCTGCATTCCGTGACGACAGATTTTACTATAAAGCGTGCTCCGGCTGATCCCGAGCCGCCGGGCCGCCTCATGTTTATTCCAGTTGCACCGGCTCAACACTTTGAGGATCAGGCGTCGCTCATTTTCAAGCAGAGAGTCCTCATTGGAGAAATCCGTTTCCGATCCGATGGGCGAAGGAAGGTCTTCGATTCCGATGACCTCTCCTTTACACATGATGACGGCATGGTGAAGGGCGTTTTCCAGTTGTCTGATATTTCCCGGCCAATCGTAATTCGTCAGCATTTGAACGGCTTCCGGTGTAATCCGTGCAATTTTTTTCCCTTCTTCGGAGCGAAATTTTTCAAAGAAGGTATCAATCAGCAGCGGGATGTCCTCCCGCCGTTCACGAAGCGGAGGCAGCTGGATCGTAACCACGTTGATGCGGTAAAAAAAGTCGCTTCTCATCCTGCCGGCCACGATCTCCTTTTCAAGATCCCGGTTGGTGGCGGCCAAAATACGCACATCCGCCTGAATGGTTTGTTCGCCGCCGACCCTCTCAAATGTATGGTCCTGCAGGAATCGAAGCAACAGCAGCTGGATTTCAGGGGAAATGCTTCCGATTTCATCGAGAAAGAGTGTCCCGCCGTCCGCCAGTTCGATCCGCCCCCGTTTTCGGCTCGACGCTCCGGTAAATGCCCCTTTTTCATGCCCGAAAAGCTCGCTTTCCAGCAAACTCGAAACAAACGCCGAACAGTTTGCGATGATGAACGGGCCGCCGCGCCGTTTGCTCAGGTGATGAATCGCCTTGGCCACCAGCTCTTTGCCGGTACCGTTTTCACCGCATATAAGCACCGTAGCGTCGGATTCGGCGACCTGCTCGATTCTGTCGTAGACCTGCTGCATGGCCTGGCTTTTACCGATGATCTCGTCAAAATTCGTCCGAGTTCCGATGTTCCGGCGTGATCGGTCGATCTCGCTTTTCCGACATGCCCATTGATGCATGCTGCCGGTCAGGCGCCTGAACAACGCGTACAAAAAACGGATATCCTCATTGGAATAGATTCTATCGGGATTCGAACCCAATAAAAGGTATCCGATACACTTATCCCCATGGAAAAGAGGAAATCCGAACCAGCTGGCATACGCTTTTGCGATCGCACGAAAAGATTGCGGGAGCGGATTTCCTCCGATCCGGGTGATTGAGGTAAGTTCGAGGGAGTTGAGATAGCCTGCGAAGGCTTCCAGCAGATCAGGCTGTTCCGTCTGCCGGGTTAATCGCAACAGCAGGTTGCTTGATCTTGGATGCAATTGACTCAGATCGATAAAACCGGTTTTTTCCGGATTCAAAAGAAAGAAAAACAGATCAGAGCCGGGAAAAACCTTCTGACAATTCTTTTCGATCTCGATGAAAAAGCTCGATGTCAAATTCAGGTGCTCTACCCGCGTCGTGATATCAAGAAACGTTTCCAGCCGGCTGGTTAATTCGACGACCTGATCATTTTTGGATGCGAGTTGCTGCTCGATTTTATGCAACTGAGTGATATCCTGACCGACGCGCAGAATCATGGGCGCATGACCCTGCTTTTCCTGAAGGGGGTAGGTGGTGATTTTAATGCGTCTTTTTTTGCCGGTATGGCTTGTAATGTTCCGTTCGACGGTACAGGGTCGCATTGTTTGAGCGGTTTCGCGCATGGGACAATACATCCCGTAGCTCTCGCAGGGATTTCCCCAGCCGTGCAGGATTTCATAGCATTTTTTTTGAATTACACCGGAAAATTCGAGCCCCACGCTTGCAAGAAAATTGTTGTTCGCCTGAACGATTCGGTAGGTCGACGGTTCGATCACAATCAATGAGTCGCTGATGTTATTGATAATTTTATCAGAGACGGCTTTTGTAAACTGGTAGTTTTTTTCCAGCGATTTTAGGTGGCCGATGTCGGTGACGATGCCTATAAAATTGGTCTGCGGGGAGTTGCCTTTCAGAGGAGAGAAGGAAATCCTCGCGAAAAACCGGTTTCCGTCCTTTTTCTTGAAAACCGTTTCATGAAGATCACACAAGCTCCGGACGGTTCGCCTGGTTTCCATTTCCTCCGCGGTTCCGCTGAGAAAATCAAAGGGAGAACGACCTGAAATCTCATCCATGCGATATCCCAGCATATTCAGCAGGCAATCATTGGCATAATGAATCCGTCCGTCATGATCCAGTACAAGCACGCCGACGCGAGCCATCTGAATAATGGTTTTGTACTGGGATTCCAGGCTGGATAGCTGAATGGCGCGCTGCCTTTGTTCGGTGACGTCCTGGCGCTGCTGAAAAGCCAGCGTCGTGATCCCTTTGCGATTGGTGATGGGGCTTGCGAACACCTGAAAGAAATGGATTTTACCGTCCTGCAGGGTTCGGCCTTCTTCCCAGGTTATGGATTCGAGGCCTGTGAAGATTTCTCCGACCCGGCACCCCTCGCATCGCGTCTCTGTATGGAAAATCGCCTTGTGACAAATTTTTCCGATCAGATTTTTGGCCGGTATTTGAAAAAGTTCGGAAAAAGCACGATTGATTTTTATCAGCCGCAGGTCTTGATCATAAATAGCCAGCGGATTGGAAGAACTTTCAAATACGCTGGTCAGCAGCTCTTCATTGTCGATGGAGGAGCGGCGGAGGTCGAAAGGCCAAAACCGTGACAACATGTTTCCTCCGAAAAGCACGCGAATCCGTGTTATGGTTTTTTACGACTCCACAGATAGTATGAATGAACCGATCTGAATTTGTCAACAAAAGACGACTTTTGACAGAAATTCTCGGTGACAGGCTTCAGATTATTCACCGGAACGAACAAGGATTACCTGTAGGTAGCCATTTCATGGCCTGTGGCCCGGTGTTCGGGCAAGAAGCCACCCTTTTCCGGTTGGCCTCACAATTAGAATAGGCACGACCATGGGCGGACCTAAGGCCTTCGGTTTTTTGCATGCGAACAGGCAATAGATTTTAATTTCAGGATTTATGGGATATAACTTATATTTTCATGTATGTTTTCATGCTTTTTAAACGCCGATTGTATGTGACAGGTATTAACCGTGCCGAGAAAAACAAGAATCGATGCACCGGGTATACGGCATCATGTGATTGTCAGGAAAATCGAATGATCTTTGATTTCACAAAACTCACCAGAGAAACTGATAGCTTCAGATATTTCTTCACATCCTCAGGATATCAGCCGGACCCAAAACCTGAGATATGTCTGACTTCTAAACTTTCAGAAACGAGAAGCCCAAGAAAATTGCAATCGGCGCAATACCCTGTTCCACACTCCCGCTTTCCAACGCAGCCGTATAGTTCGTGTCCTTCCATTATTGGAACCTCTATGGGGTATTTTATCTCACATCGCGATTTAAAAATTATGCACATTCTGAAGGAACATTCCCCCATCATTACGTTATTTGTATATCAGGACGGAATCCCCCTGGGCGTGCCGGTTTTGGCGTTGACAGACTTTATATTTATTGCGATACTCCGCTGCAAAAAAAACTTCTTCTCTTTTACTCTGAAGGAGGACGGCATGAAAACAAGCAGGAATCGGCAAACCGTATTGATCTTCATCCTGATTTTCATCTCGGGAGCAATTGCAAACGCGGATACCTACATCAAGCAGACCCGTCGCACCGACCCATTCGAGGTAATGGGACAGACCCAGCCGGAAAAGATCGAAACGACGGTGACTTGGCTGGGGAAAAACCGGGCGCGAATTGATGCGGGAGAAGAAACCTCAATGATCATTTTTCCTGACAAGAAGCTCATGTACATGCTGAATCACAAGGAACAGACCTATATGGAAATGCCGCTCAACGCGCAGGAGGCGGTGAACGCGATGATAAAGGACGAGGGGGACGAAGAGTCCAGGAAGGCTGCAGAAATGGCCCGGGACATGGCCCAGTCAATGATGCAGGGCATCGAGGTGAAAGTCACCGAGACCAATGAAACCAGAAAGGTGAAGAACTGGAATGCCCGGAAATATTACATCGAAATGACCATGCCCATGGCGGGAAACTCCAGATCCGAAGCCTGGGCGACCGAGGAAATCAAAATCGACCCGCGCGTTTACTGGACGGCGGCCAATGCCATGATGGCCGCCCAGCCGGGATTCGACAAGGTTATCCAGGAGATGCAGAAGATCAAGGGGTTCATCGTATTCCAGGAAACCAGGGGTGAAGCCATGGGTGCGGAAGTCAAAACGACCGAAGAGCTCGTTGAAATGACGGAGAAAGACGCCCCGGCCGGTACCTTCGATATTCCCAGGGGTTACACGAAAACCGAAGGATTCAGGCCTCAGTGAACAGACGGAAAATCTTGACAATGCCTAACTGCGGCGGTTGTTAACCCCGATGTTGCAGGGTTGGGGTTACCCTTGGTCGGGGCGACTGGATTTGAACCAGAGACCCCTTGAACCCCATTCGGAAAAATTTTTGAAGGGCTACCCACAGGCCAGGGAAAAGGCAATTCCCGGATGCCCGGGTTTCTTAGGACTTACCTCTTCCGGTCCGGATCGGGCGCGTAAAAAAAGAGTCACGTTGAAAAATCGAACATGGCGAAGCCAGAGGCTGCAGGAGGCGCGATTTCTAATAGGCCAGAAGGAGGGGGGGAGGGGGGGTGCGCAATAAGAGTTTTTCACCCTAGTTGCACCCATTTTCATCGATTGGCAAAGGGGATGAATTTGGAGTAAAATTCAATTTGAATGTTTTAGCGATTTTTCTGTAAAAAGGTTCCAATAAATAAAGCCTCCTCGGGTTTTTAACTTGAGGGGGCGTTTTATTTAATGGGTTATCGAAAAACGCCGATTCCAGATTTTGTGTAATTTTTGTGTAAATTCCAGCCGGTCTCGAATAGATTTACACACGGATTTTTGATGTAAAGAGTTAAAGATAAAAAAGCCCTTACTAATGATCGTAAGGGCTTTTTCTGTTCTATGGTGCCGGCTGCCGGTTGAAAGGAAAAATACAACCTGCTGAATTTATTAACATCAAATATGCAGAAGGTTTCAAAATTCCGAGTTCAGGGGGTTCAGAAAAATATTTGACAAATATATAAATGATTATTAATATAAACAATCATTGATGTTATAAGATAGATGTATCAACAGACAATACAAAGGAGAAGCAAAATGTTTGCAAACGGCATGAAAAGGATGATGGACGGCAATTCGAAATCTGGTAACCCAAATAAAGACAGCGGAGGGAAACAGAAAAAGGGTCCGAGCGGAGGGCCGTTTCAAGGGATGGACAAGATGATGAAAGCAGGCCAGGCGCCGATGAAAATGATGCAGCAGATGATGGGAGAAGGATTTTCACCCATGGAGATGTGCAGACAGATGACTCAAGCGGTGATGCGGGCTAGTGAAACCGCCGCATATGCCACGCCGGAGCTGCGGGGGTTATTCGACAGCTGGCTTCAGGAAGTTGAACACGAGGCCTTATCGGTGATCGGCGAGACCGGTGAGACCGGTGTCGCCCAGTTGGCCGAACGGCTGAAAATTTCTTTTGAAAGCGCCGCGTTTCTTCTATGCAAACTGGCGCAGAATGGGAAGATTGATATCGTGGCACGGGTTAAACCTCAATAAATTGAAGACTGGTTGAAGTCAGGAGGATTTATGGGGCCAGGTTATTTCTGGTGGGGAGGAATGTGGATCTTTCCCACGCTGATGATGGTGATTTTCCTGGTGGTGGTGTATGTTATTTTTATCCGGGGCGGCTTCAGGCCATCTTGGCTGGATCACAATGAGCACCCGCAAAAAAGAGAGCCTTCTGAAACCGCCTTGGATACTTTAAAAAAGCGGTATGCAAAAGGAGATATCTCTCTGGCTGAATTCGAGCAGATGAAGCGTGTGATCGGGGAGTAGGATCGGTCAATCTAACCAGGGTTTGTAAGCGCTTGGTAACACCGCCTCTACGTTTTGACGGTGTTCAAGAGATCGGCGTTGACGAGCTGGTATAGACGCTTTTACATTTAAATTGAGGAGGCATATTTCCGATGGAAAAAGATGAATTTCAAGGCACTGATTTGGTTTGTTTCTGCTTTGGGTATACCAGAAACGACATCGAACAGGACTTCATCAAAAACGGTCAATCAACGATAATGGCTAAGATCGAATCTCAGACAAGGTCTGGTGGGTGTGATTGCGCTAAAAAGAACCCCAAGGGCCGCTGATGTCTAGCCGACGTCCGCAAGGTTGTGGACAATATAAAAATAAATAAAAAGAAATCGGGATAGATTTACACACGGATTTTGCTGTAAAGCGTTCATGATAAAAAAGGCCCTTATGATAAAACGGTAATGATCATAAGGGCTTTTTCTATTTTTGAAGCAGAAAATTATTTTTTCATTTTACGCCGAGCGCCTGCCAAGCCGATCAGCCCGGTGCCGAGCAAAAGCAGCGTAGCGGGTTCGGGGACAGGATTTGTACCTGTATAAAATTGCCCGTAATATTCATCACCATTACCGCCAACAATTTCCCTAATCTCAATGTAATCGAAGCAGGTATCCGACCATGCACCCACGAATGCGGCGATGTCATTGGGCACATTAAAGGTGAATGAATCGATAAATGATCCATTGGAAAATAAAAACACCTCAAAAGTTGAATCCACAAATTCAATCCCGACGCCATTTGGATTGTTATATTGCATCACAAGTGTCCGGTTAAGATTGAAATAAATTCAATTGGTTACAGTTAGCATTGATTTTACTTGTGTAACTCTCAGGCGAAAAGGCCCGTGAAATGGGGATTTTCTCAAAAAGAGTCACACTTAAA
>Ga0209164_1000122_pt1 | contig 250560 bp, 239 predicted proteins | sample MTBNYHSulfiMetaG_FD_187458 | JGI IMG/M metagenome (GOLD analysis project Ga0209164, IMG submission 187458) | Enrichment culture microbial communities from rom New York Harbor, USA that are MTBE-degrading - MTBE-NYH (New York Harbor Sulfidogenic)... | ecosystem: Environmental > Aquatic > Marine...
AAGACACATCCGGGCTCGCGGGACCCGGACAGCGACCTCCGCGACGCTCAGACGGATGCGTTATCGTGGTACAGGGTCGATTCCGGGACTTTGTGACCGGCTGGAAGACCTTCGTGAAATATCGAGGTTAGCAGAATGCAGGCAGCCGAGGCACTCGCGCCCATGCCGGGGGTGAGCGCCTACCGGACGCCCCGGCACCTGCTCGACGGCGCGATTCTTGCTTATGCGGTGGCGTCCAGTTCAGGAAGGAAGCGTGTCATGGCTGTTCAGTCTTCGCCCGTGACCGTTCGCATGCTGGCGTCGCTTCACGGCTACCGGCGTGAGCGAGGGCTTGCGGCCACGGTAGACGCCGATGTGCAGTCCGAGGGTACGAGCGCCGCTGACCTCGCGCGCGCGCTCGACCTGCCGCTCGATGCGATCGAGGGGCTGTTCCTGAACGGCAAGCTGGTCGGCCTCGGGGCCACGGTGCGCCCCGGTGACCGGGTCGCGTTCGTCCCTCCGGGTACGCCGGCCACACACCCGGCCTTCTTCGGTCGCACGGGAATAGAGGCGACCGGCATCTGAGCCGGTCGCCGTTGTCTACCCTCTGCGCCGCCCCGATCGCCCGGGGCAGCATCGCCGCGTACTAGCGGGCCGTACCCTTCCGCTCGTGATCGCCCATCGCGTGCAGCGCACCCGCGTGCACGATCTCCCGCTCCCGGGTCACCAGCGCGTGACGCACGATCTCGTCGTCCCAATCCGGGGTGTCCGGGCCCTCCTTGAACATGTTGCGCACGAAGGCGAGCATGTTCTTCGCGTAGAGCCAGCTGGAGTGCACTGGCACCGAGCCCGGGATGTTGATGTACCCCATCACCGTGACGCCGTGGGACACGACCTCTTCGGCCGGAACGGTCACGGCGCAGTTGCCGCCCTGGTCGACCGCGACGTCCACGATGACCGAGCCAGCGCGCATCGAGGCCACCATGTCGGCGGTGATGAGCACGGGGGCCACCTCGCCGGGCACGAGTGCACTCGTGATGATGACGTCGGCGGTCTTGACGAGCGGGACGAGCGCCTCGCGCGCCCGCTCGAGCCAGTCGGCCGGAAGCGCGCCAGCATAGCCTCCCTCGCCGACGGCCACGTCCTGCGGTATGTCGAAACCGACGACCTCGGCGCCGAGCCGGGCTGCCTCGGCCTGCGCCGTCTCACGGATGTCGGCGACCTTGACGACCGCCCCGAGGCCCTTGGCGGTCATGATGGCGTGCATGCCCACCACGCCCGCACCGATGATCAGGAACTCCGCGGGCTGGGTGGTGCCGATTGGCGTCTCGAAGGCCGTGACGAAACGGGGGAGCGAGGCTGCCGCCAGGATGACCGACTTGTACCCGGTCACGAGCGACATCGAGGAGAGCGCGTCCATGCCGATGGCGCGGGGGATGCGCGGGATGCTGTCCATCGTGAGCGAGGTGACGCCCCGGTCGCGGAGCGTGCGAATCATGCTGTGGTTGGCGGGCGCAGCCGGGTGCAGGAACGTGATCAGTGTGGCGCCTTCGCGGATCATGTCGGCTTCGTGGCGGCCGAGTGCGGCGTTGAAGTGCGGCTGCTTCACCTTGAGCACGATGTCGGCCTGGGAGAACACGGCGCCGGCATCGGGTACGATGCGGCCGCCCGCGGCCGCGTACTCGGCGTCGCTGTGGAGTGCCCCGCTCCCGGCTCCGGCCTGGACGAGCACTTCGAACCCCATCTCGGCGTACGCGGCCACCTCATCCGGGAGGGCCGCTACCCGGTGCTCGCGCTCGAGGATCTCAGTGGGTATCCCGATGATCATGGTTCCTCCCGGTCGTCTGATGCTGCTCACGGATGAATCACACAGGGGTCGTACTGCATACGACCATGCTGCAAGATGCCCTCGCTAGTGTATCTTCCCCCGACGCGTGTGAGCACTCACACGTCTGGTCCCGCCGGCTTCGGGCGACGAGCGGCGCTGTGTTGTCACTCGTCACACACCTACCGTTCGTCGCACGTATCGCGCCGCTCGTGTCAAGGCTGCGGCGGTGCGGGCCGAATATACGGACATGTCCGTGCAGCGGGAGGTCGTGAGCGTGCAGCGACGCAGGGGGGTCAGTGCGGCGGTATCGGTGTTCGCGGTCACGCTCGCGTACGCCGAGGCGGCCTGCGCGCTCACTGCCGAGGTGCCGGAGGCGCTGAGCGTGGGCGCGGGGGTCATCGCCCTCCTGGCCGCGGCCGCCCTGCTCCGGGAGATGCTGGCTCTCAGGACCCTTGCCTGCGGGGCGGCCATCGCGAACAACCTGAGCTACGTGGTGCTGGCAGTGCTCTGCCTCGCCGCCTCGGTGCTCGTCGGCTGGCTCGCTCGCTTCGTGCCGGCGGGCATCTCGGCCGAACACGCGCGCCTCGGCGCCGAGCTCCTCTCAGTGATGGCCATCGTGCTGTTCATCGTGTACTTCGCCCGCGTGAGGCGGGTCATGTCACGCTACCTCAAGCGGCTCACCGGCGAGGAGCAGTTGCTCGCCACGGTGACCGAGCCGGGGGAGGGTGAGTAGCGCCGTGGCCAACGTTGTCGCAGACCGTGTCGAGGAGGTTCTGACGCCGATCGTCGGCACGGTGCTCGCCACTGTCTCGGTCGACCTCGAGTCCAAGCGCATCGGCAAGGACCGCGAGACCATCACGAGCCTCGATCTGCCGGCCATCGCCGACAACCTGGCCACCGCACTCAAGCTCGTGGTGGGGCCAGATGTGGCGGCGGCCGCGGCCCGGCAGGTGCGCGACCTGGCGTAGCGGTGGGGCAGGCGGGCCATGGTCGCGCAACGCGCGGTCAGGCCGGCCCGGTCAGCTCGCCGAGCAGCGACAGGTAGTGCCCGAGCAGCCGTGTCACGAGGAAGTGCTCGCGCACGTGCTCCACGCCGCGGGATGCGATCTCACCAGCGAGCATGCGGTCTGCGAGCAGGGCCGCAACGCGATCCGCGGTCTGGTCGAGGTCCGTGGGGTCGACGAGGAACCCGGTCTCGCCATCGATCACCTGCAGCGGGATGCCGCCCACCGCACCGGCAACCACAGGCGTGCCCTTCCACATCGCCTCCGAGACGGTGAGCCCGAACCCCTCGCGGAGCGACTTCTGCAGGATGACGCTCGACACGCGCTGGAGCGCGTTGATGACGATGTCGCTCGCGCCAAGCAGGAAGATGATGTCGCCGGAGTCGATGAGCCGCCCGGCCCGCTTGCGCACGCGCTCGTAGATCGCGAGCCCCTCGGGGTCGTCGGTGGCCATGTTGCCTGCCAGAACGAGCCGGCAGTCCACGCGCTCGCGCACCCGCTTGTAGACCTCGACGACACCCTCGGGATCCTTCCACTTGTCGAAGCGCGAGACCTGGGTGATGAGCGGTTTGTCGAGAGGGATGCGGTACCGCTTCATGTAGCGGAGGATCGTGCGCTCGGGCAGGCTGATGTTCTTCTGGTTGAGCGGGTCGATGGCCGGGTTGATGACGCGCTGCTCCACCATGAGGTCGGGCCGAAGGTACTGCTCGTGGCTCACGATCATGAGGTCGTAGCGCATGATGTAGCCCTTGAGGAACTCCCAGAGGCCGGGGTCTGGTGCGGTGAGGTCGATGTGGCAGCGCCAGATCCAGGGCTGCCGCTTCTTGTAGAAGCGGATGATCGGCAGCGGCTGCGGGTCGTGGATGATCACCGCGTCGTGCTTGGAGATGTGGTTGTACTGCGAGAAGCTCTCGTTGGCCTGGATGTAGAGGCGCTTCTTGTTGTCGGTCAGGTTCACCGGGTCGCCCTGCAGCCCGTTGTGGAACTTCTTGGTCACGCCAAAGAAGTCGTCGCTGCCCACGAGCACGCGCCAGCCGGCGTCCACGCCCACGTCGTTCATGAGTGGCACGAGTGCGTAGAGCATCTCGGCCACGCCGCCGCCCTGGGCGGTGGAGTTCATATGCACCACGTGCTTGTCGTGCAGTTTGGACGCGCGTCGGTGAAGGTCCGCAATGATCTCGTCGGATACGATCCCCCGGTAGTCTTCGAGTCGCTTCATCGCCCGTCACGCTCCTCCCGGTCGGTGGCTAGTTCGGCAAGCAGGCTCCGCACGTCATCGACCGAGCGCACGGAGTTGCGCGCGTGGGTCGAGCCCGGGCCCACCTTGATGGTCCAAGCGCCCTCCGGCGCCACATCGAACACATCCTCGTCGGTGCGGTCATCGCCGACCGCAAGGATGAAGTCGATGTCGTCCCGGCCCATCCAGCGGTGCGCGGCGCGTCCCTTGTTCACGTTGGAGGCCTTCACCTCGAGCACCTTGTTGCCGTCCATCGCGGCGAGCCCGAGGTCCGCGACGACGCTCACGAGCGCTTCCTTGAGCTCGACCGCCCGTGTCTCGGCCAGTTCGGCGTTCGCGGCCCGGTAGTGCCACACGAGCGAGTAGTCCTTCTCCTCCACGAACGAGCCCGGCGTTCTGTCGACGAACATCTCGAGAAGCGGACGGATCCGCGGCTTCCACTCGTCCGACATCGGCTCGATGGTGACCCAGCCCGCACCACGCTCGCGCAACCAGACGCCGTGCTCCGCAACGATGTCCACGTCGAGGTCACCCAACCAGCTCTCGAGCGTCTCGCGGTCGCGCCCGGAAATCACCACCACGTCGTTGGCCGCGTCCGCGGCTAGCCGGACAACGAGGTCGCGCACGTTGGAGGAGGGCGCGACGTCCTCGGGGCGTTGCGCGAACGGCATGAGCGTGCCGTCGTAGTCGAGAAGGAGCAGGCGGTGGTCCGCGTCCCGGTACGCCGAGACGAGTTCGCGGCGCTGGCGTTCACCGAGCAGGTGGGCATCCAGGCCGCCCTGGAGCGCCTTGATCCGCTCGAGGCCGCCGAGGAACTCCTCGGCCCACTTGGTGACCGTGTAGCGGCTGAGCCGCCGCTGCATGAGCGCGTTACGCTCGCGTATCTCGTCATCAGCTATGGTCAGCGCCTCGTGGAGCGCCTCGACCATCTGGTCTCGGTCGAACGGGTTCACCTGGATGGCCTCGGTGAGCTCCCGCGCGGCGCCCGCCATCTCGGAGAGCACCAGGACGCCGGTGCCGCCGTCGTGTGCGGCGAGGTACTCCTTGGCGATCAGGTTCATGCCGTCGCGGAGCGGGGTGACGAGCGCCACGTCGGCCGCGCCGTACATGCCGCAGAGGGTCTCAAAGGGGAGCGAGCGGTAGAGGTAGCGTATCGGGGCCCAGTCGATCGTGCCGTACTTGCCGTTGATCGATCCCACGAGCTCGTCGACCTCGGTCTTGAGCTGCCGGTAGGTCTCCACGCCCTCGCGGGACGGCACGGCCACGCACACGAGTGTCACGCGGCCCCGCCACTCGGGATAGCGCTCGAGGAACGCGTCGAAAGCGCGCAGGCGGTCCGGTATGCCCTTGGAGTAGTCCAGCCGGTCGATCGAAAGCACCACCCGGCACTCCCCGGTACGCAGGCCGATGCGCTCGGCCTCGGCCACGGCCTCCGGCTCGCGGGCGCCGTCGCGATAGCGCGCGTAGTCGATGCCCATCGGATAGGCGTCGACCAGCACGAGGCGACCGTCCGTGAGGATGCGCCCGAGCTGGTCGTCGAGGCCGAGCAGGCGGCGGCACGTGTTGAGGAAGTGGCGCGCGTAGTCGTACGTGTGAAAGCCGATGAGGTCCGCGCCGAGCAGCCCATCGAGCACCTGGCGGCGCCAGGGGAGCATGCGGAAGATCTCGAAGCTCGGGAAGGGGATGTGCAGGAACCAGCCGATGGTGGCATCGGGCGTCCGCTCGCGGATCATCGCCGGCACGAGCATGAGCTGGTAGTCGTGCACCCAGATGGTGTCGTCGGGACGGGCGATCTCGAGGACGGCGTCGCAGTAGATCCGGTTGACGCGCTCGTAGGCGTCCCAGAGTTCCGAATCGAACTCGGCGAACTGCGTGAAGTGGTGGAACAGCGGCCAGATCGTTCGGTTGGAGAAGCCGCGGTAGAAGCCCTCGACGTCGTCGGCCGAGAGGAAGATCGGCGTGCAGCCGTGCTCGTCCGAGAGCGTCGAGCGGACGCGCTCGGTCTCCGCAGGGCCGAGCAGCTCGGCATCGACGCCGGCCCAGCCGACCCATCTGCTCTCGCACGTGTCGCGGAGCGAGCTCAGGCCGGTGGCCACGCCGCCGACGCTCGGTGTGAAGGTGAGGTCGCCCTCGGGGGAGTGCTCGATGCCGACCGGAAGGCGGTTGGCGACGATGATGAGACGTTTCATGCGTAGTACCCGGGGACTTCGATCGACAACGTGCCGTCCGGTCCTCGTGGTCCCCGCCGGACAGGTCCGTCCCCTTACCCTACCACGAGGCGGTGGCGGCACCCGGGGTGTGGTCTGCCGGTGGACATATGCGCCGCAGATTGCCGCGTGCGTGCCACCTCGCTATACTCGCCCTTGCGCTTTGAGCCGCCCGGATGCGGCTCGCGCCACCCGCGGAGGGGTGGCAGAGTGGTTGAATGCGGCGGTCTCGAAAACCGTTGTGCGGGTATCCCCCGTACCGAGGGTTCGAATCCCTCCCCCTCCGCCACCTCCCCCTCCGCCAGTAAGGACTGACGCGTGGCCCCTGCAGCCCCGACGAGGGAAGCGGGGGCCACGTTCCATTTGATCGAGAGAGGAGTGGGTACGGTGAGCGCTCCAGAGCACCCGAACGACCCGCTCCACGGCATCACGCTGGAGATGATGCTCCGCCGGCTCGTCAACAAGTACGGCTGGCCCGGGCTGGCCAAGCGGATCCGGATCAACTTCCTAAAGGACGACCCGACGATCCCCTCTGTGCTGAACTTCCTCCGCAAGACCCCATGGGCACGCGCGAAGGTGGAGGAGCTGTACCGGAACTCGAAGTTCTGGACGAACGACTAGCGGGAGGTCTCGTAGTCCGGCGTGTCTCTGCAGCTAGGCAGGGAAGCGGAGCCACGGGCGCGAGTGGGTAGGAACACAAGTACCGTTCACTTGATTCCACTGAAGGAGCCCACCATGACGCGGGAAACCACCTGGCGACCGCACAACACCCACGGCAAGCTGTCGCCCGCCCGGGAAGCGGCGCTTCCCGAATCGGCGTTCGCGTTCCCTTCACTGCGAATGCTCCCGCTGACCGATGAGGGCTACGTGCGCAGCGCCATCGAGAACTTCGCCGGGGTCGAGGGCGCATCCGATGAAGACCGCGAGACCGCGTTCGCCAACATCCAGCGTGCCGCCGGCTTCTACCGGGTACCCATGACTGAGACGGACTGGCGGCAGCTCGGCACCCGCCAGACGCCGCCGGGCTACGAGCGCGAGCGCAAGTAGCTCGCTGGCGGGAACTCCGTAATACCGTTCTTGGCTGCTGCAAGCGATCTGCAAACGAGCGTCGCAACGCCATGGGGCATCAAGACTCTGAGAGAGGGCAGCGCAGAACCCAGCGGGGGGTGAGGCATGTCTCACGTAGCACTGAGGTCCGGTTACTCGGAGTTCGTCGACCGATTGAACCGCTTCCCCCAGGGTGCGCCGTCCTCGTCGACACGGAGCGCGACGGTGAGACGACCTACGCGCTTCCGCCGCCGATGGCAGGGTTCTTCGAATTCTCGATGATGCGGATGCGCGGCGACATCGACCAGAAGCTGCTTGGCGAGCTCTTCTACCAGTACATGAACGTCGAAGAGGAGTTCATCAAGAACCTGTTCGTGAGGGGCGAGATGCAGATCGGTCGGGTCTTCGTGCACGAGCCGGTGCTGACGAACGAGAACGCGCTTCACGTCCTCGACTACGAGCGCGCCAGTGAGGTCATCAGAACCGCGACGCACCGGGGGATCGGGGTCTGCTACTGCCGGCACAAGATGATGCACGTCGGCCGCAACTGCGACGCCCCCATGGACATCTGCATGACCTTCAACGGAGCCGCGTCCTCACTCATCCGCCACGGCTACGCGCGCGAGGTGGACACCGCCGAGGGGCTCGACTTGCTGCAACAGGCCTACGAGCAGAATCTGGTGCAGTTCGGCGAGAACGTCCGGGAGAAGGTCAACTTCATCTGCAACTGCTGCGGGTGCTGCTGCGAGGCGATGATCGCGGCGCGCAACTTTGGCATGCTCAACCCCGTGCACACGTCGAACTTCCTGCCCGCGCTAGACGAAGCTGCCTGTAACGGGTGTGGCAGGTGCGTGAACGTCTGTCCCGTAGGGGCGATGGCGCTCGTCTCCGCCAACGATCCACACGATCCGAAGGCCCGAGTCGCGCGGGTCGACGAGGATATCTGTCTGGGATGCGGCGTCTGCGTGCGGGCGTGCTCGCGGGGCGCGCTCACTCTGCGCTCCCGTCCGGAGCGAGTCATCACGCCGCTCAACTCAACGCACCGGGTGATCGTGATGGCCATCGAGCGCGGGGATCTCCAGGATCTGATCTTCGACAAGCGGGTGCTGTGGAATCACCGCGCGCTTGCAGCCCTGCTCGGGGTGGTGCTGAAACTGCCGCCGGCGAAGCAGGCCCTCGCGAGCCGGCAGATGAAGTCGCGGTATCTGGAGTATTTGATTGCCAGATTCGCACCGTAGCGGAGTCGGGGAGAGGGCCGACGGGGCGATGGCGAGCGAGTCGGCAAGTGGAGACGCGAGGGGGGTCCGAATCCCCTGGCAGCGCCAGGTGCAATGCGAGTGCAACACCGTAGAGGGCCTGCACGACCTGTGTGGGCCCTCATGGTATAGTCAAAGCACCCTCGACCTCGAGATCGCGCGTGTCCTACCTCGGCTGGGACACCTCGCGCCACCGGCATCAGCGCCCGCGGACTCATCGCGATGAACCTGCTGGAGTCCCTTCAGACCGGCAGCCGCAACTCGGAACCCGTGCGATGCGGCGGCTGCCCAAGCGCCGGGTCGATCGGTCTTCCGACATTCCAGGGAGACCTATGTCACCCGTTCAGCGGCTGAAGCCGGTTCTGGTCAGCGAGCATGTCCCGACGGCTGTCATCTACTGCGAGGCGAACTTCGGCGAGATCGATGGCAAGACGGCCAACGGCCTGGTCCGCCAGTCAGACAAGTACAGGATCACCTCGGTCATAGACAGCGAGAAGGCCGGACTTGACGCCGGCGAGGTGCTCGGAGACGCGCACAACGGCATCACCATCTGTCGGGACCTCGCTGAGGCCGTCGCCTCTGCGGAGGGCCTTCCCGATGTCTTCATCTTCGGGATCGCACCTGCAAGCGGTTTGCTCTCCGTCCACGAGCGCGGCGTCGTGCTCGAGGCAATGAGCCGTGGCATGGATATCGTCAGTGGGTTGCACGAGTTCCTCGGGGACGACCCGGTGTTCATCGCAGCTCAGGCGGAACACCAGGTGGCGATCAGGGACGTGCGCCGACCTCCCGCCAAGAAGGACCTCCGGCTCTTCGACGGCAGCATAGCGGGAGTCACATGTCCGCGCATCGCCATCCTGGGGACGGATTGTGCTATCGGCAAGAGAACGACGGCGGTGCTCCTGACGCGCGCGCTCAACGAGCGCGGAATCAACGCGGTTATGATCGCGACCGGCCAGACGGGGCTCATCCAGGGTGCGCGCTACGGTGTCGCCCTCGACGCGATGCCGAGCCAGTTCTGTGCGGGTGAGGTCGAGGGCGCGGTCGTCAGCGCGTTCGCTGCCGAGCACCCCGACGTGATCATCATTGAAGGGCAGAGCGCGCTCGGTCACCCTGCGTACCTGTCGTCGGGGTTCATCCTTCGCGGCAGCCAACCTCAGGCCGTGATCCTTCAGCACGCGCCTGCGCGAGACACGCGCTGCGACTTCGACGGCCTGCTCGTCCCGTCGCCATCTGTCGAGATCAACCTGATTGAGACCTTCGCCAACACGAAGGTCATCGGCCTGGCCATCAACCACGAGGAAATGACCGACGCCGAAGTCACAGCAGCCATCCTGATGTACGAACTCGAGCTCGGTATCCCAGCAACGGATGCCCTGACACGGCCGATCGACGATCTGGTGGAGATGGTGACACGGGCATTTCCGGGCATCGGTGAACAGCTGTCCGTCACCTCGGTCTGCCCTCGCGAGTCGGGGGTATATCCACCCACGTGAGTCAGCCACCACGGTTGCGGCATCGTGGAGTTACAGTCGCGTGCGGCTTTCGGCATCTAGGGGAGGGATCGCCGTGAGTTCCGCTGCGCGTTCACTTCGTTCCATCGTGGCCATCGTGCTCGTGTTCATGCTTCTGTTCCTGTCTCCGGCGCCTGCTGCGCTCGCCGCGCTCCGTCCGGTCGGGTCCCCGCAGGCGGCGGTCGTGCTGGCTGACGACTGGGACCCGACTGCGGCAGGCGTTGATTTCTACGCGCCGGATACGGTCCAGATCGCCGGTGCGACCCGTCTGGAGACGGCCATCGCGGTCTCGAAGTTCGGATGGAGTCAGTCCGACACTGTCGTGATCGCCACCGCCAGGCAGTTCCCTGACGCCCTCGTGGGGGGTCCGCTCGCGGCCCTGCTCGATGCCCCGATCCTGCTTACGGAACCGGGAAAACGGGGGACGGACCGTAGTCGGGCTTTCGGGCCGACCGGTGCGGCCGCAGCTCCAGGATGGCAGCCGGATTGCCGTACTGGATTGCTGTACTGAACCGTGTCGCGTCACCGAGGAGAGCGGCAGCATCGTCAAAGTGAACTGATGCGGGCCCGAGCCTCAGTTTTCTTCAGTAGTCTCCCCAACCCGCTGGTAGGACTTCGTTCGAGATGCTATCTTGATGGTGAATCTGTTAAGAGTGGTTCATGAGCTGGAGGTCAGGTACGTATGAGATTGACCAGACCAGGCTTGACCGTGTTGATCCTGGCGCTCTTTGTTGTGGGATACGGCATGGCGGTCTACATGGGCGGCAACGATGGTGACATCCGTAGCGCCGCCATAGAGCCATCCGACTTGACACAGGTGTCTTCTGCCGCCGTCGAGACATCCAAGACCGCGGTCATGGATAGTTCGGACTGTTTCACGGGCGGGCCGCTCAGTCCGACTGATACGACGGCCCAGACGAGCGAGGTCCCCCCGCTATCAGACCAGGCATCTGCTTCCAGCGACAGCGATTCGGACACGGACACGGGGACGAGTGAGGCCCCTGTCGAGGAGTCACCTGCCACGACACCCCCGTCAGAGACAGTCGGCCATCCTTTCGAGCTGGTAGAGAGTGCGTGCCCGCGGCCCCCAGCACCTTCCGATCACCCGTAGCATCACCCGGGCGTCCCCTCGTGAGACCCGTACTCGCAACGAGGGTGTCGAGACAAGAGGACGTAGGAGTGTCACGAGATGCACACGCTTCGCCCCGGATCGTCCGGCTACTCACATAGCGGCTCGGCAGGAGGCGGTCACGCACGGCGACCCCTGCTGTCGTTGGCGCTGATCGTCGTTCTCCTGTCGCACCTGCTGCTGGCGAACGCCTTCGTGATGCCCTCGGAAGCTCACGCATTGACGCTCCCGCAGGCGTCGGAGGCGGCGAAGCGTATCTCCGCCGGAGATCGTCACGGCCTGACGATTCGGCCAGAGGGGCAAGTGGCGGCCTGGGGCGACAACTTCTACGGACAGACCGACGTTCCGGCCGGCCTTGATGATGTCATCGCGGTCGCGGCCGGTTACGTCCACTCCCTGGCTCTCGAGTCTGATGGAACCGTGACGGCCTGGGGTGGCGAGGACGGAGTGTCGTACGTCCCACCGAGCATCGACGATGCCGTGGCGCTTGCGGCTGGCGGGTACCACACCCTGATCGTGAGAGATAGCGGAACGGTTGCCGCGGCAGGGGACAACAACTTCGGTCAGTGCGACGTGCCCGCAGGGCTGAGCGATGTCGCTGCTGTCGCTGGTGGCATGTACCATTCGCTCGCCTTGAAGTCGGACGGCACCGTCACGGCCTGGGGCAGGAACGCCGAGGGTCAGAGCACCGTGCCGCCAGGACTCAGCGACGTGGTCGCGGTCGCAGCTGGCGGACTCCACTCGCTGGCTCTGCGATCGAACGGCACCGTGGTCGCATGGGGCAGGGGCAACGAGCAGCAGTGCAGCGTGCCGCCGGGACTGAGCGGCGTCGTTGCCATCTCGGCTGGCTTGCGGCACTCCCTGGCACTGAAGTCCGATGGGACGGTCGTGGCTTGGGGCGGGGTGACCGTCGAAGGTGACGATGGAGCCACCACCATTCCGGCCGGGCTCGCGAACGTCGTCGCTATCGGCGCAGGAGGGTACCACTCGCTAGCTCTGCAGGAAGACGGCGCGGTCGTGGGTTGGGGCCGCAACGACTGGGGCCAGTCCTTGGGCATCGTCTTCGTCGAGCCGAAGCTCTGGTCGACCCAGATTCCCGTCGACACGACGTTCACCGTGGGCTTCAGCGGGCGCGTGTACGCCGGGCCTGCCTACGGCCAGGTGACTCTCCAAGACGCGAGCGGGATGCCGGTGGCGATCGACAAGACAGTCTCGGGGGAACTCCTCACTATCAAACCCAAGACGCCACTGCAGAGCGACGCGCGCTACACGCTCGTTGTGCCGGACGAGGCGCTACAGGACGCGTGGGGAAGCCTCAGCGCGTCATTCAGTTCCGGGTACACGACGCCGGACACCCTGCCCCCTGTCATCACCTCGATGGACCCGTCCGACGGCGCCAAGAGCGTCGCCCCGGACCAGGCGCTCTCCATCGTCTTCAACGAGGACCTGGTGGCAGGACCGACGTTCGCCGGCATCGCCCTCGGAGACGCCCAAGATGTCCAGGTCCCGTGCACCGTCACCATCGGCGGCATCCGCAATCGGACCCTGACCATCACGCCGACCGCAATCCTGGAAATCCAGAACTCCTACCGTCTCACGATTCCTGCGGGGGCCGTTCAGGATGCTCGGGGGAACCAGTTCGCGGGCAAGGTCACCAACTTCTCGACCGGGCTCCTTTTCAAGCGGATAGCTGGTCCCAACAGGATCACCACCGCGATCGAGATCTCAAAGGATGCGTTCACACACGCTGACACCGTGGTCATCGCCACGGCGCTCAACTTCCCCGACGCTCTGGCTGCCGCTCCACTGGCGTACGCCCACCGTGCCCCGATCCTCCTCGTGCCTGCGACAGGGCTCCCGTCCGAGGTATCTCTCGAGATCACGAGGCTGGGTGCGACGAGCGCGGTCATCGTGGGAGGCACACCTGCCGTCTCATCCGCGGTGGAGAACGACCTGAAGGCTCAGGGCCTGAACGTCAAGCGTGTGTTCGGCGCAGACCGCTACGCCACTGCCGTCGCCATCGCCAAAGAGCTCAAGAGTGTCCTCGGGGTGAGCGGTTTCGAGAAGGTCTACGTCGCGACAGGTGAGAGCTTCCCGGACGCCCTTTCGGCCGGAGGTGTAGCGGCGGCGGACGGCGCTCCGATCCTCCTTGCGAGGAGGGATGCCCTTCCGGCCGACACGCTGACAGCGATCTCGTCGCTCTCTGTGCAGAGGACAGTGGTTCTCGGAGGAGCGGCTGCAGTCTCGGATGGCGTGATGACCAAGTTGCCGAGTCCGATCAGGCTGGCGGGATCGGACAGGTACACGACCGGGATCGCCATCGCCGAGTACGGGATCAGAGAGGGTATCGTGTCGGGCTCGGGCGTCTACGTCTCCACCGGCCAGAACTACCCTGATGCTCTTGCGGTGGGTCCTGCTGCGGCCGCGGCCAAGCAGCTCACCATTCTCGTCTCGACCAACGTGCCGCTTCCGCAGTCGGTCGTGTCGTTCGTCTCGGCCCGTTCGGGGTCTTTCTCGTCCATCAAGATCGTCGGCGGCACGACTGCGGTTTCTGATGCCGTCGCTGAGGCGTTCAAGAAGCTGGCTGAGTAGATCACGTTTGGCCTGGCCCCGCGCGCAGAGGGCATTCCGGTCGGAGAGGTGTGGGAGAGTGGAGCGCATGCAGCAGGATCTGGAGAGCAATGAGTTCGACGAGGCACTAGAGACTTACACGAAGGCGATCGAGTCGAACCCGGATGACGCTGAAGCATACTTCCAGAGAGGGCTTGTCCGGTCGGAGAAGGGCGAGACCGAAAAGGCCGTTGCTGACTATACACATGCCATCGAGATCGATCCCGACAACGCCGAGATCTGGTACAAGCGCGGCGTGGCCCTCCAGGAACAGGGAGATCTCGATGCGGCGGTCGAGGATTACTCGAGAGCCATCGACCTCGATCCGTCGAACGCGAAGGCGCTCAACAACCGGGGCATCATCTGGCAGCGCAAGGGCGATTACGACCGTGCGATAGAAGACTGCACGCGCGCGCTCGAGATCGATCCTGAGGACGCCTTCGCGCACAACAACCGGGGCCTCGCCTGGCAGGAGAAGGGCGAAATCGATAGGGCCATGGAGGACTACACGCGCGCCATCGAGTTGAATCCGGAGAACCCGATTCCTTACAACAACCGCGGGTTCGTGTGGAGGCTCAAAGCAGACGAACTCAAGGACCGGGCTATCGAGGACTTCTCGAAGGCCATCGAGCTGCATCCGTCGTTCGCAATCGCCTTCTTCAATCGGGCTCGAACGTTTCTGGAGAAGGGCGACGACTTCAGCGCGGCTTCCGATTTCCGCACAGCGCAGCAGCTGGATCCGGATCTCGGTCCGCGGGAGTGATCGACGCCGAAGGAGGCGTGAAGGTTAGAGAGCGGAGGAAGGAGGGACGGAGGTTTCGCTTAGCAGTGCCCTGCAAAGGACCATAAGGAGGTATGTACGTGGCCAAGAACATGTGTGACGTCTATGACGAGACAGGCTCCGAGGGCATCTCCAGAAGGCAGATGCTGCTGGGTGCCGGCGCGATCGCAGCCGGCTACACCGTGGGGCAGCTCACGACTGGGGCGAGCGTTGCATTCGGCGCCTACCCCGACGCTCTGACGCCCCTCGAGTCCCAGGGTGCGTGCGAGTGGCCGACCACCGCGGCCTGGGATGCCAAGTGGGGTTCCTTCGAGGCTGCCTGCCAGGAAGCTGCGATCCGCTCCTACGAGCGGTACAAGGCTGGCGGCGGTTGAGGCAACGGTACCTGGATGGGACCAGTTTCGGTCCTACTAGAGACCCTGAAGGCAGACGATCCCACCAAGGTCTACAAGTGGGAGTACATCGCTGGCCAGTTCGGCTCGTTCACCCAGGACGGCGACAACCGTGTCTACAGCAGCGTGGGCGTCGAACCCGTCTGCTACGCCGGTGGCGGGCTGAACGCGTGGGGCCAGACGTGCGGCGTTGCAATCGCGATCGCCACGATGGCGCAGATGGTCGACAAGAAACCTGCGATCGACCAGGCGTTCGCGTGCTACGGCCAGGTGCCGCACCCCATGCCCGAGGTCGGTAACTCGGAGTGGCTGAAGAATGGCGTTGCCCCCAACATGAAGCCCCCGCTCGTGGTTGTGCCGCCGACCAAGCTTGGTAGCCTCCAGTGCCACAACGCCCTCTTCAAGTTCGAGAAGGCGGTTGCCGGTATCGCTGGCTACACCCGCTCTGACGGCTGCGCGCGCCTGTGCGCGGATCTCGCGTACCAGACGATGCAGATCCTCAACAAGGAGTTCAACGGCACCGCGTGGACTACCGTGCCGCTTTCGACCACGAAGGCGACCTGTGCGGTATCCGGCTGCCACCCGACCACCACGGGCAAGGAAGACTGCTGGGTATGCCACAAGTAATGGGCAGCGACAACCGACGTGAGACGAGAGCGTCTCGCGTCATCCACCTCTCAGACTTTGGAGGAGGTATGAAAAGAGCTATCTTCACAGTGGCCCTCGCCGCCGTCCTCGTCCTTTCCTTCAGCACGGTTGCGATGGCGGAGTATGCTGGGTACGCGTACAACACGCCCGGCGGCGGAGCCGTCGGCTACCTGTCGTGGTCTGGCGCCCAGGCGATCATGACCTACAACGGTGTCGACCCCTCGCTCATGGACAGCCCGCACGGCGGCTATGTCGCCAACACGAGCAAGTGCGCCGTCTGCCACTCGGTCCACCGCGCGGAGTCCGACGCGACGGCTGCCGGCATCGGCGCCTACTGGAAGCTCACCCCGGGCGCGCAGGCGTGTGTGGCATGCCACACCGCGTGGGGCGCCAACCCCACCCCGACCGCTCTGGTCGAGTGGGCTGAGGCTGACTCAGGTCCGCACAACAGCTTCCAGTGCCTCGGCGCCTGCCATGCGGGCGTCCACGGTGCGAACACCTCCGAGTACGGTGCGGTTGCGGCCTTCAATCTGACCAACCGCAACGACCCGGCCATCGCAGCTGCGCTGGCAGCGGGCAACGTCAAGCCAGGCACCGTCGATGCTACGACGATCGACGGCGCCTTCTCAGCTCTGTCCTCGGTGCAGATGGCCGCTAACCGCGCGATGGCGACCGGCTACACCTGCGGTGCGTCGGGCTGCCACAGCTCCTCGCAGTTTGCGGTCAACGCCGACGGTTATGCCGAGCTGCGCGCGGAGGATCCCGCTGCGAACACCACGCTCGACAAGTACATGACCGGCCACGGCACCGCGGGCAATACGCTGCACTGCAGCACCGGTGCGTGCCACCAGACGATAGGCAGCACAAGCGACAACAAGTGCGCCGACTGCCACGACATGGTCGGCAAGGCCACCAACAGCTCGGCCTTCCCGCACGCCAACCGCAACATCACCGTGTGGGAGTGGACGCGCCCGGCTGGCGTGCTCACGCAGACCGAGAAGAACGTCGTCTCGGGCAACCTGTGGATGTACGGCGGCGACGTGACCTACCGTGACAGCTCCGGCGAGCCCACCACCACTGTGATGTGGGACGGGCTGACCGGGTCGGGAATCACGCACGGGGTAGAGGTCGGAGGGCTCGCGCCCAACCGCATCAACACCCGTACGGTCATCGAGGACGCCGCTGGCTTCCGGGATGACATCAACCTTCCTGGCAACATCATCGACGGTACCTGCCTGAAGTGCCACGGTTTCGAGTACTGGCCGCTGTGGGACACCACCCACGCTGGCGACAGGTCGTTCTCGAACCACTAATCGACCGTAGCAAGCACGGCACGTACCGAGGCGGGTCGGCCCTTCACAGGGCCGGCCCGCTACCCTTTGGTGGGCACCGAGCCGGGCGGCACTGTCTGGTGTGGTTCTGAAGCCGCTGCCGGCGAAGCAGGAGGCCGTGCACAAGGACGGCAGCACCGGCTCTGTGTTGCGCGTCGCCTACCGTGGGTCGTGCCGGTGAACACCACGTCCACCCGTGCAAGGCGCTCGACCGCGGGCAGCTCGTTGACGAATGCGTTGCGCCGTGCGTGCGCGGTGAGGCACCCGCTCGATGCGTGTGTCCAGCAACCGGGCCGAAGCTGCAATCACCCCTCAAGCGACCCGAGGTACTGCGCGTATTCGGCATCCCGGAGGAAGGCCAACACCCGCTGTCGACCGGTACGCATCACGGCCCACGGCGCGAACTTGAACTGCAGATGCATCCACGCCCACTCGCGGAGGCGTCTCATCGGCGGAAGGCTGTGCAGGTAGCGGCGCTGACCCGGTCCCAGCCGCCGGTACCTCAGCAGCAGGCCCGCGAGGAAGGCGCGTGCGATTCTGAGCCGCGAGTAGAAGGCTCGGTACTCGGCCGTGACGAGCTCCTGCATTTCTTGCGCGGACATCCGTTCGGGGCGGATGGCGACGTGCATCCCGTCGAGGTACCTGAGGTGCCGGATCTCGTGGAAGAGCACGCGACCCGCTGCCTCGTGCTCGGCTGTGCTCTTGGTTGCGGGCAGCGGTGTCTCGAACAGGTACTGCAGCGAGGTGAGGTACTTGCGGGCGAATCTTCCGTTGCGCTTGAGCGTTTCTGCGGTGTGTCCTGCAAAGGCGATGAGCATGCCGTGCACGAGGAGGCCGTGGCGGCGCATCGCCGCGAGAGCCGCGGCCATGCGGTCGCTGCTGATGTGCTTGCCGACCTCGTCAAGATCGCTGTCCTCCGAGGACTCCACGCCGATGCACAGCATCGTCATCGGCGCGAGGTCGTGCAACAGCCTGAGCAGCTCCTTGTCGAGGCGGCCGAACCGGTCGAACACTGCATCTGCTCGGAGCTGGATGGCGATAGACCCGGCATACCCGCGCTCGATGGCGCTCCGCAGGAAGTCCTTGAACGATGGCTTGTTGGCGGCGGCGTTGTCATCGATGAGGAAGACGTTGCCCCGGCCCTCCAACTGGCAGCCGATAAGCTCGCGTACGCTCGTCTCCTCGTCCCGCAGGACGTATCGCGGCCAGATCTCGTGGACCTCGCAGAACGAACATCGGTCGGGGCAGCCACGCGAGCGCCAGACGAGCCCGGTCGTGCGGTCCGCCGACCCTTCAACGAGCGACATGTCGATCAGCGGCAGAGCGCAGACCTCGGCACGCGTCAGCTGGACGGGCGGACGGCCGAAGACGGGTCCATCGTGCCCTCGCCAGACGATGCCGGGTATGCTCTGCATGGCCGCATCCGGAGGCGCGCCGTGCGGGTGGCTGCGCAGGGCGTCCAGCAGCCGCTGGAGCGAGAACTCGGCCTCGCCTCTGATCACGTAGTCGGCACCTGCTTCGAACGCCCGCTGGGGAGCGCACGTCGGCTCGGGTCCTCCGAGGACGATCGGCGCGTCCGGAACGAGACGCCGAGCCTCGGCGATGAGGTCGGCGGTCCTCGTGAGCGTGCACGTGATGGCCGAGAAGCCGATAACATCGGCGGTGCGCACGAAGTCCCAGTCCACGGACCCCTTGCCCGAGATGTCCTCGACGAAAGCCCGGACGTCGTAGCCGGCGTCGCGAAGCACCGTGGCGAGCAGCGGCACGCCCCGGCCCATCGCAACGTGCGAGTAGATGTTGAGTCCCGGTGAACCAGCTTCGATCAGGGCTACCCGCATCGTGTCGGTTGAGCGCATGGTGGTCACCTCCGTACTGTTCGTTGTTACCCACGGAAAGGAGGGTTGTGGATCCGTTCCGACGAACGGCACCGTCCCTGCGATCATCCCGGCCGTGCCCGCGTGGTGGTCTGCACTCGCGAGTCCACGACTCCGCATCCGGTCTCTGGGCCGGTGACCTCGTGAAGGATCCGGTGCGCCGGAAGCCCCTGGTGCTTCCGGCTGACTACTGGCTCGACGGCTTCGACATCTACGGGCCGGACATCGTGGCGTCCATAGCCGAGCCCACGGAGCAGACGAATGTGTATCTGATCAGTCCGTGATCGCTCGGGCGCTCCTTGTGGCGGAGGCTGCACCTCTGTGCGATGCTCGGAGAGGGGTTCCGGGTGCTGAACTTCGGCGTGAACGGCCACGCGGCCCAGCGGACTGCCGATCGGTCGTACTGGAACAGCGGTGCGTTTGAATCGAGTACCGCCCTCGGACCGCACATCGTGCTCATCATGCTTGGCACGAACGATTCCCGCGGCGGCAACTGGAGGGGGCCGGGCGCGTTTTCCGCCGACTACCGGGAGTTGGTCCTGCACTATCAGTCGCTCGAGTCGAACCCGTACGTGTGGCTCCTCACGCCTCCGGCGCTGTTCCGGCTCGGCAGGAGCGCCAAGGTCCGCTACGGGATGGATGAGCGGGCGATCCGAGAGATGCGTGGCCTGATCGAGGACATCGCGCGCGATCTCGGCTGCGGCTTCATCGACATCAACGCTGTCACCGCACAGCACCCGGAGGCTTTCCGGCTCGACGGGGTGCACCCTGGTGCGGCGGGCGCGAAGCTGATCGCCCAGTCGGTCTTCGAGGCGCTCACCGACGCGGGCAGTGCGCGGTAGGCGGAAGTGCGCCATCTCCAGGGCGCCTGCCGCGAATCATGACCAGGCGTACGGCCGGACGCTGTACAATGGCCGCGTCCGTACCACGTTCGCGCAAGGAGGCGGTGTGCTGTCCGCTGAACATGACGTCGCGCAGCCAGCGAGCATCCCGCACGTGTTCCACTACTGCTGGTTCGGTGGCAATCCCAAGCCGGAGCTGCTCGAGCGTTGCATCGCGTCGTGGACACGCGTCATGCCGGGCTGGGACGTGGTGGAGTGGAACGAGGACAACTACGACGTCGGCAAGAACGCCTACATGCGCGAGGCGCACGAGGCCGGGGCCTGGGCGTTCGCATCCGATTACGCTCGGTTCGATATCGTGAACACCCACGGCGGCGTCTATCTTGACACTGACGTAGAACTCCTCAAGCCAATCCCCGCGTCCGTGCTTGCCGACCAGGCGTTCACCGGCATCGAGTCGGCGGGCAGAGTGAATCCAGGACTCATCCTCGGCGCTGTGGCCGGCCACCCGTTCCTCGCCGAGATGCGCGAGTCCTACGAAGGCGTCCATTTCCTCGTGGATGGGCGCCCCGATCGCACCCCGATGCCCCGACGGATCACCGCGATCCTGGAGGGCTACGGGTACCGGCAAGAGGATGTGCTTCAGCGGGTCGCCGGCGTGACGATCTACCCCTCCGAGGTCTTCTGCGGTCACGACATGGATGTCCATGAGCCGCACATCACGGAGAACACCATCGCGATGCATCACTACGCGGGTACGTGGACGGGGGCCCGAGGCAGGAGGAGGCGCATGGTGAGGACCGTGCTCAAGAGCGTGCTCGGCATCCCCGGGTACCGGAGACTGCTCGGCGTCAAGCGTCGGTTCTTCGGTATCCACGGGGCTTGAGGCAGCATGGAGGCCGGAGGAATCAGGTGCCGTGCACCGCGAGCCCACCACGACGTCCCGGTCGTCTGTGAGGCGGATGTGTGATGTACGGCAAAGCATGGCGCCTCTATACCGAACAGGGCGTGGAGGCGCAGCTCTTCGTCATCGTGTTCATCGCGCTGATGTTCAGCGGATCCACGTTCGTCTCCCTGTTCCCGTACCTGCTGATCGTGCTGCTTGGGCTGCTCGCCGCCATGACGATCACGCCGTTCCCGCGCGTGGGCGGCTATCTGAACATCCGCTACCTGCCGCCCGTGGCCATCCTTCTCGTGTTCGCGGCATTCCTGGCTCTGCAGACGCCTGTCGCGTTCGACTCGTCGATCACCCAGACCTACGCGCTGCGGTACCTGCTGTTCGCGCCGCTGCTGGTGCTGGTACCCAAGCCCGAAGTGGCCTTCTGCGCCCTCAAAGGATGCAAGCACTACTCGATCCTCGTCGCCGTGTCGATCATCGTGGCCTCCGTCATCTCCGACGGAAGGACCGGGGGGCTGGTCGGCAGCTACCATCAGGGCGGGATGATGATGTCGATCGCCTGCATCCTGTTCCTGATCGACTACTTCCTGGAGGGTGGCCGGGTGCGTGACGTGCTCGGCTTCGGACTGGCGATTGCCGCGTTGTTCATGAGCGGCAAGCGGATGTTCGCGCTCCTGGTGGTAGTCGCGTTCATTGCGCTCTACGTGCTGACCCGGAAGCGCGAAGGGGCGGCCAACCCGATGCGCCTGGTGGGTGTCGGGCTCGCCGCCGTCGGCGTGATGTACGCGGTGCTCCCTCCCATGCGGACACTCGTGCAGCGGATGGCGCTGTTCGGCCAGGGCGAGTACATGGCCACGAGCGGACGGAACCAGCTCTGGGCGATGGCGCTCGACATCTTCGGATCCCACAGCCTCACGGGAATCGGGTTCGGCAACTTCGCGGTGTACATCGGCGAGCACTACACACTGGAGAACACCCTTCCGTTTCTCACGCACAACATATACTTCGGACTGCTCTCCGAGACCGGCGTACTCGGTCTGGGGCTGATCCTTGTGTTAATGGCATTCGTGATGACCCAGTCGCTCCTGGTACTGCGCGCGGCGCGAAGACTAACCGACGGGATACCGTTCTACGTGATGACGTACTCGGTGGTCATGCAGTTGTGGTTCATCGTCGATGGTCTCACGGACAACGGCATCTACGTGTGGCACGAGCTGTTCTTCTACTTGAGCGCGGTGGCGATGATGCTTGCGGTGAGCATCCGGCTGTCGTCTGCGCCGGCACCCGCGTCCCCGGGGGCGGTCGCGGAAGCGGCGGAGTCTGCATGACGGAACTGAGCATCATCGTCCCGGTCTACAACGCCGAGGCGTTTCTGGCGGGATGTATCGAGAGCGTGCTCGCGCAGACGTTCGCGGACTACGAGCTGCTGCTCATCGACGACGGGTCGACCGATGGTAGTGGCGAGATCTGTGACTTGTACGCCGAGCGCGACGGACGGGTGAGGGTCTCTCACGTGCCCAACGGCGGCCCGGCGTCCGCCCGCAACACAGGCCTGGACGTGGCCGTCGGCCGCTACATTCAGTTCCTTGACGCCGACGACGAACTCGAGCCTGAGTGCTGTGCTGTGCTCCGCGACATGGCCCTAGAGTCTGATGCTGATGTCGTGCTGAGCGGTGCGGGTATCTTCGATGAGAACGAGAGGCTGATCAGGCCGCTGATCATGCCCGCCGATGGCTTGCACCCAACCGCCGATGTGCTCCGGACTCTGGAACCCGCCACCGCTGGGACGCTGCTGAACTACGTGTGGAACAAGTGGTACCGTGCCCCGGGCATACAGCAGCACGGAATCCGCTATGAGCGCGACATCCGTCTTGGAGAGGACTTCCTGTTCAACTGTGCGTACCTGCGGACGTGCGATTCCGTTGCAGTCACCACGCGGCCACTCTACCGCTACTACAAGCGCGCCAGCGACAGCCTCACGAGACGGTTCCGTGCTGACGAGGTGGCGCGCAGGCGCCGGTTGGACGCCGCTCTCGCCGGGCTCTTCAGGCGCTTTGCTCTGGCGACGGAGTGCAAGGCCGTCCTTGACCGCATCATAGGCGCCGCGGCGCTCGACAGCGTGTCCTCGGTCGGGTTGAGAGACTGCAGGCTCTCACATACCGGGAAGGTCCGCTTCGTCGGGGAGTTCCTAGATTCGGAGTACCGTGAGCTTATCGGCCGGTATCGGCACGCGCCGGGTGTCTCCATGGTCCGGAGGTTGGAGTGCGCGCTTGCCGAGCGACACGCCACGTGGAGTCTGACGTCGCTGCTGGTCCTCGTTTCGCGTGTGAAGCGCGTCATGATGGGGCGTTAGCGCTGTCGGGCGCGCACGATAGAACCGGGTGAGCGCGTGACGATCGAGAGAGTCGGTGTACTGACGTTCCACCGTTCCCTGAACCATGGGTCGGTGCTACAGGCCTGGGCGCTGACGCGGGTACTGGCGCGCATGGGCCTTGCCGTCGAGATCATCGACTATGTGCCGCCGGCCCAGGAGCGGGTCTACTCCATGTTCGACAAACGATGGTCGCCACGGGCGATGGCGAAGAACGCCAGGAGCCTTGTGTTCTATCCGCTGCTGGCACGCCGGAAGCGGGGCTTCGAACGTTTCGTCGAGACGCGGCTGCCCGTCAGCGCTGCGCGCTACGGCTCAGAGGTGGACTTCGCACGGATCGGCGACGTCTACGACGCGATCGTCAGTGGCGGCGACCAGATCTGGAACCCGAGGGCCGGTGACTTCACCGAGGTCTACCTCCAGCCGTTCGGGAACGGCGTGCGGAAGGTTGCCTACGGCCCGAGCGTGAACGATGGCGATCTGGACGCCACTGATCGTGCCGATTGGCGAAGGGAGCTCCTGGAGGACTTCTACGCCCTGTCGGTGCGTGAGGCCAGCGGCAAGGAGAAGCTCGAGCGGCTGCTGGGCGGTCCGCGCGACATCGCTGTCGTCGCCGACCCCACGCTACTTCTCGAGCCCGATGAGTACGATCTTCTCGGCCCGGCGAGAACGCCGGCGCGGCCCTACATCTTCCTGTACACACTCAACTATGCGCCGAGCGTCCTTGAGGCCGCGGCAGCGCTTCACGGCGAGACGGGGCTTCCGGTGCGAACGGTGTTCACGGGTCCCGGAACCTACAGCCTGATGGCTCGTCGTATCTCGGCCCGGGGCGCCGAGTCCGGGACCACACGGCATCGCGTGACCGTGTCCCGGCGCGGCAGCCCGGTGGATTTCCTGGCATTGCTGAGAGGCGCAGATCACGTGGTGACCAACTCGTACCACGGTACAGCGCTCTCGGTGCTGTTCCGGAAGAGGTTCCACGCGGTCTACCGAACTCGTGTCGACGGGTCGACGTGGGTCGACGCGCGAATCGACAACCTGCTCGGCACCGTCGGCTTGGCCGACCGTGTCGTGCACCCCGGTCAAACGCTGGATATTCGCGGTGCGCGGGATATCGACTACTCTGCGGTGGACACGCTCAGGCGGGAGTTCGCCGGGGCTTCGCTTGAGTTTCTCAGAGAGGCGCTCTCATGAACACCCTGACGCCTGCGATGCGTCACGACGCCCGATCCCTCGATCCCCCGGGGGACCTTCTGTGTCCGGAAGAGACCTGCACGGGCTGCGCGGCGTGCTTCAACGTGTGCCCGGCCGGGGCGCTGGAGATGACCGAGAATGCCTGGGCCGAGATGGTACCACGCGTCGACAGGCATCTGTGCACCAGGTGTGGCCGATGCACGGACGCCTGTCCGGTCGTGAGTCCGCCGCGATTCGTCGAGCCGCGCGCCTGCTACGCGGTCTGGTCGGACGATCCTGAGGACCGGGCCGAGTGTTCGTCAGGTGGTCTGGCGGCGGTCCTCGCGCGCTGCGTGCTGGCAGATGGTGGCGCTGTGTTCGCCGCAGCATGGGACCCGGGCGCCCCCGGGGATCCGCCGCGTGTGGTGCACACCGCTGCGCGCGATGCGGCGGGTGCGCGAGCGCACCGGAAGTCGAAGTACGTGCAGAGTCGTATCGGGTCGGCGTACCAGCAGGCGGGGGGGCTTCTCAAAGAAGGCACCCCGGTGGCGTTCTTCGGGACGCCGTGCCAGGTCGCGGGCCTCAAAGGCTTCCTGGGCCGCGACCACGAGGCTCTGGTGACCGTGGACTTCGTGTGTCATGGCGTCCCGCCAGCGCGCTACCTGGCCGAGCACATCAGGTCTATCGCCCCGCACGACACCGCTGTTACCGGCGTTACGTTCAGAGATGACGACGGTTTTCGGCTCAAGCTCTTCGCGCAGAACGCGTGCATCTACAACAGGCCGTGGTACCGGGACGTCTACTACTACGGGTTCTGGAATGGCGTCACCTATCGGGATGGCTGCTATGCATGCCTGTTTGCGCGGTCCGAGCGATGCTCGGATGTCACCGTAGGCGACTTCTGGGGGCTCGATCGCACCTCGCTCGCCGCAGACCCCGGCGGCAGGGCATCGCTGTCGCTCGTGAACACGGAGAAAGGCGCCGCTCTCTTCGGCGCGGTGCGTGACGACGTGCACGCCGAGGTGCGTCCCCTGGCCGAGGCCGTCGCCGGCAACACACAGTTGCGGCGGTCGTCGGTGGCGCATGCGCGCCGCGGCGCGTTCCATGATGCATATCCGGACGCGGGGTTCACGGCGGCTATGAAGGCGGCGGGGGTCTCGCGTGAGATCGCGTTCTACAGCATCAAGGAGTCGCCGACGTACCGGTCGCTCCAATCGATCAAGAAGCGCGTCGTAGCCAGGATCTCGGGGTCGCCCCGAAGGGCCGCTCGATGAAGGGGCTCATCGCGCAGATCCGGGCGAAGTACACGGGTATGCCGGTTACCGCCAAGGCGGCGTTGTGGTTCACGGTGGCCGGGATCGTCCACAAGAGCATGTCCATGATCACCATGCCGATCTTCACGCGCATGCTCACCACGGAGCAGTACGGCCTGTACAGCCTGTACATGTCGTGGCTGCAGGTCTTCACCATCCTCACCACGCTCCGCGTGACCTACGCGGTGTTCAACAAGGGGATGAGTAAGTACCCGCGCGACCGCGATGCGTTCACCGCGACGATGCAGAGCCTGACCACGCTCCTCACGCTCGGGTTGTTTCTCGTGTATCTCCTGGTCCACGAGTGGGTCGATGCCTTCACCGGGCTGACGATGTTCCTTACCGTGGCGATGTTCCTGGAGCTGCTGCTCTCCCCGGCGATCGACCTCTGGTCCGCGCGTGAGCGCTACCGCTACCGGTATCAGCCCATCGTGATCGTCGCCGTCTTGATGACCGTCGCCAACGCGGCCATCGGTGTGGTCGCGGTCCTGCTTTCCGAGGATGGAGGCGCCGCGCGCATCCTCTCGCACGTCGCAGTCCAGGTGGCGGTCGGCATCTACTTCTACCTGCGCAACCTTTCCAGGGGGCAGCGGCCGCTCGTCCGGGAGTATGCGAAGTACGCCGTGCTGTTCAACCTGCCGCTCATCCCGCACTATCTCTCGATGTACGCCCTCGACCAGATGGACCGGATCATGGTGGCACGTATGATCGGTCTGTCGGCGGCAGCACTGTACGCCGTGGCATACAACATCGCGCTTGTGATCAAGATGGTCACCAACAGCCTCACCAGCGCGATCACGCCATGGCTGTACGGACGGCTGGAGAAGGAGGACTTCGGGGCAATCGAGCATCGGATGTACCCGATCCTCGCGTTCGCCGGAGTGCTCGCTCTGGCTTTCGCGGCCGTCGCACCTGAGATGGTCGCGGTCCTGGGCGGCGCCAAGTACGTGGAGGCCATCCACGTCATCCCGCCGGTTGCGGTGAGCGTCGTGTTCTTGTTCGCGTACTCTCTCTTCGCCAACGTGCAGTTCTTCTACGAGGCCAACAAGTTCATCATGTACGTCTCGGTCATGGGCGCGCTTCTCAACTTCGGGCTGAACTACGTGCTCATTCAGCGGTATGGATACCTTGCGGCGGCGTACACGACACTGCTGTGCTACGCGCTGTTCGCAGTCGCACACTACTGGTACATGGCGCACGTCGTCAGGCGCAACGCCAGCGGAGGGAGTCTTTTCGGCGGCGGTGCGCTTGCGGCGGGCGGGACGGTGCTGCTCGCGGCCATGGCGGTCGTCATACTCACCTACGGGTATCCGCTGGCTCGCTACGCTGCGCTTCTGGCTGGTGTGGGGGTGGCCGTACTCAAGCGTGAGCAGGTCAAGGCGATCTTCGCGGGGCTGAAGCGATGAGTGGCAGTCAGAACAACGCCGGGCTCTGGCACGCCGACGTAGAGCGTCTGCGCGGCAGTGATCCGTATGACGCGCTTGCAGGAAGACGGGTGCCCGAGTGGGTGCGCTCGCACGCGAGGCTCCGGCAGGCGGCGATCCAGCTGCGCAAACGCATGCCGATCGAGATGGGCGGGCTTCTCGGAGTGGAGCCGTTCGTGATGGCCAAGACCGTGGGGTGTGCGCTTGCTGCGGCCGCGCGCTACGGGGACTCCGACGCGATCCCGGCGCTGACCGGCGCGCTCGAAGTCGCCGCAGGCAGTCTCGGTGGCGGGGCGTTCGGCTACGAGTTCGATGTACAGACACGGTGGGCGTTCTACCCCGCGGGGTCCCCGAACCTGATCGCCACCGTCTTCGTCGCCCGCGGGCTTGCGTCCGCCGGAGTCGCGTTCGGGACTCCCTCGCTTGTCGTGGAGGCGGCGCGCTCGGCGGAGTTCGTGCGCGACAGCCTTCATGCAGCCGCGCCGAGCCCGTACTATCGCTACACGCTTACCTCGCAGCGCCTGGTGCACAACGCCAACTTCCTGGGCGCGGGGCTCGTGGCGATGGCGGCCACACTCGGCGGACAGGATGCTTCAAGGGCCTCTGTGACGTCTGCCGCAACCGCAGCTGCGCTCTCGAGCATCGAGGCCCAGCGCGACGACGGCTCGTGGCTGTATGGCACAGACACGGTCCTGGATTGGTCGGACAACTTCCACACTGCCTACAACCTGGATGGTCTGCTCCAGGTGTGGCTCGCCACCGGCGACGATCGTGTCCGGACGAGTCTGGACCGCGGGGTCAGGCACTGGCGGGCGGACTTCTTCGGCCCGGAAGGGGAGCCGAAGTACTATCCGTCCAAGCCGCTCCCGTACGATATCCACAGCGCCGGCACGGCCATCGACGTAGCCGCGCGGCTCGCGTCCTGGGGTTGGGACACGGGGGAACTCGCCGAGCGTGTGGCGGCGTGGACCGAGCGACATCTCGTGGACCCGGCGAGCGGCGCCACGTACTTCCAGAAGCGCCACAACCGGACCGACAAGCGGCACTTCGTGAGGTGGGGCGATGCGCATCTCGCGCTCGGGCGTGCCTCACTCGCACTCCTTCGTGAGGGTCGCCGAGATCCGCTTGAGGTCGCTGTGGCCGGGTCGAGCGGGGTGCTGCCCGATGCAGAGTAGCGCATCCGCACCGGACACTCAGCGCCGGCGGGTCGTAGTCCACGTCGGCCCGTCGCGCGATGCGAGGGGCGGCATCGCCTCAGTGCTGCAGACGTACGCCGCGTCCGTCCGGTTGAACGAAGCGTACGACGTGCGGTTCATCGCCACCTCGCGGGGTGGGTCCAAGCTCGCGGCGATGTTTCGCTGCCTTGCGGCACTTCGCGAGCTGCGGACGCTCACGCGCTCTCCGCTGCGGCCGATAGTCCATGTCCACATGGCCTCGGGCGGGAGCTTCTGGCGCAAGTCCATCGTACTCGCACATGCCGCGCGCGCCGGATGCCCTACCGTCCTCCACCTGCACGGGGGCGGGTTCCGGCGCTTCGCCGACCGGTCCGGCCGCCTCGTGCGCCGTCGCATCCGTCGCACGTTCGCGCGGGCCACATGTGTGGTCGTGCTCTCGCGCGAGTGGGTGGAGAACGTGGCGGCGGTCACCGGTCGCGTTGACGCGGTGGTCGTTCCCAACCCGGTGATCGTGCCCGAGGAGTGTGCGAGCGGCTCGGAGCCGCCGATGGTGCTCTTCCTCGGCCGTCTCAGCGAGCGCAAAGGCACCGATACGCTGCTCGACGCCGCCGCTATCCTGCAGTCCCGGGGCGTGCGGGCCACCTATGTCCTTGCGGGCGACGGCGACGTTGCCGAGTGGCGCGAGCGCGTCGCGCTGCTTCCACATCCCGAGGAAGTCGAGCTCCCGGGTTGGGTCGGCGGGGATGCCAAGTACGACCTGCTCTCCAGCGCCGATGTCTTCTGCCTGCCCTCACTGTACGAGGGCGTGCCGATGTCGATCCTCGAGGCGCTCGCATGGGGCGTTCCCTGTATTGCCACCCCCGTGGGCGGTGTGTCGAGCGTGGTCGCCGACGGCGTCAACGGCGCGCTCGTCCCGCCCGGGGACGCGCCCGCTCTCGCCGACGCGCTCATGCGGTTGCTGACCAATCCCGCCGAGCGCAGGCGGCTCGGGAGTGTCGGTCGTGAGGGCATCGCGCGGACGCACGGCATCGACGCGGTGGCCGACGCCTTGGACGCGCTCTACCGGGGCATGCGAACACGTGGGGGAGTGCCGAGATGAGCGCCGCCGACAGCCTCATGCGCGGTGTACGTCGGCTCGTCGGCGATGGCGCGTGGTTCAGACGCCTGCATCCCACCTATGCCGAGGCGTCGAGACTGTTCTCGTCCCTGCAATCTGCGCCTGACGCCGAGCGCGAACGCACGGTCGCGGTGCTCGAGCAGCGTGCGTACGGCTGGGCGCGCAAGACGCCCTACGGCATGCGGCATCCGGGACTTCCGGGCACACCGCCGACGGCGATGCCCGCTGCGGGAAGTCCCGAGGCGCCCTTGGAAGTCTGGCCCATCATTGAGAAGCCGAACCTGCGCGACGACGCGGCTGCCTTCGTAACCCGCGGAGTCGGCATCGCTGCGGCCACTGGTGGCTCCTCGGGCATGCCGCTCAAGCTCGTGCGCTCGGTGTGGTCGGTCGCGGCCGAGCAGGCAGCCATCGATCACATACTGCGTCTGGCCGGCATCGAGCCGCGCCGGGCGCGGATCGCCGTCTGCCGCGCGCAGCCGCTGGGCACGAGCGCCGGTGGCGATCCGGTCGTGTCGCGCCGAGTGGGGCGACTACGTCTGATGCTCTCGCCCTACACGCTCGACGAGGCGCATATCGAGAGGTATCTGGCCGATCTCGCATCCTTCGCCCCCGATGTCCTCATGATCCACCCCACCGCGCTCGGTTCGTTCCTGGAACTCGCCGAGCGGGTCGGGGCGCGAGTGAGCATCCCGGTGGTCCTCACGTCGTCCGAGATGTTGCTGCCCGGACTGCGCCAGAGGGCGGCCGAACGGCTGGGCGCGCGGGTGATCGATCTCTACGGCATGGCCGAGCGCGTGGCGCTCGCGTACTCGCTCACCCCGGGTGAGTACCGCTTCCTGGCCGGCTACGGCGTCGTGGAACTCGTGCCGGCGTCCGCCCCGGTGTCGGCCCCCTCCGCCGCCGGGTCCCCCGCTCCCGGGGCCCCTTTCGAGGTCCTCGGCACCGCGCTCTGGAATCCGCGGATGCCACTCGTGCGCTACCGCACCGGCGACATAGCACTACTGCCCGCCTCCTACGGGCCTGCCGAGGTCCGGCGCGTGGCCTCCGGCACGCTGCCGTTCTCCGGCATTCTGGGCCGCGCGGACGACTGGGTCCGTCTCCCTGGAGGCGCAAGAGCCGTGGGCATGAGTCATCTGCTCTGGGGCGTGGAGCACATCGAGCGGATGCAGGTGCGCCAGCGTGCCGACGGGTCGCTCGTGGTCGCCATCGCCCCCGCGCCCGGCTACGGCGAGGCTGATGCCGCTCGGATCCTCGACAACGCGCACACGGTCCTCGGCGCGGGCCTCCCGGTGACGATCACCGCCGTTTCCGAGTTCACCGTTCTGCCCAACGGCAAGTCGCCGTTCGTTATCCGCGAGGATGTGCCCGATGCGTGCTGAGATCTTCGGAGTCCCGCTCGACCTGCTCACGATGGACGAGACCGTGGTGCGCGCCGCCGAACTCATCGAGAGTGGTCGTCCGGTCCAGCACGTGGTGATCAATGCGGGCAAGGTCGTCATGATGCACGACGATCCGGGTCTGCGCGCGATCATCGCCGCGTGCGACCTGGTCAACGCCGACGGCCAGTCGATCGTGTGGGCCGGTCGGCATCTGGGCATCCCGGTGCCCGAGCGGGTGGCCGGGATCGATCTGATGGGGCGTCTGCTTGCGCTTGCCGCCGAGCGCGGTTGGCCGGTCTACTTGCTGGGCGCGCGGCAGGAGGTCTTGGACGCCTGCGTGGCGCGTGTAACCGAGCGGTACCCTGCGCTCAACATCGCCGGTGCGCGCAACGGGTACTTCGACGACGGTGCCGAGGTGGCTGCCGGCATCCACAGCTCAGGCGCGCGCCTCGTCTTCGTGGGCATCTCGAGTCCCAAAAAGGAGCGCTTCTTGTCCGAGCACCTGCTCAAGATGGGCCCGGTCTTCGCCATGGGCGTGGGCGGCAGCTTCGACGTGATCGCGGGCCTCACGCGCCGCGCGCCCGAGTGGACGCAGCGCGCAGGTCTCGAGTGGTTCTACCGGTTCTTGCAGGAGCCCGGCCGTTTGTGGAAGCGATACCTGGTGGGCAATCTGCGCTTCCTGGGGCTCGTGCTCCGCGAGAGACGCACGCGTCGTCTGGCCCGCTGAGCGCCACGGATGCCGTCGCGGCGCTGCTGCCTTCCCCGCGCTTGCACGGCATTTGCTCTCACCTCCGAAGGGTCGCCTCAGAGAGGCGGGTGCCGTGAATCGGCTGTTTCGCTCGGCCGCATGCGTGTTGACCGTGACGGTTGCGCTGCTCGCGCTGCCGCTTTCCGCCTGCACGCCGGGCGGGAGCGCCGACCTGGACGACCCGATCACCGGCACGACCACACCATCACCCGAGACCGCGGGAGGCGCAGACATGGCTACCATCTACCTTGCAGGCGGCTGCTTCTGGGGCGTGGAGAAGTACATGGCTTCCGTCCGGGGCGTGAGTTCGGCCGAGGCCGGCTATGCGAACGGCACCACCGAATCACCCACGTACAGAGACGTGAGCACCGGCCGCACCGGCTACACAGAGACGGTGCGGGTGGACTACGACCCCGAGGTGGCTCCGCTCCCGTTCCTCCTCGATCTCTTCTACGAAGCGATCGACCCGACCTCGCTCAACCGCCAGGGCAACGATGTGGGCACCCAGTATCGCAGCGGCATCTACTACATCGACCCTGCGGACGCTGCCGTTATTGACCGCTCGCTCCAGCAGCTTCAAGAGCGCTACGACGCGCCGATCGTCATCGAGGTGGGACCTCTGACGAGCCACACGCCCGCCGAGGAGTACCACCAGGACTACCTCGACAAGAACCCGGGAGGGTACTGCCATATCAGCCTGAGCCTCTTCGACAAAGCTGCGAAAGCGGCACCGGACCCGTCCCATTTCCCTGCTGCGTCTGACGGCGGCTCGTAGGATTCACGCGTACTCTCAGACGAGGTCCGAGACATGATCAGCGGGCTGATGCCGTGGAGATACGAACGGAGCGGCGGTCTATCGCCTCACTCGGCCGCTCTGAGCGTGACACCCCGGAGTTCCACGGCCTTGTCGGCTGGCAAGATCGTGACCACGAACGGCCCGCGCACGACGTTGTTGGCGATGATGCCGTTCACCATGCCCGTGGTGTTCCTCAGCCGTGCCCAGTAACCGAACTCACCGGTGCACTCGCCGCGGTAGGTGCCGGGCTGGATGTCGGTGTCCACCAGGTAGGTCCCGTCCGTGTAGATCCCGGTATCCCGCGCCGCCGGTTGGGCCGGTTCCGCCAGCTCGTCCTCACCGGCCTTCAGGGAATCCAGGTAGAAGCTCCAGTTGCGCTCCTGGAGGGTCGCGTTGACGTTCGCGATCTTCTCGAGGTCGGTGCGCGCCTGGGCGGCCTTGGCATTGGCCTCACGCACCTGCGAGACAGCGTTGTTGTAGCCGAGCGGCATCCCGGTGAGGAGGCCGACAAAGAGGCCGATCGCCGCCAGGAACGCCGCGGTACGCCAGGAGGGTCCAAGGCGGCCGGAAGCCTGTCCGGCACCCACCTGAGTGCGATTCTCAGACATCCGTCCTCCCTTCAGCGCTTAGGATGCCCGCTCCGCCCGTATACTAACAACAGTGAGGATGGAAAGGGGTGGAGCGGCGGTGGCTCGCCAGCGGACCGGACGCGCGCGCAACGAGAACACGTCGGCCTATGTGGCCGCGATGCTCGTCATCCTCTTCATCTCCGTGCTGCTCGGTGCGTACAGCATCGAGCTCGGTCTCGCGAAGCCCGGCGCCAATCCGCGGCGCGTCGTCCTGACCGCGGCCGAGATAGACGCGACCCTCCAGGGCGAGCCTGACTTCCTCGCGTTCAGCGAGGCGCTCAGCACCGCGTTCGTCGCGCGGCGCGTGATCGCGGTCCGCAATCCGGCCGGCAATCGCATCAAGCACTCGATCGACAACGCGCTGGACTGCTACGTGGCGCTCCGCGACGCATGGCAGACCGAACTCGTCGGCGACTGGGATCCGGACATACAGGGCGACGCCGCCTACTGGCGCGGAGCCCATCCGGCCGTGGAGCTTCCCGGCGAGGACCGACTCGGTCCCACAGAGTTGCGTGCGGCCCTCCGGGCCGAGGCGCGCGCGTACGTCGACGAGGCGATGGAGATCGTAGACCCGTAAGCTGGGGGTGGATGGTCTTCGCCCACGGGCTCGCGCGTGCACGGAGGCCCGGTGTCTTAGGTCACACGCTCCCGCGCCATGTGCGATGCTTAGGTCCTACGTTCCAGGGTGTCGGTTGCAGCGCGGGAGGCACGAGAGCCTTCACGCGGAGATGTGAGGTCACAGTGAAGATCGGACTCGTCGGCTTCGCCGGCTCGGGCAAGACCACGGTGTTCAACACGATGACCGGCCTCGACGTGCCGGTCGGCTACGGCGGCGAGGTGCGGCTCGGGACGGTCCGCGTGCCCGACGAGCGCATCGACCGGCTCTCGGCCATCTTCCTCCCGAAGAAGACGATCTACGCCGAGATGACCTTCTGCGACGTGCCCGGTGAGCACGGGGCGGAGCGCACGGGCCTGTCGTCGCGGATGCTGTCGACGATCCGCGAGCAGGAGGCGCTCGCTCTCGTACTCCGTGATTTCGAGGACCCGGCGGCGGGAGCCGACGCCAACCCCCTCCGGGATTTGAACGCCTTCTCCGACGAGTGCGCCCTGGCTGATCTCGCGCTTGTGGAGGGTCTGCTCACACGCGCGCGCAAGGAGAACCTGCCCCCGGCCGACCGCGATCGCCTCGAGCTCATGCGAGGCGTCCTGGAGGATGGCAGACCTCTGCGCACGCTCTCGGCCGACCAGCTCGACCGAGACGCCCTGCGGAGCTACCAGCTGCTGACGGATCGCCCGCTGCTCGTCGTCGTGAACCGGGACGAGGCCCGGGCCGCCGACCCGCTGCCCGACGACCTGGCGAAGCGTATCGACGAGCTCGGCGCGGCCGGTCTGGTGCTTTCGGCGAGCGTAGAGGCCGATATCGCCGCACTCGAACCGGACGACCAGCAGGCATTCCTACAGGACCTCGGGCTCACCGAGCCGGCGCTCTCTCGTTTCATCCGGAGTGCGTACGGGCTGCTGGACCTCATCAGCTTCTTCACCGTAGGCGAGGACGAGGTGCGCGCGTGGACGATCACGCGCGGGATGACGGCTCGCAAGGCGGCAGGCAGGATCCACTCCGATCTCGAGCGCGGCTTCATACGCGCCGAGGTGATGCCCTACGAGGTGTTCATGGAGTACGGGAGCGAGCATGCGGTGAAAGCCGCCGGACGTTTCCAGACGGAAGGCAAGGAGTACGTCGTAGCCGACGGCGACATCCTGAACATCCGCTTCAACGTGTAGTGCGACCGGGCCGATCCGGCCGCCGGCGGCAGGGCACCCGATCGTTCGCTAGAGACGGGCACAGCGGGGTATCTCCTCTTCATGACGCCCGTCGACGTGCCGTTCGATTCAGACGCCCTTCGGGCCAACATCGCCGGAACCGCGCAGGAAGTCATCATCCCGGATCGCTACCTGCCGCTCGTTCAGGCGGTCGTTGGTCTGTACGGTGTACGCGCGGACCTGATGGGGACACTCGCCGAGTACTTCCACAGCTACCGCAACCTCGACCATGTGATCGATGGCTTTCAGAGCATCCTTCTGAGGAACTGGACGTACTTCGAGCGCTCTGATGACCGCGCGCGCTGCTTCGAGTTGCTCTCGGAACTGGTTGTCGTCCTCTTCGAGACGCCGCTTTCGGGGGGTCAGACGTCTCTGCTGTTGCGCCAGGTGTTGTCGTGGTGCACCGCTGCCCTGGACAGTCGGTACGCGGATTCGTATGTCGAGGCCATGCTCCCGGTGGGGGAGTGCCTGTGCCGCACGCTTCCCGGGCAGCCGCTCGCCTTCCTGGAGCGCGATGCCCTGGTACGCGGTCTCGTCGAGCGGACCACGACAAGGCCCTCACTCAAATCCGTGTTCTTCAGCCTGTACCGCGAGTTGCTCCTGTTGGGCTATCGGCGTCTGAGTGAACGCCTACCGGTGCCACAGTGGGCTTACTCGAGCGAGGCCGGGCTCGCCGACCCCGAAGCGGTGGAGTCTCGTTTCACCCTGCTGATCCCTGCGCGAATGGCGGGCCTAGCCAAGGCGGCCGAGACCGCCGCGCCATCCGACCTTCTCTGCGCCGAGTTCCCGCTGTTCTCGGACATCCTCGAAGAGGCGATCGGCGAAATCTTCGCGGTTGAGGACTTGGAGGACAGATTCGCGGTCTGCCTCTACTTCCTCAAGGACGACACACTCGGATACCGCCAGAACGAGGTCATGAGCGACCTGCTGGGCGTGGTCAGGCAACTCATGAAGCCCGAGTTGCACATGGACGTGGAGCGCGTCCTCAGTCGCCTCACCCGGTTCTTCAGGGCGCGTGACAACGAGTTCATCCTGATGCGGTTCCAGTGTTACGAGACCGTCGGCGTGGCCATCGGCGAGGTGGGTAACACCAAGGCTGCGGACCACCTTGTCGAGGACGTGCTGTCCGAGCCGTTCCAGTATCCGGAGATACGGGGAGCCACGGACGAATGGCGCACGGTCGTCAACCCGTTCCACCTGCCCAAGATCCGCTGTCTGATGCACATCATCGAGTCGAATCCGGGTCTCTACGAACGGTTGGCCGCTGCCCTCAACGTGCAGCTCCGCCTGGGTGGCGTTCACGTCGCCGACACCGATCTCTTCCAGCGAGACATCACCCGCTTCCTGAACGCAGACATCCGCCCGATCTACTTCGTCGCACGCCAGCTGTTGCGGACCTTCCCCGTGTACTTCAACGACGTCGGTGCCGAGGGTGAGCTGCGCACCGTCTCCACCGAGCTCGATGAGATCTGCGGGCGTAAGGACACGCTCATGCACTTCCTTCGCAAGCAGTCCCATGCGGAGTCGTCCAATCGGCTTGTCGCCTTCAGCAGGGCCATCCTTTCGTACTGGATCACACTCGACCCCTCGGGTCTGGAGCCGTATGTCTCGGCAAACACCATGGCTGCAGTGCGGCGCGAGGCGCAGTGCGCGCAGGGGCCCCACGAAGTGCTGTTCGGGCTTCGCACAGTACTTGGTGACCCGACGTGGGTGGACAGTGATGCGAGTGTGGATGCCGAGTGGCTCATCGATCAGCTGGCGGCTCTGCCGTCGGAGAGCCTTGCCGCGGTGATGGCGGAGCCGGGCGGATCCGACACGGTAGGGTCGAACGTGTTGCGTCGGGTGGCCCTCATGGTCCGGACGCACCAGCTCCTGGCCCAGAAGTACCTGCTCTCGGCCGATGATATCGGCCCGGGTGTGAGCCGCTGCCTGCTGCTCGGGACTGCGCTCCGGCACTCATTCGCCGATGCATTGGCTGCCTGGCAAGGCGCTCCCTCGTCTGCCAGCCGCGATGCGCTGTTGGACGTCGCCCTGTCGCTGCTCGAAGAACTCAAGGCCGTCGTTCTCGACCCCGCTCCATCGGTCGCGCAGGAGAACCTCTACCAGAAGCGGCATATCGCTGCCGGCATACCGTCGATCTACGGCAGCTACAGCGAGGCGAAGTTCGATGCGCTGGGCCTCTCGTTCCGAGTTGAGCGATCGGTGGCTCGCCTGCTGGAGGATCTGGTGGCGGAGGGCATCGACACGTATGTGACGCACGACTCCCTACGTCGCATGGCGGCGGCGATCAGGCGGTTCGAGCGAGCTCTGGCGGCCGACGGCGTCGATTCCCACAACCTTGCCGCCAACCTTCGCTTGCTTGACTCCGGGCTCAGCAGTCGCAGCTTCACCTTCCACCAGTACCGGAACGTGTTCCAGTTCATCGTCGGATCGGTGACGGAGCTGTCCCGAACGTCGATCCTCACCCACGATCAGGTGCTGCGCACGATCCTGGAGCACGACCCGCGGCAGTGTGAGGCCCGGTGCCTACCGCCGGACGCGACTGCCGAGATGGTCCTCAGGGAGGTGCTGGTGACGGCCCTGGGTATGCAGACTCTGGACCGGTACGTAGCGATGGCGCTGCGCCATATCTCCACCCTTGGAGACGGCCTGAGCAGCCGTGCCCTCACCCGCATGATGAACTACGATCCCGAGCGGTTGATCTCGCCGATCCACCAGGTCAAAGAACAGACCGACGACCAGAGGACCCTCGGCTTCAAGGGCCTGGGCCTCAAGCAGATGGCGTCCTACGGGCATCGGGTCCCCGAGGGGTTCATCCTCACCACCGAACTCTTCAGCGCGCGCCCCGCCCTGTCGCACCGGCCACTGTACGACGACACGATCGAGCGCATCCGCGCAGCGCTCGGCCGACTCGAGGGCGAGACCGGACTCCGGCTCGGGGACCACCAGCGTCTGCTCACGCTCTCGATACGCTCGGGCGCAGCCATCTCGATGCCGGGTCTGATGGCCACTTTCGTCGATGTGGGCATGAACGACGAGCTTGTTGAAGCGCTCGCCCGCAAGCCCGGCTTCGAGTGGGCGGCATGGGACTCCTACCGCCGCTTTCTCCAGTCATGGGCGATGGCATCGGGCATCGAAAGGGACTTCTTCGACGGGGTCATGAACGAGTTCAAGGTCCGGTACGGTATCGAGCGCAAGCTCGACTTCCTGCCCCAGCACATGCGCGAGATCGCCCGTGCCTACAGGAGCCGGGCACGCGAACTGGGGGTCACGTTCGAGGATGAGCCGTTTAAGCAGATCGTCGCCTGTGTCGAGAAGGTTCTCGATTCCTGGGACTCGCCTGAGGCGACGCTGTACCGTCAGTATCTCGGCATCGCGGCCGAGTGGGGCACTGCCGTGGTGGTGCAGCGGATGGTCTTCGGCAATCTCGGGCGGGAATCGGGGTCCGGGGTGACCTTCACGCATAGCCCGCTCGAGCCCTACGCCCGGCAGGTGCGTCTGTACGGCGACTTCACGGCATGCAGCCAGGGTGAGGATCTCGTGGGTGGGCTGGTGTTCCCCTCTCCGATTTCGGAGGCCCAGCGCCTCGGTAGCCCCACCTACCAGGGGGTCGAGCACTCATTGGAGAAGGACTATCCTCATGTGTATGAGGCTCTACTGGAGGTCGCCCAAGACCTGGTGAGCGTCAGGGAGTTCGATCCTCAGGAGATCGAGTTCACGTTCGAGTCCGCATCAGGCGATGACCTCTACATCCTCCAGAAACGTGCCATGGTCCAAGAGCAGGCGCACTCGAGACCGTACTTCGACACGTCATCGCCGTCGTTCGGCACCGCGCTCGCGGTCGGCACGGGGGTATCGGGAGGAGCATATGCGGGCAGGGTCGCCATCACGGGTGACCAGGTCGAGGAGCTGCTCCTCGAATCATCGGGGGACGAGATCCTCCTACTGCGACCGGACACGGTTCCGGAGGATATCGGGATGATCGCCCAGGTCTCCGGCCTGCTGACCGCCCGGGGTGGCGCCACGTCTCACGCTGCCGTGACAGCCAAGCGTCTGGGCAAGACGGCGGTGGTGGACTGCCGAGATCTGGAGGTGATCGAACACGAGGGGGTCGCGTTCCTCGGGGGGGAGAGGGTGGCGGCGGGTGACTGGTTGTCCATCGACGGTCGCACGGGCAACATCTTCAGGGGGCGCATTCCGGTGGTGGCTCGGCCGGTCGTGTCGCTTCAGGACAGACGCTGCGATGAATGACGTCGGGGGTTCAGATCGGGTTGGGAACGCACGAACGGACAGGAGGTCTAGATGAGTGCACCGCGCACGCTCGGTATCAACGGACTCGGACGGATCGGGAAGCTGACTCTCTGGTACCACCTCGGGAACGACGACTTCGACTCGTTCGTGGTCAACCAGGGTCGCGCGGTGGGGACCTCACTCGAGTCGGTCGTCGAGTATCTGAGCAAGGACAGCACGTACGGTCCGTTGCACCGTTTCCTGTACGGTCACAAAGGGACGCGGGACATCGAGGTGGTCGACGAGGCCGCGGGCATCATCCGGGCCCACGGCAGGGAGATCGTGGTGCTGCGCCAGGCCCGCAATCCCAAGGACATCCCGTGGCGCGAGCACGGCGTGAGCCTCGTGGTGGACTGCACCGGGTTCTTCCGTGACCCGTATGCCGACGCCGAAGACCCGAGGGGGTCGCTTCGCGGGCACCTGGCTGCCGGGGCGCGAACGGTGGTGCAGAGCTCGCCGTTCAAGAGCAGGACCAAGGGCGTGCCGCTACCCGATGACGCAATCATCCTCATCAATGGCATCAACCACGCCGATTTCGACCCCCGCAAGCACACGTTGGTGTCGGCGGCGTCGTGTACGACCACGGCCCTCGCGCACATGATGCGGCCGCTGCTCGCTCGCGACCTCACACGGAACATGATCACCGCAGGGATGAGCACCGTACACTCAGTCACCAACAGCCAGCCCGTGCTGGACGCCGTCCCCGCCTCGGGGGCAACCGATCTGCGCAAGACCCGTTCGGCGCTCGGCAACATCATCCTGACGTCCACGAACGCTGCCAAGGCCCTCGAGCAGGTGATGCCCGAGGTGGCGCGCATCGGCTTCATGGCCGACTCGGTGCGCATCCCTACTGCCAGCGTCAGTCTCATCATCCTCAACGCCACGTTCCAGAGCGACGCGCTGCCGGACGGGAGGGTCTCGGTCGATCGGAACGTCATCAACGCCATCTACCGGGAAGCGGCCGAAGGCGAGGCCCGGGGGCTGCTCAAGTACAGCGAGGAGCAGAACGTCTCGGCTGACATGCTGGGTGAGGACGCGGCGGTGGTGATCGAGGCGGTCGAGACGCACACACGCACCGGCTTCGTCGACCTCGAGATCCCCGAGCTGCAGCCCTCCGGCGAGACCGTGCGTCGTCAGCACCGCATCTCGCTCACGCACGTGAAGGTCTTCGGCTGGTACGACAACGAGATGGGCAGCTACACGTACCGTCTTGGCGAGCTCACCAGTCACATCGCCAAGAGCATGTAGGGGCACTGCGTATCGCCTACCTTCTGCGCACGACCCGCTGACGGCCGCGCCCGCGCAGCTGACGTTGCGCCGCGGCCGCGTGTCACGCCCCCTCGCCGAGCCCGAGTTCACCCATCATCTCGGGCGTGATGGTCTGGCGCAGCTCGAAGTACCCCTTCCAGGGGTCGCTTTCGAGTTGCGCCATGCGCCGCCGGATGGTGCCGGGGTCGTGTGAATCGGGCCGGATGCGGCCACCAAGCTCGTCCCAGCGCAGCGGCACAGCGACGGTCGGGCGCGTTCTGGCCCTCGTGGAGTAGGGTGCTATGAACGTCGCGGTGCGCCCGTTACGCAGATAGTCGATGAAGACGCGGCCCTCGCGCTTGGTCTTCGACATCGTCGCCGTGTAGCGCTCCGGCGCGTAGGCCGCAATGCCGTCGGCGATGCCCCTGGCAAACCGTTTCACGCCGTCCCAGTCGAGCGAGGGCACGACCGGCGCGCTCACGTGCAACCCCTTGCCGCCCGTAGTCTTGACGAAGCTCGTCAGGCCGAGTCCGTCGAGCACGTCGCGGACGAGCCGCGCTGCCTCGGCGAGCTCACGCCAGTCCACATCGTCGGCGGGATCCAGGTCGAACACCACCACGTCGGGATGTTCGATATCCGGCCAGCGGGCACCCCATGTGTGGATCTCGAGCACGCCCATCTGCGCCAGCGCTACGAGGCTGTCCGGCTCGGTGATGGTGAGATACGATGCCGGCCCCTTCGACTCGACGATTTCGACGCGCTCGAACGGACCGGGGAAGTCGGGGCCGGCGTGCTTGTGGAAGAAGCAGGAGTCCACGCCGGGATGCGCCTCTGCGGCGGCCCGCGCATCGACACCGTGCGGGCAGCGCACCATCGAGACGGGCCGGTGCAGCACGTGGGGCAGCATGTACGGCGCCACCCACGCATAGTAGTCGGCGAGATCCTGCTTGGTGGTCCCCGTCCGGGGCCAGAACACGCGGTCGGGGTTCGTCAGCGTGACGGACGTGTCCGCGGCCGTCTCCGCGCTCGTCTCGTTGCTCGCCGCATGTTCGACGACAACCTGGCCGGGTGCCTTGTCGTCCCGCAGCCCCTTAAACGACGGATGGCGTAGCTCGCCCGCCTCTGTCCGCTCGGCGAAGGACACCTCGGCGACGAAGCGCGGCTCGATCCAGTGTGCGTCGGCCGGAGCGCGCCCGGCACCACGGGCAACGCTCGGCTCGGCCACCTCGATTTCGCGCACCGTGCGCCCGAACTCCTCGAGGAAGCGCGCGGTGAACCCGGTGCCGACGCGGCCCGCGTAGCGTAGGGAGCCGTCTGCGCCATGCGTGCCGAGCAGCAGCGCGCCGAAGCCGGTTCGGGTGCCGCCGGGTGGGGTGAATCCCACCACGACGAACTCCTCGCGGCGCAGGCACTTCGTCTTCAGCCAGTCGCGCCCGCGCGAGCCCGGACGGTACGGTGAGTCGGCCCGCTTGCTTACGATACCCTCGAGCCCCACGGCGCACGCCTGCGCGAGGAACGCCGGCCCCTGCCCGCGCACGTCGTCCACGTACGTGACCCGCGCGGCAGCGTCGCGTCCGGCCAGCAACCCGGCCAGAAGCGCTTTGCGCTCGCGCAGTGGCGCGGCGGTGAGGTCGTACCCGTCGAGGTGGAGCAGGTCGAACACGGCGTAGCGCAGGCGTTCGGTCCGTCCATCGCCGAGGTCCGCCTGCAACGCGCCGAAGTCGCTCGTGCCGTCGGAGCGCTGGACGATCACCTCACCGTCGAGCACGGCCGACGTCACCGGGAGAGACACGAGCTCGTCAGTGATCGGCGCGTACCGCTCGGTCCAGTCCTGCCCGTTGCGTGACCGGATTTCGACCGTGCCGCTCTCGATTCGCGCGATCGTGCGGTAGCCGTCGAGCTTGATCTCGTGGAGCCAGTCCTCGCCGTCGGGCGCCGCAGTCACGAGCGTCGCGAGTTGCGGGGCGACGGCGCGGGGAAGCTCGGGCGCGAGCACGGCGCCGGTGACCTCATCGAGCGCCATGGGGCTGCCGCTGCGTCGGGTCGCCTCGGCCTCGTCAGTCGTCGACGCGGTGGCGGCCCCCGCGGGATCTACCGAGCTCCACACCGCGCCGGGATCGGCTGCGATCTCCTCAATCGTGCGGCCGGTGAGGACCGAGTGTGGCTGCTCGGCAAGAATCGCATCACCGTCACCGTCGGCGGCGTACTCGTCGCGGTGTTTGATGAGCAGCCAGTTCTCCTTGCCCTCCTCGGCACTGCGCTTGTGCATCCGCACGAGGACCCAACTGCCCTTGAGCTTCACGCCGTGCAGCGTGAACTTGAGGTCGCCCCTGGCGAGCCCGGAGTGCGGGTCTCCCTCCGGCTCCCATGTGCCGCGGTCCCAGAGTTCCACGGTGCCGCCGCCGTACTCGCCCTTGGGTATCGCGCCCTCGAAGCTGCCGTACTCCACCGGGTGGTCCTCCACGCGCGCCGCGAACCGCTTGTCTCGCGGGTCGAGCGACGGTCCCTTGGGAACGGCCCAGGAGAGGAGCACGCCGTCGAGCTCGAGCCGGAAGTCGTAGTGCAGCCGGGATGCGGCGTGCTTCTGGATGACGAAGAGGCCGCCGGGGCCGACCGCCGGCGCGCGCTCTGCAGCTTCCGGCGCGCCCGCTTCGGCCTCCGGCGCACCATCGGTCCCACCCGCCGGTTCCGGCGTCTTGCTGAAGTCGCGCTTGGCGCGATAGCGGTCGAGCGGCATCGGGACCCCGCCCTCTGCTAGGCGCGCTTCTCGAGGCTTCGCTTGAGCAGCTCCATGATGTCGACCACCTGGCCACCGCCCGGCTCGCCCTCGGCGCTCTCGACGTCCGAGAGCCGGGTGATCTCTCCGCGCGTGGCCTTCTCCACGATGATGCGCATCACCGCGTCGCGGTAGGTATCGGTGTACTCCGCAGGCGCCCACTCGGCGGTCATCGCGTCCACGAGCTGTTCGGCCATCGCAAGCTCCGGTCCGGACACGCCGAGGGTGGAGAGATCCTCCTCGGGCAGGTCGAACTCGGCGGCGTCGCGCAGCTGGTACGGCCAGCGCAGCACGGCGACCACGAGCATCGGCCCGCCGGCACGCAGCGCGCACAGGTGCTGGCGCGTGCGGATGACAACCCGGGCCACGCCCACCTTGCCCGTGCGCTTGAGCGTCTCGCGGAGCAGCGCGTACGCTTTGCGGCCGGCTTTCGTCGGTTCGGTGTAGTACGGCGTGTCGTAGTAGGCGGGGTCGATCGCTGAGGCATCGACGAAGTGCATGATGTCCACCGACTGCGTGGCCTCGACGCCGGCCGCCTTGAGCTCCTCCTCGCCGATCACTACGTACCGGTCAGGCTCGTACTCGTAGCCTTTGACGATCTCATCCCAGGGGACCTCGTGGTCCTCTTCATCCCACCGCTTGTTGCGCACCGGACGCATATCGGTCTTATGCAGCAGGTTGAAGCGGATGTCGGACTGCGCCGCCTTCGCGGGGTAGAGCGACACGGGTATGGTGACCAGGCCGAAGCTGATCGAGCCCTTCCAGAGTGCGCGAGCCATCAGCGTGCACCTCCGATTCGTGCGGTTAGCTGCTGTATACCCGAGGACCGGCGCTGCGCGTTAGAATGGAACGGCATTCGCAGGTCGGGCGTGGTGCCGTCTCTGGTGCGGCGAGCCCCGGTTGTGCACATGACAAACGATTTGAGCTGACGAAGCGCATGCCCGGACCCGATCACACATCAGGGCATCGAGAGCCGCCGCCTCACCTGAGCAGCGAGTGCCGCCTGCTGCTGGAGCATGTGCGTGACGCGGTGCTGCTTGTTCGGCGCAGCGATGGCCGGATCGTCACGGTCAACCAGGCCGCGGAGACCACGTACGGCCGGAGCAGCGACGAGCTGCTCCAGCTCACCGTCTGGGACTTGCTCCACCCCTCGGTCGTCGATCCGTCGGACCCGCGGGATACGACACGCGCCGGGGAGATCGACGAGCATGGTGTGCTGTTCCGCTCGATCCACCTTCACGCCGACGGCAGGGGCATTCCCGTTGAGGTGAACGCCCGGCTCGCGGACATGGACGGCGACGTCATGATCGTCGCGGTGGTGCGCGACGTGACCGAGCGGATACGCATCGAGCGCGAGCTCGCCGCCGCCTACGAGGAGATCGATCAGATCTTCGAGACCGCCGCGGACGGTATGCGGATCGTCGATCGGGACTACCTCGTGCTGCGCGTGAACGAGACGTTCGTCCGCATGGCCGGCGTCAGCCGTGATGAGGCCGTGGGCGCGAAGTGCTACGAGACGTTCGGCGGCGACATGTGCGACACGGACGACTGCCCGCTTCGGCGCATACTCGCCGGTGAGGATTCGTGCACGTACGAGGCGCTCAAGCGTACCCGGGACGGCACTGCGATCCCGTGCCTGGTGGCGGCGCGGCCCTTCGTGCGCGACGGTGAGATCATCGGCATCATCGAGGACTTCCGCGACATCACCGAACGCAAGCAGGCCGAGGAGCAAGCACGCTACCTGGCCACCCACGACGCGCTCACGGGGCTGCCCAATCGGCTGCTGTTCTCGGACCGGCTCGAAGTCGCGCTCGCACAGGCGTCGCGTGGCGATACCGGCCTCGCGGTGCTCTTCTGCGATGTGGACGACCTGAAGGCCATCAACGACAGCCTCGGGCATCGTGTCGGCGACGAGGTGCTCAATACCCTGGCGCAGAGGCTGGGCGGCGCCGTGCGCAAGGCCGACACGGTCGCCCGCCTCGGGGGCGACGAGTTCGTCATCCTGCTGCCGGCGGCGCACGGTGTGGATGACGCGCTGTCGGTCGCGCGCAAGGTGCTGGAGGCGGCAGGAGCAGGCGAGGGCGCGGGTCGCGGGGCGACGCTCAGCGTGGGTATCGCGATCTATCGCGAGGGAGACGACGCCTCCTCACTCCTTTCCCGGGCGGACGAGGCGATGTACGAGGCCAAGCAGCAGGGCGGCAACGCACTCGTCGTCAACGCGTAAGTTGCGCCGATCGGCTCTGGTGACGAGAACGCGCCCGGCGGCCGCACCGCCGGGCGCTTTCTTTTTGGCTCACTCGTGTGAGGAGTCGCGGTTCAACGCACCGGTACCCTTCTCAGGTCACTCCAATCCGTTGTAGATCGCGTTGGCGATGAGCCGGTACGAGCCCTCGGGGTGGTTTCGGAACGTCGCATCGATGCCGAACAGCGTGACATCCGAGGCCCCGTCGCTCTTGTGAACCACGATGGGCATGCCGGTCGCGCCACTCGTCTGCCAGTCCGGCCAGTAGCCGCCGGTGAGGAAGTCGCCTTCAGCGATGCTGGCTGCGACCTCCATCCCGTCCCACGCGGTGAACCACATGGAGCGGTAGACGAAGCCGTAGCCGTCGTCCAGGTAGCCGCCTGTCAGCGGGTCGCCGGATGTGTAGTCGAGCGCGATGACAGCGTTACCGCTGATGTACTCGTACTCCACATCGGCGATGCCGGCACTCACCGCCACGTCGATCGACCGGCCGAAGTACGGTAGGCCGATGTAGTTGCCGCCTCCCGCGTACCAGGCCGTGAGCGAGTCCCTGCCGGTCGCGTTCAGCTCGGACCATCTGAGTCCCTGGCTGACGAACACGTCGTAGTCAGCGAGCACGCCGGCGTTGAGGTCGTTCCGCGACACCGAGACGACGTCGAACCCCATTCGCTCGAGTGCGAGCATGGTGCCCACGTCGCTGTAGTAGACGGCGATTGTCTGCGTCCGGAGCACGACCGCCTCTGATGGCGCCGACTTCAGTGCGTACACGTCGAGCGCGTAGTCGTTCGCGAGCTTGCGCACCAGCGCCGGGTCACCCGGTAGGACAATCGCACCCGGTTCGACCGTGCGGCCACCATCGACGAAGGGTTGCTCGAGACGGCGCACCGGGACTCCCTCGGCGATCAGCGCATTGGTGGCGCGAATCGCGGAGAGGCTCGTCGGCAGGAAGAAGTAGGCCTCCGCCTTGCTCGGCTCGGTCGTCCCCTTGGGCACGTCGGCCTTCTTGATCGGAGTCGTGGTCAGCTCGATGGGCTCCTCCATCACCGCACATATCACGTCCCATAGGAGCGGGTTGCTCCATGCGGCCGGCGGAGAGTAGAAGTACATGCCTGCGACGCCCGACAGATCGGTGCCCTTGTCGAGGAAGACGTTGGCCAGCGAGCGCTTCGGCTGGTCCATCCAGACGACGTAGGAGTCTGCCGGATACGTGACGCCGTCCATCTCGAACGCCCGTGCGGCCTTGTCCACCTTCACACCGTTGTGGAGCAAGAACTCGATCAGCCGTTCGGGCTGGTGTGCGCTCGGCTGCAGCGGGGCGTCCGGCGGGATGACATACGCCGCGGGGAAGTCCGTGAGCATCAGCTCGGGATACTGTTCCCACTCCGGGATGAGTTCGGGTGGGACCGGAACCTGCGGCAGGTCGAGATAGCCGCGGCGGTAGATCTCGATCTGGTCGTGAAGCATCTCCTGCTTGTTCTCGACGATGAACTTCAGGGCGCCCCAGACGGTGTAGTAGTGGATGTTGACGCCACGCTCGTCCCGGTATGCGGTCTCGATGGTGTGACCGTACGATCCGTGGTACGACCCGAACACCGGCATGTAGCTCGGCGCCCAGTCGTCCCAGCCGAGGTCGAAGTCACGGTAGGGGATCTGTGCAGCGTAGCCGGTCTGGGCGAGCAGCTCGGCCTCCATCGCCTCGGCCTGCGCCAGCGCCCACTTGATGTAGAGGTCGTACTCGTAGCTCGGGTTGTGCGGTGGGGTGCAGGGCTCGATGAGCGTGGGGTTCACGAAGCCGTGCAGATCGAGGATCGTCAGAGGGCTCCACTCGGCGAGTAGCCCTGCCGTGATGTAGCTCTCGGGCTGCGACTGCGTGAAGAAGTCGCGGTTGACGTCCACGCCGTTGGCGTTGGCGCGCGTGCCGAGCACGCGTCCATCGGGGTTCTGGCAGACGTTCACGAGCAGGATCACGTTGTCGAGTATCGCCTTGACTTCCTCGCTGTCGTCGTAGGCCAGGGTCTGGATCAGCCTGATCGCAGCATCGGTCCCCGGGTACTCGTTGCCGTGGATGCTGCCGTTGATGAAGACCGGCACCTTGAAGTCGCCGAGTTCTTCGATCATCTCCTGGGCCTTCTCGGGGTCCTCGAGCATCATGTTGGCGATTGCCTTGTACGCTCCGAGCTTGCCCATAGCCTCCGGTGCCGCGATGGTCGCCAGGAACAGGTTGCGGCCGCCGGCCGACTGGCCGATGACCTCCACCTGCACCCGGTTGCTCGCAAGATCGATCTCGCGGAGCATCGGTGCCAGCTCCGAGTAGAGGATCGAATCGTACTGCGTTGCCGGAACCTCGGGTTCGGGCACCACATCCCACCAGGCACCGGTCCCCGCCTTCGGGGCCGCGACGGCTCCGGTGGGAACCGCGAGGCCGAACACGAGCATGAACGCGAGCACCACGCGCAGCGGCTGCATCGCTCTGCCCTTACGCATATCGTTCTCCCTTCACTCGCCCGACAGGTCCACCCGGACCGTTCGGTCCAGTCGGGGCTGCCAGGTCGTCACCTCCTCCCTTGAGGCAGCGGCACTGACGTGCGTCCCGCTCGAGTGAGCGTGCGTGAGAGCCGGGCTGTAGCACGCGCGGTGCGGCGCTGGATCCCGGCGATGTGCGGGAGGGGAGCGGGGCGGGGGTGGGCCGATGCTAACGAGGGGTGCAGAGGTCCGCTTCCGGTCACGCGGACGCGCCCGCACGAGAGTACGGTTCGCGCGCATGCCGGGGGACAGGTGTGCATGATTATGTGCGTGCCAGCGGCAACCACGTCTGCGCCCCTCACGCCAGCACGTCAGTTGGTACCCGTACGGGCAAGGGGGTAACGAAGTACGTCGTGGTTCCTGCTGAGAGGCGCGAAAGCGCGCTACCGCGAGACGATTCGGTATCGCACCTCGTGGACGCCGTTGAAGTCGAGGGCCCGTACCACGCCGGGACCGAGGTCCCACGTTCTGCCAGGGACGTACGGTCCGCGATCCTCCACGCTGGCGACCGCCCGCTTGCCCTTGTACTCGAACTCGACGAGCGTTCCGAAGGGCAGTGTCTTGTGGGCGACCATCATCGTGTAGGGTCCGATCGGCTTCCCGCTGGCGCCGGTGCCGGTGAAGGTCTTCGAGTAGTGCGACGCCACGGCCGTCTGCCACTCGCCCGAGCCGGTCAGCTGCTGAGTTGCACTCGACTGCGCCACGGCCGCCTTGGCGGCAGCAGCCCGCGCCGCTGCGATGCGCGCTTCGTACTCCTTGAGCGCGGCCTCGCTCGCAGCGAGTTCCTTTCGCGCAGCGTCCACCTCGGCGGCGAGTTCGTCCAGCCTACGGACGTGCTCTGACTGGAGCTCGAGCACCGAGGCGGCGGTCTGCTCGGCCGCGATACGCGCTACCTTGAGCGCCTCGATGTTCTCAGCGTTGTGCCGCGCCATCCGGTCGATGAGGTCGAGCCTGGCTGCGAGGTCGGGGATGGAGGAAGCGCCGAGCAGCAGGGAGATGGTTGCGGTGGCGTCCGAGCGGTACATCGCCACGACCCGGCTCGTGAGTTCGCGCTGATGCCGCTCAACCTCGGCGACGATCCCGTCGAGCTCGGCGGTAGCCTCGAGCACGCGCGCTTCGACCTCGGCCGAGGTTGCCTGCGCCTCCTCGTACCGGGCGATCGCTGCATTCAGGGCCGCGCGGTCCTGCGCCACCTCCTGCGCCGCGGGCGCCGCGAGCGCGGGCGCGGCAACTGAAGCCGCGACGCAGAGTGCGATCGCGGCGGCCAGTACGCGAAGGGGTGTTCGCCGACGAGGCATGGCGCTCAGTGTAGCACCGGGGCGCGCGCCGCTGCAGGTTGCACCCGAGAACGCCCGCCCCCGGGCGAGGGCGGGCGTGAGCGACGGGGAGAGACGAGCGGCTACCTGACCGCGACGCCGAGGTAGTACGGCCAGACCACCAGACCGAGGACGGCCGTCCAGAACGTCAGCTTGGCGTACGCGATGGTGAACAGCCAGCCGATGAACCAGATGATGCCCATGCCCGTGTCGACCTTCACGTTCTGTGATGCCATCGAGTTACCTCCTCCGACTGCCTGCGCCGGTGGCGCGGGCGTGCCTGACCTAGTGAAGCCTACGCGCAGAAGACCCTGATGTCGTCGCCGTCGCCCGAGTGCACGTTGACCTCCATCTCGCGGAGGCTCGTGATGATGTCCTCGATGTCCTCCGGCTTGATGTTGTTGAGGTCGAAGGACATGCCGCGCTCGCCCATCGACTCGTTGATCTGGTCCATCGCCTGCGGCGGAATGAGCGATGTGAGCTTGAGGCCCGTGCGCAGGAGTGCGAGTGGCACCTTCACATCCACGGTGTCCTTACCCGTGACCTTCACGTACATGAACTTTGGCGTGCCGCTCACGGACGGGCCCGTCGGCCAGTCCGATGACGCTGAGGATGCCGTCGAGGGCGCGGCCGCCTCGGCACCGGACTCCAGGGAGTCCAGGAGCAGATCTGCCTCATCGGCGGTGATCTTGCCCTCAGCGAGCATGCCGAGGATGCGCTTGCGGTCTTCGTTCATGGTCGTGCCGTCCCTTCAGTAGATGTCCACGTTGATGTGACTGTCGTCGCTGATCGCCTTCACATTGGTGCCGCGCGTGTCAGCAAGCAGCCGCAACGCGCCGAGCACGAGGAGTGTGTAGTGGCGGTACCGGGCGCCCGAAGCGAGCAGTGCCAGGTCCACGAGCGCTGTCACCACGAGCATGAATCCGAAGAGGATGACGAGCAGGGGCCACAGCAGGAAGAACGGGAACCATATGCGGAAGCCCCGGGCGTTCTCCTCACGGACGCGTACGTCGATGACGAGCGGTGGGAGGTAGGCGTTCATCGCTTCAGCCTCTCCGCGGCCTCGAGCGCAGTGATCTCACCGCGCTCGAGCAAGTCGAGCACCTCATCGCTCGGCTCGGGCGTCGGCTCGATCTCGATGTGCACCAGCTGGAGGCGCGAGGCGATCCGGTTGAGCCGGTTCTTGATGGTGGGGTAGCTCACTCCGAAGGCCTTCTCCATGTGCTTGATCGAGCCGTGGCACCGGACGAACTCGCCGACGAAGACCTGGTCCTCGTAGGTGAGTTCCGCCAGCAGCGGGGGCTCGAACTCTCCCTCGATGGAGATGCCGCTGTCCTTCAACCGGACCCCGGTCACCACGAAGCTGCGGTCGCCCGTCAGGTCGGTCAGGTCGTGCCAGTCATGTGCCATTGCGCCACATCCCTTCATCAATCACGAGCATACTGTACCCAAAGATTGAGAAAGTCAAGCCGCGACTTGATAAACTCAACATTGCAGCCTCCTGCGCGCGCAGTCCCGTCGCTATCGCCTCCTGATGCTCATGGTTAAGAGTCTCAAGGGCTTCCTTAAACCGCAGGTTAGGAGCGGTAGTCATCGGTTCCGCTGGGTATGGAGACGGGGTGGGGTTGTCGGGGGGCGTGAGATTCCGGTCTACCGATCAGGGGGAGTGATGATCCATGCGTGACGTGAAGAGGCTGTCGCTACTGGTGCTGAGTGCTCTGTTGCTGGTGGCGCTCGTCGTTCCACCTGCGGCTGCAACGCAGCCGGCGGTGCCAGACGACATGGGCGTCCCCGCGTATGACTACCTCGTGGCGCTCGATGCGGCGGGAGCGCGGCGAGCGAGCACCCCGGCCGAGATTGCCGCGGCGGAGACGGTCAAGGGCTGGTTCGCCGAGGCCGGCTACGAGCCGCATCTGCAGCCGTTCTCCTACGGTTCGGAGAAGGCAGAGTCGCAGAACGTGATTGTTTTCAAGCCGTCGAGCCGGAAGGTGCCCCTGGCCAAGCGGCCGCTCGTCATCGTCGGGGCGCACTATGATTCGGTCTGTGCGGCAGAGAGTGCGACGGGAGCCGACGACAACGCGTCCGGCGTGAGCGTGATGCTCGAGGTGGCGGCGCGTCTGAGTGGGGAGAATCTGCCGTACGACCTCCAGTTCATCGCGTTCGGCGCCGAGGAAGTCGGTCTCGAGGGCTCAAAGTACTTCGTGCGCACGATGGGCAAGGCCGACAAAGATCGCGCGATCGCGATGATCAACTTCGACTCGCTTATAGCCGGTGACTACCGCTACATCCACGCCGGCTTCAACCGCAAGACCTGGGCACGAGACGAGATGCTCGAGATCATCGACGAGCTCGATCTCGACATCCGCATGCACGATCAGCCCAAGTATCCGGCGGGGCTCACACCGCCGGGCTTCAGCGACTACACCGCGTTCAACAACGCGGGCATACCGATCGTGGCTTTCGAGGCCACCAACTGGAGTGTGGGTCCGCTCGATGGCTACTGGCAGCTCGACCCCGACCAGTTCATCGGAACCGAGCTCGAGGAACTGGAACTCGTCGAGATCTGGCACACGCCGTACGACAATCTCGCGTTCATCGAGGCCATGCCGGTGAGCGTCGGCACGAAACAGCCGCGCCCGCAGCAGCACCTGACCGCGTACACGACACTCGTCTACGTGTTCCTGCGCGATCTGCAGCCGTAGCGCGCGCAGCAGCGCTGTGCGGCTTCGCTGTCTCCAGTGAGTCCGGGATGCCGGTGGTTGAGAGCCCACCGCCGGCGTCCCGTACCGTCGGGTGCCTAGTTGTCCTTGTACGTGTAGACCTTGTCCTTGTACAGGACGGCCGTGACCTCCTCGCCGTTCTCGAGCGTCACAGTCGCGTGTTCGAGTTCGTTTTCGTAGGCGTCGGTGATGCCGTGGCTGTTGAGGATCATCAGATCCATCATCACCTGCGCCTCGTGTGGCGATGAGTTGACGCTGATCTCCTTGGGCTCGATCCCCTGCCCCTCGAAGTGTGCCCTGACCTGATCTGAGGGGTTCGGACCGACGCAGGCCGCGCCAGCGAGCAGGAGTGCCATGCTGAGAGCCAGGAGGATAGTGTTTCGAACCGCTGTCGTCATGAGGTTCCCTTCTGCCTGGGTTGAACCACGTTCACGGACGTGACGGCACGCATTCGAGCAACTGACCGCGGCAGATGCTCGCCTCGGCCTGGCCCGTGCTTCCGCCCGCTCCGTGGTCTCCTGACCACATAGTGCATCACTGTGGCTCACACGCAAGCCTGGTTCACCCTTCGTGCTGAGAATCGGCGAGCCGGGCGGCCTGGGTGGCAGGGATCAGCCCCTAAGGACGAGTCCCGCGGCGATCTCAAGCACGAGCAGCGCTGCGAGTCGCACGGTGCGCCCGTCGGCGGAATCGGCGGTCGCGTCAACCTCGGTGATGTCGGCGCCTCGGACACGGGGGTCCCGGGCAAGGAGCCGCGCGAACGTGCGCAGCTCGTCGGCTGAGATGCCTCCGGGTGCGGACGCGGGGCACCCCGGCGCGACCGCACGGTCGCAGACATCCACGTCGAGGTCGACGAAGACCGAACGACCGTCGCGCCCCGCGATCTCGAGAGCCTGCGCGGCCACATCATCGGGGTGTCGCAGACGGAGCTCGGCACGGGGAATCACCGTGATGCCATAGTCTCGCGCCCGCGCCGCGTAGAACGCCGAGTTCGCGAAGTCGGCGATGCCGATCTGCACGATCCGCTCGCCCGGCAGTCCCGCTTCCACGAGCCGGCGGACGGGAGAGCCGTTGGAGACGCCGTCCCGCAGGTCGTGGTGGGCATCGAGCGTGATGAGGCCCCACTCGCCGATCGCGTCTCCCGCGAGCCCGCGTACGAGTGAGTGCGTGATCGAGTTGTCGCCACCAAGGCCGAGAACGAACGCGAACCGCCCGGCTGCCTGCGCTGTGGCGCGGGCGACACGGGCCTCGCCGTCAGGCCCGTCGGGGTCCTCGACGTCGCCGAGGTCGACCACCCGAAGCGCGGCGAGGTCGATGCCGTCGGCGCCGGCGAACGGGGAGTAGCGCGCAAGCGCCTCGCGCACCGCGGCCGGTGTGGCGTGGGCGCCGGTAGGAGAGATGGAGGTCGCATGTGCGGGCACGCCGAGAAGCGCGAGGTCGCCGGAGTCGGTCCCGGCGTCCCCGGGTCGGGCGAGCCACGCGGCGGCGTTCGGCCAGTTCGGGTCGCTCGGCGGGCCTGAACTACACATGCGGTCCACCCCTTTCGTGTGGGGCCGGCGGGTGCGCTCACCCCGAATCGGGCAGATACTCAGCATCGGAGTGCGTTGCGACGGCAGTAGCAGGCCGGCGCATCCTGTTCTCGCGCACCCGCTACTGAGTGTTCCACACTTCGTCATCGATGAGAGGCATGTGCATGGACGAGATGTCGGTCGTGACGCTGCGAGTGGGGCCGCCCTCGATGGAAGAAGTCGTCGCGATCGCCCGTGGCGGAGCCGGCGTTGAGATCTCGGCGGAGGCCATCGCGGCGATCGAGGAGTCCCGTGCGCACGTGGAGCGCCTCGCGGCCTCCGGCGAGCCGGTCTACGGCATCAGCACCGGGTTCGGCGCCCTTGCGACCACCTACATCGAGCCGCAGAAGCGTCGCGCACTGCAGCGGGCGCTCATCCGCTCGCATGCGGCGGGAGCAGGGGCCGAGGTGGAGACCGAGGTCGTGCGGGCGATGATGACGCTCAGGCTATCCGCACTCTGCACCGGGCGCACGGGCATCCGGCTTCAGACGGCGCGCACGTACGCGGCGATGCTCGACGCGCACATCACGCCATGCGTGCCCGAGTACGGATCGCTTGGCTGCTCGGGAGATCTAGCGCCGCTCGCGCACTGCGCGTGGGTGCTCATGGGTCATGGGGAGGTGCGGGACGCCGCAGGCGTGCGGCGATCCGCCACAGAGGCGCTCGCGGAGGCGGGGCTCACGCCGGTGGAACTCGAGGAGAAAGAGGGTCTTGCCCTCATCAACGGTACCGACGGCATGCTCGGCATGCTCGTCATGGCCATCACCGACCTGCGGGCGCTGCTGAAAGTGGCGGATGTCGCCGCGGCGATGACGGTCGAGGCGCTCCTCGGCACGGACCGGGCGTATGCCGCGGACCTGCAGTCGCTCAGACCGCATCCCGGCCAGGCGGCCTCGGCGCGCAACCTCGTGCGGATGATGGCCGGCTCCGAGATCACGGCGTCGCACCGCGTCGGCGACCTGCGCGTGCAAGACGCGTACTCGCTCAGATGCGCCCCGCAGGTGGCGGGCGCGGTCCGCGACACGCTCGGTCATGCCGGGGCCGTGGCCGGACGCGAGCTGGCGTCCGCGATCGACAACCCGGTGGTGCTCCCCGACGGCCGCATCGAGAGCAACGGCAACTTCCACGGTGCGCCCGTTGCCTACGTGCTCGACTTCCTCGCAATCGCGGCGGCGGATCTCGCGTCGATCAGCGAGCGGCGCACCGATCGGCTGCTCGACCCGTCGCGCTCGGCCGGGCTCCCGCCGTTTCTCGCCGACGACCCGGGCGTGGACTCGGGGCACATGATCGCGCAGTACACGCAGGCGGGGATCGTGAGCGAACTCAAGCGGCTTGCCGTACCGGCGAGCGTGGACTCGATCCCGTCCTCGGCGATGCAGGAGGACCATGTCTCGATGGGCTGGCATGCGGCGCGGAAGCTGCGCCGCGCGGTGGCGGGCCTGGAGATCGTGCTTGCTGTCGAGGTGCTGTCGGCGGCACGCGCACTCGGGTTCCGCGAGCCGCTCGCGCCGGGAGCAGGCACGTCGGCGGCGCTCGGCGCAGTGAGGGGCGTCGTGGGGCCTCCTAACAGCGAGCGCGAACTGGCCGTCGACATCGAGGCGGTGCGTGCGCTCGTAGCAGGCGGTGGGTTGGTCGCGTCGGTCGAGGAAGCTCTCGGCCCGCTCGAGTGAGCACAACGCGGCTGCACGAGGGAGGGGAGGCTGACATGAGCACGGGAGCACGTCCGGTCCGCGCGCCGCGCGGAACCGATCTGACCGCGCAGGGCTGGCAGCAGGAGGCCGCGCTGCGCATGCTGATGAACAACCTCGATCCCGAGGTGGCCGAACGCCCCGACGACCTCGTCGTCTACGGCGGCTCGGGCAAGGCCGCGCGCGACTGGGCGAGCTTCGACGCGCTCGTCCGCACCCTCACGACGCTCAAGGCTGATGAGACCATGCTCGTGCAGTCGGGGAAGCCCGTCGGCGTGATGGGCACGCACGAGTGGGCGCCGAGGGTGCTCATCGCCAACAGCAACCTCGTGGGCGAGTGGGCCACGTGGGAGGAGTTCCGCCGGCTCGACGCTCTCGGCCTCATGATGTACGGCCAGATGACCGCAGGCTCGTGGATCTACATCGGCACGCAGGGCATCGTCCAGGGCACGTACGAGACGTTCGCGGCGATCGCCGAGAAGCGCTTCGGCGGCACGCTCCGGGGCACGCTCACCGTGACCGGCGGCTGCGGCGGCATGGGTGGAGCACAGCCGCTCGCCGTCACGATGAACGACGGCGTTGTGCTCGTGGTGGAGGTGGACGCGTCGCGTCTCGAGCGGCGTGTGGCCACGCGCTACCTCGATGAGTGGACGAGCGATCTTGACGAGGCCGTTTCCCGTGTGGAGGCCGCCAGGCGCGAGGGCAGGGCGCTCTCGGTGGGCCTCGAGGGCAACTGCGCCGACGTGCTTCCGGAGCTTCTGCGCCGCGGTCTCGAGGTGGACATCGTCACCGACCAGACCTCGGCACACGACCCGCTCGCGTACCTGCCGCGCGGCGTGATGGTCCAGGAGTGGCAGGACTACGCCGACCGCGACCCGAAGGGCTTCATCAAGCGGGCGCGACAATCGATGGCGGTGCACGTGGAGGCGATGGTGGGCTTCATGGAGGCGGGCGCCGAGGTCTTCGACTACGGCAACTCCATCCGCAAGGAGGCCGAGCTCGGCGGTTATGCCCGCGGCTGGGAGTTCCCGGGATTCGTGCCCGCGTACATCCGGCCGCTCTTCTGCGAGGGGAAGGGGCCGTTTCGGTGGGCGGCGCTCTCGGGAGATCCAGCCGACATCGCGGCGACCGATGAGGCGGTGCTCGAGCTCTTCCCGGAGAACGCGGCGCTCCACCGGTGGATCGGCCAGGCGCGCGAGAAGATCGCCTTCCAGGGGCTGCCTGCGCGCATCTGCTGGCTCGGCTACGGGGAACGCGACCGGGCGGGCCTGCGCTTCAACGAGATGGTGGCTGACGGCCGCCTGAAGGCCCCCATCGTCATCGGGCGCGACCACCTCGACTGCGGCTCGGTGGCCTCACCGTACCGCGAGACCGAGGCCATGCTCGACGGCAGCGACGCCATCGCCGACTGGCCGGTGCTGAACGCGCTCGTGAACGTCGCTTCCGGGGCATCATGGGTGTCGTTCCACCACGGAGGGGGTGTGGGGATCGGCCGATCGCTCCACGCGGGGCAGGTGAGCGTGGCCGACGGAACATCGCTCGCCGCTCAGAAGCTCGAGCGCGTGCTCACCAACGACCCCGGCATGGGCATCGTCCGCCACGTGGACGCTGGCTACGATCGGGCGCTTGAGGTGGCCGAGGAGCGTGGGGTGCGCATTCCGATGCGCGAGCGCATGTCTCCCGAGGGGCCGCCGTCGTGACCGCCACGCTCATCACCCCCATCGGGGAGCTCGTCACCAACGATGAGTCGCTCGGAGACGGGAGCCCACTGGGGATCCTGCGCGACGCCGCGCTCGTGATCGAGCAGGGGCGGATTGCGTGGGTGGGTGCAGCGCGGGGGGCGCCCGCCGCTGACGAGCGCGTCGATGTGGGTGGGCGGGCCGTGGTACCAGGCTTTGTGGACAGCCACACGCACCTCGTGTTCGCGGGCGAGCGCTCAGCCGAGTTCGCCGCGCGCATGGCGGGCGAACCCTACACCGGGGGCGGCATCATGACCACGGTGGCCGCGACCCGCGCCGCGTCGGCCGGGGAGCTGCGCACCGCCGCGGCGCGTCTCGTCGACGAGATGCTCTCCCTCGGCACGACCACAGTCGAGATCAAGAGCGGATACGGCCTCACGGTCACAGACGAGCGCCGCTTGCTGGAGGTGGCGGGCAAGTTCACGGAGGAGACGACCTTCCTCGGCGCGCACGTGGTGCCGCCCGAGTACGCAGACGACCGTGCAGGGTACGTGGCGCTCGTAGCAGGAGAGATGCTCGCGGCGTGCGCGCCACTGGCGCGGTGGATCGACGTGTACTGCGATCGCGGCGCGTTCGACGAAGCCGAGACGCGGCACATCCTGCGGGCTGGCCTGGACGTGGGGCTCGTGCCGCGTCTGCACGGCAACCAGCTCGAACACGGCCCCGGGGTGCGGTTAGCGGTGGAACTCGGCGCGGCGAGCGTCGATCACTGCAACTACCTGGACGACGAGGACGTGGCTGCGCTCGCCGGCTCGGCGACGGTGGCCACGCTCCTGCCGGGCACCGACTTCTCCACGCGCGCGCCGTACGCCGATGCACGTCGGCTGCTCGACGCGGGCGCCACTGTGGCGCTTGCCACGAACTGCAACCCCGGGTCGTCGTACGTGACGTCGATGCCGCTTTGTATCGCGCTCGCGGTACGCGAGATGCGCATGACCCCGGCCGAGGCGCTCTACGCGGCCACTGCGGGCGGGGCAGCCGCGCTCCGGCGCGACGACATCGGCCGTCTGTCACCGGGGGCAGCCGCCGATCTCGTGGTGCTCGACGCGCCCACGTACGTGCACCTCGCGTACCGGCCCGCGGGGCGCGTGGTTGCCGACGTCTGGCGGCGTGGCGCTAGGTCGCCACATCCCGGTGCAGGAAGCGCCACACGCCGATAGCGGCGAAGACCACTGTCGGTACGCCGAACACCCACCAGGCTTCGGGCTTGACGGTGAGGTCGTCGATGATCGCGCCCGGCTTCCAGTAGTGGAAGATGGTGAACGAGTCGAGGAACTCGGTGTTCTCGTTGACGGCGGCGAGGAAGTTGCCGAGCCACATCGCCCCGAGCACGCCCGATGTCACCGCGGCTACCCGGCCCCCGCTCGGGCTCATCGTCGAGACCATGAACGCGAATCCGCCGATGGCCAGCGTGAGCAGCATGCCGACCGCGAAGAGCAGGTACATCGCCTTCGCCTCGACCTCGATGTCGTACGCGAGGCACGAGCCCCAGATGGGCAGGACGGTCGCCAGGTTGATCACCACGCTGTAGACGAGCAGGGCCACCCAGCGCGAGATGGCGACCCGCAGGCGCGACACCGGTTGCGTGAGCGTGAGTTCCATCGTCCCGCCCTCGACGTCGCTCGCGATCGCCTTGGAGGCGAAGCCGGTGACCGCCGCAGTGATGATGACGACCCAGATGAGGCTCAGGTACTCCACGCCGAGGAAGCCGCCGAGCGTGCCGAAGTTCAGGTCAGCAGCGCCGAACGCGGCGAGCATGTCGCCGCTCATGACCTGCTGTATCTGCTCGAAGAACTCGTCGTTGCCGGCGAACTGCGGGTAGTACCAGACGATGAACCAGCTGTAGACCGCGAGGCCGATGCTGTACCACATGAGTGAGGTGCGCCGCTGCTGCAGTGAGGCACGGATGACCGTCCAGTTCATCGGGCGCCCCCTTCGGTTGCAGGTGCGTGCTCGTTCTCACCGTCGTCAGATGCCAGCGCGGGCGGCGTCTCCCCGGACGCCTCGGGCTCTTCCTCGCCGCGGGCGTAGTACTCGAAGAAGATCTCCTCGAGCGAAGCGTGGGTGACCTGCAGGTCGTGGATGCGGCGGTCCATGAGCGCCCGGACTGCGCCGTCCAGGTTCTCGGTGACCCGCGCTGTGAGCGTGCGCGGGTCCTCCTGGATCACATCGCTCACGCCCGGGATGCCCGCGTACGCGCGCGCGTCGGCCGGCTCCTCGTACACGACCCGGACCTTGCGGATGGCCTTGGCGATGATGTCGGCGGTGGACTCCTCGGCCACGAGCCGTCCCTGACGGATGACACCGACCCGGTTACAGACGCGCTCCACCTCGCTCAGGATGTGGCTCGAGAGGAAGACCGAGGCGCCGTGCTCGGAGATCCGCTCGGCGATGATGTCGAAGATCTGCTGCTGGTTCAAAGGGTCGAGCCCCGTGGTGGGCTCGTCGAGGATCATGAGCTCCGGGTTGTGCATGAGCGCGAGGACGAGTGCGAGCTTCTGTCGGTTGCCCTTCGAGAGCTCCTTGACCCTGCGACCGGGGTCGTACTGGAGCCGTTCGCAGAGTTCGTCCGCGCTTGACGGCCGAGCGCCGCGCAGGCCCGAGATGTAGTCGATCGTCCACTTCCCGGTCTGGTTGCCGTAGAACGCCACGTCACCGGGGACGTAGCCGATGCGGGCGTGGGGCGCGGGGTCGTTCAGCCCGACCTCGCCGTCGAACAGGAACGACGTCCCGTCCGTGGGCTTGAGCAGGCCGAGCAGGCATCGAATGGTGGTGGTCTTGCCGGCGCCGTTTGGTCCGAGGAAGCCGAAGACCTGTCCGGGGCGCACCTCGAAGGTCAGGTCCTCCACGCCACGCGACTTCCCGTAGTACTTCGTCAACGCCTGGCACCTGATGACCGTAGCCGTCATGCGTGCTCGCCTCCGCGTGTGAGTGCAGTGACCAAAGCCCCAACGTTGCGTGTGTATACCCCCGGGTACCCTGGGGTATCTCACTAGAGCACGCACCGGGGCGAGATCGTCGTCCCGACCATCGGGCAGCCAGGGGTTCCGACCGCCGCGGCTCAAGCGCAGGTCACTATGAGCGTCGGTTTCGTGGGCAAGCTGTTCGGCAAGCGCTAGTGCGCGTGTACCACATGGAGCATCGGGTGCCGTCCGAGGGGAGCGAGCGATGACCGAGCGTGCCAGCTGGGCCGAGCCCTGGAAGATCAAGGTCGTCGAGCCGATCAGGATGACCACACGCGCGGAGCGCGAGCGCGCGATCGCCGAGGCCGGCTACAACACCTTCCTTCTGCGCTCGGAGGACTGCTACATCGACCTGCTCACCGACTCAGGTACGAGCGCGATGTCGGACAACCAGTGGGCCGGCATGATGCTCGGGGACGAGGCGTACGCGGGTTCGCGCAACTTCTACGCGCTCGAGGATGCCGTTCGCACGTACTACGGCTACGGGCACCTCATCCCCACGCACCAGGGTCGCGGTGCCGAGCACATCCTCTCGAAGGTACTCATCAAGCCCGGCGACCACGTGCCGGGCAACATGTACTTCACCACCACGCGCCTGCATCAGGAGCTCGCAGGCGGCACGTTCCACGACGTGATCATCGATGAGGCGCACGACCCGGCATCCGAGCACCCGTTCAAGGGCAACGTGGACCTCGACAAGCTCGAGGCACTCGTGGCCGACGTGGGTGCCGACCGGATCGCCTACATCACCATCGGCGTCACGGTGAACATGGCGGGCGGTCAGCCGGTGAGCATGGCCAACCTCCGCGAGACGCGCGAGTACTGCCTCGGCAAGGGCATCACGGTGATCCTCGACGCCACCCGCGCGGTTGAGAACGCGTACTTCATCCAGCAGCGGGAGGCCGAGTTCACGGGCGTCCCGGTGGCGCGCATCCTGCGCGAGATGTGCGACCTCTCCGACGGCGCCACGATGTCGGGCAAGAAGGACAGCCTTGTCAACATCGGCGGATGGCTTGCGGTGCGCGACTCGAAGATCGCCGAGCAGGCCCGCAGCCTCGTGGTGGTCTACGAGGGCCTGCACACGTACGGCGGCATGGCGGGGCGCGACATGGAGGCGATGGCGCGCGGCATCGCCGAGTCGGTGTCCGACGACCACATCCGGGCGCGCGTAGGGCAGGTTGAGTATCTAGGCCACAAGCTCATCGACGCGGGCGTGCCGGTGGTGCACCCCATCGGCGGGCACGCGGTCTTCCTCGATGCCGAGGCGATCCTCTCGCACCTGCCGCGCGAGCACTTTCCCGCGCAGTCGCTCGCGGCCGCGCTCTACGTGGAGTCGGGCATCCGCGCGATGGAGCGGGGTGCCGTCTCGGCGGGGCGCGATCCGGAGACGGGGGAGAACCGGTATCCCAAGCTCGAGCTCGTGCGGCTCACGATCCCGCGGCGCGTCTACACGCAGGCGCACATGGACGTGACCGCCGAGAGTGTGATCACAGTGTTCGAGCACCGTGAGACCGTACGTGGCCTCGCGTTCACCCACGAGCCCGAATACCTGCGCTTCTTCCAGGCGCGCTTCGCGCCGATCGGTGGCGAGGGAATCTTCGCGGGGTAGGGGACGCACGGCGCAAACTGCTGCGCAATCGGGAGAGCTGTGAGGCACACGAGAAGGGCGGCCCCGGGGGGCCGCCCTTCCGATTTCAGGTGTCGAGGATCTGCAGAACCGTGTGCTACTTCCTTCCGCCGCCACCGCTGGGCATCTTCACCAGGACGTCGACGAATGTGCTGTTGCCGATGACACCGCTCTTGAGGATCTTGCCGGGCGACAGCTCCTCCACCATGCATCCGGTGGTGAAGATGTAGTGCTCGTCGTTGTTGACCCTCGCCCACGTCAGGTCGATCAGCGGATCGGTCACGTGGAACCAGATCCGGTGAACGCCGGTCATCTTCGGGACCCACCCGCCCGTGTCGGAGGCGAAGTTGATCTTGCCGCTGGGGCCGATGCCCGGGCCGAGATTCAGGCGCTCGATCGTGCCGTTGGGATTCCACACTTCGGCGATGAAGTCATCGGTGATGACCGTCGCGAAGTAGTTCTCGTACGTGATCTCGGGGAAGTCGGAGAACGTGTCCTTGTTCGCCGTCCCGAACAGCTCGATCTTGGTGCTCGGGTTCTCGATGCACGCCATGAAGTAACCCGTCATGAGTGTGTCGGCGGTGCGCTTGGTGTGCAGCGTCACCTCCACGGGGAACCGGTACCCCACGAGCGGATACGTGTTCTCAAGCGGGTTGCCCCAGTCGATGAAGTCGATGGGGACGACCGGGGTTTCTTCGTCGACTTCCGGATCGTAGGTGATGTACTCCCATTCCGCCTGCCAGCTGTTGGCGTAGTCCGAGACGAACTCGACGTTCCAGACGTCGTTGGGATTGATGCTCGTGGTCTCCCGGGGCTGCGGGTACCAGGGCGCCTGGTCCGGAGCCCAGCTTGTGAAGAGCTCTGTGTAGACATCGGCGATGCCGTCAGGGACTGCCTCATCGGTCTCGTTGTTGACGAGGTCAACCCAGCACCCGTCGTCTCCAACGAGGTACTCGACCCAGTACGCAAGTGAACCGTCGGGCTCGACCTGGCCCGGGTACGTCCCGGTGTACGTGTCACTGAGGACCTCGGTGACGGGTATCGGCATGGGATCGCCGGCACCCGGAAGGATGCTGTCCTCCCCCTCCTCGAGCACGCCGTCGAGGTCGTCGTCGAGAACGCCGTCACCATCGGCATCGTAGGCGATGAACCATTCGTTGTTGTCCATCACGCCGTCGAGGCTGGTGTCGATCCACATCTTGTAGAAGAACTGATCGACGACGCTCGTCATGACCACCGGGAACGACAGGTTCGGCAGAGCCGCATAGAGATCCTGGTTACCCGTGCCGTCATCGGGACCAGGCTTGGGCGGGTCGGGGATGTCCCCCTTCGCACCGAATGCCGAGCCGAGCGGCAGTACCACCGCCAACACCAGCACAAGGGACATCACAAGCAGGACTTTGAATCGCTTCATAGTGCTCCCCCCTCTGGGCTCCCGCTGCCGATACCCGTGGGTCCGCGCGGGAGCCTCACCAGGAATCCCCTTCCGTCACCTAACCCCCCGGTCGACTGTGACGGTTATCACAGATGCTACCCGTTCGGCATGAACGAATCGGTTGAATTGCTGAGGAGTTTCACGCGGGATTCGTGAGGCATTGCCGGCGCCATCTGAGGCATAGTGCGCGCCTGCCTGGCGCTCGTCCGACTCATGACGGCGGTCAGGCCGCGCCCACGAACCGTTTCACCGGATCGAACAGCGAGCCGTTCGTCCACTCGCGGTCGACGAAGTAGGCGAGGAGCGCGCCGCCGACGATGTCGATCGAGTAGTGGCCGCGCGAGATGAGGAGCGCTGCGATGACGATGGCCAAGAGCGCGAACTGCGCCACGTGCAAGCGCGGAGCCCGCCCGGCATCGGTCATGAAGGCGAACAGTAGCGCCGCCGCGGTATGCCCCGATGGGAACATGCCGTGCTGGAAGAGCGGGAACGCGGGCGGGCCGCCGCCGCGGGCGTGGGCGAGGGGCGTCAGGACCATGATGGCGGCCCTCAGCAGGTACATGATGCCGAGGACGGCAGCGAAGCGCGGGATCTCCTCCGGCGCGAAACGCAGGGCGTAGTACGCGAATAGCAGCGCGCCAGCGACCATCGCAGCGGCAGTCACGTGCCGGACATCGGCCGCGAAGGGAGCAATCTCGAGCAGCAGATCGGGCACGACTGGACGGTCGGGAAATCGTGCTGCGATGAACCGGCTGGCGGCCTCGCACGCGAGCGCCCCGGCCGCGAGGACCATGAGCGCTGCGAGCAGACGCCGCGAACTCGGCCGGGGTCGCGTGTCGGATGGTGGCGCTCCGCCCATGAGCCCCCGTTCGCCGGAGCGGTCTTCGGCAGGCTTGGTGCCGATTCGCGCGTGTGCCTGGAGGGTATCGTACTACGGGGGCCGAGGGAGGAGAGGGCGATGTCGCGGCACGAGAACGTCATACGCACGGGACGGACGCAGCAGGAGGACCAGGCCATCATCACGCAGTACCTGGAGGGTGAAGGGTTCAAGCACATCGAGGAGCGGGGTGAGACGGTCTGGCGCAAGGGATCCGGTGCGCTGGCCAACCCGCAGTTCATCAAAGCCGAAACCGCCGGAGATGGTACGGTGCGCGTCGAGGCGTGGACGGCCGGCATCTCTCTTCTGCCAGGCATCTACGGTGGAGAGCTCGACCCCATGCAGGGGGTGTACGGGGCGGCCGTCAAGGCGGCCCTGAAGCCGCGCGTGCTGGAACTCGAACGCCGGCTCGGTGGGACGGCGGTCGCCGCAGCTACGCAACAGCAGGTAGCGCCTGGCTGGTACGCCGACCCGACCGGTCGCCACGAGCAGCGCTACTGGGATGGTTCGACGTGGTCGGACAGCGTGGCTGACGGCGGAACAGCGGCCGTGGATCCGGTCGGCGGCACGGGCGGAGCCGGATAGCCTGGCCGAAGGTCCGGCAGGCGCTTCGTCCTACCGGTGACCGTCCTCGGCCACCACGCGGTTCCGGCCGGCCTGCTTGGCCGCGTACAGCCCGCGATCGGCGCGCTCTATGAGGTCCTGAAGCTGAGCGGGTTCCTCGGGGTGCACCGTGGCCACGCCGATGCTCGCCGTCACGTCGATCTGTGCGTCTCCGATTGGCACCGGACGGGAGCCGATCGCCTCGCGCAGCCGTTCGGCGGCCTGCAGCGCTTGGTCCTCGCCCAGACCGTGCATGAGGATGAGGAACTCGTCGCCACCGTAGCGGCAGGGCACATCGGAGGCACGCGCTCTGTCGCGCAGCATCTCGGAGGCCGCCGACAGCACGTGGTCGCCCGCCGTGTGACCGTGACGGTCGTTGATGGACTTGAAGTGGTCGATGTCGAGCATGAGGAGAGACACCGGGCGCCCGGAGGCGAGCGTGAGCCGGGTCTCCTCGGCGAGCACCTCGAGGTGTGTTCGGTTGAAGAGCCCGGTGAGCGCGTCGAGCGAGGCCTGTGCTTCGAGGCGCGCCTGCGCCACGCGGCGTTCCTCGACCTCCCGCTCCAGCGCAAGCGTGCGAAGGCGCTGGATCTCGGCGTCCTTCTTGGCCCGAACCACCTGTGACTCCACCCGCAGTTGCGCCAGCCGCGCGTTGGTGTCGCGGTTCACGCGCTCCTGCTTGAGCTCGTGGAACCGCTTGTAGTGCGCGAGCGCAGCAGTGAGGTCACCCCGCTGCTCGTGGATCTCCGATAGCAGCTGGTGGCAGGTGAACGACTCCACGCTGAGACGACGGCGGTCGGCGAGTGCGAGCGCGCCCTCGGTGGCCTCGAGGGCCTCGTCCCAACGGCCACGCAGATGCATCACCCGGCCGAGCATCATCAGGCCGTTGGCCTCGTCGGGCTCCGAGCCGAGTTCGCGCGCCATCTCGACCGTACGCCGCGCGTAGTGCTCCGTCCCGTCGAGGTCTCCCAGCAGCAGATGCACCTCGGCGACCGTGTCCATCACGCCCACCTGCAGGTACGGCTGATCGGCGTCCTGCGCATACGCGAGCGCGGCCTCGGCGGCAGCAAGTGCGCCTTCAAGGTCGCCGGTGCCCATGAGCGTATACGTCATGTTGTTGAGTGCGAGTGCCTCACCGGTGTCGTCCTCGTGCGCGCGGTGGAGCTCGAGTGACCGCCTCTGGTGTTCGATCGCGACATCGTCGTGGCCGCACGCCGCATGCACGCTGCCGAAGCGGTCGAGCATGTAGGCCTGGAGGCTGGCATCGTCGATCTCCTCGGCGATGGCGAGCGCGTCGGCGAGCCGGTCGAGGGCCTCGGCATAGTCCCCCATGCAGAAGTGGGACCAGCCGATGGTGCCGTACACGTCCGCGAGCACCTCGGTGGGCTGCTCGCCCTCGAGGAGCGCGAGCGCCTGGGCGGTCTGCGCGAACGCATCCTCCCACTCGCCGTGCGTCACGTTCGAGTCGGCCAGGAGGGCGAGCGCGGTCGCCATGCCGAAGTGGTAGCGTTCGCCAGCAGCATCGCGCCGCTGCGCGAGATCGAACGCTTCCTCGGCCAGCGAGACGAGGCGCCGGTAGTCCACGCGCCTGAGCGCGCGTGCCTGGCGGTTGAGGGCGTCGACGCGCGCGCGACGTTCCGCCGGGTCGGGCGCGGGCGTTCCGACCGGCTCCGCGTCTGCGACGCCAGGGTGTGGCACGGAGCTCATCTGCCGAACCTCCTCCAGTGCTTACGCACAGTAGCATCGGCATGCTGCCCCGTCGACTGAAATACGGTGGAGATGCGAAACGAGCCCAGGACCAGGGGTCTTCAGTCGCGTGCGGCCTCCAGCAGGGCCGCACGAACCACACCGATGGCGTCTGGATCGAGCGGCGGGCCGCCTGAGCCGTCTACCACGCGGAAGGTGTCGAGAGCCACGCCGGATACGGTGATGACGCTCACCGCCCGCGTTCGCATGCCGTGCCGGCTCAAGGTGGCCGCAAGGTCGTGTAGTAGGCCGGGGCGGTCTGCTGCACGCACCTGGAACCCGGTAGTCGGGCCGCCGTCTGCGACCACCTCAACCTCCGGCGGAAAGTCTACAGGCGTGTGACCGCGGCGGTAGGACCGCAACTCCGCATGGAGGTCGCGCGCGCCGCTCACAGCTTCGGCGGCTTCGTCCGCCATCTGCCGCACCTCGTCGGGCCCGGGCGCGCCACCGGGCGGCATGCGGATCTCGAAGGTGTCTTCGACCTCGTCGCCCTGGCGAACGATGGTTGCCGAGAGGATATCGAGACCGTGCAGCGTGAGGACTCCGGTGAATGCGGCGAGTGTTCCGGGCACCGCGGGGCCGCGGAAGACCACCAGGGTGGTGCCGGGCGTGGAGACGGAATCGATGCGGGCGCTCACGGCTGGTGCCTCTTCTGGGGGTGCGGCTCTCCGGTTCACGGCCGGCCTCCTGGGTTCGGGGGTGCCCCCATCATGCCCGCCTCGTGTTGCGACCAGGTTTCGGCCCGGTCAGGAGCGTAGAACGGGTCGCGTGACTGTGGTGCGGCCCGATGGATGCAGGTAGAGTGGTGAACCGGAAAGCCGCCTGCGAGGTGCGTGAAGGGAGCGACGCATGACCGGCTACACGGACGTGCTCGGTGCAGAGGAGCTGGCCGATGGCGCGATGACGAAGGTCGAGGCGCACGGAGCCACGTTGCTGCTCGCACGCGTCGGCGACTCCTTCTATGCGGCGCAGTCTCGCTGCCCTCACGTGGGCGGGAACCTCGCCCGGGGCACGCTCCAGGGGACGATCGTGCAGTGTCCGCTCCACGGCTCGCGCTTCAACCTCACCGACGGCAGCGTGGTGCGCTGGACCGAGTTCACCGGAGCAGTCCAGGCGGTGGCCGAGGCGCTCAGACACCCGCGACCGCTGCGCGTCTACGAGGTCCTCGTCGAGGGCGGCCGGGTTCTGGTGGGGCCGGAGAAGCCGCTACCCGGCGCCGGCTAGACGGTGAGGTAGTCAGGTAGTCGGCTCCACAACGCCTGAATACCCGGTGGTAGTATCTGACGGGCGCACGGGCACGCGGTCGCAGCGCCAGGCACACCCCCCGCAGTAAGGTCGATTCGTGTCTGACTCACACACAAGGGTTCTCGGTTACGACATGCTCCGTGCGGTGGCGGCGGTCGCGGTCGTGGGCATCCACGTTCTGGCTGCCGGGGGTGCAGAGCGCGGTGCTGTGGGCAATAGTCTGCCGTGGGTGGTGGACTCGTACACCTTCATCTGGTTCGCGACGCCTGCGTTCGCGTTCCTGACCGGAGCGCTCGTGTGGAACTATCGTCCCATCCGCACGTGGCCGGAGTTCACGTCGTTCCTGCGCAGGCGGGCGTCTGTGGTGCTCTACCCCTATCTGCTCTGGTCGGCTTTCTACATATGGTTCGGGCGCTACACACCCGCTGACCTGCGCCCGGAGATGCCGCTTGGCGAGTACGTGACCGACGTCGTGCGCCTGCTGATCCTCGGCCGGGCGTCGTTCCACCTGTACTTCCTGCCGGTGGTCTTCGGGTTCTACCTCGTGGCGCCTGTCGTCTCCCGTTGGTACGCGAAGAGACCGTGGTTGACGTTCGTTCTGTTGTATCTGCTCGGAGCATTCGCGATGATCCTGGTACCTGTTCCGCCCTCCGAACATCTCGTCACGGCGCACCGGCTGTTCCGCTCCACGATGTGGCTGCTTCCCCCGGCTGCGGTCGGCGGGCTGTACGGAGCGATCCGTGTCAGACACGCGCGACTGCTTGCCCGCGCGTGGCCGCTGCTCCTGACATTGGGGCTGTTCATGCGCTGGTACGACCGGGGGCCGCTCTACGTGGAGAGCGCGTGGTTGCAGCGGCCGCTTGAATACGCGTACATGGGCGCGACCCTCGTTGGTCTGGTCTGCCTCTTTGACGTACTTGCCCGCAAGCTTCCCGGCTTGGCCACTGCAAGTCGATGGCTCGGCGCGGGTGCGCTCGGCGTGTATCTGATCCATCCGGTGGCCATCGCCATCGTGAGCGATACCCTGGATTATGCTGGCAGGACCCAGTTGTGGCTGGAGCCATGGTTCACCGGTGTGGTGACCCTCGGAATAGCCGCCGCATGCTACGTGGTGGTCACCCTGGTAGCCCGAGCACCCGCGCTCTCCTGGGTGTTTGGCACTCCCGGCGGCATGGCAGCGCGGGCACGAGGGTAGGGCGGTCTGCGAGCCTCGGAGCGACACCGCGGCACACTCCAGTGGTCGCGCCTGCCACTACGTGATGCTCCCGGGCTCCCAGTCGGCAGGCCCGATGACGAACAGTACGTCGCCGGCGAGCAGCATCGTGTCGCCCTTCGGGTTGCCGAGCGCGCCACCATCGCGCGTCACGGCCAGGATGGTGACGCCGCGCTCGGCCCGCAGGTGGCTCTCGGCGATCGTTCGGCCGACGAGCGGCGAGGACGGCGTGAGCCGGACCGTGTGAGTGGTGAGGTCGGGAACGCTCACCCGCAGGTCCGGTACGGATGTCGCGTCCGTGGCGAACGTCCGCGCCATCCGCCGCCAGTCGCCGCGGACCTCGCCGATGAGGCGCTTGATGTCCTCGCGCGGCACGAGCATCCGAGAGAGCGCGCGTGAGAACACCTCGATGGAGACCTCGAGCTCGTCGGCGATGACTTCGTCGGCGCCAAGCATCGTCAAGGGCTCGACCTCACGCAGGTAGCGACTGCGGACGATGATGTACGCGTCGGGGGCTATGCGCCGGGCGAGCTCGACGATACGCCGCGTGGCTGCCGGGTCGTTGATCGCCACGACGATCGCGCGGGCCTTGTCGGCGTCCACGTGGCGCAGGATCGACTCCTGCGTGGCGTCGCCGAAGTGGATGGGATCGCCGCGTTCCGTACCCACGCGGACGAGCGCCGCGTTGAGTTCGACGACGGCGTACGGCACCTCGGCGAGCCGCGCGGTGCGGGCGACGTTCTGGCCGGTGACGCCGTATCCGACGATGAGGACGTGGCCGAAGTACGCATGCGCCGCACCCACGCGCGCGGGCGAGAAGCCGCCGCGCTCCAACCGGACGAGCGGAGTCTTGGTTGCGGCCTCGGCGAGGCGTGGCCCGATGGCGAAGAGCACGGGTGTGAGCAACATACTGAGAACCGCCGTGTCGAGGACGGTCTGGAACACGTCGTTGCCGAAGAGCCCGGCGGCCACCCCCGCTTGCGTCGCCACGAGCGAGAACTCACCCACCTGCCCGAGCATGAGCCCGCCGATGATGGCGCTGCGGAGCGGCAAGCCGAGGACGAGCGACCCTGCGGCGGCGATCGCGGGCTTGAGGGCGAGGATGCCGACGGTCAGGAGCGCGAGCCGCACCGGATTCTCCAGCAGGTAGCCGATGTCGAGCAGCATGCCCACCGAGATGAAGAACAGGCCCATGAAGACATCGCGGAACGGGAGCATCGCGGTGACGGCCTGATGCGAGTAGTCCGACTCGGAGATGATGAGCCCCGCGAGGAAGGCCCCCAGCGCCAGTGAGAGCCCGAGCGACTGGGTGAGAACCGCGATGCCGATGCAGAGCGTGATCACGCCGAGGAGGAACGCCTCGGTGCTGCGCGTGGCGGTGATCTTCTCGAGGAGGAGCGGTACGACCCACCGGTAGGCGACGAACGCGAAGACCGCCACGGCCACGATGCGGGCGACGAGGCCGAACGCATCGGCAGCACCCGAGGCTCCCGATGCACCGGCGAGGAGTGGCGCCATGAGCATGACCGGCACCACCGCGATGTCCTGATAGATGAGCGAGGCGAGCACGGCCCGGCCATGCGGGGCATCAAGCTCTGCGCGGTCCTGCAGCATCTTGAGCACGACGGCCGTGCTCGAGAGCGCCACCACGAACCCAAGGTAGAGGCTCTGCTGCCAGCCCGAGCCGAGCACGTACGTGAGCCCCCCGATGGCGGCAGCGGTGCCGAAGAACTGTATCGAGCCGCCGATGATGAACTGTCGCCGCATGTGTGCGAGGTCGGCGAGCGAGAACTCCAGCCCGATGACGAACAGCAGCAGTACCACGCCGATCTCGGAGACGACCTCGATTTGGTGGGCGTTCCGCACCAGGCCGAGAGCGTCGGGGCCGGCGAGCACGCCGGCGAGCAGCAGGCCGATCGACAGGGGCAGGTTAAGGCGATGGCAGATGATCGCCGCGGCCACCGCGAGGGCGAAGATGACGACGATGTCGATCAGGATCGACTGCATGGCCTCAGGTTACCTTCTGCCGCTGCGTGAACTCCGGTCGGTCCCACAGCCGCTCACGCAATACGGTCTCGAGCACCGTTGCCCCACGCACGACGTCGCGAGGGGTCACGTAGAGCGGCGCGAACCCGAAGCGCATCATGTCCGGCGCACGGAAGTCGCCGACGACACCGCGAGAGATGAGGGCCTGCACGGCCGCGTAGCCGTGCGCGAAGCGAAACGAGACGTGGCTCCCGCGCGACTGCGGGTCGCGGGGTGATTCCAGCACGAGCTCGGGACAGCGCCGCTCAACCTCGGCGATGAAGAGCTCCGAGAGCTCGATCGAGCGTGCGCGGACGTCGGCCATGTCCACGCCCTCCCAGACCGCGAGGGCGGCGTGCAGCGACGCCATCGAGAGGATCGGGGGCGTGCCTACGCGCATGCGGTCGATTCCCGGCCCGGGCCGATAGCCGAGATCGAAGGCGAAGGGCGACTCGTGGCCCATCCAGCCGGAGAGCGTCGGCCGCACGGCCTCGGCGTGGGCAGACGCCACGTAGACGAATGCGGGAGCACCCGGGCCCCCGTTGAGGTACTTGTAGCCGCAGCCCACCGCGAAGTCGGCGCCGGCGCTGGTGACATCCACCGGGAGTGCGCCAGCCGAGTGCGCAAGATCCCAGATGGCGAGCGCACCCGCATCGTGCGCCCGGCGCGTGAGGTCGGCCATGTCGTGCAGCCGGGCGGTCCGATAGTCGACCTGCGTGAGCATGATCGTCGCGATCTCCGCGCCGCGCGCCGCCATCGTGTCGGCCACGTCTTCGGGCTCTACGACGAGCAGTTCGTGGCCGCGGTCGAGCCGGGCGAGCAGGCCCTGAGCCACGTAGACGTCGGTGGGGAAGTTGCCGCTGTCCGAGAGCACTACGCGGCGGTCCGGGCGCATCTCGAGCGCCGCCGAGAGCACCTTGAAGAGGTTCACCGAGGTGGAGTCGGAGGCCACCACCGAGCCTGCGGGCGCGCCGATGAGCGCGGCGATACGATCGCCCACCTCTCGGGGTAGGTCCATCCACCCCGACTCGTTCCAGCCGCGAATGAGCTTGGCGCCCCACTGCGCGGCCACCTCGTCGGTCACTCGGGCGCGGGCCGCGTGCGTCAGGGGCCCGAGTGAGTTGCCGTCGAGGTACACGAGGCCCTCGGGCAGGTCGAAGAGCGCCCGGGTGGCGGTGAAGATCGCGTCCAGGCGGGGGCCGGTCGGGTATGTGGGTCGATCGCTCACCAGCGCACCGCGAACCCGCTCAGTCCCTCGGCGGTCTCCCACGTCACATCCACGTTGTCGACCACGGCGTTCGGTGGCCCCTCGTGGCACCAGGCCACTGCGGCCTCGACCGCGTCGGGCGACCCCTCGAGGACCGTCTCCACGCCCTGCGCCGTGTTGCGCACCCAGCCGGCGAGACCGAGGGCTCGGGCGGTATCGGCGGTGCTTGCACGGAACCACACGCCCTGGACCCGCCCGCTCACCTGCACGTGCGCGCGTACGACATCCGCCATGCTTCTGAGCCCCTCCGACGTGACGTGCTGTGCCGAGCATACCCCGAGCCCGCTTGTGGGTGAACTTGAGACAACTCGGCTCGGTTGGTTATCTACACACTGACACCCAACGCGCAAAGGAGCGTCACGATGACCATCACGACCGAGACCAAGGTCCACGACCTGCTCACCGAACACCCGTACCTCAAGGAGTGGCCACCGGCTATGCTCCCGCGTTCGAGAAGCTCACCAACCCCGTTGTCTACAACACCGTCGGACGGGTGGCCACCCTCGAAGCGGCGGCCAAACTCGCCGACCTGGAGCCGTCGGTGCTCGTCGATGCCGTTCGCGAGCAGGTTGCGATGCACGCGATCGTGGCCGAGGAGGTCGGCGGTGCCGCCCCGCGACTTGATGATGCCGAGCGCGAGCGCCGGCAGGTGCTGCTGAAGGAGCTCATCCACGAGCTTCACGACGGCGCGAGCGTGGCCGTGGTGAAGGCCCGCTTCGATGAGTTGGTGCATGACATCGACGCCGCCGAGGTGGCCATGATGGAGCAGGCGCTCATCGCCGAGGGGATGCCGGTGGAGGAGGTGCAGCGCCTCTGCGACGTACACGTCACCGTTTTCAAGGAGTCGCTCGATGAGGAGCCGGCGCCTCAGGTGGCGAGCACACACCCCATCGACGCGTACCTCAAGGAGAACGAGGTGCTCATGGGGCTGACGGCGGAGCTGCGCGGCGCGCTCGCGCGGGTGTCCTCCGAGCCGGACGTGCTCGGCGACATCGTCGGTGGCCTTGAGACCCTGCGCGATGTGGCGATCCACTACCTGCGCAAGGAAAACCAGCTCTTCCCCCTGCTCGAGAGCCACGGCGTGGAGGGTCCCACGAAGGTGATGTGGGCGCTCGACGACGACATCGTGGCGATGCTCAAGCGCGACCTCGAAGCCGGCCGCGCCGGTGACGCCGATGCGCTGGCAGACACGCTCCCCGAGACGCTCACCGCGCTCGACGACATGGTCTACAAGGAGGAGAAGATCTTGTTCCCCACCGCGCTCCAGGTCATCTCGGCCGAGGAATGGGAGCACATCGCCACCGGGGACGCGGAGATCGGCTACGCCTGGATCGAGCCACCGGCGTCGGGCTACGCATCCGGTGTTCCCGGGATCACGGCTGCCGGGGCGCCTTCGGTCCCCGCCGGACCGTCGGCCGCGCTCGCCGAAGGCGCACCACTCACGCTCAAGACGGGGGCGCTCACGCGCGAGCAGATCGACCTCATGATCGGCGTGCTGCCGTTCGACCTGAGCTTCGTGGACGAGGACGACCGCGTGCGGTTCTACTCGGAAGGCGAGCGCATCTTCCCGCGCTCACCGGCGGTCATCGGGCGCGAGGTCCGCAACTGCCACCCGCCCAAGAGCGTGCACAAGGTGGAGGAGATCATCGCCTCGTTCAAGGCGGGCGAGAAGGACGTCGCTTCGTTCTGGCTCACGCTCGGCGGGAAGTTCCTCCACATCAGGTACTACGCGATGCGCGACGCGGACGGCTCGTATCGCGGCTGTCTCGAGGTGGCGCAGGACGTGACCGAGATCCGGGCGCTCGAGGGCGAGCGTCGGATCGTGGACTGGTAAGCCTCCGAGGGTGCGCCTGTCTGTGGCGAGGAACTAGGCCGTCCTAGGCGAGGAGTGCAGCGATCACGTAGCCCACGGCCAGGAGCACGTTGGTGGCGAGCACCGCCATCACGTTGGCGCCCTGCGCCGGCACGAGGCCCTCGAAGCTGTCGTACTCCTTGAGTGTCGTGGCGATCGCCTTGGCGGCGAACACAGCTGCCCCGAGGCCGACGAGCGCCCACGGCGTGAGCACGCCGAACGCGACGCCCGCCACGATGGCCACGTATGCGCCGATCTCGACCGCGGCGTACAGCCAGCGGGCGCGCTGCTTGCCGAGCAGCACGACCATGTGGTGACGTCCGCCTGCCGTGTCGGCCTCGGTGTCAGGGAACTCGTTCAAGAGCAGCAGGTTGTAGGTGAGCAGCCCGGCGGGGATGCCGGAGACCCATGCGACGATGTCGAAGCGCCCGGTGAGCAGGTAGTAGGTGCCCACCACCGGGAGCGTGCCGAGTGCGAAGCCAGCGAACACCTCGCCGAGGCCGATGCGCGTGAGCACCGGCGTGTAGAGCACCACCGAGAGCGCTCCCACCACGCCGATCACGAGTAGTGGTAGGCCGGTCACAGAGGCCAGGTACAGGCCGATCGCGGTACCGGCTGCGAGCGTGCCGATTCCGAGGGCAAGCGCGGCGTTGGGCGAGAGCGCGCCGCGCGGCAGCATGCCGCTGCCGCCGGAGAATGGCGTCTGCACGGTCCGCCGGTCGATACCGCTGCGCGTGAAATCGTGCCAGTCGTTGAGCACGTTGGTGCTCGCCTGCAGCAACACGAGGCCCGCAGCTGCGAGCAGCGTGTGACCGAGGTGGAACGAGCCGTGCCACGCGGCGAGCGCGGAGCCGTGGATGACGAGGACCACGGCGAGGGTGAGGAACTGGGGCCGCGTCTCGAGGATGTACTTCTTCACCATGGTCAGTCCCGTTCTCTTATGGGTATGTGTCGGTCCCGGTCGTGGCGCGCCGGGGTGCGTAGGATGTTGTGAACGGTAGCGCGCGAGCGTCCGTTTGAGAAGAGTCAGAGGGCTGTGCGCATCGTGTTTCGCGGTCTGCCACCGCCTGGACTGGGGACCGCCGGGGCTATGATGAGCGCGGAGGTGTCCCATGAGTGACGTATCGGAGCGTGTCCGCGAGCATGCCCTCCCCACCGGGCTGCCGTCCGGCGTCGTCTCGGCGCGGGCGCGCGAGATCGTCGCCGGGCTCTCCCTGAAGACCCGCATCCGCCTCCTGTCCGGTGCCGATATGTGGCATACGGTGGCCGTGGCCGAAGCGGGCATCCCCGCGATCATGCTGACCGACGGACCGCACGGGCTGCGCAAACAGGGGGGATCAGGCGACGTCGGCTTCGCCCCCGGGGTCCCTGCCACGTGCTTCCCCACGTCGGCGACGCTCGCGTGCTCGTTTGACCCGGCTCTCGCCGAGCAGGTCGGCCGCGCGATCGGCGAGGAGGCTGCCGCCGAGGGGGTCGCAGTGGTCCTCGGACCCGGTCTCAACCTCAAACGGCACCCGTGCTGCGGTCGCAACTTCGAGTACTACTCGGAGGATCCACTGCTCTCGGGGCGGATGGCCGCCGGGCTCGTGCGCGGCGTACAGTCGGCCGGCGTAGGCGCTTGTCTGAAGCACTTCGCGGTCAACAACCAGGAGACGAACCGCATGATCGTCGATGCCGTCGTCGACGAGCGGACGCTGCGCGAACTCTACCTCGCTGGGTTCGAGATCGCGGTGAGGGAGTCTGCGCCGTGGACGGTGATGTGCGCGTACAACCGCGTGAATGGCGAGTACTGCTCGGACAGCCACCGGCTCCTCACCGAGATCCTGCGGGAGGAGTGGGGTTTCGACGGTCTCGTGATGAGCGACTGGGGGGCCGTCAACGATCGCGTGGCGGCGGTGGCAGCCGGACTCGACCTCGAGATGCCGGGGAGCCACGGCGTCAACCATGCGGCTCTCGGCGAGGCGGTGCGCAGCGGCGTGCTTGCCGGGGAGGCGGTGGACGCCTGCGCGGCACGTGTGGTCAAGCTCGCACTGCGTTCGCAGGATGCGGCTGAGCAGCGTGCCGGCGGTAGCCCGGGGGCGCAGAACGCCGATGCCCACCACGAACTCGCGCGCAGGGCGGCCGCAGAGAGCACGGTGCTGCTCACCAACGACGGCATCCTGCCGCTTGCCCGAGGCGTGCGCATAGCCGTGATCGGAGCGATGGCCGCCGAGCCGCGCTACCAGGGTGCCGGCAGCTCCCAGGTGACCCCGACGCGGCTCGAGAGCGCGCTCGACGCGTTGCGCTCCGCGGTGACGGCCCGTGAGAGCGCGCCCTCCGTCGCAAACGTCACCTACGTGGCCGTCTACGACCCGGTCACAGGCGATCTGGCGCCGGATGGTCTCGCGGAGGCCTCCCGCGCCGCCGCTGACGCCGAGGTGGCGCTCGTCTTCGTCGGCCTGCCCGCGAGCTACGAGTCGGAGGGCTTCGACCGCGAGCACATGCGGCTTCCGGCGGGGCACGACAGGCTCGTCGGAGCGGCCTGCTCGGCGAACCCGCGGACCGTGGTCGTACTCGCAGGCGGTGCACCGGTGGAGCTTCCGTGGGCCGATGAGCCCGCTGCGATCGTCCTCACCTACCTCGGAGGGCAGGCTGGCGGCGGTGCGGTGGCAGACGTGCTCCTTGGTGATGCCGAGCCGGGTGGTCGGCTCGCCGAGACGTGGCCGCTCGCGCTTGAGGACGTTGCTGCAGACGGGAACTTCCCGGGCGAGGGCAGGCAGGTCCGGTACCGGGAGGGCCTGTACGTCGGCTACCGCTACTTCACCACCGCCGCGCGGCCGGTGCGCTTCTGCTTCGGGCACGGGCTCTCGTACACGACCTTCGAATACAACACGCTGTCGCTCTCGAGTGGTCGCATCGACGCGGGGGAGGGTGTCACGGTGCATGTGCCGGTCACCAACGCCGGTTCGCGTCGAGGGGCGACGGTGGTGCAGGTGTACGTGCGCGACGTCTCATCGGCGGTGCACCGGCCCGTACGGGAGCTCGTCGGCTTCAGCAAGCTGTGGATCGACCCCGGCGAGACCGCCGAAGCCCTCGTCACGCTCGGCCCGCGGGCCTTCGCGTTCTACGATGTCGCGTCCGGGGCGTGGCAGACCGAGGCCGGTGAGTTCGAGGTGCTCGTGGGCGCGTCGGTGGACGACATCCGGGCACGTGCGACGGTGAGGGGGGCCTCGGCATTCCGCCCGGCTTCCTTACCCGCACCACCGGGGCTCGTGGCCGACGATGTCCGGTTCGCGGCGATGCTCGGGGCGGGGCTGCCGACACCCGAGCCGACGGCGCCGTACTCTCGGACCTCGACGGTGGGCGACCTCGAGAGTACCGCGCTCGGGAGGCGCGTTCAGCGCGTGCTGCTCTCGACCCTGCGCAGGCAGATCGCGGGCGCGGTGGAGGCCGATCCAGCAGCTGCGGCGATGATGGAGCGCGTCGTGATGGAGATGCCGCTCCGAAACCTTGTGACGATGTCGGGGGGCCGACTCACCTGGCGCGCGCTCGACTCGTTGCTTGACGCGCTCAACGGCCGGTGGGGTCGGCTCCTACGCCGGCTGGTTCGCGGCTAGCCGCGAACGGCGCCGTGCGTCCAGGAACCACCACAGGCCGCTGACGAGCGCCGCGACCAGCCCTGCCACCACTGCCGCCTCGAACCAACCGGCAAGCGGGGTGGCGAGCGTGGCGACCACCTGCGCTGCCGCCCCGGCCGAGGCACCGGTCTGGGCTGCGAGCGCGTCGGCGATGTCATCTGCGGCCGACGAGAGCCACAGCGACGCGCCACCGCTCGCGATCGCCACGGCGACCCCGGCACCTGTTGCGGCTGCCACTCGACGGTGCGCGGCGATGACGCCCGCAAGCAGGGCCAGTATCGCGATCCACGGCAGGAAGGGCCCGGCTGCGGTGAGCCTGCGCAGCGGCTTGAGGTAGTCCGTAAGCGGGTCGATGCTCGCCGCGGTCACCTGCACGTCACGAGCGTCTGCGGGGACGAACCCGAGAAGCATGCGCACGACCGTGCTGTCGGAGCTCTCGGCGAGCAGATCGAGATACGGGCCGAGTGCCACGCGGACCTCCGCGCCCTCTGTGGTGACGTGCGTGGTGTCGGCCGCGGTGACGGCGGCGCGGAAGCGGACGTGCCAGAGCCTGAGGTTGGTCTCCCAGAGCGTTGCGAACTGGTCGGTGGCCATGGCACCGCGAACCTGTTCCTCGGCGAAGCTCTCGAGGCGCTCGAGTGCCTCGGTGACCAGCTCTTCGCCGAAGATCGGGACGAGTTGCTCGGTCAGTGCCCCCGCGCCGATAGCGTCCAGCACGGACACCACGACTTTCTCCGCGGCGGCGTCCCGCATCGTGGTGTCGGTTGCCAGCGGATGGGCGGCTGCCACGAAGGTGTCGGTGTCGAGGAGGACCGTGTCGGTCCAGTATGCGGCGATGGACCCCACGACCGCCGCGGCGCCGACGAGCAGGAGCACTCCGGCTAACGCCGCGCGGACCCAGGCGAGCCACCGGGGCGTGTCGGTCATCGCGGGCATCCTAGGCCACCGCCGGAGAGCCGAGGAGCAGGACGGTGTAGACCGCGTACGCAACGACGAACGCTGCGCCCGCGAGGCGCCCGATGCGTCCGCGGCCAAGCAAGAGCGGCACCGCCACGAGCGAAGCGCCAACCATCACCCACACGTCCACGCTTGCCATGCGCTCGGCCACCGATATCGGGTGCACGAGTGCGGTGATACCGATGATGCCGAGCGCGTTGAAGATGTTGCTGCCGAGCACGTTGCCCACGGCCACGTCCGAGTGTCCGCGCAGCGCCGCCATGATGCTCGTCACCAGCTCGGGCAGTGACGTACCCACAGCCACGAGTGTGAGACCGATGATCGCCTCCGGAACTCCGAACGTGCGCGCGATCTCGGTGGCACCGGTCACGAGCAGGCGCGAACCGAAGACGAGAGCGGCAAGCCCTGCGCCCAGGTACGCCAGACCCACCCACATCCGCTCGGGACACGCGAACTCGTCACCCTCATGCTCGTGGAGTTCCGCCGACGGCGTGGGTCGCTCCTCAGCAAGCTCGGTCCGGTACGAGTACACCACGTAGCCCACGAGCGCCGCGAGCAGCACTCCGCCGAGGACCCCGTCGATACGGCCGAGGAGTGCGGCGAGGGCTAGCATCACGACGGAGCCGACCATGAACCACGTGTCGCGACGGAGCGGACGCGGCTTGACGACGATGGGCGCGATGAGCGCGGAGATCCCCAGCACGCCGAGCACGTTGAAGATGTTGCTGCCCACCACGTTGCCGAGCGCGATGTCGGAACTGCCGCCGAGCGCGGCGTTCACACTCACTACGAGCTCGGGGGCCGAGGTCGCCGCCGCCACGACCGTGAGGCCGATAAGCAGCGAGGACAGGCCGAGCCGTCGGGCAACGGCGACGGCGCCGCGCACGAGCAGCTCACCGCCGCCGAACAGCAGGACGAACCCGGCTATCGCCGAGAGGTACATCGTCACCAGAGCGCACCTTTCACATACGCGGCGGGCTGAGGGCGCCGGTACGGACTGCTCTCGCCCGGCTTATACCGCCTCGTCGAACGCTTCCACGAACTGGCTATTGTACAGATCCGCATAGAACTCGCCTCGAGCCATCAGGCCCTCATGCGTTCCCTGTTCCACGATAGCCCCCTCGTCCATCACGAGGATCAGGTCGGCGTCCCGGATCGTCGACAGGCGGTGGGCGATGACGAAGCTCGTCCGGCCGTGCATGAGACGCCCCATCGCCTGCTGGATGAGCGCCTCGGTGCGCGTGTCGACCGAACTCGTCGCCTCATCGAGGATGAGCACGGGCGGATCGGCGAGGAACGCGCGCGCTATGGTCAGCAGCTGACGCTGCCCCGCCGAGATGTTCTGACTGTCATCGTCGAGCATCGTCTCGTAGCCGTCGGTGAGCGTGCGCACGAAGTGGTCGACGTGTGCGGCACGCGCGGCCGCCATGATCGCGTCCTCCGACGCATCCTCGCGACCGTACGCGAGGTTCTCCCGGATCGTGCCCTTGAACAGCCACGTGTCCTGCAACACCATGCCGAAGGTCCTCCGCAGGTCGTCACGAGTCATGTTCCGCGAGTCCACGCCGTCGATGGTGATGGAGCCACCGTCGATCTCGTAGAAGCGCATGAGCAGGTTCACGAGGGTCGTCTTGCCCGCGCCGGTCGGTCCCACGATCGCGACAGTCTGGCCGGGGAGCGCCTCGAGGCTGAGACCCTCGATGAGCGGCTTGTCCGGCGAGTAGCTGAACGTCACGTCGCGGAACTCCACGTGTCCGGTCGTCTCGGCGAGGCGCACCGGAGCGGTCGTCTCGGCGATCTGTTCGTCGGCGTCGAGCAGCTCGAAGACCCGTTCGGCCGAGGCTACGGCGCTCTGCAGAATGTTGGCGATGGACGCCGTTTGCACGATCGGCTGCGTGAACTGCCGTGCGTACTGGATGAAGGCCTGCACGTCACCGAGCGACAGCGTGCCCGAGGCCACGCGCAGGCCACCGATCACCGCGACGCCCACGTAGTTGAGGTTGTTGAGGAAGTGGAGCGAGGGCTGGATGGTGCCCGAGATGAACTGCGCGTGGAACGACGCGTCGTACAGGCCCTCGTTCTCGCGGTCGAAGATCTCGATCGCCTCGGCCTGATGCCCGAAGACCTTCACCACGTTGTGCCCGGTGAACATCTCCTCCACGTGGCCGTTCAGCCGTCCCGTGCGCTCCCACTGCGCGGCGAACTGCTTCTGCGAGCGCTTGGCGATGAAAATCGTCACCGCCACTGAGGCGGGGATGACGAGAAGCGAGATCAGCGCGAGCAGTGGTGAGATCCAGAACATCATGCCGAGCACACCGACGATGGTGAGGAGCGCCGTGATCACCTGCGTTGCCGACTGCTGCAGCGTCTGCGCGATGTTGTCGATGTCGTTCGTCACACGCGAGAGCGTGTCACCGCGCGCGTTGGTGTCGAAGTAGGTGAGCGGAAGCCGCGCGAGCTTCTCGTCCACCTGCTTGCGCAGCCCGTAGATCGTCTTCTGCGTCACGCCGGCCATGATGTACCCCTGCGCCCAGCTGAACACCGCCGAGAACAGGTAAACGGCCGCGAGCACCGCCAGGAGCCCGGCGATGCGCTCGAAGTCCACGCCGGCTCCGGGTGTGATGCTCATCGACGTGAGCATGTGCGCGAGCTGGTCCTGGCCTGAGGCGCGGAGACCGGCGACGACCTGCTCCTGCGTGACTCCCTCGGGGAACCGCGCTCCGATGACGCCCTCGAACAGCACGTTGGTGGCCTCGCCCAGGATCCGCGGGCCGGCGACGTTGAGCGCGACGCTCACGACGGTCAGAGCGATGACGATGCCGATGGCGATGCGATGGGGCCTCAAGTACCCGCCGAGACGCTTGAGCGAGCCCTTGAGGTCCTTGACCTTTGCGCCGCCGGCCATGAGGCCGTGGCCGCCGGGACCCATCATCGGCCCGCCGCCGCCCGGCCCACGCCCGGGGCCGCCGAAACCGGGACCGCGCCCGGGGGCGCCGGGCGTACCGGGGGCCGCACCGCTGCCCTGACCAGCGGAAGGCGGGCCGCCTGCGGGCGTCGTGTTGTGGCGCTCGCTCATGCGACCTCCTCCTCGGTCAGCTGGCTTCTGACGATCTCGCGGTAGGTCTCGCAGCGCTCCATGAGTTCGTGGTGTGTTCCCGAGCCCACGACGGTGCCCTCATCGAGCACGATGATCCGGTCGGCGTGCATGATCGTGCTCACGCGCTGGGCCACGATGATCGCCGTGGCGTTGGACGTGTCGCGTGCGAGCGCCGCACGCAGCGCGGCGTCGGTGGCGAAGTCGAGTGCGGAGAAGCTGTCATCGAAAACGTAGATCTCGGGGCGCTTCACGAGCGCACGCGCGATCGCGAGGCGCTGCCGCTGCCCGCCGGACACGTTCGTGCCGCCCTGCGTGATGGATGACTCCAATCCTTCGGGCATCGTGCGCACGAACGCCGCGCCCTGGGCGACCTCGAGTGCGTGCCACAGTTCGGCATCGGTCGCGTCGCTTCGGCCGTAGCGCAGGTTCTCGGCCACCGTGCCGCTGAACAGGAACGCCTTCTGCGGGATGAAGCCGATGCGGCTCCAGAGCTCGGCCTGTGTCATGTCGCGCACGTCCACGCCGTCGACCAGGAGCTGCCCGCCGGTCACATCGTAGAAGCGAGGGATGAGGTTGATGAGCGTGGACTTGCCGCTGCCCGTGCTGCCCACCACCGCGGTCGTCTCTCCCGGGCGCGCCGTGAAGCTGATGCTGCACAGGACGGCCTCCTCGGCCCCCGGGTAGCGGAACTCCACGTCGCGGAACTCCACGACGCCGGTGCGGTGGGCCGGGATGACCGGGATATCCGGATCGGTGATCTGTGGGTCGGTGTCGAGCACTTCGTTGATGCGCTCGGCTGATGCCGATGCGCGCGGCACCATCACGAACATGATGGTCGCCATCATCACCGACATGAGGATCTGCATGATGTAGGTGAGGAACGCGGTGAGGTTGCCGATGGGCATGGCGCCGCTCTCGATGCGCAGGCCGCCGAACCACATCGTGGCCACGAGCGTGAGGTTAAAGATGGCCATGACCGTCGGCATGATGAGCGCGAAGAGGCGGCCCACCGAGAGCATCGTCTCCGAGAGCTCGCGGTTGGCGACATCGAAGCGCCGCTCCTCGTGCGCCTCGCGGACGAACGCCCGGATCACGCGCACGCCTGCGAGCTTCTCGCGCATGACCTGGTTCACGCGGTCGACACGCAGCTGCATGGTCTTGAACAGCGGCAGCGCCGTGCGCGCCATCAGACCGATGACGACGGCGAGCAGCGGCACGACCACGGCGATCAGGGCCGACAGCGGCGGATCCTGCCGAACCGCCATGATGATGCCGCCGATGGCCATGAAGGGGGCAAGCACCATGACGTTGAGGCCCATCACAACAACCATCTGGACCTGCTGCACGTCGTTGGTCGTGCGCGTGATGAGCGACGGGGCGCCGAAGCGGTTGAGCTCGGCGAGCGAGAAGTCCTGGACCCGCGAGAACACGGCGTGGCGTACGTCCCGGCCGAACGCCATGGCCGTTCGCGCTCCCCAGTACACCGAGACGATCGACACGAGTCCGAGGACGAGCGTCACGCCGAGCATGATCCCGCCCGCGCGAACGATGTAGGCCGTGTCGGCCTTCGCCACGCCGTTGTTGATGATGTCGGCGTTCAAGTCGGGCAGGTAGAGGTTACCGATCGCCTGCAGGAGCAACAGCAACATGACGAGCGCGAGCTGTGCGCGGTAGGGCTTCAGGAACCGCATGATGCGCATCATCGGTCGTCACCCGCTGCGTGGAGCATGTCGACGGCCCGCGCGTTGAGTCCCTCGAGCAGCCGAAGCAGCTCGCGACGGTCGTCCTCCGGCATCGCGCCGATGGTGACGCTGATGATCCGGGCGTGGACGCTCCGCATCCGCTCGGCAAGCTCGGTGCCGGCGGGCGTGAGGTACAGGCGCGTGACGCGCTGGTCGGCTTCATCGGTACGCCGCTCGACGGTGCCGGCGGCCTCCATCTTCTGGAGCATCGTCGTGACCGTGGGTCGAGAGACATGGAGCATCGCGGCGAGGTCGCTCTGACTGATGCCGTCGGCCCGCGAGAGGGCCATCAGGCAGCCGGCCTGCGCCGGATGCGTCTCCTCGTTGGCGAGCATCGCCATCATGAGATGGCGGTTCAGGCCGATCGAGCGCTTGAACGCGCGGAACACGTCGACCGAGAGGGGGTCGACGCCGTCGAGCATGGGTTCGAACAGGTCGTGCGGGGGGTGCGGATGGCGTGGGGGGTGGGGGTGACGCGGCATGGGGGCTCCCTGCTCGGTGCAGATACTTAGGTGTCTAACAGTTAGGTCGCTAATCTACTGCCACGGAGTCGGATGCGCAAGGGGGTATACACTCCTGGCGACAGCCAGGGCCCCGAGCCGGGCCGCGTGAGGGGAGACGGGTATGGATCGGGTACGTCTGGACGCTGAGATAACCGCCGCGATGCGCGCGCACGACAAGCCGCGCCTCTCCATCCTGCGGCTCGTGAAGAACGAGATCGACGTCAGGCAGAAGGAGTCGCACGACGCGATCACCGACGCGGATGTGGTGACGGCGATCAAGAAGACGCTGAAGCAGACCGCCGAGACGCTCGAGGGCTCGGTCAAGGTCGGCACGAACCCCGAGCGCACCGCGCTGCTCGAGCAGCAGGTGGCCATCCTCGAGGGGTACCTGCCCGCGCAGGTGACCGGCGATGCGCTCGCAGCGATCGTGTCGCGTGTGCTCGCCGACGGCGGCTTCACCGAGAGGCGCGACATGGGCCGCGCGATCGGTGCGATAGTGGCCGAGTGTGGCGGCAACTGCGACAAGGCCGAGGTGGCCCGCCTGGTGGGTATGGCGCTCTCGTGAGCGGGCTCATCGACGGCATCGAAGCCGATCTTACGGCACTCACGGCGCACCCAGACCGGCACGTGGGAGGTCCCGGCAACCGCGCAGCCACCGCGCGCTTTGCCGAGCGGGCGGCTGCGCTCGGCTGGCAGGTGGAGCGAACGGCGTTCGACTGCGTGGAGTGGGAGCACGGCGAGGCATCGCTTCAGGTGGGAGGCAGCCACTTCGATCTCCACGTGGGGCCGTACTCGCTGCCCTGTAGCACGCGCGTGAGGCTCATGGAGGCAATGGAGCCCGCCGACCTCGAGACGCCCGCCATCGCGGACGCGGTCGTGCTCCTGCACGGGCCGATCGCGGCACACCAGGTAATGCCCAAGGAGTTCCCCTTCTACTACCCCGACGAGCACAGGCGCATCATCGATGCGCTCGAGCGGTATCGACCCACGGCGGTCGTCGCCGCTACGGGCCGCGACCCGGAGATGGTGGGGAGCCAGTGCCCGTTCCCCCTGTTCGAGGACGGCAACCTCGACATCCCCAACGCGTATCTGACCGACGAGGACGGCGAGCGGTTGCGTGGCTTCATCGGCGATCTCGTGCGCATCCGCATCGACTCCCGGCGTCTACCCGCCACTGCCGAGCAGGTTACAGCGACGCTGCCCGGGGACCGGCCAGGGCGTATCGTCGTGACCGCGCACATCGACAGCCGCCGGGGATCGCCCGGTGCGCTCGACAACGCCACGGGTGTGGCGACGCTCCTCGCAGTCGGCGAACTGCTGCAGGGCCGTGCGCCTGGCCATTCGGTCGAACTCGTGCCGTTCAACGGCGAGGACGACTACGCGGCCCCCGGGGAACTCGTCTGGCTTGCGGCCAACGCGGGCCGCATGGACGACATCGTACTGGCCATCAACATCGATGACCTCGGTTGGCGCGGCACCGGAAACCACGTGTCGTTCTACAGCTGCCCGCCCGAGATCGAGGGGGTCGTGCGGACGGCGATGGTCGCGCATCCGCGGACGGGTGAGGGTCCGCAGTGGTTCCAGAGCGACCACGGGATCTTCAGCATGCACGGGCGTCCGGCGCTCGCGATGGCATGCAGCGACATCACCGGGTTCATGGCCGGCTACGCGCACTCCGAGCGCGACACGCTCGAGCTGGCGGATGCGGCGCTTGTCGCCGAGGCGGCGCGGTTTGTGTGTGACGTGGTCGCTGCCCTCGGCGAGCAGTGAACCGTGGGGTGTGATCGGAACGCTTGCGGCAGCAGCGGCCTGCGTTCACACTGAGCAAGAGTTGTACGCCTCGGGGAGGAGCCGCACGTGAAGAAGTCGACGATCGTCATCGGCCTGGTAGTGCTCGCGTTCATCGCGATGTCGCTCATCGGCACCTATAACCGCCTGGTGAACCTCGACAACGAGGTCGAGACGCAGTGGGCGCAGATCGACAACCAGCTCAAGCGCCGCGCGGACCTTATTCCCAACCTCGTGAACACGGTCAAGGGTTTCGCCGCTCAGGAGAAGGAGATCATGACCGCGATCGCCGACAGCCGTGCGCGGCTGGCCGGCGCGGCATCTCCCGCCGAGGCCGCTGAGGCCGATGCCGAGCTCACCGGTGCGCTTGGCCGGCTGCTCGTGATCGTCGAGAACTACCCCGACCTCAAGAGCGACCAGACGTTCATCCGGCTGATGGACGAACTCTCCGGCACCGAGAACCGCATCTCCGTGGCGCGCAAGGATTACAACGAGACCGTGCGCGACTACAACCTCGCGGTGCGCACGTTCCCCACCAACCTCGTCGCTCCGATCATGGGCTTCGAGAAGGCCGAGTTCTTCGAGATCGCCGAGTCCGACCGCGAGACGCCCGAAGTGGACTTCGGCGACGAGTAGGATCCTGGCTGTCCTCGACGGCGGACGTTCGACGAAGGCGGTGACCGGGTGACCCGGCGCGCGACATCGCGACTCACAACTGCCCGCTTCTCCGCGGCGTTGGCGATCGCCGCAATGTTGGCGACGGTGCCGGCGTACGGCTTCGAGCCTGCGCCCATCACCGGCTCGGAGTACGTGCTCGACTACGCCGGCATCATCCCCGCCGATGTCGAAGTGCGGATCGAGTCGCTGTCTCTTCGAATCGAACAGTCCACACCGGGCGCCGAGATCGCGGTGGTGACGGTCGACTCACTCGAGGGGCGGTCCATCGAGGAGTTCGCCGAGGAGCTCTTCGACGACCTCGGCATTGGATCCAAGGAGCTCGACAACGGTGTGCTGCTGCTCGTGGCGCCCAACGAGCGCCAGGTGCGCATCGAGGTGGGCTACGGACTCGAAGGTGCGATCCCCGACCCGGTTGCCGGGCGCATCCTCGACAACGATGTGCTGACGCGCTTCCGCGATGGCGACATGGCGTCGGGCATCGAGGCCGGGCACGCCTCCCTCGCCGGCCTGGTGGCAGCCGAGTACGAGACCGAGGTCGAGGGCGCCACGAAGCCCTCGGCCGGTCCGGGCATGGGTCTCTGGATCGTGCTTTTGATCGTTGCGGGCGTCATCGGCTTCTTCATCTGGGCCGCGAAGAAGGGGCTGATCAAGGGCGGTTCGGGCGGTTCCGGAGGGAGTTCCGGCGGTGGCTTCACGCCGCCGCCGCCCAGCACGTGGGGCGGTTCGAGCTCCGGAAGTTCGGGAAGCAGCTCGGGCGGGAGCTTCGGTGGCGGCGGTTTCGGTGGCGGGGGCTCGGGCGGCGGGGGCGCGAGCCGGGGCTGGTAGCGGCATGTCGCTCCGCGCTCTCCGCCCCGCGCGCGCAGCAGGCGTCCGTTGGCGATCTGCGCCCGGGCGTCAGGCGCCTTCGGCGCGCTCCTTCCTGAACGCGGCATGCCAGAAGACGCGATCGGCCAGCACGAGCGCCGTGCCGACACCGATGTAGACGGCGCCGAGGATCCCTGCGCCGATCTGGCCGGGCGCGACCACCAGCTGCCTGATCGCGATGCCGCCGCCCATCATCACCGCGACGAGCGCCCACGAGCGCAGCGAGAAGAAGCTCAGGAAGAATGCTCGCCCCCGCGTGCGGATGCGCGCCACTGCCGAGGCGGCGACCCGCTCGAGCAGGTAGCGCGACTTGAGCACGCCCAGCGCGAGCCCGACCGCGAGCGCCCAGGCATGCCACGAGCGTCCTTCGATGTAGCCGAGTCCGCGCACGAGCAGGATGGACGCGCCGATCAGCCACATCATCGCGGCGGTGACGAGCTGCGTGCGCACACCGGTCACAATCGGGGTCCTCACCTGGGGGCCGTGTCGGCATCTCGTTGGTGCGACGCCGTGTCCGCCTCTGCACGTTTCCTGCCACTCGGCGGAGACGTGGCATCATAGGGGGGCCCGACCGTCCGCATGCCGAGGAGGCTGTCCGCAGATGATCACTCCCGGAGTCCATTCCGAAGTCGGCAGGCTGAGAACCGTGCTCGTACACCGGCCCGGGGTAGCGCTCGAGCGGCTGACGCCGGCCAATCGCGAGGAGTTCCTCTTCGACGACGTCGTGTGGGTGGAGCGCGCACAGGCCGAGCATGACGCCTTCGTCGACCTGCTGCGCGAGCACGATGTCGAGGTGCTGTACCTCGAGCAGATGCTCGCCGAGACACTGACGCACTCGATCGAAGCGCGTACCGAGGCGATCTCGAATGCGGTGTCGTCGTACTCCGTGGGTCTTTCGCTCGTCTCCGAGCTGCGTGCGTACCTGCACGACCTTGCGTCTGACCGGCTCGCGGCCGTGCTCATCGGCGGAATGCTCTCGCGCGAGCTCGAGGGACTCGACCTCGAGGCGCTCGCACGGCGGTCGCTCGGCGCCGTGCTCTCGGATCCCGACGGCTTCGTTCTGCCGCCGCTGCCCAACACGCTCTTCACCCGCGACTCGAGCGCCTGGCTCTACAACGGCGTGGTGCTGCCGCCGCTGTTCTGGGCGGCGCGTCGCATGGAGGTCGTCAACGTCTCGCTCATCTACCGGCACCACCCGCTGTTCGCCGGCGGCCGTTTCGCGTTCTGGCATCCACCGGTGGGCGACACGTCCCGCTTCGCGCTCGACGATCTCGTGCAGGGCGCATCTCTCGAGGGCGGGGACATCATGCCAATCGGCAATCGCGCCGTGCTCGTGGGGCTTGGCGAGCGCTCGACCGGGCGCATGGTCGAGCATGTTGCGTCCGCCCTGTTCGCCGCCGGTGAGGCGGACCGCGTCATCGTCTGCCGCATGGTGCAGGAGCGCGCGTACATGCATCTCGACACCGTGTTCACGTTCCTCGACCGGGACGCCGTGACCGTGTATCCGCAGGTCATCGAAGGGATGCGCGTGTTCAGCGTGCGTCCGGGTGAGCGCACCGACTCCTTCGAGATCACTGAGGAGCGGGGGATCATGGAGGCGGTAGCCGATGCGCTTGGCGTGAAACGGCTCCGCGTGATCGAGACCGGCGGCGACACCTTCCAGGCCGCCCGCGAGCAGTGGGACGACGCCAACAACGTGGTTGCGATACGCCCCGGCGTTGTCGTTGCCTATGCCAAGAACGTCCGCACCAACCAGCGCATGCGTGACGCTGGCATCGAGGTGCACGAGATCGAGGGATCCGAGCTCGGCAAGGGCCGCGGCGGGGGGCACTGCATGACCTGTCCGATCGTCCGCGACGGTCTGGAGTGAGTGATGGACGCCACGCAGCCCGGTCCGCTCACCAACCCCACGCTCGACGTGATCGCCCGCAGGCGCTCCACGCGCGCCTACGATCCAACGCCGCTCACCACCGATGAGAAGCAGGCGATCGTGCATGCCGCGCTGCGCGCGCCCACGGCAGGCGGGATGGTGCTCTACACGATCCTTGAGGTCGAGGACCAGGGGCTCAAAGACCGCCTGGCAGTGACCTGTGACGACCAGCCCTTCATCGCCAGGGCGCCGTGGGTGCTTGTGTTCGTCGCCGACATGCAGAAGTGGACCGATCTCTTCGAAGCGTGCGACGTGCGCTCGGTCGAGGACGTCGAGCATCGGAGCGCACCAGGTCCCGGGGATCTGCTGCTGGCGTGCTCCGATGCGCTGATCGCGGCGCACAGCTCGGTGATTGCCGCCGAATCGCTCGGCATCGGCTCGTGCTACATCGGTGACATCCTCGAGGACGGCGAGGAGGTGGCCGACCTGCTCGGTCTGCCACCGCACACGCTACCGGCGGCGATGGTCTGCTTCGGACGTCCGCTCAAGGCGCAGGAGCCGATCCCGCACTACGGGCGACACCTCGTCCACACCGACCGCTACCGGCGGCTCTCTGCCGAGGAGCTGACCGAGGTTGCCGAAGACCTGGCTGCGCTGCATGCCCCGCACGGTCTGCCGCCGGGCATTCGGAACTACCCGCAGGCGGTCTACCGGCGCAAGTACACCTCCGCGTTCATGCGCGAGATGAACCGGTCGGTGGCGTGGTGGCTTGAACGCTGGCAGAGAGGTTTAGTCACCGGCTCGCAGAGCCGATGATGTGTGCATGACGCGGAGGCGCCGGTTAGGCTGACGCTTCCACAGCCGACGAACGGAGAGGTCATGAGAGGGACGGTCGGACGAGTCGCGGCGCTGGCTCTGGTAGTCGCGCTTGTGCTCGCGCTCGGCGGATGCGCCGAGATGAAGGAGAAGGTTTCCAAAGCGCAGAATCCCGCTCCCACAGGCGAGTACTACGACGTCGGCGGGGCGACGATCACGCGCGTGAACGAGCGCTCCAACTACGCGTGGGACATCGATGGCGTGGAGTACGACGCGATCGCCGATGAGACGACCGACTACTACGTCGACGGGCAGCTCGTGACCTACGACGTCTTCACGGACGCCGAGGGCGGCTGGGACGACTTCGAGGACATCAACACGCTCTCGGGCGACGACACCGTGGACATGCTTGTCGAGCCCGACGGCTTCATCACCGACATCAACGTCAACATCGGGGAGTAACCCGGCGCACGCCTACTCGACGACGATCGCGCCCTCGCTGCCGTCGCCGCCGCACAGGATCTCGTAGGTGCCCGGCTCCATCGCGGGGAGGGATACCGTTGCGCCCTGCGAGATGTCCTCGGTGATGCCGAGCTGCGGGAACTTCACCGTCACGCGGCACTCGGTGCCGGGGGCGAAGACGATCTCGGCCGGGACGCCCGCCTTCGCGCGGATGAACGCGGGGTTGAAGCCGCCCTCATCGGCGACCTCGATGCGCTGCACGCTGCCGTCTTCGGCGAGTTCCATCGGGGTCGCGTCGGCGGTGGTCAGGGCGAGGTAGCCCGAGGATACCAGCGCGCTACGGATGAAGTCGGCAGGTAGAGCGGTCGAGTCGTAGTCGACGGTCAGAAGCAGGCTTTCGGTGTCGAAGGTCGCGCTCTCGATGCCGACGATCCCGTCGATCGCCTCGAAGATGTGCACGGATTCGTGAGCCGCGTCGCCCCCTTCGAGGAGCGTGATCGGGAACTCGGCAGCGGTGTCCGCCCGGGCATCGGTCATGACTCGCGTGATGCGGGAGCCCTCGGTCGTCACGCTTCCGGGAGTCCCCGTGGTGAGCGATTGGGCGACGATGAATGCGCCGGCGATGACGACGATGGCGATCACGAGGAGCAGCTGTTTGGGGGTCGGTTTCATCGAGTCTCCTTGCGGCTCGAGCGGACGCGGGTCGGCAGCAAAGCAGCACCTCGTGTGCCAGCGTTGGAGACGAGCACGGGTCGGGAATGCATAGAATCGGTGGTGATGTGATAATCACGTCCTGATGAGGCGGCGTGCGTGCGCCGCCTTCGGTGCTGCAAGGGAGACATCACTCGTGAACAGACAGACGATCGTCGTGGCGCTCGGCGGCAACGCGCTACTCAAGCGCACCGATCCGATGACCGCCGAGGCGCAGCGTGCGAACATCCGCATCGCGGCGAAGGCGCTCGCCCCACTCACCGAGGACTACGACCTGGTCCTCGCGCACGGCAACGGTCCGCAGGTCGGCCTGCTGGCGCTCCAGGCCGCCAGCTACACCGAAGCAGAGCCCTTTCCCCTCGATGTCCTCGGTGCGCAGACCCAGGGCATGATCGCCTACATGCTCGAGCAGGAACTGGGCAACTGGGTGCCGTTCGAGAAGCATATCGCCACGATCCTGACGATGGTGGAGGTCGACCCAGCTGACCCGGCGTTCGACGACCCCACGAAGTTCGTGGGCCCGTGCTACGAGAAGGCCGAGGCGGACAGCCTCGCCGAGCGCAAGGGCTGGATCTTCAAGCGTGACGGCGATCTGTGGCGCCGCGTGGTGGCTTCTCCCGAGCCGAAACAGATCTTCGAACTCGAGCCGATCCGGTGGCTCATCGCGGGTGGAGCGGTGGTCATCTGCACCGGCGGCGGCGGTATCCCGACCGCCTACGCCGACAAGGAGCGCACCATCCTCGCGGGCGTAGAGGCGGTCATTGACAAGGACCTCGCGAGCGAGCTTCTTGCCCGCAGCCTCGGCGCCGACCTCTTCGTGATGCTCACGGATGCCGAAGGCGTCTACGCTGACTGGGGCACGCCGTCGCAGCGCATGATGGGATGGGTCACCCCGGATGAGCTTGCGGCCCACAAGTTCGCAGCGGGGTCGATGGGGCCGAAGGTCGAGGCCGCGAGCCGGTTCGTCCGCTCAACGGGGCGCCGTGCCGCAGTCGGCCGACTCGAGGACATCGCGGCGATCGTCGCCGGGGACGCTGGCACGAACGTCGTACGCGAGGTGCCGGCAGACCGGCAAGCCGCCGAATACTGATCGGGAACGTTCTGACGGTCCGGTGACGTCATACATGATGACGGGCCCTTCGGGGTACGTGGAATGTGTGGCGCGACCGTCATGAGGGCTCGGCGAACCAACACGATGCGAGTGCGGGCGGGTGCGACCGTTCTGGCCGTGACGCTCCTCCTCACGCCGCTGCTCTCGGCGGGCTGCGACCGTGGCGTGCTGCCAGGGCCGCTTGAGCCCCTGCCGGAGGCCTCGCGAGAGCGGACCGAGCCCGACCCCGGACCCGATGGCGCGCCGGCCCCGGCGCCCGCGCCACTCAAGCCCACTCCCGTGGAGCCCGATCCGCCATCCACTCCGGAGCCCGACGACGATGCGGTGCACGGGTGCTATTACACAGCCAACGCGGCGCATGCAGTCCCGGCGGTACCCGCCGAGGCGCGTCGCCTTCTGGACGCGTACGGTGGAAGGTACATCGGAACTGATGCGGGCGTGGTGTATCTGACGTTCGACGAGGGTTACGAGAACGGGCACGCGCCGGCCTTCCTGGACACCCTCGCACGCGCCGGCGTGAAGGCGACCTTCTTCGTCACCGAGTCGTACATCCGCAACAACCCCGCGCTGGTGCGCAGGATGGCCGATGAGGGGCATGTCGTCGGCAACCACACCGCCACGCACCCGTCGTTGCCCTCGCTTGCCGATGACCGCAACGCCTTCGCAGAGGACCTTTCGCTCACTGAAGACGCGTATGAGGCTGCCACCGGACGTCCGATGGCCCGTGTGATGCGTCCGCCGATGGGCGAGTACAGCGCCCGATCCCTCTGGCTCACACAGCAGCTGGGCTACGAGAGCGTGTTCTGGAGCTTTGCGCACCGCGACTGGCTCGTGGACGACCAGCCGCCGGTCGATGTCACCGTGAAGCGGCTTCTCGACGGCAGCCATCCGGGCGCGATCCACCTGCTGCACGCGTTGTCGGCGAGCACCACGGCGGCTCTGGAAGAGGCCATCGCGGGGCTGCGCGCGCAGGGGTACGGCTTCGGCACGCTCTGACGGCCGCCGGCTCGTCGTGGTCCCAGCGCGGACCCGGCGAGACCGTGCTGGACGCGCGTATACTTATTGCATATAGTTCCTATGTAGTTTGAAACCTGCAATAAGGGGCTACAATGGACGCCGTGTCAAACCTTATGAACGAGCGCGAGCAGCGCTTCGCAGCCGCCCTCAAAGCGGATGGTCTGCGCATGACGCACCAGCGTCTTGAGGTCATCCGGGAGCTGGCAGCAGCGAAGCACCATCCCGATGCGGACGAGGTGTACCGAGCGGTCCGCGAGCGGGTGCCGACGATCTCACTCGACACGGTCTATCGCACGCTCGGCACCCTTGCGGCGCGCGGGCTCATCGAGCGCATCTCGGCGCCCGGGGCCACGCGGTTCGACCCGGATGCGTCGGCGCACCACCATTTCGTATGCACCCGGTGCGGGCGGATCGAGGACATCGAGGTTGATGCGCTGGACCCGGTCGAAGTGCCGGACGAGATCGCCCGGATCGGGGAGGTCACCTCGGTTCGGCTTGAGATGAAGGGTGTCTGCGCAGCATGCGCTGCGCGAGATGCCAGATGAACGCGTTCTCGCGTATCCCGAGGACGTTTCGGGGACGCTGGGCGGTCCTGTACCCGATGAGATGAGGAGGGACGTATGGCTGAACTGAAGCCAGGGTGCGTGTCGCCGGCGAAGGGGCCGGTAGCACCGCCGAAGCCGACCGGAGAGCCGGACGAGCCGGCTGCGACGAGCGAGGAGAAGCGCATGGGTGTGATGGTGGGGCGCGAGGCGCCCGATTTCGAGGCGAACGGCTACCAGGATGGGAAGTTCGCCACGTTCAAGCTCTCAGACTACCACGGCAAGTGGGTCGTGATCTGCTTCTATCCGGGCGACTTCACCTTCGTTTGACCGACCGAGATCTCGGCGGTCGCCAAGAAATACCCGGAGTTCCAGGATCTCGGCGTTGAGATCCTTTCGTTCAGCGTCGATAGCCACTTCATCCACAAGATGTGGCAGGAGTACGAGCTCTCCAAGATGGTCGATGGCGGCGTGCCGTATCCGATGCTCTCCGACGGGGGCGGCAGGATCGGCGCGGCGTACGGTGTCTATGACGAGAATGCAGGCGTGAACGTGCGCGGGCGGTTCATCATCGATCCGGACGGTATCATCCAGGCGATGGAAGTCCTCACGCCGCCGGTGGGCCGTAATCCCGACGAGCTGATCCGCCAGCTCAAGGCGTTCCAGCACACTCGTGAGACCGGAGAGGTCATGCCCTCCGGCTGGCAGCCGGGCGGCACAACACTCACGCCGGGTCCGGATCTCGTCGGGCGCGTGTGGGAAGTCTGGAAGCCGTAGGCTTCGGCTCGGCACACGAATGTGTGCGGCCCCGCTCGCGTTCCGGGCGGGGCCGCATCGCGCGACGGGTATGCACATCACGCAGGCCACGGTAGGAGGGTGCACTCATGGACGAGGTGACGCAGGTGCTCGAGGCGATGAAGGCCGCCGGTGAGCCGGTGGCGGCGGGCAGGGTCGCCGAGATGACGGGCCTGGACCGCAAGTTAGTTGACAAGGCCATGGACACGCTCAAGAAGTCGGGCGAGATCGAGTCGCCGGTGCGCTGCAAGTGGCAGCCTACGGCGTAGGCGGGCGCTCGTCCGTCCCCACCACCTCGGGTAGCGGACGCTCGTCGGCGAACCACTCGGCGTCGAAATCGCCCTCGGCGATCATCTCGATCGGCAGGCGGAGGTACTTGCCGCGTGCCTCGACGGCTACGGTGCCGTCATCGAGCAGGATCTCGCCCGTGCCCTCGAAGAGACGACCCGAGTCCCGTGTGATCCGGGCGTGCGCCACGACCTCACCACCGATGGGAACCGGTTTGCGGTAGCGCACGGTGAGTTCGACCGTCACGCCCCACGCATCGCGGTCGGTGACGTTGATCGCCCGGCCGATGGTTTCATCCAGTATCGTGGATGCGATGCCGCCATGCAGACGACCGGGATAGCCCTGGTGCTGCTCCCTCGGGGTGAAGACGCCGGCGAGTTCACCGTTCTCGAGCTCGAAGAAGCGCGCGTGCAGACCCGCGTCGTTCTCGACACCGCAGACCATGCACATGCGGCTGACGTTCTGGGCTGCGAGCACGCGGTCGGGCATGAGGTGTCCTCTCGTCGGCTGTGCCTATTGTAGGCCAGGGCGCCGCAGGTAGCCGAGTTCGGGCACACTGTGCAAGAGGCACTGTGACACGCCGTACGCGGCGCGGGGAGGGGTTGCCGATGTCGCACCAGGAGCACATGCGCCGGGCGATCGCGCTCAGCCGCGAGAAGATGCGCGAGGACGAAGGCGGTCCCTTTGGAGCCGTCATCGTGCGCGACGGTCGCATCATCGCCGAGGGCTGGAACCGGGTCACCGGTCACAACGACCCCACCGCGCATGCCGAGATCGTGGCTATCCGCGAGGCGTGTCGCGTGCTCGGCACGTTCTCGCTCGAGGGGTGCGTGCTCTACTCGAGTTGCGAGCCGTGCCCGATGTGTCTTGGCGCCATCTGGTGGGCGCGGATCGATCGTGTGTACTTCGCCAATACCGCCGAGGATGCTGCTGCCATCGGCTTCGACGACCACCGGCTGTACGCCGAGATGGCGCTCCCCCGTGAAGCGCGTGCGCTTCCCTCCGAGCGCCTGCTGGCCGACGAGGCCCGCGCCGTGTTTGCCGAGTGGGCGGCCAACCCCGCCAAGGAGCGCTACTAGTGCTCCCACCCGATGGACTGCTTGAATGTCCGGTCTGTCACGCTCCGCTTGCGACGGCCGATCGCTCGATGCGCTGCCCGGCAGGTCATGCGTTCGACATCGCGCGGCAGGGGTATGTGAACCTGCTGTCGGGCAGGGCCCACACTAAGACCGGTGACACGCCGGAGATGCTCGCCGCTCGCGCCGCGTTTCTCGCCGCGGGGCACTTCGCGCCGCTCACGCTCGCGATCGCCGGGGCGGTGGCGGATGCCGCATGCGGTGTAGACGGCGTGATCGTCGATGTGGGTGCGGGAATCGGCCACTACCTGGCGGCGGCCCTCGAGGCGTTGCCAGGCCGGACTGGCGTGGCGCTCGACCTCTCGAAGCATGCCGCACGCAGGGCGGTCCGAACGCACCCTGCCGTCGTGTCGGTGGTGTGCGACGCATGGGACGGTCTTCCGGTCGCTGACGGGGCGGCTGCTGTGGTGCTGAACGTCTTCTCACCCCGGAACCCCGCGGAGTTCTCACGGATCCTCGCCCCGCGCGGAGCGCTCGTGACGGCCACCCCCCGGCCCGAGCACCTGCGGGAACTCGTGGAGTCTCTCGGTCTGGTCACGGTGGAGCCCGACAAGGACGAGCGGCTCGAAACGGCCCTCGGCGGCTACTTCCGACGGCACTCGGTCCGTGCGGTGACCACGACGCTCGCGCTGTCGCGAGCCGATGTCTCGGCGCTCGTCATGATGGGGCCGAGCGCGCACCACATCGACCCGCAGGTGTTGGCGAGCGCACTCGAAGGACTGCCCGAGCCGGTGCCCACGACGCTTGCTGTCAGCGTGACCACGTGGTTCCGAGGCACGCCGTAGCAGCGGGTTGCGACCTAGTGTGATGACTGTCACACGGTATGCGAGCATGCAGACGGGCGGTCATGAAGCCGCTCGAGTGTGCCGATACTGGTAGATGAGCCGCGGGTGGTCCGTGGCTCATCCGGGCTGCGGTCCGGTCGCTTCGAGAGGTGGCAGGCGTGGTACGTGGGCGCGTGGAGCGGTCGACCGTACGGTCGCCCGCGTTTGTGGCTGTTGCACTCACGATGTCGCTCCTCGTCATCGGCCTGTATGCAGCCTCTCACGCGATCTCGGCGGCGAGCTTCCGTGAGGTGGAGGAGCAGACGACGCTCGAGCATGGCGACCGCCTCGCGCAGGCGTACGCCGCGCAGCTCTCCGCGCTCGACCGGATTTCGGGTGACTGGGCCCCCTGGGACGATACCTACCGGTTCGTGCAGGGCGACCAGCCCTCCTATGTCGAGGACAACCTCGGCGCAGACACGCTCGTCAACCTGGGCATCACAGCGATGGTGTTCTGCGATCTCGAGGGCCGTGTGGTCTACTCGGTCGGTCTCGATCCGGTGACTGCGGAGTTTGCTGGCGTCCCCACCGAACTCGAGTCACTCGGCGCCGACTCCCGCTTCCTGGCGTGGGGCGACCCGGAGGACGTCCAGGGTGGGCTTCTTACAACGGAGCAGGGACCGGTGCTCTTCTCGGCACGACCGATCACAACGAGCACGTGGGACTGGCCGCCAGCGGGGACGCTCATCGTGGCCAGAGCGCTCGACGACTCGCTTGTTACCGAGATCGCCGAGGACACCCGTCTGAACGTGGAGCGCGTGAGAATCGAGGAGCTGCCGGCTGAGATCGCCGCTTCGAGCGTTCCCGCGGTGTGGATCGAGGGCCCCAACGAGGTGAACGCAGCTGTCGTCCTCGACGACTGGGAGGGCAGTCCGGCCCTGGCTTTGCGTGCCACAACCGATCGCGCGATCGTTCGAGAAGGCCAGCGCTCGGTCGTCCTGTTCGGTGGCCTGCTCGGTCTTCTCGGGCTCATCTCGTCGGGAGTGCTCATCTACGTCATCAGCCGTGAGCATCGTGCGCTCCAGGCCCGGGTGGAAGCGGAGCGCGAGGCCAGGCGGGCCGACGAACGGTACCGCTCGCTCATGGATGCGATGGCTGACGCCGTGTTTGGCGTGGACGACGACGGCCGCGTGTACTTCGCCAATCCGCGTGCCGCCAGGCTACTGGGACAAGCGACCGAAGAGCTCGTGGGGGTGCACTACCGCGATCTCATGACGCACGAATCCGCAGAGCGAGTGGCCGAGGGCATCGAGCGCGATGGCGGCGGGCTCGGGTCGTGGGAGGTGACCTTGCTCGATGTCACAGGTCACCCCGTGGACGTCGAGATGGGAGTCTCGTGGTTCCAGGAGGGGCCGGAGGGTCATCACCGCATGCAGTGGGTCGCACGGGACATCGCCGAGCGCAAGCGTTTCGAACACGAACTCGTCTACCTCGCAACACACGACCACCTGACCGGACTGTTCAACCGCCGCCGTTTCGAGGAGGAACTCGAGGCGTGCGTGTCCCATGCCCGCCGTGCCGGAGAGACGGCAGTACTGCTCTGGCTCGACCTCGACAACTTCAAAGAGGTCAACGACAGCCTCGGGCACAACGCCGGCGATGACATCCTCATGAGCGTGGCGCTGCAGCTCTCCAAAGCCATGCGCGGAGACACGGTGGTGGCGCGGCTCGGTGGCGACGAGTTCGCCCTGCTCATGCCGCAGGTCACGCACGATGAGATCGAGGCGCTGTGCGCCCGCGTGCTCGCTGAGGTTCGTGCGATGCAGTTCATGACCGACGAGGGACCCGTCCACCTGACGGCCAGCATCGGTATCGTCGTGTTACCCGACCATGCGACGACCGCCGAGGAGGCACTGGCTCGCGCCGACCTCGCGATGTACCGAGCCAAGGACGGCGGTCGCAACAGCGTCTGCGTCTACCGGCCGGACGAGGACTGGCACGAGGAGCTCAAGGCGCGCTTCGACTGGGCGGTGACCATCGAGTCGGCGCTACGCGAGGACCGGTTCACCGTTCACTGGCAGCCGATCATCGACCTCGAAAGCGGACAGGCCGATCGGTACGAGCTGCTCATCAGGCTCCTCGACGAACGTGGCTCGCTCGTGCCGCCGGGGAGCTTCCTGCCGGTTGCCGAGCAGCTCGGTCTGATCGGCGCGATCGACCGGTACATGGTGAGCCAGGCGATCAGACTACTCGCGTCGATGCCCGACGAGGAGCGCGTACGCGTGGACGTCAACTTCTCGGGCAAGGCGCTCTCGGACACCGATTTGCCAGAGATCATCGCGGCGGAACTCATGCAGTCGGGTGTCGATCCGCACTGGCTCGGCATCGAGGTCACCGAGACGGCCGCCGTGGTCGACATGCTCAAGGCGCGCACCTTCATCGAGGGGCTCAAGTCGATCGGCGTGCGGGTGTCCCTCGATGACTTCGGGTCGGGCTTCTCGTCCTTCTACTACCTGCGCAACCTGCCGATCGACACGCTCAAGATCGACGGCAGCTTCGTGCGGGAACTGGTCAGCAACAGGCGCGACCAGCATGTGGTGCGCTCAATCATCGAACTCGCACGGGGGCTCGGCATCGAGACCACGGCCGAGTGCGTCGAGGATGCGGACACGCTCGACATGCTGCGGTCCTTTGGCATCCGGTTCGCGCAGGGGTTCCACATCGGCCGGCCCGGACCGATCGACCTTGCGGCCATGCCGACCGTGGTGGGCCTGAGCGCGTTGGGCCCGGTTACGGCGAGCCCGACCGTCACGGGTCCGGTCGGTGCCGACGGCTGAGGCCGCCGGCGATCGAGACCTGACGTCCCGCTAGCGGCGCCTGCGCCCGCGACCGCGGCTCGAGCTGTAGACCGTGCGCACTGGACGCGTTGCCGCGCGCTCGGGGTTGGGGACCAGCCGCTGCTGCGAGTAGTCGAACCCTTCGGCGTCGTGCGTGTCGAGTACCGCGCCGATCTTGACCTCGATGTCCCGGAGCGTCTCGTGCTCCTCGGGGGCCAGCAGTGATACCGCCGTGCCGCTCTTGCCCGCACGGGCGGTCCTGCCGATGCGGTGCACGTAGTCCTCGGGGGAGTTCGGCATGTCGTAGTTCACGACGTGGCTGACGTCGTCGATATCGATGCCGCGCGCCACCACGTCGGTCGCCACGAGCACGCGTACGCGCCCGAGCTTGAGGTTGTCGAGCGCACTCTGGCGCTGCGACTGCGAGCGGTCGCCGTGGATCGCGGCGCACTTGATGCCCGCCTGGTGCAGGACCTTCGCCACGCGGTCCGCGCGGTGCTTGGTGCGGGTGAACACGATGACGCGGTCCAGATTGTGCTCGTTGATGAGGTGCACGAGCAGCTGCGCCTTCTGCTGCGTGCCGACCGGGTAGACGCGCTGCTCGACGAGCTCGATCGGCGTGGCGGCGGGCGCCACCTCCACGCGGACCGGGTCGTGAAGCGTCGAGCTCACGATGCGCATCACGTCAGGTGACATGGTGGCCGAGAACAGCAGGTTCTGACGCTCGGCGGGGATGGTCGCGATGATCTTGCGCACCTGCGGCCAGAAGCCCATGTCGAGCATGCGGTCGGCCTCGTCGAGCACGAGCACCTCGACGTGGGACAGGCTGACCACTCGGCGCTCCATGAGGTCGAGCAGGCGGCCGGGCGTGGCCACGAGCACGTCCACGCCACGCTTGAGTGCCTTGATCTGCGGTTCGTAGCCCACGCCACCGTAGACGACGGCGACCCGATGCTTGGTGAGCGCGGCCACCTGGCCTGCGACGCCTTCGATCTGTCCCGCGAGCTCGCGGGTGGGGGTGACGACGAGCGCGCGGGGGCCGCCGGGCCCGGCGGTGATCCGCTGCATGAGCGGGAGGACGAAGGCGGCAGTCTTGCCGGTGCCCGTCTGGGCACAGCCGACGACGTCGCGGCCTTCGAGCACGTACGGGATGGCATCACGCTGGATGGGGGTCGGGCGCGTGTAGCCCATGGCCGCCACAGCCTCGAGAAGGCGTGGCGAAAGACCCAGGTTGTCGAAACTCAAGTAAGAGCTCCTTCCTCGTGCGCCATATCAGGTCGCACTGCGGGCAGACGCAGTTGTCCTGACACATCACGAGGAAAGCGAAGGACGACCGAGTCTTGGTTGTCCGGCCCGTGTTCGGGCGCGGTTCTCGCGAGAGTATACGGGCTGACGTGCGAAAAAGCGAATCGCCGCTCGTGCTACCGTTGTCGCATGACCGACACACTCCGATTCGCCGCCACCTGCCCGCGCGGGGTAGAGGCCCTACTCGCCGACGAGCTGCGCACGCTCGGCATCGCCGACGTCCGCGAGAGTCGCGCTGCGGTGACGTTCGCAGGCGCGCTCGCCGACGGGTACCGCGCCTGCCTCTGGTCGCGGCTCGCCAGCCGCGTGCTGCTCACGCTCGGCGAGTTTCCCGCGGCGACGGCCGACGAGCTCTACGCGGGCGTAGCTGCGGTGCCGTGGGAGGACCACCTGAGGGCCGACGGTACGCTTGCCGTTGACGTGGTTGGATCGACGTCCGGGCTCACGCACACCCGCTTCGCGGCCCAGAAGACCAAGGATGCGATCGTCGACCGGATCCGCGAGCGGCACGGGGCGCGCCCGTCGGTGGAGTCCGAGCGGCCGGGCATCCGGGTGAACGTGCGTTTGCATCGGGAGCGCGCGACCCTCTCGCTCGATCTCTCCGGCGAGCCGCTCCACATGCGCGGCTACCGCACGCCGGGTGAGCAGGCCGAGGCGCCACTCAAGGAGAATCTCGCTGCGGCCGTGCTCGTGCGCGCGGGGTGGCCCGCCATCGCGAGCGCCGGCGGGCCGCTGCTCGACCCGCTGTGCGGCTCGGGCACGCTGCTCGTCGAAGGCGCGCTCATGGCGTCCGATCAGGCGCCCGGGCTGCTCCGCGAGTACTGGGGCTTCACGGGCTGGCTCGGTCACGACGAGGCGGCCTGGCAGGCGTTGCTCGACGATGCCGACGAGCGTGCCGAAGCGGGCAGGGACGGCCTCCCGACGATCGCGGGATCGGACGCCGACCCGCGGGCCGTGTCGCTTGCCCTCACGTGCGTCAAGCGGGCCGGCTTCGGAAGGCTCATCGACGTGCGGGAGGCCGGGCTTGCCGACTTCGCGGCTCCGGAGGGCGCGCCGCCCGGTCTCGTGGTCACGAATCCGCCGTACGGGGTTCGACTCGGCGAGACCGGGGAGCTCGAGGCGCTCTATGCGCTGCTGGGCGGGCGACTGCTCGAGGGTTTCGACGGCTGGGAGGCTGCGATCCTCACTTCGGATGAGGCGCTCGCGCGCGCCACGGGGCTGCGCAGCCACGCAGCGCACACGCTCTATAACGGCGCGATCGAGACGAAGGTCTACCGCTTCAGCGTCTCCGGCGCCGCCACCCGTGCCGAGGTGCGTCGCGCACCGGAACCGCGTTCGGCAGGTGCCGAGATGTTCGCCAACCGCCTGCGCAAGAACGCGCGGCACATCGGCAAGTGGGCGCGGCGCGAGGGCGTCACGTGCTACCGCGTCTACGATGCCGACCTACCCGAGTACGCGGTGGCCGTCGACCTCTACCAGGGCGCGGGCCCGGACGAGGGCCAGCGGTTCGCGCACATCGCCGAGTACGCACCGCCTCCGTCCATCGACCCAGCTCTCGCCGAGGCGCGGCTTGCCGAGGCGGTGGAGGTGTCGGCCGGTGTTCTCGAGGTGCTGCCCGAGGACGTGGCGGTCAAGGTACGACGTCGCCAGCGCGGCACCTCGCAGTACGAGCGCGTGGCCGAGCGAGGCGAGTTCGTGCAGATCGCCGAGGGCGGACTGCGCTTCCTCGTGAACCTCCACGATTACCTCGATACGGGCATCTTCCTCGACCACCGCCCGGTGCGCGCAATGGTGAGCGAGTTGTCGGAGGGCGCACGCGTGCTCAATCTGTTCGCGTACACCGGCACGGCGAGCGTGTACGCGGTCGATGGCGGCGCGGTTGCGGCCAACACCGTGGACCTCTCGGGCACGTATCTGGACTGGGCGGAGCAGAACATGGCGCTCAACGGGTACGCGGAGCGGCCCGGCGTACGCTTCATGCGCTCCAACGCGCTCACCTGGCTTGCCGAGGAGCGCCGACGCGTGGAGGCCGGTCTGGCCGACCGATACGGCCTCGTGTTCTGCGACCCGCCCACGTTCTCAGCAAGCAAGAAGATGGGCGCACAGACCCTTGACGTGCAGCGCGATCACGTAGGGCTGATCGCCGGTGCAGCGGCGGTGCTCGCCGACGACGGCGTGCTGCTGTTCTCCACCAACTTGCGGACCTTCAAGCTCGATGCCGACGCGCTCGGTGACCTGCACGTCGAGGACATCACGCCGGAGACCATCCCGCCCGACTTCGCGCGGAGCCCGAAGATCCACCGGTGTTTCAGGATCAGACGCGCGTAGTCGCGCTGTGGTCGACCGTGCCGGGGCGCGGCGCCGGTCGCAACTGCGGGGCCCTGTGCAGCGGCGCTGACAGCCGGTGCGGCACGGCGGCTGGAAGAGACTACTAGCGCGAAGCGTCGCGCTCGCGTACACTTTTCGCGGGGCCAGAGGAGGCCCTTTGGATCTGCGGCGTGACACCCGCGATTCGCGGGGGACGAGTCGCGTCGCAATTGTTTTGCCCTAAGGGGCGAGAGGATGGGTTTGCATGGCACAGGGTACCGTCAAGTGGTTCAATCCGGACAAGGGCTACGGCTTCATCTCGCGTGAGGATGGCGACGATCTGTTCGTCCACTTCTCCGAGATCCAGGGCGAGGGCTTCAAGACCCTCGACGAGGGCGCGGCTGTCGAGTTCGACGTCACCGCCGGCCAGAACGGCAAGATGCAGGCGAGCAACGTTCGCAAGATCTAGCCTTCGGCTTGACACGAACACACGAGAGCGGCCCTTCGGGGCCGCTCTCCGTGTGTTCGGGCGTCGAATGGTAGCGTTGTTGCGGTCCGGCCAAGGGGGTGCGCAGTGAGCGGATGGATCCTGGTGGCGGGCGGAGGTGCGCTGGGCGCGGCGCTTCGCTACGGTGTCACGCTTGCGTTCGCTCGCCCGGGTGTCGCCGCGTTCCCCTGGCACACGTTCGGGGTGAACGCCGCGGGCTCGTTCCTTCTCGGGCTCCTCATGGCGGTCCTCCCTGCTGGCGAAGTCGGCGAGCGATGGCGCCTCTTTCTCGGCGTCGGTGTCCTCGGGGGGTTCACCACGTTCTCGACGTTCAGTCTCGAAACCGTGGCGCTCGTCCATGATGGTGCCACCACAACGGCTCTCGCGTATGCCGCAGGAAGCGTGGCGGCCGCCCTCGTGGGTGCGGCGCTCGGATATGCGGTCGGGCGGACGCTCTAGAGCGAGCACCCGCCCGTCCCCATCGTGTTCTGCTCAGGGGTCCGTCCTGTACCATGCCCCGCGCCTATCACGCCGCTGCGAACCGTTCTACGCATGTCGCGCGGCGTTCGCCAGAATCGCGTCGTGCCAGTAGCGGGCCATGCCCTCGTGGATCTTCTCGTAGGTGGCCGTGAACCGCGGATCGGAGAGGTACATCTCGGCCAGGTTCACGTGCATCTCGCGCGAGCACGGGTAGAACCAGCGGTCGATCTGCAGACGTGCCTGCTCGGCCAGATCCATCGCGCGCGGGTCGTCGGCAGGCACGCCCGCTTCCATCAGCGCGACGGTGTCGGCGCCGATCTGCTCGCTCTCGGCCTTGAAGCGCGCCCAGTCCGTCTTCGTGTACCGCGCGGTGCGGCGGGCCGACTCCTTGTAGGCGTCGCTCTCGCCCCAGCGCTCTTCGACCTCGTCGGCGTACTCGGCCGGATCGAAATCGCCGAAGACGCCCAGCATCTCATCGTTCGTCATATGTACGCCCGTCCTCTCTGCGTTGATGGCCCGCTCCACCGAGCGGATGAGAGCCTCCGTCCTGTCAGCCTTGCCACGCAGCATCTCGTGCTGCAGCTCGAGGGCCGCGAGCCGGTCGAAGGCGCCTCCGGCGAGCAGAGCACCGATGTCGTCGAGCGGGATGTCGAGCTCTCGGAAAAGCAGGATCTCCTGAAGCCGCTCGACGTCGCGCCGGCTGTAAAGCCTGTAGCCAGCCGCGCTGCGCTCCGAGGGCTCGAGCAGCCCGATGCTGTCGTAGTGATGGAGCGTCCGGATGCTCACCCCCGCCAGGCGTGCGACCTCACTCACGGTGAGCGCGGGTGAGGCGGGAACCTGCCGAGCCCGGCCCGTGGTTTCGTGCTCCGTGGTGCTCATCTGACCGTTCACCTCCGTGCGGAGCATAGACCCTTACGTTACGTGAGGGTCAAGAGGCGAATCTCAAGTACCCGCGGTCACGGCCTGGAGCGGTACGATGGGGTCCGGTAGCCGAAGCGGGGAGGGGCACATGGCACAGACGGGCTGGAAGGCCAAGCGCGGGCGGAAGGCGGTCGCGGCGGCGGTCTTCGCGGTGCTGGGGCGCGGGTTCGTCGCCGCGGCGCGGCTTGACGAACGCGTGCGCGCCGAGGCGGCGTCGTGGCCGGAGGACACGGTCATCACCCTGCGGATCGCACCGTTCGGGCCCCAGGTGTCCTGGCGCAAGCGCGAGGGGGTGCTCGAGTATCTCGGCGGCGTTCAGGTGACGCCGTCGCTCGCGGTCATCTTCAAGAGCGTGGACGGTGCGCTGCCGCTGCTCGTGGGCATGAAGCCGGTTCTCGGAGCGTTCGCCGAGCATCGGGCCACCGTGTCAGGCGACCTCGCACTCGCGATGTCGTTCGTTCGCTGCCTGCACATCGTCGAGGGGTACCTGTTCCCCGACCTCATGACGCGGCGCATCCTGCCGCGTCCCGCCGAGCGCCGTGCCGGTCACCTTGTCGCCTACGGGACTCTCGTGTTCCGCCGTGCCCGTCTGGAAGGAGCCTCCTCGTGATCCCCGACTACTACGAGTTCTGCAACTCGACCAAGATCGTCTCGGGTACGCGTGCCATCGAGCACATCGGCTACGAGCTCGCCGCGCTCGGCGCATCGCGGCCCCTCGTGCTCACCAACGCGCAGCTGCTCGAGCTCAAGGTGGCCGCGATCGTGATCGACGCGCTCGCCGACACCGAGGCCGAGGTCGCAGGTGTTTACGACGAGATACCCGTCGACTCCTCGGCCGCGGTGGTCGACGATGTGGCGCGTGTCTACCGCGAGAGCGGTGCGGACGCGATTGTCGCGGTCGGAGGGGGCTCGGTGCTCGACACCGCCAAGGGCGCGATGATCGTGCTCACGCATGGCGGGTCGCTGATGGAGCACCGCGGAGCCGAGAGCTTGCTCGGGAGGCGCGCGGTGACCTTCATCGCGATTCCCACCACGGCCGGCACCGGCTCGGAAGTCACCTCGGCCGCGGTCATCAAGGACACCGAGCGGCACGTGAAGATGGGGTTCACGTCGCTGTCGCTCCTGCCCGACGTCGCCATCCTCGACCCGCGCCTCACGGTGGGGCTCCCGCCGCGCCTGACCGCTTCGACGGCGATGGACGCGCTCACGCACGCGGTGGAGTCGGTCAGCTGCGTGCAGGCCAATCCGCTCTCGGACTGCTATGCCAAGGCGGCGATCGGACTCATCCGCGACCATCTGCCGGCCGTGCTCGACGACCCGCGGTCGACCAAGGCGCGCCTGGCGCTCGCCAACGCGGCGCTCATGGCGGGCGCGGCGTTCTCCAACGCGATGGTGGGCATCGTGCACGCGATGGGTCACGCCGCCGGCGGCGTTGCGGGCGTGCCGCACGGTGAGGCGATGAGCGTCCTGCTGCCCCACGGCATGGCCTACAACCTCGACGTGGCGTGCGACCGGTACGGGGAGCTGCTGCTCGATCTCGCCGGCGTCGAGACGTACGCGGCCACGCCGGCCGCCGATCGCGGCGCCGCGGCCATCGGCGCCGTGCGCTCCATGATGGCCATGCTCCACGAGCGGACCGGCCTGCCGGTCACGCTCGGCGAGATGGGTGTCGAGCCCGAGCAGATCCCGGACATCGCCCGCGCCGCGCTCGATGACGGGGCGATGTCCATGAACCCGAAGCAGCCGAGCTACGAGGAGCTCATCGAGATCCTGAAGGGCGCGCTGTGAGTCGCCCCAGCGGCGAGGCTCCGGCCGGCGGTTGGATGGGGCGGGTCCTCAGGGTCGACCTGGGCACGCGCGAGGTGCGCGACTACCCGTGGACGGATGAGGATCGCCGGATGTGGCTCGGCGGCAAGGCGATGGCCGCGCGGATCCTGGCCGACGCGCTGCCTGACGTCCCCGCATCCGCGGACCACACGGTGGATGGGTCGGGTCACGGCGTCGACCCCCTCGGGCCGGAGAATGTGGCGGTCATCTCCACCGGGCCGCTCACCGGGACCGGGGCGCCGTCGAGCGCGCGCTTCAACATCTCGGCACTCTCGCCGCTCACCGGTCTCGTCGCCTCGTCCAACTGCGGCGGCCCCTTCGGCGCGCACCTCAAGAGGGCGGGTCTCGACGCGCTCGTGCTCGTCGGACGCGCCGTCTCGCCGGTCTGGCTCGAGGTGAACGAGGCCGGTGTCGTCTTCCACGATGCCGCCGACGTGTGGGGCATGCGCACGGGCGAGGCACAGACGGCGCTTGCCGGCGCCGTGGACAGCCGCTCGGGCGTGCTCGTGATCGGTCCCGCCGGCGAGCACCTCGTTCCGTATGCGTGCATCATCTCGGGTGAGCGAGCGGCCGGCCGTGCCGGCATGGGCGCCGTGCTCGGCAGCAAGAACGTGAAGGGCCTCGTCGCATGGGGCAGCCGGAAGGTCCCGGTGGCGCATCCCGAGAAGTACCGGGCGCACCTGAAGCGCTGGACGGCGTCGATCAAGGCGCACCCTATCGCGGGCGGGTCGCTGCCCCGGCTCGGCACGGCGGGCTTCCTCGTGCCGATGCAGGAGCTCGGCATCGTGGCAACGCGCAACTTCAAGCGCGGCCGTTTCGAACATGCGGCCGAGATCGACGGCGAGGCACTTGCAGCGCGCCGTCTCGTCGATACGGGCGGTTGTGCAGCCTGCCCGATCCACTGCGGGCGCGTCGTCGAGCTTGACGGTCAGCGCATCAAAGGGCCGGAGCTCGAGACGCTCGTGCTGCTCGGCGCCAACATCGAGAACCCCGACCTGGACCGCATCATCGAATGGAACGCGCTCTTAGATGAGCTCGGCCTGGACACCATGAGCGCCGGCGTCACGCTCTCCTACGCGATGGAGGCTGCCGAGAAGGGGCTCTGGGACAACGGGCTGCGCTTCGGCGAGACCGATGGGCTGGCGTCACTGTTCGAGGACATCGCGTATCGTCGCGGGCTCGGTGCCAAGCTCGCCGAGGGCTCGCGGCGGTTGGCCGAGCGCTACGGCGGTGCGGGCTTCGCGATGAACGTGAAGGGTCTCGAGCTTGCGGCCTACGAGCCGCGGGGGGCGGTGGGGCAGGGCCTCGGGTACGCGGTCTCCAACCGCGGCGGCTGCCACCTGAACGCCGGCTACGCGGTCGCGCTCGAGGGGCTCGCGCTTCGCATGGACGGCCGCTCGACCGGGGGCAAGGCCGCGCTCACCGCGTTCTTCCAGGACCTCATGGAGGTCGTCTCCTCGGCGGGCGTCTGCCTGTTCACGACGTTGAGTGTGCTCCCCGGCGCGCTCGTGGAGCATCCCGAGCGAGGTGTGGGGGCGCTGGCGGCGCGCGCCTTCTCGTACGCGGGCGGGCTGATGCGCGCGCTGCGCATCCTCCCGCGAGCGCTGCTAGGCATCCCGATGCCGCTCGTGCCACACCTGCGCGCCATCGAGCTCGTGACCGGCGAGCGGTACGGCTTCGGCGGCTTCTGGTCGCTCGGCGAGCGCGGGTACACGCTCGAGCGCATGCTCGGTCTGCGCTTCGGCAGCGGTGGTGCGCTCGGCGACACGCTGCCCGCGCGGCTGCTCGAGGAGCCGATCGACGCCGAGGATGCTGCGAGCGTCGTCCCGCTCGCCGGGCTCAAGCGCGACTACTACCGTCAGCGTGGTTGGGACGAGCACGGCGTGCCGACGCCCGGCGTACTCAGACGGCTCGGCATCCCGGCCGCAGACGGGCGTTAGACCGCATGCCCACCGTCCTCCTCGCACTCGCCACGTCGCTGCTCTTCGGGTTCGGCGACTTCCTGGGCGGCATCGCCACCCGGCGCGACTCGGCGTACGCGGTGACCGGCACCTCGCACGTGCTCTCGATCGTGCTGCTCGGCATCGCGGTTGCGGTGCTGCCCGCCGCCACGCCGAGCCGCGGCGACCTGCTCTGGGGCGCGGCATCGGGCCTCTCGGGCGTCATCGGCGTGATGTCGCTCTTCGCGGCGCTCGCACTGGGGCGGATGAGCATCGTGGCGCCGGTGGTGGCCGCGCTCTCGGCTGCGCTGCCCGCGCTCTTCGACCTGGCGTCCGGCACCAGGCTCTCGCCTGTGACGCTCGGTGGGATAGCGCTCGCGCTCGTTGCGATCGTGATCGTCAGCCTCGCTCCCGACGATCGTCTTCACGCCCCGGCACACGAGTACCGTCCCCGGCTTGCGCTCGCCCTTTCACTCGTGGCGGGCGTCGGGTTCTCCGGGGCGTTCATATCGTACTCGTTCACGTCTGCCGAGAGCGGTCTCACGCCGGTGCTCGCGGCCCGCGTGGTGTCGATCGTCGTGTCGGTCGCGCTCGCGTTCATCGTGGGCCGCGGGTTTCCCGCCGATCGCACGGCGATGCCTGCTGCCCTGGGGGCCGGCCTTACCGACGCGCTCGCCAACGTCACGATGCTCACCGCGATCCGGCTAGGGCCGCTCGCGATCGCCTCCGTGCTCGGCTCGCTCTTCCCTGTGGTGGTCGTGGTGCTTGCGCGCGTCTTCCTCGGCGAGCGGCTCACCGGGCTCCAGCGCGCCGGCGTGGCACTCGCCATAGTCGCGGTGCTGCTGTCGGCCGCGCCTTAGGCGCGTGTCCGGACGTCGCGCAGCAGCGGCCCTCACATCGGGTACCCTTAACGCAACGGCACCTTAGAGGAGTGCGTATGCTCGAGATCGACATCCCAGGCCGCGGCAGTCTCGCCCTCGAGCACCTGCTGCTCGATGTCAACGGCACGATCGCCGCAGGCGGAGTACTCGTACCCGGCGTGGCGGAGTCGCTCGCATCGCTCGGGAGCGTGCTCCACGCGGTGGCTGTCACCGCCGACACGCACGGCACCGCCCCGACGCTACGTGCTGCCACCGGCATCGATATCGTCGTCATCGTGCCCGGCAACGAGGCCGCTCAGAAGCAGGCGCTGCTGCGCGAACTCGGCGCAGAGCGCACGGTGGCCATCGGTAATGGGGCCAATGACGCGCTCATGCTGCGTGAGGCGGCGGTTGGCATCGCCGTCATCGGCGCCGAGGGTGCGGCACGCGTGGCCCTCGATGCGGCCGACATCGTCGTGACCGACATCATCGACGCGCTCGCGCTGCTCCTCGAGCCCCGACGCCTTCTTGCGACACTGCGGACGTGAGGTGGCGATGAGCGGACCACGCATCACCGTCGTCGGCGGCGCGAACACCGACATCGTCGGCATCCCGAGCGGGCGCTATGCGGCGCGCGACTCGAACCCGGGGCACGTGCGAGTGAGCGCTGGCGGTGTGGCCCGCAACGTGGCCGAGAACCTCGCGCGTCTCGGTGCGCAGGTCCGGCTCGTCACCGCATTCGGCTCCGACGCCGACGGCGACGAGCTCGAGCGGTCCTGCTCGGTGGTCGGAATCGACACGAGCCACAGCATCATCGCATCGGGCGTGCCCGGCTCGCGCTACCTCGCGGTGCTCGACGGAGCGGGCGATCTCGCCGCGGCTGTCAACGATATGCGGGCGCTCGAAGCGCTCACGCCCGACATGCTCGACCGTGCCGCGTTTTTGGGTGCGGACGCCGTGGTGCTCGACACGAACCTGCACGCGAGCACGATCGCGCGAGCGGTGGAACTCGCTGGAGACGCCCCCGTGGTGTTGGATCCCGTGTCCACGGCCAAGTCATCGGCCGCTCTGCCGGTACTCGGGCGGCTCGCCGCGCTCAAGGCTAATCTGCGCGAGGCCGAGGCACTCTCGGGCGCCGCCGGCGCTGCGGGCGCCGGCCAACGACTACTCGAGGCTGGTACGCGTTGGGTGTTCGTCTCACTCGGGCCCGAAGGCATCTGGGCAGGCTCGGCCGAGGAGTCGTTCGTGCTGCCGGCCGAGCGGGCGACCGTGGTGAACGTAACCGGCGCCGGTGACGCGTTCACCGCCGGCATCGCATGGGGTATCGCAACCGGCGTGACGCTGCGCGAGACGGCGCGGATCGCGGGCGGGCTTGCGGCGCTCACCGTCGAGAGTGAGCGCACGGTGAGCGATCGGGTGAGCGCGGAGGCGCTTCGAGAGAGGACGGTGCAGCCGTGACTATGAGACCGCACATGCGCGTTTCCGCGGAGGTGGCAGACGCGCTCGACGCGGGAGGGCCGATCGTCGCGCTGGAGTCGACGATCATCTCCCACGGGTTCCCCTATCCCGCGAATGTGGAGTGCGCCCGCGAAAGCGAGCGCATCGTGCGTGAGGAAGGCGCTATTCCGGCGACGATCGCCGTCATCGGCGGCCGACTCGCCGCGGGGCTTACCGCCGAGGAGATCGAGCGGCTCGGCACGACGCGCGACACCCCGAAGGCCAGTCGGCGCGACCTTCCGCTGCTCATCGCGCGTGGAAGTGATGGCGCGACGACCGTCGCGGGCACGATGGCTGTGGCCGCGATGGTCGGGATCCAGGTCTTCGCCACCGGCGGAATCGGTGGCGTCCACCGCGGTGCTGAGCGCTCGTACGACATCTCGGCGGACCTCGAGGAGCTCGCGCGTACAAGCGTGGCCGTGGTGTGCGCGGGGGCGAAGTCGGTGCTCGACATCGGCCTGACCCTCGAGTACCTCGAGACGCGCGGGGTGCCCGTGCTCGGCTACCGAAGCGATGCGTTCCCGGCGTTCTACACGCGCGACAGCGGGTTTGGGGTGGATGCCCGGGTCGAGACGCCCGCCGAAGTCGCGGCCGTCCTGCGGGCGAAGTGGGAGACCGGGCTCGTCGGGGGGGCTCTGGTGGCCAACCCCATACCCGAGCAGTATGCGCTCGATCCCGCTGAGATCGAGGCGACCATCGCCCACGCTCTTGCGGATGCACGCGAGGGAGGTGTGCGCGGCAAGCAGGTGACGCCGTTTCTGCTGGCGCGCATCCACGAACTCACGGGCGGGGCGAGCGAGTCGGCCAACAAGGAGCTGGTGTGGTCCAATGCGCGGCTCGCGGCGCAGGTGGCGGTTGCGCTCGCCGAGTACGGCCCGGTCGGGACGCACCGGCACGGGAGGCACGAATGACCGACGCACCCGACGGGCGCCGCGCGTACGACGACTCGCTGCTCGAGATGGTGAACGGCGCCGAGGTCGACTTTCTCGCACACCGGCACGACCACCATGAGAACGTGGAAGGTGCCGTGCGGATCTTCCTTGAGTTCCTGCGGGGCTTCGAGTTCCTCAAGATCGACCGACCGTGCGTCACGGTATTCGGCTCGGCACGCTTCAAGGAGGGACATCCGCACTACGAGCAGGCGCGAGAGATGGGACGCGCGCTTGCAGAGGCGGGCTTCTGCGTGATGACCGGCGGCGGGCCCGGCATCATGGAGGCCGCCAATCGGGGTGCGCGCGAAGCCGGCGGGCTCTCGCTCGGCGTTAACATCCGCCTGCCGCACGAGCAGCAGCCCAATGCGTACGTGGACCGGTTCATCGAGTTCGAGCACTTCTTCGTCCGCAAGGTGATGCTCGTGAAGTACTCGTGCGCGTTCGTGGTGTGCCCGGGCGGCTTCGGCACGCTCGACGAGGTCTTCGAGACACTCACGCTCATGCAGACCGACAAGATCGACGACTTCCCGGTCATCACGCTTGGAAGCGCCTTCTGGGAGCCGATGTTCCACTTCTTCGAGAAACGGCTCGTCGCCGAGGGCACGATCGCGCCCGGCGACCTCGGACTCATCCACATCACCGACAGCGTTTCGGATGCGGTCGAGCACATCAAGCAGCACCCCCGGGGGTGCCGGACGGAGTCGTGACGCTTGCGCTCTGCGCGTCCGGCGCGTATAGCCTTGAGTAGCAGGTGAGGCGACCGGACGGGGTCCGCCATGCTCGCATCGGCACTCACACGCATTCGATCCCGCCCCGTGATGTGGGCTTTCGTCCTCCTGCTCAGCGCTGTTGCCCTCCTGGTCGTGATGCAACAGGCGGTCGGCTGGGCGCGGTTCCTCGTGTTCTCCGATCGGCTCGATACCGCACTCGCCGGCACGCCCTCCGGTGCGGTTACCGACTGCGCGTGGAGCTTCCCCTTCCAGCAGGCGCGAGCGCGTGTGAGCGTTCCGGTGTACGAGAGCGAGATCGCGGCCGCGCGTGACCTCGATGTCGCCGCGGCGTTCCACGCACGCGGGCTACTCCGGGACGCGTACGTATCGCGTATCGTCGGTGCGCATGCGTCCACGCCACTCGTGGAGCGGCTTCTGGCCGAGTTCCGGGCGCTCCGGGATGCACGCGGGCTCGACAGTGACGAGTACCTGGAGCTCATGACCGCCGCGGTGCAGGCCATCCCCTACGGCGTGATCGACGGCGAAGTGTCGCTGCCCGCGGATGTGCTGGCCGACGGCGCCGGCGTGTGCACCGAGAAGAGCCTTCTGTTGGCGAGCCTCATGGTGGCCGAGGGCTACGACACCGTGATCTGGGTGTTCCCGACGCAGTGGCACGTGGCTGTGGGGGTGGCGAGCGAGCACGCACGGTTCAGGCACTCGGAGTACGCCTTCATCGAGACCACGTCGTCAGCCTACATCGGTCAGGCGGTGTCGTCGCTCTGGTCGCGCGGACCCGTTGCGCGTCCGCCGCAGGAGATCTCACTCGGCGGTTCGGAGCCCTACCGCTCGGGTGACGAGGTGGAGTTCATCCTGCGCGAGTTGCAGCTTGCCACCGCGGCCGAATCGCTGGCTGGCACGTACGTCCAGTATCTCGAGACACCCGAGCATCACCGTGGCCGCTACGCGGGCAGGGTGATGGAGTCGTGGATCGCCGGCACCACCGCCCACTACATCGAGAACAACGCGCACGACCGGCGGGGCGTCTACCGGGTGCTGCTCTTCCTTGGCGCACGCACGGCGGACGAGGGGTCGGCTGACGGGTGAGCCCGATGCGGCTGCGCGCTCCGCGGCCGCCCGTCACCTGCGCTTGAGGTCCCGCGAGGCCGCGATCGCGGCGCGCGCGCCCTCGCCCGCGGCGATGATGATCTGCTTGCCGAGTCCGTCGGTGACATCCCCCGCTGCATAGATGCCGGGCGTGCTCGTCCGGCAGTGCCGGTCAACGACGATCTCGCCGCGCTCGTTCACCTCCACGAGGCCGCCTGTGAACTCCGAGACGGGGATGGAGCCCGTCTCGATGAAGACACCCGAGACCACCAGCGTCTCCTCGGCGGCACTCGTGGCGTCCCGCACGGCCAGCCCGGTCACGCGATCGTCGCCGATCACCGCGGTGGGCTTGAGGCCTGTGCGGACGGTGATGCGCGGCTCGGCCGCCACCTTTTCGAGCACCGCCTCGTGCGCCTTGAGAGCGGTGGCGGTGACGATGGTGACGGTGGCATCGAGGGCTGCGAGTTCGAGCGCCGCATCGCATGCCGACTCGGTGGAACCGACGACGGCCACGGGTATGCCGCGGAAAAACGACCCGTCGCACGTGGCGCAGTACGACACGCCGCGCCCGATCAACTCGGTCTCGCCCGGCACCGACAGGCCGTTGGGCGTGCGTCCGGTGGCGATGATGACGGCGCGCGCCACGAGCTGCGTGCCCTCGCGCGTGAAGACCTCGAAGCCGTCCTCGGCGGGCACGATGGCGTTCACGAGCTGACCCTCGAGACACTCGATGTCGAACTGGGACACGTGCTCGCGGAAGCTTGTGACGAGCTCGGAACCGGTCACGAGCCGCCAGCCGAGGTAGTTCTCGACCTCGCTCGCCCAGGCGGCCTGACCGCCCACCTCGGCACCGACGATCGCGGTCGTGAGTCCCTGACGCGCGGCGTACATGCCCGCAGTGAGTCCCGCAGGGCCCGCGCCCACGACGATGAGGTCGTAGCGTGCGGGCTGCTCGGCCATCGGGCACCTCCCGTGTGTCGTGGTCGACTCATGCATACCCGAACCGGGGGCATGCGACAATACGCTCAGCCGGTCGGAGGGAGCGGTAGCATGGGTCCTGCACGTGTTGCGGTGGTATGGTGCGACTCCTACGACCCGGCCGTCGTCGACGCGGCCGTCCTGCGCGGCCTCGACCTTCTCGGCGGCGCTGCGCGCTTCGTCCGCAGTGGCGAGCGCATCCTGCTCAAGCCGAACCTGCTCGTTGCGAGCGCTCCGGAGAAGGCGGTCACCACGCACCCGACGGTGTTCTCGGCCGTCGCCCGTGCGCTTGCGGCCGAGGGCGCCGCGCTCTCGTGGGGCGACTCCCCGGGGTTCGGCTCCACTACCGGCGTGGGCAGCCGCGCGGGTATCACGGGGGAGGCCGCACGGCTCGGCATCCGCACCGCCGAGTTCGGCACGGGGCGCGAGGTGTCCTTCCCGGACGGCGAGCTCATCAAGCGTTTCACCATCGCCGAGGGCGTGCTCGACTCCGACGGCCTCGTCTCGCTTCCCAAGCTCAAGACGCACGCGCTCACGCGCATGACCGGAGCGGTGAAGAACCAGTTCGGCTGCATTCCGGGCATGCTCAAGGGCGAGTTCCACGCTCGCATGCCCGATGTCGAGCGGTTCTCGCAGATGCTCGTGGACCTCAACCGGCTGCTCGCGCCGCGGCTCGTGGTGATGGACGCCGTGATCGCGATGGAGGGCAACGGTCCGCGCGGCGGCGATCCACGGCAGGTGGGCGTGCTGCTCATCTCGGACGACCCGGTGGCGGTCGACGCGATCGGCTGCCGCATCATGGCGCTCGATCCGGCGCTCGTCGGGACGTGCGTCTGGGGCGAGCGTCTCGGTCTCGGGTCGATGAGCGAGATCGAGGTTCTCGGCGACGACGTGCCCGTTATCGAGGACTTCGTGGTGAACCGGTCGCCCGGATCGACCACCGGTAAGCTCGGCTCGTCGCTCGGCAAGCGCTTACTCGCGCCGAGGCCGTACATCGTGCCCGAGCGGTGCACGCGCTGCGGGACGTGCGTGGCCGTGTGTCCGGTGGCGCCCAAGGCCGTGGACTTCCCGGCCGGCGAGCGCACGCGTGTGCCCGAGCACGACTACGAGCGCTGCATCCGCTGCTACTGCTGCCAGGAGATGTGTCCCGAGCGCGCCATCGAGGTGACGACGTCGCTGCTGGGGAGGCTCATCCGGCGGTAGTGCCCGACCGTCTCACAGGTACGTGAGCCGGCCCTCCACGTGTCGCCCCTCGAGCTGGTGGTCGCGCAGCCACTGTTCGAGTACCTCGGCTGCAGACGTCGTGACGACCTTGCTCGGCCCGGCGGCCAGCAGTTCCTCCTCGGTGACGTTCAGGTACGGCACGCAGTTCTTCGCGTGGTAGCCCTGCAGCGCAACCGTGTACGTGGTGTCGTGACTCACAGGCACGTCCTTGAGCGCGAGCGATACGAGCCGGTGCTCCGCGTCGGAGTACATCGCGCGCACCGCGTGGTTCACCTGGTAGCACTCGCCCTCACCGTCGCGGTTCTCGGGCCGCATCCAGTGGTCGAACATCCGCTCCAGCGTGGCCCCGGTGACCGTGTACCGCGTCACGGTGTCGTCGTAGGGGAAGCAGCCCATGAAGTCCATCAGGGTCACCATCGGCCCGAGACGCTCCACCCGCACGGATCCCGATCCGAGGAGCACCACGTCCGACTGCGTCTCAGCGGCGAGCGCGTCGGCCATCAGGTTGCCGAGCGATGTCTCCTCTTCCCGGCGCGGGTGCGTGTGTTCGTGGGTGAACTTCGAGATGACCACCGAGTACTTGCGGTCCACCTCGTCTTTGTATCTGGCGATGAAGTCCACCATACCCTGGTCGGGCTCGATGAGATCCTCGTTGATGGGGATGAGCTGCCAGGTCCAGTCGACGATCGCATTGGTTTCGTCGTCGACGGTGATGTCGAAGCGCCCGATCTGGTCGGTGCCGGTACCGGCCTGGGCGATCAGGATGTTGTTGACCACCGCAGGCTCCTCGAGGATCGTGTGCGAGTGCCCGCCAATGATCATGTCCACGCCCCACGCGGGGTCGAGGGCGGCAGCAAGCTCCTTGTCCGATTCGAACCCGATATGGGTGAGCAGGATCGTGAGATCGATGTCGTCGTTACGGTACGCGTTGCAGATGCGGCCCACCTCGGTGGCGGCCTCGTGCACGTCCATGAAGGCGCCGATGACCTCATCGAGTCGGACGGCGTCGATGACCTTCTCGGTGATGATGCCGGTGAACAGGACGTCGAAGCCGGCCTTCTCGATGATGACGTACGGGTCCATGAGCCGCTTTTCGAAACCCTTGACGTAGAGGTTCGCGCTCACGATGGGGAAGTTCGCGATCTTCTCGAGGAACAGCAGGTGCGGGACGCCGTAGTCCACCTCGTGGTTTCCGACCGTCACCACATCGGGCGTGATGTAGTTCATGATGTCGATCGTCGAGATGCCCTTGAAGTCCGAGTCGATTATCGAACCCTGGACCATGTCTCCCGCGATCACGTAGAAGACGTTCTCCTCCTCGGCGCGGACCTTGTTCACGTACGCCGACAGGAGTGCGAGTCCGCCGCTGAGCGGACCACCACCTGCTGCCTGTTCGGCGAGGAAGTCGCCGTGCATGTCGTTCGAGTGCAGGATGGTGAACTTCTTGGTCAAGCCCATTGGCTGCCCTTCTGCCGCGCCACTCACCGTGGCTCCCACGTCTCACTTGCTAGTATTCCCCGTGGCTCACGTGGGACACTGAGGCACGACCCATCGCGTGCCGCGCCGAGCCCAGGAACGGGGACACCTCGTGGACACCGCACTCTCGGGAGTCGTATCGTCCTATGCCGTTGCCATCGCTGCGGTCTTCGCCTACATGACCGCATGGTTCCTGGCCAGCGTCGCGTTGCGCCGGGCGGACGTGGCCGACACGGCCTGGGGACTCGGCTTCATCGTGTTGGCCGTCCTCATGTCGCTCAGGCAGGATTCGCCGTCGACGCGGATGCTTCTGATTCTGGGGCTCGTCACCGTGTGGGGGGTCCGCCTCGCGTGGCATATCTCGACACGCAACCGCGCGGTGCGTGAGGATTTCCGCTACGCGCAGTGGCGCGCCGACTGGGGACGCTGGTTCCTGTTGAGGTCGTACGCGCAGGTGTTCCTGCTGCAGGGGTTCTTCATGCTCGTGATCGCCGCCCCCATCGTGGTCGTGGGTGCAGATGGCGGTAGCGCGCTTCGCTGGCCCGACGCACTCGGCGTGCTCCTGTGGGCGGTCGGCTTCGTATTCGAGGCTGCGGGAGACGCCCAGCTCGCCATGTTCAAGCGCGATCCGGCCAACAAGGGCCGCATCATGGACCGGGGCCTGTGGGCGTGGACGCGTCACCCGAACTACTTCGGCGAGTCGCTCCAGTGGTGGGGGATCGCCGTTGTGGCACTCTCTGTGCCACTCGGCTGGATCGGGCTTGCGGGCGCGGCCGCGATCACGCTGCTTCTGCGCTTCGTCTCGGGTGTCCCGCTGCTCGAGAAGAAGTACGCGGGGCGCCCCGACTGGGAGGCCTACGCGGCGCGCACGAGTGTGTTCGTGCCGCTGCCGCCGAAGCGGGGGTAGCGCACGCCGACGCTACCAGAGGCGGTACCAGCCCCCGCGTTCCTCGACCGTCGCAGGGATCCCGTAGAGCTCCGAGAGCCGCGCGCCAGTGAGCAGCTCCTCCTTCGGCCCGTCGCCGACGATGCGGCCGCCTTTGAGCATCACCACGCGCGAGACCTCGGGCACGATGTCGGAGACGTGGTGCGTGACGAGCACCAATGCGGTCCCGGCCGCAGCCACCCTGCGCAGCAGCGCGAGGAAATGATGTGCGCCCGCCGGGTCGAGGCCGTGTGTCGGCTCATCGAGCACGAGGAGTGCAGGGTCGTGAGCCAATGCGCGGCCGATGAGCGCGCGTCTCGCTTCGCCGGTCGAGAGCGTCGCCATCCGCCTCTCGGCCAGGTGGCGGATCTCCAGGAAGTCGAGCAGCTCCCTGGCGCGTGCCGCCATCGCCTCGGTCACCTCGGCCCGCCGGTAGAGGCCCACCGAGCCGAAGTGGCCGGAAAGCACCGTGTCGCGGACGGTCACCTGCCGCCGGTACTCCTCCTGCAGCGCGTCAGACACGACACCGAACACCCGCCGGGCCTCGAAGAGGTCCCACCGCTCCTGGCCCCGCAGCAGGACCGCGGGCTCGGGGCGCGCGAGCGGACGCACGTCGCGCGTGATGAGGCCGATGAGCGTGGACTTGCCGGCGCCGTTGGGGCCGAGGACGGCCACATGCTCGTGCTCTCGGAACGCGAGCGCATCCACGTGCAGGATGGTGGTGCCGCCGCGGACGACCTCGGCATCGCGAAGCTCGATCAGCGGCGCCTCGGGCACGCTAGCCGATGCCTGCCTCACGGAACGCCTTCTTCACGGCAGCGACGGAGCCAGCCACCTGGAGCTTGTGCTTACCCGACGTCGTCTTGATGGTGACGGTGTCCTGGCCGGGAGCGCCGTTCTCGTCGGTCACGCCCTGCTTGTATTTCACGCTCACGATGGCCGGACGGTCGATCGCGAAGTTGCCCTGAGTCTCGGCAAGGGCCTGGTCCGGCGTCATCTGCCAGTAGGCCTCGTGGTAGTTCATCGACGTGCCGAGCTGAGCGCCCCACTGGCCGAAGAATCCCTTACCCGAGGCTTTCGCTTCGTCGCGCGCCTGGTTGACCATCGCGGTCATCTTCTCCTTCGTGAGTTGCGCGAAGATCATCCGCCAGTCGGTGATGATGAGCGAGTACGTCTTGGACTTGATGCCCATGAAGCCGCCCAACTGGGTGAGATTGCCGAGAACGGCGAGGATGCGCTCGGCGGGTGCGCCAGTGGGGGCGGGAGCGGGCGCCGGTGCGGGCGCCACCGGCGGAACAGGCGGGGCCGGTGCAGGTGCGGGTGCAGGCACCTGCGCACCACACGATGTGCAGAACGCATCTCCGGGCGCGAGCGGGGTCCCACATGCGGTGCAGAAGCGGGTCTCAGTCACGGCGTGCTCCTCGCATGGTCGGCTACTCCTGTGAGTGTAGCCGAGTCCGACCGTTCGTCGGAAACGTCGCCGCAGCGGTGTTTGACTATCGCAATGGAGGGTAAGATACCAAACGTTTAGTACATTGTGAACGTTCAAGACGGCAGACAGAGGGAGGTGCCCGTGAGTGCACAACCCGATAGCGACGAGGTCATGGCTTTCGTCGATGAGTTCGGCACCTACTTCGCGGGGTTCGGCCTGAGCCGGGCGACCGGTCTCATATGGGCCTACCTGCTCGTGTCCGACCCGCCGGAGCAGTCGACGAGCGACCTCGTCGAGGCGCTCCACATCAGCAAGGCGTCTGTGAGCACCGGAGGCAGGCAGCTTGCGTCGATGGGCGCGATCCGGCGATTCCACAAGCGCGGCGAGCGCGAGTGGCAGTATAGCGCGGACCCCGAGATCTTCGCGACGCTGCTCAAGGCGAAGGTGCGCGAGTACACGAACATGCGCTTGCTGCTCGAGCGCGGCATCGCAGCACTCGACGGTGATCCCGCGCGCCGCCGCAACATCGAGGAGATGCGCGACATCTTCGCGTTCTACGAGCAGCGCGTTCCACAGCTGGTGGACGAGTACATCGCGACAAGAAAGAAGGAAGGACGATGAGAGAAGTCACGGCCACGAACGGTGCCGCCATACAGGTCGAGGGGCTGCGCTACGCATACGGGGACCTGGAGGCCGTCAGGGGCATCGATTTCGACGTGCAGCCCGGCGAGATACTCGGCTTCCTCGGCCCAAACGGTGCGGGCAAGTCGACGACCATCAAGATGCTCACCGGGCAGCTGACGCCGAAAGCGGGTGTGGCCCGGGTGCTCGGCATCGACGTTTCAACCGATGACCCGGAGCTTCAGGCGCGTATAGGAGTGTGCTTCGAGGAGAAGAACCTCTACCTCAACATGTCCGGGAAGGAGAACCTCGAGTTCTTCGCGAGCCTCTTCGGCATCAAGGATCCCGACGCAGAGGGTGTACTCCGCCGTGTGGGTCTCGCGGACCGCGCCAAGGATCGCGTGAAGACGTACTCGAAGGGCATGCGGCAGCGGATGATGATCTCGCGTGCGTTCATCAACAAGCCGGACGTGCTCTTCTTAGACGAGCCCACCGACGGCCTCGACCCTGTAACCTCGGCAGCGATCCGCAAGACGATACGCGAGGAAGCCGACCGCGGCGCGGCGGTACTCCTCACCACACACGACATGTTCGAGGCCGACGAGCTCTCAGACCGGGTCGCTTTCATCAACGAGGGCGAGATCGTCGCGCTGGACACCGCTGAGAACCTGAAACTCAAGTACGGCACGCGCTCGGTAAAGGTCCGCCTACGTGAGGGCGACAGCGTACGCGTGGAGACGCTGCCGCTCGACGGCGACGGGTCGTCGGCCAAGCTGGCCGAGCTTGCGGCGAGCCCCGATCTGCTGACCATCCACACCGAGGAAGCGACGCTGGAGCAGATCTTCATCCAGCTGACCGGTAGGGGGCTTGAGGGATGAGCAGGCCGATCTCACGGCCCGCGATCATCGGCGCGCTCCTCAAGAAGGAGCTCACGGCGTACTCGCGGGACTTCATCTACCTGGGGCTCACGCTCGTGGTGCTGATCATGTTCCCCGTCCTCTTCCACATCCTTCCTGACTCGGTGGACGAGACGATCACCATCGCGGTATCGCCGCCGGTCGAGGTCCTGGTGGCCGACGCGCGCGACGCCTTCATCGCGATGGGAGCCACCGAGGAACAACTGGCGCAGCTCGATGAGCTCGATCTCACGGAGGCCGAGGAAGGCCTGCTGCTCGTGGAGTTCGAGGACAAGGAGCAGATGGCGCGCGTGGTCGAGGGCACGCTCGAGGCATGGGAGACCGAGGCCGGCGATCTCGTGCTGAGTGACACGGAGGCCGGCGACGAGAAACCGAAGGACGCCGAGCGCGTCAACCTCGATATCGGTATCGCGTTCCCGGCGAGCTTCATCGCCGATGTCGCAGCGAGCAAGAGCGGCGTGAGCGTGACCGTCTACTCGGACGCCCACGTCCCCGCGGAGATCCAGGGCGCGATGCGCAGTTTCGTGCGCGAGCTCGCCTACCAGTTCGCCGGACGGGAGCTCCCGGTGGATTTCCCGGAGGAGGAGGCCGTCGTGCTTGGTCAGGACCGCCTCGGCGACCAGGTGACGCTGCGCGAGCGCATGAGGCCGATGATCCTGTTCATGATCCTGCTCATGGAGACGTTCTCGATGGCATCGCTCATCTCGACCGAGGTGCTCCAGCGGACCGTGACGGCGGTGCTGGTGACGCCGGCGAAGGTCGGTGACTTCCTGGCGGCCAAGACCATCTTCGGCACGTTCATGTCGATGAGCCAGGCGCTGATCATGCTCGCCCTGATCGGCGGGCTCACGGCCCAGAACTGGTCGCTCGTGCTGGTGGTGCTCCTCATGGGGGCGATCATGTTCACCGGTGTGGCGCTCTTCGTGGGCTCGGCGGGCAAGGACTTCATGGGTCAGCTCTTCTACGCGATGCTTTTCACCGTCCCGCTGCTGATACCGACGTTCTCGGTACTCCTGCCCGGTTCGGTGGCCTCCTGGGTACGCGTGCTGCCCAGCTACCCGATCGTCGACGTGCTCGTCGGCTCCATGGTCTACGGCGCCACGTGGGCGGAGTCCTGGGGGTCGCTGGCGTACGCGGCCGTGTGGCTCGTGGTGCTCTACGTTGCGGGTCTTATGGCGCTGAAGCGGAAGGTGGAGACACTATGAGCCTCTCACGCATGTGGAAGGTCCTGAAGAAGGACCTGGCGCTCGGCCCGCGGTCCCCGATCTTCCTGTGGGCGATCGTGCTGCCCTTCGCGCTCACGCTCATCATGCAGGTCGCGTTCGGCTCGCTGTTCGATCCCGAGCCGCGCCTCGGCATCGTGGATGAGGGCGACTCGGAGATCACCGCATCGATCGAGGGGATGGAAGGAATCGAGCTCACGCTGCTCGATGATGCCGAGGAGCTCAAAGCGCAGGTCGAGGCTAACGACCTCGACGCGGGACTCGTCCTCGGCGTGGGATTCGATGACGCCGTGCGCAGCGGCGAGAAACCCACCCTCGAGTTCTACATCAGCGGCGAGAGCTACGCGTCGAACCGGATCATCCTGTCGGTGACGACGATCGACCTCGTGCGCGAGCTCGAGGGCGGCGAGGCTCCGGTCACGGTCGACATCGTGAACTTCGGACGGGCCGGTCTGCCGATCTCCGTCCGCCTGGTGCCGCTGCTCGTGTTCTACGCGCTGGTGATCGCCGGTCTGTTCGTGCCCGGCTCGAACATCGTCGAGGAGAAGGAGCAGGGCACGCTCATGGCCATGCTCGTGACGCCGGTGAAGACCGCTGAGGTGCTCCTGGCCAAGTGGCTGCTGGGAGTGATCCTGGCTACGATCCTGGCGGTGGTGACCCTGGCGCTCAACGGAGCGGTGGGACCCAACTGGCCCCACGTCGTGATCGTCGTGATCGTGGCGGCGATGCTCTCGGCGATGCTCGGCGTTGTTGCGGGCGTGTTCGCCAAGGACTCGTCCATCATGTTCGGCATCGTGAAAGGCACCGGCATCTTCCTGTTCGCGCCGGCGCTCTTCTACATCTTCCCCGAGTGGCCGCAGTGGATCGCCAAGATCTTCCCGCTGTACTGGATCATCAATCCGATCTGGCAGGTGTCGGTCATGGGCGAGTCGATCAGCACGGTGTGGGGCGAGATCGCGGTGGCGATCGCGATCACCGCAGCGCTCGGCGCGCTTGCATGGACGCTGGCCAGGCGGATGCAGGCGCAGATGGCCGGGCAGTAGGACCGAGCGTGGCGCCGGGTGTGGCGTGAAGGGAGATGCGATTCATGGAGTGGTACTGGTGGGTGCTGATCGTTGTGGGTGTTCTCGTCATCGGCTACTTCAAGCTCAAGGTGTGGGGCAAGATCATGGCCAACATGAAGGCCAAGAAGGCCGCGCAAGCCGAGATCGAGGACGAGTAGGCGCGCGAGTCGGGTCCGATGAGGACCGGCCGCGTGTGAAGAGCAGGCAGGGGCCCCGGAGCGGATGCGGGGCCTCTTGCGTGCGCTAGACTGGTCGGCGCAGGCCGCCTCGTGAGGAGTGCCCGGTGCGCGTCATCGATACCCACGCCCACGTCTTTCCCGACTCGATCGCCGCGAAGGCGGTCGCGACGCTCGCCGCCGAGGGCGGGATCACGCCGTACTACGACGGGACGGTCTCGGGCCTCCTCTCCGCCATGGACCGCGGTGGCGTGAGCTGCTCGGTGATCGTGCCGGTGGCCACGAAGCCGTCGCAGGTCCGGACCATCAACGACTGGGTCGGCACCCTCGGAAGCGACCGTATCCTGCCGTTCGGCGCCATGCACCCGGACTTCCCCGACCCGGCGTCTGAGATCGCTCGCATGGCGACCTCCGGCATCCGCGGCATCAAGCTCCACTCCCAGCATCAGCACTTCATGCCCGACGAGGAGCGCATGTCACCCATCTACGACGCGGCCGAGCGCGAGGGCCTCGTCGTGCTGTTCCACGCCGGCGGATACGTTGTGAATCGCGAGAGCGAAGCGGGGCCTGCCGAGTTCGCTCGCATGCTCGACGCGCACGCGGGCCTGCGGTGCGTGCTGGCGCACATGGGCGGTTACCGCCGCTGGGATGAAGTGCGCGAGCTGCTCTGCGGGCGCGATGTGTACTTCGACACCGCGTACGTGCCCCGAAACCTTGCCGACGAGGCGTTCCTGGCGCTGGCGCGCGACCATGGCATCGAGCGCGTGCTCTTCGGTACCGACGGCCCGTGGGCGGACGCTGCCGAAGAGATCGCGTACCTGGGCGGCATGGGATTCACGGCTGCCGAGCTCGATGCCATCCTCTACGGAAACGCCGCCCGACTCTACGGGCTCGAGTAGCGGTCGGATCACCCTGGCCCGAGCGACGGCGTCAGCTCACAGGGATGCGAGCAGTGCGTCGATCGCCTCGACGGTGCACCGCAGCTGCTCTTGGGCCGACATGGTCGCCACGCCATCGCCGGGCTGCGGGCCGTAGTCGCCGAACTGGGCGTGGTCGCCTCCCTCGAGCGTGAGGTACTGCGTGTCGGCCGGCAGTCGTTCGACCGCGTCGTCCAAGCTCTCGCGGTTGATGACCTCGTCGGCGCTGCCGACCACCGAGAGCACCGCGACGTCGTGCTCGCTCAGGTCGGCTGATTCGGCCGGATAGGCCGCGAGCAGAACGAGCCCGCGTACCCGTTCATCGTCCGAGCCGGCGTACGCGGCAGCCATGGCGCCGCCCAGGCTGTGGCCTCCGACGGCCCATCGCTTCACGCCGTCCGCTGCGTCGATGAGCGCCGAGGCGCGGCCCGGGGCGAACACCGCCAGGTTGAGCGGCATCGAGGCGAGCGCCACCACGTGGCCCTCGGCGGCGATCGCGCGGGCAAGCGGCGCGTACGAGCGCGGATCGACCCGGCCGCCGGGGTAGAGGACCAGACCCGTCGGCGGCGTGGGTCCGGGCGGCGCGAACAGCCACCCCCCATCCACCTCGCTAACGGTCACCGTCGTGTCGGTCACGAGTGCGTCCAGGGCCGCAGGCTCCGGCCCGAGCGGGCTGGAAGCCCAGACCACGAAGCCGACGACGCCGGCCAGCATCACGACGGTCGTCGTTATGAACGCGGCGCGCAGGCCGCCGCGTTCGAGCCGCTGAAGTCCTCGAGACAGGTTGGGCGCCATGCGTACCGCCTTCCGATGACCGTGCTTCGCCGCCACGATGATGACGCACGCAGCCTCCGCTGCACAGACAAGGCTGCGTGCGTCGGCGCGCTACTCGGGTAGAATGACCGCAGACACACGCGAGGAAGGGGCGGCATGACACGGCGGATCCTACTTGTCGAGGACAACCCGCAGAACCGCTATCTCATGACGTTCCTGCTCGAGAGTCACGGCTACACGGTGGACGTTGCCAAGGATGGCGCAACAGCCCTCAGGATGCTCGCCGAGCGCGTGCCCGATCTCATCCTCATGGATATGCAACTGCCGATGGTGGACGGCTACGAGGCCACACGTCGCATCAAGGGTGATGAGCGTCTGCGCCAGATCCCGCTCGTGGCGCTCACCGCGCACTCCATGAAGGGCGACCGCGCCAAGGCGATCGACGCCGGCTGTGACGCCTACGTGACCAAGCCGGTCGACGCCGACGAGATCGTCGCGATCATCGAGCGGCTCACCTCGGCGTAGCCCGGCCTGTCGCCGCGCGCGCCGTCCGCTCCACTCGCGCCGAGGCGTCCGACCCCCTATACTGGGAATCCGCTCCCGGCGCTGAGGTCCGGGTCTCGGGCGGCGGTACGTCGTGAACCTGGTCAGGTCCGGAAGGAAGCAGCCATAAGCGGCCTCTGCCGGGTGTCCGGGGCTCGGTCCTGAGCGCCGGGGCATCTGCGGCCCGGGCGCTCCGCAGGCGCCGGCCGAGCGCGAACGACCGATGCGTCCTGCGAGGAGCGCCCATTCGATGGCCCACGTGTCCTGGTACCGCAAGTACCGCCCCCAGACATTCGCGGACGTCGTCGGTCAGCCGCACATCGAACGCACCCTGAGCAACGCGGTGGCCGAGGGGAACGTGGCCCATGCCTACCTCTTCACCGGCCCGCGCGGCACCGGCAAGACCACCACGGCGCGCATCCTCGCCAAGGCCCTGAACTGCGAGCAGGGCCCCACCTCCACACCCGATGACACGTGCGAGCAGTGCCGCGCGATCGCCGAGGGCACCCACCCCGACGTGCACGAACTCGACGCGGCGTCGCGTCGCGGCATCGACGACGTGCGCGAGCAGATCATCGGCCGGGTGAACTTCGCGCCGTCCCGCGGCCGGTGGAAGGTGTACATCATCGACGAGGTCCACATGCTCACGCGCGAGGCGTTCAACGCGCTGCTCAAGACCTTCGAGGAGCCGCCGGTCAACACCGTCTTCGTGCTCGCCACCACCGATCCGCACAAGGTGCCCGAGACGATCCACTCGCGGTGCCAGCGCTTCGACTTTCACCGCATCTCGGTGGAGGACATCGTCGGCAGACTGCGCACGATCGCCGATGCCGAGGGTGTCACCGTGCCCGACGGCGCACTCGCGCTCATCGCCAAGCACTCGCTCGGCGGGATGCGCGACGCGATCGGCACGCTCGAGCAGCTCTCGTCCTTCGGCGGAGGAGCCGTCACGCTCGAGGACGTCGAAGGGCTGCTCGGCGAGGTGGACGCCGAACTGCTGTTCCAGGCCGCCGAGATCGTGATCGAGCGAGATGTGGCGGAGGCGTTCCGCTTCGTCGCCCGGCTCGCCGAAGCAGGCATCGACATGTCCGAGTTCGTGAAGGGCTTCGTGCGACACGTGCGCGACCTGTTCGTGCTTGCGGCGGTGGGAGCGAGCGGGGCGGTGGACACCACGTCCGAGGATCTCGGGCGCCTCGAGAGCCAGGCCACCCGGCTCGGCGTGGATCGTGCGGCGCGACTGTTGGAGATCCTGGGCCGTCTCACCACCGAGCTGCGGCAGGCCCCCGATCAGCGGCTCGCCGTCGAGGTCGCGCTCACCCGCATGGCCCGGCCGCAGTCCGACCTCACGCTCGAGTCGCTCGCCGAGCGCATGGACGCGCTCGAGGCCGGCACGCCGCTTCGCGATGTGGTCGCGTCCGTGGCACCGTCGGCGCCCCGGCAGACCGTGCCCGAGCCGGCGGCGAAGGCGACTGCCGCGCCGGCAACGGCCGGAGGTGCGCCCTCGCCCACAGCACCGGTCTCCGACGCACCGGGAGGGGACGCTGAGCCCGAAGTCGCAACCTCTGCAGCTGCTCCCGGATCCGATGCGGCCACCGAGAGGTCATCCTCGGCAGTGCTCGATGTCGCGACGGTCAAGCGCGCATGGCCGTCGGTGCTCGCCGAATTCAAGAAGGTCAAGGCGTCACGCTCTCAGCTCTTCAACGGAACGGAAGCCGAGGTCTCGGGCGGGACGCTCATCGTCGAGTTCCCCGCCGATCAGCGCTTCTCGATGCAGCTCGCCGGCGACAGCGAGACCCTCGCGCTGCTCAGGCGATGCGTTGCGGCCGTGATCGGCGTCGAGCCTCCAGTGGAGTTCCGTCTCGGCCGTGGCGGGTCGTCCGGCGCCCCCGCGCCCGAGGTTCCGGGTGGCGCCGGTGCGCCACGGGAGGGCGGGGAGCGCGCAGAGCCGATGCAGTCAGAGCCGGCCGTCGGGACCGGAGAGCCTGTGGCCGTGGATGCTGGCGAGGCCGGTGAGACGGAAGCCGATCTGGAGGCCCGCGTCATCGCCGAGCTCGGCGCGAAGGTCGTCGATGATGTCACACCCGATGCGTAGACTGGCATGAGACTGGAGGTCGGATGAAGCCCAACATGCAGGACATGATGAAGCAGGCGCAGCGCATGCAGGCTGAGATCGCGCGCGTCACCGAGGAGCTCAAGGACGAGCGGGTCGAGGCGTCGGTGGGCGGTGGCGCGGTCAAAGTGGTGATGACCGGCGAGCTCACGGTGGACTCGGTTTCCATCGATCCCGCAGCCATCGATCCCGACGACGTGGCCATGCTCGAGGACATGGTCGCAGCCGCCGTGAACGAGGCGGTCCGCCAGGCGCACGACCTTGCCAACCGCAAGATGTCGGCGGTCACCGGCGGTCTCGGACTGCCCGGAGGCCTGTTCTAGTCATGTCGTTTTACGCGGCACCCATCGCACGTCTCATCGAGGAACTCGAGCGGCTTCCCGGCATCGGCCCCAAGTCGGCGCAGCGCCTCGCCTACTACATCCTGCGGACGGACGCCGAGTCCGCAGCCCGGCTTGCGGATGCGATAGTCGAGGTGAAGCGTGCCATCCGGTTCTGTAGCCGCTGTTTCAACTTCGCCGAGGGCGACCTCTGCTCCATATGCGCCGATCCAACGCGTGACACCTCGGTGATCTGTGTCGTCGAAGAGCCGCGCGATGTCGTGGCCGTCGAGCGGACCGGCGAGTTCCACGGAGCCTACCACGTGCTCCACGGCGCAATCTCGCCCATCGACGGCATCGGCCCGGACGACCTGCGCGTCCGCGAGCTGCTCGATCGCGTCGGGAAGGGCGACCTCACCGAGCTCATCGTGGCCACCGACCCGGACATCGAGGGCGAGACGACGGCGCTCTACCTCGCGCGTCTGCTCAAGCCGCTCGGCGTCCGCGTCACGCGCATCGCCTCCGGCCTTCCCGTCGGCGGGGATCTCGAATACGCGGACGAGGTGACACTCGGCCGTGCGCTCGAGGCGCGTCGTGACATGGACTGATTGGAAGATACTGTCTACCGTTCACCGACAGTACGCCGCCGCCCGCGGTGGGCGTAGTATGGAGATGCGGGGGCGCCCACGTATCCTGGCACAACTATCCCGCACCGAGCCCACCCACTTCACGTTCGCCGTCAGGATCCGGCGTGACAGCCGGTACGCCGAAGGAAGGGGATGTCCATGCAGCAGCTGACGGAGATTCGTTGGCATGCGCGCGCAGGCCAGGGTGCCGTCACGGCCGCCAAGGTCGTTGCGGAGACCGCGCTTGCCGCAGATCAGTACCTCCAGGCGATGCCCGAGTACGGACCCGAACGCATGGGCGCGCCGATCAAGGCGTTCACGCGCATCAGCGATGAGCCTATCGAGATCCACTGCAACATCGAGGAGCCCGACATCGTCATCGTGCTCGACGACTCGCTGCTCGACATCGTCGACGTCGCCGAGGGCATCCACCGCAACGGTGCCGTCATCGTGAACACGTGTACGCCACCCGCACAGGTCCGCACCGTCCTCGGAGTAGCCGACTCCGTTACGGTGGCATGCGTGGATGCCTCGGGCATCGCGCTCGACACCATCAAGCGCGACATCCCGAACACCCCGATGGTCGGCGCGCTCATCAAGGTTGCGGGCGTCATCGACATGGACACGTTCAAGGGGCTGCTCGCCAAGAACCTGTCCAAGAAGTACGGCCAGGAGATGATCGACGCCAACTGGGCGTCGGTCGACCGTGCGTACGAGGAGGTGACCGTGGCATGAAGTGGGACATCTCCGAGATCGGGTCCTGGACCTACCGCGAGTTCCCGCCGGCCGCTGTGATTCCCGAAGCGGGCAACAGCAACGACTACGTGACCGGCGGATGGCGCAGCGAGCGCCCCTGGCGTGATGACGAGAAGTGCACCCAGTGCCTGCTCTGCTGGATCGTGTGTCCCGACAGTTCGATCCATGTGGCCGACGAGAAGGTCACGGATTTCGACCTCGATCACTGCAAGGGCTGCGGCATCTGCGCTCAGGTCTGCCCGGTCGATGCGATCGAGATGGTTCCTGAAGGCTGCGACCTGCCGGGGGTGAAGTAGATGCCCGAGCACAAGACACTCGCCGCAACCGGCAACTCGGTCGTCGCCGAGGCGATGCGCCAGTGCAAGCCCGACGTGGTGGCCGCGTATCCCATCACGCCGCAGACGACGATCGTCGAGGAGTTCGCCGGCTTCGTCGCCAAGGGCAAGACCGACTGCGAGTACGTCACCGTCGAGAGTGAGCACTCGGCCATGAGCGCGTGCATCGGCGCGTCGGCTGCCGGAGCTCGTGTGATGACCGCCACCGCATCGCAGGGCCTCGCGCTCATGTGGGAGGAGCTCTACATCGCGAGCGGCATGCGGCTCCCCATCGTCATGGCCAACGCCAACCGTGCGCTCTCGGCGCCCATCAACATCCACTGCGACCACAGCGACATCATGGGCGCGCGCGACGCGGGCTGGATCACGCTGTTCGCCGAGACGGCCCAGGAAGCGTACGACAACACGATCATGGCGGTCCGCATCGCCGAGCACCCCGACGTGCTGCTGCCGGTCATGAGCTGCCTCGACGGTTTCATCACGACGCACTCCATCGACCGCATCTCCGTGATGGACGACGCATCGGTGGCGGGTTTCGTCGGCGAGTACGAGCCGAAGAACGCGCTGCTCGACACCGAGAATCCCGTCTCGCACGGCAACTTCGCCGGCCTCGGCGGGCCGTACTTCGAGTTCAAGAAGCAGCAGCGTGAGGCGATCGAGAACTCGCGTGCCGTCGTGAAGGCCGTAGGCGCCGAGTACTCCGAGCTCTCCGGCCGTCCTTTCGACGTCATCGAGACGTGGGGGATGGAGGACGCCGAGGTCGCGGTCGTGGTTATCGGGTCCACAGCGGGCAACGCTCGTTCTGTGGCGCGTCACCTGCGGGCCGACGGTCACAAGGTGGGCGTCGTCAAGGTGCGCATGTGGCGCCCGTTCCCGTACGCGGAGCTGGCCGCCGCGCTCAAGGGTCTCAAGGCGGTCGCCGTTCTGGATCGCGCCGAGTCCTTCGGCGCCGAGGGCGGGCCGCTGTTCCTCGAGGCGCGCAGTGCGCTTTACGACCTGGAGCGTCGCATACCGGTGACCGACTACATCTACGGTCTCGGCGGCGCCGATGTCAGACTCGAACTCATGGAGCGCGTGTACACCGATCTGCTGGATATCGCCGGCGGCGCGCCGGCACCCGCCGGGCTCGTCTACCTCGGCGCGCGAGAGGAGGCGTGACATGGCGAACCTGAAGGAACTGACCCATCGCGAGGACCGTCTCGCCGGCGGGCACCGCTTGTGTGCTGGCTGCGGGGCCTCGATCGCCGTCCGCCAGGTGCTCCTCGGAGCCGGTGAGGACCCGGTCGTCGTGGGCTGCGCGACAGGCTGTCTCGAGGTGTCCACGACGATCTACCCGTACACGTCGTGGAAGACGCCGTTCATCCACAACGCCTTCGAGAACTCGTCGGCCACCATCTCCGGCGTTGAGGCCGCGTTCAACGGCCTCAAGCGCGCCGGCAAGATCGACCCCGACAAGAAGGTCCGCTTCGTGGCGTTCGGCGGCGATGGCGGTACGTACGACATCGGCCTCCAGGCGCTCTCCGGCGCGATGGAGCGCGGCCACGACATGGTGTACGTGTGCTACGACAACGGCGCGTACATGAACACCGGCATCCAGCGCTCCTCGGCCACGCCGAAGGGCGCCTGGGCGACCACGGCGGAGGTCGGTGTAGCGCAGGCAGGCAAGAAGCAGCGTCGCAAGGACCTGACCGCGATCATCGCCGCGCACAACGTGCCCTATGTGGCGCAGGCCTCGGTATCGCACTGGAAGGACCTCACCTCCAAGGCCGAGAAGGCCTTCAACACGCCGGGCGCCGCGTTCATCAACGTCTTCGCACCGTGCCCGCGCGGGTGGCGCACGCCCTCGAGCGCGACGATCGAGATCGCCAAGCTCGCCGTGCAGACCGGCTACTGGCCGCTGTACGAGGTCGAGGACGGCGTGTGGCGCCAGACCGTGAAGGTGCACAACCGCAAGCCCGTGGAGGAGTTCCTGAAGCCGCAGGGCCGATTCAAGCACCTCTTCGCGCCCGAGAACGCCGCGCTCCTGGCGGAGATCCAGCAGGACACCGATCGCGCCTGGGAGCAGTTTCTGGCACGGGTCTCGCAGGAGTAGAGGACCGCGAGGTCTCCAAAGCCCGTAGACGGGCCCCGGCGCATCGCGCCGGGGCCCGTGTTGTTAGTAGAATGGACCCGGCGACCCGTCCATGTCCTACGAAAGGTCTCAGATGTCGGAGTGCTGTCCGGACACAGCGAGGGCACGCACAGCATGACGGTGAACCCGTTCGGCAGACACCTGCACAGCCAGCTGATCTGGCCGCTTGTGATCGCCTCCTTCGTCGTAGCCGTCCTGGCCACACTCGTGGCCCTGCGGGTGATCGAATCGCAGGTGCTCGTCTGGACCGATCAGAACGCGGCGGCCTCGGCGGGGGTGGTTACCACTCGCGTCACCCATCGGGCCGATTCTGTGGCCCGGACACTCGACCTCATCACCACCGATTCACGGTTCACCACTGCGATCGCAACCGGGGATATACGTGCAGTGGAGGACTACCTCGCGTTCGCGGTTCCTGCGATCAGGGCAGACGGTCTCATGGTCCTCGACGACGCCGAGCGCGTGATCGAGTCGGCGGGCAAGATCGACGTCGAGTCAGGTGACCGGCCCTTCGCGCAGTCCGGCGAGGAGTGGCTCCTGGAGCCGGGGCGCATCACCCGGATGACGTCCGTAGCAGATACGTGCATCATCGCGGTCTCCACGAGTTTCGATGGACCTGAGGGTCAAGTGTGGCATCTCGTCGCATCCTTGGTCGTTGACGATCAGCTGATGGCAAACCTGGGTCTCGGTCTCGACGGCGCATTCGCTCTCGTCGACGAGAACGGTGATGTGGCGGCGTTCTCGACTCAGGCGCCCGTGTCACGCGACGAGGTCACGGAGTACGTGCAGACCAACCCGCATGCGCCAGACCCATCCGCCGCAGAGGGCGCACAGTCGACAGTTGTCGCGGCGCGATTCGGCGATGCCGACTACCGCGTCTCGACCCACAGCATCGATGCGGCCATCACGGGTCCCGCGAGGCCGACGGTGGTCGCGATCGTGCCCACCGACCTGGCTGGTGAGGCTCGGATCACGATGGCGTACCTCATCGGCATGTGGTTCGTCGTCGGCCTGCTCGCTCTGACCGCGCTCAACTGGTACATCCGTCTCAAGGTGTCCCGCCCGATCGCGTTGCTCTCCGAGAGTGCCGAGCGGGTCAGCAGCGGTGACTTCTCCATGGCGCCGGACATCTCGGGCCACAACGAGATCACCGATCTTGCCGACAGCTTCAGCCGGATGACGGGGTCGCTCAAGGAGCGCAGCGACTCGCTGACGAAGAAGGTCCTCGAGCTGGCGACGCTCTACGAGATGAGCCGCTCGCTCGGATCGACTCTCGAGCTTGAGACGCTGCTCGACTCGGTGCTCGATTCGGCCATGCGCATCTTCGATGTAGAGCTCGGATACGTCACCATGGTCGACCGGGAGACCGGTGCGCTCGGGGTCGCCACATGGCGGGGTGCGGACCTCTCCCATACCGACGACGCTGCGGTCCGCACGTCGATGTCGGACTGGGTGGTCCGCGAGGCCCGTCCATTGATCTTCAACCCTCCGGCGGGCGACGTGCGGGCAGGTGACGATGACGGCAGGGTCGACTCGGTGTCCGGTGCCCTCGCGGCGCTCTGTGTCCCGCTGATGTCGAACGATGGGACCATCGGCGCCATCACCGTCGGCAGCCGCGATGCCGAGCGCCGGTTCACGAGCGACGACGTCCGTCTTCTCGCCACCATCGCCAATCACGTGACGATCGCCGTCGGCAACATCTCCCTGTTCTCGAGCGTGCAGGAGGCCTACCTGGCCACAGTGCGCGCGCTCGCCGCCGCCGTTGACGCCAAGGACCCCTACACGCGCGGCCACTCCGACGGTGTCGCAGCCTACGCCCTGCAGATCGGTGAGGAGATGCGTCTGTCGGCCGAGCAGATGGTGTCCCTCGAGATGGCTGCCTACCTGCACGACATCGGCAAGATCGGCATCAGCGAGGATATCCTGCTCAAGCCCGGCAAGCTCACCGACGCCGAGATGAGTCAGATGCGCCACCACCCGCTCATCGGCGCCAACATCCTCAAGCCGGTGGCGTTCCCCTGGCCGATCGCGCCGATCGTGCGGCACCATCACGAGCACTACAACGGCGAGGGCTATCCGGCAGGCCTGCGCGGTGAGGAGATACCCGTGCTCGCGCGCGTGCTGACGGTGGCCGATGCGTTCGAGGCCATGGTGGCCGACCGCCCGTACCGGCGCGGCCGCTCCCATCAGGAGGCCATTCTCGAGCTGCGGCGCTGTGCGAGTACGCAGTTCGATCCGCGGGTGGTGGACGCCTTCATACGCGTGCTCGAGTCGTCTCATAGTGCACTCGCGGACGACCAGGTCTCCGATGAGGAGGCGGGTCCCGAGGAGGTCCAGGCGGTGCTCGTCGCGCTCGCGGACGGCATGTTCTCAAGCTTCCGCCGGCTGGGCGGTCCCCGCCTCGCGAACAACCTCGAGCGTGTCGTCAACGAGCGCTTCACGGCGGCGGGTGCGCCGCTCGTGCTCAGGTCCGGGCACGTGGTGATCGAGGGCGAGGATCGGATGTCCGAGTCAGCGCTCTCGGAGCACCTGGGCTTCGCGATCACCGTGATCTCGGAGCAGATCGGGGGGGCGTCGGGCGCAGGGCTTGCCGATCACTTCCTGGCTGACGCGCTCGACGGGCTGCCCGAACGCATGCGCGCGTGCGCGCGTCGGCTCGGTTACGCTCCCGTCGCATAGCGCCCCACTCGCCGGGTTGCTGGTACACTAACTGCCATTCTTCGGCACTGCTCGCACGTACGGCGAAGGGTGCGCATGCTCACCATCGTGCAGAAGTACGGCGGTACCTCGGTCGGCACACCCGAAAGGATCCGTGCTGTCGCCTCGCGCATCGTTGCGACCCGGGAATCCGGTTCGAGTGTGGTGGCGGTCGTCTCGGCGATGGGCGACGTGACCGACGAACTCGTTGCGCTCGCCGCTGCGGTGGACCCCGAACCCCCCGAGCGCGAGATGGACATGCTGCTCGCCACCGGGGAACAGGTCTCAATCGCGCTGCTCGCGATGGCTATCCACGCGCTCGGCCACGAGGCGATCTCGTTCACCGGCCCGCAGGTGGGCATCGTCACCGACCACGGTCATACCAAAGCCAAGATCATCGAGGTCCGTGCGGATCGCGTGCGTGAGGCGCTCGACGCCGGCCGCGTCGTCATCGTTGCCGGGTTCCAGGGCATGACCACCGACGGGAGCATCACGACGCTCGGCAGGGGCGGATCGGACACCACCGCGGTGGCTGTGGCCGCCGGTATCGCCGCCGATGTGTGTGAGATCTACACCGACGTGGATGGCGTTTACACGGCCGATCCGCGCGTCGTTGCCTCGGCACGGAAGATCGACAGTATCTCGTACGAGGAGATGCTCGAGCTGGCGTCGAGCGGCGCGGGTGTTCTGAATCTGCGCTCGGTCGAGTTCGCGCGCAACCACAGTGTGGTCATCCACTGCCGGTCGAGCTTCACCGACGCTCCCGGTACTCTCGTCAAGGAGGCTGATCCGACGATGGAGCAGGCGATCATCTCGGGTGTGGCGTTCGACACATCCGAAGCCAAGGTGACCATCCGGGACGTGCCCGACCGGCCCGGCGTGGCCGCCACGGTGTTCACGCGGATGGCCGACGCCAACGTGAACGTCGACATGATCATCCAGAACGTCTCCGAGGCGGGGAGCACGGACATCTCGTTCACGGTGCCCAAGACCGATCTCGTGCGCGCCCGCCGCACCGCCGAGTCGGTGGTGGTGGAGCTTGAGGCCCGTGAGTTCACGGTGGACGAGTCGATCGCCAAGGTGTCACTTGTGGGCGCAGGCATGAAGACGCACCCGGGTGTCGCCGCCCAGATGTTCCGCGCGCTCTCGGAGGCGGGCGTGAACATCGATCTGATCTCCACCTCGACCATCCGCATCACGTGCGTCGTGGACGGGCACAACGTCCACGACGCTGTGCGCGCGTTGCACGACAGCTTCGGTCTGGAGAACGCCGAGGTGACCGTGGAGTCGATACCCGGCTGTGGCGAGGGGAGTGCGTGATGGCCTGGCAGAAGCCCATGCCCCGGCAGCCGGTGGTCGCCGTGGCGGGCGTGACCGGCGCGGTGGGCCGCGAGATGCTCGCCGTCCTCGAGCAGCGGGCGTTTCCCGCGTCGAGCGTCGTGGCCCTGGCCTCGGCACGTTCGGCCGGCAAACGCGTGCCGTTCGCCGGCGGCGAGCTGGTGGTCGAGGAGATGACCGAGGCGAGCTTCCGGGGTGTCGACATCGCGCTCTTCAGCGCCGGCGCGGGCATCTCGAAGCGGTTCCGCGAGGCCGTCACGGGTGCGGGCTGCGTGATGATCGACAACTCCTCGGCCTTCCGTATGGACGCCGACGTTCCGCTCGTGGTGCCCGAGGTGAACGCGGGTGACCTCGCATGGCATGCCGGCGTCGTGGCCAACCCCAACTGCTCCACGATCCAGATGGTCGTGGTGCTCGACGTGCTGCGCTCGTTGGCGCCGATACGGCGTGTGGTGGTCTCCACCTACCAGGCCGCTTCGGGGGCGGGTCAGGCGGCGATGGACGAGCTCTACAGCCAGACGGGGGACTTCCTGGCCGGGCGCGAGCTCGTGCCGGAGGCGTTCGCGCACCGCATCGCCTTCAACTGCATCCCGCAGATCGATGTCTTCCTCGACGATGGTTCCACCAAAGAGGAGTGGAAGATGGTCGTCGAGACCAAGAAGATCATGGGCGACGAGTCCATCGAGGTAGCTGCCACGTGCGTGCGCGTGCCGGTCCTGCGCTGCCATTCCGAGTCGCTTGCGGTGGAGTTCGGCGGGCCGGTGAGCGTGGCGGACGCGCGCGCCGCCCTCGACTCGACGCGGGGCGTGACGGTGCTCGACGATCCGGCCGGGAAGCTCTACCCGATGCCTGCGCTCCTGGAGGGGACTGACGACTGCTACGTGGGTCGTCTGCGCGCGGATACCACCGTCGAGCACGGTCTGCAGATGTGGGTGGTCGCCGACCAGCTGCGCAAGGGCGCCGCTCTCAATGCGGTGCAGATAGCGGAGGCGCTACTCGGGCGTTAATATATGGGAGTCACACAGGTGCCGCACTGGGGAGTATGCCGGTCTCATCGTGGGAAGCGAGCAACATGGGCGAGCAGACGATCTTGATCGTTGAAGACGACGCCACCATCGCGCGGTTCGTCGAGCTGGAGCTTCGGCACGCGGGATTCAGAGTGCTGCTGGCGGGGGAGGGCACGACCGCGATCGAGATCCTCGATCGTAACGGTATCGACCTCGTGGTCCTCGACCTCATGCTGCCGGGCATCGATGGCCTCGATGTCGCCCGGCACATGCGCAAGCGCGGCTCCGAGATTCCCATCCTCATGCTCACCGCCCGCGCTGAGACGCACGACGTCGTCTCCGGCTTCGAGGCGGGCACCGACGACTACTTGCGCAAGCCGTTCGAGATTCCCGAGCTCCTCTCGCGCATCCGGGCGCTCCTCAAGCGCACATCGACGTCTCCGTCGCAGTCACCGTACGAGGCCTCCGGCGTCCGTATCGACCCGGAGCGCCGGCTCGCCTCTCTCGGCGGTGAGGCGCTCGACCTGACGGCGAAGGAGTTCGACCTGCTCTCATACCTCGTGTCCAACGCGGGGCGCGTCATATCGCGCGACGAGATCCTCGGCTCGGTGTGGGGCGCGCAGCACTCCACCGACTCCAACGTGATCGAGGTCTTCGTCTGCCACCTTCGCAACAAGATCGGTGACCGCGAGAACCGCGTGATCCAGACCATTCGGGGAGTCGGCTACTTCTTCGCGAGGGGCTAAGTGCGTCTTTCGTCGATCCGCGCGCGTGTCGCGCTCCTGTCCGCCTTCTTCGCTCTCGTGCTGGTCGGCAGTGTCACCGTCGCCACCTATGTCTTCGTCGCCCGCGGTATGGACGCCGCCGCCGAGGACACCGCAAACCGCCTGCTCTCCGCCGCCGAGCGCGTCATCGTTCGACTGACGCTCCAGGCTGAAGCGGGAGCCGACCGCGCCGGTCTTACGGGCGCCGAGGCGGAATCCTTCATCGGGGAAGAGCTCATGGTGACGCTGCCGGAGGTCCTCTCCCAGGGTCTCATCCACGAGGGATCGTACGCCCTGTACGTCATCGAACGGCCGGGCGACGAGCCGGTGCTGAAGTGGTCCGGCGGAGATGACGCCGACGAAGGCCGCGCCGAGATTCGCGACGAGGTGTTCTCATCCGGCGTCATGCAGCACGACCATCCGCTCGGCCGACCCATCCTCCGGGGACTCGTGGTCAGCGCCGACCTCGGTACTCACGTGTCGTACATTCCCGTGGATGTTCCCGGCACGCACGCTGCCGTCCTCGATGTCATCTACATGCCGGCGCGCGAGGAGGCCGTGCTCAACGCCATGCGGCTGCCGATGATCCTCGTCACGGTGCTCGCACTCGGCGCCGCGCTGTTGCTCACGAGCCTGCTCCTGAGATGGGCGCTCTCGCTGATCGAGAACATCAAGGTGGCGGCCGACTCGATCGATGTCGGGCAGCTCGATGTGCACCTGCCCGAGCAGGGTGACAACGAGATCGCCGAGCTGGCGCGATCCCTGAACCGGCTCATCGACAACCTGCGCAGACGCAACGAGGCGCAGACGCGCTTCGTGGCCGATGCGTCACACGAGCTTGCGACGCCGGTTGCGGGCATCCGCGGCTACGTCAACATCCTGCGCGCGTGGGGGCTCGAGGACGAGGGGCTGCGCGAGGAGGCGATCACCGCGATCGACCGCGAGTCGCGGCGCATGGCGCGGCTGTGCAGCGACCTCCTCTCTGTGATCCGCAGCGAGGAGATGGTCGACTACCGGTCCATCAGGTACGACATCAACGGGGTCTGCCGGGAGGTGCTTGCGAGCGCTGCCACGCGCTACATGGCTAAGGGCTTCGAGTTCGTCGCGCCGGACGAGGCGCCGCTGTGGCTGTACGGTGATCCCGACCGCATCGCCGAAGCGCTCGGCATCCTCGTCGACAACGCGTGCAAGTACACACCGGCTGCCGGCATCATCTCGGTCACCACACGCAGGCGGCGGGACCGCGTCATCGTGCAGGTGTCGGACAACGGTGTGGGCATCCCCACAGAGGATCTCCCCAACGTGTTCGAGCGGTTCTATCGCAGCGATGTGTCGCGTTCGCAGGAGACCGGGGGGTTCGGTCTGGGTCTCGCGATCGCGAAACACATCGTGGACGCGAGCGGAGGCGAGATCTCGGTCGAGAGCGCCCTGGGTCAGGGCACGACGTTCGAGATCGCGCTGCCGCGACGCAAGGCCGGTGCCTGACGAATGATGCGCGCACGCACCGTCGCGCACGCCGGCGTCATCGCTGCGGTGTACGCCGCACTCACGCTCATGATGATCCAGAGCCCGCTCGGATACGGCCCCGTACAGCTACGGCTCTCCGAAGCGGTCACCGTTGTGGCCTGTCTCACACCGGCGGCCATCCCCGGCCTCTGGCTGGGTGCGGCCCTTGCCAACGCCTTTCTCGTCACGCAGTTCGGGGTCCTGGCGCTGCTCGATGTGGCGTTCGGCTCGCTCGCGTCGCTTCTGGGCGCGGCGTGGACGTGGCGTCACCGATCCCGCCCGGCCGTTGCGCTCGCCGGGCCGGTGGTCGCCAACGCGCTTATCGTGCCGGCGTATCTGCCGTACATGCTGACCCGGCTGGCGGGACTGGACTTCTACCGCATCCCCGCACTCTCGCTCGATGCGAGTGGCGGGTGGTGGGCGATGTACCTGTTCGGCGTCCTCGCCGTGGCTCTCGGCCAGACGATCGTGGTCTACGGCCTCGGGCTCCCGCTCCTTGGCGTGTTGAAGCGACTCGGTGTCGACAGTATGCTGGCTGCGAGGGGGGCCGAGGGTGAGCGCACGGGCGGATAGCAGGGCGACGCGGTGAAGCACGTCACCGCCGAACGCGGGCGGCCGGAGGAGCCGCTCATCAGCCGACGGGCCGCGCTATGCGATGGCTGTGGCGGGTGCGTGCGCCGGTGTCCCGTCAAAGCCCTGCGCATCGTCGACGGCCACTCTGAGGTCATCGAGGAGAAGTGCGTCTCCTGCGGGCTGTGCGTAGCCGAGTGCGGCAGGGGCGGCCACACCGTCAGAGACGATGTGCCGGCGGTCGAGGCGCTCTTGAGGTCGAGGACGCCGGTGGTCGCGCTGCTCGCCTCCGAGTTCATCGCCGCGCTCCACCCGATGACGGCGGTGCAGATCGAGCGGGCGCTCGAGATACTCGGGTTCGCGGCGGTGGAGACGACCGTCCTCGGCGAGGAGATCGTGGCCGAGGCCTACGAGCAGCTTCACGCCCGCGACGACATGCTCGTGTCCATCCGCTCGACGTGCCCGGTGGTCGTGGACTTCGTTCGCGCGTTCCACCCGGCCCTCACGACGGCGCTCGCGCCGATCGTCCCGCCCTACGTCGCGCAGGCCCGTCTCATCAGGGCGCTCTATCGCGAGCCGGTCTCGATCGTGTACGTGAGTCCGTGTTACGCGCGCAAGGACGAGGTGTACCGGGCGCAGATCGTCGGCGCGGTGGATGTCGCCATCGACTTCCTGGAACTCAGGCGGCTGCTCTCAGACGAGCGTAGCGCCGCTGCCCGCGGGCGCGCGATGACGCCTCCGCTGCGCAGGCCGGGTCTGCTCAAGGAGGTCTCGCTCACCGACGGCTTCCCGCGCACGACCGTCGAGCGCAACGCCCTCGCCGACGGAGGCATTCAGACCGTGCGCGGGCTCGCGGACCTCGATCGGCTTCTCAGCGCGGTTGCGGCCGGAGAGGCCGGGCCGACGATCGTCGACGCACTCAACTGCGAAGGGTGTATCGACGGTCCCGCGGTGAGCCCGGGAATGTCGCTTTACGCGAAGCGCAGCGTCGACTCGGCAGGGCGCGCGCAGCAGGCGGCGACACGGGTGAGCACGCGGGCGCTCATGTCGGTGCTACCCGCGGTGGACATCGTGCGCTCGTTCTCGCCGGCTCCCGTCTTCGTGGAGAACCCCCCTCCGGAGGAGGTCGACCTGGTGCTCGCCTCGGGCGGCCTGTCTCGCCACAGCGCCCCGGACTGCGGGGCCTGCGGGTGGGACACGTGTGTCGAGCAGGCGGCGGCGATCCTGCGTGGGGACTCCACCTGGCAGCAGTGTCTGCCCCACCAGCGCGCGCTGCTCGCGGACAGCGAGTCGCGGCTGGCCGCGCTCGAGACCCTCGACGGCCTCACGGGCGTCTGGAACCGCAAGGCGCTGTCCGAGCGGCTCGAGCTCGAGTTCGCGCGTCATAGCCGCTACGACACGCCGCTTGCGGTGCTGCTGCTGGACATCGATGCGTTCGAAGCGGTCAACGACCGCTTCGGGGAGACCTTGGCCGATGCCCTGCTGCCGGCCGTTGCCGCGCGTCTCTCCTCGCTCCTGCGCTCCACCGACTTCCTCGCCCGTCGGGCCGGTGACCAGTTCGCGGTCCTGCTTCCCGGCATCGAGAAGACCGAGGCGTTTGCGGTGGCCGAGAAGCTGCGGGAGGCGATCGGCGGGCAGCCCGTAGGTGTGGAGGCGGACGGGTATAGTCAGGATATCGCGCTCACCGTCTCGACCGGCGTGGCGGCGGCGCGCGGCGCCGCGCACGGCCCGCTGGCCGTGATGGAGGCGGCCGACGTTGCCCTGCACGACGCGATGGCGGCGGGAGGGGACCGGACGCATCTGGCCCCCGGCTAGGAGGGTCCGATGCACGAGGCGCTTCTGTGGGACACCGAGGGGGAGCGCATCCGGTGCCGCCTGTGTCCTCACGAGTGTCGTATCGCGTCGGGCGGCCGCGGTATCTGCGGCGTCCGTGAGAACCGTGACGGTACGCTGTGGGCGCTGACCTACGGGCTGGTCTCGTCGATCGCCGCCGATCCAATCGAGAAGAAGCCGGTCTTCCACTACCGGCCCGGCACCACGGTGCTCTCACTCGGCAGCGTCGGTTGCTCGATGCGGTGCGGACACTGCCAGAACTGGCGGATCAGTCGCTCCCGCCCGGGGGCCGATGACGGTGTCGACTTAGAACTCCTGCCGCCGGCCGAGGTGGTCACGATGGCGAGGGAGGAGCGCTGCGAGGGTGTGGCGTTCACCTACAACGAGCCGGTCATCTGGATCGAGTATGTGCTCGACGTGGCGCGCGCCTGCAAGGAGGCGGGTCTCTTCACGGTGATGGTCACCAACGGCTACATCACGGCAGAGGGACTCGACCTGATCGGACCGTACATCGATGTGTGGCGCGTGGACGTGAAAGCCTTCAGCGACCGTGTCTACCGCGAGCTGTGCAAGGCGCGCTCGGTGCGACCGGTACTCGAAATGGCCGAACGAGCGAAGGTGCGCTGGGGGATGCACGTGGAGGTGGTCACGAACATCATCCCCACGATCAACGACGACGAGGACACGCTCGTCGGCATCGCCGAGTGGATACGCGCCTCGCTCGGCGAGTTCACGCCGTGGCATGTCACGCGGTTCGTGCCGTATCTCGACTACGCTCATCTGCCGGCAACACCCGTGGCGACGCTCACGCGTGCGCGGGAGATCGGTCACGCGGCGGGGCTCCACTTCGTGTACACGGGCAACGTGCGCGTGCCCGGGGGTGAGGACACGGTGTGCCCCCGATGCGGGGCCGTCGTGGTTGGCAGGGACGGGTACACGATCACAAGGATGGCCGTCAACGCGGGCACGTGCGCCGTATGCGGCGCTGCGCTCGGTATCGTCGACAAGGAGAGAGAATGATCGCACCCGAGGAGCACCGGCACGCGCACGAGAGCGCGGATGAGGAGGTCGTTCCCCGCATCCTGCTGTTCTACGACTACGCTTGACCGTTCTGCTACGTCGACCAGTTCAGGTTCGACGACCTCGAGCGCGAATTCGACGTCGACCTCGTCCTCGTCCCCTTCGAGCTTCGGCCCGACGCTCCTGCTGAGGGACTGTCCGCCGAGGCAGAGGGTCTCGGTCACTCCGAGCGTGTGGAGAAGCGCCTCCTCGAGCTGGCCACCGAGGCCGGTCACGAGATGGTGCTCGGCGATCACATCCCCAACACGCATCTGGCGATTGCCATGGCGGAATTCGCCCGTGATCTGGGATCGGAGACGCACCGGAGCGTCCACGCCGCGATCTTCTCCGCCTACTACGGGCAGGGCCTCGACATCGGATCGCGGGAGGTGCTGCGGGACGTAGCGCGGGCGGAGGGTCTTGATGCGGAGGCACTGGAGGCCGCCTGGGACGAGGGTCGTTACGACGATCGGCTGCACGAGTTCGACCATCTCGGTATGCACCTCGGCATCGATACCACGCCCGCTGCGCTCATCTGCAACGAGCTGCTCATAGGCTCGCGACCGTACGGGGTGCTGCGAGAGGCGCTCCTGCGCTGTCTGGTGACCGCGGACAACATCGAGGATGCCGGGGAGCCGCCGGGGGAGTGACGGAGGCGGCGCGGGCCCCGCGCGCACGCGAACCGCTATAGTGGAGCACGGTCTCGCATCTTTCCGTGAGCGCATGTACGAAGGGACGCACGTGTACCCGACGGTCATCATCCCGACCTTCTGGACCCGGCCCCGGAGCCGGGCCGCGCGACGCTCGGCATCCTCGTTCGATCATCCGACACCGCTCGGCCAGCCGGGCACGCTTCCCGACTGCCTCCATTCGCTGGAAGGTGTCGTGGGGCTCGGGCGCGTCGTGGTTATCGTGGTCGCCGCAGACGCGTCGATCGAGCATGCCGCCGAAGACCAGGTGCGGCAGATCGTCGACGAGGTCCACGGCATCGACGCGCTCGTCTTCGGTTCGGCCGAAATGGGGTCGGTGCACCGCCGCCTCGAGCAGCTCGAGTTCGCCGATATCCTCGCCGGGGTGAGCCTCGGCAGCTACGGCGGCGTGCGCAACGTGGGTCTGCTCCTCGCTGCCGTGCTCGGTAGCGATGCGGTCGTCTTCCTCGATGACGACGAAGTGGTCACCTGGCCTGACTTCATGGAGCGCGCCATGGAGGGGCTCGGCGAGCCGCTTGCTGCGGGTGGCCGTCCCGTGCTCGCCAAGAGCGGCCACTACGTCGACGAGAAGGGCTCGTATCGCGTTGCCGACGCGCGCCGCCTGAGCGACATGTTCTGGCGGCAGGACGAGTTCTACAACCGCGCTGTGGCGGCCCTTGCCGCGCCCCCGCGCATCAGGCCGGGTACGCTCGCCTTCGGCGGCTGCTTCGCACTGCACCGTCACATGTACTGCAACGTCCCGTTCGACCCGTGGGCGGTGCGCGGGGAGGACATCGACTACGTCATCAACGCGCGGATGCACGGCGGTGATGTGTTCCTCGACTCCGGATGGTCGGTGGTGCACCGGCCGCCGGCAGTGCCGAGTGCCGCGGCGCTCTTCAAGCAGGACGTGTTCCGCTTCGTGTACACGCACCGCAAGCTCGAGTTCGCCAAGTCGCAGGTGGACCTGCGCCAGGTCACTGCCGAGTCGCTCATGCCGTACCCTGGCCGGTTCGTGGATTCGTCCATCAACTGGCGCGCGCGCGTCACCGCGCTGCTTCGCGCGATCTCCGGTCCGGAGCGCGGCGCCTACCTCGCCGTCGCGCGCTCCGCGCTGCCCGAGGCGCAACGCTACGCCCGCGAGAGCTGCGAGCGGTACTTCGCATTCCAGCGTCGCTGGCCGATGCTGACCGACCGCGTCTGGGAAGACGTGGCCCTGAAGTCGCTCTTCACCGGTGAGCGCAGGGTCGACCGTGGCGCCATCACCGGGCGGTTCCCGGTCATCAGGGCCGAGTGAGCGTGGTGTCGGGACCCGTCCCCGCAGCACTCGTCGGACTGGTGGCCGGGTACCTGTCCGGCCAGTTCGGCATAGGCGGCGGCATCGTGACCACTCCTGCGATCCGCCTGATCCTGGGCTATCCCGAGCTGATCGCGGTGGGGACGCCGCTGCCCGTGATCATCCCCACTGCGATCGCCGGCGCCATCTCCTACGCACGGCGAGGGCTTCTGGACGTCCGGACGGGTGTGACCGTCGGGGCCGTGGGGGCGCTCTTCTCGGTCGCGGGTGCCTGGGCGACCACGTTCGTGGGCGGTACAGTCGTCCTTCTGGTTACCGCAGCGCTCGTCTGCTGGATGGCTGCGGACATGGCCCTTCTCGCGGCGCGGCCGGATCGCTCTCAGGGCGCCCTCACAGCACTGCGCGTCCGGACCGCTTCTGTGCCGTGGCTCGCAGCCCTTGGCGTGCTGGCCGGACTCTACTCCGGCTTCCTCGGTCTGGGCGGCGGGTTCGTGCTCGTGCCGGCGCTCGTCCGCTACTTCGGGTTCTCGGTCAAGGAGGCCGTGGGCACGAGCCTCGTCGCGGTGTCGCTGCTCGCCATCCCGGGCTCGATCACCCACTACCTCCTCGGGAATGTCGATGTGGGCCTCGCGCTGGCGCTGGCACTCGGCGTCATCCCGGGAGCGCTGCTCGGAGCCAGGGTGACCGCGCTCGCCCGTGAGAGGAACGTGCGCATCGCTTTCGCGGTGTTCCTGTTCGCCGTCGGCGTGCTCCTCGGAGTCACCGAACTCGGAGTCCTGTGATGGCGGATCCCGTCTTCGCCCAGGCGACCTCCGCCGATCTCGAACGGCTCCTTCGCCCGCTCCTCGCGTCGCGGACCTTCGAGAGCCGTGACGAGGTCCTTGCGGTCCACGAGAGCGAGCCGTGGCGCCTGCGGGTCAGTGAGGCCGGTGACGTCGCGGTACTCGACACCTGGCGTGACCATCTGGACATCCTCGCGGTCGAGGCGCTGTGGTGCGCCGAGCGCACGATCCCCACGGCGATCGAGCAGGCGGTCTCAGTTGCCCGGGAACATGGGTTTGGCACGGTCCTCAGCCCGCCCGTACCCGTCGACCAGGTCCACGTCTACGAGCGTGCCGGAATGCGCGTGCGGGAGACCACCGCGACTCTCGCGTTCGAGTTGCACGGCCGTGAGGTGGTCGCAGCCCCGTGCTGCGAGAACATGACCATCCGGGAGGGCTCTGAAGCGGATATCGTGCCCGTCCTCGGCGTCGACAGGCGCTGCTTCGACGACTTCTGGCGCTACGACGAGCGGCGGCTGCGCCGTCTCGTCGAGCGGCAGCGGCTTGCGATCGCCGAGTGTGAAGGCATCCCCGTGGGCTACACGCTCTCGGTACCGGGCGCCGAGTTCGCCCAGGTCGGCCGCGTGTGTGTCGTGCCGGAGGCCCGACGCCAGGGGGTCGGCCGGATGCTGCTCGCAGACGTCGTCCGCGCTGCGCAGCATGCGGGAGCGCGATCGCTCGGCCTCTGCACGCAGACCGGTAATCGCGCGTCGCACGCGTTGTATCACCGCGTCGGATTCCGGGACACCGGCGACCGGTTCGTGTTCCTGGAGTCGTGCTAAGGTGGGTCGGGAGAGGGGCTCGATGTCGACTGTGCGCTCATGGGTCGTCGACGCCACGCTTGTCACTGCGACCCTCATCATCGCTGTCGTGGCTGCCGCCGGCCTCGTCGTGGAGGTGCCACGACCGGTCTTCATCGCGGCCACCGTCGGTCTTGTGCTGGTAGCCGGCGGCACCGTCGGCGCCCGTCTGCTCACGCGACCCGACCACATCAAGGCGCTTCACTCCCAACGCGTCCTCGAGATCGCCGACCGCTCGCTCGCACACCTGCGCAGAGGGCTCGACGCCCAGACGGCCCAGGAGGTGTGCCGTCTGGCGCTGGACGAGAGCGAGGCGGCCGCGGTCGCCATCACCGACACGGAGCGCGTCCTCGGATTCGCCGGCCTGGGTGAGGATCACCACGCCGTGGGAGGCCCGATCCTCACGCGCGCGACGCGTGAGGCGATCGAGACGAACGAGCATCGCGTCCTGGCGTCAAAAGACGAGATCGGCTGCCCGAAGAAAGAGTGCCTGCTTCGTGCGGCGATCGTCGTGCCGCTGGAGACGCGCGGGCGGGCCGTTGGCACGCTCAAGTTCTACTACACCACACCGCGCCTGCTCAACGAAACGCAGGTCACGATGGTCGAAGGGCTGGCCAAACTGCTCTCGACTCAGCTCGAGCTCTCCGAACTCGAACGCCAAACGGAGCTCGCTTGCCGCATGGAGCTGAAGGCGCTCCAGGCACAGATCAACCCGCACTTCCTGTTCAACACGATCAACACGATTGCCATGCTGATACGCACCGACCCGGTGACGGCGCGCGAGCTGCTTCGCGAGTTCGCATCGTTCTACCGCCGGATGCTCGAAGACAACGAGGGGCTCGTCGCGCTTCGCCAGGAGGTCGACTACGCGCTGACATACCTCCGCTTCGAGCAGGCGCGCTTCGGCGAACGGCTCCGCGTGGTGCACGACCTCCCCGACGACGTGGGTGACGTGGCGGTGCCCGCGTTCATCATCCAGCCGATCGTCGAGAACTGCGTGCAGCACGGGATGCGCCCGACCGGGCCGCTCGACATCACCATCGCCGGAAAGCGGCGGGACGGCATCGTGAGCATCCGGATCAACGACGACGGGCTCGGCATCGAACGGGAGGATGTCGGGCGAGTGCTGGAGCCCGGCTTCGGGAAAGGGCTAGGCATCGCGCTGAAGAACATAGACGATAGGCTCAAGGGGCACTACGGGCCGGGAAGCGGCCTCGAGGTGACGAGTGAGCACGGCACAGGAACGACGGTGACGCTCACGATCGTGGAGGACGCCGCCGCCGGGACGGACGATGAGGGCGATGCTCAAAGCACTTCTGGTCGATGACGAGGTCCCTGCCCGCTCAGAGCTGCGGTACCTGCTCGGCGAGGCCGGTGGTGTCGAAGTCGTAGGCGAGGCGGGCAGCGCGACGGAGGCGCTGCAGCTCATCCGCGCCATCCCCTACGACGTGGTGTTTCTCGACATCGACATGCCCGGTCTCACGGGGATAGAGCTTGCCGAGACGCTCTCGGGTCTGGAGCACCCGCCGGCGATCGTCTTCGTCACGGCCCACAGTGAGCACGCCGTCGAGGCCTTCGAAGTAGCGGCCGCCGACTACCTCGTGAAGCCGGTCGAGACCCGGCGGCTGCGCATGGCCATCGACCGCATCGCTCCCGCGGTGACGGCGCAGCCGCGCATCGAGCGGGTCCCCGTGGAGAAGGCCGGCAAGAAGCTCCTCCTCCAGGTCTCGGACATCTTCCACGTGATGGCCAAGGACGACTACAGCTACATCTTCACCGACGGCGAGCGGTACCTCTCGACGCTCTCGCTCGCCGAACTCGAGCAGAAGCTCGAGCCACAGGGTTTCTTCCGGGTCCACCGGCGATACCTCGTGAACCTGGCGTCGGTCCGTGAGGTCGCACCGATGTACGGTGGAACGATGGAGCTCACACTGAAGGACGCGGCAGGCACGCAGGTGCCCGTGTCCCGCCGCCGCGCTCCCGCACTGAAACGGGCGCTGGGGTTGTAGCCATGCTCATCGGGATCATCGCGGACACCCACGGGTCTGTGCCGGATGCGGTCGCAGAGGTCTTCGCTGGCGTCGACCGCATCATCCACGCCGGGGATGTCGGCTCTCAGGCCGTCCTTGACCAGCTGGAGGCGATCGCGCCGGTCACCGCCGTGCGCGGAAACATGGACACCGGGGGCCTCGAGTGGCGACTGCCCGACACCGCGGTGGTGCACGCGGGCACCTGCCGCATCATCGTGGGGCACAAGGTCGAGCACCTGCTGCCGGCAGGAGAGGGCCCCGGCGCCGACGTCATCGTGAGCGGACACACCCACCGGGCGCGCGTGGAGCGTGTCGGCGACGTGCTTCGGGTCGACCCCGGACCGGCGGGCAGCGCGGGTCGGGACGGCCGAGGCCCAACCGTTGCCCTGCTCGACTGCGCCGTTGACCCCCCGGAAGCGCGCATCGTCGACCTCTGAGCCGCGGCGCGCCTGATGCGCGTGTCGGGGAGTGGTCGCGTGACGCCGTGAACGGCGCATGGAGCGCGGGCGGGTCCGACGCTCGCCACTCACCGCTCGCCTGACCCCTTCCGCCGATACTCCACCGCCGCACGCGACAGCTTCATCGCGCATCCCCCGTCCGGGTCGTAGCCTGTCTCTGCGGGCGTGCACCGGACCGTCCGCACGCTACTGGGGAGGTGGAACGCATGAAGGTCTGCATCAAGGGAGCAGCCGAGGACATCAAGCTCGGCGAGGTCGGTGAAGTCTGCCACGAGATCGACCGCATCCTCGTACCGACCGACGGTTCCGAGCCGGCCGTTGCGGCGACGGAGTACGCGGTCATCCTGGCGAGGACGTTCGGCGCCACGGTCAAGGCGATCTACGTCGACACCGGTCTCGAGGCGCTGGAGTACCCCGAGGAGGTCATGACGGAGGACGTCTACGAAGGTATCCACCCGTCGATCAAGGGGCTCGTCATCGCCAAGACGCTCTGCGAGCGCAATGGCGTCGAATGCGAGGTCGAGGTCGTGCAGGGCGGCGTGGCGAAGCGCATTCTCGCCGTCGCCGAAGAGTGGAAGGCCGACATCCTCGTCGTCGGCGACACGGGCCGCACCGGCATCAAGCGGATTGCGCTTGGCAGCGTCGCGGAGATCGTAGTGAAGGGCTCACCCATCCCGACGATGGTTGTGAAGGCCGACTGATCAGCCGACGATTGTCGGCTTTGACGCACGAAGGAGGTGCGCACGTGGGAGACACGACGGAGAGAGCCACGCACGTCCAGCACGGCGATCACATCGACACGATCGAGAGCGTCGACCTGGTCTTCCGGGCACAGCGGAAGCTCAGTTTCACGTATGGTGCGGTGTTCTTCGCCGTGACCCTCGCCATCCCGGCCATGTCGGTGTGGTGGAAGAGCTGGTACGCGGTTCCCATCTGGGGCGGTTTCACCGCCAACTACCTGTTCGTTTCGCTTCTGTACTACGTGTTCCTGTGGACCATGGCCTGGATGTACTCCAAGCAGGCCGACAAGCTCGACGATCGACTGTCAACCATGGCCGATGAAATCACGGCCCGAACCGCCGGAGAGGAGGCATAAGCATGAACACCATCGCGATCGTGCTCGTCATCGGCCTGATCCTCTTCACGATCGGCCTCTCCATCTTCAGCCGGCGCTTCACGCGCACCACCGCCGACTTCTACCTCGCAGGTCGGAAGGTCGGTTCGTTCTCGAACGCATCCGCCATCTCGGGCGACTACCTGTCCGCCGCGTCGTTCCTCGGCGTCGCCGGCGCGGTCTATGCATCCGGACTCGACGGCGTCTGGTACGCCGCCGGTTTCGCGGGCGGTTTCATGGTCGTCGTGCTCTTCATCGCCTCGGCGCTCAGGCGCTTCGGCGAGTACACGGTGGCCGACTTCGCATTCGGCCGCTTCGGATCGAATCGAATCCGGCTGGTCACCGTGGTCGCCGTCCTCATCACGTCGCTCTTCTACATGGCGCCGCAGATGTTCGGTGCGGGCACGACCTGGCAGGTTCTCGTGGGCCAGGGGTTCTTCGGCATGGACGCCTATACGACGGGCGTCGTCGTCGTTGCCGCGATCATCGCCTTCTACGTTGCAGTCGGCGGCATGAAGGGCACCACGCTCAACCAGATCTTCCAGTTCTGGTGGCTCGCGTTCGCCATGACGCTCGTGGTCGTATTCTCGTTCGGTAGCGGCTTCAGCTACCCGCAGGCACTCGCCGATGCTTCGGATGGCCCGATCGTCAACACCAAGGCGTACACGGTTACCGAGCTCACTACGCCTGACGCAAACGGCGTCACGCCGTACGACAAGGCGGCCAAGGTCATGACCGCAGAGGAACTCGCGACAGTCGACGAGTTCATCACGTCGGGCGCGGACGGCAAGATACCGATAGCGTTCTCCGCGGGCAACAAGCTCCACGAACTCCGCGACATGCTCTTCCGCGAGCCCGGTCACAGGTACAACACGTTCGATCAGTTCTCGATGGTGCTCGCACTCGTGCTCGGTACCGCCGGTCTGCCGCACATCCTGAATCGCTACTACACCAACCCGTCAGGTGCGGCTGCACGGCGCTCGACCTTCTGGGTCCTCGTGTTCATCGGGATGTTCTACATCTTCGCACCGATCGCGGGCCTCGCGGGCATCGGGTTCATCAAGGACTACCTCGCCAATGGCGGCACGCTCGCGGCTCCAACGGTCAACGGTCTGCTCGTGAAGCCCGACCAGGTCATGCCGACACTTGCCGAGATCCTCGGTGGCCAGTGGCTCATGGGCGTCGTAGCTGCCGGGGCCTTCGCGGCTATGTTCTCGACCGTCGGCGGCCTGTTGATCGCGGCGGCATCCGCCATCGGCCACGACGTCTACGAGAAGTACGTCAACCCGAACGCGACCGAGGCCAAACGCGTGGCGGTTGGCAAGATCGCGGTCCTGTCATTCGCGGCGCTGGCTCTGTTCATCGGCCTGGCGATTCCCACGTACGGCCTTGACCAGGCGTACCCGGCGCTCATCGCGATGATGGTGACGTGGGCGTTCTCGGTCGGCGCGTCCGCCTTCGTGCCGATGTTGCTCACGGGCATCTGGTGGAAGGGGACGACCGAGAGGGGCGCGACCGCAGGCATGGTCGTCGGCCTCACGAGCGCGATCGTCATCATCTTCCTGAACATCTTCCAGCAACTCGGTACGCTCGGTAAGGAGGGCATCCTGGGCTTCATCGGGTCACTCACGTATCCCGTGCTGTTCACGTTCCCGCTCGGTCTGCTCACCATCATCATCGTGAGTAAGATCGACGGGCAGCTGCCCAAGAACGTGGACGCCATCTGGATGCGCATCCACGGGACGGCAAGCGAGCGGCACGAGAAGCAGCACGGCCTGGACAAGGTCGGCTCGATGTTCGCCAAGAAGTAGGAACCGCTTCGGGATCCCACCCCCAGGGGGTCCCGAAACGCTCAGGTGCCGGTCCCGTCACGTGAGACGGGGCCGGCACCGGCTTGTTGCGATGACGTGCTTCAGGGATGCGGGCGGGTGGCGCGTGGGCGCGTCTCCCCGTACTCAGTCGGCCCGTGTGGCCGAGATGAGATCGGCCGCAAGTGCCTGGAACGCGGCGGCGTCGGCCGAAGGAAGGTCGAATCTTAAGACCCTCCGATCGTGCCGGCCGAGCGTGACGAGGTCACCCTCGGCCTGGGCGCGGTGGAGCGCTGCGAGCGTGAACGGCTTGCCCGGGATCTCCAGATCGGTGCGGTCGCGTGTCGTCACGAGGACGAACACCCCGTTGTTGGGCCCGCCCTTGTGGAGCTGGCCGGTGGAGTGCAGATACCGCGGTCCCAGTTCGAGGCAGACCGCCCTGCCGGTCGTGCGCGAGAGTACCGACGCGGCATGCCGGAGTGGGGCCAGGCGCGCCTCGTCCTCCGGTGCGTAGACGAGGAGTGCGAGGTAGTCGTCCGGACTCGCGGCGTCGATTGCGGCACGCATCGCTGCCGCCCGGTCCGCGAGCGCCTCTGTCGTGGCGCCGAGCCCTCCGGCGAACGTCACCCAGGTGCCTTCGACATCAGCCTGCGCGCCCGGGACCTCCGACGCGCCGCCCTCGAGGATGGTGGTCGTGGCCTGCTTCGCTTCGGTCACGGCGAGCTCGTCGAACGGGTTCACCCCGAGCAGGAAGCCCGCGAGTGCCACCGCGTGCTCCCAACGCACGAACTCCCCTCCGAGGTCGAAGACGTCGGTCACCGTCACTTCGAACACCGGATGGGCGCCGGCCCGATCCCGCGACCAGGATTCGAGTGCTTCGTCGTCGGTGAGCCGCACCACGACGACCGCGCGGTCGCTACCGTAGCCCGCCGCCGTCGCCGGCTCGAACTCGATGACCGGCACCAGGCCGCGCCCGTCCTTGCCGAGCGACTCGGCGACGAGCTGCTCGATCCATAGCCCGAGGGATGCGAAGCGCTCCGAGAAGACGAGCGTCAGCTTGTCCTTGCCCGCCTCGTAGGCGTCGGTCATCCAGGCGGCGAGTAGCGCTGCAGGGTTCTCGGCGGCGGGTGCCTCACACGCGCGCTCCATCGCTTCGGCGCGCGCGATGAGGCTCGGGAGGTGGACGCCGATGAGCGCGGCCGGTGCGAGCCCGAACATGCTGAGCGCCGAATACCGTCCGCCCACCGTCTGCGGGGCGGAGAGGGTCATCCGCATGAGGTCGCGCTGGCGGAGCTTCTCCAGCGGCGTTCCCTGGTCGGTGATGACGAGACAGCGGCGGCCCGCCTGCGCCCTGGTCATGCCGGACGCCTCCAGCCAGCGACGCACGATCGCGTAGAGCGACAGCGGTTCGATCGTGGTCCCCGACTTGCTCGCCACGATGACGAAGGTCCGGTCGGGTTGAAGGGCGTCGAGCGTGTCCGAGATCTGGATGGGGGACGTCGTGTCGAGCACGTGCAGCCGCGGGTGGGGGGGCGTCACGCCGATGACCTGCTGGATGACGAGCGGCGCGAGTGACGAGCCGCCCATGCCGAGCAGCAGGATGTCGGTGACACCCTCTTCAACGAGTGCCGAGGCGAGGCTGTCCAGGAGGGGCAGTCGCCCCGTGGCCTTCTCGGCGAGGTCGGTCCAGCCGAGCCGCTGCATGATGGGGATGCGTCCGTCCATGTCCGCCGAGAACAGGCTTGCGTCGCGTTCCCGCAGTCTCCGGACGGCGTCAGCCTCTATCAGGCGCTCGAGAGCAGGCATGGCGAGACCCCCTTCAGACGGTTTCGGCATCAAGCATGGGTCCCGGTGTCTCGATACCCGGTGCCGGTCCCATTCTAGCCACCCGCGTCCCGGCGAGCACCACCAGCAGGCCGCCGATGACGGTCGCAGGCGTGATCGGCTCGCGCAGGAAGATCGCGGCGAACACCACCGCGCTCACCGGCTCGGCATAGGTGAGCACCGCCGCATGGTCGGCGCGGACGGTGCGCAGTGCCGAGAGGAACAGGACGCCGGTAGCCGCAGTGTGCACCACGCCGAGCGTGACGAGCGAGCCCCACTCCACCGCGGTCGACGGCCCGGGGGTCATGATCACCAGTGGAAGCAGCACGAGAGCGGCAGTGATGTCCTCGCCGAGCATGTAGACGGTCGTCGGGATGCCGCGCAGCAGACGCTTCGCGTTGAGCACGAGGATCGCGTAGGTGAACGCTGATGCGAACGCGAGCGCGGCGCCGAGCAGGTGCGTGCCCCCGGAAAGCTGCAGCTCCCGTGGCCCGACGATGATGGCGGTGCCTGCGAGCGCCGCCACGAGCGGCACGACCACGCGGCTGTCGAAGGGCTCGCGGGTGACGAGCGGCGCGAAGGCCATGACGAAGATCGGGCCGCAGTAGGCGAGGAGAACGGCCACCGCGACATCGGTGAGCTTGAGCGCGCTGAAGAAGAGCACCCAGTTGAGCGCAAGGAGCGATCCCATGGCGGCGAGCGCAAGCTTGCGGCGAGCAGGTAGGCGAACGAGCTCGCCGAGTCGCCCCCGGAGCGCCAGGTAGGCGGCAATGGTAAGACCGGCGAACGTGACGCGCCAGAAGACGATGACCACCGCCGCGGCCCCGACCTGGCGGGAGAACAGTGCGATCGAGCCCCACACGAGTCCGGCGGCTGCGATCCGGGCGAGTCCGCCGCGGTAAGAGGCAGCGGCGGGCATCGGCTCAGCAGATCCGCGGCAGCTGTTCGCCCACGAGCATATCCATGATGCGCGTTGCGCCGAAGCTCGTGCGAACGTACACCTTGCCCGCGGGGCTTTCGGCCACCTCCCCGATGATCGCCGCTGCTTCGCCGTAGGGTGCGGTCCGCATCGCGGCCAGAGCCGCCTCGGCCTGCTCGGGCGGGACGACCGCCACCATCTTGCCCTCGTTGGCCACCTGGAAGACGTCATAGCCGAGCATCTCGGAGGCGCCGCGCACCTGCTCGTTCACCGGCACGAGTGGTTCCTCGACGGTGATCGAGACGCCGGAAGCCTCGGCGAGCTCGTTCAGGGTGCTCGCAAGGCCGCCGCGGGTCGGGTCGCGGAAGCAGCGCACGCCGGGCGCCGCTTCGAGCACGGCGGCGACGAGGTGGTTCAAGGGCGCCGCATCCGAGCGGATGTCGGTGGAGAACGAAAGCCCCTCGCGCGTGGAGACGACCGCGATACCGTGATCGCCGAGCGTGCCCGAGAGGAGCACCACGTCGCCGGGCCGACAGTGCGAGCCCGAAAGGTCGATACCCTCGGGCAGCACGCCCACGCCGGCGGTGTTGATGTACACGCCGTCGCCGTGGCCGCGCTCGACGACTTTCGTATCGCCCGTGACAATGCGTACGCCCGCCTCGGCGGCGGCGTCGCGCATCGAGATGAGGATGCGGCGGAGATCGTCGACCGACATGCCCTCCTCGAGCACGAAGCCCACGGAGAGGTAGAGCGGGCGTGCGCCGGAGGTGGCGACGTCGTTCACGGTGCCGCAGACGGCGAGGCGACCGATGTCGCCACCCGGGAAGAAGAGCGGGCTCACCGTGTAGGTGTCGGTGGAGAACGCGAGCCGCGTGCCCGGGAACTCGAGCGAGGCGGCATCGTCCATGCGCAGCAGCACCTCGTCGGCGAACTCGGCCACGAACAGCTCCTCGATGAGCTCTTTCATCATCGTACCGCCGCTGCCGTGGGCGAGCAGGATGCGGTCAGCGCGCATGTGGCTACTCCTTGCCGTAGTCGGTGTAGCGGTAGTAGGCCGCGCAGCTGCCCTCGCTCGACACCATGCACGGTCCCACGGGATGCTCCGGCGTGCATCCTCTGCCGAAGAGCTTGCACTCGAAGGGCAGGACCACGCCGCGCAGCACGTCGCCGCACTGGCAGCCCTTGATCTCGCGGGGCTCAGGAGGCGTGACCGGCATGCGCACGCGCGCATCGTAGCCGGCGAACCCGGGCCGAAGCGCAAGGCCCGTCCCCGGGATGACGCCGATGCCGCGCCACTCCGAATCGCACGGCTCGAACGCCTCCTCGATGGCTGCCACCGCGGTTGGGTTGCCCTCGACGTTCACGCCGCGGCCGTAGGCGATCTCCACCTCGGCCCGCCCTTCGGCAAGCTGCGTGGCGAGCATCCACACGCCCTGGAGCACGTCCACCGGCTCGAAACCGGTGATGACGCTCGGGATGCCGTACTCACTCGCGAGGAACTCGTACGGCTGAGCGCCGATGATGGTGGAGACGTGGCCGGGCAAGATGAAGCCGGTCACGCGCACCTCGGGGTCGTTCACGAGGGCCCGGAGCGCCCCCGGCACGGTCTTGTGGAGTGAGAGCGCCGACCAGTTGGGCAGGCCGCGCCGCGCCGCCTCACGGATGGTGAGCGCCACGGTGGGTGCGGTGGTTTCAAAGCCCACGCCGAGGAAGACGACGTGCCGGTCGGGCTCGCGCTCGGCGAGAGAGAGCGAGTCGAGAGGGGAGTAGACGACGCGCACGTCACGGCCGTCGGCCTTCTCGGCCGAGAGCGACGAGTACGAGCCGGGGACCTTCATCATGTCGCCGAAGGTGGCAAGCGTCACACCCGGCTGGCGGGCCATCTCGATGGCGAGGTCGATATCGGCGTTCGCCGTGACGCAGACCGGGCAGCCGGGGCCCGAGAGCAGTTTGATGGTGTCGGGCATGAGGCCGCGGAGGCCGTTCTTGGCGATCGCCATCGTATGCGTGCCGCAGACCTCCATGAGCGTGCACGGCTGTTTGGCCACCTCGTGGATCGCGTCCACCAGGCCGCGCGCCACCTCGGGGTCGCGAAAGCCGTCGAGGATGTCACTCACGGTGCGAGCGTCCCAGCGGCGTCGGCGGCATCGAACCCGGCAGCCTCGGCTTCGAGGTCCTCGGCCGTCTTGATGCCGAAGGAGCGCAGCATCTCGAGTGACTCGGCGGCGAACTCCTCGTCCACGATCTGGATGGCGAAGCCGGCGTGGACGAGTACGTGGTCGCCCTTCTTGGCCGCGGGAGCCATCATCGTGGAGATATGGCGGCGCACGCCGAGGATGTCGACTTCGACCATCTGGATATCGTTAGGCTCGCTGACAAGCTGCGCCGGTATGGCGAGGCACATAAGGGACCTCCTGGGCGGAACGCGGGGGCGGCACCCACCTACTATAGCCGGAGTGCGGTACGCGGGGTAGGCGCGGGCGCGGTGCGGAACGGTGTCGAGGACGGCTCGTTCAGTGCCGAGTGTGGCGGGGAGCTAAGTCGGCCCGGAGGGTCGGAGGAGCAAGCTTGATGCCCCCTGACCCCCGTACTCGTCTTAGCTCCCCGCCACACTCCGAAGTGCTACGAACCAGGGACAAACGAGCGCATCACGGATTCTACCGCAGCACACTGACCCGTGTCATCTGGTATCGCCCCCCGAAACCTTACGCGCTCCGCCCGCGTCACTTGCGTTGATGGGTTCCCGACCACAAAATCGTTGTAGCAACAACAATAACGTTGTACGATGCCGCTATGACACCGCTTTGCGACATCGGCTCCGAGCTCATCGCCGCGCGCTTCGCTCGCGGGCTTTCGCAGCGCGAACTGGCGGAACTCGTGGGCGTACACCAGCAGCAGATTGCGCGCTGGGAGAAGGAGCGCTACGGGTGTGTCTCGCTCAACCGGCTGTCGCGGGTGGCAGACGTGCTTGGCGTGGGCGCGCAACCGCTACTCGCCGCCGAGGCCTCGGCGCAGTACGGCGCGGCCGTGCTCGATCGCCCGGCCGAAGTGGCGCCCGTCCGCGACCTCGGCGAGGTCATCACCCGCATCCGTGCGCACGCCGACGAGCTGCACGAGCGTTTCGGTGTCACGCGCATCGACGTGTTCGGGTCGTTCGCGCGAGGGGAGCAGACGGCTGACAGCGATGTCGACCTCATCGTCGAGGTCGAGGAGCCCACGCTCGAGACGGTGTTCGGCTCGGAGCGTTTCTTGGCCGATCTGTTGGGACGGAAGACGGAGTGCGGCTCACTGGAATCCATCAATCCTCGGGTGCGCCGGAATGTAGTGGGGGATCTGGTCCATGTGTGGGAAGCGTAGTCAGGCGGTCTACGTCGCCGATATGGTGACAGCATGCGAGCGGATGCTGGCCTTCGCCTCGGGTAGGCGGCCGGAGGACATCCTGGATGAGAGCCTGCCCTACCGCGGGGCGCTTCTGCATCAGCTCGTCATACTCGGCGAGGCGGCGCGGTATATCGCAGATGAACGCAGGGAGCAGTGGGGTTGCATTCCGTGGCAGGACATCGTGGGGATGCGCGACAAGCTGGTGCACTACTATCACGGCATCGACAATGCGCTCGTCCTCCATGCCCTTCTCGTGGCCGTCCCCGGCGTGCTGCCGCAGCTGCGCGACATGCTGGCGGTGATGGACCGCGAGGAGCAGGACTGAGGCGTGCGCCTACGTTGCGATCCTTCGCGCCCACGCGACCACCGCCTGGCCGAACGCGATACCGCCGTCGTTGGCGGGAAGTCGCAGGTGCGTGAGCGGCCTCAGCCCCGCATCACGCAGGCCGTCGGCCACGCCGCGCACCACGAGCCGGTTCATGAACACGCCGCCCGCGAGCGCCACGTGCGCGAGGCCCAGCTCGGGAGCCAGGCGAGCGCACGTCTCGACCACCGCAGCTATCACGGCACGGTGGAAGCGCGCCGAGATGACCGACGCCGGCGTACGGTAGACGATGTCGTCGAGCACTGCGGCGAGCACCGGGGCGCAGTCGACCACGAGCGGTCTGCCTGCGTCGCGCGCCGCGATTTCGAACGCATACGCGCCGTTGGCTGTGGGGTCGGCGAGTGCCTCGAGCTCGATGGCGGCCTGCCCCTCGTAGAGTGCGTCGTCCCGCACGCCCGCCAGGGCGGCGACGGCATCGAACAGGCGCCCCATCGAGCTCGTGGGCGGTGTGTTGAGCGAGTGCGCGATCATGGCGAGCACGGTGCGCTCCTCGCCTTCGGCGAGCCTCGACCGGAGCTGTGCAGCTCCCGGGTGGTCGAGCAGGCCGCACTCGGCAAGCGCGCCGAGCGCCATGCGTGCGGGCCTGCGGATCGCCGCTGCTCCGCCCGGGAGCGGCAGCTGGCGCAGGTGCGCCACGCGCTCGAATCCGACCCAGTCGGCGGCAAGCCACTCGCCGCCCCAGATGGTGCCGTCGGTTCCGTAGCCGGTGCCGTCCAGCGCCACGCCGAGTACCCGTTCACGCATGCCGTGCTCGGCGGTCACGCTCGCGATGTGCGCGTGATGGTGCTGCACGCCCACACTCGGCAGGCCGAGGGAGAGCGCGTGTTTGGTGGAGAGGTACTCCGGGTGCAGGTCGTAGGCGACGATCTCCGGGCGCACGCGGAAGAGACGCTCGTAGAGCGCGACCCCGTGTTCGAAGCTTGCGAGCGTCTCGGCGTTCTCCATGTCGCCGATGTGCTGCGAGACGAACGCGTGCGTACCGGTGAGCAGGCAAAACGTGTTCTTCTGCTCGGGGCCAGCCGCCAGGATGTCCACATCCGACTCGAACGGCGCCTCGAGCGGGAACGGCGCGTAGCCGCGCGCGCGGCGGATGAACTCCACGCCCACATCGGGCGTGTGGCGAACCACCGAGTCGTCGTAGCGGGTGAAGATGTCGCGGTCGTGCAGGAGGAAAGCATCCGCGATGTCCGACAGGCGCTCGAGCGCTTCGGTGTTACCGGTGGCGATGGGCTCCTCGCTGCGATTGCCCGAGGTCATCACGAGCGCTCCGCCGAACGCGTCGACCAGCAGGTGGTGAAGCGGCGTGTAGGGCAGCATGACGCCGCATTCGCGCAGGCCGGGCGCGAGCGAGGGCGCGAGGGTGGGGGTCGCGTGCTCAGACAGTCCTCGGCGGGGGCCCTCGGCGCCTGCGGACACCCCCGGTGTCCGCGGCTCCTCCCCCGCCTGCGGAACTGCGCCGCCGACCCCCGCACTCGCGCCCTCTCCGGCTGCGGAACTCGCGGCGGGCCCCTCATCCGGCATCATGCTCGCGTCTTTGAGTCGCAGCAGGACGACGGGGGCGGCCGGGCTTGTGAGCAGCGCCTCCTCGTCTGTGGAGATATCGCACAGCACGCGGGCCGCCCCAGGGGAGGGCACCATCACCGCGAGCGGCTTGCCCCAGCGGTTCTTGCGCTCACGCAGCCGTGCAACCGCCTCCTCGTTGGTGGCGTCGCACGCGAGCTGGAACCCGCCGAGGCCCTTGACGGCGACGACGGCACCCTCGCGCAGCGCCCGTGCTGTTGTGACGATGATGCGCCCGGCGCGCTCGCGCTCGGCGTCGGGATCCCGGTGGGGTCGGGGGACGGCGTCGGTGGCGGGGGACCACTCGGCGTCGAGGGGAAGAGTGGGGACCTGCGGCCAGCCGTGCATCACGTTGAAGTACAGCCGCGGCCCACATCGGAAGCACGCATTGGGCTGCGCGTGGAATCGGCGGTCCGCCGGGTCTGCGTACTCGGCGGCGCATTCGGCACAGAGCGGGAAGTCGCGCATCGTGGTCATCGGACGGTCGTATGGCACGTCCTCGATGATGGTGAAGCGCGGTCCGCAGTTCGTGCAGTTGGTGAACGGGTAGCCGAAGCGGCGGTCGGCAGGGTCGCGCAGTTCCGCGGCGCAGGCGTCGCACGTGGCGATATCGGGCGAGACGAGGGTCATGGCTCCCTCAACGGCCTCGGACGCGACAATGGTGAACTCGGCGAACCCCTCGGGATCCACGTCCTCGGTGACAACGGAGGTGATGACCGCCATCGGCGGCGCATCGGTGCGGATCGCCTCGATGAAGGCGCCCACCGCGGCGCCATCCCCCTCGGCCACCGCGAAAACACCGCTCGAGCTGTTCTTGACCCAGCCGCGCACGCCGAGGCGCGTGGCGAGCGTGTACACGAAGGGGCGGAAGCCTACCCCCTGGACGATGCCGGTGACGTGCAGCGATACGGCGCGCACGCCATCAGGCCTTGCTGAAACCGTCGGCGACGAACCTGTTGTTCATGAGCACGTAGAGCTTGTACGCCTGGTCGAGAAGTACCATCGCATCGTCGCCCATCGACGGCTGGAGGGTGTCGCGCGCGCCGTTGAACGGTGAGTCGTGGATGAAGGCGTTCCGGGCCTCGCGCATCTGCCGCCACCGATAGGGGAAGTCGCGGTAGCCGAGCTCGGCCGCCGCATCTTCGAACTCCTCGCCGGCGAGCGTGGGGAAGACCTTGCCGATGCGCACTCCGATGGAGCGCTGCGTGTCCATGACCATGCGGCGGAGCGGGAGATCGGCGCCTTGCGCCTCCATGAGGCGGTCGATGAGGTCCTCAAGGACCGTTTCGAGGAAGGCCATCACGAGGATGACCACGATCTCGTGGTCGCCGTCCCGGTGGTAGTGGCGGATCCGTGCGTCGAGACGCCGTATGCGCTCGGTGGGGAAGGTCCGACGGTCGGCCGTGCGGGCGTTGCAGAGCGGACACGGATGTTCGGTGTCCAGGAACGCCGGGTCGCCCGAGAGGTAGCGACAGACCGGACACTCCCAGTAGACGGGAGCCTCGCCGGTATCCGGCGCGAAGACGGTTCGGTGTGGCGGGCGGTGCCGCTTCTTGCTCATGCCCGGATTGTACCAGGAGGGGGTGCGGCGGGGCCGCCGAGCGAGCGGGGCAACTCCAGACCGTGGGCCTCAAGAAGCTCACGGTCGGTGAGTATGTCCGCCACCGGGCCCGCAGCCACGATGACGCCACCGTCGATGACGGCTGCGTCCGCGCAGAGCTCCCACGCGACGTCCATGTCGTGCGTCGCGACGAGCGCCGTGGTGCCGAGTGAGGCGAGGAGTGCGACGAGCTGCCGACGCGAGCGGGGGTCGAGATTGGCAGTGGGCTCGTCGAGCACGAGCAGCCGCGGCTCCATCACGAGGACGGTAGCGAGCGCCGCGCGCTTGCGCTGACCGAAGCTCAGGTGGTGCCCGGGGCGGCTGGCGGCATCGGCGAGGCCCACTTCGTGGAGCGCCCGATGGACGAGGGCGTCGGTCTCCTCGGCCGAAACGCCCCGGTTGAGGGGGCCGAAGGCGACGTCCTCGTAGAGTGTGGTCATGAACAGCTGGTCGTCGGGGTCCTGGAACACGAGGCCGACCTTCGCGCGCGCATCGTGCACCGTGGCGGTCGTCACCTCCACGCCGTCGAGGCGCACGGAGCCCTCATTCGGACGCAGGATGCCGTTGAGGTGCAGCAGGAGGGTGGACTTGCCCGCGCCGTTCGGTCCGAGAAGGGCGAGCGAGCGTCCCTCACGTACGGTGAGGTCCACGCCGCGAAGCGCCTCGGTGCCATCCGGGTAACGGTGCCGAACGCCTGACAGTTCGACGACCGGTGTCGGGTTCTCGGCGGTCATCCTCGGCCTCTCAGTATAGGGCCACCGCGGCGGCGGTGAGCGCCGCAGTGACGATCGACAGGATCTCGGGTGCGCCGATTCGGCTCGCAGTCGCAACCGGCAGCGTTCCTGTGTAGCCGCGCGATAGCATGGCGGCGTGGATGCGCTCGCCACGCTCGTACGAGCGCACGAAGAGGTTCCCCGCCATGCTGCCGAACGAGCGCAGGAGCGCCCGCCCGCGCAGGTGCGGGGCGCGACTGGCGACGGCAGTGCGGAGCGCCCGAAGCTGAGCGCCAAGCACGCCCACGTAGCGGGCTATGAAGGCGAGCAGCATCACGAACACGTCGGGTACCTTGAGGCGGCGGAGGCCTGCGAGAAGGTCGGCGCTCCGGGTGCTAGCGGCGAGCAAGGTCATCGCGAACGCCGAGACCCACGCCTTGCTGAGGATGCCCCACGCTACCACCCAACCGCCACCCGACCACGCCGCAGCCAGGCCGGCCACGTTCCACGAGCCGCCGTCGGCGCCCAGAGGGCTGAGGAGTGCGATGGTTCCGGCGAACGGGAGCACCGCAGCGCTGCGTGCGAGCAACCGTGGCAGCGGCAGGCGCGCGAGTACCGTGACGGCAGCCAGCAAGGCAACGACCGCCGCGCCCTCTGCTGCCCGCAGCGGCGGCGAGAGCACGACGCCGAGGACGAGGAGCAGGGCCGCTACGATCTTGGCGCGCGCATCGAGCGTGTGGATCGGAGAGATGGTGTACGTGAGCGCTTCGAACGACGTAGCGTGAGCGTGCTCGTGTACCGCGACCGACGGGTCGGCGCGGTGGTGATGGGGATGACGGTGGGCGGGCTGCCCGGCGTGCCGGTGCTCGTGACCGTGCACGCCGGGCGCCTCGTCGGTGGAGTGCCTGTGGGGCTGTGATCCCATTGCGGTGTCCGTCGCCTCCGGCCTACTCCGCGCGGCTCTCGGCGCGACGCTGCCGCATCGCGGTGAGCAGCGCGTACGCGAGCGCCCCCGTCACAACGACGCCGACAATGCCGGCGAGCACGCCGGCGAGCGTCTCGTTTGCGATGCCGGGCAGCACGTAGTCCGGCATGGGGCTGCCGATGAGCGCAACATCCTCGAACGCGGTGCCGACATGCTCGTAGGCGAACTCGAGCCCGTCGGGGTTCGACGATGCCACGAACGAGATTCCCGCTGCTACGATCGCTATCGCCCCAAGGCCGATGGCCACACCGCGGGCGACCTTCGCATCGACAGGGCCCGTCCGTTCGGCCAGGAGGTCGGGTCGGGTCGCCAGCAGGTAGCCCACGAGGCCGGCGGTGATCGCGCCCTCGCCGATGCCGATGAGCGCGTGCCAGAAGCCCATCGCGCCGAGCACCGGACCGAGGGGTGCACGACCGGAGAGCCACAGCATGCCCGCGGCTACGAGTGCCGCCACGACGCATGCGGCCCACGCGGCGACAAAGGCCGACGTCAGGCGCATCGGACGCTTGTCTGAGAACTTCAGCATGAAACGGTGGATCGACCAGCCCACGAGCGGCCCGATGATCGCCATGGTGAGCATGTTGGCGCCGAGCGCCGTGATGCCGCCGTCGGCGAAGAAGATGGCCTGCACGGTGACCACCGCGGCCATGACGAGCATCGCCGGCCACAGGCCCACCACGATGGCGGCGGCCGCGCCCCCGGCGAAGTGTCCGGAGGTTCCGCCGGCCACGGGGAAGTTGAGCATCTGGAGCGCGAAGATGAGTGCGGCCAGGACAGCCATCATCACGATGCCGCCGTCGGTGAGCGTCTGCCGGACCCGGCGGATCGCATACGCAAGAACGCCCGCCGAACCGAGCCATGCGGGAATCCAGGTCCTGGCTTCGAGCATGCCGTCAGGAATGTGCACGAGAGTCCTCCCTCACATCGATCTACAGGTCGTCTCGTGCGAACCCTTCGTGGGCACGCGCTGTCGGCCCTGCGCCGGGCCGGTAAGTCGCCTACAGGCGCTCGATGGTGACGTCGTCGTCGGTGACCGACAGGTTGGCCACCGCGGACTCGAGCTTCTCGCGAGCTTCGCCGAGCATCACGGTCACCTGCGCGAGCTCCGCGCTCGTCGCTGTCCGCCGACCCTGGTCGGCCAGGTGGTGCAGTTGCTCGAGATGCTGCTGGGACAGGGCGAGGGCGTCGTTGACCATGGCCACGGCCAGTTTCATCTGACCGGTATTGATGCCGCCTTCACACATAGGTACACCCCCTTCCGTACGCGTGATAGAGATGTGCAGCGCTTCCGGCTACGCGCGGACAGCTTCGGCGATCCGCGATGTCAGAGGCTTCCCGAGAGCACGACGGTGTGGTCGAGCAGCCGCACTTCCTTGAGTTCTGCCTCCACCGTGCGGTGACCTCCGTAGAGGTCGTAGAGCTTGAGAGAGCCACCGTCAGGAACGATGGTCGTGACGTCCTCGATCGTCTCGATCTCGGACCCGTCGGGACCCTGGATGACCACGCGAGTCTCACACATGCGCCTACCTCCTAGCCGAGTGCGGAGGCCACGTGTTCGATGGCCTCCTCGAGCAGATGGGGCAGCGGGTCCTTCGTGGTCCCTACCAGGTCGATCCTGGGGTTCGTCAATGGAAGTATAACCTTGTGCGCCGCAGACATCGAGAGTGACTCGGCGATCATGGGTGTCACTTCACCCATCATCGAGTCGGGGATGAGCGCCGAGAGTGGTCCGATGAGGATGTCGGCTTCACGCACCGTGACACGCACGGCGTTCTCGCCGGTGGCGCCGCGATTGGCGCCCGCCTTGAGCATGGCCGAGGTCGCAGTCGAGTTCGTCCCCACCGCGAGGATCTCCACGCGCTCGCCGAAGGCGGCCCGCAGCCGCTGCACGATCTCCTGACCGATGCGGCCGCCCATGCCATCCACGACCATGATGCGCGGCGCCATACGCTCGTCCCCGGACTAGCCGAGCCAGGGCGTGAGTTCGTCGGCAAGACGCTTCTTGGGCATCGCGCCGACCATCTTCTTGACGACCTCGCCGCCCGAGAAGACAAGCAGCGTGGGGATCGAGAGCACGTCGTACTTGGTGGCGGTCACCGGGTTCTCGTCAACGTTGAGCTTGGCGACCGTGAGGCCCGGGTACTCGGCGGCGATCTCCTCGAGAACCGGCTCCATCATGCGGCACGGGCCGCACCACGGCGCCCAGAAGTCGAGTACGACCGGCTTGTCGCTTCCGACGACGTCGGCTTCGAAGCTGGCGTCCGTCACGTGCTTCAGCGTCTCGCTCATCGAGTGCTCCCCTCGGATCGATCCAGGCCCTAACCCACCGAACACAGTCGCTCGTCGATATAGCGCAGCGCTTCGAACGCCGCCGAAGCGCCTCCCGCAGCCGCAGTGACCACCTGCTTGAGATCCGAGACCGTCACGTCACCAGCGGCGTACAAACCAGGGTACGACGTGAGGCCGTTGTGGTCTATCTTCACGTAGCCCGCTTCGTCTAAGTCGCACAGGTCGTGCACGAGGTCGCTCTTGGGCTCCACGCCGATGAAGATGAAGACGCCGTCGAGCGGCAGGAACTCGTCCGGATCGCCGTTGGTGGCGGTGAGCTCGACGCCGGCGACCTTGCCCTCGGCACCGCGGATCTCAACGGGCACGCGGCTCCACTTCATCTCGATCTTCTCGTTCTCGAAGCAGCGTTCCTGGATGCACTTGGTGGCGCGAAGCGCATCACGCCGGTGGATGACGTAGACCTTCGCGGCGAACTTGGTGAGGAAGAGCGCCTCTTCAACTGCCGCGTCACCGCCACCAACGACAGCCACGACCTTGTCGCGGAAGAGCGCGCCGTCGCACGTCGCGCACCACGAGACCCCGCGGCCGGTGAACTCGGCCTCGCCGGGCACGTGCAGTCGCTTCGGCACGGCGCCGGTCGCCAGGATGACCGCGCGAGCGAGGACCTTCTCGTCCTCGGAGTTGGTGATGATGAAGTCGAGGTCGTGTGGCTCGATGGACTCGATGGAGGCGAACGTGCGGAACTCGGCGCCGAAGTGCTCGGCCTGCCGGTGCATGAGCTCGCCGAGTTCCGCACCCGAGATGCCCTCGGGGAACGCCGGGTAGTTCTCCACCCAGTCGGTGGTCACGATCTGACCACCGGGCAGGCCGGTCTCGAAGACGACGGTCTTCGCGCGTGCGCGTGCCGAGTAGAGCGCGGCCGTCAGGCCGGCCGGTCCTCCGCCGATGATGGCGATGTCGATGGTCTCCATCAGCTCGTTCCTCCCGGGAGATACGAGGGGTCAATGTCCACGTCCACGCCGGCCTCGGTCGCCTCGCGCAGTATCTGCTCGAGGCTGCCGCGGGCGTCGTTGCCGATGATCTCGTTGTGGGGGTCGCCACTGTCGGTGGTGAGGTCCACCACGGTTATGAACTGCTTGGCGGCGTTGGCGTAGTCGCCGCGGCCACGCCAGTAGAAGATGCCCAGGTTGTAGTTGGCCTGGATGTGGTCGGAGCGCACCTCGAGCACGGCGGTGGCCTCCTGGATCGCCCGGTCGGTGTTGCCCGAGTAGAAGTACAGTGCTGCCATATCGGTGCGGACCTCGGTATCCTCGGGCCGGATCTGCAGGTAGCGCGAGTAATAGTCGATACCCTTCTGCGCGAACAGTACGCTGCCGGTCTGGTCGCGAAGGGCGTAGTAGGCGTTCGCCACCTGCTTCATCGCGTCCAGGTCACTCGCGTTGCGCTCGAGAGCCATGAGGCCGTCGAGGAGGTTGCGCTGGTCTTGTGAGAGCAGGTCGCGAAACTCGGCGGGTACCGACGTGCTCCCGGGGTTGGCGAGACGGGATGTATAGAAAGAGAGAGCGAGCACGCCAGCGAACACGGCAAGCGCGATGGCGAGGATGGTGATCGGCGTCTTGTAGCGCTGCAGCCACCGCACCGTCCGCTTGCTGATGCTCGCATCGATCTCCGAGCGCCGCTCCACCTTGATGCCGTAGGTCTGCGCCTTGAGGAGCATGTTGAGGTCGTTGGTGACGAGCGTCAGGTCCTCGCAGCCCGACGAGCACGCCTGATAGGCAACGGCCAGGATCCGGTCGTCTGCGTTGCGCGTCGAGAGGCCCTCGGGCAGCGATGCGTCGCTCTCGAGAGGCATCACCCGGAGCGTGCCGCCTTCGGGGAGTTCGATCCCGCCCACGAGGCTACCGCCCGCGGAGAAGTCGAAGAGCATCCGGCTGACCTCGCGGCCTCTGAATCTGAGGTCGGGGTCGACCCGGCTCGTCTTGAGCTTGTCGATCTCGCCGAGCACCGTTTCGGGGATGATGATGTCCGCATCCGGGTAGGCGAGAAGTGCGCCCGGGTCTGCGAGCAGCACGTTGGTGTCTAGCACTACAGTGCGCATGGTCCCTCTATCGTGACCGTGGGCCGACTAGCGCCCGGTGTCGTCGTCAACAGCGATAGTACCAGCAATCGCCGTGCGCACTCGACGACGGATGAAGAGCAGCAGCACGAGGAGCACCAGCACCACCATGCCCACGGTGGCGAGTCGGTCGATGTGCGAGGAGCGGACCCGCACGGTGCTCTCCGCGATGGTGAGGTCGCCTGCCCTGACGGCCACCGTCAGATCGTCGGCGATGACCGCGCCCAGATCCACGGGGATGGTGAGGAAGTTGTCGGCCGGCTCGGCACTCACTTCAAATTGGGACGTCGGCAGACCTATCCTGTCCGACGATGCGACGATGGTGAGTGCCAGCGCGCTGCCCGTGGTGTTCGTCAGCGTCAGGGGCACATCGCCCCGCGAGCCGGAGAGCGTCACGTCTCTGACCCCCAGGGAGACCTGTGAGAAGTACTCGATGACCGCATCCTCCACCGTGGTGGCGAACGCAGCGGCCTCGTCGGCCGCGGGCCAGGACCCTGCAGGACCGGCCCACAGCGTGCTCTGGGCTACTAAGATCGCCCTCTGGAATGATGCAACCTCGGGATTCTGAGCGCCGAATGCAGATGCGAACGCGCGAGCGGCGGTGCGGCCCTCCCGGACCGTCTCCCAGTAGCCGTCCGGGGCTTTCGACGCTTGGGGGCGACCGAGACCTGCCGGTGATGGCGCAGCCCCGGTTGTGACGTCGCCGAGCGGCGTGAGACGCAACCAGGCAGCGGCCGTTATCAGGTCGACCGCGCGCCCCACATCGGCGCCGGTCTGTCCGCCCTCGCGACCGATATCGAGCGCGACGACCACATGGTCGGCCGTGCCGAGCCGATCGTAGACGACGTCGTAGAATGCGAGCGGCCCCGCCCGCAGCGCTTCCGACGCCTCGTCATCCAGCGTCAAGAGCGTGACGTCTGTGCCCAACGCCGTGTAGACGCTCGGGCCGGCGGTATCCTCCTCCGAGACAAGCGCGGTCGGCGGGATGACGAGGGCTGCGGTCCCGCGCTCGCTGAGTGCGGCAACCATCTCCGGCGTGACGCTGCAGCCGACGAAAGCGGGGTGCCCCGCGGTTCCGATGTCGAACAGATCATCGAGTGTGGTATCGGTCGCCGCCCAATGGTGGGCGACATCCGCCTCAGCCCCGGACTGCGCCAGGCCATCGAGGTCGGGCAGGGCGTAGGGCACATCGAGGAGGTCCACCGTTCCTGTGGCGATGGCGCCGCGCAGGTCGGTGACGGCTCGAGCGTACCGGCCGGGCACCTCAGCGTCGGGCGCCACGATCACGCCCGCGGTGGTCTCGTAACCGCCGGCGATCCCGGACAGGCTCTCGAGAAGCAGCGGTGGTATGGCAATCGCGAGGGACACGCCCCGCTCCAGCGCGAACTGCGTGACGAAGGCGAGGTCGTCGCGCAGGCGGGTGTCCTCGGCAGGGTCGCGCACGTAGCGACCCTCGGTGTCGCGGGCGGGCATATCCCACACGCGCACGACGATCGATACGGGTAGCCGGGGGAGGGTGTCGTCGACGATGAGCAACCGGTCCGTGAACACGGTCGGTTCGGAGCCCGTCGCGAGGACTCTGACCTCGATCGGGTAACGTCCTGGCGCGAGTGCGAGCCGCGCGAGGTCGTAGTCGAAGCCGACGACATTCTGTCCGGCCGGCACGTCTGCACGCACCTCGGTCTTCTGGTAGACGAGCCTCCCCGAGGGCGCGTAGAGGCGGAACCTCACCTCGAGATACTCGGCGGGAGCGGTCAGGCCCACCGCCACATCGGCCCGAAGCGGCTCGGCCTGAGTGATAGCGGGCGTCGGCCGGATGATCGCAGCGCTGACGTTCTGCTCCGACGCTGGGACCGGCGTGGTCGTAGCCGGTGCGGCCAACGCCGGCGGTGCGATGAGTGACAGACCGAGCGCGACTACGCACGCGGCCCGGCACAGGGTTCTCATTCGGAGTCGGTCCATTCCGGCGTCCCGTCCGCTGTCCCACACACGCTGCGGGGCGGTCTCAGGGTTCGTGTACGATGAAGAGGTACTGGGGAGATTATCACACGTCATCCGAACCCCGAGACGAGAGGGTGCTCGCGCGATGTCGACGAAAGACGAACGGCCGCCCATACCGGACGTCCTTCCGCTCATACCGCTGCGCGACCTCATCCTGTTCCCGAACCTCGTGGTGCCGCTGTTCGTCGGCAGGGAGCGCTCGATCAACGCGCTCGAGCAGTCGATGCGCACGGACCACCTGGTGGCGCTCGTCACGCAGCACACGGCCGAGACGCAGGATCCCTCTCCCGACGAGATCTACGAGATCGGGTGCGTCGTCACCGTCCTTCAGGAACTGAAGCTCCCCGACGGGACGGCCAAGGCGCTCGTGGAGGGCATCCAGCGTGTTCGGGTGGTCGAGTATCTGGAGACCGACCCTTATCTGATGGTGCGCGTCGAGGTCATCGACGAGGTCGAACGTGCGGACGTCGAGGCCAAGGCGCTCATGCGCAACCTGGTCGCCGACTTCGAGCGTGCGTCCGAACTCGGCAAGCCGGTGCCTCAGGAGGTGCTGCTCGCGGCGGCGGCCATCGAGGAGCCGGGGAGGCTCGCCGACTTCATCACGTTCCACCTCGCGCTGAAAGTCGAGGAGAAGCAGCAGATCCTCGAGGCGCTCGAGCCCAAGCAACGGCTCCAGAAGACGTCGGACTTCCTGCGCAAGGAGCTCGAGATCCTCGAGCTCGGCTCGAAGATCCAGAACCGGGTCAAGGAGTCGATGTCCAAGACGCAGCGTGAGTACTTCCTGCGTGAGCAGCTCAAAGCGATCCAGCAGGAACTCGGGCAGTTCGACGAGATGCAGGCCGAGGTCGACGAGTACAAGGACAAGATCGCGGCTGCGGGTATGACAGAGGCCGTGGCAGAGAAGGCGCTCAAGGAGCTTGGCCGGCTGGAGAAGATGCCTCAGGCCGCCGCTGAGACCGGTGTGATCCGCACCTACCTCGACTGGCTGGTGGGTCTGCCGTGGCAGGTATCCGACGAGGAGAAGCTCGACTTGCTCGAAGCGCAGGAGATCCTCGATGAGGATCACTACGGCCTCGAGAAGGTCAAGGAGCGCGTGCTCGAGTACCTCGCCGTGCACAAGCTGACGGACCACATGCGCGGGCCCATCCTGTGCTTCGTGGGCCCCCCGGGCGTGGGCAAGACGTCGATCGGCAAGTCGATCGCTCGTGCTCTGAACCGCAAGTTCATCCGCATGTCACTCGGCGGCGTGCGCGACGAGGCGGAGATCCGCGGACACCGGCGCACGTACGTAGGCGCGCTTCCCGGTCGCATCATCCAGTCGATCAGCCAGACCGGCACGAACAACCCGGTGTTCATGATGGACGAGATCGACAAGGTCGGCGCCGATTTCCGCGGCGATCCGACCTCGGCGCTCCTCGAGGTGCTCGATCCCGAGCAGAACAACTCGTTCCAGGATCACTACCTGGAGGTTCCGTTCGACCTCTCCGACGTCATGTTCATCACCACAGCGAACCTGCTCGACCCGATTCCCCCGGCGCTCAAAGACCGCATGGAGGTCATCCACTTCCCTGGCTACACCGAGGAAGAGAAGCTGCAGATCGCGCGCACGTACCTCGTGCCCAAGCAGTTGAAGGAGCACGGGCTGCGGCCCGGGCTGCTCGGCATCAGCGATGCAGCGCTGCGTGAGATCATCCGCCGGCATACGCGAGAGGCCGGAGTCCGTAACCTCGAGCGCCAGATCGCCGCGATCTGCCGGCAGGTGGCGCGCAAGGTGGTGGAGGGTGCCGAGGGCAAGACGTCGGTGACCGGTCGCACCGTGCACGACTACCTCGGGCCGGCCAAGTACAGCTTCGGCCTGGCGGAGAAGAAGGACGAGGTGGGCGTGGCCACTGGTCTCGTCTGGACCGAGGTAGGCGGCGACGTCATCTTCATCGAGGCCACCAAGATGAAGGGCAAGGGCGGTCTCACGCTCACCGGTCAACTCGGCGACGTGATGAAGGAGTCCGCGCAGGCGGCGGTGAGCTGGATCAGGGCGAACGCGCCGTCACTCGGCATCGATTCGGCGTTTGCCGAGGAGTACGACCTGCACATCCACGTTCCGGCCGCGGCGATTCCCAAAGACGGCCCCTCGGCCGGCATCACGATGGCGGTGGCGCTCGCATCGGTGCTCACCGGGCGCAAAGTGCGTCGCCACATCGCCATGACCGGCGAGATCACGCTCAGGGGCCGCGTGCTGCCCATCGGCGGGCTCAAAGAGAAGCTGCTGGCCGCCCATCGCGCCGGCATACGCACGGTGCTCATCCCCGAGGAGAACGTCCGGGATCTCGAGCTCGTGCCGGAGCACGTGCGCACGGACATGGAGATCGTCCCCGTCAGCCGGATGGACGAGGTGCTGGGGCGGGCGTTCGGCGCGTAGCGCCGGGCGGGCACCGTTTGTCGTCACCGCCCCAGGCCGCTTGCTTGCCGCTCGTCACATGAAGCGACCGCTTGTCCGATGAATATGTGACGGAGATTACATTTCAGCGCTCAAGGGAAGATGATTATGCGAGTACGTCTGGCGTACCTTGAGAACGCGCGTTCGGCTTTGCAGGGAAGCGATGATATATCGGACATATCCCCGGTCACCGGAGTCCGATGTGGAGCTAATGGTGAGACCGGCCCCCAGGGGCCGGTCTCGTTGTGTCTCAGGGGAAGGGCGGAGCTGCATGGACGCAGCTTCGCGGGAGGGGTGTAGACGATGGCGACCTTCATCTTGAACAGGGTGAGGAGCGGCTCGCCGTCGGCCCGCGTGTTCTCGGCCTATCTCGCGGTGGTTCTTATCATCGCGATGGCCGGCCCGGGTTTGGCGGTCTATGCCGCAGAGGGACAGGCGCCCAAGGCGCCTGGGCGGGTGGTCGGAGCCCTACCGGCCGAGCTCGCAGCTCCCGTGATCGAGCCGGAGCCGGTGGTTGAAGCCGAGGCCCCGGTCGTGCCTGACGAGCTGATCGAGCCGGAGGTCGAGCCGGTCGAGAAGCCGAAGGCGAAGAAGTCGGTGGAGCGCCCCGAGACGGTGACCGCGCTCTCGGTGGTGGCGGCCGTTGTGCCTGTCACGACCGGCACAGGAGCGCGCCCGATCTGCGACGGTGGGGTCAAGCTCGACAACAGCCCGGGGAGTGGTACGTACACGATTTCGTCCCCAGGGGTGGAGGTGACGGACACGACGCCGGAGGACTTCCAAATCGTCCTTACGGTGTATCAGGTGTCTGAAGGCCAGGTGTTCGACTTCACGTCGAACTACCCGGTTGCGAGTATCGGGGTCAAGGGCGGCGACGCCTACAACGACTACTCGTACGATCCGCCCGTGTACTCGGGGGTCGGCCTGCATGCCCCGGTCAATGCGTCGGGGTACTACGCCGATATCAGCCACATCATCTTCTGCTTCGGCGAGATCCAGGACCACGAGTCGCACATCATCGTCCGCAAGTTCCGCGATGCGGATGAGGACGGCGAGCGCGATGGCGGCGAGGATTGGCTCGAAGGCTTCACGTTCCGCCTCGATCGTGGCGAGAGCGAGACGGGTCCCTGGGCGTTCGCCGAGGAAGTCACCACCGCGGGCGTCAATGGCCAGGCCGATTTCAGCATGTATCCGACGGGCTGGTACCGGATCACCGAGGTGCTGAGTGCGGACCAGATAGCCGCCGGCGAGACGCCCACGACGGGCGATCCGCTCGGCGTGATGATCTTCTACCACACAGGTCAGGTGAACTCGGAGAAGTGGTTCGGCAACGCGATCCACGAGCCCGAGCCCGAAGAGGGCGACATCCTGGTCTACAAGTTCGAGGATATCGACGGTGACGGTTTCTACGACGATGGCGAGCCGATGCTCGAAGGCTGGGAGTTCACACTCTCGGACATCGAGGTGGATCTCGACTCCGGTCTGACCGACGCCGACGGCGAGCTGCTCTTCAGCGGCCTCGAGCCCGGTGCGTACACCGTGACCGAGACGCTCAAGGACGGGTGGGAGAGCACGACGGGAGGCCTCTCGCAGGGCGCCACCGTGGTCGACGGCCAGACCGCCGAGCTCTGGTTCGGCAACAAGCAGACCGATCTGCCGCCCGAAGAGGGCGACATCCTGGTCTACAAGTTCAATGACCTCGACGGTGACGGTTTCTACGACGAGGGCGAGCCGATGCTCGAGGACTGGGAGTTCACGCTCACCCAGGAGACTCCGCCCATCGCCGAGGCGCTCGGCGCGACCGCGATCTGGGTCGTGGACAGCGGCCTGACCGACGCCGATGGTGAGCTGCTCTTCAGCGGCCTCGAGCCCGGTGACTACACCGTGACCGAGACGCTCAAGGACGGGTGGGAGAGCACGACGGGAGGCCTCTCGCAGGGCGCCACCGTCGTCGCGGGCCAGACCACCTCGCTCTGGTTCGGTAACAAACTCAGCGATCTGCCACCCGAAGAGGGCGACATCCTCGTCTACAAGTTCGAGGACCTGAACGAGAACAGTCTGTACGACGAGGGCGAGCCGATGCTCGAAGGCTGGGAGTTCACGCTCTCAGACGGTGAGGTCGACCTCGACTCCGGTCTGACCGACGCCGATGGCGAACTGCTCTTCAGCGGCCTCGAGCCCGGCGAGTACACCGTCACCGAGACGCTGCAAGCAGGGTGGGAGAATGCCACGCCGCTTGCGCAGAGCGCGACGGTGGTCGACGGCCAGACCGCCGAGCTCTGGTTCGGCAACAGGCGCGTCCAGGAGGAGCCCGAGGAGGGCGACATCCTGGTCTACAAGTTCCACGACGAGAACGACAACGGCGTCTACGACGAGGGCGAGCCGATGCTCGAAGGCTGGGAGTTCACGCTCTCCGACGGTGAGGTCGACCTCGACTCCGGTCTGACCGACGCCAACGGCGAGCTGCTCTTCAGCGGCCTCGAGCCCGGTGAGTACACCGTGACCGAGACGCTCCAGGACGGCTGGGAGAACACCACCGACCTCGCGCAGGGCGCCACGGTGGTCGACGGCCAGACCGCCGAGCTGTGGTTCGGCAATATCGAGGAGTTCATGCCGTTCACTGAGCTCGATCTTGCGATCGAGAAGGCCGTCAGCAAGGCGACCGCCGATCCCGGCGATGAGCTGACCTACACGCTGACGTACTGGAACAACGGTGAACTGGCGGCCGAGGACTACACGATCGTCGACGATTACGACGAGCGGTATCTCGAGGTCGTGGACGCGGCCGGCGGTGTCGTTGCCGGCGGCAAGATCACGTGGACGTTCGCCGGCCCGCTCTCGAAGGAGGATGGCAAGCAGACCATCACCTACAAGATGCGCGTGAAGGCGAGCATGCCCGCAGGGACTACGGACATCGAGAACGACGTTGTGATCGATCATCCGAAGGATGCCGATCCGACGAACAACACCGACGATGCTCGCGTTCGCGTAGTCGTTGCGAGCGAGCCATTCCTGCCCTTCACCGGCGGTGAGTTCGTGCTGCTGTTCGGGGCTGCGGCCGCTGCGGCCACGGCCGGCGCACTGCTCCGCCGTCGGCGGGAGCATGCAGCGTGACGTTGTAGCCGCGTAGGATCACGCAGGGCTACAGGGGCACGTCACCTGCACAGAGGCGCGTCTGCACCAGGCGGACGCGCCTCTCTTGTGCCCGGATATGTGCCCGGATATGGCAAGACCCCGGGGAGGGTGGCCGGGGTCTTGTCCGAAGGTCTGTCTTGAGGTCCTACGCGGGCGGAACGTTCTCGCCCCAGTCGATGACGCCGTTGTCGCGCCAGTCGATGATGTGCCAGATCTCGTGGCCCAGGATCGTCTCAAGGCTGCGGGTGTGCGTGGGGCTGATGACGATCCGGCCCGACTGGTAGTAGCAGATTGCCTGGTAGCCCTTCGCGTCGCCGAGCGTCACCGTGGCACCGGAAAGGATCGGGTATTTGCCGATGTAGCGCCTCAGGATCGCCTGCGCGGTGGCTAGATCGGAAGCCGGGGCCGCAGCGGGCGCGGATGCCGCGGGCGATGCCGACGTGGATGAGGGCCGTGCGGTGCTGGCGGCGGTGGTCCTCGGTGCAGCCACAGGGGCGATGACCGTTGCGGTCCTGCTGCGTGTCGCGACAGATACGGCCGCCGGGACGCCCTCGTCGGCGACGAGCTTGCCAGCCGGCTCCGCGGCTGCGAGCCGGCTGTTGAACGCATCCTCGTACGGCGTGGCCGACGCCGCATCCGGCACGGTCACAAGACCGACGGTGAGCGCGAGTGCCACGATGGCAGCCACGCTGCCGAGCACCGCTCCCAGACCCCGCCTGACCTTCTTGCTCATTCCGGATCGCCCCTTATCCGAGTTCCGCACGCTCATCGGCCCGACTCCTCCCTGAAAGGCTTGGGTGGTGTCGGGCCGTGTGGTGCGGGCTCGAACCTTCGGTAGTCCGGCTGTCGTGGGAGGTGGAGCCTCCGTTAGACCCGTGACTTTGCGAAGCCGGCCTTTCGGCCGACCGTGCCTTTTCGGGGAGCGATCCGATGTGCGCTTTTCAAACCCTCACGTACACTGACTGTATCGGCACGGCCGTGCGTGGACTTTACCGTTCTGTGCGGTACGTCACAGACTGGCTGTGACGGTCGTCGCAGAGCAGCGCGATGCCGGAGGAGGGCGGACGTGGTGCACGGGATCTCATGGCGGCGGGCGGCGAGCAACGTGCTCCTCGGCATCGCGCTTGGACTCATCTCCTACTACGCGCTCACCGAGCTTGTGGGCTGGCTCGGCCAGCGCGACCTGCGCGAACAGGCAGCCGACGTGCCGACGTTCACGGCAAGCGCGCCCGAGCGCCTCATGGAGCAGCAGGAGGAACCCCCTGTCGCGCTCGACTTCGAGAAGTGGGATGCCGAGGACCGTGCGTACTGGGAGGGTCTCGAAGATGGGGAGCCGTTCGGCAGGCTCGTCATCCCCGCAATGGAGCTCGACGTCATCGTCGTGAAGGGCGCCACGCCCGCCACGCTCCGCCAGGGTCCCGGCTGGATCGGTTGGACGGACCTGCCCGGCCCCACCGGGACCTGCGGCATCTCCGGTCACCGGACGACGTACGGTGCGCCCTTCCGCCGCCTGGACGAGGTGACCGAGGGTGATACCATCGACCTGTTCTCGCCGTACCGGCGGTACCGGTACGAAGTCACCGCGTCACTCGTGGTGCTGCCGAGCCAGGTCGAAGTAGTGGCCTCAACCGAGCAGCCCACTCTGACGCTGACGGCATGCCATCCACCCTACAGTGCGGCGTATCGCCTGGCGGTGCAGGCGAGCCTTGTCGAGGCGCAGCGGATCACCGGGACACCGGAGTAAGGAGCACACATGCGAGCGGTCATCACCGGCGGCGCGGGGTTCATCGGTAGCGGTATCGTGCACGCGGCCCTGAGCGGCGGCTGGGAGGTCCTGGTCATCGACGACCTCTCCACCGGCTCGGTGGCCAACCTGCATCCCGCTGCCGGTTTCAGGCGGCTCGACGTCACGGGGCCCGGGCTTGCGGAGGTCATCGCCGAGGCGCGACCCGACGTGGTCATCCATCTCGCAGCGCAGGTGAGCGTGGCCGCCTCGGTTGTCGATCCTGAGAACGACCGCCGGGTCAACGTGGGCGGCACGCGAACGGTAGCTGAGGCTGCGGTGGCCGCCGGAGCACGCCGCGTGCTCTTCGCCTCGTCGGCGGCGGTCTACGGTGAGCCGCAGGAGCTGCCGCTCACCGAGACGTCGCCCACCGAGCCGGCGGTACCGTACGGGCGCTCCAAGCTCGATGCCGAAGCGGTGCTCGCCGAGGTGCTGCGTCCCGCCGGCGTCGACTTCGCGTGCCTGCGCCTCGCCAACGTTTACGGCCCACGGCAGCGCGCCGAGGGCGAGGGAGGCGCGGTGGCCGAGTTCGCGTCGCGCATGACCTCGGGTCGCACGCCGGTGATCTTCGGGACCGGCACCCAGACGCGCGACTTCATCTTCGTCGCCGATGTGGTGAACGCCTTCATCGAGGCCGCACTTCACGAGGGCGTCCTCGCGGGTGAGGGCCCCGCCGGCCCCGCCTACAACATCTCGACCGGTCGCGCCACGTCGGTCCTGATGCTTGCCGAGGGGCTCCGGGTGGCCACGCGATACCCGGGTGACATCGAGCACGAGCCCGCACGGCCCGGTGACGTGGAGGAGAGCGTGCTCGACTCGGCGAAGGCCGAGCGGACGTTCGGCTGGCGGGCGAACGTGGATCTGCAGACCGGCCTGGGTGGCACCGCCGCCTGGTTCACGCAACAGGCATGAGCCGCGCACCGGACACCGGTGCCGAAGCCCGTCGGCTCGATGCGCTCTACCGGGCCAAGGCCGCAGCGGAGATCGCCGAGGCCGACGCGCTCGTGAAGGGTGCTACGGAGGTGGCTTCGAGCGGCGACGAGATGGCCGACGTGCTGCTCGTCAAGGGAGAGCCGGGGCGGGCGGACCGGGAGGCACGTCGCGTGTTGGCGGGGCCCGATGGAGAGGCGGCCGAGAAGGCCCTCGACGCGCTCGGCCTTTCGCGTGCGCGCTACGCGATGTGCTCGCGGGTCGGCCGTGCGGATGAGGCGACCCGCGCGCGGCGGCTGCGCATCATCGTGGAGGCCGTGGATCCCCGCGTCATCGTCGCGCTTGATGCAGGTGCCGCCGCTGATCTCGCTGCGGCGTTCGAGATCGACGTGCCCCGCCCAGGCGTGCCGGTACGCGTGCTCGGCAGGGACGTGGTGGCGATCGACGGGCTTGAGGCGTCGCTCGCTGACGAGCGGCTCAAGCGGCGCGTGTGGGGCCAGCTGCAGGCACTGCGGCCCGCGCCCGAAACGAAGAACGGGCGTCCCTGAAAGGGACGCCCGCCAGCGGTGACGGAGGGGATGTGCTCAGTCCTCTTCGATCTCGGTGATCGCGCCCATCGGGCACTCCTCCATGCAGGTGCCGCACGCGGTGCAGTCGTCCTCGTTCACCGGCTGCGCTACGTCATCCACGAGCTCGAGCACACCCTCGGGGCACGCATCCACGCAGATGCCGCAGCCGGAGCAGTCGTCCTCGTTGATGATCGGTCGGGGCATGGGGTCTCCTTCGGCGCGTTCGCCGCTCTCGCGCGGCGGCGGTTATGTCGCAGGGATAGTACCGAAGCACAGTGCCGTGCGCAAGAGCGGATGTGACCGGTTTGGCGGCGGTGTCCCTGCGGCCAAGCCGTGGCGCGGTTTCGCGGTCCCGTGTGGCGGGTATAGTACAGGGGCGCAGTCACATAACTTGACAATGCAGCACTAAGATTTGATACTTCTCAAGACGATGTCCGGCTCGGCGGTGCGATTCGCCTGCCAGCCGTGGCATCGCATCAGCAGTCAACAAGCCGCTCCGGAGTCTGCCGGGGAGGATCCGAAAGGAGCACGGACCATGGGCAAGATCATCGGCATCGACCTGGGGACCACCAACTCGGCGGTCGCGGTCATGGAGGGCGGCGAGCCAACGATCATCGTCAACGCCGAGGGCGACCGCACCACGCCGTCGGTCGTCGCATTCCGCAAGGACGGCGAGCGCATCGTTGGTAAGGCGGCCAAGAACCAGGCCATCACCAACCCCGAGAACACCGTCACGTCCATCAAGCGCTTCATCGGCCGCAAGTTCGAGGAGACCTCCTCGGAGCGCGGCACGATCGCGTACACCGCGGAGAAGGGCAAGGACGGCCGCGCCGTCGTTGCGGTCGAGGGCAAGCACCTCACGCCCGAGGAGATCTCGGCGATGGTCATCGGCAAGCTCAAGGCCGACGCCGAGGCGTACCTCGGCCAGCCGGTCACCGAGGCCGTGATCACGGTCCCGGCGTACTTCAACGACTCGCAGCGCCAGGCCACCAAAGACGCCGGCAAGATCGCCGGCCTCGAGGTCAAGCGCATCATCAACGAACCCACGGCCGCGGCGCTCGCCTACGGTCTGGACAAGGGCGCGCACGACCAGACCATCCTGGTCTTCGACCTCGGCGGCGGCACGTTCGACGTGTCGGTGCTCGAGATCGGCGAGGGCGTCTTCGAAGTGAAGAGTACGAGCGGCGACAACCACCTCGGCGGCGACGACTGGGACCAGCGGGTCATCGACTGGCTCGCCGAGAAGTTCTCAGGCGACCACGGCATCGACCTGCGCAAGGACAAGATGGCGCTCCAGCGCCTGAAGGACGCTGCGGAGAAGTCCAAGATCGAGCTCTCCACCACCCAGACCGCGCAGATCAACCTGCCGTTCGTCACCGCGGATGCGTCGGGCCCGAAGCACCTCGACTACTCGCTCACGCGAGCGGAGTTCCAGAAGATCACGAGCGACCTGCTCGACCGGTGCAAGAAGCCGGTGGAGACGGCCATCAAGGACGCGGGCATCAAGGCGTCGGACATCGACCACGTGATCCTCGTGGGCGGGTCGACCCGCATGCCTGCGGTCCAGGAGCTCGTCAAGGGCATCACCGGCAAGGACCCCCACAAGGGCGTCAACCCGGACGAGGTCGTCGCCATCGGCGCGGCCATCCAGGGCGGCGTGCTCGGCGGCGACGTCAAGGACATCCTGCTCCTCGACGTGACCCCGCTCTCGCTGGGCGTTGAGACCCTTGGCGGCGTGATGACCAAGCTCATCGAGCGCAATACCACGATCCCCACTCGCAAGAGCGAGACCTTCACCACGGCGGCCGACGGCCAGACGAGCGTGGAGATCCATGTGCTTCAGGGCGAGCGCGAGATGGCGGCGTACAACAAGACGCTCGGCAAGTTCCACCTGATGAACATCCCGCCGGCGCCGCGCGGAATCCCGCAGATCGAGGTGGCGTTCGACATCGATGCCAACGGCATCGTGAACGTGTCGGCCAAGGACCTCGGCACCGGCCAGGAGCAGAAGATCACCATCACCGGCACGACGGCGCTCTCCGACGAGGAAGTGGACCGCATGGTGACCGACGCCGAGAGCCACGCCGACGAGGACAAGAAGAAGAAGGAAGAGGCCGAGGTGCGCAACACCGCCGACAGCCTCGTGTACGGCACCGAGAAGACGCTTGCAGACCTGGGCGAGAAGGTGCCCGAGGAGACCAAGAGCGATATCGAGGCGGCTATCGCCGACGTCAAGAAAGCGCTTGAGGGCGACGACATCGACGGGATCCGGGCTGCGACGACCGCGCTTCAGGAGAAGAGCTACAAGCTTGCCGAGATCGTGTACCAGCAGGTGAGCGAGGAGCAGACGGTCGGCGGCGAGTCCGCCGAAGGCGCCGGCGATGAAGAAGTGGCCGACTACGAGGTCGTTGACGAGGACGAGTAGCCATGGACCGACGCACTCGCAAAGACCCGACCGGGGGTAACCCCTCCGGTCTCGGTCCTCGGGAAGACCACCCTGCGGAGGTTCCCTTCGGGGTTCCCCCGGTCGGGTCTGCGCGTACCGATCCGGAGCTCGAACAGGACCTGGGTGCGGAGTTCGAGTTCCGCGGCGACGTGCTCGAAGGGGACCTCGAGCAGGCCCGCCGTGAGGTGGCCGCCCACCTGGAGACCGCTCAGCGCGTGCAGGCGGAGTTCGACAACTACCGCAAGCGGGTCGCCCGCGACGCGGAGGATGCCGCTAAACGTGCCGGGCAGCGTGTGATCGCCGAGATCCTGCCCGCACTCGACAACCTCGAGCGCGCTCTCGCGCACGTCGAGGCGGGCGGGGACGGCACCGAACTCGCGGGCGGTGTCCGGATGGTGCTCGAGCAGGTGCTCGATGTGTTCGCCAAGGAGGGTGTCGAGCGAATCGACCCGTCGGGCGAGCCGTTCGATCCCAACGAGCACCAGGCTGTCGGGCAGGCGCAGCGGACCGACGTCCCCGAGGGCACGGTGATCGAGGTCTACCAGTCGGGCTACCGGATGCATGGTCGTGTTATCCGGCCGGCGACGGTCGTGGTAAGCACCGGAGGTCCCTCGGCAGGGGAGTAAGCCATGGCCGACAAGGACTACTACGACATACTCGGCGTGCCCAAGACGGCCACCGCCGATGAGATCAAGAAGGCGTTCCGCAAGCAGGCCCGCAAGCACCACCCCGACACGGGCGGCTCCGAGGCGAAGTTCAAGGAGCTCAACGAGGCGTACGAGATCCTCTCCGACGAGGAGAAGCGGAAGCAGTACGACACCTACGGCCGCTATTTCGGCGGGAACATGCCGCCGGGTGGCGCCCCGGGAGGCGCCGGTGCAGGGTGGCCGGGTGGCGCAGGTGGCTGGCCGGGCGGATTCCCGGGTGGCGCGGGCGGCCACACCACGGTGGACATGGGCGATCTGGGTGACCTCTTCGGCACTTTCTTCGGCGGTGGCGCCGGGGGTGGACGCAAGGCGAGCGCCCGCCGCGGTACGGACCTTCAGTACGACCTGACCGTGACTTTTGACGAGGCGCTCGCGGGCACATCGACGAAGGTGGACGTGAAGCGGACCGAGTCGTGCGCCACCTGCAAGGGCACGGGCGCGAAGCCGGGCACGAGTGCGAGCACCTGCCCCACGTGTTCCGGTAGCGGTCACGTGAGCCAGGGTCAGGGTGTGTTCGGCTTCTCGCGCCCCTGCCCGCGGTGCGGCGGGAGCGGGAAGATCGTGGAGAACCCGTGTGTCACGTGCAAGGGCAAGGGCACCGTGGTGCGCGCGAAGCCGCTCACGGTGAACATCCCGCCAGGCGTGACCGACGGTGGCAAGCTGCGTTTCGCCGGCAAGGGAGAGTCGGGCACGGGTGGCGCTCCGGCGGGCGACCTGTACGTGGTGACGCATATCAAGCCGCACCCGTACTACACCCGCGACGGCGCGGACGTGGTCATGGATCTCCCGGTGACGATTGCCGAGGCCGCCCTCGGCGCTGACGTGACGGTGCCGACGCCTGACGGCGGCAAGGTGAAGCTCAAGGTGGCGCCGGGAACGCGGGACGGCAAGGTGCTCAGGGTGCCGGGCAAAGGTGCGCCCAAGCTCAAGGGCAAGGGCTCTGGCGACCTCAAGGTGCGCGTCCGGATCGCGGTGCCTGAGAAGCTCACCACCGAACAGAAGGAGCTGTTGCGCCGCTTCGAGTCGTCGCGCGACGAGGACGTTCGGGCGCACATCGCGTAGGGAAGGAGTCCGGCCGTGGTGAGACAGCAACGCAGCGGCGGCAAGGACCGGCCGGTCTACATGATCAGTGTGGCGGCCGAGCTCGCCGGCGTGCACCCGCAGACGCTCCGCATCTACGAGCGCAAGATGCTCGTGCAGCCCAGGCGGTCGCCGGGCGGCACGAGGCTGTACTCGGAAGCCGACATCGAACGGCTGCGGCTCATCCAACGCCTGACGCAGGACGAGGGCGTGAATCTGGCCGGCGTCATGCGGATCATCGAGCTCGAGATGGAGAAGGAGCGGCTCGAGGCGCAGCTTGCCGCGGCAGAGGCGGCGGCGTCGAAAGCCGAGCGGCGCCTGGCCAAGGAGATCAACGAGTTCCGTCGGAGCACGCGGGCCGACATCGTTCACGTGCCGCGCGGTGGCATCGTGCGGAGGGAGCAGCAGTGAGCGGTAGCGGCACGAAGGGCGACACGCGCGGTGCACTCGTGCGGTTCCTCGAGGGAGTGCGCTCCGGTGAGATCGCCGGCGGACCGCTTTGACTGCTCGTGGCGTGGGTGTACTCACGCGTGATGAAGAACAGGACGGCACCGGCTTGAACGGTCAAGCGGTAGCCCGTGAGGCTGCCGATGCGAAGGCCGGGTGCGGGGTACCGGGCTCGCGGGCAGAAATGATGGCCGGGTGCCGGTTGTAGGAGTTGAGTGAGATGCGGTTGGACAAACTGACAGTGAAGGCGCAGGAGGCGCTCCAGGCGGCGCAGGGCATCGCCGATGACGCTTCGTCGCAGGTGATCGAGCCCGAGCACCTGCTGAAGGCGCTCCTCGACGCTGCCGAAGGTAGCGTCCGCCCCATCGTCGGGAAGGTGGGGGCGGACCCCGACCTGGTGGAGGCCGAGGTCACCTCGGCCATCGCCGCGATGCCGAAGGTGAGCGGCAGTGGCGTGAGCGGGCCCGCGGGCATCGGCCCGCGGATCAACACCGTGCTCGGCGACGCGTTCAAGCATGCTGAGAAGCTCAAGGATGCCTACGTGTCCACCGAGCACCTGCTCGTCGCCATCGCCGATGACAAAGGCGAGGCGGGCCGCATCCTGGCCAAGGCCGGCGTGACCGTGAAGCGCCTGCTCGAGGCGCTCGAGGAGCTGCGCGCCGGTGCGCGCGTGACCGACCAGAATCCCGAAGCGCAGTTCCAGGCGCTCGAGCGGTTCTCCCGCAACCTCACGGCTGCGGCACGTGACGGGAAGCTCGATCCGGTCATCGGCCGAACCGAGGAGATCCGACGCGTGATCCAGGTGCTGTCGCGTCGCACCAAGAACAACCCGGTGCTCATCGGCGAGCCGGGTACCGGAAAGACGGCCATCGTGGAAGGGCTCGCGCAGCGCATCGTGGCGGGTGACGTGCCCTCCACGCTCCGCGACAAGGACGTGGTAGCGCTCGATCTGGGCGCGATGGTCGCCGGTGCGAAGTACCGCGGTGAGTTCGAGGACCGCCTGAAAGCCGTGCTTCGCGAGATCGAGCAGGCCGAGGGGCGGCTCGTGCTCTTCATCGACGAGCTCCACACGCTCGTGGGCGCGGGCGCGGCCGAGGGCTCGATGGACGCGAGCAACATGCTCAAGCCTGCGCTCGCACGTGGCGAGCTTCACGCCATCGGCGCCACGACGCTTGACGAGTACCGGGAGCACATCGAGAAGGACGCCGCGCTCGAACGGCGGTTCCAGCCGGTCTTCGTCGGCGAGCCGAGCGTGGAGGACACGATCGCGATCCTGCGAGGCCTTAAGGAGCGCTACGAGGTGTACCACGGCGTGCGTATCGCAGACGGCGCGATCGTGGCGGCCGCCACACTCTCGGACCGCTACATAGCCGACCGCTTCCTGCCCGACAAGGCGATCGACCTCATCGATGAGGCCGCGAGCCGCCTTCGCATCGAGATCGATTCGATGCCCGAGGAGATCGACCGGCTCGACCGCCAGGTCCGACAGCTCCAGATCGAGGAGCAGGCTCTCCAGAAGGAGACTGACGCGGCCTCGGCGGAGCGGCTCGACGCGCTCAGGTCCGAGATGGCTGGGCTCAACGAGGAGCTCTCGGGACTCAAGGCGCGCTGGGAGAGCGAGCGCGGCGTGATCACCGATGTCCAGCGCCTCAAGGCAGAACTCGACGAGGCGAAGCTCGATGGCGAGCGCGCCGAGCGTGAGGGCGATCTGTCGCGCGCAGCCGAGATCCGCTACGGACGCATCCCCGCTCTGGAGGCGCAGCTTGCCGAGGCCGACGAGCGGCTCCACGCGCTGCAGGCCGGTTCGGCGATGCTGCGCGAGGAAGTGACCGAGGCCGAGATCGCCGAGGTCGTCGGCGCGTGGACCGGCATCCCGGTGTCGCGCCTCATGCAGGGCGAGATGGCCAAGCTCGCCACGCTCGAGGAGCACCTGCACGAACGGGTGGTGGGCCAGGACGAGGCCGTCTCGGCGGTGGCCGGCGCCATCCGGCGTTCCCGCGCGGGTCTCTCGGATCCCGACCGGCCCATCGGCAGCTTCCTGTTCCTCGGCCCCACGGGTGTGGGTAAGACCGAGCTCGCCAAGACGCTCGCGGCGTTCCTCTTCGACGACGAGCGCGCGATGGTGCGGATCGACATGTCCGAGTACATGGAGAAGTTCAGCGTACAGCGCCTGATCGGCGCGCCTCCGGGCTACGTCGGTTACGAGGAAGGCGGGCAACTCACCGAGGCGGTGCGACGGCGCCCGTACTCGGTGATCCTGCTCGACGAGATCGAGAAGGCGCACCCGGACGTGTTCAACGTACTGCTGCAGGTACTCGATGACGGTCGGCTCACCGACGGCCAGGGCCGTGTGGTGAGCTTCAAGAACACGATCGTGATCATGACGAGCAACGTGGGCAGTCAGTACATCAGCGAGTTCACCAAGAGCGGCGACGAGACCGCGATGCGCGCGATGCTCGACGAGGCGTTGCGCGCCACGTTCCGGCCCGAGTTCCTGAACCGCGTGGACGACGTGGTGGTGTTCCACTCGCTGTCGATGGAGCAACTGGCCGAGATCGTCGGCCTCCAGCTCGCCCTCGTCCGGCAGCGGCTTGAGGAGCGCAAGATCGCGCTTGAGGTGACGCCCGCAGCGGCCGAGCGGCTCGCACTCGACGGGTTCGACCCCGTCTTCGGCGCGCGACCCTTGAAGCGGCTCATTCAGCGCGAGGTCGTCGACCGTGTGGCGCGGGAGCTCATCGAGGGCCGTGTGGGCGATGGTGACTCCGTGGTGATCGACGTGATCGACGATGAGATCGGCGTGCGGAGCGTGGGGCACGTCGGATAGCAGCACGCGCCGTCCGTGCGGCGGCGCTAGGAGAGGAGACTCCGCGCGGGCGAAGGCGCCCGTGCCGGAGGTGACCAAGAGGTGCAGCCCGGCGGTACGCCATGCCGGCGGGTGTGCAGCGGACACGTGGAGGTGATGATCATGGCGATCGTACGGTGGGATCCGTTCGGTGAGGCGCTGCGTATGCAGCGCGACATGGACCGCATCTTCTCCCGTCTCGGCGCGGCCGAGGTGGGTGCCGAAGGGGCGGTCGCGTGGATGCCCAAGATCGACGTGAAGCGCAAGGACGACGACATCGTCGTGCGCGCCGAGCTGCCGGGCATCGATCCGGAGCAGGTGGAGGTCGAGGTGACCGACGGCGTGCTCACGATCCGCGGCGAGCGGCGCCAGGAGGAGAAGCAGGAAGGCGAGGACTGGCTCGTCTGCGAGAGCTGCTACGGCTCCTTCGAGCGCTCGCTCACCATCCCCGAGAGCGTCGACGTTTCGGCGATCACGGCCGAGTACACCGACGGCATCCTCAAGGTGCACGTTCCCAAGGCGCTCGAAGCGGTCCGCCCGAAGACGACCAAGATCGAGATCGGCTCGGGCAGCACGCCGAAGGCCGACTAGCGGCACGAACGTCAGGCGCGTCGCCGGCTCTATCGAGCCGGGGCCACCCGGACAGACGCATCGGGCCCATCCCGCGCTATCATCGGGGTGGGCCCGATGCCGTGCGGCCCGACCGCGCGGGTCCGCATCCGCCGCGATGCCACTGATGGGAGCGCGTGTGGACAAGAAGTTCGCCATCCCGGGCGTGGATGCCCGAACCCCGCTCGGCGAGGCCGCGCCGCGGATCCTGCTCGCCAAAGCCGAGCCTCTCTTCGCGCTCGAAGACGCCGCGCGTGGCGGTGCCGACATGGATGCCGTGCACGACATGCGCGTCGCCTCGCGGCGGCTGCGTGAGGCCATGCGGCTGCTCGCGCCGCTCTATCCGCACCGCGAGTTCCGCCGCTGGTACCGTCGGGCGCGCCGCGTGACGCGATCGCTCGGCCCGGTGCGGGACTCCGACGTCTTCATCGATGCGTTCTCGCGACTCGGCAGGGAGCTCGAGAGCGGCGGGCGCCGCTGTGTGGCGTTCATGGTGGGCTACCGTATGGGGCAGCGCGGGCACGAGCTGGCTGCTCTCAACCGGGAACTCGCAACGCTCGACCTGGCCGAGAGCCGCGCGTCGTTCACTGCGGTCGCCCACGCGATCGAGGGGACGGAGGGGGCCGATCTTCCGCTCGCGTCGTTCGCGCACGCCGCGGTGGCCGAGCGCGCAGCGGTCGTCTTCGGCGCGCAGCCCGCGGCGCTCGAGGAGCCGAACACCGCCGAACAGCATGCGCTGCGCATCGATTACAAGCGGCTGCGCTACGCGGTCGAGGCGTTCGCGCCGTGCTACGGTGATGAGTTCGACGAGCTCCACGCCACGCTCACTGCGTTCCAGGACGCGCTCGGCGCCCTGCACGACGTCCACATCTTCCTCGACATGCTGCACGATGCCGATCGCGTGGCTGCGGCCGGGCGTGCCGGGGTGACGGCGGACGACAGGGCCGAGGTCGTGGCGCTGCTCGAGGCCCGCGCACGTGGGGAGTTCGAGCGGTTCGCTGCGCATGCGGCGGCGCATCCGGCGGAGCGGTTGCTGCCCGCCCTGTTGCTGCCCCTTACGCGGCTCCCGGCGCCGGAGCGGGTCGGGGTCCTGGCGCAGCCGGCCAGCAAGGAGGCATCGGGGGCCCAAGGCGCAGGGGAGGTTACCGGTGGCTCCGGCGAGAGTGGCGATGCGCGCGAGGACGCGGGGGCGGTCCCGGGGGACGAAGTGCCGGTGGAGGCCCCGGTGGTCGTGGGAGAAGAGCCCTGGGCCGAGGGCTGGGATGCCTGAGCGGCAGGCGGCGCTACACGCTCTTGTGCCGTCCGAGTATCCGATCGAGCACCGACAGGGCCTTCAGCGCCTCGATACGCGCCCGCTGCGTCTCGAGTTCGGCAGCGAGTTGCTCGGCGCGCTGCTGCTCGCGCTCGAGCGCCTTCTGCTGCTCCTGCGCGATGGCGCGCGCCCAGGCCACCTGCGCGAGGAGGTTCGTGCGGTCGGACTCGAGGCGGCTGATACGGGCGAGGACGGCCGCGCCACCTGCGGCGGGATCGGCATCGCGCGCCGCGCGCAGCGCCTCCACGTCGGTCGCGGACAGCACGAAGCGGCTGTTGCGCTTGGTGCCGGTACGCTCGGGGGCGACGATGCCCTCGGCGATGCGTGCCCGGATCCACTTCGGCGAGACGCCAAGTTCCTCGGCGGCCTGCCTCACGCCGGTGCCCTTCTTGGCCATGGTGTCGCCGCCCTTCGCTGCGGGACGCCGTCCGGTCCCGTTCAGCCGATTGTAGCCGAGTGACAGGCGGGTACACGACGCGTCTGTACGGGTACTTTGATAGGTGACAGGGCGTACTCCGGCAGGGGTGTGGTCGCCCTGCCATGGAACCAGCGCGAGCCGTCCGGCACTGCGGCTATCGCGGTTGCTGTGGGTTCCTCCGAGTGGTTGGGAGTGACGGTGGAGATCGAACGCAAGTTCCTCGTACGCTGCTGCCCGCAGGACCTCTGTCGGTACCCGTCGGCCTTCCTGCTGCAGGGGTACCTCGCCTCGGGGCCGGGAGGTGAGGTGCGCATCAGGAGCGCTGACGGGCACTGCACGCTGACCGCAAAGTCGGGGAGCGGCATGGCCCGAACAGAGTACGAGATCTCGATCGCCCCTGAGCAGTTCGACGTGCTGCGGCCCGGAACCGACGGCCGGCGTCTCGAGAAACGGCGGTACACCATTCCTGCCGGGGTGCACACCTACCAACTCGATCTGTACCTCGGCTCCCTTGCAGGACTCATGGTCGTGGAGGTCGAGTTCGACACCGTGGACGACGCGTTGGCGTTCGAGCGACCGGCGTGGTTCGGCCCCGAGGTGACCAAGGACGACTCGTACAAGAACGCCGCCCTCGCGCATCGAGGCCGCCCGAAAGAAGCCGGTTCCGCACCGTGAGGGTCGCCGCCGCACTAAAACCCCGGCACAGCGAGATGTACGTCGCCGCTGCGAGCTGATGTCCTCAGAGCATCCTCGGCGGCACGAGCCATCGGAGTTCGCCGCCGGGCCCTGCTACGTCATCGAGATCGACACGGGCGAGGCCGGCCTTCTTGAACGTGAATCTGCCACCGCCGAGTACCCCGGAGAGCGTTTCGCTCATCGAGGACTCGTGCCCCACGATCATGACCGCCTTGACGCCGCTCAGGTCCCGCAGGATCCCGGCCAGCGCCCCGGTATCGAAGACGCCCGGTTCGACGCGCGCATCCTCGATCAGTGCCGAGGCGGGAAGGCCGAGCGCCTCGTGAACCACGGCTGCCGTCCTGAGCGCTCGTTCGTAGGGACTCGTGACGATGACGTCGATGCCCAGACCGAGTTCGCGGACGCGGAGGGCGACCGCGCGTACGACGTCCGCGCCACTCTCCGACAGGGGCCTGAGCTCATCGGGTCCGGCCCACTCCTCCCGGGACAGCGCCGGTCCGTGCCGCAGCAGATAGAGCTTCACCGCCGTCACCCCTTCGGACCGCGATCGGTGCCGTGTGGAGAGTGCCGCACTAGTGCGTACCGAGATCCCGACTCAGGTCATAGCACCCATCGATGGCCGAGGGTAGTCTGCGGCGCGCGATTTCACAGAGATGTCACAGCCAGGAGGGGGCGCGACCCCGCCCGTTGTGCCCCCGGTCGGCCCTGCGAGGCCGTTTGTCGTGCTCGCGGTGGGCGTTGTCACACCGCCACCGCCTGTCGTTAGGGTTCTGTAGAGGTGTGTTATCGCTGCCGATAGCGAGATTGGGCGAGTGTATGATTTGCCAAGGGGGTGAGTACCTCGGACAGTGCTCGACTTGATGCCGCGACCGTCGCGGCGCGTGCGCTCACGGATCCGGGGCGCGTCTCGATGCTTCTCGAGGGAGCGTCATTCCCGGCGGCACTGTGGTCAGGCTCGGAGCTGCGCTTCATCTGGAGCAACGCGGTCTTCCGCGACCTGCTCGAAGACGTGCGTCCCCAGTGGGACCTGCTCGGCATGCCGGTCCGCGGTTTCCTCTCCGACTCCCACTCCGCCGCCCGTTTCATCGACGTCGCCTACACCGGCCAGCCGGTCACGGAGCAGGAGTACGAGTTCCGCGCCTCGTGGGGCGAGGTGTCGTACTGGCAGCTGTCCTACCTGCCCGTTCCCGGCCGGATCGGCCACCCGTACGACGTGCTGCTCGTTGCGGTCGACGTGAGCGCGTCGGTTGCCGACCATCGCGCGAAGGCCGAGGAGGACGCCGACCTGCGGCGCGCCCTCGACCTGATCGACGTCACCGTGCTCTCCTCCCTCGATGCCGAGGACATCCTCCAGCGCGTGCTCATCGAGGCGACCGAGGCGCTCGGCGCCGACTGGGGCTGGATTGCCGAGCGCGACGGGGCGGCGTGGGTGTTCCGCAACGTGCATGGCTGGCCCGCCGAGATGGCCGGCCTGCGTTTCGCCGAGGACGACCTGTCGCTTCCCGGGCTCGCCGCCCGGACCGGCAAGGCGCTCGCGGTCTCGCAGTCCGACGCCACGCGCCGGGAGCACTTCGAGCTCATGGTGAAGCACGACATCGGCGCTTTTGCGCTCGTCCCGGTCAAGAACCGGGGCGAGGTAGCCGATGTCATGGGCTTCTGCTGGGACGCGGACATCACCTTCGGCGACGCGCAGCGCGAGTTGCTGCGTAAGCTCGAGCTGTCACTCTCGCTGGCTCTTGAGAACGCGCGCCAGTACGCCGACGAGCGGCGGCTCACGCGCACGTTGCGGGGGGCGTTCTTCAGTGCACCGCGCGCCATCGCCGGCTTCGAGATGGGTCACCTCTACCACGCCGCGTCCGGCGTGAGCGCCATCGGCGGCGACTTCTACGACGTCATGCCGTTGCCCGACGGCCGCGTCGGCGTGCTCATCGGCGACGTGTCGGGCCACGGTGCAGAGGCTGCCGGGCTGACCGCGCTCGTCAAGAGCGCGATGCGGGCCGAGGCGCTCAGGCTACCGTCTCCCGAGTCGGTGATGGACCGCGCCAACGAACTCGTGTTGCACGGGGCCGCAGCGCACGAGTTCGTCTCAGCGTTCTTCGGGCTTGTGGACGGTCACAGCGGGCATATGGCGTACAGCATGGCCGGCCACCCGCCACCCGTGCTCCTGCGCGCCGGTTCCGAGCCGGTGCTGCTGCAGGCCGACGGCGCGGTCCTCGGTGCGGGTGGTGGACGTCGCTACGAGAACCACGGCACGGTCCTCGACATCGGCGATCTGCTCGTGCTCTACACCGACGGCCTGATCGAGGCGCGCTCTCCGGCCGGTGTGGCGTTCGGCGCGGATCGTCTCCTCACAGTGCTGTCCGAGGTGGGCCACGAGTCCGCCGAACGCGTGCCCGAGTCGCTCTTCCTGTCGGCGTTCGGCCATGCCGAAGGGCGCCTGCACGACGACGTGGCCATCGTGGCGCTCCGGCGTACCGAGCCGACCGGCGGCTTCGACCAGGGCCGGCTGCAGCTCGAGTCCGCCGCGGTCGCCTGACCGCCCGTCACAGCCTATGAGCCGCGGGTCCGGTGACGGACCCGCGTCCCTTTACACCCTCGAAGCGGAGCCATACAGTCGTGGTGCCGGTGGACGGATGGAAGGGGCTCGCGATGCTGTGTCCGAACTGCAACGCCGAGGTTCGTGAGGGGGCGGTCTTCTGCGGCGCGTGTGGTGCCGACCTGACGCAGGTCGCCGCGGTTGCCGCGGATCCCACGGTCCCCGAGCCGCCGGTCCCCACCGCACCACTGCCGGAGCCGACCCAGCCGCTTCCGCCTGCGGCACCGCAGCCCGCGTACGACCAGGCCGCCTACCAGCAACCCGCCTACGATCCTGCGGCGTACCAGCAGGCTCCGCAGCAGGCGTACGACCCGGGCGCCTACCCGCAGCCTCAGCCGCCGAAGAAGCGCAAGACCGGCCTCATCATCGCGATCGTGGCCGTCGTCCTGCTCGTGCTGTGCGGCTGCGTTATCGGCGGGATCGCCGCGTTCACACCGCTGTTCAGCACCATGGGGGAGGTCGTCGATGAGCCGATCATCGTCCCCGAGGAGCCGTTGGTGCCCGAGGAGCCGGTGGCCGAACCTGTCGGCTTCGCCACCGCCGATGAGGCTGTCGCGGCCGAACTGGAGGCCGAGGGCATCGGCGACTGGGTCTACCAGATCTACGATGAGGGCGGCGGAATCGTCGTCTACTGGGCGGGTCCCCCGGCAAGCGAGTGGGTCTACGAGATCACCGTCTGGCAGTCCGAGGACGGTTCGTGGGTCGTGAACGATATCGTGGTGCTCGATTATGCAGGCGACGTCTCGGACGGCGATCTCTCGCCCTACGACCAGGCGATCGACGTCGTAGGAGAGCATCTCTACGCCGTCAAAGAAGACCGGGGTCTCGACGCGCAAGCGTTCACGGTCGACCCCTTCCGCTCGGATCCCGCCTCGGCGCAGGAGGCGGATGGCGCGCTCACGTCGTTCGAAGTGCTCGAGCCTCGCGAGCAGTCCGACGGCAGTTTCTGGGTCCCCACGATCCAGAACTGGACGTGGGGCACCGAGCAGTGGGAGTACTGGGTCGTGCCCACCGAGCTCGGCTACCGCATCGCGGACATCCGCCCGTACTAGGCGGCCCTCTCAGGCGTCGAGCCCGCGCACCCGGATCGCCGACTCGCGCGGGACCGGGCAGTGCCACTCGCACACGCCGCAGCCGATGCAGCGCTCGGCCACCACGTGCGGGCGCTTGACGACCAGATCGGCACCCTCCGGTGTGGTGACGGCGTCCTCGGTGAACACGATGGCCTTCTCGGGCACGGGGCAGAGCTCCTGGCAGACGAGGCAGCTCTCGTAGTCCGCCCAGGGGATGCAGCGCGTGGTGTCGATGTACGCCCTGCCGAGCACCGTGGTCCGCTTCTCCGCGAGTGCGAGCGGCATGATCGCGCCGGTGGGGCAGACCTTCCCGCACTCGGCACACGTCCAGTCGCACGAACCGATGCGGTAGTCCATCTCGGGAGTGAAGAAGCCCTCGACGCCGGACTTCGAAAGCGACGGCTGCAGCACGTTGGTGGGGCAGACCTTCATGCACTGCCCGCAGCGCGTGCAGAGCGCGAGCAGGTCGTCCTCCGGGCGGGCGCCCGGTGGACGCACGAGGTGTGGGTCGAGCGCGCGCCGCGCGTGTCCGGTGAAGGTGAAGAAGCCGGCGAGCAGCCCGGCCGCCGCGCCGGCGAGGAACGTGCGGCGCGAGGGTACGTAGAGCGACTTCTGCGGCCGCGTGCCGATCGCGATCGCGTCGGTGGGGCACGCGTCGGCGCAGAGCAGACAGAGCTGGCAGCGCGAGGTGTCGGTGGCGAGGTACTCGTCGCGCACCGCGTCGAGCGGACAGACGCGCTCACAGGCACCGCAAGAGATGCAGGCTTCCGCGTCGACCGTCCGGTTGCGGAATCCGAGGCGGCCCATGAGGCCGAGCAGTGCGCCGAGCGGGCAGAGGTGCCGGCACCAGAAGCGCGGCTCGGCGAGGTTGAGCGCGAGGATGCCCGCGAACGCTCCAAGTACGCCGAACGCGAGAGCGTAGACGCGCGGCTCGGCGTAGATGAGGCGGCCGGAGAGCGTGGTGGTGACCGCGTCGGTAGCGTCGCGGAGTGCGGGCACGAGATAGGCGAGATCGCCGGCGAGCCGCAGCATCCGGTCGGCGAAGGGGAAGAGCAGCGTGGTGGCGGTGCGGGTGAGTGTGGCGAGCGGATCGAGCACGAGGAAGGCGCCGCTTGCGAAGAGCAGCATGCCCGCCGAGACGAGCAACACGAACACGGGCGCCCTGCGCCAGCGTTCGCGGGCACGTTCGGAGAGGCCCGAACCGCGCTTCTTCGGTGACGCCCACTCGACGATCGCGCCCATCGGGCAGACGTAGCCGCAGAAGGCGCGACCGACCGCAAGCGGGACGAGAAGCATAACGACCGCGAGCCACATCTCGGGGCGCAGTACGCCGTTCATGGCCGAGTTGAGTGCGATGAGCGGGTCACCGACGAGGAACGCGCCCAGGAAGACGCTGCCGAGCGGCCAGACGGTGAGGGTGAGGAGCGCCAGGAAGAGCGGCAGGAAGACGAGTTGGAACCAGCGGCGGTACACGTGCAGGCCACGACGCGAGGCCTCGGACATCTACGCGGTCCCCTCCTGGATCACGAGTGCTTCGAGATCGATGCCGCCCACGCCCTGCTCGCCGGCGTTGCGCAGATACTCGAGGTCGGTGGGCTGCATGCCGAAGAGCGTCGTTCCGTACGCATCGACGGACGGCATGTTGGTGCCGGCGACGACGGTCTTGGTGGTGGCCACGTCCTCGAGCTTCCCGCCGGTCGGGCCGTTGCGGATCATGATCCGGTAGGCGTCGAGGATGACGAGGTGCGGCTGTACGAGCGTGGCCAGGTCGACGATCTTCTGATGGAAGCGCTGGTGCACCTCGCCGCGAGCACCGCCCATGATCCCCATGAGGTTCTTCATCGAGAGCGTGAGACCCGCAAGGCCGTGCGTCTTGCCGATCGGCATGTTGATGAAGGTATCCGCCTCGAAGACGTCGGTCACGAGCGGCCAGGACGTGAGCTCACGGCCGGCCGGAATCTCGAAGCGTTCGAAGTTGCGGTCCGAGAGCGTCTTCATCGAGCCGCCCGCGGCCTCCACCGCCGCCTGGATGCCGCTCACGGTGTAGGAGGTGCGCGGATCCCCGGTGGGCCGGTCGAAGACCACCACCGAGGCTGCGCCCGCCTCGAGCGCCATCCTCACGACCTCGGCCACCGCCTGGGGGTTCGTGGTGGTGGCGAGTTCGGGATCGCGCCCGGTGATGATGTTCGGCTTGACGACCACCCGCGCGCCGGGTCTGACGAACCGCTCCATCCCGCCGAGCGCGACCACCGCGGCACGTGTGTTGGCCGCCGGGTCATCACCGCGGTACACGGCGAGGTCGGGAAGGGGCGGCGGTGTCGGCTCGGGAGTCGAGGTCGGGACACCCGCTGCGGTCGGCTCAGCGGAGGGGGGTGGTCCCGCGGTCATCGTGGCGACGCGTGCCGCCCCGGTATCGCTCGCCGACCACTCGAGCAGGCGGGCGCAGCCCGCGAGGCCTCCGGCGCAGCCGATGACCGTGCATCCGAGTGCCACCCTGCAGAAGTCCCGGCGGTCCATGACCGGGGTCCCTCCATCGTCACCTGAGCGTGCCGTCACGCTCCACGTAGCTGTTGTCAGGGTAGCACCACGGATCACCTTGGTGCGGCGTGGCCCGGGGTGCATGCCTCACCGCTCCGTGTGTGGCACAATGGCACAGACGGCGAGGACGCCTGTCACCGGCGGGGAGGGCCCAGCAGTGGAGTTGCGGTTCCACAATCCTTATCGTGGATGGTTGACCGGTCTTTTGACCGAGATCGCCGTCTTCCTGGCCTTCATCCTTGCGGTGGCGGCCCTCGTGCTGCTCGCCGCGCAGGTGGCCTGAGGCCCCGTGTGGGTAGGCCTTCACAGGCGTGACCTCGTCGCCATCGCGCACTACACGGGACTCCTGGTCTCGAGCCTTGCGCTCGCGATGATCATTCCGCTCGTCACCGCGCTGGTGGCGGGCGAGTGGGGCCCCGCGCTCGACTACGTGTGCGGCATCGGTGTGGCCGCGGCCGTGGGCATGCTGCTCGCGCTCCAAGCGCCCAGGGGCGTCCACATCGGACGCCGCGACGCGCTCATCGTGACGGCGCTCGCGTGGTTGGTGGCGTCGTTCGTGGCGGCCGTCCCGCTGTCGCTCTCCGGCAACTACGGGAGCTTCCTCGACGCGTTCTTCGACGCCATCTCGGGGCTCACGACGTCGGGGCTGACGCTGGTGCAGGACCTCGACCACATGGCGCTCGCCCACAACATGTGGCGGCATCTGACGCACCTCATCGGCGGCCAGGGGATCATCGTGGCGGCACTCTCGGTGGCGCTCGGCCTCAAGGGCGGCGCCGCCATGTCGCTCTACATCGCCGAGGGTCGCGACGAGCGCATCCTGCCCAATGTGATGCACACCGCCCGCTTCATCTGGTTCGTGACCGCGGTCTACGTGACCTTCGGGACCCTGGCCTTGAGCATCAGCAACCTGCTGCACGGAATGGAGCTGGGCCGCAGCGTGCTCCACGCATTCTGGGCGACCGCGGCGTGCTACGACACGGGCGGCTTCGGTCCGCAGTCGCAGAACGCCCTCTACTACCATAGCCCGTTCTTCGAAGGCATCACCGTGGTACTCATGCTCGCCGGCACACTCAACTTCAACCTGCACGCCGATCTGTGGCGCGGTGACCGCACCGAGATCTTCAAGAACCTCGAGGCCCGTGCCCTGGCAGTCAACATCGGCATCCTCAGCTTGGCAGTGGGCCTCGGTCTTGCCGTCACCGGCGCCTTCTCCGAGCCGGCCGAGCTGGTGCGCAAGGGTCTCTACCATCTCATCTCGGCGAACTCGGGCACGGGGCACCAGACCATCTACGCGTCGCAGTGGATCGGCGGGTTCGGTGGACTCGCCTTCGGCGCGATCATCCTCGCCATGGCGTTTGGCGGTATGGCGTCCTCGACCGCCGGCGGCATCAAGGCGCTTCGGCTCGGCCTCATCGCCAAGGGCGTCATCCTGCGCGTGCGGCAGGCGATCTCGCCGCCGAGCTCCGTCGTCACCGACAAGTACCACCATCTGCTCGACGTGCCGCTCACGGCCGATGTGCTCGCGAACGCACTCATGGTTTTCACTCTGTACACGGTCACGTACATCAGCGGCGGCATGATCGGAGCCGCGTACGGCTATCCGATGGGCGAGGCCCTGTTCGAGTCGGTCTCGGCGACCGCCAACGTGGGGCTTTCCACCGGCATCACCAATCCCGCCATGCCCGCGGGACTCAAGCTCGTCTACATCGTGCAGATGTGGGCGGGCCGCCTCGAGTTCATCGCGCTCTTCGCTCTCGTGGCGAGCGTTGTCGCGGGTGTGCGTAGCCGGTGGTCGCGCGCATGAGCCGCTCGCTCGCGACAGTGTTGCTCGTCCTCGCGGTCATCGTCTCGCCCGCGCTCGCGATGGCCGCAGAGCCCGTGTACGACACGACCGGCCCTGAGATCGCATCTTCGGGCAGCGGTCTCGACGGTGCGATCGTCCGGTTCGAGGGCGAGGTCGTGAGCGAGCCGCTCTTCGGCGGGCAGGGCCACGTATGGGTGAACGTGCTCTCCGAGGGGACCGCTATCGGCGTCTGGATGCCGGATGAGATGACCGCCGAGATCGAGGTGTTCGGACGGTACAGCCACACCGGCGATATCGTGCGCGTGACCGGCCGGTTGAGCGAGGCGTGCGACGAGCACGGTGGCGACCTCGATGTCCACGCCGAGTCGCTCGAGCTGATCGAGCGCGGAGAGCGGCGCGAGCACGCGGTGGAGTGGTGGAAACTCGGCGTGGGTCTCGTCGGCCTGGTTGTGGCGTACGCCGGCTGGCGGCGTATGCGCCGCAAGGACGAAGGGGCCGAATGGTGAGCGAGCGCCGCGGGTTTGCGAGCGACAATGCGGCGGGCGTGCACCCCGACGTGCTCGAGGCTGTGACCGCAGCCAACGTCGGGCACGCGCACGCCTACGGCGACGATGAGTGGACGCGCCGCGCCGAGGAGCTCTTCAGGCGGCACTTCGGGCCGTCGGCGGAGACGTTCATCGTGTTCAACGGCACGGGCGCGAACGTAACGGCGCTGCAGGCGCTCATGCGCACGTACGAGTACGTCATCTGCCCCGAGACCGCGCACATCAACGTGGATGAGTGCGGCGCGCCCGACCGTTTCACGGGCGGCAAGCTCCACGGCGTCGCAACGCCCGACGGCAAGCTCACACCCGCGCTCATCGAGGGCGCGATCGCCGGTGTCGGCTTCGAGCACCACGTCCAGCCGCGGGTCGTCTCGGTCACGCAGTCTACCGAGTACGGCACGGTGTACACGCCCGCCGAGCTCGCCGCGGTTGTGGAGACGGCTCGCGCTCACGGCTTCAAGATCCACCTCGATGGGGCCCGGCTCGCCAATGCCGCCGCCGCACTCGGCTGTTCGCTCGGCGAGGCGTGCGCCGGCGCGGACGTGGTGAGCTTCGGGGGCACCAAGAACGGCGCGATGCTCGCCGAGGCGGTCGTGTTCCTCGACCCGGCGCTTGCCGACGGGTTCCGCTACATCCGCAAGCAGAGCGCGCAGCTCTCATCAAAGATGCGCTTCTGCTCGGCGCAGTTCGTAGCGCTCCTCGAGGGCGACCTGTGGTTGCGCAACGCCGAGCACGCCAACCGCATGGCGGCGCTGTTGGCCGAGCGGGCCGCGAGCATTCCCGGCGTGCGCATCACGCAGCCCACCGACGCGAACGAGGTCTTCGCGGTGCTGCCGCCCGAGGCGATCGAGCCGCTGCAGCGCGAGTTCGACTTCTATGTGTGGGACGAGCGCACCGGCGAGGTACGGTGGGTGGCCAGCTGGGACACCACCGAGGAGGACGTGGCGCGCTTCGCGGTCGGTATCGAGCGCGTCCTTCGCGGTTGAGGGCGCCCGGCTCGTGCCGGTTCACCACCCTACCCGGCGAGCTGCCGTGTGGTCGCCACCACGTCTTCGGCGTGACCTTCGACCGTGACCTTCGGCCACACGTGCGCGACACGCCCGTCGGGGCCGATGAGGAAGGTCTTGCGCTTGGCGCTCACGCCCAGTACCTCGCGTGCGCCGTAGGCGTCGATGATCGACTTGTCCTTGTCCGAGACCATTGGAAACGTGAGTTCGAACTTGTCGATGAAGCGCTGCTGGACCTCGGGTTTGTCTGCCGAGACGCCCACGACCAGGGCGTTCAAGGACTCCAGCTCTTCGCGGTGCGCCTGGAAGTCCTTGGCCTCATGCGTTCAACCGGGGGTGTTGGCGCGCGGGTAGAAGTAGACGACGACCCATCGGCCCCGTTGCTCGCTCAAGGTGAACGGTGAACCCCCGGTGGCCGTCGCGTCGATCTCGGGCGCGGGCTGGCCGACTTCTGGCATGACGTTCCCGGGCATCGCTCCTCCTTGGTCCGCTTCGTACCACCGAATCTACCTCATGCGGTAGCATACGTCCCATGCACCTGCAGCGGAGGTCATGATGAGCCTGTTCCCCACCGTTCGCGCCACCGATCTCGATGGCCGGGCGTATGACGTGCCCGCCGGTCTTCCCGCCGGCCCGCAGGTGCTGCTCGTGGCGTTCAAGCGCTGGCAGCAGGTCCTCATCGAGATGTGGAAGGCCCGGCTGCGTCCGCTCGAGCGGGAGTTCTCCTGTCTGAGCGTGTGGGAAGTGCACGTGCTGTCGCGCGCCTACGCTCCGGCCCGGCCCTTCATCGACGGCGGGATGCGCGCGGGCATCACGGAGCCGGCCGTGCGGCGCAGGACCCTCACGGCCTACGTGGACCTCGATTCGTTCGCCTCGGCACTCGGCCTGGACGACTTCGAGACGGTGCACGCCTTTCTGATCGGCCCCGACGGCGAGGTGGTCTGGCACGCGAGCGGGAAGCCCGAGTCCGAGGCGGTGGCCTCGCTCGCTGAGGTGCTCGCGTGGCTCTCGCCGGGGTCGTAGGTATCCTCCGGCGATCGTCCGCTCTTCGTATCGGAGCCTGATCCCATGCGCTACATCGTGGACGGCTACAACGTGGTGATGCGGGATCCAGCAACGGCCGAGATGGATCTTGCCGCGCAGCGCGAGGCGCTTGTGGCCCGGTTGGCGACGCGGGGCACGGGGTTGCTCGGCAGCGGGCCGATCGTGGTCGTGTTCGACGGCTCGTCGGGGACGTCCGGCCGCGAGGTCCGCGGGCCGGTGGAGGTGCGCTACTCGAGCGGAGAGACCGCGGACGACGTGATCGCGCGTCTCGCGGAGAGCGGCGGCGTGACCGTCGTGACCTCGGATACGGGTCTCGCCGCTCGCGTGCGCGCCGCGGGCGCAACGGTGCTCGATGCCGAGTCGTGCTTTGCGTCGCAGCGTGTCACGCGGCGCACGAAACGGTATCCTGCGGTGAGTGCGGGGCTGCCGCGTGGGGCCCACGAGATCACAGCCGAGCTGAAGAAGCTCTGGCTGTCGGACGAGGAGTGAGATGCCCGGGACCGGCGTTGCCATCAACATCGTCGCGGTGCTCATCGGCACGGCGATCGGGCTCGTCTTCGGCCGCCTCATCAGCGAGAGGTTCCGCGCCATCGCGTTCTCGGCGATCGGGCTTGCGGTCATCGTTATCGGCGCCACCATCGCGCTCGGCGGCCTGGCCGACCTGGGCACGACGCACCTGGGTGACTATGCGGCGCTCGTGCTCGTGGGGGCGCTCGTGGTCGGGTCGCTCGTCGGCGAGGCGCTCAAGATCGAGTATCGGCTCGAGCGGTTCGGGCGGTGGCTGCAGGCGAAGACGTACGGCTTGCCGATGTTTGCCGCCGGGAGCGCCGACCAGCCCGGGGAGCGGGGCCACACGCTCGTCGAGGGCTTCGTGACCGCGAGCCTGCTCTTCTGCACCGGGGCGATGACGGTGCTCGGCTCGCTGCAGGACGGGCTCGGCGACCCGTCGCTCCTGTCGCTCAAGGCACTGCTCGACGGCGTGGCGTCGATAGCGCTCGCCACCACGCTCGGGGCGGGCGTCGGCCTCTCGGTCATCCCGATCCTCGTGCTGCAGGGCGGCATCGCACTCACCGCCGGCTTCCTGGAGCCCTACATCACACCGGCGGTGATCGCGTCGATCGAAGCGATCGGCGGAGCGCTCATCCTGGCGATCGGTCTCGACCTCACCGGCATCAAGCGGCTGCCCGTGGGCAACATGCTCCCGGCGGTGTTCCTGGGCGCAGCGGTCGCCCTCGTGCTCGGCTAGCCCGGCGCAGGCCGTCCCCCGGGAAGCGGCACTGCAGATCGTTACGCCTGCTCGCGCCAGCCCTTCGCGCTGAAGGCGCTCGGGCAGAGGTCGGCGAGGACGCACTGGCCGCAGGCCGGTCGCTTCGCGTCACACACCGCGCGGCCGTGCTCGATGAGCCGGTACGTGAGCGGACCCCACTCCTCACGCGGGAAGAGCGCCATCAGGTCGCGCTCGACCTTGTCGGGGTTGTCGTGCTCGGAGAAGCCGAGTCGCCGCGAGAGCCTGAGCACGTGCGTGTCCACCGCCACGCCCTCCGCCTTGCCGAAGGCGTTATAGAGCACGATGTTGGCGGTCTTGCGCGCCACGCCGGGGAGCGTGAGGAGCTCCTCCATCGTGTCCGGCACGCGTCCACCGTACTCGGCGACGATCCGTTGCGCCGCGCCCATGATGTTCTTCGTCTTGTTCCGGAAGAACCCGGTGGGGTGCACGATCTCCTCGACCTCGGCGGGGTCGGCCGCGGCCAGCGCCTCCGGGGTGGGGAAGCGCCCGAACAGCACGGGCGTCACCTTGTTGACGCCCACATCGGTCGTCTGCGCCGAGAGGATCACGGCGACGAGCAGCTGGAACTCGCTCTCGAAGCCGAGGGCGATGCGGGCCTGCGGATAGAGCTCCTTGAGGCGGGCATCGATCTCGGCGGCGCGTGTCGCGTCGGTCATGGCGGCTCCTGTCGGCGGCTCTCCCCATGGTACCCGACGTTGCTCCGTCGGTTGAGCCCCATCGCGTCGCGTCGGGGTGAGCTCACATCGGACTCACAGTCGGTTAAGACGCCTGCGCCATACTCCGTCGCAGGCCGCGCCGCAGGGGGGAGCGCGTCGGCCGGGCGGCGGGATTCCCTCTTGGTCGAGTGCCACTCCGCCGTCGAAGGCCATGCACGAGGGACTCAAAGGGGGAACCATGATCACCTCACACGGGCGGCGCGTCCGCCTGCGTTCAGCATTCATATCCGTACTGGCGGTTGCTGCCATCAGCCTGACCGTCGTGACTCCTGCAGCCGCGGTGTCTCCGCGGACCGTGGCGCAGCCGAGGGTGGTAGCCGAGCCCGGCTGGCCGGCGAGCCACCTGCCCGAGAACGATCCGCTGCCCGGTGAAGCCGGCTACCTGCCGCTGGTGCCCACGACCGTACAGCCGGCCGACGGCATGACCGACGAGGAGTTCAGGGCGCGCGACCCGCAGGGCTTCGCCGCGATGATGCCTGAGCGGATGAAGATCGAGCGCGACCTGCTGGCCAAGGTGCGCTCGGCGCTGGCCAAGTCGGGCATCAGCACGGTCGGCACCGCTATGAGCGCCGATGACGCCAGGCTCGCCGTGGCCGTGCTCGCCACCACCACCTACTCGCCGTACGGGTACCTGCGCTTCACGCTCGTGCCCAACACCACGAGTCCGTACGCGCGCAACGGTTACCTGGGCACGCTCTACTTCACGTACGGCATCTACAGTGCGACGGTCGACGCGTACAAGTGGTACACGGTGTCGTGGCCGGCGCGCTCCGGCAACAACCGGCCCCAGGACCAGAGCAAGATCGGCCTCGGCCCGATTCCCGCCTATACCTGGGACTTCGGCTTCATGTACCGGCTCTGGCGCGGATACGAGCCGGACGGTCGCGTCGAGTTCTACCCCGGGAAGTGGCGGCTCGACCCATGGACCGGCGGTCCGTACGGCCGCTCCTACCTCGAGGTGCACGGTGGCACGGGCACCCACACGTTCGCGGCCACGAGCGGATGCATCCGCATCTATCCGTCGGCGATCAGCTCGCTCAAGGTCTACTACGATACGAAGATGGCCAACAAGAAAGACCCAGCGAGCGCGCATCTCACCGTGAGGTACTGACCGTGCGTGGAGAGGGGTGCCGAATGCAGAGACGAGGGTCTGCGGTGAACCGCGTGTGGAGGAGGCGCAGTCGCGCCACGGGGATAGTGCTTGCGGGCGCCCTGCTCGCAGGGACCTTGGGATGTGCGGAGCCACCGCCGGAGGAGCCCGCGGTTGTCGAGGAAGTGGATCCGGGCTTCGATGTCACGTCGTTGCGATGGGATCCGTCGGTCCTCGAGGACCATCTTCCGGGTCTCGTGGGGTGGTCCCGCCTGAACCCGGCCGACCCGGGCGGGCTGGTGGCTATCCCCGAATCGGGCGAGCCGGTGACGCTGTGGGAGGCTCCGGCCGAAGATGGCGTTCTCTGCCTGCCGCTTGCGGTCGACGCGACCGGTCCGCGGATGCTGGTGGCGGTGACCTCGCCGGGTGAGACCGGTGGCGAGGTGACGTCACTCGTGCTGCTCGGGCCGAACGGCGATGCGCAGTTGCTCGAAACCCCCGAGGGGTACGAGGGGGTGCTCTCGGCGACGTTCGCGGGGGACGGTGTGGTGGCAGTAGTGAGTCATGCCACATCGGAGACCTTCGAGACACTGCCTGGAACGTTCACCACATCAGGGGCATGGGAGCCACTCACCCTCGAAGGTGAGGTGCCCGAGCACCAGTTCATCGAGCGCGTCACGGCGGTACCAGGCACCGATGCGGTGGCCCTCCTCCTGAAGACGCCGGGCGGTACGGGAGATCGGGACGATGAGGCGCTCGTGCTCGCGAGGTACGAGGGAGACACGCTGGTGACCTTCACCGCGGCGTTCCACGACGATTCGCTGCCGGGAGCCTCACCGCTTTGGGGTTCGGAGGGCGTCGTGTTTCCCCGTACGTGGCGTGTAGTGGACGGTGATCCGGTGGTCGATCTGGTGACCGCGGTATGGGCGGACGGAAGCTGGACCGAACGCGTGCTGCTCGAAGCGGCGGAGATCGCCTCGGGCATCGAGACGGGTCAGGTGGCCGCGCAGGCCGAGGACGGCACGCTGTGGGTTCGGTCGGTCGGAACCGGCGATCACGCGGAAGGCGGCTCGCTGCTGCGGCTGGATGCGCAGGCGGCAACGGCGACCGATACGGGTACCGGGCTCGCGGGCGTCGACTGGTTCGTCTGGCTCGGTGACACGGGCGATCGATAGGCACGTTGCAGACCGACGTTACCGCAGTGTGTGAGTGGTAGGACGGCGGGCCCCGCGCGAAGCGGCCCCGCCGTCCTACCGTCGCAGGCGCATGCCCGCCCGTTTGACCGCCACCGCCTACGGTCATACACTCGCACGACACCCGCCCCGGCGCACCGGACGCGGGCCTTTCGTGCTGTCCGGCTCCGGGAGATGCCTGGTGACCCACTTCGCTGACGTCGTCTTTCCCGCACTCGCTGCGGACACTGCCGTCGCGCGCGCGACGCGCAAGCTCGCCGACGGCGAGGACGTGACGCTCGCCGCTCCCGCCTTCGTCAGGCCGCTGCTCACGGCGCTCGCCGCCTCCGGGCGGGCGCGCTCCGTGCTCGTCGTGGTGCCGGGTGCCGACACGGCCGAGCGCTTCGCCCGGCAGCTCGGCGCCTACATCGAGCACGACCGGGTGCTCCCGTTCCCGGATCGGGCCGACATGCCATGGGACCGCACGGTCTCCGACCCTGTGGTCGTGGGGTCACGTACGCGCGCGCTTCACGCACTCGGGACGGGCAGGCCCGTCGTGGTCGTGGCGAGCGGACGCTCGCTGCTCCGGGTTCTGCCGCCGCAGGGCTCGCACGTGTTCGAGCCCATCGTACTGGCCAAGGGCGCGAGCATCGATCTCGCCCTGGCGGCCGAGCGGCTCGTCCGCATGGGATACGAGCGCGTTCCCGTGGCCGGTGAGAGGGGGCAGTTCGCCCTCCGCGGCGGCACGCTGGATGTCTACGGCGCCGACGCCGCCTACCCGGTGCGCGCAGAACTCTTCGGGGACGAGATCGAGTCGCTCAGGCGGTACGTGCCCTCGACACAGCAGCACATCGGGGACGCCGGGACCGTGGAGATCTACCCGTGTCGCGAGTTCGCACCGGGCAGCAGAGCGGGCCAGGGCGTCCGCAGGGCACTCGGCCGGGAGGCGCTCGCCAACGAGACGCTGGCGCGGGACATGGAGCTCATCGAGCAGGGCATGACGTTCAACGGCGTGGAACAGTACCTTCCGTATGCGTACCGCGCAGCGGCGTCCGTCCTGGACCACGCGACACCCGGCACGCTCGTCGTCGTGGCAGAGCCGCGTGCCGTGTTCGACGATATCGTCCGCGCCCGTGGTGAACTCGAAGCGCGCGGGGACGCCGTCGCGCGGTCGCTCGACGGTCTCTACTTCACTCCCGCCGAGGTCGATCTCGGTGGTCGCCAGCGGCTCACGTTCCTCTCCGTCTTGCGCGCGGCGGGGGCGAGCGATGGCGAAGTGGTCGTGCGGCGACCGCAGGTGAGCGGTCGGGAGGAGGCGTTCGCCGCCGGCATGCGCGGACTCGTCGACACCGGCTACCGCGTGGTCGCCGCCGCCCGTGACCGCAAGGATCGCGAGCGGCTTTCGCGTGCGCTCGTGGACGCCGGCATGTCGGTAGCCACCCTCGAACCCGGCTCGGCCGAGCTGCCGACGGGTCTCGTGTCGCTTGCGGTGGCCGACGTGCCCGCCGGGTACGTGCTGCCCGGTGCCCGTCTTGCGGTGGTGTCGATCGACGATGCGTTCCCGAGGGCGGCAGAACGCCGCCGCCAGGCGGCCGACCCCACCAAACTCACCTTCGCCTTCGCGCCCGGCGACTACGTCGTCCACGAGGTGCACGGCATCGCGCTCCTGCGCGACATCGTGCGCCAGGCGGTCCTCGGCTCCGAGCGCGACTACCTGCTGCTCGAGTACGCCAAGGGCGACCGGCTCTACGTGCCCGTCGAGCAGCTCGACCGTGTCACCCGTTACGTGGGGCCGGAGGGTTCGGCGCCACGGGTCACGCGCCTGAACACGGCCGACTGGTCGAAGGCCACATCGCGGGCACGCAAGGCTGCGCGCGCGCTCGCGTTCGACCTCGTGGACCTCTACGCGCGTCGCGCGGCCACCACCGGGTTCGCGCACGTTGCCGACACGCCGTGGCAGCGCGAGATGGAGGCCGCGTTTCCCTTCGTGGAGACGCCCGACCAGCTCTCAGCCATCGAGGACGTGAAGGCCGACATGGAGTCCGAGAGCCCGATGGACCGCCTCGTCTGCGGTGACGTCGGGTACGGCAAGACCGAAGTCGCCATCAGGGCGACGTTCAAGGCCACACAGAGCGGCACGCAGGTCATGGTGCTCTGCCCCACGACCATTCTCGCGCAGCAGCACTACACGACCTTCTCGGAGCGCTTCGCCTCGTATCCTGTGCGCGTCGAGGTCCTCTCACGCTTCCGCACGAGGTCGCAGCAGGCCGAGGCGCTCGAGGGCTTCGCGGCGGGCACCGTGGATGTGCTCATCGGCACGCATCGGCTGCTCTCGCGTGACGTCGTGCCCAGGCGGCTCGGCCTCGTCGTGGTAGACGAGGAGCAGCGCTTTGGCGTCGAGCACAAGGAGCACCTCAAGAACCTGCGCGAGCAAGTCGACGTGCTGACGCTGACCGCCACGCCCATCCCGCGCACGCTCCAGATGTCGCTTTCCGGCGTGCGTGACTTCTCGGTGATCGACACGCCGCCGCCGGACCGCTTCCCGGTCACGGTGCGTGTCGGGGAGTTCGATCCCGAGGTGGTCGCCGACGCGATCCGACGCGAGCTGGAGCGCGGCGGGCAGGTCTACTACATCTCGAACCGCGTTCGCGGCATCGAGCGCGTGGTCGAGCGCGTGCGCGCGGCTGTCCCCGAGGCGCGTGTCGGCGTTGGACACGGGCAGATGTCGGAACACGAGCTCGAACGGGTGATGGAGTCGTTCTCGGCCGGAGAGATCGACGTGCTCGTGGCCACCACGATCGTGGAGTCGGGCATCGACAACCCGCACACCAACACGCTCATCATCGACGACTCTCACCGGCTCGGCCTGGCGCAGCTCTACCAGCTTAAGGGGCGCGTCGGCCGGAGCCACGTCAAGGCGTTCGCGTACTTCCTCTTCCCGCGGGAGCAGGCGCTCACCGACCAGGCGTACGAACGGCTTGCCGCCATCCAGGATCACGCGGAGCTCGGCAGCGGCATCAAGATCGCCATGCGCGACCTGGAGATTCGCGGTGCGGGCTCACTCCTCGGCGCTGCGCAGAGCGGCAACGTGAGCGCGGTCGGCTTCGATCTGTACGCGCAGATGCTCCGGGAGGCCGTCTCCGAGGTGCGCGGCGAGGCGCTGCCGGCCCATCCGGAGGTGCGCGTCGACCTGCCGGTGGCCGCGTTCGTGCCCGAGGAGTACGTGCCCGAGGTCGACGAGCGCGTGCTGTTCTACCGCCGTCTTGCGGCAGCGGTCAGCCCGGAGGCGGTCGAGGCGCTCGCCGCCGAGCTCGAGAGCAGTCGGGGGCCGCTCCCGGTCCCCGCACGCGAACTCGTCGCGATCGCCCGGATCAAAGCACTCGCCGCCGAGGTCGGCATCACGAGCGTCGCCCTCTCGCGTCACCGCCTCTCGGTCTCGCCGCTCGCACTCCCGGCCGAGGAGCGAGGACGGCTCGCCGCATCAGGCGCCGTCTACGTCGAGCGCGCCAAGAAGGCACAGTTCGTGCAAGTGACGGGTGAGAGCGCCACAGGCACGGCCACGCGCGCTCTCGATGCTATAATCTCGGCAGTCCGCGGCCCAGCCGGTGTCGCGGAACCATCGTAAGAGGAAGGTGCACACGTGCGAATCACCCGCGGCATCGCCGCCCTCATCCTTATCGCCATCATCGGCGGCGCGCTCGCCGCATGCAGCGAGCCTGCCGTCGAGGCTGTTGCCCGCGTCAACGGCGAGGACATCACTCGCGAGGAGTTCGACCGGATCTACGCGCAGGTCGCCACGCAGTTTGGCGGCGAGATCCCGGAGGACCAGGCCGTGGAGTACCGAAAGCTGCTCCTCGACATGATGATCGAGTCCGCGCTCATCCGTCAGGAGGCCGAGCGCCTCGGCGCCGACCTCTCCGATGAGGCTGTCGAGGAAGGTCTTGCCGGGATGATGGGCGAGACGACGGACATGGCGGAGTTCGAGGCTCGGGTCGTTGAGGCGGGCCTCACCATGGAGGACCTGCGTTCGAGCATCCGCGACGACCTCGCACAGCAGTTCATGTCCGCGCACGTCGCATCGCTCCAGGGCGATGTCGCGCTGCCCGAGACATACGCTCTGCTCGAGCACATCCTTGTCGACGAGGAGCAGCTCGCGCTCGACTTGATCGACCGTATCGGGGCCGGCGAGGACTTCGCTGAGCTGGCTGCTGAGTTCTCGACCGACCCGGGCAGCGGTGCCGCCGGTGGCAGTCTCGGCTGGGCACCCACGAGCGCGTATGTCGCTGAATTCAAGGACGCCGCAGACTCGCTTGGTGTCGGTGAGCTCAGCCAGCCCGTGCAGTCCGAGTTCGGGTGGCACATCATCCGCAAGGTCGATGAAGTGACCGCCGGTACGCCCGTGACCGAGGCGCCCGAAGAGCTGCGCGCCGAGGTTGAAGCGAGCGGCGCCAATCTGGCGCTCCAGGAGTACGTCGCCGACCTGAAGGGCACCGCTGAGATCGAGTATCTCGACGACGCGCTCGCCCCGTAAGCGCTGACGCCGAAGGGGGAGGCGTGGGAAGGGTCGCAATCGTAGGGCTCGAGCGGGACGCCGTGGGCGCGCTCGATCCCCGCGCCGCCGCGCGCCTGAAGGCTGCCGACACGGTCGTGGTGCCCTCGGCTTCCGGTGTCGCCGCGTCGGTGCTCGAGGAGCTCGGGGTGCGTCCCGTGAGCCTCGGCGACCTCGGATTCGGAGCCGGGGCTCCCGCCGACCAGGTGGTCGAGGCGCTCGTAGAGCTCGCACGCGAAGGCGACGTCGTCTTCGCGTCGGCTGGCTATCCGTTCGTACGCGAGGGCGTGGTCGCCGGGCTGCTGTCGCGCGCCGCCGACGGCCTCGACGTCTTCCCCGTGGCCTCTCCGCTCCAGGTTCTCGTGCTGGCGATCGATGTCGACGACACTGCGGACCTCCGGATCCTCGACGCGGGCAGCCTGGCCGCTGCCGAACTCGAGCGCGACATGCACCTCATCGTCACCGGCATCGACAACGCGCTCATCGCGCACGCCGTCGCAGGCAGCCTCGCGCGGATGTACGCACCCGAGCACACGGTCGTCACGGCAGGCTGTCTGGAGGCCGGTGGGTTCGACCTCGAGCGGAGGACGCTCGCGGAGCTTGCCGACATCAGCGCGGTCTGCCGGGGCAGTGCCGTGTACATCCCGCCGTCGTCGATCGCCCCGCCCGGCGGGTTCGCCGAGCTGGTGCGTATCATCGCGGTGCTCCGCGGGCCCGACGGGTGCCCGTGGGACCGCGAGCAGACGCACGAGAGCCTCGCGCCGCACCTCATCGAGGAGGCGTACGAGGCCGTCGGCGCCATCGAGTCCGGCGACCGTGCGGCGCTCGCTGACGAGCTCGGAGACGTGCTGCTGCAGGTGGTGCTGCACGCCGAGATCGGTGCGGGTGAGGGCACGTTCTCCATCGACGATGTGGTCGCCACGATCATCACGAAGATCAGGCGGCGCCACCCGCACATCTTCGGAACCGTGACCGCCGAGACCGCAGAAGAGGTCACCCGCAACTGGGACGCGATCAAGCGGGTTGAGAAGCCGCACGCCGGGGCGCTCGGCGAGGTGCCCGATGGCCTCCCGGCCCTCATGCGAGCCCAGAAGATCTCGCGCCGGGCCGCCGGCGCGGGCTTCGAGTGGGAGGACCTCGACGGCGTGTGGGCGAAGGTCCACGAGGAGATCGACGAGCTCAAGGCAGCCGAGCCGGGGACGCCGCATGCCGAGGAGGAGCTCGGCGACCTGCTCTTCACCGTCGTCAACGTTGCGCGCAAGATGGGCATCGATTCCGAGTCTGCTCTGCGCCGCATGTGTGACCGCTTCGTGCGCCGGTTCGAGTCGATGGAGCAGGCGGCAGGCGCATCGGGGCGCGAACTCGGAGAGCTCTCGGCGAAAGAGTGGGACATACTCTGGGAACAGGCGAAGAAGGAGCAGCCCCCGGCCGCCAACGGCGGCCCGGACGAGTGAGGGAGCCGTGAGCGCATGAGTTACATCACCGACATCACCGCCCGTGAGATCCTCGATTCCCGCGGTAACCCCACCGTCGAGGTCGAGGTCATGCTCGATGACGGGAGCTGGGGTCGGGCGGCGGTGCCGAGCGGTGCCTCGACCGGCGCGTTCGAGGCCGTAGAGCTCCGGGACGGCGAAGCCGCGCGCTACCTCGGCAAGGGCGTGCTGGGCGCCGTCGCCAACATCAACGACGTGATCACGCCGGAACTGCTCGGCATGGAGGCGAGCGACCAGCGGGCGATCGACGAGTTCCTGATCGAGCTCGACGGTACCGAGAACAAGAGCCGGCTGGGCGCCAACGCGATCCTCGGCGTGTCGCTCGCTGTGGCTAAGGCCGCTGCCGAGAGCTGCGAGCTCACGCTGTACAGCTACATCGGCGGGTGCAACGCGTCGACGATCCCCGTGCCGATGATGAACATCCTGAACGGCGGCGTGCATGCCGACAACAACGTCGACCTGCAGGAGTTCATGATCATGCCGGTGGGGGCGGGGAGCTTCGCCGAGGGCCTGCGGATATGTTCCGAGATCTACCACACGCTCAAGGGCGTGCTGCACGAGCGCGGACTCGGCACCGGCGTGGGGGATGAGGGTGGATTCGCACCCGACCTCAAGAGCAACGAGGAGGCGCTCACGGTCATCTCCGAGGCGGTGACCAAGGCCGGCTACTCGCTCGGCGACCAGATCATGTTCGCGCTCGACCCGGCGGCGACCGAGTTCTACGACGTCGAGCGCAAGATCTACGTGCTCACCGGCGAGGGCCGTGAGCTCACGAGCGCCGAGATAGTGGACTTCTACGCGGGCCTGGTCGACCGCTACCCGATCATCTCGATCGAGGACGGCATGGCCGAGGAGGATTGGGACGGCTGGCGCCTCATCACCGAGCGGCTCGGGGACCGCGTGCAGCTCGTGGGCGACGACGTCTTCGTTACCAACACCGAGCGGTTGGGCCGCGGCATCGAACTCGGCGTGGCCAACTCCATCCTCATCAAGCTCAACCAGATCGGCACGCTCACCGAGACGCTGGAGTGCATCCAGATGGCGCACCGCGCGGGCTACACGACGGTGATCTCGCACCGCTCGGGTGAGACCGAGGACACCACGATCGCCGACGTGGCGGTGGCTGTGAACGCCGGTCAGATCAAGACGGGCGCTCCCGCGCGAAGCGACCGCGTGGCCAAGTACAACCAGCTGCTCCGCATCGAGGAGGAGCTCTGTGGCTCGGCCGTCTACCCCGGCATGTTCGCCTTCAGCAACATAGACCGCTAGCACGAGCGCGCCTTGGGGCGCGCTTCGAAAGCAGGGATCCATGCGCCGCACGCGCCTCATCGCCACGCTCGGTCCGGCCAGCGACAGCCCGGCAGCGCTCGACGCGCTCATCGCCGCCGGGCTCGACGTCGCGCGCATCAACACGTCGCATGCCGCGCCCGAGACGCTCGGGATCCAGCTCGCGGCGGTCCGGGCGGCGGCGGCGCGCGCCGGGCGTGAGGTGGCGGTCATGCTCGACCTGGGAGGCGGCAAGCTCAGGCTCGGATCGGTGGACGAGGGCACGGTGCTCGAAGCCGGGCAGACCTTCGAACTCAGGGCGGTCGAGGGGCCGGGTGACGCGCGCGGAGCGTCGGTCAATCACCCGGGTCTCGCGCGCGACCTCGCCGAGGGGAACCTGCTGCTCGTCGATGACGGGCGGATCGAACTCGAAGTGACCGCGGTCGAGACCGCCACGGTTCGGACGGTGGTGCGCGCGGGAGGTCCGCTCTCGAGCCGCAAGGGCATCAACGTCCCCGGCGTACGCCTGGGTGTGGAGGGCGTCACCGCGCGCGACCTGGAGATCCTCGAGTGGGCGATCGGGGCGGGCGTCGACCTCGTCGCCCAGTCGTTCGTTCGCTCGGCGACTGACGTACACCGCCTGCGGGACGCGATGGGCGAGCGGCGCATACCGATCGTGGCCAAGATCGAGAAGCACGAGGCGGTCGACGATCTCGACGCGATCGTAGAGGCGGCCGACGCGGTCATGGTGGCCCGGGGTGACCTCGGGGTGGAGATCCCCGTCGAGAGCGTGCCGGTGGTCCAGCGCAGGATCGTCGCCGCAGCCCGCGCCGCCGGCGTTCCGGTCATCGTCGCCACACAGATGCTCGAGTCGATGACCGAGGCGCGCCGGCCCACCCGAGCCGAGGCCTCCGACGTGGCCAACGCCATCTTCGACGCCGTCGACGCGGTCATGCTGTCAGGCGAGACGGCCATCGGGCGCCATCCCGCGCACGTGCTGGCCACGATGGATCGCATCGTACGGGCGGCGGAGGACGCGGCGGTGGAACACCCGTGGTCGCCGCGACCGTCCGCTCCCGATGACGTAGCTGCCGCCGTGAGCCGGGCGGCATGCGATCTGGCTGACGGCCTCGATCTTGCCGCCATCGTGACGGCTACACAGTCGGGCGCGACCGCACGATCGGTTGCGGCACATCGTCCGAAGACCGCGATCGTCGCGGCAACGCCAGATCCCGCTACGGCCCGGCGACTCATGCTCGTGTGGGGAGTACGGCCGGTGGTCGTGGGCACCTATGAGACTATCGACGAGATGATCGCGGCCGCCTGTGCGGCGGCGCGCGACAGTGGCACCGCCCGTCCGGGTGATCTGGTCGCGGTGACCGGGGGCGTGGCCGTCAACGTCGCCGGCTCGACGAACTTCGTCCAGGTGAACCGGGTCTGAGCAGGGAGTCATCGGGGCGTTGGCCAGCACGCACGGCGCTACCAGGAGTGTGCGCGGCGGGCGTAGCCACATCAATCTCAGGTTGAGATTAAGGGTTCTCCAGGTCACCGGCCGGTGCTATCATCGCCTGTGGGAGCCTGCTCTTTCCCAGGCACACACCGCAGACATCATTACACCAGGAAATCGTACTCATGGCTGCAGCGCGATCACGAAAGAGGGCACCGTCGAGCACGAAGTCGGCCACCTCCCGAGGGGGGTCGCGCCCTCGTGCGGGTACGTCACACACACGCTCCGCATCCAAGAGTCGCACCACGGGGAGCCGGACCGCGTCCAAGCGCCGCAGCAGCGTGTGGAAATCCCGCGCGGCCGGAGCGGCCATCGTGCTCACGGTGCTCCTCGCGGTCTGGACCGTGTACCCCGTGCTGCGGCTCCAGTACCAGCAACAGCGCGAAGTGCGCTCTCTGGAGACCGAGCTCGCCGACCTGAAGGTGCGCAATGAAGACCTCCGCGAGCAGGTCGAGCAGCTCAAGACGCCCGAGGGAGTCGAGCGCGTTGCGCGTGAGAGCCTCGGGCTCGTGAAGCCCGGCGAGCAGGCGTACGTGGTCACGGGACCCGGATCGGTCGAGGCATCGTCCGCTCCGACCTCGGAGGCGGCCGCCGAGCCGTTTCTGCAGTCGGTCTTCGATCTTCTGTTCGGCCTGCACTGATGCCCGTCACCACGGATGACGTGGCGCTCGTCGAGTGGCAGCTGGGCAGGATGCCGCGCGGCCGCTGGCGGGTGGTCTCGCGCTGCTCGTACGGCTGGCCGATGGTGGTGGAGACGGCTCCGCGTCTGGAGGACGGCACCGCATTCCCGACACTCTACTACCTCACGTGTCCGCACCTCGTGGCGACCGTCTCGCGCATGGAGTCCGAGGGCCGTGCCGGTGAGTGGCGTGCGCGCCTCGGCACCGATCCGGACCTTGCCGCCCGGCTGCGGGATGCGGATGCGGCCTACCGGCGCCTTCGCGCGGTGCGGGCGGGGCGCGACGATCCGTGCGGCGATGTCGGTATCGCCGGCCAGCGTGATCCGCTCGGTGTGAAGTGCCTTCATGCGCATGTCGCCGGTGCGCTCGCGGGGATCGACGATCCGATCGGCGTTGGGATCCTCGCCTCGGTCGAGCGCCAGTGCGATGACGACCGCTGCGGGAAGGAGCGGCCGTGACGTACGAGCGTCGTGCCGCTATCGACATAGGTACCGTCACCACGCGGCTGCTCGTCGCCGACGTGAGCGACACCGAGGTTCGCGAGGTGGTCCGGCGCTCTGCCATCACGCACCTCGGCGAGGGTTGGACCACGACGGGGATGCTCTCCGAGGCCGGAATGGCCCGCGTCGAGGCGGCGATCTCGTCGTTCTCCCGCGAGTTGGCCGAACTTGGTGCGGACCGGGTCGCGGCCGTGGCCACCTCGGCCGCACGCGATGCGGCCAATGGAGCGGTGTTCCTTGACCGGCTCGAGGTGGCGGGCATCCGCCCCGAGATCATCACGGGAGTCCGCGAGGCGAGCCTCACGTTCAGGGGCGCCACGTGGTCGGGCCGCGCCGACGGCACGCTCGTCGTGGACATCGGCGGCGGATCGACCGAGCTCATCCTCGGTGAGGCGGACGCCCCGGCGAGTGCGAAGGAGCCGGGAGCGCCCGCGGGCGTCGCCGTGGCGCGCTCGATCGACGTGGGCGCGCGGCGGGTCACCGAGCTCTTCCTCGCCTCCGACCCGCCCACGGCCGACGAACTCGCGCGCGCCACGGCGTGGGTAGCCGACGAACTCAGGCCGTTCTTCGGCATGCTGGACGAACGCCCGCGGGACATGGTGTCCGTTGCCGGCACCGCGACGAGTGTGGCGGCCATCGCGCTCGAACTCGAGCCCTACGACCCGGAGCGCGTGCACGGCTACCGGATCGACGGAGCCGAGCTTCACGACGTTCTCGACCGGATATCGGCCATGACCCTTGAGGAGCGCCGCCGCCTGCGTGGGCTTGAGCCCGAGCGGGCGGGCGTGATCGTGGGCGGCGCCCTCATCCTCAGGACCGTCCTGGCGCTTGCCGGGCTCGCTTCGACGCTCGTGAGCGAACACGATATCCTCTACGGCATAGTGCTCGACCCCGAGTCGGCCGATTCACGGGTGATGCCTGCCGTGGGTGAGGCCGATACAGAGGGGTAGTGCGGCGGTGTATCCGAACTGGTACAGGAGGGGGCCTTAAAAGCCTCTGGCCGCAAGGCCGTGTGGGTTCGAATCCCACCACCGCCACCAGAGAACAGGCCCCGGCCGAGTGCGGCCGGGTGTTGTGCACGGAGTGCCGCGGCGATCTGCGGCAGCAGAGCGGGCTTAAGGCCCGCGCAGGCGGGAGGATGCGGCGTGGCCGCCGAGGAAGCGGCGCTACTGTATCAGGCGTTCGTCGAGCAGGATCCGGCGGCAGCCATCCGGGTCGTCGAACACGCGCGCGCATCCGGCATCGCGCAGGATGCGCTGTTCGACGCGCTCTACGCACCGGCGATGGCGATGCTCGGTGGCGCGTGGGCGGACGGCGCGATCGACGAGGTGGCGTTCGCGCAGGCAGCGGTCGTTGCCGAGCAGGTGGGGTCGTTCGTGATGCCTCCAGCGTCGCGCCGCGACACCGGCGTCACGGTGGTGGTGGGAACGTTGCACCGCGACCGGCACTCGATCGCCCGCACGATCGTGGCGGCCACTCTTAAGGAGGCCGGTTATCGCGTGAACGACCTCGGCGTCGATGTCCGCCCGACCGACTTCCTCGAGCGTATCGAGGAGACTGGCGCGCGCATCCTGATCGTGTTCGCCGAGATGGTCCAGACGGCACGCGCGGTGGGCCGGGTGCGCGAGATGCTAGCATCGGCCGGTCATGAAGGGGTCGTCATCCTCGTCGGCGGCGGGCCGTTTTCCGCCGACGAGTCGCTCGCACGCGAGGCGGGCGCCAACGGCGTGGTCACCGGAGCGGAGAGTGCGCTCAGGCTGGTCGCGCGCGCGGCGCGGGACCTCGCCGGGCTCGGAGAGGACGGCTCGTGAGTGCCGAGCGTCCATCGGCGGTCCTCGCCGCGGAGTCGCTCGCGCGCTCAGGCGCCGTGGGGGCGGCGGTGTCCGCCTGCTACGAGGCGCTCGCCGTCGGCGGTCGGAGCGCACACGTCCACGCGTTGCTCGCGCACCTCATGCTCGAGGGCGATTTCTACGACGAGGCGATCGCCGAGGCGACCACTGCGATCGAGGCCGACCCCGACTGCGCGCCGGCGTACCTGGCCCTCGGGCTCGCGTACGACCGTCGCGGCGGGATGTGGGACCAGTCGGTGCTCGTGTGGCACGAGCTTGCCGAGGTGGTACCCGATCTCGTGACCGCGCACGTGCAACTCGGCGAGGCGTTCGCGGCGGCCGCCTTCGAGGACGAAGCGCTCGAGAGCTGGAAGCGGGCGCTCGAACTCGACCCCAAGGAGCCGCGGGCCACGTACAACCTTGCGATCGCGAGCCTCAAGCGAGAGGGCATGGCGCTTGCGCTGCCGCTCTTCCGTCAGGCGGGCGAGCTCGACCCGAGCCAGGACGAGCTCTTCTTCTCGCTTCTGGGTGTTGGCGATCCGTCCCCGGAGCCGATCGATCCCGCGCGGGTGAAGCCGACGCGCGAGGCGCGCCTCGGCGCTGCCGGACTCGCGCTTCGCGGTGAGGACCTCTTCACGGCCGCCGAGCTCGTGCGCCTCGCGCTCGACGAGCTACCCGACGACCCCGAGGCGCTCGCGCTCGCCGCGTACGCATACCTCAAGCAGGAGGCGGCCAACGAGGCGATGGCGTGCGCACTTCGGGCGCTCTCGCTCGATGCGACGCTCGCAACCGCGCTCTACTCGCTCGGCGTCGTCTACGCGCGGCGCACGGGCCTCAACCGACACGCCGCGCGGGTCTTCCTTGCGCTCGCCAAGCAGGCACCCGACCGGGCGCTCGTGCACGTACTGCTTGCCGAGTCGCTCCTCGGCCTGCAGCGCTACGAGCAGGCCGGCCGCGCGTACCGTCTCGCGGTTCGGCTCGATCCGGCATGCGTGCGGGCGCGCTTCGGCCTGGCGGCGTCGTACCTCACGGCCGGGCGGCACGCCGAAGCGCAGTGGGAGATCCGGCGGGCCGCGCACTACGACACCAAGCGGCAGGGCCTGTTCTTCAGCCTCTACGACCGCTGGGTCGCGGGAGGTGAGGCGTCGTGAGCGCGGAAGACACGCACCAGCCCGACGTCGGCGCCGCCGTCCGCCGTCTCGAGCGCTCCTTCCCGGTGGGCGTGGACTACTACCCGATCGACGTCGAGCGCGCGTCGTACGCCGAGTGGTACGACGGCGACGCCGAGGCGGACTTCGCGGCGATGGCGGCCGCCGGGCTCTCGCTCGCCCGGGTGTTCGTCTCGTGGAAGGTACTCGAGCCGCAGGTGGGCCAGTACGACAGCGATGCCGATGACCGGCTCGCGGGCGTCGTCGCGGCGGCGCGGGCGCATCACGTCCGGCTCATCGTCACGTTCTTCGCCGACGACCGCCTCGCTGACATGAACGACCTCGCGTGGGCCAGGAAGCGCGACCCGCGGACGGACGACTATCTGATCGAGCGCGAGATATCGCTCGTGCAGCGCATTGTGAACCGCTACCGCACCGACGAGGCCGTGTGGATGTGGGAGCTCGGCAACGAAGCATTCTTCACCGGGTTCGCAACCGAGGAGGCTCTCGAGAAGTGGGTCAACGCGCTCAGAGACGCCATCCGGGAGGTCGACACGGCCCGGGTGATCATGGTGGGCGTGGACCCGGAGTCGCTCGTGCGCGAGAGCGGCGTGGACGCGCGCTCGGTGGTCGCCACCACCGAGCAGGGCGTAACGCACGTGACCGCGCCGTACCGCGCCTACGCGGCGCAGGGCCCGCTCACGCACGGGCCGGCGACCTACCTCGAGTCGTTCATGCTGCGAGCGGCGGCCATCGGGATTCCGCTCATCGCCGACGGCATCGGCGTCCACTCGCTCGACGCCTCGGTGGGTGAAGAGGCCGCACACGCGCGGCTCGCGCTCTACTCGGCACTCATGAACGGCGCGAGCGGCGCGATGCTCCGGCGCTGGAAAGACGTGGAGACCGAACGTCGCGAGCCGTACTACCAGGATCCGTTCGAGATGCTGGTCGGTTTGAACGACATCACGGGGCAGCCCAAGCCCGTGCTCGCCGAGGTCTCGCGGTTTGCCCGGGTGGCGTCACACGTCGACCTTGGCCGCTACACGCGAGCTCCCGAGCGCGCGGCGGTCCTCGTGCCTGCCGAGCGCTACGAGCCCCTGCCGTCACTCGCCGGGCTCTACGACCCGCGCTCGTGCCTGCAGGCCTTCATCGCCGCGAAGGAGGCGCACCTCCCGGTCCGCCTCATCCGCGAGGGCGAGGAACTCGACGGGCTGATGACACTCTTCATCCCGTCGGCCGCCAAGCTCAGCGGGGCGATGTGGGGCAGGCTTGCCACCTTCGCGCAGTCGGGCGGCTCGGTGGTGCTGTCGTACGGTGGCGGCGACGCGGACCCGGCGGTGCGCGAGATCTTCGGTGTCGAGTTCCAGGGCGACCACGGCATGCGTCCGCTCGTGACGTGCCGCATCGCGCAGCCGGGACTCGTGGGCGACCTGGTCTCCTTCGATGTACGGCTCGACCTGCCGCACTACGCGCTCCTCGGCGGAGGGGTGGCCACGGTTGTGGCCACCGACGCGACCGGCAGCCCGCTTGTGACCGTGAACCAGTACGGACAGGGCCGGGCGGTCTTCCTCGCGGCGCCGCTCGAGCGCGCGATCGCGCAGAGCGACCCGTGGGCGGCGCCGGAGGCCGTGCGCTCGATGCTCCGCACCGTCTACGGCTCGGTGGCGCGCGCGGCGGGTGCCGGCCCGGTCATCGACTGCGACGACCCGTCCGTGGAAGTCGCGCACTTCCTCGGCGAGTCGGCCGACATCGTCGTCATCCTCAACCACAGGGCCGAGCCGGTGACGGCGACGCTTTCCGCCGAGCGTGTGGTAGCCTCGGTCACGGACGTGCGGGGGAGTGAACCCGCCGCGGTGGGAGCGAAGGCGTTCGGCGTGCCGCTCGGCCAAAACGGCGCATCGGCGCTGCGACTGACGTACGGCTAGGGAAGCGAGGAGCGCATCGTGGAGTGTCAGGACCATCGCTCGTTCCTGCTCGAATCATGGCTCGAGTTGCACGATGTGATCGAGAGCCATCCGCAGGTGCGTCGCCTCCTGTTCGACCCGGTCACCGGGCTTCCCACCACGCCACTCCTGTTCCCGCGGATCGAATCGCTCCTGTCCGAGCACGGCGAGATCTCGCTGCTGTGCCTGAGCGTGGTCAAGTACTCCAAGATCGAGGAGATCTACGGCTGGGAGGTCTTCGACCAGGTGATGCGTGAGGTGGCCGTCGCCCTCGAGCGCATAACTGGCGCCGAGTTGCGCGACAGCGACATGGTGGCCGAGCTCATGATCTCGGGTAACGCCTTCGTGGTGCTGCTCGCACCGCCACGCACGACTACCGTGATGGTGCACGAGAACCTCGAGAAGCTGGCAATCCGGGTGGAGCAGCGGGTGCGTGACGAGCTCGCCGGCGTGCTGGGCCCGGCCATCTCCCCGAAGTTCGGCTGCTACGTGGGCTCTTCAACCGCGCGCCGCGACGACAAGGTGCGCCTCGAACGGCTCGTGCACCGCGCGCTCGAGGATGCGCTCGAGGACGCCGACCGCCGCGAGGCGTGCGATGCCGAGTGCCGCAAGCAGCGTCTCGAGGAGATCATCACAGCCGAGGCGGTCCGCACGCTCGTGCACCCCATCTACCGGCTCTCCGACCTCGCCATCATCGGTTACGAGGCACTCTCGCGCGGCCCCGCCGACAGCGAGTTCGAGCGGCCGGACAAGCTGTTCAAGATCGCGTACGACGCCGACATGGTCGTGAAGCTCGAGCGGCTGTGCCGCAAGCGGGCCTTCGAGACGGCGCACGACCTGCCGAAGGGCCGGCTGCTCTTCATCAACATCGAGCCGGAGGCGGTGGCCGATCCCGAACTGCGGGACATCATGTTCACCACGCTGCTGTCGGGCGGCGCGCTCACGCCGGCCGACGTGGTGCTCGAGATCACGGAGCGTACGGCGATCGTCGATTTCTGCAGTTTCCGGGCAACACTCGAGTATCTACGCACCCTCGGTTTCCGGGTGGCGATCGACGACGGCGGTGCGGGCTACGGTTCGCTCCAGTGCCTTGCCGAGGTGCACCCCGAGTGGCTCAAGATCGACATCTCGCTCATCCGCGGCATCGACACCGACGAGGTGCGCCGCAGCCTGGTGGCGAGCATGGTCGCCTTCGCCGAGAAGGTGGGAGTGAAGCTCGTGGCCGAGGGCATCGAGCGCGTGGAGCAACTCCGGACGCTCGAGGCGCTCGGCGTGGAGTACGGCCAGGGCTTCCTGTTCTGCGAGCCGCAGATGCCGTTCCCGGATGACGCTGCTGTGACGCCGGTGCTCTAGGCGCGGGCACCCGCCTTCAGGCGGCCGATGTACGGGGGCTCTAGCCGGTAAGCGTTCGCGCGATCTCCTCGTACTGCTCGCAGGTGATCTCGCCGCTCGCAAGCCGCTTGCGCGCGATGGCGAGCGCCTCATCGTGTCCGGGAGAGACCGGCGGCGGGGTGGCCGAGCCGGCTGAACCCTGCCCGGACGATGCGCGCACCGCCCACAGCACGAGCAGGATGATGCCGGCAATCACCAGCAGCCCGAACAGCAGCGTGAGCACCCCGCCCCACGCGCCGTCCATCATGTCGTAACCGTAACCAAGACCTCGATAGCCACCCATCATGGTCGACTCAACTCCTTCGGTCGGCGGGCACCGGGCGCCGTGCTAACGGCCGTACCACTCCCGGTACCAGCTCTGCATCATCTCGATCTCATCGGACTGCGTGCGGATGATCGACTGTGTCAGCTCGCGCAGTTCCGGACTCAGGGTGCGGGCCTCGGCCATCCGCGCCATCATGATCCCCATCCCGTGATGCGGGATCATCTGCTCGATGAACGCACGGTCGAAGTCTTCGGCGTCCTCCAGCTCGGAGATGTCGGTCATCCCGCTCATCATCCCGCCGCCCATCATTCCCGGGCGTTCACCCGGGTCGGGCACCGGCGATCCGAACCACGCACGGTACCACTCGCGCATCAGGTCGTTCTCCGCCGACTGCGTACGTATGATGTCCCGGGCAAGCGCACGCACTTCATCATGCTCCGCACGGTCGAGCGCGAGCTCGGCCATGACGATCGCGTCATCGTGGTGCGGGATCATCTGCTCGATGAACATCGCCTCAACGCCGCTCGCATCGCCGATGCGGTCATCGGCGCAGACACCTCCCGGGCAGCCCGGCACAGGCGGGGAGCCGGGCAGCGTCGCCATGACCGCGAACCCGACTGCGCCCGCTACCAGGAGCACAAGGCCCAGGATCAACATCCATGTCCTGCTCATCGCTCAAACCTCCTGACGCCCCGTGCGGCACGTTCGCACAGGGGCGGTATCGCTTCATCTCTGATAACTCACATCAAGGTGGGTTATTCCCTCATCTTGCCCATCTCGGACGCAGAGACGGCACCCTATGCACAGAGGAATCAGCATGCGTTATGATATGGATTGTCAAATCTGTAGTGCCCGGAGGTCCCATGCAGTCCATCCGCCTGACCCAGATGTCGAGCAAGGCCGGTTGAGCCGCCAAGTGGGGTCCGGGTGACCTTGCTGCGGTCCTTGAGAAGATGAGTCCCGGTGAGTCTGACGACCTGCTCGTGGGCTTCGAGACCTCAGACGACGCTGCCGTCTATCTGCTGGGCGACCAGGCCGTGCTGCTGACGGTCGACTTCTTCACGCCGATGGTGGACGACCCGTACGATTTCGGGCGCATCACCGCGGCCAACGCGCTCTCGGACATCTACGCCATGGGCGGCAGGCCGCTCACCGCGATGAACCTGCTCGCGATGCCCTGCTCGCTGCCACCGGAGGTGACCGCCGAGGTGCTGCGCGGCGGCGCGGACAAGGTGCGCGAGGCCGGCGCGGTGATCGTCGGCGGTCACACCATCGATGACCGGGAGCCCAAGTACGGCCTCTCGGTGATGGGCGTCTGCGCGCCGGACACGGTCGTGCGCAACGTGGGTGCCCGGCCGGGCGACCTGCTGGTGCTCACCAAGCGCCTCGGTGTCGGCATCCTCAATACGGCCATCAAGCAGGGGCTCGAGACCGAGGAGAGCCAACGCGACGTGATCGAGAGCATGGCGCATCTCAATCGCGCTGCCGCCGAAGCGATGCTCGAGGTCGGCGTGCACGCGGGCACCGATATCACGGGCTTCGGGCTGGCCGGCCATGCGCGCGAGATGGCGCTCGGCAGCGGCTGCGCGTGTGAGATCGAGCTCGCACGTGTGCCGGTGTGGCCGGGTGTGGTGGAGTACGCCGAGGCGATGGTGCGGCCGGGGCGCACGGCCGATGTGATCGCATACCTCGACCCGTTCACCGAGTGGGGCCCGGCGGGCATGACGTGGAAGGGCATCCTCGCCGACCCGCAGACGAGCGGCGGCCTGATGATGGCGGTGGCGCCGGACCGCGCGGATGCCCTGCTCGCGGCGCTCGATGCGCGTGGCGAGGAGGCATCGGTGGTCGGCAGGATGGTCGAGGGCGAGGCGGGGACGATCAGGATCGTCTGAGACGTTTGGCCCGGTAGGGGCATGCGCGAAAGGGGAGCTTCGGTCATGAAAGTCGTGTTCATCAACTCGGACCGCATCGGCGAGGGCGATGACGAGCTCGGGCTCAAGCTCATGGGGAGCTTCCTGTACTCGCTCGCACGTACCGAGAAGCGTCCTGACGCGATCAGCCTCATGAACGGTGCGGTGCGTCTCGCGTGCGAGGGGTCGGGCGCGCTTGATGACCTACGCCTGCTGGCCGCCGATGGCGTGCGCGTCTCCTCGTGCGGCAGCTGCCTGGACTGGCTCGGCCTCAAAGAGCGGCTCGCGGTGGGTGAGGTCGGCACGATGAACGACGCCGCGGAGCTGTTCATGCAGTCCGACAGTGTCGTGAGTGTGGGGTGACTCATCGCCGCGTAGCGTGATGCGTGCCGCGCAAGGAGCGAGGGGCCCGGCCGGTGTGCCGGGCCTTTAGCGTTCTCATCGGCGGGCGGTGGCGCGCGTGCACCGCATCCCGCTCGTCCTCTCGGAGGACTTCACCGACGGCGCCGTGATCGAGGGCGTGTGCTTCGCGAACCCCTTCGCCGAGGGGTTCGATCTGGACGTTCTCCTCACGGCGTAGCTACGTGCAGCGCGCCCACTTGAAGCCCGCGAACTGGCCCGAGACCTTCTCCATGAAGTCAGGCAGGCCGCCGCTGTAGCCGGCGTCCCTGAGTCTCGCTTCGGCCTCGGCCGGCGTGATTCGCCCGGCGTTCACATCGTCGACCGCCACCATGCCCTCCTGGATCTTCGGCGGGATGTCCTTGACCTCGTAGCCCTGCATGTCATAGCCCTCGCGGACGCCTTCGAGCGAGTGGGTCGCCTTGCTGGCCTGCTTGTAGGCGTCGAGCATGTTGCCCTCGGCGTAGGCCTCGATGACCTTCGTCTCGTACGTCTTGCCGTAGCCCTCGGGGTCAAGGAGTGTCGCCTTGCCCTCCTTCACGAGGTCGATGTTGGGCCTGACCTGCGTCTTCTCCCACGTCTGCGTCTGCTCGTTCCAGACGGTGCGCTGGTCGGCCATGTCGATGCTCGCCTCGGCGTGGTACTGATCGGTGCCGAGCTGCTGGTGATCCTTCGCCCAGCGAGCGGCGCCCCTGGGGTCGGTCGGCCCGCCAGTCTCCTGAGCGAAGATCTTCTGCGACTCGGGCACCCACGTCTCCTTCTTGAGCTCGATGAAGCTCCTCTGGCCGGTGACGGGGTCGGTGACCACGTAGCCCGCGCGGTAGTCGCGGTCCACGCCGTCCGGGGTGCCGACGTTGCGGATCTCGACCTCGCGGCCCTGGGCATCGGGGACGTTCTGTTCGATCCAGCTCTTGAGCTTCGCGTCGTGGCCCGCGTAGATCTTCGCACGGGTGGTCGTGACCTTCTTCCACAGGTCGGGATGGTTCTTCCGAAGTTCACGCATCGCGTCCGGGTCGCGCATGATGCGCTCGACGGTGGGCGGGTCCGCCTCGCCAAAGACGCCGGTCCGGCGCTTGAGGTCGCTTGCGATGCCTTCTGCGCGGACCTTCGGGTCGGCGTGGCTCGTGCGCGGATCGACATCAGGCGCCTTCTCGACGACCGGCTCGGCGGGCTTCTGCTCCGGCTTCTGCTCCGGTTTCTGCTCGGGCTTGGCGTCCGCATCGGCGTCGGCAGGCTTCGTCGGCTCGGCCGCGTCGGTGTCCCCGGCGCGCGTCTCGGCATCGGGCGTGCGGTCCCGCGGAGCCCCGTCCGTGTCGGGGGCGTCGGGCTTCGGCCGGGCGGCGGTGTCCGCGTCGCCGCCCGCGGTCCGGGTGCGCGGCGCGTCGGGCGTGGTGCCGTCCGGCCCCGCCGCTGGCGTCCGCGCAGGAGGTGTTTCTCCCGCCGCAGGCGTTCTCGGGCGCGGCGTGTCGGGAGTGGCCGCCGGAGTCTTCGCCCGCGGCCCGTCGGGCGTCGCAGGCGTCTTGGCGCGTGGCGTATCGGGTGTCGCTGTCTTCGGCGCACTGGCATCGGCCCCTGACGTGCCCTTGCGCAGCGACGCGAGCGTGATGCCGCGCTTGCTGGCGGCCCACTTGAGGAATGCGATGAGGCCTTCGTCACGCAGCTGCCGGCCGACGTTCTTCATCGCGTTGGTGACCGAGAGGTTCGGGTCGTTGTAGAGCTCCTTGGCGAAGAAGTAGGCGATGAACAGCGCGTAGCCGATCGCCTTGTTCTTGCCGGAAAGCTTGGTGAGGAAGTCGGGGTCGGTGACGGCGCCTTCAAGCACGCCGGTGATCGTGGAGGTCTGCGCCACGAGCCAGTCGTCCAGACCACCGCCGGCGAGCCAGACCTCCATCGCCGAGACGAGCAGTGGCTTGAGCATGCCGATGGCCATCGAGCCCACGACACCGACGTACGAGCCGCTCGCCACGCCGAAGGCGATGTCGCCGCACCACGAGACCCAGTCGAGCGTGTCCTCGATCTGCTGGTTCCACCAGGCGGCGTCGAGGTGTTCGTGCTTCTCCTTCATGATCTGGTTGAAGGCGAAGGTCCAGATCTGCTCGCGCATGTAGAAGAGGCCCTCGGCGCCCATCGTGCGCGAGCGCTCGGCCACCAGGGCGTAGAGGCGGTCCTGGTGCTCGAAGGGGACGTAGTAGCGAATGATGTCGAGGCAGTTGTCGCGCTCGGTCTCCCATGCGGCCGAGTACGGCTCCATGTTCACGCCGAGGAGGCGCAGCGGCACGAGCGCCGAGAAGTAGTCGGTGTCGTAGCCGGGAACGCTCGCCAGGAGCGCCGCCGGGACCGGCTCACCCGCGGTGGGAAGCTTGCGCTCGAGCGACACGTTGAAGGTGGCGCTCGGGATGTTGAGCTGCCGGACGCCCGCGGGCTCCACGATCAGGCCGCCCGCCTCGAGCCCCGCATGTCCGCTCGTGCCCTCCTGCCCGCCGATCTCGAGAGTGGCCTGCTCGGCCAGCCCTATGTCGGGGGCGATGTCGCCGGTGGCGGGGTCGCGCACGAACACGCGCAGGTCGATCGCGGTGGGGTGTGCGGTGCCGTCGGCGGCGAGCGGGAAGGCGCCGGTTGCGGGATCCACGTTCGTGCGGTCGATGAAGAGACCCTCCTGCGTGACGATGACGTCCACATGGCGGCGGAGCTCGTCGTATCCGTCGGCGGTCGCCACCACCACGAGCGTGGAGGCGGTCTGCGGGCGCGTGGGGTCGAGGTTCTCGCCGCCGTCCTCGGTCAGCGTGAGTATGGCCGCCGAAGGGCCGGTGGGTTCGATCGATGCCGAGGCGATCTCGCGCGAACCCTCGCGCCACAGCGTGTCGAACTGCCACGGCGTGTCGCCCGCGTTGGTGATCGTGATCGCGACCTCGGCCACCGAGCCCGACTCGGCGGCGAAGGACACCTCATCGGGCTTGGCGTCCATCTCGGGCAGGCCTGCGAGCGGGATCGCCACGAGTTCCGTGAGCGGCCGCTCGCCGAGCTGTGCTGTCACGCGAATCGTGGCACTCTCCGGCGGCTGCACGGGGCTTGTGGGGTCGGGCTGCGAGGCCATCACCGTGATGGCACGCCCGTCCTCGTAGTCGATGCCCTCGGAGATCTCCAGCCACTCGGAGTCCTCGGCAAAGGCGATCGTGGCGCGCACGGAGGCGGGATCGAGGGCAGGGTCCGTGGCGTCCGCGCCGAGGAGTTCGACTGCGGCGATCAGTGTGATCGAGTGGTCGCCCTGGGTGCGGAGCGCGAGCGTGTCGGCGGGTTCGATGCGCGTGACGATGCGACTCTCGCCTGCAGCGGCCACGCCCACTGACGCGGTGGTCATGCCGAGCGCCGACTGCCCCTCGACGGTGATAGCCGAGCCCGCTGCGATGGCGCCCGTCTGCCATACGACCGTGCGGAGCGTGCCGTATGCGGTCTGCGGCTGCACGCTCACGCCCGCGGGCGGATGGAGCACGATGGCCGCGTCGCTTGCGGGCTGGTACGTGCCGTTCGCGAGCACTCTGAACACCTGCACGGTGAAGGTGGCCGAGTGCTCTGCGCTCACCTGGATCGAGCGGCCGGAGAGCTGCAGGATGTAGCCCACCGGCTGGTCGGGCGGGGGCTCCTCGGCGCCGGCTCTTGTTCGTGCGCTCGCCATGGCGCCCGCGAGTGCGACCGCGGCTGCCGCGACCGCCGCCGCGCCGCCCGCGACCGTGCGCCATGGCGAGGTGCTGCCGTTCGGGGCTGGAACGCCCGCGCCGGCGGCTGTGCCGTCGAGCGGGTGGAATCGGAGAGATGCGAGAATCGACTCCACCTCGGCGATGAGCGGATCGAGCTGGGAGCCGTAGTGCTCACCCGACGTGCGTCCGGGGTCTTCCGACCACCACACCGAGGCGTACGCGGTGACGAGGATCCCGCTGTCATCCCCGGCGGGGATCCAGTAGACCCAGCTCTCGCCGTACTCGGCGTCATCCACGCCATCGGCATACTCGAGTCGGACGGACGAGCGGTTCACGTACGCCTCAAGGCCACCGAGTGTCGTCCGCTGGGCCCCCGACCAGCTGCGCAGCGAGGGGTCGTCCAGGGGCCGGAACAGGTAGTCCTCACTCGGCAGTATCTGCGAGGAGCGCGCCGCGAAGTCCTCGAAGGAGGTGAACGGCGTGAAGAACTGGTCGGAACGGTAGCCGCGGCCGATGACCCGGGCATCGACCTCTGCGGAGCCGGACCAGTCGAGCCCATTGAAGCCGTCGGCGCCGCGCGCGGTCCCCGCGTTGAAGATGGGTTCGCTGTACTCGGGATCGGTGCTACCGCTCTGCTCGATGACGTACCAGCCGTCGCTGTGGTCGTCGCCGGGCGCGGCCCGGTTCGGTACCTCGTAGTCTGAGACGAGTGCGCTTGCGGCGAATGCGACCGCCGGGAGGAGGAGCAGCACGGCGATCGACGCCAGTGCCAGCCAGGCGGCGGCACGACGGACGCGGTCGCGGCGACGGGAGGGCATCGTGCGGGCGGAGGTCCGATCGGTGCGCGCGCGCATCTAGGATCGCCTCCTCAGGGCCACCGAGGCCGTCTTGATGGCCATCGTGAGCGCCGAGCCGATGGCAACGACCATCGAGAGTGTCGAGAGAAGCGGCATCCCGCCGCGCAGGCCGCTCACCAGCGTCAGCAGGAGCGAGACGATCTGCACGAGCGCCGTACCGAGCGAGACGAAGCCCGTGATGCTCCGGAGCGCGCCGCCCTTGGAGCCGGTGACGAGCGAGAGGAGCGCGGTGGCGCCTCCCGCGAGCACGCGGGGGAGTGCGCCGACGAGCGCGCCGCCGACGCCTGAGAGGCCGGCGACGATGAGATCGAGCGCCACGGTGACGGCCATCGCGAGTCCCGGCTTTTTGAGCGAGCGCTGCGCAACCGTGCGTGCGCCGGGTATCGCCACACGTGAGAGCATCGCGCGCAGGTCGGGAGTCTCGCCGGCGACGATCGTCTGCCAGGGGAGGGAGGCCGCCATGCTGGCGGCGCCCGCCACCTGGGCGACGGCGCCATACGCATGGCGCGCGGTCTGAGCGGCGGTTCCGGCCTGCTGGATGAGGGTGGGTGCCGGAGCCTGCTGGACGAGAGTGGGTGCCGGAGCCGCGGTCGAGGTCTGGAGGACGGATTCCGGGGCCTGCTGGTGCGCGGCACCGCACTTCGTGCAGAACGACTCGTCACCGATGAACCTTGCGCCGCACGCCGTGCAGAATCCCCCGTGGCTCTGATTCATGACACTCCTCGCCCGCAGCGGTGCGAACCCATGAAAGGAGTGTAGGGTACTGCCACGCCGAACCGCTAGAATGGCTCGCATGGACATCAACTCGCTGCTCCGCTCACTGCCCAAGGTGGACGACCTGCTCAAGCGCGAAGATCTCACCGCGCTCGACCACGCCCACGGGCGCACGCTCACCCTTGAAGCGCTCCGCGAAGCGCTCGACGCCACGCGTGCGCAGATCCGGGCGGGCGAGGTGGCCGAGGTCTCCGCCGACGCGGTCGCGATGGACGCCGCCGCACGTCTGGCGGTCAAGGCCCGTCGGTCGCTCCGGCGTGTCATCAACGCCACGGGCATCGTCGTGCACACCAACCTTGGGCGCTCACCCCTGGCCGAGGCAGCGGTGGACGCGGTCGCCGAGGTGGCTCGCGGCTACTCCACGCTCGAGTACGACGTGCCGAGTGGCGAGCGCGGCAGCCGGCACGTGCACGTCGAGGATCTCATCTGCAGGCTGACCGGCGCCGAGGCGGCCATGGCCGTCAACAACAACGCGTCGGCCGTTCTGCTGGGCCTCGCGGCGCTCGCGCGTCGCAAGGAGGCGATCGTCTCCCGCGGGCAGCTCGTGGAGATCGGCGGGAGCTTCCGCATCCCCGACATCATGCGCGAGAGTGGCGCGAAGATGGTGGAGGTGGGCACCACCAACAAGACGCACCTGCGCGACTACGAGAACGCCATCACCCCGCGCACCGGCCTGATCCTGAAGGTCCATTCGAGCAACTACCGGGTGGTGGGCTTCACCGAGGAGGTTCCGCTCGAGGAGCTCGTGGCACTCGGCGCGAAGCACGGCGTGCCCGTCTTCGAGGACCAGGGTTCGGGCGTGCTCATCGACCTGGCGAAGTACGGCCTGCCTGGCGAGCCGACGGTGGGCGCATCGCTCGCCGCAGGTGCCGACCTCGTTTCGGCGAGCGGCGACAAGCTCCTCGGCGGGCCGCAGGCGGGGATCATGGCGGGCACGCGCGAGGTCATCGCCAAGCTCAAGAAGCACCCGCTCGCCCGCGCGGTGCGCCTCGACAAGATGACGCTCGCCGCGCTCGAGGTCACCCTGCGGCTCTACCTCGACGAGGGGCGCCTGTTCGCCGAGGTGCCAACGCTCAGAATGCTCACCATGAAGCGGGCGGAGCTCGAGACGTGCGCCGGAGGGCTTGCGGCCGCCATCCGCGACGCGTGTGGCGACGCGTACGACGTGACGACCGCGCCTGACGTCTCCCGTGCGGGCGGCGGCGCCCTGCCGATGGAGGACATCCCCACGACGGTTGTGTCCATCGCGCCACGCTCGGGAAGCGCCACGACGCTCGAGGAGCGGTTGCGTCTCGGAGAGCCCGCTGTGATCGCGCGCATCAAGGACGGCCGCCTGCTGCTCGACCCGCGCACGCTCGGCGCCGACGAAGAGGCTGACGTCGTCGCGGCACTCGCCGGGGCGGCACGGCTGTGAGCGGGCGCAGGCACGGTACCTCTCGGGGGCGATGACCGTGGGCCTCGACAACTACGCGTCCCGCTCGCTCGAGGATGTCGAACTAACCGAGGACGACGAGCGTGCGTTTGAGGAGGCCGGCCTGCGTCTCTGCGGCGGCATCTTCTCGGGCGCCGAGTCGTCGTTTCGCGGCAAGATGTACTGGGACCTCATCTTCCAGGCCACCGGTATCAACATCGGTGAGAACCTGACTCCGCAGGAGGTGCGCGAGCTCTCGGCGCTGCTCGAGATCTTCGAGCCCGAGGATCTCGCGGCGTTCTCGGTGGAGCACGACGTGGTCAAGGGCCCGCACGATGCGGGGGTCTGCGCCGACCTGCAGCACTTCTTCCGCATCTGCGCCGCGCGCGGTCTCGGCCTGATCGCCTGGAGCTGACGATGAGCGCGCCGTCCCTCGTCCTCGGCACCGCCGGTCACATCGACCACGGCAAGTCCACTCTCGTCAAGGCGCTCACCGGCACCGACCCCGACCGTCTCGCCGAGGAGAAGGAGCGGGGCATCACCATCGAGCTCGGGTTCGCGCAGCTCGCGCTGCCGAGCGGGCGCACGATGGGTGTCGTGGACGTTCCCGGCCACGAACGCTTCGTGCGCCAGATGGTGGCGGGCGCCACCGGCATCGACGTAGTGCTGCTCGTCGTGGCTGCCGACGACGGCATCATGCCCCAGACGCGGGAGCACCTCGCAATCATCGACCTGCTCGGCATTCCGCGCGGCGTGGTGGCTATCACCAAGGCCGACCTCGCTGATCCCGAGTGGCTCGAACTGGTTGCCGAGGAGGTGCGCGCGCTGCTCGTCCGCACGAGCATCGATGGTGCGCCGGTGGTGCCCGTGTCCGCTCGCACCGGGGCGGGCCTGCCCGAGCTGCTCGTGACGCTCGACGAGGTCGCCGCCGAGGCCGAGGCGCGGCAGTCCAATCTGCCGCTGCGCCTGCCGGTGGACCGCGTGTTCACCATCGCTGGTGCGGGCACGGTTGTCACCGGCACGCTCTGGAGCGGCTCGGCCAAGCGTGACGACGCGGTGGAGCTCATGCCGAGCGGCAAGCGGGGTCGCATTCGCAGCGTGCAGATGCACGGAGCCGCGGCCGAGAAGGCGGTGGCCGGCAACCGCGTGGCGCTCAACATCGCCGGTCTCGACAAGGACGAGATCGACCGCGGGGACATCGTGGCCGAACCCGGCACGCTCACCGTGACCGACCGCTTGGACGCGCGCCTCACGTACCTCGCGAGCGAGGACAAGCCGTTCGAGAGCGGCACACGCGTGCACGTGCACCACGGTACGCGCGAGGTGCTCGGCAGGGTGCTCCTGATGGACACCGAGCGGCTCGCTCCCGGCGGTATCGGTCTCGCGCAACTCAGGCTCGAAGAGCCGCTCTCGCCCCGCTACGACGACCGTTTCATCATCCGCTCGTACTCCCCGATGTGGACGATCGGCGGCGGCGTGGTGCTCGACGTCCTGCCCCCGCGGCGCACGACGCTCAGGCCACACGAGCGCGAGCTCCTGGAGGCGCTCGTGGCGCACGACCTGTCCGGCGCGGCACTCGGGCTGCTCGCGAGCCGCGCGCTGCCGATGACATCGGCCCAGGTGGCCAGCGCCATCGGCGTCCCGCGCGCGCAGGTGGCGGACGACCTCAACCGCGCCACGCTCGAGCGGCTCAAGGTCGGCGGCGAGACGTACTTCATGACGCCCGAGGCCGAGCAGGCGCTGCTCAACACCATCGAGACGGAGCTCCTGGTCTTCCACGAGGCCAATCCGAGCGCCACCGGCATCGGCATCCCGGCGCTCCGCGACCGCGTGGACCGGCGCCTCGAGCAGAAGGTCTTCGACGCACTGCTCGCAATCGCCGCCGAGCGGGGCGGTGTGGTCCTCGCGGGTGGGGAGGTGCGCCACCCGAAGGCCGCCTCGACCGCGCTCGCCGCCGAGGGGGAGGCCGCTCAGAAGCTGACCACGCTCCTCACCGCACAGGGCCTGTCGCCGAAGAGCACCGCCGAGCTCGCCGCCGAGGCGGGCGTCGACACGGGACTCGCCCGCAAGGTCCTCGGCAGGCTCACGAGTGAAGGCTCCGTGGTGCGCCTCGGGCCCGACCTGCACTTCGACGCGGCCGCCGTAGAGAGCGCGCGCGAGCAGGTCGTGTCGTACCTGCGTACACACGGGGAGATGTACGTCGCGGACGCCCGGGACGTCACCGGCTCGAGCCGCAAGTACATCGTGCCGCTGCTCGAGTACTTCGACGCGCAGGGTGTCACCAAGCGTGAGGGCGACTTCCGGACGCTCGGCAAGCGGGGGTAGCGGGGCCGTCTCGCGTTCCGGAACGGGCGGTCACGTGTCGCCACCTTCGACCGCGCCTACCCCGGGTCGGTCCCCGGCAGTTCGACGGTGAAGACCGCTCCTCCTTCGGCGCCGTTGCTCGCACGCACGCTGCCGCCGTGGAGCTCCACGAGCCGCCGGGTGATCGCCAGGCCGAGCCCGCTGCCGCCAGCGGCCTCGTCGCGCCGGGTGGGACCGCGGTGGAAGCGGTCGAAGACCCGCGGGAGGTCGGCTTCGGGGATGCCGGGGCCGTCGTCGGCCGCCGTCAGGACGACGCGACTGCCCTCGGCATGCGAGGCGAGCAGGATCGTCCCGCCGTCGGCGGTGTGGCGCACCGCGTTGCGCACGATGTTCGCGAGCGCCTGCTCGAGCAGGTCGGGGTCGCCCGCCACCCACAGGTCGTCGGGGGCTTCCACGGTGATGCTGCGATCGCCGAGCACACGGGCGCGGGCGGCCACCTCGGAGAGCAGCACGCCCACGTCGAGCGGCTGGAAGGGGCGGCGGAGCGAGCCCGACTCGAGCCGCGCCAGCGCGAGCAGGTCGTCGACAAGCCGTTCCATGCGGCGGAGCTCGTCGCGGACCGCGTCGAGCGCCTCGGCCCGGTCGGCGTCACTGACACCCTCGCGCTCGATGAGCTCGAGGTTGCCGCGCACGACCGAGAGCGGTGTGCGGAGCTCGTGTGAGGCGTCTGCCACGAACCGGCGCTGCTCGCCGAAGGCTGTCTCGAGACGGTCGAGCATCGCATTGAGCGCGGCCACCATCGAGCCCACCTCGTCGCGCGGTCCGTCGTATGACACGCGCTCCGCAAGCCGCGCATCGGTGATGAGGCCTGCCGTTGCGGCCACGCGCGCGAGCGGCGCGAGGGCGGCGCGCGCCACCCAGTACGAGAGCAGACTGCCGAGGACGATCGCCGCAAGGCCCACCGAGGCGAGTGCGCGCGCAAGGTCGGTCCTGATCGCGTAAACGGTGTCGAGTGCCAGCGCAGCGTGGAAGGTCCCAAGAAGGTCGCCGTCGCGCGAGGTGAGCGCGGCGGTGGCCACGCGGTACGTGACTCCCTCGTACGGGACCGTGGTGAACCCGCCGCCCGGCGCCGCCCCGGCGTCCGCCCAGGCGCGCTCGAGCGTGAGGTCGGAGTTGGAGATAACGCTGCCGTCGAGCAGGCGCACGATGAGGATCGGCGAGAGGGTCGAGCCGGGCTCGCGCGCGCTGAGGTACGCGCGGGCCGACTCCACGAGTTCGTCCCGGGTCTCCGGCGGCTCCTGCCCGAGTGCTGCCGAGAAGGCCCGCGACTCCTCGAGCAGGTCGCGATCGACGGCCGCCCTGAGATCGCGCGACACCGCCGCGTACGAGACACCCACGACGATCGTGATCCCGATGGCGAGCGTGATCGTCGTGGCAAGCGCCACGCGGGCGACCGCCGGAAGCCCCCTAGGCCCGGACACGGTACCCCGCCCCGCGCACGGTCTCTATCGCCGAGGACATCCCGGGCCGGTCGAGCTTGCGCCTGAGGTAGCGCACGTACACGTCCACCACGTTGGACGCGCTCTCAAAGCCGAAGCCCCACACCGCGTCGAGGATCTGCTGGCGGGTGAGCACCTGGTCGGCGTGACGCATGAGGTACTCGAGCAGGGCGAACTCCCGGCTCGGCAGGTCGGCTTGGATCTCGCCGCGCCGAATGACGCGTGTGCGTGTGTCGAGTACGAGGTCGCCGACCTCGAGGAGACGGGCGCTGCGCTGACCGTGGCGGGTAGCGGCACGCACGCGGGCGGAGAGCTCGGCGAACTCGAACGGTTTGACGAGGTAGTCGTCGGCACCCAGGTCGAGGAGCTCCACCTTGTCGTCGGTCTCGCCGAGTGCGCTCACCACGATGACGGGCACGTCCGGGTCGGCGTCGCGTATCGCCTGAAGAACGTCCCGGCCGTGCCCGTCAGGGAGGAGGAGGTCGAGCAGGATGAGGTCGTAGGCGTGCGTGCGCGCCAGCGCGCTGCCTTCGGTCGCCGTGGCGGCGCGTTCGGCGGTGTGGCCTTCGGCGGCGAGTCCCTTCGTGATGAACGAGGCGATGCGATCCTCGTCTTCTACGAGCAGTATGCGCATGGGGGTCCGCCTTTGTGCCGGTCGGGTGCCAGTGGTGCTGCCGAGAAGATTCCCCGTCACTCACGCCCTCGGACGCGGCGGGCTCGTGCGCCGGGCGAGGGGTCTAGTCATCGTCCCCGTCATCGTCGTCCGCGTCGTCCGCGTCGTCATCATCGTCATGCGCGTCGTCGTCGTGATCATCTTCAAGATCGTCGAGGTCGTCATCGTCGTCCGGCTCCTCAACGCGCACGTCCGGCGTCACGGTCTCACGGTCGTCATCATCATCCGCGTCATCGTCCGCCTCATCGTCGTAGGCATCGTCATCCATCGAGCCCGGTACCGTGGTCGTCGCTGTCTCGGATCCCTCGGCGGCCGGAGCATCGGGGTCCACGACCGTCTCGATGACCGGTATGTCGGAGCTCTCCGGAACCGCCGCACCGCCACCGGCCAGTGCGAATCCCGCGGCCGCCAGAAGCACGGTGACCGCCGTGGCGATCGCCACCGTCGTGATGCGGTCCGGTGGGGTGAGCCCGCTGTGCTTAGTCGTCGTCATCGTCATCATCTCCTCCGCTGTTGTCACTATGGCAAGCCAAACATGAATACGAGGTGTAGCCGCCCGGGTGGCACGTCACGCAGGAGAAGCTCTTGTAGGTGTGTTCCCCGCCCGGGATCCGGGGATGGCTGAACGTGGCGCTGCCCCACGAGGTCGACGGCGAGTGACACGAGGCGCACGACGTTCCGTAGTGGTTGGACGGTGCGGTGTGACAGCTGGCACAGGACGTGGACGTGGGGTGGTAGAACGCCCACGAGGCCGCCGGCTTGTGGCAGGTGGTGCAGCTGGCGGTGGAGTGCCCGGACGGCTTCGTGTGACATGACGCGCATGGCGCCGAGGCGCCCGGATGGGTGAACACCGCGCTTTCGAAGGGCTTGGACGGCGTGTGGCAGCCTGCGCACGATCCGGCGAAGTGCTTCGAGGGGGCCGTATGACAGCTCGCGCAGGACGTGGACGTCGGGTGGTAGAACGCCCACGAGGTCGCCGGTTTGTGGCAGGTGCTGCACGTGCCGCTCTCGTGGCTCGCCGGCCGCGTGTGGCATGAGGTGCAGGTGGCCGAGGCGCCCGGATGACGGAAGACGGCGCGCTCGAATCGGGTGCCCGGCGTGTGGCATGCCGAGCAGGTGCCGGTGTAGTGGTTCGCCGGCGCGGTGTGACACGTCGCGCAGCTCGCGGTGGCCGAGGGGTGGGAGAACGCCCACGACGTGCCGGTATCGTGGCAGCTCGTGCACGCGCCGTCGCGGTGCTCGGCGGGGCGCGTGTGGCAGGTCTCGCATGCGGCGGTGTCCGCTGGGTGCTCGAAGCCGAAGTCGCCGGGGGCGTGGCAGGTCTCGCATGCGGGCTCGAAGTGGTCGGCCGGCGTGGTGTGGCAGGTGGCACAGTCGGTGCGATCGGGGTGCGCGAACGCCCACGCCGTATCCGTGGCGTGGCAGTCGGTGCAGGCGGTCGAGACGTCGCGCGGCTCGTGCCCCGGCTCGTGACATGACTCGCAGCCCGTGGCCGCCATGTCGTGGCACCCCTCGCAGCTGACGGTGCGGTGGTTCTCGAGGTTGGCCGTGCCCTCGCCGGCGGCAGCCACCACGCGGGCATCCTTCTCAGCCTGCGCCCCGACGTTGAGGATGCCGGCCTCGGCGAGGCTGGCCGCGCTCACCTCGTGTCCCACCGAAGAATGGCAGTCCACGCAGTCGCGCCCCGCCCGGTGGTTCTCGTGGTCGAAGCCGGGCACACCGGGATCGATGGTCCCCTCGTGGCAGCCGAGGCAGCGTTCGTTGGGCATCTCGGTGGCGTTCATGGGGAAGAGCGGCGCGCTGAAGAAGTGGCCGTAGACCTCGCCGAGTGCCTCGACCTTGTGGGTGAGCCGCTCGACCGTGCCTGCGTCCACGTGGCACTCCACGCACGCCACGTCGCCGTGCGGTCCGGCGTTCCACGCGGCGTAGAAGGGTGTCATCTCGTGGCACGTGACGCAGAATGACGCCTCGTCGGTGGCCTGGGCGGTTGCCACGAAGGCTGGCAGGAGCACGAGGGCGGCTGCAAGGATCCACAGCGCCGAGGCTCGCTTGTTCTTCAGTGCCGCGCGCAGAAGGCTCTTCATGCGTCAGGATCCCATCGTCGGTTATGGAGCCCGTGACCTCATCATCGGGTTGCTCCATGAGGTCGCGATGAGCCTCGGATGAGAGTCTTCTCACGAGGGGGTGTGGTTTGACGACGCCACACGTGAGGCCCCGTGTTCGCGGGGGCTTCTACGCGTCCTGTCCGCGGAGACTGTGCCAGGCGCCGATCTGGCCGACGTTGATCGCCACCTGCCGCACCCAGACAAGGAACGGGACGACCGTCACGACCGCCCAGAGCGGCACGCCTGTCTGCCGCCTGCGTCGCAGGAGCAGCGGGTAGGGGCGCGCCTTGGCGTAGAGAAGCGCCAGAAGAGCTACCCATGCCAGACCCACCGCAGGCACGAGCAGCACGGGGTGTGCAGTGCCGAGCCAGATTAGGCCGGTGAGCAGGGCGAGCGACCAGATCGGTGACGCCGGCTCCAGCATGAGACGCGTCAGGCGGGGCCTGTGAAGGGCGTACTTGGATACGCCCACGCGCATGTTCCAGCGTACGTAGGCGGCGAACGGGACGTGTGGCTTGTGGTAGACGTCCATGTCGGGAACGTACTTCAGCAGGCCGCCTGCCGAGCGGAGTCGCCGCGAGAGATCGACGTCCTCTCCTCCACCTTCGAACCGACCGTCGAACCCTCCCACGGCACGCAGCGCGGCGCGTCGGAAGGCCCCGTTGCAGCCCGCGATGAACTCGATGCCTTCCGCGCATGAGGGGTCCACGTTCGCATCGAATCCGATCGAGCCACCCGCCGGATGACCCACGGCGGCCACGCAGCGTCCGAAGAAGCCGGTCTCGGGTGGAGGAAACGCATTGCCGCCGACGCCGGTGACGCGCGGGTCCTCGAGTCCGCCCACGGCAGACGTCAGCCAATGCGGCAGGGCGATGCAGTCGGCGTCCGTGAACGCGATGATGTCGTAGCTCGCGGCGTCGAGGCCTGCGTTCTTCTGACGGGCGAAGCCCTTGTTACACGAGAGGACGCGCACGTGAGGGTACTCGGCTGCGATTCGGGCAGTCGAGTCGGACGATGCGTCCACCACGAGGATCTCGAGACGGTTCTTGGGGTAGTCGAGGGCAACGAGTGAGTCGAGGCACCCCCGGATGTTGTGCTCCTCGTTGAGGGTGATGACCACGACCGACACGCCGGGCGTTGCGGACGCAGCCGTGTCAGTCATGGTCAAGGTACTCCCACGCGAGGACACACCCCTCGATCACGGCATTGTCGTACACGCACTCCCGGCAGAACGGCAGGCTGTTGCGGTCGCGTTGGAAGGCGCGCCGTGTGGCCTGCGCCGGCTCCCCGAACCAGATGTCCTCGAAGCTCGAGTCGTGCAGATTGCCGAAGGCGTGCTTGGCTCCCAGGTCGAACTCGCACGCCAGTATCGAACCGTCGGGGAAGAGGGTCGGCTTCGTCCAGGGGAAACGGCAGTTGTACTCGCCCCGGGCCTGCTTGCGTCTGAAGTCGCGCTCGTACTCGTACCAGCGCAGCCCGCTGGTACGAGGCGCGCGCACGCGGTCCCATTCGGGGTCGCTGTAGCCCGCCTGGCGCGTGGAGAACGCCTTGAAGCTCACCATGTCTACGCCGAGTTCCCTGGCGAGGAGTTTGAAGTCCTCCACCTCCGCTTCGTTCTCCTGCGTGACGACCATGCGCAGGTTGATCAGGGGCTTGGAGGACGCCGCCCGCCGCTTCGCCTCTACGAGCAGGCGAGTGTTCTCCACCACTGCGCTGTACGTGCCGCCCGGGCGCGTGCGTGCGTACGTCTCCGGGTTGGTCCCGTCGAGCGCCACGATGATGGCATCCAGGCCCGATGCGACCATCTCACGTGCATGGTCCTCTCCGAAGTGGTTGAGGTTGCTGCTGGTGACCGTGAGCACGTTGCGGCGGCTTGCCGACTCGATCATCCGGTAGATGTCGGGATTCAGCAGGGGCTCTCCCCATGACCAGAGGATCGCGTAGAGCAGATACGGCGCGGCCCCGTCCATGAACTTCTCGTAGATGTCGAAGGGCAGGAAGGTCCGGGCGGCGGTTGCCGGATCGTGCGCGGGGCAGCGTTCGCAGTGCACGTTGCACACGTTCGCGGGCGAGATGTGCGCCATGTACGGGTAGCCCTGGGCGGTGGCGATAGGGAAGAGCCGGTTGCCGGCGATGCGGACGAGATTGGTCAGCTTGCGTCCGCGGATGCCCGTCGCCACGAGCGGGATGCGATCGAACTCGAAGGCCAGCTCACCGCGAGCGGCGATGCGCACGGCGTTGCGAGCGATGAAACCTGCGTCCGTAGCTACCGCTTCCCTGTGTCCAGCGCGCAGAGCACGCTTCGAAGATGTGCCGCCAGCGAGGCCTCCGGAGCGGGGCCGCTCGGCGCAATTGACCGTGGTTCGTCGACGTTTCGCGCGAGTTCAACCAACTCGTCGCGCAGCAGCGTGCCCGATCCGCGCGCCACGTAGGCGAGCCCCTCGCGCTCCAGCATCTCCGCAAAGGGGCACTGATGATCGTCCAGATGCTCGCCCAGGCCACGCTGCCGGGGGACCACGATCGGTACCCTGTTCAGAGCGCGACACGCCATGACCGTGCCCACCCCTGCGTGGCCGACGACTGCGTCGCAGTCCGATATCCGCTCGAGCATCTCCGCGTACTCCAGGTACGGACGTCCCTGTGCGGCGACGAGGGGAGTGCGGGAACTCCCGTACTGTACGAACGTGTCAGGGCTGATGAGCCCCTCGGACACCGCATCGTCGACTGCCGAGACCAGACGGTCGAACGGGAACGCCTCGAGTCCAACCGTCACGAAGAGTCTCACAGGACCCGCCCTTCGTAGCGGGTCCTCGGATAGCGCTCGGTCAGCCCGGGCCACTGCACCAGGAACTCCTGCGCGATGTGGTACGCGATACGGCCGGAGAGCGAGAGGTCGCTCACCCGCGCGAGTGACTCGATGTAGATGCTGCCGATTCGCCGCAGCCGCGCTACAAGCAGGAAGGGAACAGCCACGCCCGCACCGGTAGACACCACGGCCACGGGCCGTTCCCGCGCGATCACGCGCCAGGCGAGCACGGCGTTGCGGGCGAGGTTCACGAGGCTGCGGTTGGTCGGACCGTACGCACGGATCATGCGCTGGTCACGCAGAACAGAGTGAGTGTCGTGCGAGTCGAACGTGATCCAGAGAGGCTCGAAGTCGCACCAGGCCGTCTGAAGGCGATACAGCTCCGCGAAGTGACCACCCGACGAGCAGACCAGGCAGACGACGGGCCGAGTGCCTGCGGAGTCACGCTCCTGGCGATAGGAGGGGGCGTCAGCCCGTGAGGCAGTCCGAGTGGGCAGCACGCGATCCGTCGATCCTCTCCTCGTCGCCACGGCGAAAGCACTCCACGAGGATAATCGCTGGTGACCTGGGAGCCAAGCCGCTCCAGCACTCGCGCTTCGAGCAGCGGTGGTTGCTCGGACCGGTCGTGTGCGCGAACCGCCTGGCTCCTCCTGCGAGAACACGATATCCTAGCCCGCGGAGGCGGATGGGGCCTGGTGGCTTCCGCGGTCTTCAAAACCGTCGTGGGGCGTGAAGAGCGTCCCGGGTGTGTTCGATTCGCACACGCCTCCGCCACGAGGCCCCGGATCCGCAGTGCGGTTCCGGGGCCCCTCTGTCGGTGGCCGATACCGGGCGCTAGTCGAGTGCGGCGAGCACGGCCGCGCGCACCGTCTCGCTGATCGCGGTGGTCCCTCCGTACACATCCACCGCGTAGACTTCGACGGCGTGTCCGGTCAGGAACTCGTATGTAGGCACGGACAGCGTTGCAGGATCGGTCAGCAGCAGCGTGCCCCGCGCCGCGCCGCACGCCGCGCCGCCGGCGAGCGCATCCGGAAAGTCGGTGCCCGTTGCCAGACCGATACGGTGATACGTGAGCGGGCAGGGTACGTCGGCCTGGAACTCGGCAACGAGCCGCGCCGTATCGTACCGGTTGGAGCCCGCGCACCGGCTGGCCGACTCGCCCGTGATCGCCTCGACGGCACTCTCAACGCCCGTGCTCACCGCGACGGTGCCTCCAGGGATGAGAACGTACTGGATGCCGAGGTCATCAAGGGCGTCTGCGCTGGGATCGGGCAAGGCCGCAGGCCGTGTGAGGATCACCGGTGTGCCCTCGGCATAGGCCCAGGCCGAGACCGCGAGTGCGTCGGGGAAGTCATCGCCGCGCGCCACGAACGCGCTCTGGGAGAAGCCGCTGCCCATGAGCCACGCCACTTCGCGGGCGACCTCGGCGGCGGTCTCGTAGCGGTCCTCGCCGTCGATGCGCGTGACAGCATAGCCGCCATCTTCAAGATCGTCGGCCACGGCGGCCGAGACCGCGCTCGTCCCGCCGACAATGTAGACGCGTTCGACGTGCAGATCGTCGAGCGTCTGCGAGACGATGTCGGGTACCGTGTCTCGCTGAACGAGGAGCAGCGGGCCATCCACCGCCCCGGCGAGTGCCGAGGCGGAAAGCGCATCCGGGAAGTTCTCGCCGGTGGCGATGACCGCTACCTCCGCGTAGTCGATCGTGCTGGTCCATACCTCGCATGCGGTCTCGTAGCGGGTTTCACCGTCGAATCGGAACACGCCGAACTCGGGCACCTCGTAGGCCCCCATGTCGGTACGAGCGATGTCGTCGCCATTCCCGTCGAGCGGGCGCGGTGTGTTCTCGATGTCCTCGCCCGAGTACTCGTTCACCGGGTCACCAGTGTCGATGCAGGGCGAGCCGAGCAGCACGTGGAGGTCCGGCGGCCCGTCGCCGGGGATGGACGTGAACTGCGGGTCGTCGTGGATGACGCCCGTACCCGACACCCCGTCGTCTTCTATACACGAGTACGTGCAGGTCCAGCCGTTCGACAGGTCGGCCTCACCGTGCCCCCAGACGATCGAGTTCATCATGCCCCAGTCTGAGGGGTTCACACTCGTGCTCAGGATGCCCGCGAACGTCGGTGCCTCGTTCCCGAAGATCGTGCAGTTGGTGAGCCACGCGTAGTCGTGGTCGATCGCCAGCGCACCTCCCGACTCGTCCGCCATGTTGCCGGCGATGATGCAGTCGGTGACGTCGAGGTCGGAGCCCGCGGAGTAGATACCGCCCCCACGGGTGCCCGCGGCGTTGTGCGATACCGAGGTATTGTCGAGGATCACGTACGACAAGTATGCGAAGATGCCGCCGCCGCGCTCGGTCGCCTCGTTGTCCTGTATCACGCAGTCGAAGATGGCGACCGGATGCGACTGATTCAATGAGATGGCGCCACCGTCGGAGACGCTCGTGTTGTCCCTGATCACGCAGTTGCCGATGGTCATGCCATCGGCACCGCCGGCACTGATGGCGCTGGTGGCTCCCGATATGTCGATGTTGTCGTGGATGTAGCAGTCCCAGATCTGTACGCTCGTGTTGCCGTCATCGTCCGCGATGCCGATTGCGAGGCCGCCTGCGAAGAAGCTGTTGCCGCCACCCGTGAGCTCGAACCCCCGGATGAAGCTGAAGTCGGTCGCCGCGGTCAGCGTGATCGTGGTATGCACGCTGTCGCCAGCGATGTGGGGAAGCGGCGGCCCCTCTCCGAGGAGTGACACGTGCTGGGGGATGTCGAGCGGGAAGGTCTCCCCGAGTGCGGTGTCGTAGGTACCGGGCATGACGTGGACGTCATCGAACGCGGCCGCTACCGACAGCGCCTTGGTGATGGTCTTGTACGGTGTCGCCTCGCTGCCGTCGCCCGTGGTGTCGCTGCCGGTGGTAGCACTCACCCAGATGTCCGCCGGAACCGCGGCCGCGGCAGACGGCAGCCCGAGCGCCGGAACCATGGAGAACAGGAGACTTACGGTGAGCAGCAGACCGAGCCTTCGGTGCGCTCTAAACGCCATTTTGATCCCCCCTGCCGACGAGTTTGCCGTTGCGGGCATCCGTCGCAGCCAATCCTGTCTGTACCCGCGATGCGCCCCCAGCGAAACGGTCGTGTCACGGTCGTGGGGCATGATGGTGATGCGGTATGCTCTTGCCGAGTCCGTCGACCGTTCGGAGTAGCCTTATGCGCGAGTGCGCTCTCAGGCGGCACGTCCACGACCTCGGTCTGCCGTGTGCGAGGACACCTGCCTGTTCTGGGCTCACGTGGGCCCTGAGGATGTCGAGCCGCAGTGCGCGGTGGAGTACTTCGGGTTGCTCGGAGAGGCGGGCAGCGAGATCGCCGAGTGGCTGCTCAGCCTCAAGGAGCGCACCGACGTGGCCGAGATCCTCGGGATCGAGCGGAAGGGCAGCGGCCTCACCCGGCAGTGATTGCGGGCTGCGGACGCGGGTGCGTCACGTCCACCCGTTCCCCGCGCGCGATCAGCGTCCTACCTCTTGGCCGCCCGCACCGCGTCGTACGCCGCAAGCGCCCGTCGGCGCGCCTCGGCGTGATCCAGGATCGGTCGTGGGTAGGTCTCGCCGAGCACGACGCCTGCCGCGTCGAGCACCTCGGGGGGCGCCTCGTGCGGCCGGTGGATCCAGCGGGCCGGTAGTTGGGCGAGTTCGGGCACCCACGCGCGCATATAGGCGCCGTCGGGATCGAAACGCTCGCCCTGCGTGATGGGGTTGAACACGCGGAAGTACGGTGCGGCGTCCGCGCCGCTGCCGGCCACCCACTGCCAGCCGAGCGTGTTGTTGCCCGGGTCGGCGTCAACGAGCGACTCCCAGAAGAAGCGCTCGCCGTCCTGCCACGGCAGCAGCAGATCCTTGGTGAGGAAGGATGCGGCGAGCATGCGCACACGGTTGTGCATCCAGCCGGTGGCGGCGAGCTCCCGCATGCCGGCGTCCACGAGCGGGAAGCCGGTCTGGCCTGCGCGCCACGCGTCCCGGCCCGCGAGGTCCTCTGCCCACGGCATCGCTGCGAACTCGGCTTTGAGCGGTTGCGTTGCGGTGTGCGGGAAGTGGTGCAGCAGGTAGCCGCCGAACTTGCGCCAGTGGAGCTGGCGGACGAAAGCCTCGGCGCTCGCGCCGGGCGCGATGCTCGCCGAAGCTTCCTCCGCGAGTTCCGCCACCCGCCACGGCGCGATCTCTCCGAAGGCGAGGTGCGGCGAGAGCCGCGACGTGCCGACGAGATTCGGCCGGTCGCGGCCGCTAGCGTAGTCCCCGAGCGTCTCAGCGACGAACCGCTCGAGCGCCGCGGCTGCCCCCGCTTCGCCGGGCGTGAAGTAGTCGAGGAGCCGCGGTGGGGCCGGCGTGCCGTCGGCGATCGAAGCGAGCGGAATGGCGGTCGGGAGGCCGTCGGGGAGCTGAAGCGCTGCCGGGGCGGGGAGCGGCGCGTGCGCCACAGGCTGCCGTCGGCAGGCGTTGTAGTAGGGCGTGAAGACCGTGTAGGGCGTGTCCGAGCCGGTGCGCGGCGTCTCCGGTGTGCGCAGGTACGCGCACTCCTGTGCGATGAGCGACACGCCCGCAGCTGCGAGCGCGGCGGCTACCCGTGCATCTGCCCCGGCTATCTCGGGCACGTACGAGCGGTCGTGGTGAACCACCCGGGCGCTGAGGGCGGATGCGAGCGTGGGCAACGCGTCTGTGGCGGGGCCTTCGAGCACGAGGAGGCGCGAGCCACGCGAGCGCAGGTCGGCGTCGAGAGCGGCGAGTGAGTGTGTGAGCCACGCGCGCGCTGCGGAGCCGTGGGTCCATCTGCCGCTTGTGTCGTGAACGTAGGCGACGGTGACCGCCGCGTGCCGCTCAAGGGCTGCGGCGAGTGCCGGATTGTCGGCCAGGCGCAGTGCGCGCCGCAGCCAGACGATCGCGGTATCGGTGCTCACGGCGTCCTCTCATCTCGGCTGTGCCCACCGTACGCATCCACGCGGCAGCCGCGCAAGCATCGCGACGGGTAGAATCGTAGACGACATGCCGCCCGGGCCGCTTATACCCCCGACTCCAAGGAGTGATCCGCGTGGACGCACTCGAGGCCATCTTTGGCCGACGCAGCATCCGCAAGTACACCGCCGAGCCGGTGGCTGAAGCCGATGTCGAGACCATCCTGCACGCCGCGATGGCCGCGCCCTCGGCGGGAAACCAGCAGCCGTGGCGCTTCGTGGTCACGACCGACCGCGCCCAGCTTGACGCGATGGCGGAGACCACGCCGTACGGCAAGATGCTCCGCGAGGCGCCGCTCGCGATCACGGTCTGTGCCGACACGGGCGGGCTCAAGCACGACGTGATGTGGCAGCAGGACTGCGGCGCGGCCACCGAAAATGCGCTTGTGGCGATCCACGCGCTCGGCCTGGGCGCGGTGTGGCTCGGCTTCTGGCCGAAGATGGAGCGCGTTCAGCCGCTCCGGGCGGTGCTTGGCCTGCCCGACGGGGTCGAGCCCTTCTGCGTGCTCGCCGTGGGGCATCCGGCCGAGGCCAAACCACCGGCGGACCGCTACGACCCGTCGCGCGTTCACCGGGACCGATGGTGAGCGACACCGCCGCCGCACCCGGGCACCCCGCACCCTCGCCCGCTCCACCGCTCCTCGAGGCGCGCGGCCTGAGGGCCGTTCGCGCTGGAGACGACGGCCCCGTCGCCGTGCTCGACGGCGTGGACCTCACGCTCGCGACGTGCACGCTCTCCGAGGTGACCGGCCCGTCCGGCTCGGGCAAGACGACGCTCCTGCTTGCGCTCGCGCGCCTGCTCCCCGGCGTCGAGGGTTCGCTCGCGCTCGACGGCACGCCGGCGGCCGACATCGCGCCGCACGTCTGGCGCACGCGCGTGGCGCTTCTGCCGCAACGGCCGGCGCTCGTGCCGGGCACGGTGACCGAGAACCTGCTGCTGCCGTGGTCGCTGAAGGCACGCCACGAACAGGAGCAGCCGTCGGCCGAGACGCTCGCCGACGCGCTCGCGGGGGTCGGCCTCGGCGGGGTGGCGCCCGACCGCGACGTGAGCCGCCTCTCGGTGGGGCAGATCGCGCGCATCGCACTCCTGCGTGTGATGCTCGCCGGTCCGCGCGTGCTGCTGCTCGACGAGCCCGACGCGAGTCTGGATGACGCGAGCGCGGCCGAGGTGGTGCGCCTGACCACGGCTTTCGTTGCCGAGGGCGGTGCCGTGGTGCGCGTGAGTCACGTGCGGGCAGACGTGAGCGCCACCGCCCGCTACCGGCTCGAGGGCGGACGACTCACCGTTCTCGGCGGTCCGGCGACACCTCGTCCCGGCGTTGACCCGGAGGTGCCCGATGCCTGACACCTCGGTCGGCGGCGCCATCCCTATCGGGACGTGGGAACTGCTTCTAGCCACGGTGTTCGTGGTCGCCGCCGGTGCGCTCTCGCTCAGGATGGGGCTGAAGCTCGAACGCGACCTGGCGATCGCCACGGTGCGCACGTACCTGCAGCTCTTCGCCCTCGGCTTCGTGCTCAGGTGGGTGTTCGTCAACCAGACGTGGCCGATCGTGCTCGCGCTCCTCGGCGTGATGGTCGTGTCCGCGGCGCGTGTGGTGCTCAAGCGTGCCGGCAACGCTCCGCCGGGTGTGTTCGGCAGCTCGGTGGTGGCGATGGCGCTCACCGGCTTCACCGTGACGTTCGCGGTGACCGCGCTCGTGATCCGCGTGCCCGTGTGGTACGAAGCGCGCTACGTGCTGCCGATCGCGGGGATGGTCATCGGCAACTCGATGACTGGCATCGCGCTCGCGGTGGAGCGCCTCTTCGCCGATCTCGATGCGCGCTCGGCAGAGATTCTCGGCCTCACGGCGCTCGGGGCAGGCGTGTGGGAGTCGGCGCGGCCGAGTGTGCGCACGGCGCTCACCGCCGGGCTCGTGCCGACGATCAACGCGATGGCGGCCGCCGGTGTGGTGTTCATCCCGGGCATGATGACCGGACAGGTGATCGCCGGTGCCGACCCGCTCGAGGCCGCCAAGTACCAGATCGTCGTGATGCTCATGATCGCGGCGGCCACGTCGATCGGCGCCATCGCGTCGGTGATGCTCATGTACCGCAAGCGCTTCACCGCCGAAGGCGTGTACCTGGAGAAGGGATACCGGGAGCCCGCGGCGTAGTACCCGGATAGGGCTCGCGCTGCAGCCGGCGACGCGCGCGACCCCGGCCGACGACCGCGGTTGCCCGCGTACGGTTCGGCCCCTACACTATGACGGGCCGCAGCCCGGCCGACCGCGGCTCCCCTGGAGGGTCATGACCGCCTTCGAGCTCTACCTCAAGCGCAACGCCAAGAAGTTCGACGCCTATCTGGCCGAGTTCTTCCGAAACGGCGTCCACGGCGACATGCGCCGGTATCTCTACGAGCCGCTCTCCGGCTACACCAAGAACGCGGGTAAGCGTCACCGTCCGCTCATCTGTCTGCTCGCGTGCGCGGCCGTTGGCGGCGATCCCAAGCGCGCGTGGCCTTCGGCGGCGGCCATCGAGCACTTCCACACCGCGGCGCTCATCCACGACGACATCATGGACAGCTCGCTCACGCGTCGCGGAGAGCCGTGCCTGCACGTGGTGGAGGGCGAGGGTCTCGCCATCAACGCGGGCGACCTCGCGCTCTCGCTCGTCACCGGCACCGTCGTCGATGACGAGGGCCTCGAGCCCACATGCCGTCTGCGCGTACTCAAGGAGCTCGTGGACATGACCACCCGCACCATCGAGGGGCAGGCGCTCGACATCGGCTGGGCACGTGACGACCGCTTCGACCTCACGGTCGAGGACTACCTCGTGATGGCCAACCACAAGACCGCCTTCTATTCGGGGGCCGTGCCGCTCGCCGTCGGCGCCATCATCGGCGGGGGGACCGAGGCGCCGGTGGCGGCGCTTCGCGCGTTCGGTCTCGCGGCCGGGCTCGCCTTCCAGATCCAGGACGACGTCTTGAACCTCGTCGGCACGCGCGAGGCCACCAAGAAGGACTTCCGGAGCGACCTCACCGAGGGCAAGCGCACGCTCGCCGCAGTCCACGCGCTCCAGCACGCGGAGAAGCGTGACCGGCTGCTCGCGATCCTCGCCTTGCGTGCCGAGGACCCGGCGGCGCTCCAGGAGGCCGTGGACATCATGGTCGGCGCCGGCAGCATCGAGTTCGCCCGCGCCTACGCGCGAGACCTCGTGCTCTCCGCCAAGGCCGATCTCGAGGCGGCGCTGCCGAAGACGAAGGCGCGTGACCTGCTGCTCTCGATGGCCGACTTCTTCGTGGAGCGCGACAGCTAGAACCCGAACGGCGGCGAGTGCCGGGAGGTCCTCGTCGCTGTCCTCGCGCACAACCCGCGCTGCGGAGGCTTCCTCGGACCTCCCGGCACTCGCCGCCACACGCAGCCCCCGGTGAGGCCCTCGTCGCTGTCCTCGCGCACAACCCGCGCTGCAGAGGCTTCCTCGGACCTCCCGGGGGTCTCCCCACCGCCCGGCACGGGTATCATGTACGGGAACACCCGACTTCGAACGGAGGCTGCATCATGCGTGCTACTCAAGTGACTGACGGGATCTGGTGGGTTGGCGCGATCGACTGGGGTCTGCGCGACTTCCACGGGTTCGAGACCCCGCAGGGCACCACCTACAACTGCTATCTCGTGGTGGGCGAGACGGGCATCGCGCTCGTCGACACCACCAAGGCGCCGTTCGTACCCGAGCTGCTCGCGCGCATCCAGAATGTGGTGCCGCTCGAGCGCGTCACGCACATCATCGTCAACCACGTCGAGCCCGACCACAACGGCGGGCTGCCCGACGTGATGGCCGCCATCCCGCACGCGCGTGTGGTGGCGTCGCCTTCCGGCGTGCGCGGCGTGGCCGAGTACCACAACGGTCTCGAGGTCGAAGCCGTGAAGGCCGACGACGTCATCGACCTCGGCGGCAAGACCCTGCACTTCATGGCGCAGCCGATGGTGCACTGGCCCGACTCGATGTTCACGTACTGCCCCGAGGCGGCCATGCTCATGCCGAACGACGCCTTCGGCCAGCACGTGGCGAGCGAAGAGCGGTTCGCCGACGAGTTCGGCCTTGAGGGCGCGCTTTCCGAACTCGGCATCTACTACGCCAACATCCTTCTGCCGCTCGGCACGACGGTGGGCAAGGCCGTGACCAAGGTCGTCGAGGCCGGGTGGAAGCTCGACATCGTGGCCCCAAGCCACGGGCTCATCTGGCGCGGCGACAACATCGGCGCGATCCTCGACGCGTATGCGCGCTGGGGCGCGGGAGAGAAGCGCGACAAGGCGCTCGTGGTCTTCTCCACGATGTGGGGATCCACCGACGCGATCGCGCGTAGCGTGGCCGAGGGCATCGGCGCCACCGGTGTCGAGGTGGAGGTCTACGACCTCGCGCTGAGTCCGCTCGCGCACATCACCGCGGAGCTTCTGGAGGCCAAGGCGCTCGTGCTCGGCTCGCCCACGCTGCACCACGGGATGCTCTACCGGGTTGCCGGCTACCTGCAGTACCTGTCCGGCCTCAAGCCCACCGACCGCATCGCGGCTACCTTCGGCAGTTACGGTTGGAGCAAGGGGGCCGACAAGGCGATGCGCGCGCGGCTCGAAGAGATCGGGTTCGAGCTGCCGTTCGAGGACTTCCTCGTGAAGTTCCGGCCATCCGCCGAGGATCTCACGGCTGCCGAGGCATGGGGCCGCGAGATCGGCGAGGCGGTCAAGGCCCGGTAGGCGAGGGACCCCGCACGCGCCGGGTTCGGACCCGCTTCAGACTCGGGTCACATGCGGGCAAGACACGCTCCCCATACTCGGAGCACCATCTCCGGGCGTGGGGAGCGCTCGTGTGCAGCCGACCGTCCGCAGAGCCTAAGCTGCTCGACCGCATGCGCGCCGAGCTCCGCGCGCGCCACTACAGCGTGCGGACCGAGAAGGCGTACCTCCTCTGGGCACGCCGTTTCATCGTGTTCCACGGGATGTGCCACCCGGCCGACATGGGGGAGGACGAGGTCAACGCCTTTCTCACGCATCTCGCGGTGGATGCTGGCGTGAGCGCATCGACGCAGACCCAGGCGCTCTCGGCGCTGCTCTTCCTCTATCGCCGCGTGATCGGGCGCGACCTGGGTTCGATGGGCACGCTCGTGCGTGCGCGCCGGTCGGAGCGCATCCCGGTGGTGATGACGCGGGCCGAGGTGCGCGCGGTGCTGGCCGAGATGACCGGTGAGTGCGGGCTGGCTGCCACGGTGATGTACGGGTGCGGTCTGAGGCTCTCCGAATGCCTGCGGCTGCGCGTGCAGGACATCGACTTCGGCGCCAACGAGGTTCTCGTGCGCAACGGTAAGGGCGGCAAGGACCGCGTGACGATGCTGCCCGAGTCGCTCAAGGGGCCGCTGCGCGACCAGTTGCGACGCGCGAAGGTGGTACACCAGCACGACCTTGCCGCCGGATGGGGCCGCGTGGTGATGCCCGGAGCGCTCGATCGGAAGTATCCGAACGCCGCCGCCGAGTGGCGCTGGCAGTGGGTGTTCCCGCAGGAGCGCCGGTGGAAGAACATGCGCACCGGCGAGCAGGGGAGGCACCACATGCACGCGACGGTGCTCCAACGCGCGGTCAAAGAGGCGGTGCTACGCGCCGGGGTGCAGAAGAATGTGGGGTGCCACACGTTCCGGCACTCGTTCGCCACGCACCTGCTCGAAAGCGGGTACGACATCCGGACGATCCAGGAGCTACTCGGCCACAAGGACGTGCGCACCACGATGATCTACACGCACGTGCTCAACCGGGGCGGACGCGGAGTGCGCAGCCCGCTCGACGAGTTCTAGGGGGCCGGGATGAGGTGGCTGGCTCTCTGCGAGTCGGCGTGGTGGCCCCATCACAGGTTGCCCGAGTTGCGGGTCAACTGTACGATTACCTGTACAGGTGACCGAAGGAGGCCCTCGGTGGAAGCAGTCCCGTACACGCATCTCAGAAGCAACCTTGCCCGGGCAATGGACCGGGTGTGCGATGACCATGCGCCGATCATCGTCACGCGCAAGGCCGCCAAGTCGGTTGTGATGATCTCGCTCGACGACTACGAGGCGCTTGAGGAGACGTCGTATCTGCTGCGCAGCCCCAGGAACGCGAGGCGACTTCTTGAGTCGATCGCCGAGCTGGAACGCGGCGGCGGGGCCGAGCGCGAGCTTGCCGAGTGAAGATCCTGTTCTCAGAGCACGCCTGGGAGGACTACCTCCAGTGGCAGAAGACTGACCGTAAGACCGTGCAGCGGATCAACGGGCTCATCAGCGAGATCCAGCGGACACCGTACTCCGGGACGGGGAAGCCCGAGCGGCTGCGGCATGCGCTCAGCGGCTACTGGTCGCGCCGGGTCGATGGTGAGCACCGCATCGTGTACAAGGTCGAAGGCGACGCGGTCTTCATTGCGCAGTTGAGGTACCACTACTGAGGGACGGGCCCGTGTGTGGGCTTACACAGACTGTAATGATGCAGCGAGAACGGTTATCGCAGGGCGGCTGAGCGGGCGTGTCGTTCACGGGGTGCGTTGTTATGGACAACCGTGTCCCATACACTCAGCACATGTACGAGACTGGATACTAGTTGTTAGTCAGAACCCGATACTCGGGGGAACAATGGGAAGAGTCCAGACGGAGTATCTGAAGTACTTGTGGCCCATGCGGCACTATCTGGTCACATGTGGCAACGCGGAACGGGCGAATATCATCGCCG